>Ga0134103_1000005_pt1 | contig 441012 bp, 410 predicted proteins | sample 14_taG_2_FD_94445 | JGI IMG/M metagenome (GOLD analysis project Ga0134103, IMG submission 94445) | Switchgrass degrading microbial communities from high solid loading bioreactors in New Hampshire, USA - 14_58_20_212_A1 metaG | ecosystem: Engineered > Bioreactor > Semi-continuous > Anaerobic >...
GGCAGGAAGTCTGGCACTCGCCGCATCCGCCAGTCTTGAGGGTGTGCGCCAAAGCAGCCCCGGAAAGGGTGCGCACATGTCTTCTCGCTTTCATCGCCCCCACCTTTCCTTTCCATGTTTTTCTCTTAATATACTACCACATGCCTGCCAGAAAGGCAAAGCAAAAACATCGCTTCCTCTGCAGGGGATTTCCCAGCCTGCAGCGTACTAATATTCAAATTAAGCCATCTTGCGTGAATGGGGAGTTGCAACATGAAAAACAACAACCGCACTGGACTTGCCAGGAACCGGATGAGTTTTCGAACCAGGGTCATCGCGGCGATGATCCTTGTGGCCTTACTTCCCCTCTTGGCCCTCTCTCTCCTGCTGTTCACTCAAGCCCAGCAGGCCGTGGTTCAGACCATCGGCGACTCCTTCGCCGCGCAGGCTCACACTGCCTTGGATTCCCTGCTGGACCGAATTGACGATGCGGTGGATCAAGTATCGCTGCTCACGGTCAACCCCAGCATGGAACAGCTGGTCGTACTCCGGCCCACGCAGGCCATGAGTGCCTTCGGCTTGGAACAGGGCATGAGCGTGGACCAGATGGAAAAGGTGATGGCAGAAACACGCACTCTGGCTGCGAACAGCCGCACGCAGACGTTCTTGGAGGATCTGGTGGCCCAGTTCCCCATCTTCTCAGAGATTATCGCGGTCAACACTGACGGCTGGACCCTTGCCGCCAGCAGCCGCCCGGAGCGGTTCGTCCATAAAGATGCCGAGTGGTTCCAAGCCGCCTTCCAGCAGGAAATATACATAAGCCCGGTCCAGTACCTCCCGTCCCTTGATGCGGTGGGGCTGGTGATCAGTGCTCCCATCGTCCGCATCACTACCGGCCAGCCCATCGGTGCCATCCGGGCGCTGGTGGAGCTGTCAACCATCAGTGAGGCGCTGGCCCCGGCCATGGCCAAAATTCAGGGCGGAGAGCTGCAGCTGCTGAGCAGCGGCAGGCCTGTGGCAACCATCATCGCGGGTGAGGAGGGCCCGGCCGTTACTCTCCACACCATGGAGGAAGACCCGCATGTGATCAGCGTCACCGAGGGCGGTGGGGAATGGGGGATCGGCCGAAGCTTGGACGGCACGGAGGCCGTAGTGGCCAGGCTGGTGCCGGCGGCGGAAGACGAACGAAGGGGAGCCCTCGACTGGGAGATCCGCATCGCTCAGCCCACCCGTTATGCCCTGTCGCAGTTGAACCGCGTCAAAGCCCTGGTATACTCCGTTACCGTGGCAGCACTCATCGTGAGCGCGTTGATCTCCGCATGGGTCACCGCCCGCCTGGCCCGCCCCATTCGGGAATTGGCCGCACACGCCCGCGATGTATCCCAGGGTATTCTGCGGCAGTTTAAAGCGGACTACCGCCTCGATCCAGAAACTGCGGTGCTGGCTGATGCGGTGAACACCATGACCAGCAACTTGGCCAAACTCCTCAAGCGAGTGCACGATGCCGCTGCCAACGTCAGCTTCTCCAGCCAGCAGATTAGTGCCGGTATGGAAGAGATCGCAGCCGGTACGCAGAATCAAGCCCAGGATGTCCAGGCCGGAACCGCTCAGATCGAAGCGATGAACAAAGGCATGCAGGCTATCGATGCCCAAACACAGCAAGCAGCAGAGCTGGCAGGTACTACCATCAAGGCAGCGCAGCGCGGCCAGCAGAGCGCTTCTGCTGCCGTGCGAGGTATAGCAGAAATCCGCAAGACCGTCGATCAACTGGCGGAACAGACAAGCCAGATTGAACAGATCTTGGGCTTCATCCAGGACATCGCCGATCAGACCAATCTCCTCGCCCTCAACGCGGCCATCGAGGCGGCACGCGCCGGCGAGAACGGCCGCGGGTTCGCCGTCGTGGCCGAGGAAGTGCGGCAGCTGGCAGAGCGCTCTAAGTCAGCCACCAACGAGATCAAAGCTGTGCTCCACAACATCCAGGTGCAGGCGAGAGAGTCCACCGCCAGCGTAGAAGAGGGCCAGCGGCTGGTGGAGCAGGCCAACCAAGCTTTAGCCGAGATTTACGCTGCTGTCCAGTCCACCACCGAGCTGATTACCTCTATTGCCAAGGCGTCGGCGGAGCAGGCTGGGCGCACTCAGGCAGCGGCGGAGCTGTTTGAGTCCATCAGTGACGTCACCCAGCAGACTGCTGCCGGGGCTGAAGAGACCGCCGCTGCTTCTCAGTCGCTGGCCGATATGGCCCACGAACTGCAGCGCCTCTTGGACGAGTATCGGAAGGCATAACTGATGGCAGGCGCGAGCCAACGAAAGTTAGGACTATGACAGCGAGGCCACCAGATCTTCTGGTGGTCTCTTTGCAATGTTGCGGCTCGGCACCGAGGATTGTGCAGCAAAAAAGGGCCGCACCACGCGGCCCTTCATGTGTGTTTCTTTGTCTTCGCTTCAGAGATCCCTGCTCGCAACCAGGTTGGCACCGGTGTTGAGGAAGTTCTCCACAATCACGTCGCCCATCTTCACTGGTGCCTTGACGGTGATCTTGGCGGTCTCTTTCATAGCCTGAAGCAGCAGGCCCTTGGGAATCGGCTTGTCAGTGCGCACCGGCAGGAGCGGATGCACTCCACCCACGGCCCGTACGGTGGTGGTCAGTGTGCGCTCAGGGGCAGTGTGCTCTTTGATGGAGTACGTCTTCCCCCGCGGGCAGCGGTTGCCAGAGACAGAGATGATTTCGCCGTTGTCATCCAGTTCCAAGGTGACATTGCAGCTCATGGGGCAGACGGTACAAATAATGCTCTTGTTCACTGGATTTCAGCCTCCTTCCGCTCTTTCACTGCGATGACGAAGGTGTCGCCGGTGAAATTCTGGAGCTGCTCAGGTGTGAGCTTGATATTCAGCATTTCGCTGGGCCGGACTGAGCGTTCCTTGATGGTGCGCAGGCCGGCTACGTCCACAACCACGTCCTCGGCGGGACGCTGGACCCGGAGGAAAAACTCCACTGGTTCCGTGAGCGAGATCTCATGCGGTACGACGTAGCGCACGTTTTCGCCGGGAACGACTTTGACCCACTTCTCCGGCTGGGAGAGAGTACCCATGGCGAACCGCCCAGCGTACATGCCTGCCCGCTCAGCTTCCTTGGACACATTGTCCACCAGGTCGTGGACGTGCAAGACGTTGCCGCAGGCGAAGATGCCGGGGACGGTCGTCATCAGGTGTTCGTTCACGTAAGCGCCGTTGGTGACAGGGTCAAGCTTGACACCAGCGTGCACCGACAGCTCGTTTTCCGGGATGAGCCCCACGGAGAGCAGTAGGGTGTCGCATTCGATCACGCGCTCAGTGCCGGGGATGGGGTTCCAGTTGTCGTCCACCTCAGCGATGGTCACCGCTTCCACCCGGTCCTTGCCGTGGATGTCGATCACGGTTGACTTAAGATACAGAGGAATTCCGAAGTCCTGCAGGCACTGCACCACATTGCGGGTGAGGCCGGCTGCGTAGGGCAGAATCTCCACAACCGCTTCTACCTTCGCACCCTCCAGGGTAAACCGGCGGGCCATAATCAGGCCGATGTCGCCGGAGCCGAGAATCACGGCGCGCTTGCCGGGCGTGTAGCCCTCAATATTCGCGTAGCGCTGTGCGGTGCCGGCGGAGAACACACCCGCAGGCCGTGTGCCTGGGATCTGCAGGGCACCCCTGGTCCGCTCCCGGCAGCCCATGGCCAAAACGATGGCTTTAGCGCTGATCTCCATCATGCCGTGCTCACTGTTGACGGCGTAGATCTTGCGGTCAGGAGTGATCTCCAGCACCATGGTCTCCAGGAGGGTTTCGATATCGGTATTCCCTACCTCGTTGATAAAGCGTTGAGCATATTCCGGCCCTGTGAGCTCGGCCTTGAACCGATGCAGGCCGAAGCCGTGGTGGATGCACTGCTGCAGAATACCGCCCAACTCATGATTCCGTTCGATGATCATAACCTTTGCCGCACCTTCGGCCCGGGCAGACAAAGCTGCTGCCAACCCTGCAGGCCCGCCTCCGATCACGGCTACATCTACTGAAAGCTGTTTCACTGTGCGTCCCCTCCTGTCAGTAGCTCCTTGGCATGGTACAAGACTGGTTCAGAACCGCGGCCGCGCTTTGTGACTTCTTCCAGCGGGATTCCCAACTCCCGAGCGATAATCGCCATCACCAGCGGCTGGCAGAATCCTCCCTGGCAGCGCCCTGCGCCGGCCCGTGCCCGGAATTTGATGCCGTCAAGGGTGCGGGCACCGCGATGGATGGCATCCACGATTTCACCCTCCGTCACTGATTCGCAGCGGCAGATAATCCGGCCGTACAGCGGGTTCTCCTGAATCAGGCGTTCCCGCTCTTCATGAGACAGGCTGCGGAAGCGCACCATCGGCTTGCGCCGGGGCTCGAAGTCTTCTTTGGGAACCAGCTTCAACCCTGCCTCTTCCACCAGCTTCACCGCATCCACTGCGATGGCGGGCGCCGCAGTGAGGCCAGGGGACTCCATGCCGGCGAGGTGGATTAGGCCAGGTATGTTAGGCGAAAGCTCGACGATGAAGTCTCCTCGGTCGCTGGCAGCACGGACGCCGGCAAACTGAGCAATGATCTTGCGGGGGTTGATCCCCGGAACCAGGCTCCTCGCGCCTTCCAGGATGCGGGAGAAACCATACCTGGTGGTCTTAAGGTCTTCTTTATCGTCAATGTTGTCGCCGGTAGGCCCAATCATGAGGTTCCCTTCGGCGGTGGGGATTACCAAGATACCTTTGGACACCTTGGTGGGCACGGGGAAAATGGTCCGGGTCACCAGATCCTTCGTGTCCAGGTCGAAGAGGTATTCCTCACCCTTGCGGGGCTTGATGCTAAAGTAGTCGTCCCCGAACATGCGGGCCAGGTCATCGGCGAACAGGCCGGCGGCGTTGATGACCACCTTAGCTTCGATCCGGTAACCCTCAGTCTCCAGAATCTTCTTATCACCTTCCAGGCCTGCCGCTACCACAGGCGCATCAGTAAGCAGCTGCGCTCCGTTCTGCAGAGCGTTTTCCATCAGGGCAGCCGCCAACTCGAACGGCATGACAGCACCGCCGTTGGGAGCATGGAGAGCACCCTTAATCTCAGGGTTGAGTGCCGGCTCCAGAGCCAGCGCCTGTTCCGGGTTCAGCAGTTCCACGGGAACACCTCGGTCCTTGCCGCGCTGATAGTACTTCTGCACTATTTCCCATTCTTCATCAGTACGGGCCACCATCAAGATCCCGTTCTGCTTAAAGCAAACGTCAAGCTCTTCACAGAGCTTCGGATACATCTGGTTGCCGGGGAAGCAGTATTTGGCCTTCAGAGTACCCGGCTCTTCGTGGAAGCCAGCGTGAACGATGCCGCTGTTGGCCTTGGTCGTGCCCCAGCCCACCTCAGCCTCCTTTTCCACAACCAGCACATTCACCTGGTACTTGGACAGTTCACGGGCGACAGCGGTTCCTATGATGCCGCCGCCGACGATGGCTACATCCACCGTCAGTGTCTTCTTTTCCCTCATAGTTGACCTCCTGCGACGATTATTTTAGTGCATAACAAAAGAGCCCGCCAGCAAAGTGTGCGCGAACACACCCGCTGAAGGACTCTCTCTTTTCTCCCGTCCTCACGGAAATCTACTGCTCTTTATATTAAGAGTATAGCATGTATCCAGCTTCTGTGCAACATGCTCAGTTGTTATTCTTTTCCGCAGCGGACTGGGCAGCCGGCACCAGGTGACAGGCGGCGAAATGGCCGTCTCCAGTATCTACGAACGCAGGTTCCTTCTCGCGGCAGATATCCATGGCGTAGGGGCAGCGAGTGTGGAACCGGCATCCTGAAGGCGGATTGATGGGGCTGGGCACATCCCCCTTAAGGATGATGCGCTGCCGCTTCACCGTGGGATCCGCGATGGGGATGGCCGACAGCAGGGCCTGCGTATAGGGATGTTTGGGGCTGCTGTAGAGCTGGTCCTTCGAGGCAAGCTCCACAATCTTACCCAAGTACATCACGGCCACCCGGTCGGAAATGTGCTTCACAACGCTGAGGTCGTGCGCGATGAAAAGATACGTCAGGCCGAACTCTTCCTGCAGATCCTGGAGCAGGTTGATCACCTGCGCCTGGATGGATACGTCCAGGGCTGACACGGGCTCATCACAGACGATTAACTTGGGCCGCACCGCCAGAGCCCGAGCGATGCCGATCCGCTGCCGCTGCCCACCGGAGAATTCATGGGGGAAGCGGCGGGCGTGGAAGCTGGAAAGCCCCACTATTTCCAGAAGTTCCTGCACCCGTTTTTCCCGCTCTTTGCCTCTAGCCAGCTTGTGGATGTGCAGTGGTTCGCCGATGATGTCACCCACGGTCATACGGGGATTGAGCGATGCATAGGGGTCCTGGAAGATGATCTGCATGTCTTTGCGCAGCTCTCTCAGCTCATCTTTGGACAAATCAAGCACGTTCTTGCCTTCGAAGATGACTTCACCGGAAGTGGGCTCGATCAGGCGCAGAATCACGCGTCCGGTGGTAGTCTTTCCACAGCCGCTCTCCCCCACCAGGCCCAGCGTCTCGCCTCGCCTGACCGTGAAGCTGACGCCATCTACTGCTTTGACTGCTCCCACCTGACGGGAGAAGATAATGCCCTTTGTGATCGGAAAGTGTTTCACCAGATTGCGGACGTCCAGCAGGACTCCTTGCTGCTTTCCGTTGCTTGCTGCCATACTCTACCCCACCTCCTACTGTGCCGCCGCTTCGGTGTCTTTGTAGCCCACCAGCTTCCAACAGGCAGCATAGTGGCCCGGCTCAACCTCGAACTCCGGCGGCCGCTTGGCTTCACAGATCTCCTTGGCATACGGGCAGCGTGGGTGGAACCCACATCCCTTGGGGAAGTTCCCCGGTGTGGGCACGGTGCCGGGAATGGCCTGCAGCCGTTTCACGCTGCTGTCCAATCTCGGAATGGAACCCAGCAGCCCTTGGGTATAGGGATGCTGTGGGTTTGCGAAAATGGTCGCGGTATCGGCGGACTCCACTATCACACCGGTGTACATCACAACCACACGTTCCACCAGCTCGGCGATGACTCCCAAATCATGAGTGATCATTATAATCGCTGTGCCCAGTTCTTTCTGCAGCTCGCGCATGAGATCCAGAATCTGGGCCTGGATGGTCACGTCCAGGGCGGTGGTGGGTTCGTCCGCGATCAACAACTTCGGATTGCACGACAGGGCCATAGCGATCATCACCCGCTGGCGCATGCCGCCGCTCAGCTGGTGCGGATACTCATCGATGCGCTTCTCGGGAGAAGGAATCCCAACCAAGGACAGCATTTCCACAGCTTTCTTGCGGGCGGAGGCTTTGTCCAGTTTCTGATGGAGCATGATCGCCTCCATGATCTGGTTCCCGATAGTGAACACCGGGTTGAGCGAGGTCATGGGCTCTTGGAAGATCATGGAGATTTCGTTGCCCCGGATCTTACGCATCTCCGCTTCGCTCAGCTGCACCAGGTCGCGCCCTTCGAAGAGGATCTCACCGCTCACGATCTTCCCCGGCGGTGTGGGGATCAGGCGCATTATCGACAGGCTGGTCACGCTCTTGCCGCAGCCTGACTCACCTACGATACCAAGGGTGCCGCCCCGTTCCAGGTCAAAGCTGACCCCATCTACAGCCGGGACCACGCCGTCCTCTGTATAGAAATAAGTTTTGAGATTCCGCACTGAGAGCAGTGTATCAGCCATTGTACCCCTCCTTTACCAACTTGCAGCTGCGGGGTGCATCTGCTGTCGACTGTATCTTGCTGTTATTCGTCCGAGGCGGCGAAAATCCTGCAAAAGGAGGCAAAAACGTGCAGGAAATATGTAGTACGAGTGCCAGATCAGATGAAAGCCGCATCTTCGCCGGCAGCCAGCGAAATTTCGGCCGCCGCCCCGGACCAGGTCAGGACACTTCCTTCTGCCGGCGCCCAGAAAAACTCCACCGCCACCAACCTGCCCTGGTGCTCCCACAGCGTCCCCATCCGCAGTGCCAGTGAGTTCCGACCCAGGCCCAGAAGCTCCTGCATCGCTGCGGGAGATGGTACTGCTGCCAGCCACTGCCTGCGCACACGAAGCTCTCCCGCGGGGACAGGCAAGAGGCCGACGAGTTCGGTGCAGTCGGGCTTCAGTGTAACGGCCAGTGCCGTCACCAGCTGCCCCAAGCCGCGCCCTCCTCCCTTCTGCACAATCCGGCTGGCCTGAAAGAGGGCAGTGTCAGTGGCGACGCCGAGCAGCTCCGCCAAGCGCGGCGCGCTGATCTTGCGGATCTCCAGCTTTTCCTGGGCCGGCAGAGGAAGATCCAGCTCCCCAGGAGTGTCTCCAAGGCGGCGCTCCATGTTCTGTACATACTCACGGCGCAGCCGCATCAGCGAACAGCCGGACTCCGAGAGAATTGTGCGCACGTACTGCTGCGTCGTTCCCACCCGGCGGGCGATCTCTTCCACCGACTGAAAGGGGTCGCTCAACGCGGCCTGGATAATGCGCTCCTTGATTGATTCTCCCACAGCATTCACCAACCTACAGGATCTGAACCAGCCGCTCAGACGGGGTAATGCCCGGAATACGCCCGCGCTTGGCGATGGGCCTGCCGTCGATCTCTTTGAGATCCATGGTCATATCGATGGGCGGTGCCCCCGATATGTAGCTTCCCACGCCGAAAGCATCAGCTCCGGCCTCACTGAGAATGCGGATCCGCTCAGGGTCGAGCCCGCCAGAGACGAAAATCCGGACATGGTTGAAACCGTGCATATCCAGCCGCGCCCTGAGTTCTGCCACCAGGCCCGGTGTGACACCGCCCCGCTCTCCGGGAGTGTCGAGCCGGACAGATTCGAGCTTCGTACCCATGGCTGCTGCCAGGCGCAGGCTCTCCTCCACCTCATCCTTGAACGTGTCCACCAGCATGGATCGCGGCGACGAAGGCGGCATGTGTTCGTCGTAGCCTTGGGCCGCAGCTACCGTATCTCCCACAATCAGGATCAAAGCGTGGGGGACAGTCCCAGTCGGTTCCAACCCAGCCAGCTTTGCCCCAAGGATGCAGGAAGCGCCGTCCGCGCCGCCCACGATCGCAGCCCGCTCCATCACGGGAGCGACGGCAGGATGCACATGGCGGGCGCCGAAACAGAGTGCCGGCTTGTCCCCGGCAGCCTTCTTGGCTTCCCTGGCTCTTGTGGCCCAACCGCTGGACGAAGCAAGAATGCCCAGGACAGCTGTCTCGTAGATCCCGAACTTCCCGTACGGGCCGTGGATGCGCATTACGACTTCTTTCGGAGCAAACTCCTGCCCCTCCGGCAGGCTCCACACTTCCACACCTGTGTCCATGAGCAGGCGCTTCACCTCTTCGACGCCGGCAAAGACGCCGCTGCTTCTTGCGAAAATCTCCGCCACCACATGCGCATCAGCGCGGCCCATTTTGTCCAGGATCTCGCGCGTTTTCACAAAGTAGATGTCTGTGGTCAACCCCGCTGCGATCTCCTCGTGGGTTGCAGAGAACAGCTTGCGATCTGGCGATACTGTAAAGCCTGCCACTTCTTGTACCGTCGTTATCAGTTTCATCAATGCTACTCCTCTCACACCTACCACCGGCCGTAGTGTATCAGCCGCAAGAACTTGGTAGTAAACTGCAGTTTGCGCACAAAGGTGCGTGTCTCCGCAAAGGGAATGTGGTGTGCGCTCTCCAGCTGGCCGTCCCAGACTCCTTCCCTCAGCCACCTGCTCACGTTGCCCTGGCCGCCGTTGTAGGCTGCCAGGGCTGCTGCCTCGGTGGCAAAGCGCTCCAGCAGGTATGCTAAGTAGAGGGTTCCCAGCTGAATGTTGCGGTCTGGATCGAAAAGGTCCGCCGGCGCCTCGACGCCAATGTTGTTCCGCTCCCCTATCCACTGCGCCGTACCGGGCATGATCTGCATCAGGCCTACAGCACCCTTCGGCGAGACTACATCCGCACGGAACCCGCTTTCCACTTGAATTAAGGCTGCCGTCAGATAAGGATCAACGCCCGCCGCGCGGCTCCAGCGGCCGATCTCCGCGGCGTAACGAATGGGGTAGAACGCCCGCAGCAGCCACCTTCCGCCCACCACGGCAGCCGTGAACAGTACTGTAAACAGACAAACAAACTTAAGCCATTCCCGCCGCAAGATATCCCTCCCGGCTTAGCATCCACAGCAGCTAATCCTGGTTTGGCCCTTGCCCGGACAGTGCAGCAAGGATGAGTTCGGCTGTGGCCAGGTTTGTTGCCAAGGGCACGTTGTGGACATCGCACACCCGGAGCAGTGCCGTAATATCCGGCTCATGGGGCTGAGCCGTGAGCGGATCCCGGAGGAAGATCACCGCCCCGATTTCACCCCCGGCCACCATAGCCCCGATCTGTTGGTCGCCGCCGTACGGGCCCGACAACATCCTGGCAACTGCCAACCCTGTCTCCACACTTATCCTTTTTCCGGTGGTCCCCGTCGCCACCAACTCGAAGCGGCGGAGGGTATCCCGGTGCGCGGCCGCAAAGGCCACCATCTCATCCTTCTTCTTGTCGTGAGCAATCAGCGCTATTCTCACTCTGTGATCTCCTTCCACAACCGGTCCACCTGCGCATAGGTTGCATCCAGAGTGCCGCTGTTGTCGATCACCCGGTCAGCTCGCAGCACTTTTTCCGCCAACGGCATCTGGGCCTGAATCATCCTTAAGGCCTCTTCCCGGCTCACTTGGCTGCGGGCCATCAGCCGCACCAGCTGTGTCTCAGGATCAGCGTAGACCACCCACACTTCATCCAGCCAGGCATCGCACCCCGCCTCGTAGAGAAGAGGTATATCGCAGACCACGATCTTCCCAGCCTTCTCCAGGCACTCCCCTTCGCTGCGCATGCGGTCAATTACCAACGGATGGATGATCTGCTCCAGGGCCCGCCTTGCCGCCTCGTCTGCGAAGATGATCTCCGCCAGGCGGCGGCGGTCGATGGCCAGATCGGCCCGGATCACAGTGGGAAACGCATCCCGCACCGCCTGCCAACCTGGTGTGTGGGGCTCTACCACGTCCCGCGCGATCTGGTCGGCATCCAGCACCGCCGCTCCCAGTGTGCGCAGGCGGCCCGCCACCGTACTCTTGCCCGTGGCGATGCCACCCGTAAGCCCGATCACGCTTCTCCCCCTCCCTGGCAGTTGGGGCAGAAAACACTGGTGCGGCCGCCGATGCGCAGATGTCGGAGTACGGCGCCGCATTTTAGGCACGGCTGGCCCTTTCTACCGTAGACCTGAAGCTTGTTCTGAAACGACCCCTCGGCCCCGAGGCCGGTGCGGTAGTCGCGAAAAGTGGTACCTTGGTTGGCCACCGCGTCCACCAGCACACTGCGGATGGCAGCGCACAAGCGGCCCACTTCCTCTGGGCTGAGCTCCGCCGCAGGGCGGATGGGATGGATGCCCGCGGCAAACAGCGCCTCATCAGCATAGATGTTCCCCAGGCCGGCGATGCAGCTTTGGTCAAGAAGGACGGACTTGATGGGAGCCTTGCGGCGCGCCAGGGCCCCAGCCAAATACTCCGGGGTGAAGCCTTCACCCAGTGGTTCCGGGCCCAGCTCCCGCAGTCCCCTCACTTCTACCAGCCGGCCTGGAGGCAGAAGATGGATGGTACCGAACTTGCGTTGGTCCACAAACCGCAGCTCGCCGCCTGAGGCGAACCTAAAGATGGCAGAAGTATGCTTTTCCAGGGGAACGGCGCCGCTGTAGGCCACCAGCCTTCCCGTCATCCGCAGGTGGACAACCATAACCTGGCCCGTGCTCACATCAAACAATAGGTATTTTCCCCGCCGGCGGATGCCCTCGAAACTCGCTCCTTCCAGCGCACGGCAGAATTCCTTAGGGCTGACTGCCTGGAGAGCCCGGGGATACAGGACTTCCACCTGGCAGATGGGATCATGAAGGACGTAAGGCTCCAGCGTCCGGCGGACTGTTTCCACTTCTGGCAATTCTGGCAATCGGGTTCACCTCGTTGGCAGGGCCTCGCAATCACGCCAGTTCTGCCCCACCTTCACTTCCACCACCAGCGGTACTGCCAGTGTGAGGGCACTCTCCATCTCCCTGCGGACGATCTCTGCTGTGGCCGCCAACTCGTCCTCTGGCACTTCCAGCACGAGTTCGTCATGGACCTGCAGCAAGAGTTTGGCGCCGAGCCCCGCCTGAGCAAGGGCCCGATCCACGCGCAGCATCGCCAGCTTGATAATATCCGCGGCGCTGCCTTGAATGGGCGAGTTCATGGCCATGCGCTCAGCGAAGCTGCGCAGCGTGTAATTGCGGCTGCGCAGGTCAGGGAGATAGCGGCGGCGGTTGAGGATGGTGGTAACATAACCAAGTTTGGCCCCACGCTTAACTATCTCATCCATGTATTGCTTCACTTTGGGATACCGCTGGAAATAGCGGTCGATGTATGCTTGGGCCTCAGCCCGGGTGAGGTTGATACCTTTGGCCAGGCCGAAGCTGCTAATTCCGTATACGATACCGAAGTTGATGGCTTTCGCCGCGCTGCGCTGTTCGTTCGAAACCTGCTCTAGGGGGACTCCGAACACTTCGGAGGCCGTTTGGGCATGGATGTCCCGGCCTGTGCGGAAGGCATCGATCAGGTTTTCATCGCCCGAAATGTGCGCCAGGACCCGCAGCTCGATCTGGGAGTAGTCCGCACTCACCAGCACGCTGCCTGGTGGGGCAATGAAAGCCTCCCTGATCCGCCTGCCGGCACTGGTCCGCACTGGAATGTTCTGCAGGTTCGGATTGGAGCTGGACAGCCGTCCCGTGGCAGTCACTGTCTGATGGAACGTGGTGTGGATGCGCCCAGTGCTGGGGGAAATCAGCTGCACAAGTGCATCAGCGTATGTGGAGCGCAGTTTCTCCACCTGCCTGTACTCCAACACCAGGTTGACGATGGGGTAAGCGCTGAGCTGCTCCAAGACTTCGGCGCTGGTCGATGGGCCGGTCTTGGTCCGCTTCAGCACTGGCAACCCGAGTTTATCGAAGAGGATGGCAGCCAGCTGCTTGGGTGAGTTGATGTTGAACCGTTCCCCTGCTTCTTTGTAGATCTCCTCCGCAATCTGGGTTCGGTTGCGGTCCAGCTCTTCACCCAGGCTCTCCAGTTTCGCCCGGTCCACCAGGATGCCCGTGTGTTCCATCTTGGCCAGGAGATAGGCCAGGGGAAGTTCCAGATCACTGTAGAGGCCCCACAGGCTGGCTTCTTTTAACCTCTCTGTGAGCAGAGGCTGGAGCTTGCCCAGCAGCTGGGCAGATGCGGCCAGGTGCTCTTCCGAACCCGGTTCCGCTTCTATGCTGCCTGCCTCAAAAGCTGCCGCAAGTGCCTTCACATCCTGACGGGCGCTGGGGTCATTAAGGTAGGCTGCCAGTTCCAGATCAAACTGCACGGGCACAGGGTCCTGCACCGCCTGCAGAAGATGCAGCAGTTCCTTGGTGCTCGTTGTGCGCACACACCGCACCGACTTGAGGGCCTGCCGCAGCTCCTCCCGCAGCTCGGGGGTACGATCCAGGCCGTTCACCACCCACAGGCGGCCTGCCACCGCAACAGCCATACGTTTTCCCTCAAGGTCAGGCGCTGCACTGGCCTCATCAGCATCTTTCACTGCCGCGATGAGCTCCCCATAATCGCCTCTTGTTACCTGGACGGCAGGGGCTTCATCCCTTGCCTCTTTCTCAGGTTCCGGGGGAAGGCGATCCAGGAACGAGGTGAACTCAAGCCTGGTAAACAGCTCCCGCAGCTGCCTGGGATCGCCCATCGGAACCGCGTCAAAATCAACGGTGATGGGGGCGTCACAGCGGATCGTGGCCAGATCCTTGCTGAAGAACGCCTGTTCTTTGTACTGCGCCAGCTTGTCCTTGAGCTTTCCGCTGACCTGATCGAGGTTGGCGTACAGCGCTTCCATGCTGCGAAACTGCTGCAGCAGTTTTAGTGCTGTCTTTTCACCGATGCCGGGCACGCCGGGGATGTTGTCCGAACTATCGCCCATGAGGCCCTTCAGGTCCCGTACCTGTTCCGGGGTGATGGAGAACTCCTTCTCAATATTGCCCGCATCCACCACGAGCGTCTCCCTGATGCCCCTTTTGGTCAGGATCACCTTTACCTTTTCCGTGATGAGCTGGAGCGCATCCCGATCGCCGGTCACAATATACACATTGTGGCCCGCCTGCTCAGCCAGGCGCGCGGCAGTACCGATGACGTCATCGGCCTCATATCCAGCCAACTCCAGGCGTCGTATTCCCATGGCATCGAGCACCTCTTTGAGTGTGCCGAGCTGCGGGCGGAGGTCTTCAGGCATCGCCGAACGAGTGGCTTTGTACTGCTCGTACTGGACATGGCGGAAGGTGGGGGCAGCCACATCAAAGGCTACATAGATGCGGTCAGGAGAGTAGTCATCTATGAGGCGGAACAGCATCAGTAGGAAACCATAGACGCCGTTGGTCGGTTCCCCCCGGGACGTAGTCAGGCTGGGAACGGCATAATAAGCCCGGTTGATGAGGCTGTTCCCGTCGATGAGCAGGAGAGTTTTCGCCATGGCAATCCCTCGTTTCTTCCCTTTTCTATTCAACGCAGTCCCTGAAATACCTTCCATGCGCGGTAAGCACTGCCCAGCGTGCCGAGTATTACATAGAGGTAGCGGGTTGTGCAGGGCGAATTGTACGGTGTAAGATCATTGCAGCCAGCTAGAAAGGAGCATCGTATTGCGCAAACTGCTTTTATCTGTACTCATCGTGACGCTGGTCTTTGCTGGGGCGGCTGCTGCAGCGGAAGCTGCCTACGTAGATATCGCAACCAACTGGGCCAAAGAAGCCATCACAGGACTGGAAGAACGGGGTGCCTTTACAGGCATCTTTGATGAGGAGTACGGCCCGCACCAACCCCTTGATACCGCAACCTTTTCCCTGATTGCTCAGAGGGTATTCGGGCTGGAAGAACCACCAGCCCTTGCGGCAGGAGAAGATGAGCTAGTCACCCGCGCTGTGCTTATTACTACTGCAGCGGAGTATCTGGGGTTGACTCCGGAGACCATCAACTTGGGAGACACTTATCCCAGTTTCGAGGACGTAGCCTCAGACCATCCTGTCTATGTCCAGCTGGAAGCCCTCCGCAGCCTGGGGGTGCTGCCCACGTATATCCACAACCGCTTCGAACCAGAACGCCCCGCGACTCGGGCGGAAATCGCACACCTGCTGCACCAGGTGAGCGCGTGGCGGAAGGCGAAGGGGAAAATCAGCGAGTTGTCCGAAGACGGGCAGCAGATGGTGGTGGCCGCAGAGCCGGAACCGCTGACCCTCATCCTCACCGACAGCACAGCGATTTTCAGCGGCGGCAAGCGCAACACCGCTGAGGCACTGGCAGTGGGAGATGCGGTCTTTGCCTTGTACAGTGACGCAGGGCAGGCAGTGCTGGTGAGCAAACCGCAGCGCGGCCTGGCAGCCCTGGTGGATCCGGAAGAACTCATGGGATTCCTCAACAAGGCCGCAGCGGTGGTGAGTGAAGTCCTAACCCCAGAGCAGATCTCCGCAGTTCTGAACGGTGACTGGCAGGCTCTCAGCGATGAAGTGCGCTATGAGCTCCACCAGCGCCTGGTTGACCTCGGGGTTTCTCCATGGGAAGTGGACGCCCTTCTCGATCAAGACTGGCCAGCTGTCCAGGAGATCGTCAAGGACCGGTTAGCCGCTGAAGCCGCCGATTTCCTCAAGGTCAGCCCAGAGTTGGTCTTCGCAGCACTCAACCGCAACTGGGATCGCCTGCTGGAATACGCTCAAGTGGAGCTGGCACAGCGCCTGCTCACCAGCTCGTGGCTGAAAAACGAAGCGCGGCCTTAACTTTCCGGCCGCGCTTTTTCATCCTGGGGTGGTGCCTGCACCCGGAGCTCGGCCAGTTTGTCTTCAGGAAGGACAGCCTGAGCCGGTATGTAGTACTCGCCCAATAGGTACATCAGCGTCAACGGCCGCGGAACCAGCCAGCCCTCATCGTCCTGCCCCTGCCGCCCGGAAGCTGCGGCCAGGGCATCCAGCACGGCTTCCAAGGAACCCGCAGCCAAGTACACCGCTCCGTCTACGGTAAGAGCCGAACCCAGCAGGCTGTCCCCAAGGTAGGCATGGGGCGCCTGCAGGCGGATCACCTGCCCCTCCCCATCGGCCTCACAGAGGAGGCCCAGCCTGGAAGCATACGCCTCCACATCCACATACACTTGCCCTCCCCAATGGGCCAAAGCTGCTTTCTCAAAACCATCCGTGTCCGGGGATCCATACGGTATGTAGCAGCGGCCCGCCACCATGGCTCCGTGGAACGGCAGCATTTCACCGTTAAACGACATCTGCACAGTCAGAGGCAGGCATTCGGGCTTACTGGAAGGCTGAGCCAGCATCGGTTCCAGTGCCGGCCAGAATACCTTGTCATACCACCCCCGCCGCCGCAGCCCCTCTTCCAGTTCCTGCCTGGTGGCCCGCTTGGAGTAGACGTCGGGGTAGATAGTGACGGTGGGCTGCCCATAGATTGGGTCTTCACCGAATACTACCGTCTGATAGACCAGGCTAACGGGGGTGCCCACTCTCACCAGGGAGAAAAGCTCTTCCACGTCCTCGTTGTACATGCGGATGCACCCTGCTGACGCCGCAGTACCGATAGAGTTGGGGTCGTTGGTACCGTGGATCCCATAGGAAGGGAATCCCAAGCCCATCCACCGAGTCCCCACAGGATTGTCGGGCCCCGGCGGTATTGGTTCCGGCCCCCGCCCGTAATAGGCAGGGTTGACCACCTTGTTAATAATGGTAGTATCGCCCAACACCGAAGGTTTGAGTTCGGTGCCAATGCTGATGGGATATTCCCGCACGACAACCCCGTTCTCGTACAGATAGAGGGTAAACCCAGGAATGTTCACTACGATTGACCGGTCAACAACGTCGGCACTGGCCGTGCATGTCCACACGAGCAGCAGCAGAACTAGTGAGACACCCTTGATCACGCGCATGAAAATCCCTCCCGCTTTCATCATAGTACAAGATACGCGCAAAGCGGGAGGGATTATTCCAAAAAATTCTAACTGCAGCGACTAAATCCGCAATCCACACATGTTGAGCAGGAGCTTTCCTGCACCATGGAACCACCGCACTCCGGGCACGGCTCTGTGAGCTTGCGGAACCCATTGGGCCGCGCTTTCTCTCCTGTTGGCTCGCCTGTTTCCTCACCTGCTGCTGCCGCGGAAGCCGCAGCTGCTGACTCTGACCTGAGGTTCTGCCGATCGTTGTTGGAGTTCGGCGCAGGGCTCAGGCCGTTCCGCACATAATCTTCCAGTACCTGTGCGATGGCATCAGGACAGGACAGGATCTGCTTGCCGTCTTCCCAGATGGGATGGGGGCAGCGAATACCCCGCAGCTGCTTGGCGATGGCCGCCGGCTCCACGCCTGAGCGCAGTGCCAGGGAAATCAGGCGGGCATTGGCCTCCGAGAACGCAGCTGCACAGCCGCCGGCCTTGCCGATAGTGGTGAACACTTCGCAGATGCCGTACTCGTCCTCGTTGATGGTGACATAGAGCGTGCCGCAGCCTGTCCGCATCCGCACCGTCTGTCCCCGCGTCACCTTCGGGCGCTTGCGCGGCGTGTGCTTGGTGCCGGCAGGCTCTTCCGTACGGCCACTCTCTTTCTGCTTGTGGCCCACCGTCAAAACCTCGCCTTCCCGAGAACCGGCTCTGTAGACCGTCACACCCTTGCAGCCCAGCTCGTAAGCGAGGCGGTACACCTTCTCGATGTCTTCGCGGGTGGCCTCAGCTGGGAAGTTCACGGTCTTGCTCACAGCGTTGTCTGTGAACTCCTGGAAGGCAGCCTGCATGCGGATATGCCACTCCGGGCTGATTTCGTGGGCTGTAACCATCACTCGGCGGAGGTGTTCTGGGATTTCTGTCAGTGTCTTCACTGACCCAAGTTCCGCCACCTTTTCGATCAGTTCCTGAGAGTACAGGCCTTCCTCCCGGAGAATCTGCTCGAACATACCGTTAACTTCCACGAGGCGCGTCCCATCCAACACGTTGCGGGTGAAGGCCAAGGCAAACACCGGTTCGATACCGCTGGAACAGCCGGCGATAATAGAGATGGTGCCGGTCGGAGCGATCGTGGTCACCGTTGCATTGCGCATGGGCACGCCCTTCGCCTCGAAAATGCTCCCGGGGTAGTTGGGGAAGTTGCCCCGCTCCAATGCCAGCTGGCTCGAGGCTTCATGGCCCTTTTCCTGCACGAAGCTCATGATCTTTCTGGCCATCTCCACCCCCTCTTCGCTGTCGTAGGGGATACCGAGCCTTATGAGGAGATCGGCGAATCCCATCACACCCAAGCCAATCTTACGGTTGGCCTTGGTCATCTGCTCGATCTCGGGAATGGGGTAGTTGTTGACTTCAATCACATTGTCCAGGAAGCGCACTGCGATGGCCACCACTTCTGCCAGGCGGTCCCAGTCGATGACCCACTTGCCGTCGATGTGCCTGAGCATTTTGACTAGGTTGATGGACCCCAGGTTGCAGCTCTCATTGGGCAGCAGCGGCTGTTCCCCACAGGGGTTTGTGGCCTCGATTTCACCAATGTGAGGGGTGGGGTTGGCCCGGTTGATCCTGTCCAGGAACACAATACCTGGTTCACCATTCCGCCAAGCCCCGTCCACGATCAGGTTGAACACATCGCGCGCCCGCAGTTCGCCCACAGGCTGTTTCGTGCGGGGGTTGATCAGCTGGTATGTAGAATCACTGTCTACCGCCCGCATGAACTCTTCGGTAATGGCCACGGAGATGTTGAAGTTGGTAATCTCCTTGTTATCCGACTTGCACGTGATAAACTCCAGGATGTCTGGGTGGTCCACCCGCAGGATTCCCATGTTCGCACCGCGCCTTGTGCCGCCCTGTTTGATGGCGTCAGTGGCCGCGTTGAAGGTCTTCAGGAACGAGATGGGACCGCTGGCCACCCCGCCCGTGGAGCGCACCACATCGGACTTAGGCCGAAGGCGGGAGAAACTGAAACCGGTGCCCCCTCCCGACTTCTGGATCAGGGCTGCGTTCTTCAGCGTTTCGAAAATCCCGTCCATGGAGTCTTCAATGGGCAGGACAAAACATGCAGAAAGCTGCTGCAGTGCTCGCCCAGCGTTCATCAGAGTCGGGCTGTTGGGGACGAATTCCAGGTTGTCAATGACTTCGAAGAACAACTCCTCCCAGCGGGGGTCCGTTTCCATAGATGCAATGTTGTGCGCCACTCGGCGGGCCATATCTTCAGGTGTCTCCACCACCCTGCCGTTTTCTTTAGCGAGGTAGCGGCGCTCCAGCACTGTGCGTGCGTTTTCCGTAATGTTCACTTGCCTCATTCCCCTCTGCTACTATATACGGTTAGGCTGCGTTTTAAGTATACTACATATAGGGGTTGATGTCCATAAAAAAAGCCTAGGCACGAAAAATATACCTAGGCCTGCCCCCATTAAGCCTCCTGCGATGACGCCTGCAGTTTGGCCAGGCAAGCGGAACAGACGCCGTAGAACTCAAGCCGATGGCTGTGGACAACTCCACCCACTTCCTCCGACACCTGGCGGTGGAGCCCTTCCATGCACTCCAGCTCGAGGTCCTCGATCCGCCCGCATTCATCACAGACAAAGTGGTAGTGGTCATGGGCTTTGCCGTCGTAGCGGGTGTAGCCGCTGCCGTAGTTCAGTTCCCGGACTTCCCCCATTTCCACCAGCGTCTTCAGGTTGCGGTAAATCGTCCCCAAACTTACGTTGGGCATCTCTTTGCGTACTTCCTGATACACCCAGTCTGCAGTCGGATGGGTATCCGTGCTGCGCAGAACCCGGAGAATTGCACCCCTCTGCTTTGTCTTGCGCACAAATCCCTTGTTGTTCACCACTATAACCTCCACACGATTGCCCCACACAATGTATAAGAATAGTCATTATTATTATAGCACGGGCCGGGTGGTTTCTCAAGAAAAACCTATTGCAAAACCGCCTGCTTCATGGTAAGATTATCACTGTCAGCCGGACGTGCCGAAGTGGTGGAATTGGCAGACACGCACGACTCAAAATCGTGTGAGCTTCGCTCATGAGGGTTCGACTCCCTCCTTCGGCACCATATGAACGATACAGCCGCCGGGCTGTTTTTTTGTTGCCTAATTTCCCTGCCACACACGCCACAGTTCATCCTCCACTGTGAGGGGAATCTCTTCTCGGCATCCGTCTTTGCGGATCACCCAGCGCCCGCACGTAGGCCTGCGTCAGCGGCGGCACAGATGGGGTCGCTGGATATGATACAGACCCCATCGCCGAAGTCGATCACTGCGCTGTCCTCCCCTAAACCAGCGTGGATCAGGACATCATCCCGCTCCACGCTGAGTTTGGCGAGTACAAGCCGCTGCAGAAGCTCCGGTGGAAGCTTGCCTGCACGCATTACTGCACCTCGTGCACCTGGATGAGGTTGGTACTGCCCGCCTTGCCCACACTTACCCCGGACACGATCGTCGTGATCTCGCCCGCGGTAACCAGCCCTCTCCGTTTTGCCTCGGCCACCGCGTTGGCGATCATCTCCTCAATTGTCTCCGCCTCATCGACCTTGATCGCGTACACGCCCCAGTTCAGTGTCAACTGCCGCACCACATCGGCATCTGGGCACAGAGCCAAGATCGTGGCTTTGGGGCGGTAGCGGGACACTTCCCTCGCTGTCAACCCAGAGCGGGTCGAACACAAGATCACGTTGACGTTAAGATCAAGCGTCGTCTGACAGGCAGCCGCACAGATAGCCTCCGTCACCTTTGTCCGTGTCATGGCCAGCTTCTCTGTGAGCAGTGCATGATAGTCAATGACCTGCTCCATGCGGCGGGCGATGCGGTCCATTACTTCCACTGCCTTGACGGGGTACCGGCCCGTCGCTGTTTCGCCTGAAAGCATCACGCAGTCCGTCCCCTCAAAAATGGCGTTGGCCACGTCGGTGACCTCTGCCCGGGTCGGCCTGGCATTGCGGATCATGGAATCCAACATCTGCGTCGCCGTGATCACGGGCTTGCCGGCCTCGTTGCACTTCCGGATAAGCATCTTCTGCGCCAGCGGCACTTCCTCAGGCGGGATCTCCACACCCAAGTCGCCCCTGGCCACCATGATGCCGTCGGCAGCCTGGATGATGTCGTCGATGTGCCGCAGGCCCGCTTCACTTTCGATCTTGGCGATCACCAGCTGATTGCCGCCGGCCTGCCGGATGTACTCCCGCACAGTATGGACGTGATCTCCTCGCCGCACAAAGGATGCTGCAATGAAATCCACCCCGTGCTCCACTCCGAACCGGATATGCTCCACATCCTCTGGAGTGACAGGAGGCAGCGAAACGTCCACGCCGGGCAGGCTCACGCCTTTGCGGGACAACACCTGGCCGCCCACCACTACCTCGCAGTGGACATCATTCCCCCGCACTTCTTTCACAACCAGCTCAATCAGGCCGTCGTCGATGTAGACTTTGGAACCTGGCTTGACGTCCTTCGGCAGTCCCTTGTAATCCACATGGCACCGCTCTTCGGTGCCCATGCACTCGTCAACGGTTAAGATGTAGCGCTGGCCTTTCTCCAACACAACCCCCTCTGGGTTGGCCATCCGGCCCAGCCGGATCTTCGGGCCCTGGATATCCAGCAGTATCCCGAGGTTGCGGTCCAGTTCGGCTGCTGCAGCCCGCAGGGTACGAATGCGGTTGAGGTGCTCCTCGTATGTACCATGGGAGAAGTTCAGCCGGGCGACATCCATCCCTGCATCGAGCAGGGCGCGCACCATCTCCGGGCTCTCGCTGGCCGGCCCGATGGTACACACAATCTTCGTTCTCCGCATTGGTGTCCCTCCCGATTTATAGAGATGAAAGAATGTTGGACAGATGGTAGTATTCCAGGTTGATGTCCTTCTCCTGGGCGAGGGCATAGTGCAGGTCCCACGACTGCACGACATGGTCAACCTCGCCTACCATCCGGCCGCTCTTGCCTTGATAGACAAGCTCCACTGCGTGGTACGCTAGGCGGCTGGCCAGCAGCCGATCGCGCATGGTGGGCGTGCCGCCCCGCTGGATATGGCCAAGGATCGTGACGCGGGTTTCGAAGCCGGTGTGTTCCTTAATATACTTGCCCACCGCCATGGCCGGCCCCTCGAAGTTCCCTTCCACGCCTTCCGGCTTGGCGCCTTCCGCTACAATCACAATGTTGTAGGTCTTGCCCTGCTGGTTGGCATGCTTAATCCGATCACATACATGCTTCACACTGCAGGGGACCTCCGGAATGATGATCACATCGGCGCCGCTGGCGAGCCCGGAGTAAAGAGCAATGTGGCCGGAATGCCTACCCATTACCTCCACCACGTAGACCCGATCGTGGGAACTGGCCGTATCTCTGATCTTGTTCACCGCGTCCAAAACAGTGTTGACCGCGGTATCGAAGCCGATGGAATAATCGGTGCAGGCGATGTCGTTGTCAATGGTGGCAGGAATGCCAACCACGTTGATGCCGAGCTTGTCCAGCTCCAACGCACCCTTAAACGACCCGTCGCCGCCGATGACGATCAGCGCCTCAATATCGTGCTTCTTCAGCATAGCAACAGCTTCATCGCGGCCTTCTGGTGTCATGAACTTGTCGGAGCGGGCGCTCTTTAGGATCGTGCCGCCCCGCTGGATGATACCTGATACAGAGCGGCTGGTGAACGGTTCCATTTCACCCCGGATCAGTCCATGGTAGCCCCGGTAGATGGCCCACGGCTCCATGTTGTAGTGGATCGCGGCCCGCACCACTGTGCGAATCGCCGCGTTCATCCCCGGAGCATCTCCTCCACTGGTCAAAACTGCAACCCTTCTAGGCATTACTGGGCATCCTTTCTGTCGTAAACTTACCGATGGCGCGAAAACGCGCCAAACGCCTCTCCACCAACTCGTCCACAGGCACCTTGCTGATCTCCGCCAGATAACGGCGGATAAAGGCGCGCATCTGCTGGCCCACGGCAGCGTGATCGCGGTGAGCCCCGCCGATGGGCTCCGTGATAACGTCATCGATGATGCCGAACTTGAGCAGATCTGCCGGCGTGAGGCGCAGCAGTTCCGCCGCTTCGGCGGCCCGGGACGAGTCGCGCCAGAGGATGGTGGCACACATCTCCGGCGAAATCACCGAATACCAAGCGTGTTCCAGCATCAAGATGCGGTCACCCACGCCTATCGCCAGCGCACCTCCGCTTCCCCCTTCACCCGTGATAATACACAGAATGGGCGTCCGCAGAAACGACATCTCTTCAATGCACTGGGCGATGGCCATTCCCTGCCCCCGCTCTTCCGCTTCGATGCCTGGATAAGCGCCTACCACATCGATGAAGGTGATGATCGGCCGGCGGAACTTCTCCGCCTGCTTCATGAGCCGCAGCGCTTTGCGGTATCCTTCCGGGTGGGGCAGGCCGAAGTTGCGGGCGAGGTTTTCTTTGGTGTCGCGCCCCTTTTGCGGGCCGATCACCGTCACTGGCGTCCCTTCAAACAACCCCACACCGCCCACCATGGCGCCGTCATCTCTGAACTCGCGGTCGCCGTGCAGCTCGTCGAACTCGTCAAGAAGCATGCGGATGTAGTCCAGCGTCGTGGGACGCTTGGGGTGCCTCGCCATCATCACCCGTTGAAACGGAGTGAGGTTCTCATAAATCTCCTTGCGCAGCGCCTCCGCTCGCCGCTCCAGCTCCGCAATCTCTTTCGCACAGTCGATCCCGTGGGTAGAGACAAATCTGCGCAGATCGGCGATCCGCGCCTCCAACTCCACCAGCGGCCTCTCCCACTCAAACACAGGCATCACTTTTTGACCCTCCGCCGGTGGTACTTTAGGAGCCGCGCCAGGGTGGCTCGCATCTGCGGCCTTTTCACGATCATGTCGATCATGCCGTGCTCCAGAGCAAACTCAGCGGTCTGAAACCCAGGAGGCAGCTTCTGCCTTGTGGTTTCCTCCACAATGCGCGGGCCGGCAAAACCGATGAGAGCGCCCGGTTCCGCCAGGATGATGTCTCCCAGGGAAGCGAAACTGGCGTACACACCACCCATGGTGGGATGAGTGAGCACGGATACGAAGAGCAGCCCTGCCCGGCTGTGCTTCCCCACCGCTTGGGCGGTTTTGGCCATCTGCATCAGGCTGAAAATGCCTTCGTGCATGCGGGCACCACCTCCGCCGCCAGAGAAGATTACCACAGGCAAGCGCTTCTCCACGGCCAGCTCAAAACCCCTGGTGAGCTGCTCTCCCACCACAGAACCCATGCTGCCCCCGATAAAACCAAAGTCGATGATGCCCAACACCAGGGGCATCCCCTCGACTGCCGCTTCTCCGATCAGAACCGCATCGTCCATGCCGGTGGCTTCTCGAGCCGCCTGCAGCTTCTCGGGATAACCCGGGAAGTTCAACGGATCGGCTGCAAACAAAGGTGTAAAAGGGGCGAAACTCCCCTCGTCGGCGGTTATGCTTAAGCGCTGTACTGCGGACAAGCGGAAATGGTGCCCACAGCGGCAGACAAACTGCTCTTTTTCCAGCTCTTTCGTATACCGCATCTGCCCACACTGCTCGCACCTGGTCCACAGATTGTCCGGCAGCTCTTTACGTGGTTCAGGTTCCTCGCGCCGTACGCTCATATACTTCGGCTTGCTCCGGAACACATTCAGCATCGTAAACCACCTTTATCCGCTAAACGAGGACGCTATGATCTCGTTGGCCTCGTCAACTTCAGATTGGGAAACCAGAATCTCCACACTTGAGGCGGCTCCGGCATGGGGGATGCCGACAGGCCTGAGCATGCACAAAATGCCTGCTCCCTCCAAGAGCTCTTTCAGCATCTCTGCTATGGGCCGGTTAGGAGCGATGTAAACGACCGTCCACATCTCGCTGTGGCCTCCTTTTATCACCGTTAATCCTCTGGGACAATCGAACCTACGCTGCTGAGTACCTTCGCTTTCCCTCTTATTTTAATCGCGGATGTGTGTTCTGTAAACTGCGCAATCATGATCTCGCCCTTGTCGAGCTTCTCTGAATGGTGGAACTTGGTATCGCTGCCCCTGGTCAGCCCCATGATGGTAACACCGTTCTCCAAAGCCTGAATGATGACAAAGTCAGCCTTCACGTCCATAGTCCCCCTCCTCTTGTTGTCAACCTGCCTACCACGGATCAAACAGCTGGACAGCGGCTGCGCAGCCTTTCAGCTCCTCAGCCAGCTCGGAATCCCACGTTACCCAATACTCAGCCGGCAGGATTTGCAGTACTTCTCTCCCCAGCCGCAGCACCACCGGACAGTCTCCCCTGTGTCTTATCAGGGCCTGCTGCAGCTGTTCCAAACGGCCGGGGTCGGGAAGGACAATCACTGTGGGCCGCAGTGGGAACACCCACTCTCCCTTGAGCACCCCATCGGCAAAGGAACCGAACACTGCCACCAGAGACCCTTGCGGAAGTGTTTTCCCTGCCAGCGCCTGCTTAGGCAGGACAAACTCTATCAGCCCGCCCGGATCATCGATCAGGCCGGCTGTGAAACCCCCGTTCGTCCGCACTTCCACTACCTCACCGGCGGCAAAGGCCAGCCCGCCGCTGATCTGCCTCAGAAACGCTGTCAGCCTGCGGGCTGGATGGTCAGAGAGGTATGCACCGAGCAGCTCCCGCTCCACCTGCATAGCCGTCAAGCCTCTGCTTTCCATCATCCCCAGTGCGGCCAGAAGAGCGGGCCGCTCGGCAACGGAATCCAATGCTCCAGCCTGGATCAGAGCCTGCAGAGTGTGTTCTGGGATCTCAGCCCGGCGGCGCAGGTCCTTAAGGCTCTGAAAAGGCCTGGACTCCCGGGCTTTCACGATTTTCTCCGCCGCGGCCTCACCCACGTGTTTGATGGCCGAAAGCCCGAGACGGACTCCCGCTCCTTCCTGGTGGTGCCCCACATCGGACAGCTGAATATCAGGGGGATAGACGGGAATTCCCCGCCGGCGGCACGCGAGGAGATACGGCCGGAGCGCTTGCCCCGAATGACCCTCCATCAGCGCCGCAAAAAAGGCCTGCGGATAGTGGGCCTTCAGGTAGGCAGCGCGATAGGAGATCAGCGCATAACACACACTGTGGGACTTATTGAAGGCGTAGCCCGCAAATCGCCTCACCGCCGCAAAGAGCTCTCGAGCCTCTTTGGCGGACAGCCCTGCCTGTTCGCAGCCCGCGATGAAGCTCCTGGCAAGCCGATCGATGAGAGCAGCATCCTTCTTGCTGATGGCGATGCGCAGAAGATCAGCCTCGCTCAGGCTCATGCCGCCGAGCCTATGCCCGAGCTGGATGACCTGCTCTTGATAGACGGCCAACCCGTACGTTTCGCCCAAGATCTCTTGCAGCACAGGATGGGAATACTGCACCTTTTCCGGTGCGGCGCGGTTGGCTAAATAAGCCGGCACCAGCGACAGCGGCCCAGGCCTGCCCAGGGCCAGCAAAGCAGCAAGTTCAGCAAAGCTTCGCGGCTGCATCTGTTTCAGCAGGCCTTGGAACAGTTCGCTCTCCAGCTGGAAGACACCCATCGTGTCGCCGCGGCCGAGGAGCGCGTATGTTTTTTCATCATCAAGGGGCACTGCATCCAAACGAAAAGCAGGGTCTGTGCGTTGTACCTCCTCTTCGACGCGCCTGAGAAAAGTCAGAGTCCGCAGGCCCAAAAGGTCTATCTTCAGCAGGCCCTGCCATTCGAGGGCGTGCATATCCCCATGTGTAACCGGGACGCTGCGATCGGTGCGCACTGCCTGGTAGCAAGTAATGGGCTGCGCCGCGATGACTACACCCGAAGCGTGGGTGGAGAAGTGCCGTTTGAGGCCGGATATCTTCGCCGCCACTTGGCGCCGCCTCTCTACAGGAACGGCGGAGCCCAGAACCTCCGCCACCATACTCTCCGCGGCTTTGAGGCCGAAAGTCCCGTAGGTGCCGATCTGGGCCACGTAGTCCCGCCCGAACCGGCGCTGAACGTAATCCAGCACTTCGCTGCGGCGCACGTAGCAAAAGTCCAGGTCAATGTCGGGCAGGCTGTGCCGCGCCTTGTTAAGGAAACGCTCAAAGACCAGCCCGTACGCCAAGGGATCTACTTCCGTGATGCCCAAGCAGTATGCCACAACACTGCTCGCTGCACTGCCACGTCCGGGCCCGACAGGAATCCCCTGCTCCTTGGCATACCGGACGATGTCCGCGACGATGAGGAAATAGTCGGCCAGGCCCATCTCTCGGATCACCTGGAGCTCGTGCTGGATGCGTTCCAGGACCGGCCCCTTCAGCTTCCCGTAGCGCCTTTCGGCCCCAACTCGCACCGCTTCCTCCAGGCTGGCCGCTTCCGGCAGCCGCGGCAGCCCCTGCTGCCGTGGGAGCTCGAACGCGCACTGTGACAGCACCTGGCGCGTGTTGGCCAGAGCCTTGGGAAAGCGGCTGAACTCTTCTATGAACTGCTTCCGCCCCAGAAGAGGCCGGGCAGTGATCATGACCTCACTGGCCTTTTTCTCCAACCGCGAAGCGGTGAGCACCTGCAGCGCCGTTCGGTCGTCCAGGGCCAGGTAGCACACGTTCTGTGAGGCCACACACCGGCTTTCGCCGAACAAAGCGGCCAGTGCTTGGGCTGTCTTGAACTCAGCCGGCGTATCCCACTCCAGCTGCACATACCAATCGGGGCCGAACAGCACATCGTACTCCCGTGCAACCTGCTTCACTTCGTCCCAGCGCCCCGCCGCCGCCAGTATGTACAGTTCGCCCCGCAGGCCGCCGCTTGTCATCACCAGCCCGGGCGCGTATTCGGCCAGCACATGCCAGGCCACAGGCTGGGGAAGTGAGCACAGCCGCTGCAGATGGCGGTAATTCTGCTGCCCCTTGGCGAAGAAGACGAGCCGCGAGACGCGGCTGTCCCCGCACCCATTTCCATCTGGGTGGGCCACATCCAGTTCCAGCCCGAATACGGGTGTAAGGCCCCAGTCCTGGCAGGCCCGGGCCAGTTCTACGTGGCCACCGGTGGTGTTGTGGTCGGCCAGCCCCACGGCATCGTAGCCCAGATCGCGGGCGCACCTCACCAGCTCAGAAACGGTAATCGTCGATTCCAGCAGCGAGTAATCACTGTGTGCGAACAGCTGAACCGCCAGATCCGCCGCCCCCTTTTGACAGAATTCCGCTGTGCCCAGCATAGACATTGCATGGGGGATGGTTACATGTTTCTGCGCCTGTTTCGGGAAATCCTGTTGGCCTTTTCCTCCAGCCTGGGAGTGATCCTTGGGGGAACCATCATGGGGACATGTGCGGCCTTCTTCACACAACTGCCCCCTGGAGCCCAGATGCGCGATCTGGCCAAGGCACTGCGCATGTGGGCGGTACTGGTGGCCATCGGCGGCACCTTTCCCACGCTCCGCATTATCGAAAGCGGCCTTTTCTCGGGGCAGGTGTTTGCTCTCCTCCGCCAGCTGGCGGTAATTATCTCCGCGATGCTGGGAGCGTCCTTGGGATACTGGCTGATCATGACCCTTACGGGGGGCTGATCCATCTGTTCGTAGTCATCAACAGGCAGACAGTGCAGCTCGCCGCAGCTGCCTTCCTTCTGGGCCTGGCCTTCGGTACAGCAGGAACCGTGCTCTTCAGTGCGAACATGGTAGACCAACTCTACCTGGAGCAGGAACGCATGCTCAGCGAACTCAGCGAGGCAGAGAACAGAATCGCCATGCTGGAACAAAGCCTCACTGAGCGGCGCACCCGTGTCGTCAAGTCCGTGTCGGTCCAGCTCGATGCGGGCGATCAGCGCCTCACCCTGAAGCTGGCCGGCCACGCCCACCAGTTGGTTGAGGGCCTGGTCGGCCGGGAGGTATCGGCAATCGATCCCGACACCCTTGCTGCCGTCTTTGACAAGCGCATTCTGGCGGTGGAAGAGGGGCAGTTCGAGCTGAGCATGAAGCACTTGATCATCTCAGACACTGTCACGATCAAGCTGTCAGTGCGGCCGGTTGGCGCTCAGTAGCAGGCGCTGACAGCAAGGGGCCAGCTGTTGCTGGCCCCTCCTTCACGCCTGCAGCGGCGATTCGGCTGCAAAAATATCGATACCTTCCATCGTCTCTTCCCGGACGACGCGAGCCCCTAATCCCCTCAGTTTAGCTTCAAAGCCTTCGTAGCCTCGATCGAGGGTTTCCACGCCGTAGAGCTCTGTGGTCCCTTCCGCTGCAAGAGCGGCGACGGCCAGAGCCGCACCCGCCCGCAGATCAGTGATCTCCACCGGTGCGCCTGTCAGCTTGGGCACTCCTCTGACGATTGCTGTTTCCCGCTCCGTCTTGACGTCCGCCCCCATCCGCCTTAACTCGTCCACGTAACGGAAGCGGTCAAAGATAGTCTCTCTGATCACACTTGTGCCGTCCGCCAGCGTCATACAGGCCAAGAACGGCTGCTGTAAGTCTGTTGGGAACCCGGGATAGGGCGTGGTTTCCACCTCCACCGGGCGCAGGCGCTCTCGTGCGATTACCCGCAGCTCATTGGCCCCTTTCTCAATAGTAACCCCTGCTTCTTCCAACTTAATGATAGGAGCCCGCAGGTGCTCTGGCACCACATTCTTCAGGACCACATCACCGCCGGTGATAGCCGCCGCACACATAAATGTTCCCGCTTCGATGCGGTCGGGGATGATGGAATACTCGATCCCTCTCAGCGATTCCACACCCTCAATCCGGATCACGTCTGTCCCAGCGCCGCGGATTTTCGCTCCCATCCCGTTGAGGAATATGGCCAGATCCACGACTTCTGGTTCCTTGGCGGCGTTCTCCAAGGTCGTCACACCGTCACCAAGGCTGGCGGCAATCATCAGGTTCACTGTGGTGCCGACACTGGAGCGGTTTATGTAGATCTGCGTGCCCCGCAGGCGGTCAGACTTCGCTTTCATAAAACCGTGCTCGATCACGATGTCTGCGCCCATCTGCGTGAACCCCTTGATGTGATAATCCACCGGCCGAGAACCGATGGCACATCCACCTGGAAGAGGCACTTCTGCCCGGCCGAGCCTGGCTAGAAGCAGTCCCGCCGCGTAGAACGAAGCCCGCATCTTGCGTACCAAGTTGTACGGTGCCTGATACTTGCTGAGCGTACTGCCGTTAACATGCAGCAGCCCCTTGCGGTCAAACCAGACCTCCACGCCGAGGCTGCGGAGAATCAGACAGATCGTTCCGACGTCGCCAACATGGGGGATGTTTTCTAGGACACATTCACCTTCCGTTGCCAATGCGGCCGCCACAATAATCGCCAGGGCGCTGTTCTTGGCCCCACTGATGTTTACCGTTCCCTCCAGCCGCTGTCCGCCTTCAATAATCAACCTCGCCATCTGGAAACTCCCCCCACTGTTAGGTCAAGCTCTTAAGATAGTTGGACACGATTTCTTCCAGCAGGTCGTTCCTGCCTATGCGCTGTATCTTCTCCCGGGCACCCAGGTAGGACGTAATGTACGACGGATCGCCGGACACCAAATAGCCTACGATCTGCGCCAGCGGGCTGTACCCTTTTTCCCGCAGGGCGGTGCAGACCAGGCGCAGTGTCTCGGCAATGTTGACCTCTTCACTGTCAACCGCTCGAAACATGCGGGTTTGTTCTGCAGACTCCATTGTGAACCCTCCTTCTGCCATACTTGTTCGCATGCATCCTGCCTTGACTGAGGGCAACTGCTCTTTAGCAAGGATTTCCTCACTGCGGTGTTGAATAAACTGCATAACCAAAGGTTATTACTCCGAGGAAGGTGCTGAGTATGGAGGAACAGCGTCGACTCTACCTCTCTCGCGATAAGCTCATCGCCGGTGTGGCGGGTGGCCTCGCGGAATACCTGGGAATCGATCCCACCATCGTCCGCCTCTTGTTCGTGCTCGGCCTGTGGGTCAACGGGATCACACTCGTCCTCTACCTTGCGGGCATGATCATCATTCCCGAACGGCCGGCGGAGGAAATCGTGTATGGTGACGAACTAGGCGGTATCGAAAACATTCGCCAGGCCGCACGCCGGCTTACCCAGGCTGCCGACAACAAGACCTTAGGGTACCTGCTTATAGGCCTAGGAGTGATACTTCTCCTCCGTCTGTTTGTTTCCGTGGATTGGAGTATCATCCTGCCGGCTCTGTTAATTGTGGGCGGCGCCGTCATCCTCATACGGGGAAGACGAGGAAACTGAGGCCCGTGGCTCCCCTGTTTATTGCTCGGGATAGAGCGTACCGGCAGCCGCCTCTGCGATGTTGTTGGCATGGTCGGCCACCCGTTCCAGGTTGCTGATCAGGTCGAGGAACAGGATCCCGGCCTCTGTAGTGCAAATTCCGTCGTTTAGGCGGCGGATGTGCTCCATGCGGAAGCGCCGCTCCATATCGTCGATCAGGTCATCTTGGGCGATCAGTTCTTTTGCTCCCGCCGCGTCGCCGCGGGCGAGCGCGGCCATGGCCTGCTTGAAAATGCGCACCACGCTGTCCCGCATTTCCGTTACTTCTCCCACCGCAGCCTCGCTCAGCGCAACCCTGTGTTCCACACGGTAGGCCGCCAACTCGCTGATGTTCACCGCGTGGTCTGCCACTCGTTCCACATCGTTCACCACATGCAGTAAGTACGTGATTCTCCGCGACAAGCCCTGGTCGACCCGTCCTTGCGTCTGCTCGGTCAAGTAGTTGGTGATGGCTTTCTCCAAGTCGTTTACAAGTTCTTCGCGCTGAGGCAGATTGTTGATGGGCTTCAGGTCCCCCGTCAAGAAGGCACTTACCGCATCCTCAACCATACTGACAGCCACGTCAGCCATGCGTACCACCTCTTTCTCCGCTGCGAGCACAGCACCGGGCGAATGACTCATGCGGGGATCCAAGTACTTGGGGCGGATGATGATTTCTTCCTCCACACCGGGGATAATGGCCTCAACCACCTTGACAAAAGGCCTGATCAGAGGCAGAAGGATCAGGGTATTGGCGGCGTTAAACAGAGTGTGAGCGTTGGCGATCTGCCTTGTCACTACGGCCGCCGTGTGCGAAACAAGCGCCGTAAACGGCCTGCGAAAGGCAAGAAACAGCACCGCACCAAAGAAGTTGAACAAGAAGTGGGCCGCCGCCGCCCTCCGCGCGGAAAGGCTGGTGCCCACCGCCGCCAGCGCTGCTGTGATGCAGGTGCCGACATTGGCTCCCACAGTGAGCGCAAGGCCCGTGGGAAGATCTATTATCCCCTGCGTGGCAAAAGCGATCACTAGACCTGTGGTGGCGCTGGAACTCTGAAGCAGCATGGTAAAGAGGGCCCCTGCCAGCACCCCCAGCACAGGGTTCCTTCCCAGATAGACAAGGGTGTCCGTAAACGGGCGATAGTCACGGAGTGGCCGCACAGCCTCGCTCATGGTGGAGAGCCCCAAGAGGAGCAACCCAAAGCCCACGAAGGCGCTTCCGGCGTGACGGACAAGCCTGCGGCGGGCAAAAACGGTCAAGCCTGCTCCTAACGCGATCAAAGGAAAGGCCAGCTGATAGATGTCGAAAGACACAATCTGAGCGGTAATGGTGGTGCCTATGTTGGCGCCCATAATCACGCCCACAGCTTGGATCAGCGTCATCAGGCCCGCATTCACAAAACCTACCGTCATGACCGTGGTTGTGGAACTGGACTGCACCAGCACCGTTATCACCGCTCCCGTCAACACAGCTACTGCCGGATGAGACGTGAACACTTCAAGAATGCGGCGGAGCTTGTCACCCGCGGCTTTTTGTAATCCTTCCGCCATCTGCTGCATACCAATCAGAAAGATGCCCAGACCACCAAGCAATCCCACAACCATGGCAAAACTCATGTCTTCAGCCTCCTTACAATGAGTTTCCCACAGATCAAACACCCATTGACATGCGGAGGTTGCAGATGAGAGTACTGCTGCTTTCAGAGTTCTTTCTCAGCGGCCAGACCACCCACGTGCTGGACCTCGCGGAGCAGCTGCAGAGCCTGGGGCTCAGCGTCCATGTGCGCTTTGCCCGTATCCATACTCCTCTATTCGAGGCTGACTATGCACCCCGGCTGAAAGAGCGCGGTATCTCTGTGTCCACCGGGCCTGGGGCAGGGCCTCTGTCGACACTGTTCCGACGCTGGCGCCCCGATGTAATCCATGCCCACAGCTCCACGCTGTTTGCCCTGGCCAACCGGCTTGCCACTAGGCTCCAGGTACCCGCAGTGTTCACCTGCCACGGCCTGGGGCTCAGCCGCCGCAGCTACCAAAGAGAGCTCAGCCAAGCTGCGTGCGTCATCGCTGTGGGGAAGAACGTAGCCCAGGAGATCGCGCCCTTCTGCCGCCGCCTGGTGATCATCCCCAATGGCGTCAACACCGCTTATTATGTACCGCCGCCTGGGAACTTCCTCCGCGACCAGCTGGTGTACATCGCCCGTATGGACCGCAGCAAGATACCAGCTCTCGTTCAGCTCGCCCGGATCTACAACAGTTATTTCCAACGCTGCCTCACCGTGATCGCCGACCGGAATCCTGAGGTCCCAGGAACCATCTACCAACCGTGGAAGGCAGATCTCCTCCCTACGCTGCAGCAGTCCGGTATCGTGGCCGCCAGCGGGCGCACTGCCCGAGAGGCTCTGGCCTGCGGCAACGCAGTGCTGTTGGTCCAGAGCCGCTATGATGGGCTGATCGGCCCCGCCCTCACCGTCAAGTCCGACTTCGACTTCAGCGGTAATCACGGCCGGTTCCCTTTTTCGCGCCTGCGCGACGACCTCGCCAAGCTGCTGTACTCCAGGACCGCGCTGCCCAGGCTGCAGGCATGGAGCAGAAAGTACGCCGAAGAAAACTTGAGCAGTGCCAAGATGGCACGGGCAGTCGTGGACGTATACGCAGCGGTGCAGAGCACGGCCTCTGGGCCTAGGCATCTTCCTCGGCGAATCCGGTGATGCGCACTGGCCGGTCCCCCACACCCTCCTGCCAGCTTATCCAGCGAGCCGCCACGTACAGGTAATCGGCCAGGCGGTTGAAAAACGACACGACGTCTCGGAGGTCGGCTTCCAGCGCACAGATGCGCCGCTCTGCTCGGCGGCAGACGGTGCGGGCGACGTGCAGCTGCGCAGCTGTCTGCGACCCCCCGGCCGGCCCCAACAGCAGGAACGATGTCTGCTCAGGCAGTTCGCCACTCAACTGGTCAATCCACAGCTCCAGCTGCTGGACTGCCTGTGCGTCCAGCCGCAGGCGGCCGGGGTTCGCGAGCCCTTCTTGGGCGAGAATGGTTCCCACTGCGAACAGCCTTTCCTGTACCCACTCCAACTGTTCGCCAAGGAAGGAGGTAACACCTGTTGCTGCCAGGGCCAAAGCCGCGTTGAGTTCATCAACCGTACCGTATGCCTCCACCTGCGGATGGCACTTGGGCACTCTCCGTCCTCCCAGAAGCTGCGTCTCCCCCTCATCGCCCTGTTTCGTGTAGATCTTGGCCATGCCTTCACCTCCCGCGGAAAAAAGAAAAACCCCATCCGCAGATGGGGTATGTTATGGTACTCCCAAGGGGATTTGAACCCCTGCCTTCGCCGTGAGAGGGCGACGTCCTAGGCCCCTAGACGATGGGAGCGTCATGTTATGGCTGGGGGACTAGGATTCGAACCTAGACTAGAGGAGTCAGAGTCCTCCGTCCTGCCGTTAGACGATCCCCCAGCGACATTACTAACTATACCACATCATCTGAGAAAAGACAAGAGGCAGAAGTGGGTTTTTGTTTTTTCTTACAGAACTTCCACCATCCAGTTGATCTCGGCGGTCTTGGACAACATCCCTGCTACAGAGCAGTATTTCTCCATGCTGAGCCGTACCGCATCGGTTAGGTGTTTCTCTGTCAGCCCTTCTCCCGCAGCACTGAACCGGACATTGATACGGGTGAACACCCGCGGGTGTTCCTCGGCCCGTTCTGCGTCGAGCGCGATCTCCAGACTGTGCAGTTTGACGCGCTTCTTCTGCAGAATGGACACCACATCAATCCCCGAGCACCCCGCTAGCCCCATCAGCACCATCTCCATGGGGCTGGGGGCGGCACCGTCGCCCCCGATCTCAGGGCGAGTATCCATGACAACAGTATGGTTGGTGCCGGAGATCCCGACGAACCCCATCTTGCCATTCCAGCGCACCCGTGCCTCCATCCTGATACCTCCGGATTATTATGCTTGTTCGGCCTGGGCGATCCAAGCCAGCGCCCGGTCGATTCTAGCCAGTGTCCGCTCCTTGCCCACGATCTCCAGCACTTCGTAGATCCCTGGGCTGACGTTCGTCCCCGTCACCGCTACCCGCAGGGGTTGAATGACCTTACCCAGCTTCAGGCCCAGGCTTTCCACGGCACCATTGAACACTGGTTCCAGTTCAGCGTGGTTGAACTCTTGGACCTGGGACAAAGCCTGTCGCAGGTGTTCCAGGACCGTCTTGCCCTCGCCCTTGAGAAGGATCTTGCGAGCGGCATCTTCATTATATTGAAAGTCTTCCGTGAAGAAGTAGCGGGACATCTCCACTACCTCACTCAACAGCTTAATGCGGCTCTGCATCTCCTTCAGTACCGCCATAATCATCTGCTTCTGCTCAGCACTGGGCTCACCAGGCACCAAGCCTGCATTATGCAGATAAGGCAGCGTCTTCTCGTAGAACTCATCAAGGGAGAGCTCCCGGATGTAGACACCGTTCATCCACTGCAGTTTCTGGAAGTCAAACACCGCGGGGTTCTTGGATACTCGCTCCAAAGAGAACTTCTCGATCAGCTCTGCCCGAGAGAACAGCGTCTGGCTGTCATCATATCCCCAACCCAGCAGTGCCAGGTAGTTGACCATAGCATCGGGAAGATAGCCTTCATCGCGGAACTGCGTCACTGAAGTTGCCCCGTGGCGTTTGCTGAGGCGGGTCTTATCCGACCCAAGGATCATGGGGATGTGGGCAAACGCCGGAATCGGAAAACCCAGCGCCTTGTAGAGCTGAATCTGCTTCGGGGTATTGGGGATGTGGTCCTCGCCGCGAATCACGTGAGTGATCTCCATCAGCGCATCATCGATCACCACAGCAAAATTGTACGTGGGAACGCCGTCAGACTTGATGATCACGAAGTCATCGACCTGATTGTTGGGGAACACAACGGGCCCTCTGATCAGGTCGGGGATCACCGTCTGTCCCTCAGTCTCCGCCACGAAACGGATGACCGGCACTCGACCTTCCGCCCTGTAGGCCTGTTTCTGCTCCTCAGTGAGGTGGCGGCAGCGCCCATCGTAGTGCAGGTCCAGTTTCTGCTCGCGCTGGACGCGGCGCTGCTCTTCCAGCTCTTCTGGTGTGCAGAAGCACTCATAGGCGCGCCCAGCGTCCATCAGCTGTTGAGCATACTCCCGGTAGAGGCCAAGCCGTTCTGTCTGAAAATACGGGCCGTAGTTTCCTCCCACCTCCGGGCCCTCGTCCCAATCGAGGCCCAGGAACTTCATCCCTTCGAGGATGCCGCGCACCGATTCCTCTGTGGAACGGGCCAGATCGGTATCCTCAATCCGCAGGACAAATGTGCCGCCTTGTTGGCGCGCGAAAAGCCAATTATACAGCGCGGTCCGGGCCCCGCCCACGTGCAGATATCCTGTGGGGCTCGGCGCAAACCGCACCCTGACTTTACTCATAACCTTTCCACCTCAGTCTTTCTCCTGTAGTGTCTGCACCAGGTCCCTGGCCAGTTCGCGATATGCCAGCGCTCCTGGAACCTGGGGCTTGGTTTCGAAGATTGGTACGCGTGCTGCTGCTGCTTCGGAAAAACGAATGCTGCGCACCACCACATGGGGATAGAGGCGCAGCCGCGGGAACTCGCGGCGCAAGGTGTCGAGGATCTGCCGCGCGTGGCGGGTGCGGCCGTCGAACATAGTAGGCAGGAGCCCGGCCACCTCCAACTGGCTGTTCAGCTGTCCCTTCACCTTGGCAATCAGCTTTAGAAGAGCAGTGGTACCCCGCACGCTGAGGTACTCACAGGAAACGGGGATGATCACTCGGTCTGCTGCAGCCATCGCATTCATGGTAAGCAGCCCCAGGGACGGCTGGGAGTCGATCAAGATGAAATCATAGTCATCCCGCACTTCGTTGAGAATCTTCGTGATCCGCCGCTCTCGCGCGGGAGCGTTGATCAGCTGAAACTCAGCAATCGAGAGATCAATGTTGGCCGGCAAGAGATGGATGCCGAACTGGTTCTCCAGGATGGCATCACGGGCCGGCACGTTCCTCAACAGGCAGTGGTATACAGTCCTTTCCAGCTCTTCTGGCTCGTAACCCGCACAGTACGTCAGCCCGCCCTGGGGATCAAGATCCACCAACAGGACCCGCTGCCCCATGTCGGCGAGGGCTACGCCTAGGTTGTACGTGGATGTAGTCTTTCCCACTCCACCTTTTTGATTAGCGAGGACATATACTACCGCCACCGCTGATCCCTCCTGCACATCCCAGGTACTAGTTCAACAACACCCCCTGAAACCCTGCCGGGCTTCGGCCTTGATTGACAAAACACTGGAACTTACATAAGCTAAAACTAGCAATTTGAATCCTTGCGCAGGAGGTCAACTAGACTATGCACAGCATCTTCGTGACTCGAGCCCTCCCAGGGACAGGACTTGACAGGTTGGCCGCAAAGTATAACGTAACGGTCTATCCACTGGACCGGAATATCACCAAGGCCGAACTGCTTACATACGTTAAGGACTGCACCGCCGTGATCTCAATGCTCTCCGACCCCATCGATGCAGATGTGCTGGGGGCAGGGCCGAACCTCAAAGTAGTGGCCAACTATGCAGTGGGCTTCAATAACATCGACGTGGAAGCTGCTACCGCCCGAGGCATCGCTGTGGTGAACACGCCGGACGTCCTTACCGAGGCCAGCGCCGATCTGGCTTGGGCACTGCTGCTGGCGGTCAGCAGGAGGGTCCTGGAGGGCGACGCAATGACCAGGGCCGGTAAGTTCAGAGGATGGGCGCCCGAACTGCTCCTGGGAATGCCGGTTTACGGACAGACCTTGGGGATCATCGGCGCCGGCCGCATCGGCCAGGCGGTGGCCCGCCGCGCTAAGGGGTCCGGTATGCGTGTCCTGTACCACAATCGCCGGCGCCTGCCGGCCGCGGTGGAAACGGAGCTGGGCATGACCTACGCCACCATCGACGAACTCCTGGCCGAAGCGGATTTTGTCACACTACACTGCCCACTGACTCCGGAAACGAGGCATCTCATCGGCGCCGACGAACTGAAGAAGATGAAGCCCACGGCAATCTTGGTCAACACCGCCCGCGGCCCAGTCGTGGATGAGCAGGCCCTCCTGCAGGCGCTCCGGGCCCGGCAGATTTTCGGCGCAGGCCTTGATGTGTATGAGCGGGAACCTCTCCTCACCCCCGGGCTGAGCGATCTTCCCAATGTGGTTCTCACGCCCCATATTGCCAGCGCCGACGTGCGGACTCGCACCGCGATGGTAGACATGGTGGTTGATGACGTGATGGCGGTGTTGGAAGGCAGGCGGCCCCGCAACCTGGTCAACCCTGAAGTGTGGGAAAGGAGATAAGATAATGGAAAAAAGGCTGCGCCGTTCCCGGAACCGCAAAATTGCGGGAGTCTGTGGAGGCATCGCTGAGTATTTCGGCCTGGACCCCACAGTCGTCCGCCTTGTTTGGCTGTTTGCGGTCTTGTTCTTCGGCACTGGCATCTGGGCGTACATCATCTGCTGGATCGTAATCCCCGAGTAGCACCCACGTTCAGTCGAAATACCGGCATAGAAAAAAGCCAGCGTTTAGCTGGCTTTTTTCACGATTGGCTCCCCGGGTTGGACTCGAACCAACAACCCTTCGGTTAACAGCCGAATGCTCTGCCATTGAGCTACCGAGGAGCGCTAATATCAATGTAGCACGGGACTCTGGGTAAGTCAAGCATGAAATGAAGGGTGTAACCAATCCTCCTTTCCTTTCATATGTTGTTATGAGCCGCCAGGAGTGCGGTATTTGCACGGAAGGAGGATTGAACCTTGGAGAAGCCTGAAAAGAACATGGATCAACAGCCTGAGCAGGACACTGCTCCATCTGAGACGGGTATGCAGCCGTATACAGTGCGGGAAGGCGATACTTTCTATTCCATCGCTCAGAAGTTCTCGCTCAGCTACGACCAGCTGGCAGCTGCAAATGCTCATCTCTCCGATCCGACGGAGCTTGCCCCAGGGCAAACCATCAATGTCCCGGCCGCAGAGGCCGCTGTGCACACCCAGGCACAGCCGCAGACACAGCAGGCTGTTCAGTGCCCGCCCGGGACGTTCCGCTATACTGTTCAGTCAGGGGACACCATGTTCCGCATCGCCCAGCGGTTCGGCGTCTCTTTGGATGCGCTTATCGCCGCCAACCCGCAGATCCCGAACCCGAACCTGATCTTCCCTGGGCAGGTGATCTGTGTGCCGTCGAGCCCTGCACCACCGCCACCAGTCTGCCCACCTGGGACATTCCGCTACACAGTCCAGCCCGGCGACAGCATGTTCCGGATTGCCCAGCGGTTCGGCGTTTCCCTGAAAGCTCTCATTGCTGCCAACCCGCAGATCTCTAACCCGAACCTGATCTTCCCCGGGCAGGTGATCTGTGTACCCTCGGCCCCACCCACGGTATGCCCGCCGGGCACGTTCCGTTACACGGTACAGCCGGGGGACTCGATGTTCTTGATCGCTCAGCGGTTCGGCGTTTCCCTGAACGCTCTCATTGCCGCCAACCCGCAGATTACCAACCCAGCACTGATCTTTCCCGGCCAGATCGTCTGCGTGCCGACGCGGTAAGCGGCCAACGTGTGAAGCCTGCACTTCCTGGCAATACTAACTTCAGGAGGTGCAGGCTTTATGCTTCGGGCAGAAGTATCCATCTTCCCATCTGCAGACGACAGTCGGCTCACTCACCCCACCCGCCGGTTCATGGAAGAGATGGGCCTCGATTTTGACATCCGGCATGATCCGGCATCGCTGAATACGGCTCTTTCAGGCAGCTCTGCCCACGTCTTCGGAGCCCTGCAGCGCTTGGTGGACGCCACCACCGCCCAGGACCGGGACATGGTGATGGTCGTGACTTTCTACAGCACCGCGTATTAACGCGTATTAAGAGGTACAGTAAAAAAAACTGATAAAAGACTTTGTTAAACTCTTGACGAGCACCTCCGGACATGGTAATCTAAGGTTGGGCAGACTTGGTGAAAGTCCCCACACAGAACAACTACATGAACGGAGGTAGTCACATGAAAAGGTTGAGTCTCGTATTGGCCCTGGTTCTCGTCCTGTCCTTGAGCGCGGGAGTCTTCGCAGGCAACTGGATTGATGGTACCTACGAAGGCTACTCTGATGCTGGCGACCGCAGCTTCCAGTATGCTAAGGTGTACATTGAGAACGGCGAGATTATTGCTGTGACACTGCGCGAGTTCACCGACCGTTATCTGGAGAAGGACCCCAACGCTTACAGCTGGGAACCCTTTGGTCAAGCCCTCCGCACCATGGGCGACAGGTTCGTCCAAGCACAGGGTACAGATGTTGACGTCGTCACCGGTGCCACCCACAGCTGCCAAGGCTGGATCCAGGCCGTTGAGCGTGCTCTGGTAAAGGCCAGCCCCGACAAGCCGGCTAAGAAGTATTTCGATGGTACCTTCATGGGACGCTCCCACTATGACGGCCAGCGCGGCTACTACAAGGTCGTATGGGTAACCATCAAGGACGACAAGGTCGTCGACTACAAGGTACAGCGTGTCCTGCCCGACGGCAGCATCCAAGATCCCGCCGCCTACAACTGGCCGCTTGAAGCCGCTCGCGAGTCCTACAAGAAGGCTCTCATCGCCCTCGACGAGCCCGGCTACGTGGACACCATCAGCGGCGCTACCGGCCTGACCTACATGTCCAACATCGCCGTCCGGGACGCTTTGGACGCCGCCTCCATCAAGTAACGAGACAAGCGATAACCGGCCAATTCCACCCTGCAGGGAGCATCCCTGCAGGGTGTTTCTATGCCACAATGCCGGCGATCACCGCGGCGGCCAGGATCGCCGGCAGCAGGTTGCCCACCTTGATCTTGGCTGCACCCAGCATGTTCAGACCGATCCCGAGGATCAGCAGGCCTCCCGTCGCGGTCAGTTCGGCCAGCACGGCGTCACTCAGGAATGGAGCCACCACCCCCGCGGCCAAGGCGATACCCCCCTGATACACAAACAGCGGCACAGCAGAAAAGGCCACTCCGATCCCCAGTGAGGCAGTGAAGAAGACCGCTGTTGTGCCGTCAAGGACGGCTTTTGTGTAGAGCACTTGGTGATCACCAGTGAGGCCGCTGTTCAGTGAGCCCACCACCGCCATGGCCCCCACGCAGTAGACCAATGTAGCCGTCAGGAACCCATCGGTAAACCTGCCCGTGGCCTTCACCAGCGCGGCCAGCTTCTGCCCCAGTCTCTCCAACCGGCTTTCCACGCCCAACCACGCCCCTAAGCCCCCACCGATCACTAAGCCTGCAACAGGGATGACAATATTAGCAGTGGCCAGGCCCATGGAGATCCCAATCAGGCATACAGCCAACCCCATTCCCTGCATGATCGTGTCTCTTACGGCACCGGGAAGCTTCACCAGGCTCCCCAGCAGCGAACCTGCCACCACAGCAACAACGTTGACCACAACTCCTGTTAAGGCCAAGCTGCATTCCTCCATCTCGATGAGTTATTGAAAGGTTCGCTCTGATTGCCCCCTTCCCTGCAGAAAATGGCAGCCTTCCGCAGAGCATAATGGTTCCAGCCCGATCAAACACTACGAAAAGAACAGAAAGGAGGGTAAGATGTGCCTAACAGCTATGTAATCAACCAGATGCGCCAGATTCTACAGCAGATGGAACAGGCAGAGTCACGCAACGCTCAACTCCTGCAGCAGCTCCAGCAGGCTGAGCAGCAGGCCACGCAGCAAGCCCGCCAGCTGCAGCAGCTGATCAACCAGATCGATGTGGGAGTGTCCTCAACGCAGCAGGTGTCACCTACTTTCGGCTATCAGGGTGTCTACACCGGTACTCCCAGCGCGTCCTTCAACCCGCAGGGGGCCACCAGCTTCTTTGGGAGTTACAGTGGGAGCTACAGTCAGCCCAAAACCCAGGAGAACTTCGGCTACGGCGGTTCCCAATTCTAAGCGAGAAGGAGTGGAGACAGGTGCCGCAGCTTACGCAAGTGGAGTTCAACACCATTCGGGAGTTCCTCGGCCCAGCACTTGCCAACAAAGCCAAGTTTCAGACATACGCACAACAGGCACAGGATCCTCAGCTCCGGCAGCTTTTCGAGACCATGGCGGCAGGATGCGATCAAAAAGCGCAGAATCTGCTGAACTTCCTGTGAAGGGGGAGTAGAATGCTCACCGACCGAGAGATGTTTGTGGATGCCCTCTGCGGCGTGAAGCATGAGATCCAAGACTTGACCAAAGCGGCCATGGAAGCAAGCAGTGACCAGATCCGGCAAACGTTCATCCAGTACCGCAACAAAGCGGAGCAGACTCAGAAGGAACTAGTGGCCATCGGCGTCCGTCATGGGTGGTACGTCCCCGCGCCCCCAGCGGACGCCAGCGAAGTGAATGAGATCAAGAGCCACTATCACAATATCCGAAAAGAGATGGAAGGCAGCCCCGTACTGACTCACGTCTAGAAAAAAAGAGGGAGATGGCCGCGGCCTCTCCCTTTTTTCGCGCTCAGTTAAACACCCATTATGTTGAACCCGGTGTCCACGTAGATCACCTCTCCGGTTATCCCCGACGCCAGGCCACTTACGAGAAACGCAGCTGTGTCACCCACTTCCCTGCTTTCCACGTTGCGCCGCAGCGGCGCTTTCGCCGCGTGCTGGCCGAGGATATCCAGGAACCCCGATACACCCCGGGCAGCGAGGGTGTTGATGGGGCCGGCAGAAATGGCGTTAACACGCACACCCAGCGGCCCTAAGTCGTTGGCCAAGTAGCGCACACTTGACTCCAAGGCCGCCTTGGCCACCCCCATGACGTTGTAGTTGGGAATCACCTTTTCCGCCCCGTAGTAGGTGAGCGTCACTACCCCAGCCCCAGGATTCAGCAGGGGCTGAAATGCCCTGCAGAGCGCCACCAACGAAAACACACTGATATCCATCGCTGCAGCAAAGGCTGCGCGGGAAGTTTGCAGGAATTGGTTCTCCAGAGCTTCTTTCGGCGCAAAGGCGAGGGCGTGCACTAGGCCATCAAGCTTGCCCGCTGCTTCCGCAGCTGCCTCAGCCGCCGCCGTGATCTGAGCATCATCTGTAACATCACACTGGACGAGAGCCAGAGGAGGCCGGGTGAGCTCTCCCACCAGGGCCTCTACCTTACCCTGAGCCCGCTCGCTCTGGTAGCCCAGGATCAGCTCCGCACCCTGGGCGTCCATGGCCCGGGCTACAGCCCACGCGATGCTGTGCTTGTTGGCAATGTTGAAGATGGCAACGCGCTTGTTCCTCAGGATCATAGCTTCACTCCATTCGCCAAGAGTCTGTTACGATCATTTTCCTGGCGGACGGGTTTATCCTGCGCACCAGCTGGCAGATCTGGTACGAAAAAGCGCACCTGTTCTGGTGCGCTACCGGTGGGACAGCTGCTCGTTGAGGCGAAACGACAGGCGCAGGAGGCTGTCAGTCAGGTGAATGTGCTCTACGATCACGTGGCTTGGCACTTGCAGATGCACCGGAGAGAAGTTCCAGATCGCCGGTACACCGTTTCGGACCAGGACATCACAGATACCTTGGCTGACATTCCCGGGCGTGGCGATGATCCCAATGTCTGTAGGATTGGCCTGAAGGTACTCTTCCAGCTGGTCTACAGACTGGATCACGCAGCCGGCGTGGTAGTTCCCCACCAACAGCTCATCCACATCGAAAATTGCTCGAATCTCGAATCCCCGTCTGCGGAAGTTCTCATAGCTGGCCAGTGCTTTACCGAGGTTACCAGCTCCCACCAGAACCATGGCGTATGTACGGCCCAGGCCGAGAATGCGGCTGATCTGCTTTAGAAGCTCATCCACATCGTAGCCGTAACCCTGCTGGCCAAAAGATCCGAAATAACTCAAATCAGACCTGATCTGCGCTGCCGTGAAGTTCAAGGCCTCACCCAGCTGAGCAGATGAGACCCGCCCCACTCCTTGGCCTTTCAGTTCGGTAAGATAGCGCAGGTAGATCGGCAGCCGCGTCACAACACCTGATGGAATTCCTCCATCCTTTTTGCGTTCTCTGGAAGACATTCCGCTTCCTCCTCGAATAGACTTCAGACGTATTGCCAGTTACCTTCGACACTTACTGCCTTGTATCCTTTTTCACAAATATCGTTTCTGAAAACCCTTGCATCTGACAGTCCTTCTACTCCACCGTAATCTCTCGCTGCAGGGTCACTGAGCCCCCAGCAACCAAGTCACGGACCGTGACCTCAGCCACATACGTGGTCCGCGGTGCCCACCAGGGGATATCCACCCAGATGTAGAACCAGACACGGTCGGGCGGAAATGGCCCGTGCGGCATCGTGTACTCCACCAAGTCTTCTTGAGAGAAGAGCTTGATACCCAATCGGGAACGGAGCCCCACATCCACCCGCAGGTCGACCAGGGGTTGGGTGACATCGGCTCCCCGGGCAAACCCCTCCACCTCTAGATAGGCATAGGCCCTGGTTCCCCGGGCAAACACTCCACTCGGATTGGGGTCGTAATCCCCTTCATCTCGCACCTCGTACGCCCACTCTGCTACCACGATCTCCATCGTACTCTCGTCTGCCCGCTCCGTTTCTGCACCGGCCGCGGGCGCTGGCCCTGCAGCAAGGAGCAACACCAGCAGCCAAACCAGATGGCCTCTCACGAGCTGTCCCCCCAAATCTCTCTCCCGACTAGGAAAGTCAAACGCATTGTGCCATAATGGTGGTAGAAAGGGTGATTAGATGCTGAAAGGCCTCAGCCAGGGCAAGTGGACACGCCCTACGGACAAATCAGCAGTCTACGTCGAATTCCTTCCCGGCTCCCATTGGGGCATCAGAGTCACACTGATCGAAAACTATGCTAAGGTGGAGGCTGTAGACAGTCCCAATACACCCCTCTACAAGGCGTCGGGGCGCTACAGCACCATAGTCAAGCCTCCCTCGTTCTGGGAGAGGCTGCGCGGCATCTCGTTTGAGGACAAGATTATGGCGGCAGTGGCGGAAAAGCGCCAAGTAGCCGCCGAAGAGAACCGCATGATATCCACTTCGCCGCAAAACTAGCCGTTCCTGTCCGCAGGAAGTGGCGCCTTTGCCTGGAAAAGAGGAAAATTCGCAGCCATCACGAAGTACTTGTATGAACGCATTTAGGCCGGTGGGAGGATTCATGTTTTGAAGCTTTTGATCGTTGGCGATACAGTCGACCCACAGCTCTACGACCATTTTCGACGGGATCGATTTCCGGAAAATATCAGTGCTATACTCTCGGTGGGCGATCTGCCTGCGTGGTACTTGTCTTACTTGATGTCGGTGTTTAACGCACCGCTCTTCTATGTTAGAGGCAACCACGACTACGCCTTCGATGCCAATCCCCCCGAAGGGGGCGAGAACATCCACGGCAAGGTAATCTCCTTCAAAGGCCTAACCATCGTAGGTTTTGAGGGTTCCATGTTCTATCACCATCCCCATGCAGTGCAGTACACCGAGCGCGAGATGTGGTGGGTGTGGGCGCGAATGCGCTGGCGTTTCTGGTTCGGACGCAAAATCGATATTGTCCTGAGCCATGCACCGCCTTTCGGCATTCATGATGCGGAAGACCAGTGTCATAGAGGATTCTTAACCTTTTCGCGCTTGATCCACAAATACAAACCGCGGTACTTTATCCACGGACACACGCACCTAAATTATGGGCTCAAGCAAAAACGGGTAGATATTGTCAATGACACCACAGTGATCAACGGATACGGGTTTTACATCCTCGACATCCAGTGACCCTGTGGTAGGAGTGTGATCTCTATTGATCTGGCGAGGTCATGTAGAATCGTTTGCCGCCCGTAAAGAAAGGTACCAGCTCACTGATGCGGTAGACCTCGGGCTGCGGATAGTACCCGTAAGCAACATCGTTGGTTCTGTAAACCGGTGGCAGGACTTTGACGCCAAGTTCCGTGTGCGCAACCGGACCAACTTCTTCCGTTACCAAAGGATCAAACAGGCGGTAGAACGGGGAGAGATTCTCCCCCCTGTACAGCTGTATAAGGTTAAGGACCGCTACTACGTTGTGGACGGGAACCACCGCGTGGCCGTGGCCAAAGAGGTCGGCCAGGCGTACATCGATGCCTATGTGACCGAGTTTCTTCCCCCCGGGAACACCAAGGAACATCTCCTGTGGCGTGAACGTTCGGCGTTCCAGCGCCAGACGGGGCTGCTGGATATCAAGCTGACCGAACTTGGTTCTTACGAGAAACTCTTGGCGCAGATCCGCCAGTATCAAGAGGAGGAGTCGGCGCGGTTGGGGATCGAGCAGAGCCTGGAACACGCCGCCAGCAGCTGGTATGAGGAGGTCTACAAGCCCGTAGTGGAGCTGATCCGCAAGCAGAAACTCCTGGACGATTTCCCGAACCGGACCGAGGCCGACCTGTTTCTGTACGCCTCTTACCACAAGTTGGCCAAAAGCCGCTTGACGCAACAAGAAGTGTCGTACAAGGAGGCGCTTGCGGATTTCCATGTGGAGCAGCAGAAGTCTCTTGCGGAACAGCTCAAAGATCTAGTTACAGGACTCTTCACTCCCTCCGACGAACACGACCGTTGCCCCAATCACGCCCTGATCATGGACGAGGACGGACTGGTGCATGTCACACCAGACTGCCCTGGGTGCCGGCGGTGCATGCGGAGCCCAGAGGTTACGATTCAGGACGAGGATTCTCCTCTTTACTGACGGCCAGAAGCAAACAGGCTGTTCCTGCACAAGGAACAGCCTGATTATCATTTTGAGGTGAGAACATTGCAAGAGATCCTGCGGCGTCTAGAGGAAATGTACCCCAACCCCAAAACCGCACTGAACCACGAGACTCCCTTTCAGCTCTTGGTCGCCACCATGCTCTCGGCCCAGTGCACCGATGAACGGGTCAACCTCATTACACCCGCTCTGTTCGCACGTTATCCCGATGCCCACGCTCTGGCCGACGCCAGCGTGGACGATGTGGCAGAACTGATCAAAACCGCTGGCTTGTGGCGCACCAAGGCGCATAACTTGGTTGCCGCAGCCAAGATCCTAGTTGAGAAATACGGTGGTGAGCTCCCGGGCACTCGTGATGAGCTGGAGCAGCTGCCCGGTGTCGGGCGCAAAACCGCCAATGTTGTCCTCGCCAACGCCTTCCGCATTCCCGCAATCGCGGTAGATACGCACGTGTTCCGCGTCTCCAACCGCCTGGGGCTCGCTGAAGGCAAGACGCCCCTCGAGGTGGAGCAGCAGTTGATGGCTGTAATTCCACAAGAAAAGTGGGCCGATGCACACCACTGGCTGATCTACCACGGGCGCCAAGTCTGTCACGCCCGCAGGCCCCAGTGCGGCCTCTGCCCACTCCGTCCTTACTGCCGCTATTACGCCCAGCAAAGTACCACTAGAAAAGAGCGTACCACAGAAAAATAGCCAGTACCACCGCCGCCACCACTGCCACGGCCGCAGCCCCCGACAGTCCGGACTCGGTGCCAAGGGCCTGAGCCTGGCCGGTGCTCTTTGCCTCTCCCCCTGCTGCGAAACCGCGAGGGCGCAAGACAGCCTGCCACGGGCCAAAACCTTGCACGGTCTTTACCGCAGCCCGATAAAGCGGTTTGTACACCAAGTACTCGACGCTGAGCCACTGGGGAACCCTCAATCTGTCACCAAATCTCCACAGCAGCACCAGCACCGCTGCCGCGATGGCATACGAAACAAGAGCACTCTGCATTTCGTGGCCGCTCCAATAGGGCACATGCGTGAGATGGTCCACATCGCCGGGGTTGAAACTGATCTCCTTCACGACCGGCAGCCCCAGCGCGTTCACCACCCGCTGCGCCTGCGTTCCGATGAACACAACGATGGCCGTGTAAACACCGAAAACGAACTTGTGCCGCAGGCTGATATCCTGCACACCATTCCAGGGCTCTTTCGGTTTCGCCACAAACACTTTCAGCCACAGCTTTGTGATGTAGGCCGCTGTCAGGCCGCCTGTGAACACGAAGATTCTCTCCAGCCACAGCAGTGAAGGCCAGTGCTTGATGTGGTAGGCCTCAAGGATCCCCTCATGAATCAGAACCTTGCTCACGTAGCCGTTGAACCCCGGAATGCCAGTGATCGATGCCGCTGCCACGAGGAAGAACCCGAACGCCCACGGCATCCGCTTACCCAGGCCGCCCAGTTTATCGAAGTCCAGTTCACCCGTATGGAGGAAAACAGCACCCGCCAGCAGGAACAAGAAAGACTTGAAGAATGCATGATTGATACTATGCAGCCATGCACCTGCCAGGGCTGCTGCCCCGTGGGAACCGAGAAAAGCACCCGTGCCCAGTGCGAACAGGATATACCCCATCTGGCTGATGCTGGAGTAAGCCAGTACCTTCTTCATGGAACCTGCCAGAATGCCCATCACCGCACCAATGAACATCGTTACCACGCCGATCCACATGAAGGCGTACCCGAAGCCCTGCTGGAACACAAACAGGGGATCCCCGTCAGGGGCGCTGAAAATTGCATATAAGAAGCGGAAAAAGCCGTAGGCACCTGTTTTGATCATCAAGGCAGAAAGAAGCGCAGAAGCCGGTGCCGGCGCCACAGGGTGAGCCCGGGGCAGCCAGATGTGGAGCGGTATCAGGCCTGCCTTGACGCCAAAGCCAACCAGTGTCAACACAAAGACGAGCCAAGGGCTGATGCCCTTTTCCACCAGGGCTGCCAGCATGGGCTCGAACCGAGTGTGGCCTGCGGCATACTGCAGGATGAACACGACACCCAGCAGGACCAGTCCGCCGATGACGCTCATGTAGAGGTACACATTTCCCGCAGACATGGCCTCGCGGTTCTGCTCATGAATGACGAGCATGTAAGAAGAGACCGTCATCAGTTCAAAAAACAGGAACAGCGTAAACAGGTCACCGGCCACGAACACCCCCAGCGTAGTACCGAGGGTAAAGACGGAATCAGAGAAGAACCGGGTCTGGCTGTGCTCGTGGGCCATATACTCCCGGGCAAACACCGTGGATAGGAACCACACCGCCGCCACAACCAGCGAGAAACAGGCACTGACGAAGTCCACTCGCCACCGCAGCCCGACACCGAGACAGCCGCGGATTCCGCACGAAAGCACATCGCCGTCGCGCACCAGGGCAAACTGCCACAAGGCTGCAGCCAGCGTCAGCAGCGTCGTCGCAGCCGTGGCGACAGTGCGTTCCCGCTCACCTCTGCGGGCCGCGAGCATTACGGCAAATGATCCCAGGATTGGTATCAGCGCCACAAAAAGCGGCAGATAACTCTGTACAGAAGCCAATTCAAGCCCCTCCTCCTATGCTCCCACGAACAGCCTGTGCACCGCGGGCTGAATGTAGCCGATCACGCTGCTGGAGAACAGGCCGAGCAAGATGCAGGCCACTGCCAGCATCACCATGGCGGCCTGAGCCCCTACGGTCAGTTCCAGATGCTGCTCGATATTGCTTCCGGAGCGGAAAAACGCCCCGATGACCACAGGCAGGTAGTACAGGGCATTGAGCAGGCTGCTGAGCAGCAGCACAGCGATGAGCAGAGGTTGGTGCGCGTCCAGCGCGCCCATGCCCAGATACCACTTGCTGACAAACCCGCTGAGAGGCGGTATGCCTACCATGGAGAGCGAACCAACAGCAAAGACAACCATGGGCAGGGGAAACCGCCTGCCCACACCGGCGAAGTCAGCAATTCGACGCCGGCCCGTAAGCTTCATAATCGAACCGGCCGCCAGGACCAGCATGCCTTTGACCACGGCGTGATTCAGAATGTGGAACAATGAACCTACCACTGCCGTCTCGTTCATTAGGGAGAACCCAAGAAAGATATACCCCACCTGAGCAACCGTAGAGTAAGCCAGCATGCGCTTGATATCTGTCTGTTTGAGGGCCATAAGGGACCCGCCGATGATGGCGCCCACCGACATCACCAGCAGAATCGGCCGGACCGGCAGCCACCGAAGCAGATCGGCGGGGACTGCCTGCGTAAAGAACTTGAACAAGAACACGATGTTTACCTTCACCAGTAGGCCGGAGATGACGACACTCGAGGGTGTTGCGGCCGAGCCGTGCGCCTGCGGAAGCCAGGAGTGGAGCGGGAAGAGAGCCGCCTTGCCTGCTGCGCCCACAACAATGAGCGCCAGCGAGGCCATCACCGGCAAAGTGTGGGCCTCCAGGGCTGCGGGAAGGGTGCGGGCAATATCGGCCAGGAGCAGGCAGCCGGTGGTACGAAAGACGCCAGCCGTACCCATCAGCAGCAGTGCTGAGCACACCATGTTCACCATGATGTACCTCACCGCTGCCTCTACAGCAGGCTTGTCCCCTTTTGCCGCCACCAACACCGCGGCGCACGCGGTGACCACTTCCAGCAGCAGGTACATGGTGAACAGGTCCTGGGCCAGCGCTGCGGCAAGCAGGGCCGAAAGCATGGCCAGACAGGCAGCATAGTACTTGGGCACGAACTGCTCATCGACCTCATGGCCGATCAGGCCGCGGGCAAAGAGGATGATCAGCACAAACAGGCCGGAAAAGACCAGTATAAGTAGGGCTGTGACCCTGTCTGCCGACAAGAACAGACTGCCTAAGCGCCAGCTCACCGCTTCCGTCCTGGCGGCCAAGCCCGCCAGGCGGATCCCCAAGGCAAAAGCCACCGCTGTTACTGCCAACACCAGCGTCCCGAGGGCATGTTCTGTTTTCCTGCGCAGAGCCAACACCGCCGCAGCCCCCAACAGCGGAAGCAGAACCAATGCAGGAAGAATAAGTGATGTGGTCATTGTCCCATTCTCCTCAGCCGCGCAATCTCATTCATGTCTGTGGTTTTATAGAGACTCGTCAGTTTATGCACCAGTATCCAAGCCACGGCTGTTACTGCTGCTTGGACAGCGATTCCCACAACAGCCAGGCTCCAGCTGTGCCGAAAGTCGGTAAGAAGAAGCGAAAAATAGACAGAGCCCTGCATCAGGCCCGATCCATAAACCTTCTTCACCAAGTCTGCTTGGCTGAGAACAACCCAGAATCCGGCCAGGAACAGGACTGTTGTCACGAGATAAGCCAAACTGTTCATTTCCCCACCCTCCGCCTCCTACCTCAGGGCAACACAAAAAACAGAGGCCGACGAGAACCTCGAAGCAATCTCGGCCTCCGCTCATATTGTAAGAGAAGTAACGAACTATGTCAAGCCGTGCCCCGGAGCGTGGCCCCCAACCTAGGCCCCAATCGGTTCAGGCAGATCCGTAGCTGCAGGAAGCGAATCCATATCGGTGAAGACAAAGACCTTCGCACCCACATCCGCCCTATCACCCGCAGCCGGGGCCTGCCCCACCACACGCTGCCCATCGCCGATGATCTCAGCGGCGAAGCGCTCTCTCTGCAGTGTCTCAGAAGCCTGCTCCACTGTCAGGCCCACCACATCGGGTACGGCCACCTGCTGGGCACCGCTCTCGGCCACCGCCTGCCGCTCCACACCAAGAAAGGGCATGACCTGTTGGGTAAGCCTGCTGAACACGGGTGCGGCAATGATGCCCCCGTAAAACGCCCCTTGCGGTTCCCAGAGCACCAGAAGGGCGGCCATCTGCGGGTCGTGCGCGGGCGCAAACCCGGCAAAGGAAGTGATTGTCTTGGAGTGCGAATAGCGGCCGTTTTCCACGACCTGGGCAGTTCCCGTTTTCCCGGCGACGAAGTATCCAGGAGCTTCCGCCCGCTTGGCCGAGCCGCGGGTGACAACACTGCGGAGGGCGTCTTTCACTATCCGCGCTGTCTCTTCACTGATTACCCGGCGCTGTGGCGGGAGCTCGGGGCCTGCACTCCCGGCCGGCGTCCTGATCTCCTTCACATAATGAGGAACCGAGTAAATGCCGTCGTTAGCAATCGCCCCGAAAGCCGCCAGCAGCTGCAGGGACGTAACGGTCAACCCCTGCCCGAAACCGATGTTGGCCCAGGTAACCAGCGGGACACGGCTGGACGGGGGCCGCACGGTACCTGGCGCTTCCCCTGGAAAATCGACCCCCATTTTGGAACCAAAGTTGAACTTGATCAAATTCGGGTAGAACTTCTCCCCACCGAGCTCCATACCCAGTTTGGCATAGAAGGGATTACAGGAGTTCTGCAGAGTCTCAAAGAACGACTGGGGGCCGTGTCCGCCCCGGTTCCAGCAGCGGATCCTCCACCCAGAGACAGTAATGTAGCCGGGGTCAAAAAAGCCTGTGTGAACCGTGGCCACTCCCTCCTCCAGCGCGGCGGCCATCGTCACCGCTTTGAACGTGGAGCCGGGCTCGTAGGTGTCCGTCACCGCTATGTTCCGCCGCCGCTCTGGCGGGCTGTTTCCAGCCTGCTCGATGTCAAACGTGGGGTAAATGGCGTTGGCCAGGATTTCACCGGTCTTGGGGTCGATGATCACGATCAACCCCAAGCGAGAACCGGTTTCCAGCGTGGCCCGCTGAACCTCACGCTGAGCCACCTGTTGGAGGTAATAGTCGATGGTGAGCACTATATCGCCGCCGGGGCGGCCAGGAACGTAACCTTGAATGCCGCCTGGAATCGGTTTTCCCACCGCATCCCGTTCGAATACCGCTTCTCCCGGAGCCCCCCGCAGGACATCGTCGTAATAGAGCTCAATTCCTTCCAGCCCCTGGTTGTCGATACCCACAAACCCCAAGACCTGCGGCGCGACAGAACCGTAGGGGTAAATTCGCTCGGAACTGTCGACCACTCCCACACCTGCGATGCCGGCCCGCACAACCGCTTCCGCTTCTGCCAGGGAGACCTTCTTCTTGATCCACTCTACAGCCGTACGCTTGTTGAGGCGGCCCAAGATCGTCTCGTAGTCAAGATCCAAGATATCGGCCAGAACGCGTGCGGCCTGCTCTTTGTCTTCCACCTCTGCGGGAACCGCGTACACTGACGTGGCGTTGATGCTGACGGCCAGGGGAATGCCGTTCCGGTCGTAAATGGCCCCCCTACGCCCTTCCACAGGAATGCGCTGAATGCGCTGCTCCACCGCCTTGTCCTGAAAGAACTGGTTGCGGGCAAGCTGCAGGTAAGCCAGCCGCCCCATTAGGATTGTGGAAGCCAAGATCACGGCTGACAGCATCAGCATCAACCGCCGCTGCACCAGGACTGTGGATACGCTCCTCCGCATGGTCAGAACACCCGCCTCACGAAAATGCGCAAACGGTTGTACAGACGCCGCAGCCATGAGGCCAGGCCCGTACTGTGCTGAGCCACAACCGGCATCCGTCCATATTCGCTGCCGTCTTCATTAAAGATGACAAGCTCTCCCACGATGTCACCGCGATCGATGGGAGCCTTGAGGGACTCGTCAAGGACTACTTTCGTAGAAAGCCGCTCCGGCGCACCGTCCACGGCGAACACTGAGAAATCCCGGTCAATGGTGACACCGATCTCGTGGTGAACCCCGTCGGGCACTTCCATGACAGCCAGGGTGGTATCCTTGGGAATCACGGTCTTCAGGCAACTGTAGGCCCACTCGATCAGCTTTTCGCTCTCGGCATTGCGGATCTCCCTGGTGCGGGCGCCCAGCACGACAGTGATCAAGCGTCGGCCGCTGCGGGTGGTAGATGTGATTAAAGTATGCCCGGCAGGTGTTGTAGCACCCGTTTTTCCGCCCTCAACACCTTCCACTTCTCCCAGCAGCGGATGGGTGTTGGCGATCTCCCGTTTCTGTGCCTTCAGATAGTACTTTTCTGTGGCGAATATGTCACGGAACAGCCTGTGCCCCATGGCAGTGCTGAGAAGCCGCGCTTGGTCGTATGCTGAGGAATAGTTGCCGCTGAAATGAGATAGCAGCCCGGTGCAGTCTACGTAGTTGGTGTCTTCCAGCCCCAACGCCCTCGCTCTCTCGTTCATCAGCTTGGTGAACTCCGCTTCCGACCCGGCAATGTACTCTGCCAGAGCGACCGCGGCATCGTTGGCGGATTGGAGTGCTGTCGCATAGAGCAGCTCTTCCACTGTAAATGTATCTCCTGCTCGAAGCTTGATCTGTGTTCCGTCCCTGCTTTCCGCTCGCGCACTGGCAGTAACCTGATCGCTGAGAGATATCTTCCCCGCCTCGATCAGCTCCACTGCGTACAGCACTGTCATCACCTTGGTGATGCTGGCGATGGATCTCCGTTCATAGCCACTGCGGTGGGCAACGACTCGCCCGAGGTCAGCGTCGTACAAGAGGTATGCGGCGGAAGTGATCTCGGGCATGTCGAAGACAGGCGAACCCGCGGACGCTGCCGCCCACACCAGCCAAATTGCCAGCACCAACACGAACGCTGTTATGAGGCCTTTCACCGGAGTCCCCCCGCCCGTGCCGAAAGTGTTTTCTAAATACATACGTTCCCCCCGCCGGCATTAGCACATATACTGACACTGATACCTTCAATACGGAGGGCCAGTGCATGGAAGCGAAGCGGGTGGACGACTTTGCACAGTTCAATGAGTATGTCGCTCGCCATCCCCATGGTTCCGTACTGCAGACCTGCAACTGGGGGCAGCTTAAGGAGAGCACAGGTTGGTCAGCATATCCCATCGCCGTATTCGACAAAGGTGAGATCACCGCTGCTGCCCTCGTCCTTGCCCGCCCCGTGACCCGCCTGGGATTCCACCTGCTCTACTCCCCGCGCGGGCCTTTGTTCTCCTCGCGTGCCGCTCTGCACGAACTGGTAGGAGCTGTGCGCCGCCTGGGGCGAGAGAAGCGGGCCTTTGCTTGGAAGATGGATCCGGCGCTGCCCAGGGGACATCGACAGTGGCAGGAGGCCTGCCAGGAGTACAAACTAGTTGAGGCTGCAGCCGGTTCGCAGTTTGGGGGTATCCAACCCAAGTATGTGATGGCCTTGGATATCACGCCGTCCCTGCAGGACCTTCTCAACGGCATGAAGAGCAAGACCCGCTATAACATCCGCTACGCCGCCCGCAAGGGCGTGAAAGTAACTCGCAGCCGAGAGCGCCGAGACTTGTATGTTTTCTACGCCCTGCTGCAGGAGACTGCAGCGCGGGACCGGTTCGCAGTGCGTGACCTTTCTTACTTCGAGAGAATGTGGGACTGCATAATCGATGCAGGGATGGGGCAGCTCTTTTTGGCCTATCAGGGAGAACTGCCGCTGGCCGGAGCCATCGTGTTCCGCTTAGGCCGGCGGGCGTGGTACGTCTACGGCGCCTCCAGCAGCGACCACCGCAATCTCCAGGCCAGCCATCTTCTGCAGTGGGAGATGATCAAGTGGGCGAAAGCCTTTGGCTGCACAATCTATGACTTTCGCGGCGTGGCAGGAGAGCCCGATCCAGATCATCCCCTGTACGGCCTGTACCGCTTCAAGGAGGGCTTCGGTGCTTCGCTGCAGGAGTATGTGGGCGAGTTCGACCTCATCCTCAACAAGCCTCTCTACCACGTCTGGCAGAAGGCCCTCAACCTGCGGGCCCGGAGGGAGCAATGAACCTCACAACCTGGATTGAAGTTGACCTGGATGCCCTTGCCCACAACTTCTACCAACTCCGGGCTCACACCGAGGCCCAAGTCTGCCCCGTTGTGAAGGGAGATGCTTACGGCCACGGGGCGCCTGTGGTCGTACGCCACCTGGCTGCCGGCGGCGCTCGCCTGTTTGCCGTGGCCGATCTGGACGAGGCCCTCGCCGTCCGTTCTCTCTCCCAGGCGCCGCTGCTGCTGCTGGCGCCGCCCCTTCCTCAACAGGCCGCTCAAGTCGTCAGACATCGCTTCATCCCCACCGTTACCAGCTGGGAGGGCGCTCAAGCATTAGCCGCCAGCGCTGCCGCCCATCGTGTGAAGCTGCCTGTGCATCTGAAGGTGGACACAGGGATGGGCCGGCTGGGTGTGCTTCCCCATCAAGCAGTAGGCCTGGCAAAGAGGATCGCCCAAGAGGGGCACCTGGAATTGGCGGGAGTGTATACCCACTTTGCCGATGGTTCTGATCGACGAAACACAGAGAGGCAGCTGCGGGAACTACTGCAGGTGCGGGAAGCGCTGAGGCGGGAAGGCGTCACCGCGGTACTGTGGCACGCCGCGGCCAGCCGGGCCTTCTGCTTGAGCAGGAACACGCACCTGGACATGGTCCGCATCGGAACCCTCTTGTACGGCCAGGGGGGCAGCAGCTGCGGATTGCCCCTAAAGGATACCTGGAAACTCTACACGACAGTGATTGCCGTGAAATCGGTAACTGCAGGGCACAGCATCGGCTATGGAGGGGATTACCGCGCCCCCCGCCCCATGGTGATCGGCATCATCCCCGTCGGCTATGCTCACGGCTTTCAAGTGGAGCCAGAGACCGTTCCCTGCCTGCAGCTGAAGCGCTCGCTGCGCACGGCGCTCCAAGGACGAGTACCCAGTGCATTCCTGGGTGAGCTGCCGCTGCCGGTGGTGGGCAGGGTAGGCATGACGCTGACGTGTCTCGATTTGAGCAGCGTTGAGCATCCCAAGCCAGGGATGGTGGTGCGCCTTGAGGCCCGTCGAACTACGGTGAGCCCGCACGTTCCCAAGGCCTACATCAAGGACGGGCGCATCAGTGCCATCTGGCGGGACGGCCGGCTGGTGGTACCAGAGTTTGACAGGCCTCGCCGCTCTCCGCTATGATCAAGACAGCACGGTGAGTAGGGGGATCAGAATGGAACGTGAATGCGACCGAAATAGGATTCTGCAGCGCCTGAGACGGATCGAGGGACAGGTGCGGGGCATTCAGCGGATGGTGGAAGAGGAAGAGTCCTGTGTCAATGTCCTCAATCAGATTGCTGCGGTCAGAGCGGCCTTGGACAGGGTGGGTCTGGCGGTCTTTGAGAGCCACAGCCGCCAGTGCCTCAGACAGGCCCTGGCAGAGGAAAACCACGAAGAAGCCTTGGATGACCTGCTCAATGCCTTGAGCCGTTTCCTCAAGTAAACAGCAGGCACGCCGAACGCGCGAACACGTTCGCTGCCTGCTGCCTCACGGTAGGAACTCAAGGGGGTTGACGGCGTACTCCCCAATCTTGATGCGGAAATCTAGATGCGGGCCTGTGGTGCGGCCGGTGCTGCCCACGAGGCCAATCTGCTGGCCGGCTGCCACCATCTCGCCTGTCCTGACTAAGAGCTTGCTCAGGTGGCCGTACCACGTGCTGTAGCCGTTCCCGTGATCGATCACTACCGCCAAGCCAAAGGCACCGAGCGGCCCGGCTCGCACTACTTTGCCGGCGGCAGCGGCCTTCACCGGCGTGCCGCGCGGCGCGGAGATGTCTACGCCGGCGTGGAAATGACGCACTTTCAAGACCGGGTGTGTGCGCCATCCGTAGCCGGAAGTGATCTGCCCCCGCACGGGCCAGCTGAACTCAAGCCCAGTGCTGCGGCGGCTGCCGGCGACGGTGAGCTGGCTGAGGTTGGGGACGAGCAGGCGCTGGCCGGCAGCCACCTGATGCGGATTAGATAGGCCGTTGCGCCGCATCAGCTGGTTCACGGTGGTCCCATAGGCGTATGCGATGGCCGAGAGTGTGTCTCCCGGCTGCACTACATACGTAGTGACGCTCTCTTCCAACCTCTGCAGGGCTGCCTGTGTTTCTGGGCCGACGATCCCGTCGGCGGCGATCCCCGCCAGCTCCTGCACCTGGATGACGGCCGCTCTTGTCTGGCTGCCGAATACCCCGTCCACCTCCAGGTCGTACCCGAGGCGCACCAGTCGTTCCTGCAGCGCTCGGACTTGCTCGCCCTGCATCCCGATGCGCAGTGCTTGGGCACTTGCTGAGCCGGCCAACAGCTGAGCAAGGAGGATGCAGATCACGAGTATCCATGCCGACTTGGCCAGCGATCCCATAAAAAAACCTCCCGCAACACTTATCTGCCAATATTATTGGCTGTGCTGCGGGATAAATATACCAAAACTGGGTTTACAGCGACTGGATATACTCGAACGCACTCATGGCGGCGACTGCTCCATCGCTGGCCGCCGTCACGACTTGACGGATGGGCGTATCGCGGACATCGCCCGCTGCGAACACCCCGGGGATGGCCGTGGCCATCTTGGCATCCGTCACCACATACCCTGACTCATTGAGGATCCCCGTTCCCTCCAAGAACCTAGAGTTGGGGTAGAAGCCGATGTAGACGAACACTCCATCGCCCTCGAGCACCTGCGTGGTGTCATCCACGATATTGCGGATCCGCACACCTGTGACCTTAGTGTCACCCAGAATCTCCTCAACGACAACGTTCCAGACAAACTTCATTTTCGGATTCCTGAATGCCCGTTCCTGGAGGTACGGTTGAGCCTTGAGCACATCGCGGCGGACGAGGACGGTAACGCTCTCAGCAAACTGCGTGAGGAACATGCCTTCCTCTACGGCGGAATCTCCGCCTCCGACCACCAGTACTCTCTTGCCGCGGAAGAATGCACCGTCGCAGGTAGCACAGTATGAGACTCCACGTCCCTGGAACTCCTTCTCCCCCGGCACCTCCAGGTACCTCGGCAGCGCCCCCGAGGCAATAATCACAGCCTTCGCCTCGATCGCCTCTCCGCCCGCCTGGACCACCTTGGGCTGTCCGTCGAGTTTAACAGCAGTCACCTCGGCCGTCTTCCACTCGATCCCTACTTCCAGTGCCTGATGATACATGTGGTCGGAAAGCTCGGGGCCAAGGATGCGCTTGAACCCTGGGTAGTTCTCAATCTCCAATGTGTTCTGCATCTGCCCTCCGTGCAGGCCTTTCTCAATCACAATCGTCTTCAGATTGGCTCTTGCAGCGTAGAGGCCAGCGGCCAAGCCTGCTGGGCCGCCACCAATAATTGCCACATCGTACATCCGTGTATCCCTCCAACTCAGAGCGTGACTACTGACTGCGCGAGGCCCGAAGAGACCCAAACCTCGTTGTCACTGCGGACGATGATCGCCTCTACTCCCGGCAGCTTCTCTACCAGTTCTCTTCCCTTCTCCCAGCCGAGGACGAACACAGCGGTGGAAAGCGCATCGGCCCGCCCGGCACTGGAGGCGACGATGGTGACACTCTTCAACCCACGCGCCGGATAGCCGGTACGCGGATCAAGAATGTGATGCCAACTTTCGCCGTCCTGGATGAAAAAGCGCTGGTAGTCGCCTGACGTGACCACGCTGTTGTTCTGCAGTGGAATTACCCAGCTGATCTGGCTTGGATCGTTGGGATTCTGCACACCGACACGCCAGGGCGTCCCATCGGGGCGCCCGCCGATCACGGAGATATCGCCCCCGGCATTGACGATTGCCCGCTGCATCTTCTGTTTCAGAAGGAACTGCCTAGCGTAGTCCACAATGTAGCCTTTGGCCACGCCTCCCAAATCGAGGATTGTCCCTTCAGGTATGCGCACGCGCTTATTGGCTTTGTCCACTTCTACCTTTCTGTAATCGACGGTGGCCAGGGCCGCGGTAATCTCCTCCTCCGACGGCACCTTGTAGTCGCCAGTACCGAAACCCCACAGGCTCACAAGGGCACCCACAGTGATGTCAAATGCTCCTCCAGTGAGCTCTCCGATCTCAAGGCCGAGTGCGATTACCTCTAGGGTTGTATCAGATACGGCAACCCACTCTCCCGCCTGTGCGTTGATCTTTGCCACTTCGCTGGTGGGGATATGCCGGGAGAGCACCTCTTCAAGCCGCTCCATCTCGCCAAACACTGAGTTCACGCTGGCTTCCGCATTACGGCCGTAGGCGGAAACGTCCACAGCCGTGTCCATTAGAAAGCGAGTAGCCTGAGCCTGGCCTTCCTGCGCTTTCACATACGGCAGGTAAAAGAAAAAGTAGCCACCGACAGCCAACACAAGCACAGCCAGTGCTGCCGCTGCCGCCAGAAGCGGGCGGTGAGATTTTGTCCTTGCAGCCAATAAACACCCTCCTAACTGGCACGCAGCTTCTTCAGAACTGGCTTGCCCTCTTGATACTCAATAGTGTTCATGGGGCACACTGCCACGCACTTACGGCAGTTGATGCATTTGTCATACGCGATCCGGGCAAGGTTATCTTCCACCGTGATCGCGTTGACGGGGCATTCTTTCTCACAGCGACGGCAGGCGATGCAGCCCACCGTGCATACTACCCGCACATCTTTGCCCAGCGCCAAGGAACGGCAGCGGATGTGCACACCCTGCGGCTCTTCGGCCAGTACAATGATGTTCCGCGGGCAGGCCTTAACACACATGCCGCAGCCCGTGCACTTGTCCTCAATTACAACCGGCAGGCCGTTCTCGTCCATGTACATGGCATCAAACGGACAGGCGGCCACACAGGTGCCGAGCCCCAGGCAGCCGTAGCTGCAGCCCTTAAACGATCCGTTCTGCGTGTTCTGGGCGATGCGGCAGTCCCGCGGGCCCTCCCACTCCGCCAGCAGCTTAGCCTCTGCCCGTCCTCCTTTACAGAGCACCTGAGCAACCTTCCGGGTGGCTCCCTCCACGGGTTCCATGCCCAGTATTCTGGCAACAAGCGCCGCCACTTTGGCGCCCCCAACAGGGCAGCCGTCGACGGGAGCTTTGCGCCCCGCCAGGGCTTCCGCAAAGGCACGGCAGCCGGCATAACCACAGCCACCGCAGTTGGCACCCGGCAAAACAGCTTCTATCTCATCAGCTGTGGGGTCTGTTTCCACCGCGAGTTTCTTCGACGCGACCACGAGCCCTGCGGCCAACACCGCTCCTACAGCACCCATACTGATGAGGGAAATAAGTGTAATACTCAACCAAGACCCTCCCCGATAAAGACAGATTAGACGAGCCCAGCAAAGCCGCTGAAGGCCAACGAGAGGAGACCGGCCAGGATAAACGCGATCCCCGTGGGCATCAGGGGCTCAGGAACATCTGCGAATCGCAGCTCCTCGCGCATGCCAGCCATGAGCATTAAGGCGAGGGTAAAGCCGATGCCGGCACCCAAGCCGAAAACCACCGCTTCCACGAAAGAGTAGGCTTCCTGAGCTGCAATCAGGGAGAAGCCCAGCACCGCGCAGTTGGTGGTGATCAGCGGCAGGTAGATACCCAAAGCTCGATAGAGGTTGGGTATTGTCTTGTGAAGGAACATCTCCACAAGCTGCACCATGGCCGCGATGACCAGAATAAAGACAGGTGTCTGGAGGAAGGGCAGGCCAAAAGGCTCCAGGACAAACCACTGCAGTACCCACGTTACCGCAGCAGTCACGACCATGACAAACGTGGTGGCCGCGCCCATTCCCATGGCAGTCTCAACCTGCTTCGATACACCCATGAACGGGCAAGTACCGAGAAAGCGGACCAGGACGAAGTTGTTGACGAATACTGCACCGATGAAAATCAAGAACAACTCCATGCAGACACCTCCTAACTGGCTTTGCGCAGCCGGGCATTGATCATGTTCATCAACGCAAGCAGTACGCCCAACGTGATGAAAGCACCGGGCGGCAGGGAGAACATCCCGAAAGTCGCCGCCCCCTCCGCGGTGACGGCCCGATCAAAGATAGAGCCTTTGCCCAACAGCTCGCGAATGGCGCCAATCAAGGTCAGTGCCCACGTAAAGCCGAGCCCCATCCCCAGTCCATCCAAAGCTGAGTGCAGAACGGGCATCTTTGAGGCGTAGGCTTCGGCCCTGCCCATCAGAATACAGTTTACCACAATGAGTGGAATAAAGATACCCAGCACACGGTGCAGATCGGGCGTAAAAGCATTCATCACGAGGTCAACAATAGTGGAAAAGGTGGCAATCACTATAATATAGCACGGAATGCGCACCTTGTCTGGAATCACCTTCCGCAACAAGCTGACCAAAATGTTAGAGCACGTCAGGACAAACGTGGTGGCCAGGCCCATACCGATGCCGTTCATTGCGCTCGTAGTTACCGCCAGCACCGGACAGAGCCCGATCTGGATGCGGAATGTGGGGTTTTCTTTCCAGAGGCCGTTGAAGAACTCCTTAATCACTCCGCGCATGCTATCTACTCCTTTCGTACACGGCTGAGGCCTGCTCCAGCCCCCGCCGGACTGCCTCGGTCACAGCACGGCTGGAAATTGTCGCACCGGAAAGGGCGTTAATGTCGCGCCCGACGGCAATTGGGTCACTCAACGTCTTGCCCACAAACTGGTTCCTAAAGCCGGCATCCTCGATCCGAGAACCCAGTCCCGGCGTCTCTGAATGACTGAGTACGGTTAGGTTGAGAATCTTGCCTTCAGCCTCACTTACACCCACCATGATGCGGATGATTCCGCCGTAACCGTTGCCCTCACCCACGAAAGCATATCCCACAGGTGCCCCCTGTTCGTTGTAACCCACAAATACCTGGTTGGCAGCCTGTTTCGTCTCTTTGGAAGCTTTGGGATCATCCTCCACCAGCTCCGCCGGGCCTCTGTCCAGCAGCTCAATCCTGACTGCGCCGGGAAGCACCGCGAAAACAGCGCTTTCCATCTCCTTCAGCTGGTTTTCGGCGATGACTCCACTGGTCCAGTCATAGACAGCGGCCAAGAGTCCTCCGGAAACCATGGCGATTACTGTGAGGACCACAATCATCCGTGCCGATTCGTTCAAGTTCGCTGCACCCCCTGTCCATAGATGCGCGGACGAGTCCACCGGTTGATGAGCGGTGTGACCGCATTCATAAAGAGAATGGCGTAAGTGACACCCTCGGGCATACTGCCCCACGCACGAATGAGCATAACCATGAACCCGACGCCAAGGCCGAAGATCCAGCGCCCCCGTGGGGTGTACGGCGAGGTGACCATGTCGGTGGCCATAAAAACCGCACCAAACAGCAGCCCACCGGCGAGGAGCTCAAACACCGGGTTTGCTCCCGTCAGGATGCTCATTACTGCTGCCGAAGCGAGTACACCCAGCGTAATGCGGTGGTCCAGCACGCCGCGATAGAAAAGGTAAATACCGCCCAGGAGGATGGCCAGGGCCGACGTCTCTCCCAAAGAACCAGCGACCGACCCGAAGAAAAGGTTAGGTAGACTGGCCCGAGCGGCCCCCACGGCCAAAGGCGTCGCTCTCGTTACAGCATCGAAAGGCCCGGTCCATTTAGCCATGTACCCGGCAAAGGAGGCGGTCAGAAAAGCCCGTCCTACCAGAGCGGGGTTGAAGATATTGTAACCCAACCCGCCGAACACCTGCTTGCCTACAGCGATGCCGAAGGCAGAACCGACGATGATCATCCAAGTCGGCAGGCTTGGCGGCACCGTCAGTGCGAGCAGGACACCCGTTACCAAAGCACTGCCGTCCCACACCGTGATGGGCTTGTTGCGCAGTCTCTGGAAAATAGCCTCGGTAGCCACAGCGGCGGCGCCGCCGAACAGCACAAGCCGGATGGCGTCAAAACCAAAGAAATAGACCGCCGCCACCATCACCGGCACCAGCGATATCAGAACATCCAGCATAATCCTGGGAGTAGTATCCCGGTCCCGAACATGGGGGCTGGGTGAGATGATCAGCTTCACGTTTTCCATGGTCCACCCTCCTCAACTGCTCTGTTTTCGGCTGGCGGCAATGATCTGGTTTTTCGCCACCCGAATGTACTGCAGAAGGGGCCGCTTCGACGGGCAGATGTAAGTGCAGCAGCCGCATTCAATGCAGTCCAAGGCACCGTAGTCCTTGGCGTCGTCCCACATCTCGTGCATACCGAACGCCTCCAGGCGCAGCGGCAGGAGATACGCAGGGCAGACGTCCACGCAGCGTGCGCACTTGATACACGGCATCGGTTCGGGGACAACCGCTTCGGCCCGGCTTAAGGCTAACAGTCCGTTCACGGTCTTGGTCACTGCTGCTTCCAGACCGTACTGCGGCAGGCCCATCATCGGCCCTCCGACGATGACCTTGCCCGGTTCCTCCGTGAACCCTCCCGCTGCCTCAACGAGATACTGCAGAGGCGTGCCGATAGGAACCAGGAAGTTGCGGGGCTGACGGACGGCCGAGCCGGTAACAGTTACCACCCGTTCCACTAACGGTCTGCCGTCCCGCACTGCCTGGGCCACTGCCACGGCAGTTGCCACGTTCTGGACGACCACTCCTGCCTGGAACGGCAGGCCGTTGCTGGGGACCTCCCGCCCAGTAACCGCTTTAATGAGCTGTTTCTCCCCTCCTTGGGGATACTTTGTGTCAAGAAGGACAATCTCGATCGCACCAGCGTGCTTCTTCAGCTCCGCAACCGCATCGACCTTGTTGTCCTCCACACCGATGATGATCTTCTTAGCACCACAGGCCTTGGCCAGCAGTTTCGCGCCGAGGATCAAGTCCTCTGCGTACTCCAGCATCAAACGATGGTCAGCGGTGAGATAAGGTTCACACTCACTACCGTTGATGAGAAGAACATGAATCACGGCATTCTTGGGAGGGGTCAGCTTCACGGCAGTCGGGAACCCGGCACCGCCCATACCCACGATCCCGGCGGCTCGGATTCTCGCTATAATCTCTTCTCGACTGAGCTGAACTGGGTCTGGATGAGGATCCAGGCTGACCCACCTGTTCTGGCCGTCATTCTCGATAACAACAGAAAGCACTGACCGGCCGTTGACGTGCGGACGATCAGTGACTGCCGCAACCTTGCCAGATACAGGAGCGTGCACCGGTGCACTGACAGGTTGAGGAGCTTCTCCAATCACCTGCCCGGCCAGGACCTCATCGCCCTTCTTCACTGTCGGGACAGCAGGCGCTCCAATATGCTGAACCATTGGAACAACAACTGTCTCGGGTGCTTGCAAAACCTCGATGGGACTTGCAGCGGTTAACTCTTTGGCGTATTTCGGATGGATGCCTCCGAAAAACGTCTTAACTCCCATGTATCCTTTCACCTCACACCCAAGATGTTCACAGGCATACCATGTACCTATTCTGTGGAATATCAACTTATCCTTCCTCAAGATTAGCTTTCCCGCATGCAAAACCAAGCTGCCGCCACGCTTCATACACTACAATCGCGACTGTGTTGGCCAGGTTAAGCGACCGAACCTGTACTTGTGGTACGGTGATGATCTGGCTGCGGCGGCCAGAGAGAACCGATTCGGGCAGGCCGCTGGTTTCGCTTCCGAACACAAAAAAATCATCGGGCCCATACTGCGGCTCGGTGTACAGTTTGGTTCCTCCCGTCTCCACAAGAAAGAGGTTCCCCTTCTCAGCGGAGGCCAGGAAGTCATCCCACGAATCGTGAACTTCCAGCTTAAGGTGTTCCCAGTAATCGAGCCCGGCCCGGCGAAAGCGCGGGTCTGTAAGGAAAAAACCCAGAGGTCGGATCAGATGCAGTGTGGACCCTGTAGCCACACACAGCCTGGCGATGTTCCCCGCGTTCGCGGGTATCTCCGGCTCGAAAAGCACCACGTTCATCACGGCCACTCCCACTTCTAAACGCGCAAAACGAAGGCATGACCTTCGTCTCACTCGCAACATTATGCCTTAGAAATAACAGCGGACAAATCCCTGAAGGCGGTCGCCGTTCCAGCCGGCGCCGATGGACACAGGTTCATCAGGGACATCAACCAGGCCGTAGGCCGTAAAGCCTTCCTCGCGGTAAGCGATGTCGAGCTTCAGGGTCTCAGTGGGTTCCAGATAGGTCAGGCCCACGCCAAACGTGCTGCCGAGCTGGGCCGAGAGGCGCCAAGTACCACCACGCCTCAGCTGGAGAAAAGGCTGGATTATGTACTCGAGCCCGCCGGTATCGTCGACATAGATCTGTGCGGTACCGCTCAAGCCGTGCCCGTATTCTCCGTACATCCGGCTGTATTCACCATAGGCCCCTACATGAGGCGCAACGTTGTCCATAAATGTGGACAAGACGGGCCGCTGGGTGTTGGCTACAAACACTTCCAGTGTGTATCCGATGTTCCCCACATTGACCTGTTTGTGGCCCCCAATCCAGCTGGATACGGCATCCATCCCGTTGTCATCAAGAGACAAGTACCCGATAACACCGGTCTTCTCGTACCCGAAAAAGCCGATGGTCCGCACAGTCTCCTGCGACAGCTCCAAGCCGGCCTGCCATCCTCCGGCTCCATACCCGATCAGCATGTCGCTCCTCAAGGACGCTCGCACGGTTGGCCCGACCGTACACCACAGGGCCAAACATATGATTAATGTTCTGAGCAGACGAGCACGCTCTACCTTCAAGCCGAATCCCCCTACAATCGCACTTCCTTGGCTGCAGGCAGCTGTGCAATCGCTTCTGGTGGCAAGTCCTGGTTCAACACTACATTCCGGAACGTCAAGGTTCCCATCAAGGAGTCCCCTTCATATACCGTGACCTTGTGAGGAATGAACGTAGCGCTGGAAACCTCCACATACTGAACCTGGTTTTCAAACCCCGTCAGGCGCAGAGTATAAGTCGTGATACCTTCTGTTTCTACCGCCTCAACCACCGCTACTTCGTACCGAGAGAAGTCGAAAAGCCTCTCCATGTCAAGATCAGTGACATTCAGAGCACTGGCAGCCTGGTTGCTCATATCCTCAATGCGCTGTACTGCGATTTGATTGTTGACCGGCATGTACATGCGCACCTCCATGGCCTTTTGGTCCGCTACGTAGATCTGGCCTTTCAGCGCACTTGGCCTGTAGAACTCCATCCGCACCATCTTGTGAGCCAGGCTGGCAGTGAACTTCAGTTCCACCACTTCCTGCCGCTCACTCCGGTTCTCTATTACTTCTACATCGGCGGTGATATCTTTCAGCTGCGACAACGCCTGGTTGACCTGCTCTACAACGTATGCGGCATCTTCATCCATGTCCACCGCAGCCAGTGCCGCTTCCAGATCAAACTGCTTAACTTCCTCCTCCAGCTGTTCGTTCAGCTTAAGCTCGGGCAGCTTCAGGGTGACCCTGGCGGGTGCTTCCTCATCGCCAGCAAACACCGGCACAGATACAACTAGTAGTACGACTAAGACAAGATAAAGTGACTTCGAAATGGAGTTAGTCATGATGAATGGCTCCCCTTGCTCTGATCTGATACGCATGAACTCACTTGCACTGTCGTGCACTAAGAGATAGAATAGTCCCTAGATAATAGTAAGGAGGGACGCCAGATGCCGAAGTATGACTATCGGTGCGAGCATTGTGGTCGGTTTGAACTAGAACAGAGTATTAAGGACGACCCCATATCTGTCTGTCCAACCTGTGGAGGAAAAGTGGAACGGTTGATCAGCAGGAATGTGGGCATTATCTTTAAAGGCCCCGGTTTTTACGTCAATGACAGCAAAGCCAGTACTTCACCCGCCTGCAGTAACGGCGAGTGCAACAAAGATTGCGCCTCCTAGCCTAACCAAGGCGCCACCCCGCTTCGGCGGGGTTTTCTAATACCCACGCTCCCGCTCCACAACATTCCGCACAGGCCTGCCAGTCTCCACAAAGCTCTCCCAGTTAGTCAAGAAGATGTCCAGAGCACGGCTCTTGAAGAACGGAGTGAACCCACTGTTGTGCGGCGTGATGATCACGTTCGGCAGGCTCCACAGCTCGCTCTCCGGCGGGAGCGGCTCCGCCGGCAGCACGTCCAAGCCGGCCCCGGCAATCTCGCCTGCCTTTAGGGCTTCCACCAAGTCTTCCTCTGGGATCAAAGACCCCCGCCCCACGTTGATCACCACAGCGTGGCACGGCAGCCTGCGCAGCCGTTCCCTGTTCAGCAGGCCGGCCGTCTTGGGTGTGTGCGGCAGCGCACCAACAACGTAGTCCAACCGCGGCAGATGTTCATCCAGCTCGTCCAGGGGGTGCACCTCGTGAGCATAGGGCTCATCACCCCGGGGAATCGTGCGGAACGCAATGATGTGGCAGTCAATCACCAAATCCCAAGATGCCGACAGTAGAACCTGTCAGCTCACGGAAGGGATAGGGCTGGCCCCACTTCCACACCCGGCTGTGCTGGTAATCCCGGGCAATATGCAGCCCTCTGTTAAAGGCCAAGAGCATACCCAGCACGTGTTCGGCGATGTTGGGCCCGAAAATGCCGCTCCCGTTGGTCAACACCATATCCGGGTTCCCCCAAGGCACACTGACCACTCGTTCCACTCCGGCGAAGGGCACCTGCAGCCAGCGGCACCGGATCGCCCCGTGCAGCAGGCTGGGAGGGACAGCCCCAAAGATCACGTCAGCTTGCCCTACCAGTTCTGCCAGCTGCTCTCTGGATTGCGCCTGCAATATGTTAGCACCGGTCCGCCGGCGTATCAAGCCGATATCGCCCGAATCCAACATATCCCACGCCACAAGAAGGTTCATGCTCTTCCTCCAACACACTCTACGGCCACGCCAACTGCGGCCGGGTCAACCTGATCGTCTCCCCATCACTCTCTACCGTGGGGGCCAGGAACGAACGGCGCTCCACCACCTGGGGCACTGGATTGGCCAAGACAACGGACTGGGTACGAGGGCCATGCACCACGTACCAATCGGAACCGTCAGAGTAGGCTACGCTGCTTCCGTCCTCGACCCAGCACAGATCGGCAAAGGAAGTACCAGCCTGGATCACCACACTGACTTGTCCAGGTATATAGCCGACCAGCAGCTGCGACAGCTGTCCATCATCCACCACATAGGCCAGCCTCCTGCCCGCCGGATCCCATTCCAAGAGCGCCACCCGGGCTCCTTCGTACTGCCGCCACTGATGCGCCACCCGCCCGAAGCGATCCAAGAGCCACACGGCCTGCCCGTCCTCAGTGTCCACTACGACGGCCAAGTACTCACCTGTAGGCGACCACTCCGCCGCTCGCGCGGGCAAGTTGCCCAACCACTGCCGTTCCTCCTCAAGCTGCGCATCGTGCACAACCAGAACCGTGTCCCCATTAGCACCAGGACGCAGTTCTGCTGTGAAACGCCCCATCACATCTTTTCGAGGTTCTGATGCACATCTCCTGCCGTCATCCAGGACTTCGCGTACGTCCGTTTCCCCTAATTTAACAGGTTCGCCCCAGAAGTTAGCCAGTTCCTGCAGCACCCTTTCCCGCCGTGCTTTGCTGGGGGGATGAGTGCTGAAGATGTCGGTTGAACGCTCGGTGGACTCAATAGATAAAAGGTAGTCCACTAACATTACGGCACCCGCTGGATCAAATCCTGCCGCAGCCGCTAATTTCTGCCCGAGAAGATCCGCTTCATACTCTGCTTCCCGTCCCCACCCCAGCCGCAGTACCTGAAGCAGGGTTTGGCTGGCCACTCGCACCACTTCCGCATTGCCGAGGTCGAGCCAGATCATCCCCACCTCCACCAGAACCGTCATACCCAACTGTCGCAGGACACTGTTGATGCCGTGCTTCAGCTCCACATGAGCGATCTCGTGCCCCAACACAGCGGCCAGACGGTCCTGATCTCCCTTCAGGTCCCGCAGCATACCGCGGGTGATGAACACAAATCCGCCGGGCAAGGCGAAGGCATTCAGTTCCATCGAATTGAGGACCGTCAGCGAGTACTCGATGGCATGCTTGCGGCTGCTCACATCCACGAGGCGCTGAAACACCTCATCAACCCACTGCCGCTCCCAGATGGAGGGGTGGTACTCGCCGCCATACGCCTTTACCAGCTCAGGGACAGCTCCCGCCCCCACACTGCGTTCAAATTGGTCCATCAACCCGCCGCCTGCGGCAGCGGCAGGGAGGCCACTCAACAGCGCAGCGGCCAGCAACGCGGCCACCAACACCTGTTTACAGGCTGACAAGCGCATCAGAACAACCACCGCCATTCATCAAGCACCACCTGCAGAGCGTCTCTTGTGTCGGCAAAGCTCCCCCGCTCATCACTGACAGTGATGCTGACAGCCCTTCCTCCGCCGACCAGCGCGATCAGCCGGTACTCCTGTTGTCTCTGGCCTGCTTTGGCGGTATACGAGTATACCGCATGGGCACCTGCACGGCCATCGAGGGCTGTGCTGTCTGGGCCCTCTTCCCTGCGAAAGCCATCCAATCCTCCAGGCCCTTCCAGTTTCGCCAGGATGTAATCCAGGTACTCCTCTGCAGTTTCATAAGACACATGCTCAAGAATCTCGAAATACACAAGGTTGTGGGCCCCGGGGCCGTAGAAAACACTCAGAACCCGGCTGCTCTGTTGAGCCTGGTACACCCAGTCCCGAGGGATGAACGTCTGAAAAAGGCCCGTTGGGTCCGCAAACACGGCAGCTTCAACGCAGGCGGGCAGGGCCACGGCTATGGCCAAAACTACGTACAGTGCCGCACGGCGAAGCATATCCTTCCTCCCATCCTTGGAAGCTGACACGGCTGCCGCACTATCAGCCGTGCCGGAAAACTGTGATCGGGAGGCTCCTCCGGAGCCAGGGCAAGAATAACTCGATTAGTGCTATGAGATGCTAAGAGCACAACACCATCCACCGCTATCTCTGCCGCACCCCTCGCAAAGCTGGTTTGTATGAGAATACCACGCTTGGAAAGCCAATTCCTTCAACATGGGAGGGAACAGTATGGCGGGTCCTCTGACAGTGGGCCTCATGGCCCTGGGAGGTGGAATTGTGGCCGGCCGCGTCCTTGCCGCGCAGGTATTCCGCACCATGACTGGAATCCTCATGACCGATCCATATAAAGAGAACCTGGCCGAGTTCTACAGTGCCGCCCGCCGCACTGGCCTGCAGGCGATCATGGAGACCAATCTCCGAGCCGAACAAGGCGAGATGATCCGCAGGCCTCTGGGCAGCCCCCGCAAGTTCGTGAACATGGACGGGCTGATGTTCAACTCCGCCCATCTCAGCCGCCGGCCCACCTCCATCGAAGTCCCCATCTCCACCAGAACCGTGATCGGCAGGTGCGCTGCCAGGCCGCTGGTCGTGGAAACACCCCTCTTGGTTTCGGGCATGGCGTATGGCCTGGCGCTGTCGGCGCGGTTCAAGTATGCTCTGGCCCTGGGAAGCCGCCTGGCGGGGACAGCCACCAACACTGGCGAAGGGCCTTTCCTTCCTCGAGAACGGGAGCTCGCGGATAAACTCATCATCCAGTACCCCCGGGCCCCGTGGAATAAAGCCCCAGAAGTGCTGAAGCAGGCTGATGCTGTGGAGATTCAGTTTGGACAGGGAGCCTCGACCAGCACTGCCCACCACGCCGACCCGTCCCGGCTCGGCGGTGAGCTCAAGGAGAGGCTCGGTGTTCATGCCGGCGAATCGGCTGTGATTTACTCACGAATGCCGGAACTGGGCCACTGGGGCAGCCTCAAAGTTCTCGTGGACTATCTGCGAGACCTCACCGGTGGTGTGCCCATCGGCGTGAAGTTCGCCTTCTCCCACTATATAGAAGAGGATATCGACATCTGCCTCGACGCCGGCGTGGACTATATCGCAGTAGAGGGTGCTGAGGCCGCCACCGTGGGTGCGCCGCCGATCCTTGAAGATGATTTCGGCCTTCCTACCCTGATCGGGCTGTGCCGGGCGGCCAGGCATCTTCAGTCCCGGGACCCCGCAAGGCGCACCAGCCTGATAGTCGCCGGAGGCTTCTCCTCTCCCGGACAGTACCTGAAGGCCCTGGCCTTGGGGGCCGATGCTGTTTATCTGGGAACCATGGCTCTATTCGCCGCCTCCCACACCCAGGTGCTGAAAGCCCTGCCTTTCGAACCGCCGACGCAGGTGGCTTTTTACGAGGGAAAAGCGAGCGGCAAATACGACTGGCGGGCAGGTGCCAAAGCCCTCTACAAATACCTGTTGTCCTGCACCGCCGAGCTGCGGGAAGGAGTGCGCGCCCTGGGCAAGTCCGCCGTCACCGAAGTCAACAGGGATGATCTGGTGGCGCTTGATGAACAGACCAGCGCCATTACGGGCCTGCCGCTGGCCTACGATATCAGGACAGGACGAGCGCACGCTGCTCCTGGGGCGAAATAGAACAACCAAGACTCTTTGCCGCGGCCGAAATCAAACTCTTCCACGAATATCCGCCTGCTCATCTCTCGCGGCAGGCACCCTTCCAGCTCGGGTACGAGCTCTGCAGCGCGGCCTGCGCGGATGAGCTCGTTTTCTCGGCTCCGGTCAGGCCGGCCCCCCAACCAGCCGGGCGTGGAGCGCCGCGCTTCCCACATCCGGAAATCCCAGCGCAGGTACTCCATGAGCAGAGGATATTGGGGCCCATAGAACTCCGCCAGTGCCTGGTAGAGGCCGTGGAGTGAATGGCTCACCCAATGGTATCCTCTACCCTTCCATCGGAGAGCAAAGTCGTCGAAGAAGGAAAACGGAGAGGGAAACTGCGCCGTAAGGTAGTCCAACGAGCGCTGGAAGCGGTGTGAATTGTAATACCTCTCCACCAGGTCTTCCACAACGTGCAGGTGAGCCAGCTGTCCGTATGTAATACTCTTCGTCTGCAGTACCTCGTATGGTGCCCGCTGCGAGTAAATGCAGCCGAACCGTTCCGCTTCTGCGCGCAGCCGTGAGCCCCGCAGCAGCTTCAGAAACCCCAGGTGAATGCGGTGCGGCTGCAGGCGGTAAACGAAGTCAAACGACTCTCCAAACCGGGCGAACCCTTCCTCGGGCAGGCCGGCAATGAGGTCCAAGAGCACGTGTACTTTCGTTTCGTTGACCAAAAACGCCACTTTGCGCGCCAGCTCGCCCAGATCCTGCCGGCGGCGGACTGCGTCCAGCGTCGCGGGGTTGGTGGACTGGACTCCGATCTCGAACTGAAGCCTTCCCTCGGGGGCCTGCCGGAGCAGTTCCAGAAGCCGGGGCGTGAGGATGTCGCCACTGATTTCCAGCTGAAACCTGGTCCTTGTCTCCAACTCCAGCATGTACTGGATGAGTTCATAGGCCCGGTCAGGATCGAAGTTGAAGGTGCGGTCCACAAACCGCACCTGCTCGCAGTCGGCTTCAGCGAGGCGCTTCAGTTCAGCCTTGCACCGGTCGAGTGGAAACCTGCGAACTGGGCCCATCACTGACGAGAGGCAGTAAGCGCAGCGGAAGGGGCAGCCCCTGGTTGTCTCATAGTACACAATCCGGCTTTCCAGCCCGTCCACATCAGAGTAGGCCGCAGGCACTTTCTCTAGATCCACATGCTTGGTTGGGTTCTGGTGAACTACACCTTCCCAGCGGAAAGCCAGGCCGGGGATGGCCTGCAGCTGCTGCAAGGCTGGCTGCCCGCCTGTCTGCTCCCACAGGCCCAAGAAGGCCGGCCAGGCCTCTTCTCCCTCCCCAGCAACGATGAAGTCAACCTCTTGGTGTTCCCTCAGCCAGTACTCTACATCAAACGACACCTCAGGGCCGCCCAAGACGACTACCAGGCCAGGATGAACCAAGCGCAAATCCGAGACAATCTGCAGCACCTGTGTGATGTTCCAGATGTAGCACGACAGGCCCAATATACGAGGCTGCCGCTCACTGATGTCCGCTGCGATCTGCGCCAAGTCCTGGTTGATGTTGTACTCTACCACTTCCACATCAAAACCGCGGGAGGCTGCCGCCAGATAACGGAGGGCCAGGCTGGTATGGGTATACTTGGCGTTCAGCGCCGCCAGTACGGTTTTCATGGCATGCACGCCCCACCGATGAACTCCCGCAGGATCGAGTTGCACGGAATGACATCCGTGACCGGTACCGCCCGAAAATGACGGAGGAACATGAGCAGGCGCTGTGCTTCGCCATACTCTTCTTGATCGGGAGTGATTTCTTGGAGCAGCGGTTCCACCGCACCCTTGAGAATAGAAAGCTCATAGACCAGGGACGAGTTGAACATCACATCGGCGCTCTCTTGGAAGGGGAAGATATAGCGTTCCTCTCCCCGCCGGACAGACGGCCACATTCTGATGGTTGCCGTGGCCGAGTGGCCCCGGAAATGGTGATCCCTGACGATGCGCCTGAGCATACGGGCATCGGTGGTGGAGATCCTGGTGTGGTTGTCGATATTCAGGTTCGTCAGCGCCGAAATGTAGATCTTGAACTTCCGCCCTTGCGGTATGGAAGCGGTCAGCCGGTCGTTCAAGCCGTGGATACCCTCGATGATGATGGGCTGGTCTTGAGAAATGCGCAGCGTACGGCCGCTCCACTTCCGACGGCCCTCTTTGAAGTCGAAGCTTGGGAGCTCCACTTCCTCTCCCTGGATCAGCTTCGTGAGGTGCGTATTGAACAGGTCGAGGTCGATGGCCTCCAGGGCTTCAAAATCCGCCTTCCCGTCCTCGCCCAGCGGTGTCTTGTCCCGATCGACGAAGTAATCATCGAGCCCGATAGTGATGGGCCACAACCCGTTGACCCGCAGCTGTACCAGCAGTCTCTGCGCAAAGGTGGTCTTGCCAGAGCTGGACGGCCCGGCGATTAAGATGATACGTAGGCGGTCCCTCTCTCTGGTGATCAGATCAGCGATCTGCGCAATCTGCTTCTCGTGATGAGCCTCGCAGACGCGCACTAAGTCTGCAAAGGCGCCGTCGGCGATCACCTTGTTGAGTGCGGCCACATCGGGAATCCTCAGGTTGTTCTGCCACTGCTCAGCCTGGAAGAAGACGTTGAAAAGCTTCCCTTGTTCTACATAAGGCGGCACCACTTTAGGTTGTGCCCGCCGCGGGTACTCCAGGATAAAGCCGGGCAGGTAGTACCGGAGCTTGAAGTACTTCAGCACGCCGGTACTGGCCACCAACACCGCGGTCAGCCAGTCATAGTACTCACCGCAGCGGTACACCGGCAGGACTTCATCATCATCGTAGTCAGCAAGCAAGCGGAGTTTGTCCTGCAGCCCTTGTGTACGGTACTTCTCTCGCAGCTCCCGCACGGGAAGATGGAGAAGCTCAAAGGGAAGATCCGCTTCTACCAGCTCCAGCATACGCCGCTGCACGGCCTGGATATCCTTCTCAATCACAGGCCGCTCCCAGGCGATCTCACCGTAGATACCGTTGGCGATGGCGTGCTTGATGGAAATCACTGCTCCAGGCAGTGTCTCGTACGCCGCCTTCACGAACAAGAACACCAATCCGGCGCGATAAGCGCGCATGCCTTCACTGGTGGTGGTGTCGAGGAACTCCACAGTGCAGTCTTCAGTGAGCTCCCACTGCAGGCCGTAGATCCCGTTGTTGATGCGGGCCACCACGTACTCTTCGGGCAGGCCCAACTGCTGCGCCACATGCCACAGAGAAGTGCCCTCCGGCACTGTCAGAACCTTGTCGCGCCACTGAACCTTAACCATACCATCACCTCAGTTTCTCACGGCGATTCTTTGTAGAACCAAAAGCGCGGAACGCGGAACTGACCACGGTGATGCCGCCCGCCACTGCGCCGGCGGCAAAAAAAGTGGCTGCCAGCAGTTCCAGCCCCGCACCATATTCATTCTGCAGAAACTTCAGCATTGTGGTATACGCCATCCCTCCCGGCACGAGGGGGATGACACCTGGTATCAAATAGACGATCACCGGCTGGCTCCGCACTCGAGCCAGGATCTCACTGAGCAGTGCGGCCGCGGCAGCAGCAAGGAAGTACGCGCCTACCTCCCCCACCCCTCGCGCCCCACAGAAAGCCAACCAGCCGCAGCCGCCTGCTACGCCGCACAGGAAGATCTCGCTCTTCGGCACTCGATACACCACCGCAAATGCGGCTGCAGCGGCAAACCCCGCTAGAACAGTCATTACCACTATATTACCCCCAAGCTCAAGACGCCAGCTACTCCTGCTGCGACAGCGAGGGCTACGGCAACGGCTTCGGCACCGCGGGACACCCCAGACACCAGTTCACCGCTGAGCATGTCTCTAAGCGCCGTGGTCATGATCACCCCGGGAACCAGAACCATTACCGCTCCCAGGATCACTTTGCTGAGGTCTACCGCAAAGAAAGCCCCACAGGCACGGGCCACCAGCGCAGCCAGGGCGCCGCCGAGTGCTGCTGTCACCACATTGGGGACTGGGAAGCGCCGCAGAAAAGCGCTCAGAGCTGCTACTAACATGCCCACTAAGGCGGCAAAAGCCGCATCCAAGAAGCTGCCCCCAAACAGCAACGAAAACGCTCCGCACCCCAAGGCACTGCCCACATAGAGCGGCCAACTGGGATCTGCAGCTGCATGTGTAAGCTCCGCCAAAGCCTCCCGTAGTTCTGCTGTGGAAATGTTGCCCGCGGCGTATGCCCGGCTCAAGGCGTTGACGCAGGCAATCCTTGCCAGGTGATTGCTCACGTGGCGGATGCGCCGGACGCGCGAAAACACCTGCCCCTGCGGCGAATACAGAGAAACAAACAGCCCCGTAGGAGTAGCAAAAACCTCCACCCTCGCGAAGCCTGCAGCTCTGCCCATACGCTCAATGGTCTCTTCGACCCGGTGTATTTCCGCACCACTGGTGAGGAGCACTTCTCCGGCTGTAAGTATCAGATCGACACAATCCTCCACGGCAACCGCCTCCCATTAGATATTCGAGCAATCGGGCATAATCCCTCTAGCAGGAAACTCCTGGGCCTTGTGGAACAACTCCTAGAAGGAGGCTGAAAGCATGACTGTTAACGAATCGCGTTTGGTTGCAGAGTTCCTGGAACTGGTCCAGATCGACAGTGCCCCCAAAGATGAGCGGCTGATGGCCGACGCCCTGCTCCGCAAACTCGCAAGCCTCGGGCTGGAAACCTATGAAGACGATGCGGGCAAGCGCATCGGCGGCAACGCCGGGAATGTATGCGCTGTGCTGGAAGGGGACCCTGATCTACCAACCCTCTTGTTCGCAGCCCACATGGACCGCGTTTCGCCCGGCCGCGGCATTAAGCCCATCGTAGAGGAGGGTACCATCCGCAGTGATGGAACCACGATCCTGGCGGCCGATGACGTGGCAGGAATCTGTGCCATCTTGGAGGGCATCCGGGCCGTTCGGGAGCAGGGGCTCCACCACGGCCGGATTGAGGTAGTCTTTACTGTCGCCGAAGAAGGCGGCCTGTTCGGCGCTAAGAACCTCGACACAAGCAAGCTCAAAGCTAAAGCCGGCTACTTCCTCGATTCTACCGGCCCTGTCGGAACCGTCATCGTGCAGGCACCGGCGCAGAAGAGCATCAAGGCCAGAATCCGGGGCAAGTCGGCCCACGCAGGAGTGGCGCCTGAAGAGGGCATTAACGCCATCGCAGCGGCAGCCAAAGCCATCACCAATATGAAGCTCGGCCGCATTGACCCCGAAACTACTGCCAACATCGGTGTGATCAGAGGCGGCACTGCCACGAACATCGTACCAGACCTGGTGGAAATAGAAGGCGAAGCCCGTTCCCGCAATGAGCAGAGCCTGGCCGCACAGGCCGCACATATGGTGGAGGCCATCAACGCCGCCTGCGCAGAATTCGGAGCCCAAGCTGAAATCGAAGTGATCGACAGTTACTCGGCTTATCATATGAAGCCCGAAGACTACGTTGTGCAGCTGGCTGTGCGGGCGGCACAGGAAATCGGCCTCGAACCAGTCCAGCAGGGCACGGGCGGCGGCAGCGATGCCAACATCATCAACAGCAGGGGTATCCCTTCAGTGGTCCTGGGTCTGGGTTACCAAAACATCCACAGCACCGCTGAATCCATCCCCATAGCCCAGTTAGTCAAGGCGGCAGAGCTGGTGGTATCGTTGATCCGCACCAGCACTGCCATGTAAGCAAAAAGGGGCCGCGGCCCCTTTTTTCACGTCTTCACGCTTACAGAAGGCTTTGGCGGTACATCTCCTCCACAGCCCGCGGGCTGGGATTGCCGATAGAATTAGCCGCGTTCTTGGTCGCAGCCGCCCGCTGGGCCCATACCGCCAAGTCAGCCCCGCTGAGATGAAGTGCTTCTCGTTTGCCGTGGAAGAGGTCATCCATCAACTGCTCGAACTCAAGCAGGCTCGTGAGCCCCAACGCAGACAGCACCTCGCCTACCTTCTGTGGTGCCGCCTGATGAACGTATTTCAGGTAGGCGGCAAACAGCAGCCCGTTGGCCTGCCCGTGCGGGACTCCATGGAAGTAGGTGAGCGGATATCCCATGGCGTGGACGACGGTTGTGCCCGTTTGGGCAATAGTCATGCCGCCGAGCGTAGAAGCAACCATCAACTCCGCCCGCACTGTGCGGTCGAACAGGCGGCTGCGCAGCGCCGGGAGGCACCTGCCCCAGATACGCATGCCCTGAAGTGCCAGGCCGCTGGCAACGACGTTGGCCCGCAGGGAGAGATAACCTTCCACGAGGTGCGACAGGGCATCCACCGCTGTGTCGATGGTGATATCCGGGCTCAGCGACTCTGTATAACGCGGGTCGAGCAGTGCCACTTGGGGAAACATGTCGTAGCCGCCCAACCCTCGTTTGGTCTGGTCACGTTCGATGGTAAGCACCGCATACGGGGTCACTTCACTGCCCGTCCCCGCCGTTGTGGGAACCGCCACCACAGGAAGTGCCCCGTTGCCCCAGCCTTCGGAGTACAGTGCCATGGGGTCTTTGTCGTTCTTGGCCAGAACCGCCATCACCTTAGCGGCATCCAGCGGCGAACCGCCGCCGATTGCCACCACGAAGTCGCAACCAGCTTCCCTGGCCGCTTTTCCCCCTCTAGCCACCGTCTCCAGCGAAGGATTATTCTCCACCTCCGAGAACAACTCATATTCTACCCCAAGGTTGTTCAGCACATCATCGAGGGCGCCGCTCATCTTGGCTGATGTACGGCCTGTGACAACAAACGCTTTCTTGCCGAGTACCCACTCGGACCGATGGTTTTTGACGCAATCCTGCCCAAAGAAAACCTTGGTGGGCATGGCATAACTGAATCTCGTGAGCATACCAACAGCCTCCTTTACCTCAGACTTTGATCAGCTTCCACTGGCCACTGCGAAAACGCCTGCTTACCAGGTAACTGCGGAAAAACAGATCGACAACCATGCCGATCCAGGCACCGATCAGCCCCATGTTCAACACAACCGCCAGAACATAGGCGGAAAAGATCCTCACCAGTATAAACCCGGACAATGTGATCTTCACAATCGCTCGCGTATCCCCTGCCCCCCTCAGGCCTCCGGCCAAGACCATGATGGTGGCCAAGGCAGGCTGGGATACGGCAACCAAGCGCAGACAAGCTACAGCCTGTCTCATCACCTCAGGGTCGGCTGAGAAGATGCGCACGATAGGCCCGGGGATGAGAAGAAACACCGCTCCCATGATGGACATGACAATCACCGCCATCAGCCGCGCCTCGTACCCTGCCCTTTCCGCTTCCTCTGGTTTCCCTGCTCCCAGATTCTGTCCCACAAGTGTCGTTGCTGCAACGGCAAAGCCCGAACCTGGCATAAACGATATAGACTCCGCATTTAGAGCCACTTGATGTGCTGCGTAGGCCACAGTGCCCAGCGAAGACACTACCATTGTGTAGACAAGTTGCGCTACGCGCATGATTCCCTGCTCGATCCCGGCGGGGACACCGATATTCATGATCCGCCGGATCATAGAGGAGTTGGGCCGGAACGAATCAGACAGCCGCACCGCTACCTGGTCACTGCGGAGCAGATGCCTTACAGCCAAGAGCCCACCGGTGGCTTGGGAAACAGCCGTAGCCACTGCGGCACCTGCCACGCCCATACGAGGAAACGGGCCCAAGCCGTAAATCAAGCAGGCGTTCAGCACCACATTCTGAGCATTGACCAAAGCGGTGATACGCATAGGTGTGGTGGTATCCCCGGCACCGCGCAGCACTCCGTTGATGATAATCAAGAAGTAGTTGAGCACCTGCGCGGCGGCCACGATCCGCACATAAAGCCCACCGTGGTACAACACCGCCTCTTCGGCCCTGGGAAACAGAAGGCGCAGGAGCACGTGCCCCAACGCCAACAGAGCCGCAGTGACGAACCCGGAAATGAGGATACCCACCACCAGCGATTGGCGCGCCACCTCAGCGGCTTCCTCAGGTTCTTCGGCACCGATGTAGCGGGCTACCAAGGCGGTACTGCCTGTGGCCATCGCTGCAAACACTGTCAAACTGATATTGAAAACTTGGTTAGCCAACCCAACTGCGGCCAGAGCGTAGGCTCCCAGCCGGCCTACCATCGCGGTATCGACTACACCTACCATGGTGTGGAGCAGGTTCTCCACGATGGCCGGCCAGGCCAACTTCAGGACCCGCTCCCGCAGCTCGGGTTGGGTGCCGCCGAGCACAGGCGGCTTACCTGTGTGTGGTTCCATACAACCGTGTGCCTCCATTGATGTGTAATGAGGGCAGGATTTGGCCCCTGCTGGTGCGAAGGATATGCGTAATCTTGCTGGAAAGGTGCTGCCTATGTATACTGGTATTTATGAAAGCCCACTGGGGCCTCTCTACCTCGTCTTCAAAGGGGACAAGCTCGTCAACCTGTCTTTCACACGGGAAGCGGCGGCGGAATGGGTAAAGCGTACCTTTCGGCGCCCACTGCCGGAGGAACGGCCCCTGCCCGAAAAGCATGCTCGAGACTTAGCTAACTACTTCAAAGGCAGGCAGCGGGCCTTTGATTGGGAGCTTGAGTTGATCGGCACCGAATTTCAAAAGCAAGTGTGGCGCGCCCTTCTCAACATCCCATTCGGCCGCACCGCGACCTACAAAGAAATCGGCGAGCAGTGCGGGTGCCGGGGATACCGCGCCGTGGGCAGGGCCGTGGGAGCTAATCCTATTGCCATTGTTGTCCCCTGCCACCGCGTGGTGGGTTGGGCAGGGCTCGGGGGCTACAGCGGCGGCCTAAACATCAAACGGTTCCTGCTGGAAATCGAAGGTGCCTTCTCTCCGCCGCAGGACCACGCTTAAGGGGGTTATAGACATCACCAAACTCGTTCTTGGATTCGACATCGACGGCGTACTGACTGATGACGACAACGGGCAAGACAACGTGTGGCTCACCCGGGCCAGCGCCTATTTCAACAAGCCCATTCTCAAGCATTCGTTTTACATCGATGAGGCTCTGGGTGTCAGCCCGGATGAACTGTACGATTTTCTCATCGCGGAGACCATCCCCATCCTCAGCTCCGTCCCGATTCGCTCGGAATGCGTGCCGGTCTTGTCCCAGCTGAGCCAGGCAGGGCACGAGATCCACCTGATTACGGCTCGCGAAGAGTTCCTGCGGCCCGTCACCGAAGATTGGCTGCAGCGACACGGCGTACCGTACACCGCCCTGCACATGGGCTCTGACACCGGTACCTCACTCTCTAAAGGCGAGAAGTGCCGCCAGCTGGGGGTCCAGTTCTTCGTGGATGACCACTACCGCAACTGCTTGGACACGGCGAGCCGGGGCGTTTACACGCTGCTGTTCAACGCTTCTCACAATCGGGATTGGCAGTGCCCACCCGCGATTGCCCGTGTCTACAACTGGCTTGACATTGCCCAGCATATAGCCAAGCTAACCGGCTGAAGCCGTGCCTAAGTCCAACCGCAGCTCTTCTGCGCACAGCTCCAAGAAGTTGCAGCGCAGGCATTGGCTGCGGTTTTCTGTTGTTGGGAACTCCTCCCGCGGTTTTGCCCGGTTCAGCTCCACATTCTCAAGATAGGAGCGCATTTCTGCCATGCTCTCTGCTGCGCGAGCCCGCACAGCCTCGAGAGTATCCGCCGAGAGGGCAACCTGGGAAACTGCACCTGCGTCCAGGTACTCCAGCCTGACTGTAATATCCTCCGGAAGCACCCCCAGTTTTTCATGGGCATACAAGCCGTAGAGAGCCACCTGTTCCAAGTTGTGATCTTCCTGGCGCCCCGTCTTCCAGTCCACAATTAAGAGGCCGCCCGCTGGCCTGCGGCAGATCAGATCTGGTACAGCATAGACCTGCGTACCTTCCAGGTCAAAAGTGTCAAACTGCTCGCACGACACCAACTCGCCCTGCCCCTCTGCCAGCTCATGCAGGGTGCAGGCGCCTGCCAAACCCTGGGCGCATCGGTTGATCCGGTCGTTAATGAGATCGACCAGCTCCTGGCTGGGGCCTCTTCCGTAGTAGAATTCGTGCAGCATGGGTACTTGGTTCGGCCGCTGGAGAAACTGCTCCCGCCCGGAAACAGACCACTGCCACACGCTGCGCATTTTGCGGCGGATGCACTCTTCCAGCTCCGCAGCATCCGGGAGCGGCCTGTGGAGAGCGACCCGTTCCACAGCCAGCTGGGCAGCTTGGTGCACAGCATCGCCCAACGCAGTGAACAAGTTCGTCAGTTTCTTCAGCCGATAGGCAGCTGCGGCCAGTGGAGGTGCGTCACGTTCCCAACCGTTGTGCGAAGCGTAGTACTGGTAGTAGTACATCCTCCGGCACGATTCGAAAACCTGCAGTCGGGAGAACGACCACGACCACTGGGGATACTCTCGGCGAACGTAAGCCATCATGTCATCCTTTCCCTTGTGGAGTCCGCTATCCCTCCATCTCTCGCCAGTAACGCGGTGCAAACATTGTCACCAAGAACCTGTACAGGGCCCAACAGAGCAGTGCCGCCAAGAGCAGCTCCAATGCTATCAGGTAATCCAAGCCCGCTCGCACCAGCCGATACATGCCCCAGCCCAGCGCAAAACATAAGGCAGCCGCGCCTATCATCGCAAACAGCGAGTTGAGGTTCGACTTCACCGCTTTGATGGGGTTGGTCCACTGCAGCATGGGCCGGGCGAGGTCAAGAATGACCAACAAGCCTGCGAAACTGGTGGAAAACAGCACTCCCAACACGCTGCCGCCCAACACCGCCGGCCACGGGAAGCGGAACACCGCACTGGCAGCGATAACCGACAACAGCGAACCGCATACGTTGATCACCTGTGCTCCCAGAATGCGGCCGGCCGCGATGGCCTCAATGCTGAGAGGAAGAGTACGAGGGAACCACAGATACCTTCCTTCCCGTGAGAAGGTGGTAGACGGAACCATGGACATGGCCGACATTACCACGAAGAACAGTGCAACGCCGCCCATGATCACATGGGGGTTCGCCGCCTGCCCCAGAAGGATAAAGGGGTTATCCTGCCCTCCAGGCAGCGGAGCCACGTTCGGTACAATGGCCAGAAGCGGAAAGAGGATATAACCGATCAGGCCGTTGAGGACAAACCCCGGTGTGCGCATGAACAGGCGAATCTCCATCAGCGCCAGCGACCAGTACACCGGCCGCTCGCGGCCCACTACCATCTCAACCTTGACAGCGCCACCTCGCCTGCCCCGCTCCATGCCAGAGATGACTCCCTGGTAGAACACGCGGTCGGCAAGGGCTATGAGCACGACACCTGCCGCCGCGGCCACGGCCAGGAACAACAGCAGGTTCCACCATCCCAAGGGCGACGAGGAATAGGCAAGGGCCTTTGCCGCCCACACGCTGGGAGGAAAGTACAGCCCCAGCGACTCCACAAGGCCATCAGCGCGCTGGAGGAGCTGCGCCAGAAGCTCCTGCGGATCCGCATCGCCGACTCGGTACTGTAGATAGAACTGAAGGCCGATGAACAGGAGCGTGAGAGCCATTCCCCCCACCACCGCCCATAAGTCCTTGCGCCGGCTGAGGTTGACCACCCGCATGAGGGCAATACTCAGTACAGTAGCAATGATCAGCGGCAGGACGGGCAGGCACACAAACACAATCACTGAGCACAACCAGTACGACAAAGCGGCCTGTGATTTGACTCCGTACACTACCACAGCGGGCACATAGGCCAGCAGCAGGGGAATATACTGGCCAGTCATAATGGTGAGCAGTTTCGCCGCCAACACTTCCCGCGGCTTGTAAGGCAGTGGAATGAGCAGACTCAAGTCACTGCTGAAATAAAAACTGGAGAGCACATAGAAGACCCCGAAAAACAGCGTCATCACCTGGCCGGCCAAGGCGGCCAGAGCCAGAAGCATGTGGGGCTGTGCGAACATCATCCCCGTCCGGTACGCCGCGTCTGAGAACCACACAATTCCAGCCACGAGCATCGCGATCGCCGGAGATAGGCCCAGGACAATAACTACTGGTTCCCACAGCCGCTGCCGCTTCTTGAGATAGGTGTACTTCGCCGCAGACCAGCTGTACTGAACATTGAGGAGGGTCTTGTAGAGACTCCAGACTCTAGTCACCGGACTCTCCCTCCTCCGCCGTCAGCTCCAGGAAGAGCTTCTCCAGAGTGCTGTCCTCTGCCTTGCGGCTGTCGCGCAGCTCCTGCAGTGTACCGCAGGCGATCAAGCGGCCGTTGTGGATGATGCCCACCCGATCGCAAAGGCGCTCCGCCACTTCAAGAATGTGCGTTGAGAAGAACACCGTACGGCCTTTGTCGGCATGCTCGCGCATGAGTTCCTTGAACATGTGGGCCGCCTTGGGGTCAAGCCCCACCATAGGTTCATCGAGGATGAACAGCGCCGGATCGTGCAGCAGGGCCCCTGTCAGAGCCAGCTTCTGCTGCATACCGTGGGAGTAGCTCTGCACCAAATCGCCCACAGCTCCGGCGAGGCCGAACATCTCCAGGTAGTAGGAAATGCGCTGCTTTCGCTGGTCAAGGCTCACACCGTAAGCGTCAGCAATAAAGTTGAGGTACTCCAGCCCGGTCAGTTTCTCGTAGATGGCGGGATTATCTGGGACAAAGCCGATGGATCGCTTAGCTTCCAAAGGGTTGCGCAGCGTGTCGAAGCCGTTTACTGTGATCGTGCCCTGGTCCTGCTTCAGCAGTCCCACGATCATCTTGATCGTCGTTGTCTTCCCGGCGCCGTTTGGGCCGAGAAAGCCGAAAATCTCCCCCGGGCGCACTTCCAGGTTCAGCCCCTGGACAGCCGGCCTGTCGGCGCCGCTGTACCTTTTCGACACATTGACCAGCTTGAGCATGCCACTCCTCCGTTCCGTGATGGTGTTCACGTTCTGTTCTTCTGCAGTCAAACGCACTTTACCTGCCTTGTGCGTACCTGTCACCGATCAAGTTGAACCCCAAGACCGTGGCCGCAATAAGAATGCCAGGTGCCAGTACCGTCCACGGCGCCAGCCCCGCAAACGATTGAGCTTCCCGCAGCATCCTGCCCCAACTGGGATGCGGCGGCTGAATGCCGACACCTAGGTAGCTCAGGGATGCTTCGGCCAGAATCGCACCGGCCAGGCTCAGCACCGCCTGAACCAGCAGTACCGGTGCCGCATTGGGCAGAACATGGCAGAACAGAATCCGCCGCTCCGAGGCCCCCAGCGCCCGAGCGGCCTCCACGAAGGGCTCATTTCTGATCTTCAACACCTGGTTTCGGGCCAGCCTCATGAATACGGGCAGATTGCCGACGGCAACCGCAAGCAGGACGGGCCTGCTGCCGGGGCCCAGTACAGTCACGGCAAGCAGGGCGACGAGGATCACGGGAAATGCGTATAGGCCGTCGGCACTGCGCATCAGAAGTTCATCCAGCTTACTCCCGAAGTAGCCCGCAGCGGCCCCCAAAATCGTTCCCAGCATCCCGCCGATCAGGACGCCCAACCCTCCGATCAAGAGAGACCAACGTGCTCCCACCGCCAGCCGGCTGAAAACATCACGGCCCAGATGGTCGGTACCCAGCCAGTGTTCTCGGGATGGGGGCCGGAACCGTTCCAAGACTGCAATATGCTCCGGGTCGTACGGCGTGTAGAAAAACGCACCGATGGACAAAACCATGATGAAGCCGATCAATACTAGGCCTATTGTTTCCGGTTTCAACCCTTCACCCCCTAGTCAAAACGCACCCGCGGGTCGAGGAATGCCAGGATCACGTCCATCAGCAGGTTTGTTACCAGCACACCCACCGCGCCCAGCACCGTAACAGCTTGCACAAGTGGAAGATCGCGCTGCAGGACCCCGTTGAGAAGGAGTTGGCCGAGGCCGGGCAGCCCAAACACTTGTTCCACGACAATTGTCCCCGCTAACAGCTGTACCAACTGGATGCCCGCGGCGGTCGCGACGCCGATGGCACCGTTGATGAAAGCGTGCTTAAACAGCACTTTTCCCCAGGGAAGGCCCTTGGCCTTGGCCGTACGCACGTAGTCGGCCCGCAGGGCACCTGCCATCCCCACCTGAACCATGTTGATCAGCACCGCCGTGCGGGGCAGGGCCAGCGTCAAGACGGGCAGAATCAAGCTTCGCCAGTCAGCGAACCCGCCTGCCGGCAGCAGCTGCAGCTTGACCGCAAAGAGCTGGATCAGCAGAATACCGATCCAAAACTGGGGCACCGCCATCGCCAACCGCGACAGCACGCCGGCGAGCCTACCCCACCAGCGCTCGCCGTAAGCGGCGCTGAGCACACCCACCAGAACTGAACCTGCGAGCGCCAGGGCCACCGCCCAGAGCGCAAGGTTCAGGGTGACGGGCAGTGCTTGGCGGATCAAAGTGCTCACCGGGATGTTGTAGCGGACCGACTCTCCCAGGTCGCCCCGGACAAAGTTAACCAGCCACCGTCCGAAACGGACAGCAGCTGGCCGATCGAGGCCCAGCCGGCTCCGCAGCGCCGCGAGGGCTTGGGGGGAGCTTTCTGTGCCCAGGATAAGCAGAGCAGGATCACCGGGGAGAACCTGCAGCGTCACGAATGTGATCAAGCTCACCACGAACAGCACGGTGATGAAACTCACGCTCTTGCGAAGGAGATATGTTCCCACGCCTCTCACACCTCTACCTGACCTGAAAGGCTCTATTCGTACAACCTGGCAGCGTCCAACACATAGATGGGATAGTGCGCCCAGCCTTTGATCTCGCGGCGCATCGCGGCCAGCTGTTCCGGGTCCATTACGAATATGCCTGCCACGTCCTGCGCCAAGATCTCCTGCGCCCGCTTGTAGGCGGCGGCACGCTCCGGCCCCTGCAGCCGCAGCCCCTCCTCAACCAACCGATCGAACTCAGAGGAAGAGAAGTTGAAGAAATTGCGGCTGTTGCCGGTGGTGTAGCGCACTAGGATGGCGTGAGGGTCAAGGCGGCCGGCCAAGCCCACGATAGACACGTCGTAATCACGCTGTGTGTATACTCGCTCCAGCCAAGTCCCCCATTCCACCAACTCGATGTCAACATCGACACCTATGGCCTTCCACTGCTGTGCGGCGATCTCCCCAGTCTGCACATGCAGCGGGTAATCCGCGGGCAGTGTCAGCGTGAAGTGCAGGCCGCTCATCCCTGCTTCCCGCAGCAATTCTCGCGCTCGTTCCGGATCGTATGGGTTCACATCGGCCAGGCTGTCGTTGAAAAACGCGGACATTGCGGGGCTGATGCCGCTGTACAGGGGCTGGGCGAACCCCCAGGCGGCGCCGTAGATGATCTCATCTCGGTTTATACTCATCGCCAGAGCTTTCCGCACTCTAATATCGTCAAACGGAGGCCTTTGGTTGTTGATGGCCAAAATCTGCACAAGGTTCATGGGGCCCGCCTCCACCTTCACAGCCGGGTTGTAGGCGACCTGGTGGTACACCGACGCCTCCATCCTCGGGATCAGGTCCACATCACCGCTCAACAGGTTGAGGACGGCGCTGTTCTGGTCAGGAATGATGCGGAACACTACTTCATCGTAATAGGGCAGGTGTCCGGACCAATGCTGCTCAAACCGCTCCAACCGTACATACTGATTGGGGCGCCACTCCACCAGGCGGTAAGGGCCGGTGCCGATGGGCCGCGACGCCAATCCTTGGGCATCGCGCGGGTAGATGGCCGCATTGATCTCTGCGAGCGTGTAGAGGAAAGCCGCATTGGGCTGGCTCAGGTGGATAACAACCTCACTGCCGCTGCCCTCTACGGACTCTACCAGGGCAAAGTCACTCCACCGCGCCGAGACGTTTGGGTCACGGGCTCGATTGAGAGCACTGGCCACGTCATCAGCGGTCACCTTACGGCCGTCGTGGAAGAAGGCATCGCGAAGTGTGAATGTGTACGTCAGCTGATCTGGGCTCACTTCCCAGTGGGAAGCGAGGGCCCCCACAAGCGTTCCATCCGGGGCCGCTTTCACCAGGCCCTCGTAGATGTTGAACGCGATCTCGACAGTGGAAGCAGCCACGGCCTGCGTGGGGTCAAATGTATCCGGATCAGCGGACACGGCTATGCGCAGAGAAGCACCGCTGACAGCCGCTGCCGGTGCCAGTACACAAACGGCGGCCAGAACGATCAGAGTCAGTGTGTATTTCATGTGGTTTCTCCTTTCCTTGCCTGCAGCCCGTACTTGAGGACATCAAGTACATGGCCCAAGAAGACACTGTCGACTTTCTCGCCAAACTGGTCGATAAGAGCCTTTCCCACTGCATGGTAGACAAAGAACACTGCTTCCGGGTCTAAGCTGGCGTTAACCACGCCTGCCCGCATCGCATCCCGCAGAAACGCGTTGAAATCAGAGGCGCGCACCGCCCGCAGCTGGTCAACGGCGGGCCCTAGGTGTTCGGCACGGCTCTCCCAGAAGTTGTTGATCACCTTGTGCAGGCCCGGGTATTCCAAAGCAAAAACCAGCGACTGCCGGTAATACTCTTCCAGAATCTGAAAGATGTCGCCTGGCACAGCCAAGGCGCGCTGGACATACTTGCGTTTTTCCTTATAGGCCTGCTCTACAACGTACAAGTACAGGTCCAGTTTGTCGTCGAAATACTGATACATGCTTCCTTTGGCGATGCCGCAGTTCTCTACGATCCTGCTTAGAGAGGCCTGCTCAAATGTGTTCTCGCCAAACTCCCGGATCGCCTCAGCTTCAATGGCGTGACGCTTCGCGGGTGGGAGGTTGAAGAAAGTTGACTTGGGCATGCTCTCACCTCGTCATGTGACTACCCAGTCATATCCGCGTCAAAAGTATACCATGCCCACCTGCCTGCGGCAAGGTAAGACATGGTAAACTGATCCGGAACAAAATGCTAGCGGAACAAGAAGATGCCAGCGAGGCCGCAGAGGATAATCATCTTGAAAGGATCCACCTTCTTGACATACACCGCGAAGAACACGAAGGCAGCCATGGCCAGGCCGACGATGTTCAGCTGCCCCTCGCTGCCGGCAGCGAGGACTGCACCACCCAGGGTGATGGCCACCGAAATGATCAACCCGGCTACCGCCGGACGCACGCCTTTGAAAACCGCCATCACCACGGGGCTCTCCTTGTAGCGTTCCCAGGCCCGGCTGAGGGCGAGGACAATGAGCAGTGACGGCAGCACCACCGCCCCTGTGGCAGTAATCGCTCCCAACACGCCCGCCGAACGGAAACCGACAAACGTAGCCGCGTTGACCGCAATGGGCCCGGGCGTCATCTCGGCAATGGCAACGATGTCGATGAACTCTTCCAGCGTCAACCAGCTGTGGCTTACGATCTCCCGCTGAATCAACGCCAGCATCGCGTAACCGCCGCCTATCGTGAACAAGCCGATCTTGAAAAAGGAGAAGAACAGTTCGAGTATGATCACTTGGACGGCGCCTCCTTGGACCGATAGTACACGTACCCAGCGATGCCGGCAAGGACGATGATGAAAATAATGTTCACCGCTCCGCTGAGGTTGAGTAGAAACGCGGCCAAACACACGCCCAGGGCAAAACGGCTTACCACCGCCGTGCGCCCCACTCTCACTGCGGCTGCAGCGATCAGACCGACAACGGCGGCTCGGATACCGGCGAAGGCAGAAGCGATGATGGAACTGCCCTTGAGCTGGTTGAAGAAAATGGCAATAGTCGTGATGATGATCAACGACGGCAGGACAACACCAACAAGAGCCGCCACCGCCCCCATGACACCGCACAACCTGTTGCCCAAGAAGATCGCAGTATTGGCGGCAATGACTCCCGGGACAGACTGGGACATCGCGTAGATGTCCAGGATCTCTTCCCGGTCAGTCCACCCATAGCGGTCGATCACTTCCCTCTCGATCATGGGCAGCATGGCCAAGCCACCGCCGAAAGTGAACAGTCCGATGCGAAAAAATGCTGTGAACAACTGCCAGATCTGCGTGTACCTCTTCTGCAACTCACGACCACCTTTCTCAGGACAAAAAACCAAAGACTCCTATTCTATGCTATAATTAGTTAATCCTGCCCGTAGGCAACTGATGCATTTGGAGAGGGTGTTCAGCATGAACTCTGAAATCAAAGCTGACTTGGCCAGTACCCTCAGTGCGGTAGCTGCCGCCTGCGATCTGGCCCACCTGCGCCTGCAGCACCACGGCGAACGAGTGGCCTATCTTGCCCTGCGACTGGGAAACCATCTCGGGCTGGGGCAAGAACGCGTTCGGCTGCTGACTCTCAGCTCCCTTGTTCACGACATCGGCATTGTCACCACCAGAGAAAAACTGGAGGTCGCGGACCTAGATCCTTCGCCCAACGTCTTGTCCCTCCACGCCAAACGAGGTTACGACCTGCTGATGAGCACACGCTACCTTCGGGATCTCTCGCTGCCAGTACTTCACCACCACGATTGCTATCATCAAGGCCTGGACCTCAGTGCCGCCATTATCTGCCTCGTGGACAGGGTAGAACTGCTCCTGCAGCGCGACGAGTACTGCCTCTGGCAGGTGGACGGGATCCTGCAGCGTCTTGAAGACAGCAAAGGCTCCGCGTTCCACCCCGATGTGGTGGAATGCTTTGCGGACCTGGCACGGACACCCAGCCTGTGGTTGGACCTGCAGACGGGCAACTATGTCAAGTGGCTGCGGGACAACCCTGAGATGAAGCAGATACTGAGCCTCGAACAGTTGGAAGACATCGCCGAACTCTTTGCCGTGATCGTAGACAGCAAGAGCCCCTTCACTGCCAGCCATTCCACCGGCCTGGCAGAGAAGACAGTAATAATGTGTGAGAAACTGGGCATGGGCCCGCTGAAGGCCCGACAGATGCGTCTGGCCGCCCTCCTCCACGATATCGGCAAACTGGCGGTTCCGGAAGACATCCTGTTAGGCCCTCGCAAGCTCACCCCGGAGGAGCAGGCGGTGATGAAGCAGCACACCTACCATACTTACCACCTGATCGGCATGATCGGCAAAGGCCTCGAACCCATCCAGCAGTGGGCGTCGTTTCACCACGAGCGCCTCGACGGCAGCGGGTATCCTTTCGGCCTAACTGGAGACCAGCTGGACATGGAGTCCCGCCTGCTGGCAGTGCTCGATGTGTTCCAGGCCCTTACTGAAGACCGGCCTTACCGCAAACCCCTGTCCCTCTCCGAAACAGCCGCTATCCTGCGTAAAGAAGTGCAGGCCAATCACCTTGACGGCGACTTAGTGGAGCTAGTGATCAGACACGGAGAAGAACTGATACACCCCGCAAGCTAACTTGCGGGGTGCTGTTTTAGCCCTTGCCTGACCAATGCGTCAAAGGCCGCCTCAAGCGTTCTTAACCTCGCATCCGCTTCGGCAGCGGAACCGGCCTTTACCCCAAGATACAGTTTCATCTTGGGTTCAGTACCGGAGGGCCTGATTGTAACCTTGCTCTCAGCCGCCGTCACCCACTGAAGCACATCTTCTTTGGGCAACTCAATGGGCCGGATCGTGTTTTGCACGAAGTCTGTTTCCGTGCTGAGCTCGAAATCACGCACGACCCTCACCGTTTCGCCGGCGATTTCCCGGAGTGGTTCTTGACGCAGTTTAGCGATGAATTCCCGTGCCAGCTGAGCCTCAAGGGCTCCAGAGAAGGAGTAGTTGCGCAGAGCCTCTTTGTAATAACCATGCTCAACCATGAGCTCTTCCAGACGGTCCACAAGTGTCTTCCCCTGCTGCTTATAGTGAGCTGCCATTGCAGCCACAAGCACACTTGTCAGCACGGCATCCTTGTCCCGCACAGCAGTGCCCGCCAAGTAGCCGTAGCTTTCCTCAAAACCGAAGATAAAGTGCTTGCCCTGTTTGGGCAGCACGTCGATGAGTTCTCCAATGTACTTAAACCCCGTCAGAGTGTTCATCACTTCGACGTTGTACTTCTGAGCAATTGGTACGATCATCTCGGTGGTCACGATGGTCTTGATGATCACACCGCCCGTGCGTTCCACCGGATCGGTGTTAGCCAGGATAAAGTCAGCCAGCAAAACACCCATCTGGTTGCCGTTGAACAGATGCCAGCCGCCCTCATGCCAGACGGCCACTCCCACTCGGTCCGCATCGGGGTCCGTAGCCAGTATTAAGTCACAAGGATCCTCTTCCGCCTGCTTCATACTGAGAGTGAAAGCTTCCTTCTCTTCAGGATTGGGGAGCTTCAGCGTGGGGAAACTGCCGTCCGGTACCATCTGGGCTGCCACTGTCTTGACATGGGCAAATCCTGCCCGAGCGAGCATCTCGGGTACAAAACGGGCGCCGGTGCCGTGGAGCGGGGTGTACAGAACCTTGAGTTCCCCAGGCTCCACTCGCGGTATCTGCGCCAGGCACGCATCGTAGTACGCGGAGACGGTCTCTTCCCCAAGCTCATGCCACAGAGGCGAGGTGGACACGTCCTCCACCAGCTGCACGTCCTTCAGACTCAGCTCCCGCATCCGCTTGCTGATCCGGGATGCGTCACCAGGCAGAAGCTGCACACCACGCGAGTTATAAGCCTTGTAGCCGTTATACTCCGGTGGGTTGTGGCTGGCCGTGATCACCAGGCCGGCTGCAGCTTTGTGGTAGCGCACCGAAAAGGACAGCAGCGGTGTGGGTGCGATTTCTCGGAACAGAAATACGGGAACCTCATTGCCGATCAGGACTTGCGCGGCTGTCTCCGCAAACACCCGCGACATGCGGCGCGAATCATAGGCGATCACCACACCTTGGTGGTGAATCCCATCCTCTCGCAGCACATTGGCCAGCGCCTGAGTAGCCAGGCGCACAGTATAGACGTTCATCCTGTTTGTACCGGCTCCGATCTTGCCCCGCATGCCGCCGGTGCCGAACTCCAGCCAACCAAAGAAGCGATCGGCCAACTCTGCCTGATTGTCTCGTAGGGCGCTCAATTCCGCCTTGGTCTCCTCGTCAATGAGCGGGTCGCTCAGCCACGCCCTGTACAGTTCCAGTGCCTGCACAGCTTCTTTCCTCCTCATCGCCAATCTAGCGCCACCTGCGCTGAAATGCAACCGAGGCCCGCGCCGAAAACGACATTGCTCGGCCAATGGGCCTCCACGAAAATGCGGGACAATCCAACCAGCGCCGCAGCCAGATACGCCCACTTAGCGTGCTCAGGATAGTGGTGGGCAATCACAGTCGCCGCGGCAAAGGCTGATGAGGTATGTGCCGACGGGAACGCCCCATACTCGTCCCGCACAGTGGGCCCCGTCATGACTGGCCCCGTTCCCATTTCAGGCCGGGCCATGCCGGTCAGCGTCTTGATGCCCAGCGTGGCCAGTCCGTTCCACAGGAGTGCACGACTCAAATCTCTGCCAAACTCAGAACCACTGGCGGCCAACGTCAGCGCAGCCGCCGCTGCCAGAGCCGGATCTCCCGCCAGGCTGATGCCTTTCCAGGCCACACTATTGCTCCCCGGAAGTTCGTGGATCCCTTGGTACACACCCTGATCCCAGGGAACCAGCATAATACCCGCGGCCATGCTGATGAACGCGGCCGCATCGGGCCGCAGGACAAGTTCTGCCGCCTGCACCGGAGCGTTCCCCAACAGAACGACAAGAAGCAGTGAAACCAGCACCGTGCTGAACCAGTCCTTCTTCATCAGAACCACCTCCATGAAATACGCCGCGTGGGCGACTCTGCCAGCCGCTCCAACAAGCTGCTGAGGGAAAGCTCAGCCAGGGAGTTGAGCCTGAGGTCAATTTCTCCAAAGGGCAGGCACTGCGTCACTGAGTTGGGGACAACGACGCAGTAAAGGCCCGCGCGTTTTGCGGCCGTGGCACCGTTGGGAGAGTCCTCAAACGCCACAGCTTCCGCCGGCCGGACCCCAAGCCTGGCCGCGGCCGTGGTATAGAGGGCTGGGTCCGGCTTCACAGCATGCACGTCCTCGGCAGTGCAGATTACGTCGAACCAGCTCAACAGGCCGAGATCTTCCAGGTAACCTTTTACCCAATGCCGAGGCGAACTGGAAGCCACCGCCAGCCCCAAGCCCATGCTCTTCCCCGACTGCAAATACTCCACTACGCCCGGCATCGGCCCCCTGCCCTGCATCAGCCCGTGGAACTCAGCTTGGTGCATGCGGCGCAGTTCATGGATAGGCACCTCCAGCTGGGCAGTCTGTTTCAGATGCAAGAGGGGATCAAATTCATGCTGCGTACCGATGCATGCCCCCCACAGATCCATAGAGAGCGAATGCCCGTATCGGCCGTAGACCCGCTGCAGTGCTTCGTACTCTGCGCTTTCCGTATCGAGAATCAACCCATCAAAATCGAAAATCAGTGCTTTAATCAAACGGTTTCTACCCCCCTCCCCTAACTTCGCCAGAAGCTAATTATTTCCTTCAGCGAGGAAACGCAGGTACTTCCTCGAAATACTATGGCAGTGAGGTGAAGGGGATGTTCTCCCAAGCTTTGGAATATGTAGAACGATTTGTGGCACAGCGCAACAGTTCCTGTGCGGCGGCATTGATTGGTTCGACGGAAGCCATGTGGGGGCCTTACGCATTCGGCAGCTTGAGTTTCTTCCCCGATGCTGAGTCGGCTCCACCGGACACCATCTTCGACCTGGCGTCCCTCACCAAGGTTGTAGGAACCACAACCATCGCTCTGAAGCTGATGGAGGAGGGAGAACTCTCCCTGGCTCACACCATCGGCGACTTCGTGCCCTGGGCACCTCCAGAAAAAAAGCAGATCACCATCCAGCAGCTCCTCAGCCATACCTCAGGCCTGCCGGCAGAGGCACCGCTCTATGAATCGCCCCTGTTTGGAACTGAGGAGGGCGTGCTGCGGGCCGCTCTGTCCCTTCCTCTCCACAACGCGCCAGGGACAGCTGTGGAGTACTCCTGTATCGGGTTTATCATCTTGGGTAAGATTCTGGAGCGGGTCGCGGGGATCCCTTTGGACGCGCTCTTCAGGCGTCTGGTGGCGGAACCGCTGGAGCTGGAAGACACTACATACAGAGTGCCGCGCTGCAAGCTTCACCGCACCGCCTATACTGAATGGGATCCCCTGGGGAAACGTTTTCTGCGGGGTGTAGTCCACGACGAGAACGCCCGAGCGCTTAACGGCATCAGCGGCAACGCGGGGTTATTCTCCACCGCTTCGGAACTTGGCAGGTTCTGTCAAATGCTTCTCTGCGGTGGAGCCTACAGGGGTAAGCAGGTCCTTCGCCCTGAGACTGTCGCCCTACTGCAGACTGACTACACAGGGAGCAAGGAGGAACCGCGCACGCTGGGATGGCTGCTGCCCAGCCCCAGGCGCTGCTCCGGCGGCAAGCTTCTATCAGCGCACGCAATCGGGCACACCGGCTTTACCGGCACTTCCATCTGGATCGACTTCGACCGTGGGCTCTTCGCGGTACTGCTCACCAACCGGGTCCATCCGGTGCGGGCCAACTTAGCAATCCTGCGCCTGCGGCCGCGGTTCTACAATGCGGTCTGGCAGGCTTACGACGAAGGCGCCTAAGCAGGCGCCTTCTTGGTTCCCGGTTCCTTGCCTTTCTTCAACCTAATCTCTGCCGTAATCCAGATGGCTGCGGGCAAGATCAGCTGGACAGCCAGTTCCAGGGGCGGCCACAACTGCAGCGCCATCTCTTCCATCTCCAAGGTCCCCTCGGCAATCCAGAACGTGCCCACAATGCCAGACAGGGCCAAGGGCGTAGCGAAGTAAGTGTAGTTGGACTCACCCATCAAGAACCCCACGCACCGGCAGGCAGCTATGAGACACACCGATGTCTTGACAAAGGTAGTTATAAGAAAGATAAAGGACACCGTGAACTCCAGGCGGGTCAAGAACCCTGCCACATCTATGCGGGACACGGCCCCATAGACAGGGTAGTACAGCATCTGGTAGATCTGGGGCCCCACGACGGCGATGGTAAGGCTGATGATGAACAAGATCACTGCACCAGCTAGAAAGTGCCCCCAGATCATCACTTGCCTGGCCCCACCTGGCCTCTGGTAAGCAGCTCCCGAGAACATGAAGATCACTGCCTCCAGAAAAGGGAACTCCAGCAACGAGAGTGTCCCAACAGCCACGGGCAGCACACCGTTGTACAGCACCGGCAGGAAGTTCGTCAAGTCTACCTCTTGCAACACGAGGACGAACGCGGAGACAGATATCAGGATGATCACTACCAGCAGAACGCCTGACCAGCGGGTCAGCACCTCAATGCCCAACTTGGCAGCTAAGAGAGAGATTAGAAGCAGGCTTAAGGCGGGAACCACTTTGGGAGTCTCTGTCAGCCCCGCTACGACCACGAAGTTGCCGAGATTGCTGACGCTTTCGTACATTACCTGCAGTGCGTACCATCCGTAGATGATCACCACCACCGAAGCCAGGGGCCTTCCGAGGGCCTGCTCCATAGTTTCCAGGACATCGTGGTTAGGGCTCAGGTCCACCAGCCGCGCGTAGATCAGGATCATGGGCACGGCGAGAAGGACGGCGGCGATTACAGCCAGCCATGTATCTGCCCCCGCTTGCTTGCCGATCCCATATACGATGGAACCACCCATGAACATGAGTACAAGGGTGGCCATTCCGCTTCGCGGCGATACGACTTCTCGCACAGCCTTACCCCCTTATCCCCAACCGGCGCAGGAGACCGGCAAACCAGGTGCGCAGGATCAGCCGAGGCGGCTCGATCCCCAAGGTGAGGAGCACGGTCAAAACGCAGACAACGGTCATCATCACACAGTAAGCGGTGACGACTCGCGCGCTGCGCCGCTCCCAAAGCAGGACTTCTGCCACGCCCACTGCCACATAGAGGATCACAACTGCGGCCGCACCAAACATCCTAAGGCCTCCCCGTCAGTGGTTTTGCCAAGGTGCCTGTCTCGGTGATCAGGACGGCAACCCGCACGGAAACGGGCACGTGCGGGAACAGCTCTTCCCATTCTGGCCCGAGCTGGCGCCAAGCACTGGGAATCCTCTTCTTAACCACGTTCCCAAAACCCACCACATCAGCCTGGAGGCCTTGCTGAATGGTGTGCATGAAATGTTCAATGTCCCGCTTCATCTGGCGGGCAAAGGCTTCCTCCAGCATGCGCTTGAGGTCCTTCTGGCTGTAGTCCAGGACCGGATGGCCGATCTCGTGCAAGTCCACTCCCATTTTCACATCAATGGAGATACTGAGCTGCTCCTGTTCCCATTTGGGTATGATCTCCACCTTGGCCGTGTTGACTTCCGCCGCAATAGGCTTAGTCTCGCCGCGGAACTCCAGGTCAGTCACGATCACACCGGTGATCTGGCGTTTGAGAAGATAGTGGAGGATACGGCTGTCCTTGTCGTCCAACCATCCTACCAACTTGTCGCTTTTGAACACGGCGCTGCCAGCCACTCTTGGCACCTTGGTGTCGCCGATCTCCACCAGCTCAATCACAGGCATTGTAGGCCGCACGCCCTCTTCGCTGAGGGCGCGGTTGAACTCCCACACTTGGATCGGGACGAAAATGGGATTGCGGTCCTCAAGCCTCATCACCCTGCCCAAGTAGTGGCCTACGCTCGTGCCCAGAGGAGCCTCAGCTTTGAAGACATCCTCCGCGGAGGATCCCTTTGCTACAAAGAGCCACATGTTTGTGCGGATACCCACGTCTCGCTGGATAAAGCCCACCGCCTCTCCCACTCCGCTGCGCGCGAACTCCTCGGAGAATACCATGGCCTGAATGTGCCCGAAAAAAACCTGTTTACCGGTGATGTTGGCCATGTTCCTGAGGGCAGTGAACATGGTGATGCCCGTGGCGGTTGTCACGTAGGGCACCAGCTGCGTCGGATCACCTCCCTGGACGGCAAGGGTTTCAACAGTGAGGGTAGAGCCGCCCTCCGGCCCGGGATCGAGGCCTGCCCCCATGGCGAAAGTCAGAGTCTCAACTTCGGTGTAATCCCAACAGCCCACGAGTAACGCGGCCACAGCCAAGATGAGCAGCAGGAGGGGTCTTCTCACGCGAGGCCCCCCTTCTTCTCACGCTGCGGGTTCTGGCGGCTCATCAGACGCGGCCGCAGGCGCATAACCCACCAAGGCACGCGCACGGCCGTGTCTTTGATGTTTTGCGGGTCGAAGAAAGTGTAGTTGATCATATAAGGGACCCCAAAAGATCGGATCGACATCATGTACACTGTCACAGCGATCACACCGCAGAAATAACCGTAAAGGCCCAACACTGCCGCGAGGAGCGCAAAGAACACCCTGAGCAGGATCATCAAGCCGTAGAGGCGTGGGACCGCGAATCCAGAGATCGCAGTGATGGCCACGATGATGATCATGGGGGCGCTGACGATCTGAGCTTGGACCGCCGCATCCCCCAGCACAATGGCTCCCACGATACTCAAGGCCTGGCCGATCTGGCCGGGCAGGCGTACTCCGCCTTCGCGCATGATTTCAAACATCAAGCCCATCAGGAACACCTCCACCACCGCCGGAAAGGGGACACCCTGCCGCGAGGCGGAGATGCTCACAGCCAGCTGCGTCGGGATAAGGATAGGATGATAAGACAATAGGGCCAGGTAGATCGCAGGAGTGCTCGTGCTCAAGAAAAGGCATACATAGCGGATCGCGCGGTCGATGGAGGCGATGGCATAGTGCTTGTAGTAGTCTTCATTGGCCTGCAGGCTCTCCGCGAACACAAAGGGCATTGTCAGTGCGACTGGCGATCCATCTACCAGCACAGCCACACGCCCTTCCAGGATCCGAGCCGCTGCGATATCGGGCCTCTCCGTATGCCCGATGGTCTTTATCGGGAGAAGCGCCTCGTCCTGAATCAACTCCTCGATGTACCCAGAGTCCAAAATGCCATCGATGTCAATTTGAGAGATGCGTTTCTTCACCTCCTCCACAACCGCCGGGGCCGCGATCCCCTCCACATAAGCAACCGCTATGCGGGTGTGTGTCTGGCGTCCCAGTTGCATGTAGTGGAACTTGAGGCGCGACGAGCAGATGCGCCGCCTCAGCAGCGTGATGTTCATAGGGAGTGATTCTGTGAAACCCTCCCGCGGCCCCCGGACAACGGTCTCCGACTGCGGTTCTGAGGGCGAACGGAGCGGGAACTTCTTGCAGCGTATCATCAAGGCTGATGTACAGCCGTCCACAAAAAGGGCAGCATCGCCGGTGAGAAGCTCACTGACCACCTCGGAGAGCAAGCTGCGTTCCTCTACAGCGCTGACGGGCAAGACCTGGTTGGACAAGAAATCAGCCAACGGCCGGCCCCGGAGGGCAGTAGGAATCGACACGTTTCCCAAAGGCTTGACCACGTACTCGCTGAGGAAGGTGTTGTCGGTCATGCCCTCAGGATAGACCAGCATGCACTCTCGAGGCTGCGGCCCCCCGCTCATGAAAGTGCGGTACACTATGCTGTCATCAGCGGCAAATACCCCTTCCTGCAGCTGGGTACGGATCTCCTTGACGCTGCCAGCGGGGCAGGCCGGTTCTCCTGGCGGAACAGCCGTCTCACTCTGGACTCTCTTCCTGCCAAACAAGCGTTTCAGCAGTGGGCGCATACTCTCATTCCTGCCTGTGTATCGAACTGCGCTTAGTATGCCCAAAGGGAGAACAAAAAAAGCCGGTTGAACCGGCTCTCAGGCAAAAGGGGCTAACAGAGCATGCTGTCTCTCACTTTCTTGAGGCTGGCCAAACCGTTGCGGACGCTGGCCACAGGAGATTCTGCATATTCTTCCGTTTCGATGATCAACCATCGAGTACCCACTTCATCGGCAGCCCTCAACACATCCTCCAGATCAAGAGCTCCGCAGCCTACGTCCACCTGGCGGTTGGAGGCGTCGAAGTCCTTGACATGCACCAGCGGGCGGGGCACCTTGAGGCTGCGCAAGTACGCGCCGGGGTCTACTCCTGCGTAAAGCGTCCAACCCAGGTCGATCTGGGCAAAGACATAGTCGGGATCAGCTTCCTCAAAGAAAACATCCAGTGCGTAACGTCCTTCGAACTTCTTAAACTCAAAACTGTGGTTGTGATAACCCAAGCGCATGCCGTGATCAGCAAACTTCCTGCCCAGAGCAGTCATCTCTTGGGCAAACCGGCGCCACCCTTCTGCAGATTCGACAAACTCCTTCGGTGCCGCGGGGCACACAACCGTCTTGTTGCCGATGGCCAGGTTGTAGCTGACCACCTCATCGAAGGCATGTACCAGCTGCTCAAACCCGACGTGGCTGCTCACAGGCACAAGGCTCAGCTTCTGTAGTATGTCACGCAGCTCCGAGCTGGACAACCCGCCGTACCCCGCAAACTCCACGCCGTCATACCCAAGTTCTGCCGTGGTTTCCAAAACCCCCACGAAGTTCTCAGCCGCCTGCTCCCGCAGCGACCAGAGCTGCAGCGCGATTGGCAGTTTCCTCATGGTCCCATCTCCTCTCTATTGCCCTTATCGCAGCTTCCAGATCCTGTTGTTATAATCCAAGACAGTTCGGTCGCTGGCAAACCTGCCGGCGTTCGCAATGTTCAGCACAGCCTTCTTCCACCACAACTCCGGCTCCTGATACTCCCGGTCTATGCGCAGGTGCGCCTCCCGATATGAGCCGAAGTCCTTAAGGACGAAGTACGGGTCGGCCATGCCGCCATTTCCGTACAACAGCCCTTGGTAAATCTCCCGGAACATCTCTGGATGATCGGGGTCCAGAAACCCGCTCACCAGCTGATCCACAACCTGGCGCAGATATGGGTCGCTTAAGTAGACCTCGTACGGGCGGTAACTGCCGTCTCGATAGTATGCCGCGGTTTCGTCGGCAGTAAGGCCGAAAATGAAGATGTTGTCTTTCCCCACCGCTTGGTAGATCTCCACATTTGCCCCATCCATCGTGCCGATGGTGAGGGCCCCGTTCACCATGAACTTCATGTTACCAGTTCCCGAAGCTTCCTTGCCCGCCGTGGAGATCTGCTCGCTCACATCCGCGGCAGGGATAATCTTCTCTGCCAGGGATACCCGGTAATCCTCGACGAAGACAACCTTCAGCAGATCATTGACCTGTGGATCATTGTTAATGATCTCTGCAACACTGTGGATCAACTTTATGATCAGCTTGGCCGTGCGGTAACCCGGCGCCGCCTTGCCCCCAAAGATAAACGTCCGGGGATGAATGGTAAAGCTCTTATCATCCTTCAGGCGGTTGTACAGGTGCAGCACGTGCAGGATGTTCAGCAGCTGCCGCTTATACTCATGAATGCGCTTTACATGCACATCAAAAATGGATTCGGGATCGACCTTTACTTGCTGATGTTTATAGATGTACTCAGCCAGGGCGGCTTTGTTGGCTCGGCGAATTTCCGCCAGCGCCTGTCGAAACTCAGGTTTTTCCGCACTGGGCGTCAGCCGCTCCAAAGCACGATAGTCTGTAATCCATTCCCGGCCGATTTCTGCGGAAATGAGTTCGGCCAAACGTGGATTGGACTCCAGCAGGAACCGCCGGAAGGTGACACCATTGGTCACGTTCCGGAACTTCTCGGGGAAGAACTCGTAAAAGTCGCGAAACGTCTGGCTCTTGAGGATGGATGTGTGCAGGTCGGCTACACCGTTGACCGAGAAAGAACCCACGATACACAGGTTGGCCATCCTCACCTCATGGTATGCCACAACGGCCATGCGGGCGATCCGATCCCAGTCACCAGGATAGCGCTGCCACAACTCAGCGCAGAACCGTTCGTTGATCTCGTAGACAATGTCCCAGAGCCTCGGAAGCAGCTCTCTGATCAACCCCTCCGGCCAGCGCTCCAACGCCTCTTCCATCACCGTATGGTTGGTGTAGGCGAAGCTGGAACGCACCACCTGCCAAGCCTCATCCCAGCTCAACCCCTCTTCGTCCAGCAAGATACGCATCAACTCAGGGATGGCAAGGGCGGGATGAGTGTCGTTGATGTGAATCACGACCCGCTTCGGGAAGTTCGCCCAGTCGGGCCCGTGCTCCCGTTTGTACGAGTGCACAATACTCTGGATGGTGGCGGAAACAAAGAAGTACTGCTGTTTGAGGCGCAGGGCTTTGCCCTCAGGATGATTGTCCTCGGGGTAGAGGACTTTCGAGATGACCTCCGCCAGCTCCTTCTCTTCCATGGCATCAAGATACCGGCCCATCCCGAACAGGTGCATATCTAAGTGTTTTGTCGATCGGGCAGCCCACAGGCGGAGGGAATTGACGGTCTCACTGCCGTAGCCTGTAAGGGGTATGTCATAGGGAACGGCCTTAACGGACTGGTAGCCCTTGTGCTCGTAGATCAGGCGGCCGTTTTCCATACGCGGCTCCACCCATCCGCCGAAGCGGACAATCTCAGACTCTTCTGGAATGCATACTTCCCAGCTGTTTCCTCCTTCCAGCCAGGAATCGGGCACTTCCACCTGATACCCATCCACGATCCTCTGCCTGAACAACCCGTACTCGTACCTGATCCCGCAGCCGTGAGCGTGAAAGCCCAGCGTCGTCAGGCTGTCCATCAGACAGGCAGCCAAGCGCCCCAGCCCACCATTGCCCAAGCCGGCATCAGGTTCCAGTTCCCGGATCGCATCATAATCGATCCCCAGTGAACTGCAGACCGACTTCACTGTATTCTCGATCTGCAGGTTGACGAGGTTTGTCCGTAGGCTCTGCCCGATGAGGAACTCCATGGATAGATAGTAAAGCTCTTTGCCACCCTTATAATGAGCCCGTTCTCTAGAGTATGCCCATTTTTCCTTGACTAGATCGGCCACTACCTCAGTGACAGCTTTATATATCTGGGAATGGGAAGAACCCTTTAGGGTTCGACCGTAAAGGCGCTGTATCTTGCGTTCCAGGAGTTCTTCAAACTCCTGGCGCTGGGCTAGGTCGAACTTCATAATCTGTCCCCCAATGTATTTATTTTTCTTAATACACGCCCCGCAGGATTTGATCTGCCCGGCGGGAACTATGTAACGAAAGAGGAAAGGAGTTGGCTGCGATGGGTACCATGTTTCAGGCGGCAGATTGGTTCGTCCGCATTCGCAATAAGGGAGGCCAAATCAAGATTACCATCTGGGACAAGTACGGCGAAAAGCTTTTCAGCGACTTCCTCGGCCCAGAGCCGCACACAAAGTTTTGGAACACCATTGCAAAAATAACTGCGCGGGAAGTGGCAGAACAGATTCAGGAAAGGCTACCCGTTTGAAAACTCTTCTTCTACACGTCTAAGTGCCTTGTGCACCGCCACATAGACTGCCGCCATGCTGCCGGGGTGGATCTCCTCCACTCTCGCGTAAGCATCACCTTTGGGTGTTGTCGTATACTTGGGCGGCAGTTCCCGCAGGCTGTATGCCAGAGCCCAAGCGAGCTGCTGCGGAGTCCAGGCCGTGTCCGTGTGGTTTGCTGTAATGTCAGCCAGGGCGGTGCGAACCAGTTCCTCGTTGGAGTTTACCAGAGCCTGCTGCCAAGCACCGCCGTGATGCGGTGCTTTGTTCACGAGCTCAAGTGCATGCAGAGCTGCGGCTTCGGCCTCTGAGAGCCTGTTGCGGAACTCTTCGGCCGACTCAGCGGCATCACTCTCGCCCACAAAGTCGGTTGGTACATAATCTGGAGGCAGCTTGTTCAGGGCAACGGCAATCACATCACTGCGGCATTTCGAGCAGGTACAGTTGAACGAACCTTCTGCAAGAAGCAGTTCCACGATGCTCTCCACCAACTTCTGCCAGCGGTTTTCGACCTTAAGCAGCATCACATCCATGGCGAATCCTCCTAGTCTATTTCTCCGCCATCATCACACAAAACTCTTCCCCCGCATACGGGGTACCGCTGTAATCGCTGTACACACCGCGCACCGCAAAACCCGCCTCAACGAGCAGCTCTTCGACCTGCTCACTCCGGCAAACACCTTCCAGGCTGGCATGCACCGTGATCTTGGCAGGACTGTCCGCTGCCATGTGATAGCTCACCTGATTGAGCAGGCGCAGGTCTTTGCGGATCCCCTTCACCTGTACCGTGTGAATCAAGACTTGTCCGGTCAGGGGATGCACTCCCTGGAGGGCGAGGTAAGGAAGCCCCTCCCCGATTTCCACCTCTCCTGCTGGGAAGTCGAAAGCCAAAACGCCTCCCGGGGCGAGATGGCGGTAACAGCGCTCGAACACGGCCCGACGTTCCGCATCACTGGTCGCGTACATGAACGTGCAGTACGGCATAATGATCAGGGAAAACTCGTGGGGAAGCTGAAAAGTGCGCATGTCCCCCTGCACCAGTTCCACCCTGGGACCTCCCGCCAAGCGTTCTCGCGCCCGCCGCAGCATCTCAGCAGAAATATCCAGGCCGACCACGTCCACTCCGGCTTCCAGCAGCCTGTGCAGTACTCTGCCAGTACCGCAACCGATTTCCAAAACCTTTCCCCCAGCCTGCCGCGCCAGTCCCAGGTAGAACGGGACATCTTCTTCGAACTGATTGAGAAGATCGTAGAGGGAGTCCTCACCATACGCCTCGGCAGCCTGCGCTTTACCGCGCTCCAAAAGCTCACGGGCAAACCCGAAGTACATATCCATAACCGATTTCCTTACTGCAGGGCAACCAAGCGGTGGAAGCTGGCCTTTAAGGCTGGATAGAGCCCGCTGTAGACCTGGTAGAGCGCTTCGTAGCTCTTCTGCCAGGCGGGATTTGGATCCACGCTGTCCACGACCCTAACAACAGCATCAGAGGCTTCTGGAATGCTGGAGAACACTTCTGCCCCCACGCCAGCCAAGATGGCGGCACCAAATGCGGGGCCTTCATCGATGTTTAGGCGCTGAACAGCGAGCCCTGTTACGCTCGCGATGATCTCCTTCCACAAAGCAGACTTCAGGCCGCCGCCGATACCGCGCAGCGCGGTACCATTCCACCCTGCACTGCGGAGCAGCTCCACCGAATCGCGGAGAGCGAAGGCAACGCCTTCAAGCACAGCCCGGACCAAGTCTCCCCGACTGTTGGCGCTGCTCAGACCAACGAAACTGCCGCGTGCATTGCCGTCACCGTGGGGGGTTCTCTCACCTGTAAGATACGGGAGGAACAGCACGCCCCGGCTTCCTGCGGGCGAATCATCCGCCCAGCTGGTGAGCTCGTCATAGGAGGCGCCAGCCGCTCCAAGAATCTCCTTGAACCAGCTTAAGGACAGCCCTGCCGACAACGTCACGCCCATCATGTAGAACTCATTGGGAACGCAGCTGTTGAACATATGCACCGTGCCGGTACGCACAAGCCGCGGTTTGGTGAGATGGGCCAAGACAACACCGCTGGTGCCGAGGCTGATCATGCCCCGCCCTTCCTTGACCACGCCTGAACCAACGGCTCCGCAGGCATTATCTGCGCCCCCGCCCACTACCGGCGTGCCCGCCGCGAGCCCAGTCAGTTCTGCCACCTCGGGTGTGATTCTCCCCGCCACTTCCGCTGATTGGATGATGGGCGGCAGGATCTCAGGGGAGATGCCGAGGCCCTCCAGAACCGGCAGCGACCACTTCCGCTCGCGGATGTTCATCATAAGCATACCGGCAGCGTCCGAGACTTCCATGCCCAGCTCTCCGGTGAGGCGGAAACGGACATAGTCTTTGGGCAGTACCAGCCAGCGCAGCCTGGCGTAGTTATCCGGTTCATTGTCCCGCAGCCAGACGACTTTGGGCAGCGTAAAACCTTCGAGTACGGGGTTGCATACCTCGGAGAAGAGCATTTCCGGATCCAACGCTTCTTGAATGGCCCGGCACTGCCCGCTCGTGCGAGTATCATTCCACAGAATAGCAGGGCGGATCACCTGATACGCTTCATCAAGGAACACCGAGGAATGCATCTGGCCCGAGAGCCCCACGCCTTTGACCTCGCGGCCCTTGATTCCGCACTTGGCCAGCACCTTGCGGACCGCTTCCACAGAGGCCTGCCACATGTCCTCCGGATTCTGCTCAGTCCAACCAGGCCGCGGGGAATAGAGGGGATACTCTACCGTTGCACTGCCTGCTACTTCTCCCGTGTCTTTCATCAGCAGTGCTTTGACGCCTGAAGTACCGATGTCCAAACCCAGCAAGAACGACACCCAAAAACCCCCACTTTCTAATTATTTGTATTCTTATTTCGCTGTCTGCCACATTGTTCCTTCCCGCAAGAAGGGACAGCAAAGCCAGGGGATCACCCCTGGCTGCACTATGTCCGCTTGTCCACGAAGAACCCCTCGCCCGCCTCCGGCCTGTGCTGGTAAGCACGGGCTGTACGCTGCTGCCTCTGCTCCACACGGGCAGCCTCCCGCAGCATACCAGTTTCCTCCTCCAGAAGTGCCTGCAGGCGGGCATCCATCTGCCGAATCTGCTCAGCCACTCGGAAGATCTCGTTCCTGATCGCTGAGGTATCCTCCCTCTCTTCATCACCCGCGTCACAAGCCAAGATCTGCGCATCGACTGCATCAATTTCGGCGATAATCTTGGCCCGCTCATCGAGGAGTGCCTGGAGGCGGGTGACGCCTGTATCCACCAGCTTCCGGGAGTCAACAGAGATGGCGGCGCACTGCTTACTGAGCATCTGCAGGTTCTTGAACAGACGCAGTTTCTCTTGGTACAGTGCACTCAGCGCCGTACCACCGGATGGGCTCATGGATTACCCCCTAACCCCCTGGAGCGCCGCCAACTGCTGATACAGCCAGTCGCTCTGGGCGTACAACTCGCTCAGCGCACGCTCCATGGCAATGAACTGATTCCAATACCTGTTCTCCACCTGATCCAACCGCTCTTGCATGGCTTCCAGGCGAGACTCGTAGCGGCGGATCTGCTCTCCGAGATAGCTGGTATCATACGGTATGCTGGCCTTGCCCGCCGTGGAGACGATGCGGTCCATACCGTCATCAAGAATCTTCGTGAGCTTTCCAGCCAACCCTACGTTTTCGCCCTCTTCCTGCCGGGTGAAGAGCTCCATGACGCGGTCGGGATCCTCAGCGATGGCCTGTTTCAGTGCTGTTTCATCGATGTGCAGGATGCCGTACTCCTGCCAGCTGCCGGTCTTGATCCCGATCCGGTCCAGCTGTGATGAAGAAATCGCAACACGCATATCAGACAGGATGCGGGAGATGATGGGATCGCTGCGCAGCAGGCCGCTCTTGGCAGCCTTTTCCCACAGCTCGATATCCTTTTCATCCATCTCCTTCCGTTCTTCCTCTGTCAGAGGCTCATAGGAACGGTTGACAGGTTCTCTCAGCTTCAGGTTGAGTTCGGTCACAATCTCGTTGTAGAGGTCAACGAACCCTTTGATCCGTTCATAGATAGCATCAACGTCCCGTTCCACCGTCAACCGGACTGAAGACTCTCCTTGCGTCACCCCGTGGAGTGTGATGTTGAGGCCGTTGATCGTGAAGGTATTCGATTCCCGCTCAATAACAAGCCCGTTTATCTCCAGCTTGGCGTCTTGTCCCGATTTGCCTACGTCTACAAATCCTTCAGTATCAAAGGCATCTTCCGCTATATCAGGGAACCACTCCGCGAGCAGCTGCCTGCCTGCCTCGTTCGTGCTGGAGTGAACAGCAATCTGGGCACTCTTCCCGGTAGCCCGGGTCGAGATCATCATTCTATCCCCTTCCGGATCGTAGATAGCTGTAAGGCCCAAAGCCCGGTTGCTGTTGATTTTCTCCACAATGGACGCACCGGTGTCGTCCTCGTTGATGGTGAGTGTTACGAGGCTGCCGTCAGCACCGCGGAAGACGATCTCTGCCGGCCCTTCCGGCGCTTGCTCCGAATCGCTCCCCCAGATACTCTTAATAGCTCCCTCAACATTGCCAATCTCCCAGTGCGCTGCTTCAGCCAGGCGCTCCACTTTGATAGTGTACGTGCCGTCAACTGCCTGTCCTGTCGCGGTCGCCGACACAACTGCTGCGTCGGAAGTAGTTACTTTGCGCGTAGAGAAACTCGCTTGCAGGCGCAGGTCAAAAGCCTTGGTCCGCAGCTGCAGCAATTTCGTGTTTACTTCCCGATAGGCATCGCGCTTCCATTCCGCCTTGACTTTCTGCCGATAGACCCGGTCGACGGGGATGCGCTCGGCCTTCATAATATCCTGAACCATGGTTTCGATATCCAAGCCCGAGTAAAGACCAGATATCCGCATTGGATCACCCCAATTCGTGATCAACTTCTAGGTTATATATCGGCAGAGGTACCGGTCACCTTAAGGAATCGGTATAAACAAGATCTGGCTGGCCCTGAGCTTGCGCGGATCGGAGATGTTGTTGAGCTCCATGATGGTTCTGATCAGCTGGATCGACGGCGGGCTCTGAAAACGGCGGGACAGGTCCCAGATCGTATCACCCTGTAGAACCCGCAGGCGGACTCCGCCGTCTACGTACTCCGCTATCCGCGTCGAAGCCAGCGCCTGTACCGCTGGTTCCTGGCCCACTGGTTCGGGCTGCTCAAGCAGTGCCCGCAGCTGCTGGATTTCCGCTGCCAGTTCGCTGAAATGCGCGTTGAAGCTGCTGTCCGCATAGGGAGCATTCTGCGCTGCCGCCGGGACCTGCAGAGCAAGCGCAGCAGTGGCATTCTCCAGCGCCGTCAACCGCTCTTCTACCGACGCCACTGCACCCACCAGCCCGAAAACGGCCTCGCTATAATCCGGGCGCTCCGCCAACGCCGCAACAGCCGCACTCAGCTGCTCGATCGTCTCTCCGTAATCGAGCCTGGCGGCCAGGGCATCCACAGCCGCCGGCAGGCCCTGCAGTTCGGCCACCAGCGCTCTTAACTCCTCAAGCTGAGTGCCAAGGGCTGTTGTTTCCCCAGTCGGCTCTCCGAGCAAAGTCCCTACTTGGGAGATCCCGCTTTCCAGCTGGGCGATTCGCGCTACTAGGGCCGAATCATCGTAGGTTGAAGGAGTGGACCGCTTCACATACCAAATCACCAAAGCATTGCCCGCTGCAGAAAGCAAAGCCAGAACCGCTGCTGCCGCAATTATGCTTCTAAGTAATTTTGGCGATTGTTCCATATCGTACCACTCCCATTCCTGATGATGTCTCACTTACCTGTTCGTTCCTGTGCTAAGAGATTCCTTCACTAAAGCTCCCCAATCCTTAACAAGAAAGATCGTGCGATATTTGATTGACACCCCCCTACTTCTGTGATAGACTAGCAACAGTCAAGATTTAAATGTAGCGAACATCTGTGGCCTCTGCGGGTGTTTTCTCCAGAAAGAAATAGGTGCTTTGCGAAGTTTAGGTTTTTGACTGAGTATTTTTTAGGAGGCCATCAGATGACTGGCAAAGTAAAATGGTTCAACGCTGAAAAGGGTTATGGGTTTATCGAGGGAGATAACGGCAAGGACGTATTCGTTCACTTCACCGCTATCCAGGGCAACGGTTTCCGGACGCTCAACGAAGGCGATTACGTGACCTTCGATGTAGTGCAAGGTGACAGGGGCCCACAGGCGGCTAACGTAGTCCGCTCGTAAGTAAACCTCATAAGTAAGCCAAGAAGAGCTGCTGGGTTAGTTCCAGCAGCTCTTTTATCTTACCGGGCCAATGCTGCAGACACCTTCAATATGTCAACACCTATGTTACTCAAACACCTTCATCACGTCGTCAATCATAATCCTTGTAGCCTTCAGCCCGCCGGCAGCGGTGTACCACACCTGAGAGGTCAAGTAGGCAATGCGGCCGTTCCGGGCGGCGTCTATTGCCTTCACCAGTACATTGTCCAGAACCTGTTCGGCGGTAACACTTCCCCCTACCGTGGACGCACGGTCGATGACGAAGATAGCCTCGGGATTTATCTGCAGCAAGTACTCATACGATACGTTCTGTCCGTGGGTTGCCGCCTCGAGGTTGTGGTCGGCAGGCGTAAACCCGAACTCGCTGTACACAATGCCAAAACGTGAACCAGGGCCATAAGCGCTGAGGGCGCCGTCATTTGCCATCAGTACCAGGGTTCTGAGGCCGCTGGCGCCGGCCAGGGCGTTAACCCTTGCTGCGTCGGCCGCCAAGGCTGCCAGCTCCGCTTCGGCCTCATCCTCTTTCCCGAAGATCTCCGCGGTCAGCCGCGCATTGTAGGCAAAAGATCCCCAGTAGTCATCGGTGTCTATCTCGAAATAGACCGTGGGGGCAATCTGAGCCAACTCGTCATAGACCGACGCCTGCCGGGTGGAAGCAAAGATCACGTCTGGCTGAAGGGCAAAGATCCTTTCGAAGTTTGGTTCGAACAGTGTGCCCGCGTCAATGTACTTGGCGTCCTTAAAGCGCTCAAGGTACTGCGGCAGGCTGCTTTTTGCCACTGCCGTGGGCTCAATGCCGAGAAACTCCATGATATCGAGGGCGGCGTAGTCGAAAACAACGATTTTCTCCGGGAAGCGCTTCACCACCGCTTCGCCAAGGCTGTGTACAACTCGGATCGAATCCTCTGCCGCAGCCACGGCACTGAACACAAGCACGGCAGTCAAGAATGCAACTGCGAGACTGAGCCTTTTCTGCATAGAACTTCCACCTCGTCTTCAGTAGTAGATGCAGATGCGATTGTCGTTGATGTTCTCGATGTGAAAAGCCATCTTGTACAGAGGCGCCAACACGCGGTTGTCAATGATCTCCTCACAAGAGCCCGCCTGCACAATCCGCCCCTGGTCCATAGCCACGATGTGGTCAGAGTAACAAGAAGCAAAGTTGATGTCGTGGAGCACAATCACCACCGTCTTATTGAGTTCCGCCACCAACCGCTGCAGAGTCTTCATAATGTCCACTGCATGGCGCATATCCAAGTTGTTCAGAGGTTCATCCAGCAGGATATAATCGGTATCCTGGGCCACCACCATTGCGATGTACGCTCGCTGCAGCTGGCCTCCGCTGAGCTGGTGCAAGTACCTGTCCTGCAGGTCCTCCAGCTTCAAGAAAGCCAGAGCCTCATCCACCATTTCCTGATCGGCGCGGGTGAGATTACCCTGCGAGTATGGGAACCGCCCAAAACTCACAAGCTGCCTAACTGTGAGCCGCAGATTGGTGTGATTCGACTGTCGAAGTACCGCCAGCTTCTGCGCAAGCTTGGTGCTCTTCCACTGCCCGATCTCCAGCCCGTCAATCCACACCTCCCCTCCGTCCTTTGGTATCAGGCGGCTCATGATGGACAGGAGGGTGCTCTTGCCCGCACCATTGGGCCCGATGAGCGATGTGATTTTGCCCTGGGGGACATCCAAGGAAACGTGATCCAAGACGGTATAATCACCGTAACGTTTGACAACATTGCGAACTTGAAGCATCAACACCACTCCTCCATGCTAGTTCACGGTGCGGGCCCGCATCAGGAGCCCGATAAAATAGATGCCGCCAATGAAATTGATGATCACGCTGATGGGAGTCGCGAAGTTGAAAATGTGTTCTGCCACCAGCTGCCCTCCGGCAAGGGCAATGATCCCCATCAAGGCTGCGGTGGGAACCAAGAACCGATGTTCGTAGGTACTCAGGGCCTCTCGCGCCAGGTTCGCCACCAACAGCCCCAAGAACGTTATCGGGCCGGCTAGGGCCGTGGCCACAGCCACCATAAGCGAGACAGCAGCCAAGAGCCTGGCGGTGGTGCCCTCATAAGGGATTCCCAACCCTACCGCCTGATCCCGGCCGAGCGCGAGGACGTCCAGGACCGGTATCTTCCTGACGATATAGGCTGTCGCGGCCAGCAGCATGAACCCTCCGGGCAGGAGTACGCTCGCCTTGATGTTGTTAAAGCTGGCAAACATGCGGTTCTGCACGGTCTGGAACTCGTTGGGGTCGATCACCATCTGCATGAACGACGCTCCGCTTTCCAAGAGAGTGCCCAGGATCACCCCTACCAGCAACAGCTGGAAGAGGCGCCCACCTTCGCGGGTGCGAAACAGCCTGCCGAAGACCAGCACAGCGGCCCCCACCATCAGCACGGTGGAAACGAGGAAGTTCAAACGCTCATCTATGAGGAGCCTGCTCCGTCCCCCGAACACAAACACCACGCCCGTCTGCACAAACAAGTACAGAGCGTCCAGCCCCATGATACTGGGAGTCAAAATGCGGTTGTGGGTGATGGTCTGAAAAACCACGGTAGAAGCGGCTACTGCTGAGCCAGTAAGCACGACAGCAAGCACTCGCGGGATACGCCGGCTGAGGGCATAGCGCCAGATAACAGAGTCTAACCCCCACCCCACAAGCATGGTAAGCAGCGCCGCCGCCACAACCGCCAGAAGTACGATTTTTCTGCGGTCACTCATTCCCGTCCCCTCCTCCATAAGAGATAGAGGAAGGAACCGCTGCCCACAATCCCCACAGTCAACCCGACAGGCACTTCATAGGGAGCAATCACGACTCTCCCCAGGATGTCTGCTGCGAGAAGGAACACCGCTCCGAACAACCCCGCTGCAGTGAAGTTGCTGCGCAGATGGTCTCCTCGGTACAAGGACACGATATTCGGTACAATGAGGCCCAGAAATGGAACCCGTCCCACCGATGCTACGACCACGGCGGTGACTCCCGCAGCAATACTCAACCCCACGTACATGACAGCGGTGTAGTTCAGCCCCAAGCTGGTGGCATGATCCTTCCCCATGCCGGCGATGGTGAATCTATCAGCCCACAAAAAACCCACTGCCACGAGGGGTACCGCTGCGTACAACAGTTCATAACGCCCCGCTGTGACCATGGCGAAGTTGCCCATCAGCCAAGTTCCGATACTCTGCACCAGGTCAAAACGGTATGCCACGAGGGTTGTTACTGCACTGACCACACTGCCCATCATCAGGCCGACAAGGGGCACGAATGCCGCATCCTGCAGTCTCATGCGCTGCAGCACACTAATAAACAGAAACGCGCCAAACAGGGCAAATGCGAAGACAACAACCATGTTCCCCAGCGAGCTGGCCTGGGGAACCAGCAAGAGTGAGGCCAACACTCCCAGACGGGCAAACTCAGCGGTGCCTGCGGTCGTAGGGGAGACAAACCGATTGCGGCTCAACTGCTGCATGATCAGGCCGCTGATGCTCAGGCCCATGCCCGTCAGTACCACTGCCAGTGTGCGGGGAATCCGGCTGATGATCAGTACCTGTGCTGCGAGATTGCTGCCGGTCAGGAGGTCATACAGGCTTAAGTCAGCTACTCCGATAGTGAGAGAAACCGCACCGAGGAGCATCAGAGCGGCTCCCAGATACGCAGGACGGAAGATAGACGAGATTTGACAGCCCCCCATTCGCTCTGGTACACTTTGGGTTGAATGATATTGATTTTCGCTTTCACTCATTGATGATAGCACTACTCAGCGAAAATGTCTTGCATCAGATTGAGGACATTCGTACTATGTTTAGATGCTTTGGAGGCGAGCTGCATGAGGGCACACGGGACGATCAGCAGGCATATCCAAGACACAGTCGATGCTTTCGCGGCGTGTACGGCGCTGCCCATCGCGGCCCTCACCTTGGGCGGTCATGTCTTGGCCTACGGAGGGAATCAGCTTCCCGGCTCCCTGGGAACGGACACACTGCGGATTGTCTGTGCCAAGACCGTGCGGAGCATGCAGGGCGGGAACACTCTCAACTGGCCCCTTCAGTACTCCCTTGGCCCAGGTGCCGAACCGCAGCTCACCGTAGTGCCCATTGATACCAGAGATCACAGCAGGGGTATCTTCATCATCGGCCCCTTGTCCCGCAGCCAGCTCCACGCCTGCGTGCACTTTCTCGTGGGGCTTCTCCGCAGCATTCAGGAACACGCGCACAGGCCCGTTCCCGCTTTCCCTGCTAACCTGCACGTGCGCCGGGCGGTACGATACGTCCACGAGCACTATCGGGAACCGGTTTCTCTGGAAAGCACAGCAAGGCTCCTCGGTATCAACAAGTCGTACCTCGCCCAGGTCTTCCGGGCCGAAATGGGCGAAACCTTCACAGAGTTCGTCAACCGGCTGCGCGTGGAGATGAGCAAACAGGCGCTGCAGGACAGCGACGAACCGGTGGTGGCCATCGCCCTGCGCCACGGCTTCACCAGCCAAAATTACTATGGGCGTGTATTTAAAAAACTCACTGGGATGACTCCCAGTGAGTTTCGAAAACAGCTGCGTGCGCAGGACTTCAGTCTATCAGTACAGTCTTCAGCCAGCGACCGATAACTTCGTATAGTTCCGGAACCACCTGCCACGGGTTCGTGGGGTCATAGTCCGGGTTGTCCAGGGGAAACAGCATGAACTCGTGTGTCGTTCTCGGGAGAATGTGCAGTTCCACCTGGTGATTGCCCGCGTCAAGCAACTCCTGCCGAAGCCTTTCCGCATGATAAGGCTGCACCTTCAGATCGTCCTCGCCGTGGATGATCAGCACGGGCTGCTTAACCCGCCTGATCACGGCCAGTGGATCGTGGGCCATGTGCTCCCTAAGCCATTCCAGGTTAACCGGCAGCACACTCTCTTCTTTCCCAGCCTGGGCATCTGCCAGCAGCTGTTGCACCTGTTCCAGGTACGAAGCGATGGCGGCGCGTTCCTGGGTTGAAAGGAATTCCAAGCCCGCCTGGTATTCCAGCTGCTCGATCATGATCTCGTCCAATGGAGCGCTGGGTGCACCAAGCAAGATGATGCCGGCGATAGTAGGATCCTCGGCTGCAATGAGCGGCGCGAAGTATCCCCCTTCACTGTGGCCCAGGATGACAATGCGCTGCGGATCAATGAGAGGATGCTGCTTCAGATAGGCAATTAGCGCCTGGATATCACTGACCAAGTCGGTGAAGGTGGCAGAATCGTAAGTGCCGGTGCTTTCCCCCACGCCCCGTTCATCATAGCGCAGTACTGCCACGCCGATGCGGGTGAACTCCTGCGCCATAATCTTGAACATGTCGGTCATCAATGCGGGCGGTGTGTTCCCGTCGCGGTCCTGCGGCCCGGTGCCAGACGTGAGCAGGACAACCGGAAACGGTCCGGATCCCTCAGGAAAGGTCAGAGTTCCCGCCAAGGCAACGCTGCCGTTTTCCACACGGAACTCTTCACTGCGCTCTTCTGCCGCCTCCGAGGCGTCCGCCAACACTTTCAGGCCTTCATAGCCCCGCAGGACAGCTCGGGCACCCTGCCCCGGCACTTCCACCATCACCAGCCTGCCCTGATCGGCCAGCACTCGCACGTACACACTGCCGCCCACAAGAGCACCGTACTCCTCCAGTTCGAGGGCCTCACCGTCAGCCACGTACTGTGACCGCCCTTCATACCACAGCTTCCCCTCCAGCACTGGCTCGCTTCCCGCCAGCACCAAGACGGGGACCAGCACAGACACCTCTTGCACTCCCGCATTAACCAGGCCGATCACCTGCTGATAGTGAGAGAACACATTGTTGTCCAGGACTAGATAGGGTTCCGGCAGCGCGTAGGACAGTTTCACAGGCCCCACCACTGCTTTGAAAGCTCCAGGCTCAAACTTCCCGCTGAAGGCAACCCCCATTTGTTTCCATTCATAAGTATCAGCTGTGAGGCGTGTCTCTAACGCCACCGTCTGCCCGCCTACCGCCAGAGTTCCCTGCGTAACGATGCCCTCGGCAGATATGCCGAACTCTTCCCTGCCGATCTCCTGGTTCGCCAGGAAGATCGCGAGCTCGCCCTCATAAGCCAACACTGTGTGAGCCGTGCTCACTGCCAGCGCGAGCGCTGCCGCGATGACTATGACAGCCGTCCTTCTGGCCACTGTTACTCCTCCCTTTCTGTTATAAGGTCCAGGACCCACTGCAGCTCGGCGATGGCCCTGTCCAGAACCTCCTTGCGAATGCGATCCGACTCAATGTACGGCCTAAGATGCACCTGTTCGAAACGCAGTTCATTGATGCGCGCTGCGATCGCCTGTTTCAGTTCTCCGTTCATACTCTAACCTCACACTCTCGTTTTTCCCGTCCTATTGTAACACCTGCAGACATCCTGCACAACCGTACGCTGGGTAAAGAGGTGTTCATACCTCCCATACAGAATTTTACTTTTAGACTCTGAGCAACGAGGTGAAGCCATGCTGCAAGTCATCACCGACAGCGCGTGTGACCTTCCCCGCCAGACGGCCGCCGAACACAACATTGACATCATCCCTTTTGTCGTGCATCTCGACGGCAGAGAGTATGTGGATGGGGAGACAATCGAGGCTGCCGCTGTCTACGAAGCACTGCGGGCCGGCAGACAGCCCACAACCAGCCAGGTTCCCGCAGAGTTTTTCTGGAACACCTTTACCAAGTACGCCGAAAAGGGTATCCGCTGCCTCTACATTGCCTTTTCGTCCAAGCTGTCGGGCACTTGCAGTACGGCCCGGCTGATCGCCCAAGAGGTCCAGCGCCGCTACCCGAAGTTTGAGCTGACCATCTGCGACTCGCAAAGCGGCTCCTTAGCACAGGGGCTGATTGCCCTGGAAGCTGCACAGCTCACCGCAGCGGGCGTGCCCGATGACGACGTGATTGCCCGCGCCCAGCTCCGCTCAAAAGGCAACATGGAGCACGTGTTCACTGTGGACGATTTGGGCCATCTTCATCGCGGCGGCCGCCTCCGTTGGACGAGTGCGGTCATGGGCACCATGCTGAAAGTGAAGCCTATCTTGCATGTGGTGGACGGCAGGATGGTAGTACTGCAGAAAGTGAGAGGCAAAGCTGCCGCCCTCAAACGGATTGTGGAGCTGGTGCGGGAAAGGTCTCTGGGCAGCGTGGAGCAGCTGATCGGCATCACACACGCGGACGATTTAGAGGCCGCAGAGAAGCTGCGCTCTATGCTCCAGAGTACACTGGGTTACAAGAATTTCCTCGTGAACATGGTGGGATCCGTCTTGGGATGCCACATCGGCCTCGGCGGAGTCGCGGCTTTCTTTGTCAACAAACAGGCCGATGTCCCGAACCTGCCGCATCCAGCCCCGTAGTATACACATCAAGCCTACAGAAGAGGTGGTTAGTGAGTGGAAAAGAAGTATATGGCGGAACCGTACAAGATTAAGATGGTGGAACCCATTGCTGTCACCACAAGGGCAGAGCGGGAAGAAGCCATCAAGCGCGCTGGTTATAACACTTTCTTGCTTGATTCCAAAGACGTGTACATTGACCTTCTCACAGACAGCGGCACCAATGCCATGAGTGACAATCAGTGGGCCGGGCTGATGCTGGGAGACGAGGCCTACGCTGGTTCCCGGAACTTTAAGAACCTGGAAGCAGCTGTGCGCGACATTTACGGCTTCAAATACGTTGTCCCTACCCATCAGGGCCGGGGAGCCGAGAACATCCTGTCTCAGATCATGATCAAGCCCGGTGATTATGTCCCCGGCAACATGTACTTTACCACCACCAGAGCACACCAAGAACTCAACGGCGCCACATTCCGCGATGTGATTATCGACGAGGCCCACGACTCAGAGGCCGAACTTCCTTTCAAAGGGAACGTGGATCTCGACAAGTTCCAGCAGCTCATCGACGAAGTGGGCCCAGAGCGCATCCCCTACATCTCACTGGCAGTCACTGTCAACATGGCAGGCGGCCAACCCGTTTCTATGGCAAACATTAAGGCTGTCTCTGAGCTGGCCCACTCCTACGGCATTAAGGTCTTTATGGACGCAACCCGCTGTGCAGAAAACGCCTGTTTTATCAAGCAGAGAGAACCGGGGTACGCAGACAAGAGCATCAGAGAGATTCTCCGAGAGATGTTCAGTTACGCCGACGGCTGCACCATGTCGGGCAAGAAAGACGGAATCGTCAACATCGGCGGCTTCCTCGCCCTGAATGATGAGGAGCTTTACCAGAAAGCCTGCAGCCTGGTAGTGGTCTACGAAGGCATGCCAAGCTATGGCGGTATGTCAGGCCGGGACATGGAAGCGTTGGCCAGGGGGCTGTATGAAGCGACGGACTACAACTTCCTCGCCCACCGCCTCGCTCAGGTGGAGTATCTGTGGGATAGACTCAACGCTGCGGGAATCCCCATCGTCAAGCCGCCGGGCGGCCACGCGGTTTTCATTGACGCCCGCCGCTTTTACCCTCACATCCCGCAGGGTCAGTTCCCAGCCCAAACGCTGGCAGCCCAGCTTTACATCCAATCCGGCGTGCGCAGCATGGAGCGGGGCATTGTTTCCGCCGGGCGGGACAAGGACGGCAACCACCGCTATCCCAAGCTCGAACTCGTGCGCCTCACCATCCCCCGCCGGGTGTACACCTACGCACACTTAGATGTCGTGGCAGAAGCAGTGATCGGCCTCTACCAGGAACGGGACAAAGTGAAGGGGCTCCGCATGGTCTACGAACCGCCTGTGCTCCGGTTCTTCACCGCCCGTTTTGAACCAATCGCATAATACCGGCAAGATCAGCGAAGCCCTTTTCTGCTCCAGGCAGAGCAGAAAAGGGCTGCTTTTACGCTTGGGACTCCAGGAACTCCAACAGTTCGGACCTAGTTACCCTGTTGACGCCGCTGTGCTCGATGTCGAAAGAAGGATCTATGGGTTCCCCCAACTCCCGTTCCATGACCTCCGCAATCCGGGGGCGGCAGAACTGGCCTTGGCACCAGCCCATGGATGCACGCGTCCGCCTCTTGACTGCATCAATGGTCTTGATCTTGATCCCCCGATGCAGGGCATCAACGATCTCCGCCTCCGTCACCTGCTCACAGCGACAGATGATCTTCTCCGGTGCCGAAGGTATGTCCAACAGGTGCTTGATCTCACTCAGCAGCCGCAGCTCACGCTTGCGGATGATGGGCGGCCGATAAGGGTTGAAATCACTCTTTTTCACCAGTGACAGCCCCCCATCTCGGAGAATACCCTCCACCATTTCCGCAATCGCGGGGGCCGCCGTCAGCCCCGGCGACTGGATCCCGGCCACGTTAACAAACCCCCGCACCTTCGTCTCCCCGATGATAAAGTCATTGGTAGAACTGCGAGCGCGGATGCCGGTGAAACTGCGGATGAACTGCTTGGGGTTAATGCCGCCATAGAGCTGCTTGCACTGCCTGTAGATAGCCGCAATGCGCTCAATGTCTGTTGAGGTATCTTCTCGTGATGAGTCGTCGCTGGCGTCGGGGCCGATGAGGAGGTTGTCGTAGTAGGTGGAAGTCAAGAGCACCCCTTTACCCTTGTCGGTGGGAAGCTGGAAGATCACCGAGTTGATCGCCTTTCCCGTCCCCCGGGCAAAAAGCAGGTACTGCCCGCTCCGGGGCAGGATTTCGAAGTCATCAAGGCCGACCATGCGGGCGATCTTGTCCGCATAGACCCCTGCGGCGTTGATCACGAAGCGGCTGCGGAACTCTCCCTGACTTGTCTCCACCACGAACTGGCTGCCTTCCTTTCGGATCCCCACCACCTCGTGTTCCAGGAAAAGCTCGGCACCGTTGGCGATGGCGTTCTCTGCCAGCGCAATGGCCATCTCATAAGGCGAACACACGCCCGCCCCCTTGCAGTGGAGAGCCCACCTCAGATCCGGGTTCAGGTTTGGTTCCATTTCCCTGAGTTCAGCCTGCCCGATGATGCGCAGATCAGTCAGGCCGTTGGCCCGCCCCTGCTCGAGAAGGCGTTCTAATGGGGACCGATCGTCATCAAAAGTTACAACAAGGGAACCAACCTCAGCAAACCCGAAGTTCAGCTCTTCATTTAACTCGCGGTACTTAAGCCGGCCGCGGTAGCACAACCTCCCTTTCAGCGTAGTGACAGGCTCGGCGTAACCGCCGTGGACGATCGCACTGTTGGCCTTAGTTGCTCCCATGGCCACATCGTTCCCGCGTTCGATGATGGCAATTCGCAGGTCATATTTGGATAGTTGGCGGGCCACAGCCGTGCCCACTATCCCAGCACCGATTATGGCTGCATCGTAAACTACTGACAAGCTATCTACTTCCTTTCCCCCAGTGTCAGCTGAACAGAGCTAAGAAGCGCTGGAAGTGGCCGGTCAACATGAGCAGGCCTGTCAGGACCAGCAGCACTCCTGCGCCCTTGTGGATTACGGCCAAATTGCGCCTCAGGAAGCCCAACACGCCCCCAAGGTGGCCCCATAAGAGGGAAGTGATGAGAAACGGCACGCCCAGCCCCAGGCCAAACACAAACAGCAGCGCCATGCCAGCCCACACTGTCTGTGTGTTGGAGGCCAGCAAGAGAGCGGTGCCGAGGAACGCAGTCAAGCATGGGGTCCACCCGAGGGAGAAAGTACCTCCAAAGGCCAGGCTCCTCCAGAAGCTCAGGTTCTCTGTGCGCACCTTTAGGGATGCGGTACGGTTCAGAATCCCCACCCTCAGGACTCCCATGAAACTCAGGCCGAAGATCACCACGATCAAGCCGCTGACTCGGATCAAGGCCGCCCGCTGCCAGAAAAGCACGCTGCCGAAAACGCCTGCTGCACCTCCAAGGAGGCTGAACACGACGGTAAAACCGAGGACAAAACCGGCCGTGTTGCGGAGCAGCCGTCCTCTGTCCACGGCCTCCTCAGTGGTTCCCGCCAGGTACATCAGGTAGATGGGCAACATGGGCAGGATACACGGCGACACAAATGTGAGCAGCCCATCGATAAACACCAGCCCGAACAAGGCCGGTGTTACTTCCGGCAGCATCTGCCCCAGCATTACTTAGCCTCCTCGATCAGCTGCTTCACTTGGCCGTACGTGACTTGGCCCAACACAAAACTGCGCAAGTACCCTTCCCCATCTATTACCACAGTGGTCGGATAACCGGGCACACCAAAAATCCCCGCCCCCACAGAGCCGAAGTCGTAGAGGTTGATAAAGTCAAAACCATTCTCTACCAGATACTGGTTCCCCTTGGCCTGCGTCTCCAGCTCGCCGTCGATCTGATTGAGAAGCAGAAGCACAGCGTCACCGGTTTCCATCAGCTCATTGTGCAGCCGCTGCAGCTCCGGCATCTCAGCGCGGCACTCAGGGCACCAGCTGGCCCAAAAGTTGAGGATGACTACTTTCCCCGCATAGTCCGCCAGAGAAACCGCGCGGCCCTGATTGGACATGAGGGTGAAATTCGGTACCCGCGGCTTTTGCTTCTGCTCTTGCGCTGCAGCGGGCCACACGAGCAGAGCCACCATCAGCAGAATCACGGTGCAGAGAGTTCGTGTGCGCAAATCATCGCCTCCCAATCATTAGTACGAAACTTGTAATATAATGATTCTCGCAGAGCGGCGCTTTTCCTCCACGGGCAGCCACGTTGACTAGTAATATTTCTGTGCTAAAATATCTATGGAACATAATTATTGGAGGGCACTATGGACGCCATTGAGTTTCGCGATGTACTGTGGAAGTATTTCCGCTACCTGCGCATCTGCATGGACACAATTTTCCGCCCCATTGTAGAGGCGGCCGGCCTGACTATGCTGCAGGCACGTATTCTGGTGGAAATACAGGCTGTCGGTGCCATAACCGTCAGCGAACTGGGAGAGGCCATCGGCACCGGGACAGGCAATATCTCGACCATGTGTAAGCGCCTGGAACAGATGGGCTGCGTGCGGCGAGAACGGGCCGCCGCCGATGAGCGGGTCGTTTTCGTCTCGCTGACGCCGGAGGGAAGTGCGCTGCTGGCGGAAATCGAGCGGGAAATAGCGCGGCGCTGCGGAAGCGTGCTCAGCCGCTGGCCGGAAGAAGACATTGCTCAGATCCGGGCCGGCGCGGTGAAGATCAAAGAACTGCTGGATGCTCTTCAAGCTCAGAACAACGCTGAAGGAGTTGAGACAGATGGAAGAAAAGCCTAATCCCAGGAAACCTCTTGTGTTCTACTACATCGCCTCGCTGCTGTTGATTATGTTGTTTAACGCTTTGGTCTATCCCATGCTGCTCCGGTCCCGCATCAATGAGGTGGATTATTCCACGTTCTTGCGGTTCGTGGAGGAAGGCCGGGTACGCGAAGTGCAGCTTGACAGCACCAACGAACGCATTGCCTTCACCGCCGTCGACAGCGGCGGCACTGAGCAGGTGTACGTCACAGGGGCCATGCCCGATCCGGAGCTGGTGAACCGGCTGCTGGCCAGCGACAGCCCGGTCCGCTTCTCCCGGCTGATGCCTCAACCCCACTCTCCTCTGCTCAACTTCTTGACCAACTGGATTGTGCCCATCTTGATTTTCGCAGGGTTGGGCCAGTTGTTCTCCCGGCAGCTCCAAGGCCGAATGCGCAACGCCCTTTCCTTCGGGAAGAGCAACGCCCGCATCTACGTGAAAGCACAGACCGGCAAGACCTTTGCTGATGTGGCCGGCCAGGATGAGGCCAAGGAAGCCCTGCAAGAGATCGTCGACTTCCTCCACAATCCGGAGCGCTACGCCGAGATCGGCGCCAACCTGCCTAAAGGGGCCCTGCTTGTCGGCCCGCCGGGGACAGGCAAGACACTGCTGGCTCAGGCCGTGGCTGGGGAAGCGAACGTGCCCTTTTTCTCCATCTCTGGTTCGGAGTTTGTGGAGATGTTTGTGGGGCTGGGCGCAGCCAAGGTGCGGGATCTGTTCAAGCAGGCTGCGGAAAAAGCTCCATGCATTATCTTCATTGATGAGATTGATACCATCGGCAAGAAGCGGGGCGACAGCAGTTTCTCCGGCAATGATGAACGAGAGCAGACTCTCAACCAACTGTTGACGGAAATGGACGGCTTCGACGGCCGCAAAGGGGTTGTGCTCCTGGCTGCGACCAACCGTCCCGAGCTGCTGGACCCAGCACTGCTCAGGCCCGGCCGTTTTGACAGGCGCATACCGGTGGAACTGCCGGATCTGGCTGGCCGGACAGCGATTCTGGAAGTGCACGCCAAGAAGGTGAAGATGGCCGACAACGTGGACCTGGCGGCAATCGCGCGGGCCACCGCTGGCGCCTCCGGTGCCGATCTCGCCAACATCATCAACGAGGCCGCCCTGCGAGCGGTACGGCTGGGACGGGACAAAGTGGAACAGAGCGATCTGGAAGAAGCGGTAGAAGTGGTGATAGCGGGATACCAGCGCAAGAACGCCACACTCTCTCCGAAGGAGCGGCAGATCGTTGCTTACCACGAACTGGGCCACGCCATTGTTGCGGCTAAGCAGGGGCACGGAGCGCCAGTGCATAAGATTACTATTGTCCCCCGCACTTCCGGCGCCCTGGGCTACACCTGGCAGGTGGATGAAGCGGACCGCAACTTGATTACTAAGGAAGAGGCCTTTGCCCGCCTGGTGAGCCTGACAGGAGGGCGGGCAGCCGAACAGCTCGTGTTCAACACCGTCACCACAGGCGCTGCCAACGACATCGAACAGGCAACCAAAATCGCGAGGGCCATGGTGACTCGCTTCGGCATGAGCGACCGCTTCGGCATGATGGCGCTGGAAACCCAACGCAACCCCTATCTTGGCGGAGAAAGCCTGCTCACCTGTTCCAGTGAGACGGCAGCGCTGGTGGACGAGGAAGTGATGAAGCTGATCAAGAAGGCTCACGAAACCGCCATCGCCATCCTCAAGGACAACATGGACAAACTGCACCAGCTGGCAAGCTACTTGCTGGAAAAAGAGACGATTTCCGGGGAGGAATTCCTCAAGCTTCTCAACGCCTAGGACGCAGCTTCAACAGACAGGATGGATGCAGAGCATGAAGAAGATTCTCAACTTGATGTTTCACCGGGTGGTGCTAATTGGGGCAGCTATTGCCGTCCAGGTGGCTGCTCTTATCATCATGATTGAGCGGTTCTCGTCGTACTTCTCGCTGTTCTACGCTGTCACTGCTGCCGCCAGCATTGGTGCCGTGCTGGCCATCGCCGGCGGCAGAGGCAACTCAGGGTACAAGATCGCCTGGATCATCCTGATCATGGCCTTCCCTATCTTCGGCGGCCTGTTCTACCTGATGTTCGGCGGCAGCCGCATGGGGTCCTACCTGCGGAAACGAATGGACAGCTTGCACCGCCAGCAGATCGCGGCTCTCCGGCCCAACCGTGAGCTCCTCCAGGAGCTGGAACAGGAAAACCCGGATGCGGCCAGGCAGGCCCACTACATCCAGCACTATGCCTACAGCCCACCGTACAAAAACACCTACACACGGTACTTCCCCCTGGGGGAAGACAAGTTCGCGGCGCTGGTGGAGGCGCTGAGAGGTGCCCGGCGTTACATCTTCTTGGAATACTTCATCATTGAGGAAGGGATCATGTGGGACACGATCCTGGGGATCCTCAAGGACAAGGCCGCTTCAGGCGTCGACGTACGCGTGATCTACGACGACGTGGGTTCCATCATGACACTGCCCTACCGCTACGACCGCAAGCTCGAAGCCATGGGCATCAAATGCTGCCGGTTCAACCCTTTTATCCCGGTGCTGTCCGCACGCCTCAACAACCGGGATCACCGCAAGATCGCGGTCATCGATGGCCACACTGCCTTCACCGGTGGCATCAACCTGGCAGATGAGTACATCAACGCCTACGAAAAACACGGCCACTGGAAGGACACAGCTGTCCTGATCCAGGGCCCTGCGGCTTGGAGCCTGGCCGTGATGTTCCTCACCATGTGGAACTACCTGCGCGGGGCCTCAGAAAACTTAGAGCAGTTCAAGCCGGAGGAGCTTCCTCCCATCCCACCTGCGGACGGCTTTGTACAGCCCTTCAGCGACAACCCCCTGGACGAGAACGCGGTGAGCGAAGCCGTCTATCTCAACATGATCGGCCGGGCGAAACGTTACGTGTACATCACGACTCCCTACTTGATTCTCGACAGTGCCATGCAGACTGCCCTCTGCACAGCGGCCCAGTCAGGCGTGGACGTGCGCATTATTACTCCGCACATACCCGACAAATGGTACGTGCATGCGGTGACGCGGTCATACTACCCGGTCCTCATCGAGAGCGGTGTCAAAGTCTACGAGTACACACCCGGCTTCATGCACAGCAAGTCGTTCGTGGTGGACGATCTGTACGGTGTGGTGGGAACCATCAACCTCGACTACCGCAGCCTTTACCAGCATTTTGAGTGCGGAGTCTGGCTGTACAACACCGAGAGCGTAATCCAGATTCGCGACGACTTCCTCCAGACTCTGGAGAAATGCCAGGAGTTTGATCTGGATTCCTACCTCAAGCGAGATGTGCTGAGGCGCGCGGGTACAGCATTGTTGAGGCTGTTTGCGCCCCTCATGTAAAAGCCCCTGCTCTGTGCAGAGCAGGGGCTCTTGTTGCGTTTGCCTCAGTCCTTCGCGGCACGCCGGTACTGGAACGGCCACTTCTCTCGTTGATTGGACATAGCCTGCAGCGGCCAATAGGGATTGCGCAGGAGCTCGCGGCCCAGGGCCACGAAATCTGCCCTGCCGTTAGCCAGGATCTCCTCTGCCAGCTCGGCTGTGGAGATCAGGCCCACAGCGATGGTAGGTATCCCCACCTCTTTCCGCACAGCCTCTGCGAACGGCACCTGGTAACCAGGGCGGGCATCGATTGGAGCCGGCAAGAGCCCGCCAGAACTCACGTCCACCAAGTCCACGCCGGCATCCTTCAGCGCCGCCGCGATCTGAACCGTATCACCAATTGTGAGCCCACCCGCGAAATAATCCACCGCGGAAAGGCGCACAGAGAGTACCCTATCCTGCGGCCAGTTGGCCTTAACTTCCTCCACTACCTCCAGCAGAAAGCGCATCCTGCCTTCCAAGCCTCCACCGTACTCATCGGTACGGTGGTTGCTCAACGGCGACAGGAACTCGTGGATCAAGTAGCCGTGGGCACCGTGAACCTGCAGCAGGTCAAACCCCGCTGCGGCCGCCCGTTTGGCCGCTCGTCCCCACCGCCTGACGATGTCTCCTATTTCTGCAGGCGACAGTTCCTGCGGCACGCCGTAATCAGGCCCGGCGGCAAGGGGAGAAGGGGCCACCAGGTCAGGGCCGCACGCCTTGCGCCCTGCGTGGGCAATCTGAATACCCATTACCGCACCGTGGCGGTGGCAGAAATCCACCAGCTGGCGCAGAGGCTCTACCTGCGCTTCATCCCACAGCCCCAAATCCTGCCGGCTGATGCGGCCGCGCGGTTCCACCGCGGTGGCCTCCAAGATGAGGCAGCCCACTCCCCCCACGGCTCTGCTGCCGTAATGGACGAAGTGCCACTCGTTGGCCACCCCATCTTCACCGGCGGAGTACTGGCACATCGCCGGCATCACGATGCGGTTCGGAAACACGACAGACTTGAGCTCAAATGGGGAAAACAGCATCTACCGCACCTCGGAAAGCTTAACCGGCCTGCCGGTCTTAGCCGACTGAGTGGCGGCAATGGCGATATAAAGAGCCTCCAGGCCGTCCACGCCTGTCACCGGCGGGTTCTTGTCTTCCAGGACAGCAGCTACAAAGTCCTGCAGCTCCTGGGCAAAGGAACCCATGTAGCGCTCAAGGAAGAAGTAGAGCGGCTTGTCAGTGCACACTCCATCAGCGGTGCTGACTTCCACATTCGTCGGTTTCTCGTTGAACGCTGCTGCTGCACCCTTGGAGCCGAATACTTCCACGCGCTGGTCGTAGCCGTACACTGCCTGACGGCTGTTGTCAATCACGCCGATGGCTCCGTTGGCAAACTTGAGTGTGATGATGGCGGTATCAAAGTCTCCAGCTTCGCCAATGGCAGGGTCGACCAGCACAGCACCCTTAGCGTAGACTTCTTCCACGTCGCTGCCCGTGAGGTAGCGGGCCATGTCGAAGTCATGGATGGTCATGTCCATGAAGATCCCGCCGGACACCTTTACGTACGAGATCGGCGGCGGTGCGGGATCGCGGCTGGTAATCTTCACGATGTGGACATCCCCCAGCTCCCCAGTACGCACAAGCTCCCGAATCCTCCGGAAGTTGCGGTCGAACCGGCGGTTGAAGCCGAGCTGAAGCTTCACACCGGCCTCTTCCACTGCACGGAGAGCCTGCTTGGTCTTCTCCAGGTCGTTGGCGATGGGCTTCTCGCAGAAGATGTCTTTGCCCGCCTTGGCCGCAGCGATGATGTAATCAGCATGGGTATCAGTAGGTGAGCAGATCAGGACTGCATCCACCTCTGGGCTGTTGATCACCTCATAGGGGTCCGCAGTCACATTTGTGATACCGAACTTCTTGGCCCATTCCCGTGTGGCATCCACTGCCACGTCAGCAACACACACTACTTCCGCGTTGGGGACACTGTGGCACAGGTTCTCAATATGGATCTTGCCGATGCGGCCTGCTCCGAGCACCCCAACCCGCAGCTTCTTGGTCATTGCACATACCCCTCCTGTCTTGTGCTAGATACCGGCAACCTGACGGATATACTCACGAGCCTTCTTGGCATACTCCAGCGGGGGAGCCTTCGCGGGATCCTGTTCTGCCTCAACGATGATCCAGCCCTTGTAGTCAATCTTGTTCAGGGCGTCAACGATGGGCGCAAAGTCGATCCGTCCGTCACCCGGTACGGTAAACACGCCCCGCTTCACGGCCTGCAGGAAGCTGAGGTTCTCCTTCTTCACTGCTTCCTCAACCTCGGCCCGGAGATCTTTGAAATGGACATGCTTGATGCGGCTGCCGTAGCGCTCGATAAGCTCCAAGGAGTCCCCGCCGGCGAAACTGATGTGCCCGGTGTCCAGCAGGAGCGAAACCAGCTCCGGATCGGTGTTGTCCATGAGCCGGGCCACTTCTTCCATCGTCTGTACGCCTGTGCCCATGTGGTGGTGGTACACGATCTGCATGCCCTTCTCATGGGCCAGCCTGCCCAGGCCGTGCAGGCCCTCTACCAGGCGTCCCCATTCCTCATCAGTAAATACCGGCTTATTGGGAAACAGCGGAGTCTCCATTTGGCCCTGGATGGAGTGCCCCTGCTCCGAGACCACGATCACCTTGGCACCCATCGCGTGGAGGAAATCCCGGTGCTCAGCAAACGCCGCTGCTGTTTCCTCGTACGGCTTGGTGGTGAGAAAAGAGCTGAACCAAGCGCTGGCGATGGACAAGCCCCGCGGTTCCAGCGCGGCCTTGAGCACTTCCGGATCCCGCGGATACTTGTTTCCAACTTCACTGCCCTCATAGCCTGCCAGTGCCATCTCGTCGATGCACTGTTCAAACGGGATATCCCCGCCTAACTCGGGCATATCATCGTTTGTCCAGGCGATGGGGGCGATTCCCAACCTCACATCACCTTTTTTCAGCACAGCATCCACCTCATCTCGTTTTGTATTTGGCTAAATACTCAGCATCCTGCTGAGCTGCTTTGAGCACGTCGGGATTCTCCGAAACCTCGGCGATGCCCACCCGCCAGAATGACTCGTAGCCGCCGCTCTGGGTGGCAGGAAGGATCTTGATGTCGATCAGTGTGCTGACCTTGGATTCCCGGGCCGCCTGCAGCACCTTGGGCAGATCCTCGAGCTTCCGCACTGTAAAGGTCTTGGCGCCGAGTGCCCCGGCCATCTGGGCAAAGTCGATGGGAATGTAATCGCCGGTGAGACGGTCGGTGTTGGGGTCACGGTAACGGAGTTCGTTGCCAAACCCACGGCTGCCCTTGCTCTTCTGCAGGCTGAGGATGCTCTGGAACCCACCGTTGTCGAACATGACAATGTTGATCTTGATCCCCTCTTGGATGGTGGTGAGGAGTTCGGAGTGGAGCATCATGTAGCTGCCGTCGCTCACGAGGGCATAGACTTCCCGGTCCGGTTCAGCCAGCTTCACGCCGAAAGCACCCGCGATTTCGTAGCCCATAGTGGAGAAACCGTACTCCATGTGATACGTCTTGATGCCCTTGCTCCTCCACAGGCGGTGCAGGTCGCCCGGCAGGCTGCCGGCAGCACAGACGATGATGTCTGTGTCTTGGACGAAGTCGTTCACTACGCCGAGGGCTGTAGTCTGGACTATGCCGTCAGGGGACTCCAAGCTGTACAGCCGGTCAACTTCCTTGTTCCAGTCCTCCTTGAGCTCTCTCAAGTACTCGGGAGTGTAGCTGGATTTGTAGCCCGCTTCCTTCAACAGCTTCCCAAGCTCGGCCAGGCCAACCTTCGCATCTGCTTGGACATAAGTCGCATCCATCTTGAGCGCATCGAAGCGGTTGACGTTGATGCTGACAAACTCCACTTCTGGATTCTGGAAGGCCGTCTTCGAAGCGGTGGAGAAATCCTGCAGCCTCGATCCAACGGCGATGATCAGATCCGCTTCCCTGGCCAGGATGTTGGCGGCCTTCGTACCGGTGGTGCCGATACCGCCCATGTTAAGAGGATGATCCCACACCATGCAGCTCTTGCCGGCCTGGGTCACGCCCACAGGGATGTTGAACGCCTCGGCAAACTCGCGCAGGGCCTCGGTGGCAAGGGAATAGTGCACGCCGCCGCCGGCGATGATCACGGGGCGCTTCTTCTTCAAGATCACATCGCGGGCCCGCTCCAGAGCCGTGGGTGAGGGTACCAGACGGTCAATATGCCAGACCCGCTTCTCCAGGAAACTGGCAGGCCAGTCATAGGCCTCGGTCTGGACATCCTGCGGCATCGCCAGTGTCACCGCGCCGGTCTCCGCCGGGTCAGTCAGTACCCGCATGGCATTGAGGCAGGCTTCGATCAGCTGTTCAGGCCGTTCCACCCGATCCCAGTACTTAGACACCGCCCGAAACGCATCGTTGGCAGTAATGGTGTAGCTGTGCGGCATCTCGATCTGCTGGAGCACTGGGTCGGGCTGCCGATCGGCGAATGTATCACCGGGCAGAATCAGGACAGGAATCCTGTTGACGGTCGCAGTAGCAGCGCCCGTCACCATGTTGAGGGCTCCCGGGCCGATGGAGCTTGTGCAGGCCATGATCTTGAGCCTGTTGTTCTGCTTGGCATAGGCGGTGGCAGCATGGACCATACCCTGTTCATTCTGCCCGCGATAGTACTTCAAACCCAGATTGGGCAGATTCTCCAAAGCTTCACCGATTCCCAACACATTTCCGTGGCCAAAAAGGCCATATACGCCGTTAACAAACTTGTACTCTTGTCCGTCGAGTTCCACGTATTGGGCATCCAAGAAACGCAGTAGGGCCTGAGCAACGGTCAGGCGGACAGTCTTACCCATTCTTACTTCCTCCTCTCAGGGAAAAACACAGCGTTCTCATCAGTCACCCACAGGTGTTCAGGAACAAATGTGGGAGTAATGTAAGGATTGTCATCCAGGTGGCGGATCACCCAGAGATAGTACATGGCATATCCAGGAGCCGCCGTCTGAGGATGCACTTCATTCTGGACGATCTTCACCGTCGAGCGGTGTGTAACCTTAATCAGGTTATCGCCTAATACTGCCACACCGAACCCCTGCTCGGGCAGAAAGCGGTAGTGGTAGATCTCAGGCTGAGGATGGTGATGCGGCGGATAGCTGGACCATTTGCCGGGGAAGGTGATCACCTCACCCAGGACTAGGTTAGCATCGGGTGCATTGGACTTATCAAAGACTGTGCGCACAATGCGCGTAGAAGTCTCCTGCATCGTGCCTTTGCCCCGTTCTTCACTGCGCACATCCTCGGCGCGGTAGAACTTAGGAGCAAAACGCCGGGGGTTGGTGGTGGCGTTGACGGCCAGTTCCACATCGCTCTTGGCCGTAATCTCTACCTCAACCCCTGCAGGTACGTGCAGGCAGGGGCACGACTCATGGAACAGCGAAGTGCGCTCGGCACTGGCCTCCTCACGGTCAAACTTGAACCCGGCACTGCCTTCCATGAGAAGGTATGCCGTCTCTTTGTCGGTTTTTGCCCGATAGACATCGCCGGCCTTAATGCGGAGGATTCCGAAATCGATCATCGTATCGAGCGTCTCCTCGCCCTCAACTGTGATCGGTGTGTAGCCCCACCCGTACGGTTCTTTCCTGTCAACGAGCAGCACGAACTGCCACCCCTTTCCCTAGGAATTCTTCCTTGCCAGTACGGCTTTCGCCTTTTCGACAATCGCGGCACTGGTCAGTCCGAAGCGCTGCTGGAGGTACTCCACACTGCCCACTTCTCCGAACAGATCCTGCACACCCACCCGTTCTACAGGCACTGGAAAGTGCTGTACCACGACTTCCGCCACCGCCGAGCCGAGGCCGTTGATCACATTGTGGTTCTCTGCAGTCACGATCGCGCCGGTCTCTACCGCCGCGCGGATCACCAGTTCTTCATCCATCGGCTTGATAGTGAAAATATTAACGACTCGAGCGGAGATTCCTTCTCCGGCCAAGATTTCTGCTGCTTCCAGGGCCTCGGGGACCAGAATACCGGTGGCGATGATGGTTACATCTGTACCATCACACAGGACATGCCCGCACCCGATCTGGAACTCGGTACCCGGCTTGTAGACCTTCACGGGCTGTTTTCTGTTGATGCGGAGATACACGGGAGTATCCATTTCCACTACCTGCGGCAGGATTCCCCGCAACATCTCATTGTCAACGGGTTCGATCACCGTCATTGTGGGAATGCCTCTTAAGAAGCCCACGTCTTCCAAGGGCATGTGGGTGCCGCCGTTGTAGGCCGCAGTTACGCCTGGATCTGTACCGACGATCCTCACAGGCAGTTTGGCATAAGCAACGGACATGTAGATCTGGTCCAGAGCACGGCGGGCATTGAAGCAGGCGAACGTGTGGGTAAAAGGAATCTTCCCTACCGCGGCCAGCCCCGCTGCCACTCCCAGCATGTTGGCCTCCTGTACTCCTACGTTGATGGCCCGGCCGGGAAAGCGCTTCATGAACTTGACCGTGGAATTGGAGTTCATCAAGTCGGCGTCGAGCACTACGATGTTGGGGTTCTGCTCGGCGAGCTCAATGAGGGCATCGATGTACGCGTCCTTCATAGCTGTGCTGTCGAGTTCAAACCGCATCTCTTCCCGCCCCCTTCAGCGCCGCGATGGCTTCCTCAATTTGCTCCTTGGTAAAGCGCATGTGGTGGTTGAGTTCCACACCTTCGGCGAAGGTGCACCCCTTGCCTTTGATCGTGTGCAGGATGATCACTGAGCTCTGGCCCTCAGCGGCCTGGGCCCGGCAGATGGCTTCGTAGATCTGGCCCACATCGTGGCCGTCCACTTCCTGGGCGAACCAACCAAACTGCTCCCACTTCGCCCTCAGGTCCCCCAGCGGATTGATGTTGTCCACGTACCCATCCAGCTGCTGCTTGTTGTAATCAACAAAAACAATGAGATTATCCAGCTTGGCATTGCCGCCAAACAGGACGCCTTCCCAAATCTGGCCTTCTTGGCATTCACCGTCGCCGAGAATAATATAGACCCGGTTCGGGCGCCCGTCCATTTTCAGGCCGAGTGCCACGCCCAGCCCGGTGGACATCCCCTGGCCGAGAGAACCAGTGGTCATGTCGACGCCTGGAGTCTTATTCCGATCCGCGTGGCTGGGCAGATTTGTACCGCCTTGGTTCAGGGTTTTCAGCATTTCATAAGGGAAAAAGCCCTTCAGAGCAAGGGTTGCATAAAGGGCCGGCCCTGCATGCCCCTTGGACAGGACGAGCCAGTCTCTGCCCTCCCAGCGGGGATCATCTGGTTTGTAACGCATCACTTTGCCGTACAAGACGGCCAAGAGGTCCACGATGGACATAGCTCCGCCTATATGGCCGAAGCCGAGATGGCCAAGCTCTTCCAGCGTGGCAATGCGGATCTGGCGAGCAAACTCCTCCAGCCGCTCTCTTTCCTCACGATCCAATACCAACATCAATCACCTCAATTCACGACCTGTGGTAGAGTGGAAGCGCCCAAGGGGAACACGGCATAGGTGTAATCGGGGCCCAAGATCTCCTCTGCCCGGCGGAGCGCGCCTTCCAGGGAACCGGTGACGGTCATCCCCACCATCTTCTCTTCGGCAAGCACAGAGGACGTCACCAGGATGATCTCGGCAGAGGTACTCACCTTGCTGATGGCCGCCGCCTTATGCCCGCCGAGCACGAACTGTCTGCGCAGGTCAGCCAGGAGTTCTCCTGGCGCCTTGCCGGATGTCATCCACTGCTGGAAGACCTTGCTGCCGTACCCCTCACCGCACTCAGCCACTAAGATGATCACGCCGCCGGGCCGCACAACACTGGCGCAGTTATCCAGCGCCTTCTGCGCTTGGTAGAGGTTGATGTCCTTCGGGTCTCCGCCCGCACTTACCAGCGCAAGATCCACCTTGGCAGGCAGCTGTACTACTCCTTCTGCGGCAAGGCGGCGGCACAGCGCCCTGTGCGCCTGAATCACGTCTCCGGCAGCTGCATCCACAATGCGGTGGTGCTCATCGACAATTACGTTGAGGATGAAGTCGATACCCACCATCGCTGCGGCTTCTTCCAGGTCTTCGCGCACCGGGTTGCCGTCGATCAGCGCTGCCACAGCAGTGTCCTTCACCATGTGCGAGTGGTTTTCAGTGACAGTCCGTTCCGAGGCGGTTCCGGGAATAAGCGCTTTGGCCCCACCGGAATAGCCTGCAAAATAATGGAACTCCACATTCCCCAGGCAGATGCGGAAATCCGCCTCCACAACTTCTCGGAAGACTTCAACGTGAGTCCCCCGGCTGGTTGTGCCCACGTATACCACATCATTGATATCGTGGTTGATCACCCGCACCTTGTCGTACACTTCGGCGCCCACCGACAGCCTCAACTCTGCCTCAGTCATGGGCCGGTGCAGCCCCAATGCCATCACGACGGTTATCTGTTCTAGATCTGCACCTGCATCCTCCAGCTCCTTGAGGAGCGGCGGCAGCAGTTTATCGTTGGGGCACGGCCGCGTCATATCACTGGTGATGATCACTATCCGCTGGCCCTGCTGCACCAGCGCGCCGAGGCGCGGCGTGCCAATAGGGTTTTGGAGGGCAGACCAGATGAGGTCTGCCTCTCTGCCTTCCCCCACTGTCTTATTGGGCAGAAACGTGCCCACCCAGCCGCGCCTGGGCATTGTCACTTCCCGCTCGCCCTTACCGTAGGGAAGCTTGAACGTCAGGGTCATGAGTATTTCCTCCCGTAGGCTTTGCGCAGAGCAGTGATGAGCGGGAGCTCATCTCCGGACAAGAAGCGGACCATGGCGCCGCCTGCGGTGCAAATATAGCCGAAGCGTTCATTGGCATTCTCCACAAAACGCTGAGCCGCGGTGACACTGTCGCCGCCTCCCACCACGGAGTAGCCGGGAGCATCGGCGATAGCATTCCAGACCACCTTCGTGCCCTCGGCAAAGAGCGGCTTTTCGTACGCACCCATGGGCCCGTTCACAAATATGGTTCCGGCCGCGGCGATCTCTCGGCAGAACAGCTCGATACTCTGCTTACCGATGTCCATAAAGAGGGCCCCTGCTTCGGCCAAGCCAGCAAGGCCGCATTCTTTCCTCCGCCCATCCTCTTCATATGCGAAGTCGATGGGATTGACGAATTTCTCTTCAAACCGATCCAGATAGCCTCTTGCTTCTTCCACCCACTTCAGCAGGCCGCGATCAGCCAAGAACTCATGTTCCCTCTGGCCAAAATCTACGCCTCTCGCCATCTGGAACAGGATACCTGTCACGCCGCCTGTGAGGATCCGGTCCGCGATGCCCTTCTCCAGCACTTGGCGGAGCATACCGAAGGCATCGGACACCTTGAGCCCGCCCAGCACGAAAACGGCCGGCCGCACAGGGCTCTCTGCTACCCGGCTTAGGGCGCCGAACTCAGCGATGAGCTGACGGCCCCCTGCCGTGGGCAGGAGCTCAGGGAATGCCACCATCGACGGCGCACTGCGATGCGCAGCTGCGAAAGCATCATTGACGTAGTAGTCGGCCAGAGGGGCCAGATTGCGCACCAAGTAGGTATTGAGCATCTCTTCCGGCTTGAGCTTCACTACGTCCTCAAAGGTGGAGATCTCTTCGCAGAGATAGCGCACGTTTCCCAGCAGAACTGCTTCGCCCGGCTGCAGCTCCTTCACTGCCTGCTGTGCCGCCGGCCCCGCCACATCGTCAATGTACTTCACCGGCCGGCCCAGCCGCTCCGAGAGCAGCTGGGCATGTTCGCTCATGGGAATCAGGTTGTGGTAGTCCAGGGTATCTCCCTGGTGTGCCAAAATGGCGACCTTGGCGCCACGGCCCAGCAGATCGCGGATCGTGGGAATGCTCTTGTCGATCCGGTTCGTGTTGACGATTCTCTTCGTCTTCGGATCGATGGGCGAGTTGATGTCCACTCGGAGTATAACCGTCTTGCCGCTGTAGTCAAAATCGTCGATCGTGTGAATGGCCAGTGTCACAGGACATCACTTCCTTGGGTGCAGATTGAGATACTTGTTCGTCATGCCGACACCTTCCAGACGGTCGGACTGCATCTCCGTGGCAGCTCTGATACCGTCGATGGTCTCGGGGATAACCACAGCCTCCTGAGGCACGTTGAAGGCGAAAATAATGTGGCCCTCGAACACCTGCACCGTTTCCTCAAACACCGCGATCTCATACATATCGCTGTGAGGATTGCCCAGATCGCGAGCATAGCGGAACAGCGCCGCATTCCCTTGGAACCCGTCCTTGATGCGCACAACCCGGATGCGTGGATGCGCGTAGAACATATCCAGGACTTCCTCACGGGTGACAGGCTTCTTGGGCTTGATGTTTGTAGAGATGATGTGCCCATGTGTTACTGGAGTATGCACCAGGACGCCTGTGGCTTTGATATGCGGCATGATCAGCATCAAGTCAGTCGCCTGGTGGCTCGGCACCTTGTCAACTTTGAGAGCGTTGGTGAGGCCGCGATGGTAGTCACCTGGGTCCGCAACACGACGGATGATCGTAATCATCACGTTGTCAACGCCTACTGCCCGGTCAACGCAGTCCACCGCCCGGATCAGGCCGGTAGTGTTGCAGGAAGTAAGCTTGAGGAACTGCTTACCTAGGCCCTTCTCATAGTTGGCGTAGCCGTGGAAAAACACATCAGCCACGTTCGTGCTCTCGCCGCCCTGGAAGATGGCCTTTTTACCGTACTGCTCATAAAGGGCTTTGTTCTTCTCGCCCACACCGGCGGGAGTGGCGTCCAAGATGATATCGCACTTCTGGACCAGATCTTCGACTGTACCCGAGACCTTGACGCCTGCTGCTTCAACCTCTTCTCTTCGGCTGGGGTCAACCAAGTAGAAATCGTACGGCATGCCCCGTTCAGCGAGGGCCCTCACAGAAAGGGTGAGGCCAACATCAGCCACGCCCACTAGTTCCATGTCTTCTTGACGGGAAACACCAGCAGCCAGCCGCAGGCCGATCACACCATAACCCACAACTCCGACTTTAACCATCCAGCATTCCTCCTCACGGCATATTGTTATTAGTTACACAAAGGTTTATATAGGTTCATTTGGGTTTACTTTAGGTGCCTTTGATTCCATTATATCCCTAAGTGAACGGTAGTTCAATACCTCAGCAGGAATTCCTTAATATAGTAGGGAATATTGATAATGCGGAAAGAAGGGATGAACATGAACTCGGCAAGGCGCCTCGAAGAAATCGCGCAAATCCTTGCTGCCCGAGGCAGTGTCGAAGTACAAGAACTGGCCAAAAGATTCAGCGTAACAGGGAAAACAATCCGCCTTGACTTGGACAAGCTGGCCAAGATGGGGATGGTCGAGCGGGTTCACGGCGGTGCGGTTTTGAAACAGCCCCAAACCGATCTGTTCCAGATTCGAACCCGCAGAAAAACAAACCTCAGGGAAAAGCAGGCCATCGCCCAGAGGGCGCTGGAGTACATCGAAGAGGGTGATATCATCATCATCGACGCGGGCAGCACCACTCTGCCCCTCAGCCGCCTGCTGGGTGATAAGCGGATCACGCTCCTCACCAACGACCTGCTCATTGCCGGTGAAGTGCTGGAAAAAGAAAACGTCACGCTGTATGTGACCGGCGGCAGGTTGAGCGATCACCGGCGGGAAGGCGTTTACACCCTCTTGGGCAGAGATGCGGAAGCCCTGCTGCGCAAGTATAAGGTCAACAAACTCTTCTTGGCTGCTACGGCCGTGAACTTTAAACAAGGCCTCATGGTATATTCTGAAGACGTGGCCGCCGCCAAGAAGGCAATGATGCAGGCCGCCGAACAGGTCATCTGCATGGCCGATTACTCCAAGTTCCACCAGCAGGCCTTCCTCACCTTTGCCCGGCTCGAAGAGATCGATGTACTGATCACCGACAGCCGCATTCCGGACGAAGACGTCAGGTATCTGGAGAGCAGAGGGATCAAGGTTGATGTGGCAAGGACAAGCGGGCCGTGATGGGGAAATGGTCCGATGGGAACCGCCCATCTACCCTATCCTTGACGATGGCCGCTTCCACAACTTCAACGTCAGGAGTGGCAAAGATATAATCGATCCAGCTCAAGCTCAAGCCGCTAAAGCCGTGAAAAGTGGCGCCCCCCGCATTCTTCTCCATGAGCGCGTCGCGCAGGTGGCTGCGGAACAGCTGAACGGGCGCGTCTGCCGGCTCGCAGTTGAAATCGCCCATCAGGATGCACGGCATTCCCCCAGCCGCCAACGGGGCCATTCGCTCCCAGATGATCTCCGCCCCATTACGACGCGCCTCTTCTCCAGCATGGTCAAGGTGTGTGTTGAACACAGCGAACCGCGCACCGGCCCCGATGGGCTCAAAAACGCCCCAGGTACAGATGCGCGGCAGCGAGCTGTCCCACGACCGGCTGCCCGGAACCTCTGGTTCAGTTGAGAGCCAAAACTGGCCCTGTTCCACCAGCTTGAGCTGATCCGGGCGGTAGTACACCGCATTGTGCTCTCCGGTGCGATCCTTGTCGCGCCCTGAGCCGAACCGCTCGTAACCGGGCAAAATTGCGTCAAGGCCCGCCAGCATAGTGGGCAGGCCCTCTTGAGTGCCCAAAACCACTGGCTGGTACTTATCGATGACCATCTTAACAGCCTGCAGGCGGTGCGGCCAAGAGTTTTCACCGTCTCCTTCATTCCAGTAGCGCAAGTTAAACGACATCACATCTACAATCACTGCTGCACTTCCTTTCAGGGGAAGGAGGGCGATAGTCCGCCCTCCTTTTATTGCTTACTCCTCTAGGCCTTTGAGATACCGCCGGAGGTTGCTGAGCCCAATCCGCACTCCCATCACCGGGTCTTCCAGGCCCTCAAACTCGATGGAAAGCACGCCGTCATATCTGTGTGCCTTCAGCAGCCGCAGGCACTGTGCCACCGGCACTGCCCCATGGCCGACAATGGCTCCCCGCAGGTAGTTCCCGGCGCGCGTGGGAAACCATCCTTCTCCCGGATCGGGTTCCCGGCCGGACTTGTAGTGAAAGTCCTTCACATGCACGTGGAATACGTACGGCAGCAGCTTACCCACTGCCTGTGCCGGGTCTTCATCGACGCAAAGGAAATTCCCGATGTCCACGAGGACGCCGAAATTGGGATGGCCAACAGCGTTGACCAGCTTCTCCACGCGATCACTGTCCTGAGCAAAGTAACCGTGGTTCTCGACCATAGTTCGGATACCCAGATCGGCTGCAAATTCCGTCACCGCCCGGCATCCTTTGGCGAGGATCGGCAGGGCATCATCAAAGCCCCGTGCTCCCACCTTGCCTTCGGGGAACCCCCACGCTGCATCGTGGCGCATGCCCTTACATCCCAGCACATGGGCCACGCGCACCTCTTCCTGCAGGCGCTTCGCTTCGGCCTGCCAATCGCCACCCGAACCGGTGAGGAAGTCGGCGCCAATAGTGTAGTTTGCCACCTTGAGGCCTGCCTCATCACAGGCGTCCTTTACCCGCTTCGCAAAGTCCAAAGGCGCCTCTCCCGCTGGCGGCTTGGGCAGTCCGGCAAACTCGATCACATCAAACCCCAGTTCCTTTACCTTGGCGATGATCTGAAAGACATCGAACCCGGCGCGGCTGAAACTGTATGAACTGACTCCCAACTGCAATACCAACACCTCATCCTAGTACTCTTCAGTACGCCCAAACTCCGCAGATTCTACCCACTGTTCAGCCTTGCGTAAGTGCTCCACAATGTCCTCGAACACTCGCTTGTGCAGCCTTTCCTGCTCCAGCAAGAACCGGAACAGGCGCTGCTCCGCCTCATCCTCCGCCTGAGCCAGCATGTCCTCGTACAGCTTAATGCTGTCCTCCTCAATCCGCAGAGCCTCTGTGTACACATCCAGCTGCCCCGGCTCGCTCTTCCAGGCAGCGGCGAAATCAGCATGCCCGGCAAACACACTCTGGAACTCGTTGTACACCTGGCTTTCGTTCAGCTCATACGCCAGCTTCCGTCCATGCTGTTCCAGCAGGTGGGCATGTTCCCGCTCATCTGCCGCCAACCTGCGGAACACTGGTTCCAACAGCGTGCCCTGCAGCCGCTCCGCTTGCGCCCAGTAATACTTCTCGCCATCCCGCTCCATCTGAATGGCGTAATCCAGAGCAGTCATGACCAGTCCTCCTCGGCTTATAGTCTCTGCACAAACTCCTTACCGAAGCCCTGGGCTTCCTTCAGCGCATCTTCATCCGGCATCCAAGCCGCCCGGTATCCATCGTGCACCACTTCGAAACCGCAAGCCGTCAGTTCTTCACTGATGAGTTTCACGCCCTCGCCGCTCCAGCCGTAGCAGCCGAATGCAGCGGCCTTCTTGTTCTGGAACTTGAGCCCCTTCACCATCTCCAGCAGGGCACCGATTGACGACAGGAAGCGGTTGTTGATGGTGGGCGATCCGACGAGCACCGCCTTGGACTTGAAGATCTCCGTCACAATATCGTTCTTGTCTTCTTTGCCCGCATGGCAGACTCTGATCTTGACGTCTTCATCCACCATCTGGATGCCCGCGGCGATGGCTTCTGCTAAGCAGCGGGTGCCGTTCCACATCGTATCATAGACAATGGTGATCTGGTTTTCCTGATAGTCGCCTGCCCATTCCATATACTTGTGCACAATCTGCAGCGGGTCGCGGCGCCAGATCACGCCGTGGCTGGTGCAGATCATGCTCACCGGCAGGTTGAGAGCTAGTACTTCATCGATCTTCTTCCTCACCAACCGGCTGAACGGAGTAAGGATGTTGGCGTAGTACTTGATGGCCTGCGCATAGAGTTCGCACTGGTCAACCGTGTCGTTGAACAGCGACTCGGTGGCAAAATGCTGGCCAAAGGCGTCGTTGCTGAACAGGATGTCCTCACCAGTCAGATAGCTGAACATGGTGTCAGGCCAGTGAAGCATAGGCGCTTCCACGAAGATCAGTTTCGTGGCGCCGAGATCCAACGTGTCACCTGTCTTGATGGGAACGAAGTTCCAGTCAGCGTGGTAGTGGCCCTTGAGAGACTTGATCCCGTTCTTGGTGCAGTAGATGGGTGTGTCGGGAATCTCTCGCATCAGCTCCGGCAGCGCGCCGCTGTGATCGATCTCACCGTGCTGGATCACAACAGCGTCGATGGCCTTGAGGTCCACTTCGTCCCTGAGATTGTCCACAAATTCCTTGGCATACGGGGCCCATACCGTGTCAATCAGTACGGTCTTCTCATCCCTGATCAGGTACGAGTTGTAGGTGGAACCTGCAAAAGTGGAATACTCCTCGCCGTGGAACGTCCGCAGCTCCCAATCCACTTTGCCCACCCAGGTTACCCGCTCACAAATCCGCTTGCTCTGCTTCATGCGCTCTCACTCCTTCGTCTCGGTGTTCTCGACGGCCTTTTCCTGCCGCACGCCCCGAACCAGCGCGATCACTTCGCTGATGAGCGCCTTCGCAACAGCAAAGACCGGTACGCCCAGCACCAGACCCAGAATGCCGGCCATACTGCCGGCGGACAGAAGGATAACGATGATAGTCACGGGGCGGATGTGCAGCTTCTTGCCCAGGGCCAAGGGGACACCAGGTGGCCTTCTAGCTGCTGCACTATGACCACCACCACAAGCACCTTCACCGCCGCCAGCAGCAGTGCGTAGTCCAGGCCGATGAACTGGCCCTCAATCAGGGGCTCGGCCAGATATTAGAGCAGCCACGCAAGTCTCCTCTCTTCCTCCTGCCCACTCAGCGGTTGCGAGGTAGGCTTTGCTCCAGGAGCCACTCATAGAGCTCAGGGTTGGCGTATGTCTCCGTCCATGAGTCGTGGCCGGCATCGGGGTAAACCGTAAATCTGACGTTTCCTCCCACCTTGCGCAGCTCTTCTACCAGTATCTCCGACTCCCTCAGCGGCACCACTTCATCCTTGGCGCCGTGGAAAACCCAGATCGGCACGTCTCGCAGGGCCTGCACCCTGGCCGGAAAACCAAAGAACGGGAGCCCCGCACCACAGATGGGTACCACTGCTGCGAACCGCCCGGGCGACTCCACTGCCAGATGCCAGGACCCATACCCACCCATGCTCAGACCCGTGAGGTAGATCCGGTTCCGGTCGACCCGGTACTGCGACTCAAGCTCATCCAGAAGGAGCGCCAGGTCTTCCACGTGCAGGTTCCACCACGAATTCTGGGGGCACTGGGGCGACACCACGATGAAGGGAAACTCCTTCCCTTCTGCGATCAGCCGCGGCGGGCCGTGCCGCTTGACAAGATCCAGGTCGTTACCGCGTTCGCCTGCCCCGTGCAGGAACAGGAGCAGCGGCCACTGCTTCTGCTCGTCTTGGCCATACCCTGGCGGCAGGTACAGCAGGTAGTCGAGGGCCACAGTTTTCTGCACGGTCCTCTCAAAACGCTTCTTCACTTGGCTCATGAACTCACCTCGTTTCGCGTTTAGGATTTCTCTATCTGCCGAGGTTTCCCTTCCTAGATGGAGGCCCGCACCTGAACTAAAAGCAGGAATCCACCGCCCCAGACGGGAATTGTTATGAAAATCTCGATTCAAGATTGTCAGGTTCAGCAGGGGGCTTCACAACTGTGGCTGTTTTTCGCACTGGACTAGATGTCGGATCTACTACCGTGAAACTAGTTGTGTTGGATGCCGAGGGCCAGATCCGCTGTGCTGACTACCGCCGGCATTACGCGGACATCCGCACATCAGTGCTGGATCTCCTGCGTACGGTCTATGAGCAGGTGGGCGACATTACCACAGCCGTTCAGGTGACGGGGTCAGGCGGGATCGCCTTGGCTGAAGCTTGCGGTGCCCCGTTCATCCAGGAGGTCATTGCGGGAACCACGGCACTGCGGAAACTGTACCCGCAGACGGACGTTGCCATTGAGCTGGGCGGAGAAGATGCGAAGATCATCTACCTCAGCGACGGGCTGGAGCAGCGGATGAACGGTACCTGTGCAGGCGGAACCGGGGCGTTCATCGACCAGATGGCGGTACTCCTCAACACCGATGCCGCAGGCTTAAACGAGTTGGCTAAGAGCCACACCACCATCTACCCGATTGCGGCCCGCTGCGGAGTCTTCGCCAAAACCGATGTCCAGCCGCTCCTCAACGAGGGCGCTGCGAAGGCAGATATTGCGGCATCGGTACTGCAGGCAGTGGTAATCCAGACCATCAGCGGCCTGGCCTGCGGGCGTCCGATTCGAGGGAACGTAGCCTTCCTGGGCGGGCCCTTGTACTTCCTTTCTGAGCTGCGGCGGCGGTTTATCGAGACTCTAGAGCTCAGGCCAGAACAGGTTGTCTTTCCCGAGCACTCGCAGCTGATCAACGCGATCGGGGCGGCGCTGACGGCGGACACCGGCCGGCCAGTTATGCTTTCCGAACTCATCCGCGCCGCTCAGGACGCCGCAGCGCTTACCCGGGAAGAAGCACCGCGCCTAAGGCCGCTGTTCGCCAGCGAGGAAGAGTTGGCTGAGTTCAGGCGCTTTCACGAATCGCACCGAGTTAATCGGGCCTCTCTCCAGGAGCACAGCGGCGACTGCTATCTCGGCATCGATGCCGGTTCCACCACTACTAAGCTGGCTTTGATCGACAGCCGCGGCCGCCTTTTGTACTCACACTACAGCAGCAACCACGGCAGCCCGCTTCACACAGTCATCGCGGCCCTGCTGGAGATGTACCGCACCCTTCCGCCCGGCGCCGTCCTCCGCAACGCCGCGGTGACTGGATACGGCGAGGGGCTGATCAAGGCTGCCCTTCAGGTTGACATCGGCGAAGTGGAGACGATCGCCCACTATAAAGGCGCGGACTTTTTCTACCCTGGAGTGGACTTCGTCCTCGATATCGGCGGCCAGGACATGAAGTGCATGCGCATCCGCGACGGCGTAATCGAGAGTGTAATCCTCAACGAGGCGTGCTCCTCTGGCTGCGGTTCATTCCTGGAGACATTTGCCAAGTCGCTGGATATGAGCATTGAGGAGTTTGCGCAAGCTGCGCTGACAGCGGAGCGGCCCGTTGATCTCGGTTCCCGCTGTACAGTGTTTATGAACTCTCGCGTCAAGCAGGCGCAGAAAGAAGGGGCCTCTTTGGGAGAGATTTACGCGGGCCTCTCGTACTCTGTGGTCAAGAATGCTCTGTTCAAAGTAATTAAGATCCGCCAACCGGAACAGCTGGGTGACAAAATCGTTGTCCAGGGCGGAACCTTCCTCAACGATGCCGTGCTGCGCGCCTTTGAGCTCCTTACGGAGCGGCGGCCGGTGCGCCCTGATATCGCCGGGATCATGGGAGCTTTCGGTGCCGCCTTGATCGCCCGCGAGCGCTGCCCACAGGGGCACCGCTCCACCCTTCTCGGCCCGGAAGCGCTGAGAAAGCTGGAAGTAAGAACCACCAAGGCCCGCTGCGGGCGCTGCGCCAACAACTGTCTGTTGACCATCAACCGCTTTGGCGATAAGGGCCGGTTTGTCTCGGGCAACCGCTGTGAGCGAGGGTCAGGGGAAGCGCTCAAGCAGAGCCATCTGCCCAATCTGTACGCGGACCGCTGTGCCCGCCTTTTTGCCTACACTCCTCTTCCGGAAGACAGCGCGCCGCGGGGCAAGATCGGCATTCCGCGCGTGCTGAACATCTATGAAGATTATCCTTTCTGGTTCACTTTCTTCACCAAGCTGGGATTCCGAGTGGAACTATCACCTCCTTCAAGCAAGGAGGTGTACGAACTGGGCATTGAGAGCATGCCCTCAGAATCCGTATGCTATCCAGGCAAACTGGCCCACGGCCACATCGCCAGCTTGATCGACAGCGGCTGCAAAGTGATCTTCTACCCGTGCGTGCCCTTGACGCGCCAAGAGCAGGAGGAGGCAGACAACCATTTCAACTGTCCCATCGTCTCTTCTTATCCGGAAGTGATCAAGAACAACATGGAGCGGCTGCGGGAAGAAGAGGTCCTGTTCTTACACCCCTTCCTGCCGCTGGACAACCAGGGTCGGTTAAGCCGGCGCTTGTATGAGGAACTGGGGCCAGTTTTCGGCCTGCAACGCCGCGAGGTAGAGGAAGCCGCAGCGGCGGCCTGGGCAGAACAGGATCGCTTCCGCCGCGACGTGGAGGCTATGGGCGAAGCAGCCCTGGCCCGCATCAGACAGGAAGGCCTGATCGGCATTGTCCTCGCCGGTAGGCCGTACCACTTGGATCCGGAGATCAACCACGGTATTCCTGAGCTCATTAACTCGCTGGGCATGGCTGTGCTCACAGAAGACTCCATCGCCCACCTGGGCAGCCCCGAGCGGCCGCTGCGGGTGGTGGACCAGTGGGCCTATCATTCACGCTTGTATGCTGCGGCTGACTTCGTCACCACACAGCCCCAGCTGCAGCTGGTGCAGCTGAACTCGTTCGGCTGCGGCCTCGATGCCATCACCACCGATCAAGTGCAGGAAATACTGGAGGCCAAGGGCAAGCTCTACACCTGCCTCAAGATCGACGAGGGCAGCAACCTGGGGGCAGCTCGTGTGCGCCTGCGCTCGCTGCAGGCTGCGATCAGAGAACGCTCCCGGGCCAACGCTGCTCCAGCGCGGCCCTATGGCTTCCGCAAACAGCTTTTCCAGCGCTGGATGAAGAGCCGCCACACCATCTTGGCGCCTCAGATGTCCCCTATCCACTTCGATCTTTTGGAAGCGGCACTGCAGTACGCTGGTTATCGCGTGGAAGTCCTGCCATCAGTGGACCACAAGGCTGTAGAAGAAGGCCTGAAGTACGTGAATAACGATGCTTGTTATCCTGCCGTCCTGGTGGTCGGCCAGATCCTTGCCGCTCTCCGCTCCGGCCGTTATGATTTGGACAACACGTCTGTCATGATCACGCAGACGGGGGGACAGTGCCGGGCCACCAACTACATCGGCCTCCTGCGCCGGGCGCTCAAAGACGCCGGCTTTGGGCACGTGCCAGTCATTTCGCTCAGTGCCCAGGGATTGGAGAAATCGGGGTTCAAGTTCACACCAGGCCTGATCCACCGGGGTGTGATGGCGGTAGTGTATGGAGACTGCCTGATGCAGCTGCTTTACCGCGTCAGGCCCTATGAGGCGGAACCAGGTTCGGCCAACCGCCTCTACGAAAAATGGGCGCAGATCTGCAGGCATTCGCTGGCAAAGGTGGACCCCCGCACCTACGTGCGGAACATCTGGGCCATGGTGCGGGAGTTTGATGCCCTCCCCCTGGTAGAACGCTTCAAGCCGCGAGTGGGTATTGTAGGCGAAATCCTGGTCAAGTACCATCCCACAGCCAACAATCAGGTGGTGGAAATCGTGGAGAAGGAGGGCTGCGAGGCAGTCGTCCCTGGCCTGGTGGACTTCCTCAACTACTCTCTGTTCGGTTTGGATTTCAAATACCGGTATCTCTCCGGCACGAAGGCCAGCCAGATCCTTGCGGATACCGCTATTGCCCTGCTGGAACTGTACCGCCGGCCGCTGAAGGAAGCTCTCGCCCGCAGCAAACGCTTCCACCCGCCGAAGACCATCTGGGAGATCGCTCAAAAAGCAAAGCAGGTATTAGGTTTGGGGCACCAGGCAGGAGAAGGCTGGCTGCTCACCGGCGAGATGATTGAGCTGATCGAAGCGGGCGTTGAAAACATCATCTGTATGCAGCCCTTTGCGTGCCTGCCAAATCACGTCACAGGCAAGGGCATGATCAAAGAGGTGCGCCGCCTGTACCCACAGGCCAACATTGTGGCAGTAGACTACGACCCGGGAGCCAGCGAGGTCAACCAGCTGAACCGCATCAAACTGATGCTGGCCGCTGCATTCGAAAACCTCAAACGGGAAACCGTTTCTGTTCACTAACTAGGCGCGCAAGAACGGCTGTCGCACAGGACAGCCGTTCTTTCTTGTGCAGCTGTTATCCCTTTACTGCGCCTCCCAAGATGCCTCGGACGAAGTACTTCTGCAGCGAGAAGAAAACCACCAGCGGTACAAACATGGAGACAAATGCAGCAGCCGTCAGCAGGTGCCAGCTCTGGCCGTAAGAACCCACGAGGCTGGACAGGCGCATCGTCAGCGGTGCCACAGACTCGTGGCCGCCCAAGTAGATGAGCGCTACCAGCAGGTCGTTCCATACGAACAAGAACTGGAAGATGACGAGGGAAGCGATGGCGGGAACCGACAGCGGTACCGCCAGCCGCACAAATGTCATCCAGATCGATGCTCCATCTATGTACGCCGCTTCAAACAGTTCGTCGGGAAGCGCATCAAAGAAGCTGTGCAGCATGAACACGGCAAAGGGCAGGCCGTAGCCCGTGTGTACCAGGGTCAGCCCGGTGAAGGTGCCGCTGAGGCTGAGCTTGTTGTACAGCCGCAGCACGGGGATGAAGGTCATCTGGGTAGGAACCACCAGCATCATGACAATCAGTCCGTAGAAGAAACCTCTGCCGCCAAAGTGCAGCTTTGACAAGCCGAACGCGGCCAAAGCTGCCACAAAGACGGGGACAACTGTGCCCGCAATGGTGATGATAAAACTGTTGCGAAATGCGGTACTCATCCCACCGGTGGCCAGGACCGTGCGATAGTTCTCCAGTGTGAACTGAGTAAACTTCAGCGGGCTGGACAGCACCGTCCACCAGCCAGAACTCGTTACTTCACTGGCCGGCCGGAACGACGTGATAAACAGGCCCAGCGTGGGTACGATCCATATCACCATGGCGAAGATCACGGCCGCATTTACCACAAGGCGCGGCAGCGTGCGCCGCAGTTTGGCGCCGTTCATCAGCGTTCCTCCCCTTTCAGCTTGGTGCGGATGTTATAGTACATGATCGGGATAATAATGAGGAACAAGACAACCGCAATCGCACTGGCCCGGCCGGTGTTGGCAAACTGAAACATCTCTTTGTACATGCGGTTGGCGATCACTTCCGTGCCGTAGTTGCCGTTGGTCATCACGTAGATGATGTCAAAGATCTTGAGCACGTTCACCAGCATGGTGGTAACCACAACAGACAGAGCGGGACGCATTTCCGGCACAATGATGTGCCAGAACAACTGCAGGTCGCGCGCCCCATCCACCTGCCCCGCTTCCAGCAGTTCCTTGGGAATCCCCTTGTAGGCCGCGGACAAAATCACCATACAGTACCCTGTCCAGATCCAGAGGCCCACTACAATCAGTGCGAAATTGTTGATGGGCGACTCAATCAGCCACCCTACCGGCTCAAAGCCGAGGGCGACCAAGATCTGGTTCAGAAGGCCGATCTGCTCCGAACCCGGCGGGCGGTAGTTGTACATGAACTTCCACACCACACCTGCTCCCACGAACGAAACAGCCATGGGCATAAAGATGACTGACTTCGCCAGGCTTTCATACTTGACGCGGTCAACAAGAATGGCCAGGAGCAGGCCCAACCCAACCGTGCCGGCAGTAAAGAAGACGACCCAGAGAAGGTTGTTCTTGAAGGCCCGCACCATCGTGGCGGACGTGAACACGTACTTGTAGTTATCCAGCCCCACAAAGTGCTCCGAACGGCGGTCCATAAAGCTGTAGACAGCCGTCTGGAGAGCCGGGTACACTTGGTAGACCAGCAGAAAGGCCACCGCGGGGCCGACAAAGAAAAGGGGGGCCCAAAATCCAGCTTTGCGCTTCATCCTTACACCCCTCTAGATGGTGTCAGAAGGGGCTGGCCCTGAGGCCAGCCCACCGAGTGTAAGCCTGCGTGTGCTTTAATACGCTTCCTGAGCAGCCTGTTCCAAGAACTCCAGGATGGAATCGAGGTCTTCGCCGCCGATGTACATCAGAGGCGCTTCGAAGAACGCACCGGAGCCAACAGCAGCCGGCATGGAGTCGGAACCGTCGAAACGGAAGACCTCAGCCTTGTTCAGCGCTTCCGCCATGGCCCTGGTCAGATCATCAGGATAGACAGCAGGATCGATCTTGTTGTTGGTTCCCAGCTTGCCTAGGGCGCCGACCCAGATTGCCTGCGCCTCCGCGGTGGCCATGAACTTCATGAACTCCGCAGCCTCGGGTGTATCGTTGAACTGGGCGAGCATGTCGCCGGCACCGAGCATCGGGTTGCCGTGTTCTTCCTTGATCGGCGGGAACAGGAAGAAACTCACATCTTCACCGATGACAACATCGGGATTGGCTTCCCGGATGAAGCTTGTGATAAAGCTGGCCTGACGGTGCATCATCGCCCGCGGCGGATCCGTGAACAGGTCATTGACAGAATCGCCAAAGTTGGTGGAGAGCACCGCGGCCGGGCCACCGTACACATAATCGCTGTTCCGTACAATCTTGCCGAAGATCTCCCAGGCTTCCTTGACCCGCGGGTCTGTCCAAGGAATCTCATGAGCTACCCACTGGTCGTACACCTCAGGGCCGGCAGTGCGGAGCATAATGTCTTCGATCCAGTCAGTGGCCGGCCAACCGCTGGCGGCACCGGATTCAACACCGATGGCCCAGGGAGTGTCACCGTTGGCCACCATCTGATCCATCAGAGCTTCCAGCTCTGCCCATGTAGTGGGCACTTTGTAACCCTTAGCTTCCCACACATCGGGCCTGTACCAGATGAGGCTCTTGACGTCAGCCGAGATCATCAAACCGTAGAAACCATCTTCGTAAGAGCCGAGCTCGATCCAGGCAGGGCCCAGGTCAGCAGCGAGAAGATCCATATCCAGATGCTTCCTCAGGTCCACCAAGGCACCCCGCTCAGCATACTGCTTCATGGCACCGGGTCCGGGGATGGCAGCGATGTCAGGCGGGTTCCCCGCTTGCAGGCGAGTCTCCAGCACCGTAGGCAGATCACGCGTACCTTCGAACTGCGCCTTGATACCGGTTTTCGCCGTAAACGCGTCCATCACTTTCTGAAACGCTTCCAGCTCCTGTCCGCCCCACACGCCCAGAATCGTGACCACCTTTTCCTGTGCCAGTACGATGCTGGGCGCAAGCACCAGGCTCAGGGCGATAAGAAAGATGACTGTCCACAACCTGCTTCTCTTCAACTCTGTCAGCCTCCCTGTGTCTAGAAATTGGCATTGCGTGCAACCGGTTGTATTCCGTCAAAAATCAAACCGGCCGCGATAATTATTGGACGCGGTTCCGGCCATTTCCTGCTAAAATCCGCAACTTTTTGTTGATCATTGAGATTTTGGTCGCGCTACTGTGTTCCCTTGGTTAACCAGGCGGACGGGCAGTGTAATCTGTCTGGCTGCCCTCTTCTTGCCTTTTTCCAGCTGATCCAACAGGGCGTAAGCCACCTGCCGCCCCAACTCGCTGATGGGTTGTTGAACTGTAGTGAGCGGCGGGGTCAGGTAACGGCCTACTTCAACGCCGTCAAAGCCGATCACGGAGAAGTCCTCCGGTACTCGGATCCCCGCTTCCTGAAGTGCCTGGATGGCACCGATGGCCATGAGGTCGTTGCTGGCAAAGGCTGCCGTCGCCTTCAGACCGCCGTTTTGCAGCCGCGCCCGAACAGCCCGGTATGCCCCTTCGCGGGTGAAGTCTGCCTGCCAGATGAGGTCTTGGTCCAGCGGCAGCCCGAAGTCCTTAAGAGCGCGCACGTAGCCCTGCAGCCTGTTCTGGGCAGCCACCAACCGCTGCTCACCCGTGATGACAGCGATGCGCCGGTGGCCCCACTCATACAGCTCTGCCACGGCGAGGTACGCTCCTCCCTCGTTGTCGCCATCCACCCACGCCACATCGGGCACATTGGTCTGGCCCAGGAACACAAAGGGCATGCCGTTCTTCTGCAGAATCTCGATGCGCTCATCTTCCACACGCGGTTCGGTCAGAACCACCCCATCTACCCGCCCAGGCGCCAAGAGCTGTGTGATGGTGCTGGCAGCGTTCTCCCGGCTGACCTGGGGCAGGAGCATGCTGTAACCGTGTTCGAACAGCACGGAGCTGACACCGTTTAGGTACTCCAGGAAAAACGGATCAGCAATGGTTCGGGGAGCGCCTGGGAACACGACACCGATGGTCCCGGTGCGCCTTCGCGCTAGATTGGAGGCAATGGGGTGAGGTTCGTAGTTGAAGCGCCGAGCCACTTCTTTGATGTACTGTTTCGTCTCCGGCTTGACGCGGGGATCGTCAGCCAGCGCACGGGAAACCGTAGCCTTGGATACCCCACACTGGCGTGCTATTTCGGCCATGCTGACCTTCATGGGCGGCCCTCCTCAGCCCGATTCTCTGCTGGGATTACCTGGACGTATACACTGCGGCTGCGGGGGCCGTCGAACTCGCAGAGAAACACCTCCTGCCACCGCCCTAAGACAAGCCGGCCCTCTTCCACGATCAGAGTCAAGCTGGTTCCGGTCAAAGAGGTTTTGACATGGGCAGCACTATTCCCCTCGCCGTGCCTGTAGTTGGGGTCATCCCAGGGAGCGAGGCGCTCCAAGGCGTAAATCAAATCGTGGGCCACATCTGGATCCGAGTTCTCGTTCACGGTCAAGCCGGCGGTTGTGTGGGCTGAGCTGAGGATGCAGGCGCCCCGTCGAACGCCGCTGCGCTTGACTGCCTCATTGATGAGGTGCGTGATGGGGACAAGCTCGGTATGGGCTTTCGTTCGGATCTCTATAACTTCCACTTTGCTCCCCTCTCCCATGTCATCCCAGCCTTTCTGCAGCTTCCTTGGCTGCCAGCTGAGGGTACACTTTTTCCAAGAACACCTCCACCACCCGCGGATCGAACTGGCTGCCCGCGTTGGCCTTAAGCTCATCTGCCGCCGCTTCGAAGCTCAGGGCAGGACGGTACGGCCGTGCGTAGGTCATAGATTCCCAGGCATCAGCGACTGCCAGAATTCGGGAGTAGAAAGGAATCTGCCTGCCCACCAACCCCCGCGGGTAACCGCTGCCGTCGAACCTCTCGTGGTGGGATAGGACATACTCGGAGATATCAACCATGTCACTCATAGCGCTGACGATGCGGTAGCCCATCTCGCTGTGCCGCTGGACCTCCGCTGTTTCCTCATCACTCAACGGCCCCGGCTTGAGGAATAACTCGTAGTTGATGGACAGTTTGCCGATGTCATGGATCAGCCCAAGTGTATGAAGCCTCTGCACCTGCTCAGGGTACATATCCAGTGCTTCTCCCAGCATACGGCAGAGCTCCGCCACACGCAGCGCGTGCTCTTTCTCCCACGGCACCTTATCGAACAAAGCCTGCAGTATGACCGACATAGTCTGCGCCCGGTGATTGGGCCGATCCATCAGCTTATGCTTGTACATGCGGTCCTCAGCCCGCCGCAGTGTCTCGTGTATAGGCCGGCTTTCATCAAGGCGCGTATCCCATCCCAGTGCCACCGAGACGGGCAGCCCAGCCACCTGCTTGCTGCTGGTTGCCTCTGCGATCTGTGCTGCCAAAGCCCGAGCCACTTCCGGAGGAGTCTGGGGCAGGATCAGCACAAACTCGTCGCCGCCTACCCGGGCCATGCAGCCGCCGGCATTCACAAACTGCCTCAGTTCCTGCGCCGCCGTGACCAACAGTTCATCCCCAACGGCATGGCCGAAGGCATCATTTGTGAGCTTCAGCCCATTAACGTCCGCCAGCACAATAGTGAGAGGCAAATATTCTGGGTGCTCATACCGCTTGAGAGCAAGCTCAAAATAGCGGCGATTGTACACATCTGTCAGAGGATCTTTGTAGCTCAAGTAACGTATGCGTTCTTGAGACTCAACCCAGGCAGTAATGTCACGGAATACCACGATGCCTCCCCGCACTTGGCCGGCCACATCCAGAATTGGAGCAAACGTGGCAGCCACCGTCAACTTACGGCCGTCGCACGTGGTAATCCTCTCCTGCTCAAGTTCCAGAGGGCCTTCTGTTGTCATCACATGTCTCAGAGGGTCAAGAGCTGACTCGAGGCAGAAGACCTCCGCGAAGTCGCGTCCCACAGCCTGCTCCTCTCGCCACCCAGTCAGCGCCTCTGCAGCAGGGTTGGCCAAAGTAATGCATCCCATGCGGTCCGTGACGATGATGCCCTCGCCCACTGACATCAGAGTAGTGCGCAGCAGATCCTTTTCATCGGCGAGGTCACGCTCTGCCTCTGCCAGGCGCTGGCACTTGGCGCTGAGCTCGTCTGTGGCCTCCGTGAGGCGCTGGACGGCCTGTTCCAGCTCCACCCGCTGCCGCGCCAATGCGGCATTGGCTTCCTCCAAGTCCCGAGTGCGCTTGGCCACCGCCCGCCTGAGGGACAACCCCCACAGAAAACCGCCGGCCGCAACGGCTGCCAGAAGGCCGACGGCCACAGCGTAGCGCCGCACAGACTTGACGAAGGGTGCCACCTCATAGATGCCGATCCATTTGTCGTATAGTTCCTGAAACCGCCCCGTTGCTTTGAGGGCCTGCAGCCCCTCGTTGATGGCCAGGAGCAGGCTCTCGTTCCCCTTGCGCACAGCCACGGAATAGTTGTGCTCACCGAGCATCAAGCCGCTGCCCTTGAGGTTCGTCAGCCCGTGGCTGTCGATGACATAGTACCCAGGAACCCGCAGGACGGCAGCATAGTCTACTTCCCCCGCGGCGACCAGCCGCAGTGCGTCCAGTACTGTCGGGCGGGGGACAAACACAATATCCAGGTCTTGTGCCTGCAAGTACTCGTGGATGACATCCCCGGCCTGCACCGCCACTCTCTGGCCCCGCAGATCGTCCAGACTCTGGATGTGGAAGCCACCGCGGGTGAAAACCTCGCCGCTGGCCACCGAATGGCGCGCAGAAAAATCAAACCGGCCGGACCGCTCTTCGGTGTAGAACATACCGGCAACGGCGTCGATTTGACCGTCATCCAGCTTTTTCATCACATTGGCCCACTCGTCGAGGTCGAACCTGACCTCCCAGCCCATCACCTCGCCGATGGCCTCGGCAAGCGCGATGGAAAAACCCGCCGGTTTTCCGTCGGCATCTACAAAGCTGAATGGAGGGTAGGCGATATCATCGCCGAACACCACCACTGAGCCGGCCCCGAACTGTTCAGCTGCTGCACCATGCCCCGCCAGCTGTCCCCCGATCAGTAGAGCTGCAACAATGAGCAGCGGCACATACCCATGCACCTTCATCGCTTATCAGCCACCATCTTAGTCGCTAACACGCCCGGTTTCCACAAGCTTGTTGAACTAATTAACGCTTTTTGAGGAAAATCCTGCCTGCCCGAAATAGGAAGTTGGGCGTTTCGCAACCGGTTGCACTCCTTTTCTTGCCAACTCAGGCTCACGACAACAGCCTGAGGTCAACCGCTTCCACATTGAGGAGGCGCACAGCCTCTTCGACTCGGCCGGGGAGCTCCTCTTCGACCTCTGCCAGATGCGCTTCCGTCAGCCCCAGGCCGGCAACCACAGTTGGATCCACAGGATACCTCAACCCTCGGCTACCCAGGAGTTTCTCGTAGTAGTTCCAACTGACGCCATCGCCGACGTACAAGATTGCTACTTCCTGCTGATCAGTGCGCGCCTGGGCAGGCCGATGATGGTGTTCAGCAACATTGGCGATGTCTTTGGGCAACCCCCACAAGCGGCAGACGTGTGCACCCACGACACCATGGGTCAGCTCGCCCAAGATCACCCGCTCCGCATTTAGGATGGACACCTTTTCCCGCTGGGCATAGGCAAAAACGCGGTTGAGCGTTATGGGCGCGCAATAATCCAAGGCCAGCGTCCCGATGTCGTGCGTGAACCCGTAAGTGCTGAAGCGATAGCGGCTGGACTCGTCGGCAACACCTATCCGCTCCGCCAGCATCTCACTGGCGAGGGCCGTACCGATACAGTGCCGCAAAAACAGCCCCCTGTCGAAATTCGGAATCAGCTCACGCTGGGGAAACAGGCCCTTGAGAACCATAGCCAAGACTACACTGCGAGCGGCGTCAGACCCGATCAGCAGGAAAGCGTCCTGGATGCTCTGGGCTCGGCGGCGGGTCCGAAAGAAACCAGAGTTGAGCATGTCCAGGACAACCTGTTCCAGGTTCCCGCATTGCGCCACCAACGCTGCAATCTGGGCTGTGGAGTATTTCTCCGGATGCTCCAAAGCCTCCAAGAGCCGAGCAACCCGCGCAGGCAGAATGGGCAGCTTCTCCTCGATCACCTTGAGCAGGACTTGGGGCACTGCGCCTCCTCCTTTCCCTCCATCTGTACTGTCCCAAAGAGCGGCAGCCTCGCCGGCACCGCGTCTTAGATATTCTCGCTCAAGCAGAGGCATTCCTGTTGCGAAAGATGACGTACCCCGTTTGCACCATTTTTTGGATTGTGAGAATGAGACTCACTTGCACTTACCGTTGTTCTGTGCTAGACTGGAGTTACTATACAGAATGAAGGAGATGAGCCCATGTTTGAACAGATCAAGCTCACCTATGACTTCAACGCTCTGGAACCATACATTGACACCCTGACCATGGAAACCCATTACGGCAAGCACCATGCTGCCTACACAAACAACCTCAACGCAGCTGTCGCCAAGCTCCCAGAACTGGCGGGTAAGGATATTGAGGACATTCTGCGCAATCTGGAGGTCATCGCTGATCCGGCTCTGAGAACCACAGTCCGCAACAACGGCGGCGGGTTTTACAACCATAACCTCTACTTCGCCATCCTTACCCCGGGCGGGAGCAAAACCCCAACGGGCAGCCTGTTGGAGAAGATCAACGCCGAGTTCGGAAGCTATGAAGCCCTGCGAGAGAAGCTCTCCGCCCTCGCCAACGGGCAGTTTGGTTCGGGATGGGCATGGCTGTCCGCCGATGCTGAGGGCAACCTCAAGGTAAGTTCCACTCCCAACCAGGACAATCCGCTCATGGGCGACGGGGGCAAGTTCATCCCTATTCTCGGCATCGACGTATGGGAACACGCCTATTACCTTAAGTACAAGAACCTGAGGGCGGAATATGTGAAAGCGTTCTTTGAAGTAGTAAACTGGGACGAAGTGGCCGCCCGCTACAGGGCCGTATCCGGCCGCTAGGACGAGTGCCCTTCAACGGGCAGCCTCCCCCTCGAACCCACGGAAGCAAGTAGGCAGAAGGCCGTATGCCTTCTGCCTACTTGCTTCTTGCTTCCGCCAACAGTCTCTCTACATAGGCAGGCAGCGCAAAGGCACCCTTGTGGAGCCGGGGGGTGTAGTAGCGCGTGGAAATGCCGTACTGTTCCCACTCCGCCTCCCGCAGGCCGGAAATGGGATCGTAGCGTTTGGAAGCAAACCCGAACAGCCACAGCCCTGAAGCGTAGGTGGGAATGTTGGCCTGATACACCTTCGCAATGGGGAATACCTCGGCAATCCGCTTGTGTGCACGCTGACAGGCCCTGGCATCGTCCGCATAGAAGGCGCCCTCATGCTGGTTCACCATGATCCCGTCATCCGCCAGCGCTGCAAAACAGCTGGCGTAGAACTCCCTGGAAAACAAGCCTTCACCAGGCCCGATGGGATCCGTAGAGTCCACGATAATCAGATCGTATAGAGTTCTGCATTGGCGCATGAACTCCACGCCGTCAACATAGTGGATGCGCACTCGCGGATCGTCCAACCCTCTGGCGGTGCAGGGAAGGTATTCCCGGCACACATCCACAACCAGCTTGTCGATTTCAACGAGGTCGATCTGCTCCACATGGGGATACTGGGCCAGTTCCCGCACCGTCCCTCCATCTCCGCCCCCCACTACCGCAATGCGGCGGGCATTGGGGTGGACAGCCATGGGAACGTGGGCTATCATCTCGTGATAAACGAACTCATCCCGTTCTGTCAGCATGATGAAGCCGTCTATCACCAGTACCCTGCCGAACTCCGGAGTTTCCAGGATATCGATTTTCTGAAACTGGCTGCGGCCGCTGAAAAGGTGCCGATCCACACGCAGAGAAAACCGTGCGTGCTGTGAGAAGCACTCCGTAAACCACAGATCCACTCAAGACACTCCTTTGGCAAATACGTTGCGGCCGCTGAAGATCTCGATCATCTCCTGCCTCAAGCTCGTGGCAATCTCCAGACGTTCCTTGGGCGGCAGCTCAGCTGCATCCATGTTGAACAGGTAGTTGTCGAGATTGAGATCTTTGATCAGCAGTTTGGTGTGGAAGAGATTGGCTTCGTAGACGTTCACATCAACGGCGTCATATTTGGCCAGAAGCTCAGGGCTGACAAAATCCTGTATCGACCGGATCTTGTGGTCGAGGAACAGTTTTTCACCGGCGACGTTCCGGGTGAAGCCCCGCACGCGGTAGTCGATGGTGATGATGTCGGAGTCAAACGAGTTGATCAAGAAATCAAGCGTGGAAAGCGGGGTGATCTGTCCACAAGTGGCCACATCGATATCGACCCGGAAGGTGGCCAGGCTCGTGTCGGGGTGGTATTCCGGATAGGTGTGCACCGCGACATGGCTCTTGTCCAAGTGAGCAACGATGGCATCGCCCACTGGCACGAACGCGTCTTCGGCAATCAACACAGTCACTGACGCACCTTGGGGTTCAAAGTCCTGCGTAGAGATGCTGAGCACTTTCGCCCCGATCATATCTACCAGTTCAGTCAAGATCCTAGTCAGCCGCTCCGAGTTGTACTGCTCGTCGATATACTTGACGTAGTCCTGCTGCTCACGCTCGCTCTTTGCGTAGCAGACATCGTAGATGTTGAAGCTGAGCGACTTCGTAAGATTGTTGAACCCGTAAAGCCGCAGTTTTCATCCTCTACCTACCCCCCTGGTTTCTACAGAATGTGAGAAAAGAAGAACGCAGGCAACTGGCCCTTTACCGCGCCAATCACCTGCGTACGCTAAGCTCACGAAATTCTAACCCTCTGTGCTGATTTGGCGATATGCAGTGGGCCAGAGTCTTTGGAACCCTTTCCCAGAGACTGCCTACAACATAGCACATTGCCCAGGGCATGTCAACGCCTGCGCCTAGAATCAAACCAGTCCTTAATGCACTCCAACACTTCTTCTCTGCCTACGTCATTGTGAAGCTCGTGGTAGAACCCATCCCAAAGCCTAAAGGTGCAGCTGGGGCCAATCTGCCGTGCCAGCTCAGCACTGGCACCTGGATCGGTGATAGCATCGGCGCTCCCGTGCATCAGCAGCAGCGGCGCTTGTATGTCGCGGGGATGATGCATTACCCAGCCTGCCGCCCGAGAGACCTGGACAAACGTCTGGGCAGAGATCATGTTGTGCACCAGTGGATCCGCATCGTAACGTGCAGCGACATCGGGGTCACGGCTCAGATACGAGCTGCTCAACTGATTGGGCCTAGAGAAAGAAGGCACCACACTGCTGATGAGTCCCAGTAAGCCCACCGCTGCTCTCGGCACAGGCACTGCCAGCCGCAGCCACGGGCTGGTCACAAGGGCCCCTGCCAACGAAGGCTTCTCGCGGGCCAAGTAGTTGAGAACGATATTCCCCCCCATACTGTGGCCATAGAGGAAGCAGTCGACGCCGGGCACCTGCCGCCGCGCCTCAGCGACTGACTCCCGTACCACTTGCATTATACGCCTGAAGCTCCCAAGATGTCCTCTCGTCCCGGGTGAACGGCCGTGCCCAGGCAGATCAATCCCCACCAAAGCATACCCGTGGTTGCACAGGTACTTGGCGACGTGCTCGTAACGGCCCACATGCTCGCCCAGGCCGTGGATCAAGCACACAACTCCCACAGCATCGGCTATAGGAACCCAAGCTCGGCCCAGCAGCGTCTCGCCGCCGACCTCTATCGATACTTCCCGTAAGACCACTGTACCACCTCCATGGCAGACTAACGCGGGGTGCCGCACCTTGGGCAGTAGCGGTAATCCGGGTGCAGAACACTGCCGCAGTTGCGGCAGACTGCCTCCTCAAACTCGCCCTGGCGCTTGATGATGTGCTCCGGCCGCAGCTGCATTCGTTCACCGTGTGCGATCCTCCGGCCGATGTCCGGGTCCAGCTCCAGGGCCCTCCGGCAGCAGCGGGTCCGCACAAAGTAGTGCCGGCCCCACTTCCAGACCGGGACAAAGAACACATGGAAATAGGTGTATTCCTCATAGGCTTCCCAGCGGTCAAAAGCTTCGCAGCTCGGGCAGATGCCCTGCCCTTCGCCCACCTTCTTCTGTCCTGGCTGAATGCCAAAGATCCCGACAAAAAACAAACCCCGTTCTCCTTTCCATCCAGCATGCTGGGCAGGAAAAGCCCCCTCCGAGTGGAATTCATCGGTGAGGTGACCAGCATGAGTCAAGCTCCGGTTTTTGCTTTGGACATTGGCACCCACAAAGTAGCGGGGCTGCTGATGAGAAAATTGGATGACGCCTACTGCGTGGATCGCGCCGTGATGCTGGAACAGCTCCCCCAGGCCATGCGCGACGGGCAGATTCACCATATCGCCAACGTGGCCAAGGTCATCAGACAGGTCAAGGCTCATCTGGAACAGGCCGGCGGCATCACGCTGCACGATGCAGCGGTAGCTGCGGCAGGCCGATCACTGAGGACAAGGACGGCCTCGGCGAGAAGGGTCCTGCATCCGGCAGAGCCCCTCACCGCAGACGACGTGAAAGCCCTGGAGCTGCAGGCGGTAGCCAATGCCATGGCTGATCTGGCCCAGTCCTCACCCCGCGGCTCCCTGGACAGCTATCTCTGTGTGGGCTGCAGTGTTGTCCGCAGCTACCTCGATGGCGAGCCCATCGGCTCCCTGGTGGGGCACCGGGGCACAGAAGCACAGGTCGAAGTAATCGCCACATTTCTCCCTAGGGTGGTCATTGACTCCCTCGCTGCAGCCCTTGACGCGGCCGAGCTGGAGATGGCCTCCATCACGCTCGAACCCATTGCCGCCATGCACGTCGTTGTCCCGGCGACAATGCGAATGTTGAATATCGCACTGGTAGATATAGGGGCCGGAACCTCAGACATCGCCGTGGCCGCTGACGGTACAGTAACCGCCTACGGCATGGTAGCCGCGGCCGGCGACAAGATCACGGAAGAGATTGCCAAACACTTCCTTTTGGATTTTACCACAGCGGAGAAAGTGAAACAACAGCTGAAGCCGGGCCAATCCGTTGGTTGCATGGATGTATTTGGAAACACCCTGCATCTGGCATACGACGACGTACTGGAAGTGATTCGCCCCACAATTGAGCACCTGGCCGGCGAGATTACCGCGGAAATCCTTGCTCTCAACGGCCAGAGCCCCAAGGGCGTTCTGTTGGTGGGAGGCGGCAGCCAGACCCCAGAACTGGCCGCGTACATCCAGCAGAACCTGGGCCTCGCCCCCAATCTGGTTCGGGTTCGGGACCGCAGCTGCCTCAACCACGTCGTGGGCGAGTTGGGGCGCAGCGGCCCCGACGTCGTTACGCCTGTGGGCATCGGCTGCGCTCACTTGGACGGAATTACCATGCAGCTCGTCCGGGCCACCGTCAACGGCCGCGGGCTGCAGTTCTTGAAGCTGCCGTCCTCCACCGTGAGTGACGCGCTGCTCTATGCCGGCTACACTCAAGAAGACCTCACTGGCGTCCACAGAGAGTTTATCACTGTCACCATCGGCGGCAAGCCGGTGGAGCTTCCCTCCACCTCGGGGGCTGCGGCGGTGGTGTTGGTCAACGGGCAGGAAGCGGACCTTTCCACGCCCATCGCTGATGGTGCGGTCATCGAAATCCTTCCTCCCGAGCAGGGACAGAAAACTCCCACGACTATCGCCGATCTGGTGGACGGCGAATCAGCCTGCTTTAGCGTATATGTGAACGGTACGGCCACAGAGGTGGCACCGCGCATCACTGTCAACGGGACACCGCAGCGGTTGGATTACCGCCTTGCCGATGGTGACCATATAGTGATCAACCCAGTTCCCACGGTGGGAGAACTGCTGGAATCACTCGGTGTGGAGCAGTACCGTCATCTCAGTATCACCGTCAACGGCCAGGAGCGCACATTCTCCCGGCCTGTCCGGCTCCGCATCAACGGTGAGACGCAGCCCTGGACTAAACCGCTCGCACCAGGTATGGAGATTTCCTACGAGGAGCCCAGGACTATGCTGGCAGAAGTGCTGCCCCAAGCTGCCACCGCTCCGATCACCGTCACCGTTAACGGCCAAAGGATTGAGATTCTTCCCACCGTCGCAGATATTCTTGTCAACGGCAGCCCCCAATCCCTCGATTACACCATTCAGTCGGGTGACGTAATTGAGTTTGACCCCCGCCAGTTCGGGTTTATGGTGACAGATATCTTCCGGGCCTATCAACCAGGCCCAGAGTTCCTGGCTGCAGGGGGACAGATCCTCGTCAACGGAACGCCCAGCGGCTTTACGGCACCGCTCCAAGATGGAGATGTGGTGGAGCTTAGGGCCAGTGCCAAGCTCACTTAATGACCGTAAAACCGTGCCGCTCAAAGGCGGCGGCGACTTCATCCAAGTCGATGCCCCGCATGCGGGCTCCTTTGGGGATTGTCATCACCCGGCCTGCGGTTCCCAACAGGCCGGGTCTAGTGATCTCTGAGAAACCCGCTTGAGCCAATATCTCGACGGCTTCGGGATAGGCTTGGCAGATTTCATAGACGGACTTACTGAAGTCGACGGTTTTTTCCATAGCGGCCTCCTTAGGGTCAGTTCGTGGGAGGTTCGTTCCAGGTGACAAGCTCCGCCAGTTCTTTCCGGCGCCGTGGAGGCTGTTCGGCCTGTGCGGGATAGCCAAGCGGCAACAGCACCGCCACTTCCATGTGCTCCGGCAGCCGCAGCACTTCCGCACAGCGGGCCGCGTCAAAGGCGCACACCCAGCAGGTACCTAGGCCCAGAGCCGCTGCAGCCAAGGTCATGTGGTCGACGGCGATTGCCACATCAATGTCACAGTGGTCTTTGCCGTCTCTGCGTTTCCAAGATGCGCTGTGGTCGCCGATCACCGCAATGATCACTGGCGCTTGCTTGAACCAGTCGCGGGGATAAGCTTCGGCAATGGCTTCTTTCAAGGCCGGATCCGTGATCACAACAAAACGGCGCGGCTGATAGTTCACGGCAGAAGGAGCCAGCCGGCCGGCCTCCAGGACCTGGATGATCTTCTCTTCTTCCACAGGACGGGGGTCAAAAGCACGCACGGAAAAACGCTTGTCGATAACCTCGAAAAAGTCCACGTCTGTGCCCTCCTTACTGTGTAATGTACCTATTGGTGCAGTGCGCCTATCTCTTCTACCTATCCAAAATCGATTCCTGCCTAGAAAAAAGCCATGGCCCCTCTGGAACGTACCGCAGGGGGCCATGGCCTATCTGCTGCCTCTCTCTTAGTTCGCGGCCTTAGCAGCTGCGAGGATAGCGGAGAGATAGCCGTATGTGTCAGTCAAGGTAGCACCGGTGACAACGTCAACGATCGCGGCCTTGTCATACTGGTTGAGCAGGTTTTCCAGCTCAGCAATGGTCATGCCGGCAACGAAATCCTCGATCGCGGTGAAGTTGTCGTAAATGGTGACAGTGGAACCGGCCTTAGCCATGTTGTTGCTGTAGTAATCGTTGTTCAGCTTCTTGGAAGCCAAAACCTTGCTGGGATCTTTGAAATCGGCGGCGAAGCCGTTTTCAACGTCGGAGTTGGGTACGCCGATGGCCTCAGCCTTGGGCAGGAACTGATACTCATCGATGTAAGCGCGGACGATAGTGTCGCCCTCAACAACAGCAAAAGCAACGGTGAAGCACTTTGTGCCGTGAGCAGCCCATTCAACCTTACCAACCTTCAGATCAGCGGCGAAGGCAGTACCGGCAAGCAGGCCGAGCACGAGAACGGCAACAAGAGCAAAGCTAAACTTCTTCATGATGGACCCCTTTCTGCTCCTTCGAGTAGTGTGGTGATTGAGATAAACGCGTTTATCCGGGGTTCATTATATAACCGCCCCCGAGGGGTGTCAATAGGGATAGTGAGGGCTATCACGTTTTTTATCAAATTTGTCGCATACATGTTTTCCCTGGTTGGCAATTGCACCCCACGTCAGAGTGAGTTAAAATGGGGACATACGGGATATGGAGGTAAAGACATGCGCAAGATCCTGTTCTATGGCGTAGGCGGAGCCTATGTCATCCTCGGGCTTCCTCTGTTGGGCATCGCAATTATCCTGGACAGACTCAACTGTACCAAGGCAAGCCATACCATTGCTCACCGCTACATAGCATTTTTCGCTGCTCTGCTTCTGAAACTTGCAGGTGTGAAAGTGACCGTTGAAGGAAAAGAGAACCTTCCTAATGATCTGCCAGTTGTGTTTATCAGCAGTCATCAAGGCCATTTCGACAGCGCCGTCATTCTGGCTCACATAAAGGTCCCTCTCACGTTCGTCGCCACGATCAATGCGGCGAACTTCTCTGTGATCAGCAAATGGTTCGAACTGGGCAAGATCATTTATATGGAACGGGGCAATCTGCGTCAGAATTACTTCGCCATGAAGCAGGCTGAGGAGGTCCTCACATCTGGCATCAGCGTCGTTATCTATCCCGAGGGGATCATCAGCAACAAGCCTGAGATGGGCCGGTTTAAGAGAGGAAGCTTCCGGCTGGCCACCGACACAGGCAGAGCCATAGTACCGCTGGTGATCGACGGCTCGTGGGAAGTGATGGGGCCTGAAAACGACCGCATTCAACCGGCCCATGTGGTGCTGCGCATCCTCCCCCCCATCGCCACAGCCGGACTCACGAAGAGTGAGCACCAGGCCCTGGTGGATCACGTCTACGGCCTGATCGCTGCCAACCTGCAGGAGATTCAGGCGCGGCGCAGCCGCGGGCGTCAGGCCGCCGGGGACAGGTAGGCAACAGTGCCTCAGGGGCTGCCTGACAGGAAATCAAAGGAGATCAACCGCTCAGGGCGAATAATAACCCGTCTGTAATACACAGCAACTCAGGAAGGAGAAGTGGTATGAAGCGTGTTTGGAAAGCGGCCGCAGCAGTGCTGGTACTCCTCTGTGCAGCAGCAGTGGCTGCGGCAAATGCCGGCCTGATCAAGGCTACCGTTGCTGGTGTGGATAAGTACGGAAACCTCACCCTCGACCTGCCGACTCAGGTTCTGCTCGATGCGGGATTCGAGTTTGGCGACATGGTCGAAGTTCAGGTGGGCACCGGTTCCTTTGCGGCTCCCTTTGTGACAGCGTACAGTGACGCGGATGTCGGCTCAGAACTTGTACGCGGCCCCGGCGGAGACGGCAGTGCCAACGTCATTATCGCCATCAACATGGGCAACTTCGCCGGAACATACGGAGTGGAAGCTGGGCAGGAAGTCACCCTCTCCCTGGCAGAAAAGGGTACGTATCTGGCGGAATGGTTGATCCGCCAGCTCAAGCGGACCAACAACCGAGAGGACTACGCTTCTGACGAAGTTTTCGCCAACTTCCGCAGCGTAGCCGTGGGCCGTATGGGAAGCGGCATCTACTATCGCAGCAGCAGCCCCGTCAACAACGAGTTGGGCCGCGCAGCCTATGCCGATGCGCTGGTTAAAGCCGCAGGAGTCAAGACCGTTATCAACCTGGCAGATTCTGAAGCAGAACTCGAGCAGTACTTTGCTCAGGAAGACTTCAACTCGCCCTACTACAAGCAGCTCTATGAAGAGGGGCGCGTCATCCTGCTCAGTATGGGCGTTGACTTCCGGGCGCCCGAGTTCAAGGAGAAGCTGAAGACAGGCCTGGAGTTCCTGATTGCCAACGAAGGCCCGTACCTGGTTCACTGCACCGAGGGGAAAGACAGAGCCGGCTTCGTATCGGCACTGCTGGAGGCCCTAGTTGGTGCCACAGTGGACGAAATCAAGGGCGACTACATGCTCACGTACATCAACTATTTCGGCGTTGAGTACGGTTCAGAGCAGTACGAGAAGATCGCAGAGAGCAACGTGCTCGAATCACTGCGGGAGATTGCCGGGCTGCCCAAAGGGGCTTCCTTGGCAGGCGTCGACCTGGAGAAGGCCGCAGAGGCCTACCTCCTCAGCATTGGGCTGACAGAAGATCAGATCCAAGCCTTGAAGGACATTCTGACCACCGATGCCGCAGCTGCCGACGCAGCTTGAGGCACTTACAGCAAAAGCGAGGCTCGCCCCCAACATGGGCAGCCTCGCTTTCTTGCTGGTGTCTCGGCGTCTCACGCATATTCCTTGTCGATCAGTTCTTGCACCTCGGTAATGGGCCGGCGAAACGGGCCTTCCGCCTCCAGTTTGAGGCTGGTGAGCGCAGCCGACCACACCAAAGCCTCAGCAGGAGAGCTGCTCAAGCGCTTCGCGACGTAGGAGGCAATACACGTATCTCCCCTGCCGCTTCGGCCCACCAACTGCCTGGGTCTAAACTGGGCCTCCAGGGCGGTTCCGTTTGTGTAGAGCAGAATCCCCGTCCGGTGTGTCAGCACCACTTCCTTTGGGCCAAATGCCGCCAAGATGGCGGCGGCGCGGAAGATGTCCTTCTCCCCCGTGATAAACTCCGCCTCCACCGCATCTGTTTTCAGGACATCGACCATACTGAGAATCTCTGCCTGCTCCGGCCACGGCGCATACACCAGGCGTCCTTCCTCTTCCACTCGAATAAACCCCTGAACATCCAAAGCCAAAATTCCCACCCGCGGACGAACCGCCGCGATCACCTCCAGCGGAACCTCACCGCGAATAGAGGCCCCGATCAGGAGCGCATCTGCTGATAACCCCTCCACTTCCTCTGTGGCAAATGGCCCGGCGCTGCTGGTTACGTACAGCAGGCGCTCATCAGGGTTGTCTGTTGGGTACTCCAGTGTCAGGCAGGTGGACTGCGGCGTGTAAGTTGCGCAGACATCCACCCCCAGTTCCCTCAGCCCGGCCAAGAAGCCGCTGTCGCTTTCCGCCAAGCGCGTCACAGCAGCTGTCTTCAGCCCCATGCGGGCTGTTACGTTGGCGCCATAGTTGAAGGCACCTCCATCCACCACTCGCCTTCCCGCTGCAGAAACAATCGTATCTTTCGTGTAATGGCCTAAGAGGATAACTTCGTATTTGGTCAAGTCTTCATCTTCCCTCCGTGTTGACTGTGACGATCTAGTGCACGCCGCGCAACCCAAACCCACGCAGGAGATGACGCTGCACCACGGCGGTGAACAGCAGGAGAGGCGCCGAGGAGATGAGTCCGCCTGCGGTCAGGCTGCCCCACAGCGTCTTGTACTCAGTCAGGAAGCTGGCGATGCCGATGGGTACTGTGAAATCGCTGGGAACACGAGCGAAAATCAGGGCGTACGTAAACTCGTTCCAGCTCTGGATAATGCAGAAGATGGCTGTGGCCGCCAGCCCCGGAAGCACGAGCGGGTACACTACCCGCACCATCGCCCTGAACCGGGAGGCGCCATCTACCATAGCGGCAAACTCCAGTTCCTTCGGGATCTCTCGGAAAAACCCGATCAGCATCCAGATCGCTAGAGGCAGCGTGTAAACTTGATAACCCAGAATCAGGATTAGCCGCACATTGGTAATCCCCAGTTCCCTAAACATCACAAACAGGGGGATGACCAACACGATGGGTGGAATGGTCCGAATCACCAATGCCCAAACTAGGAACACCGCGTCGAGCTTGCGGGGGAAACGAAAGCGAGTTAGAGCGTAGGCCGCCATCGAACCCGCGCCCACCGCCACAAGGGTAGTGACAATCGATACAACCGCAGTGTTGCCCAAGAAGCGCAGGAAACCCCGCTCCACAATGACGTCATAGTAATGCTCCCACGTGATCTTGCTCGGCCAGAGGCTGAGCCGCTGCGACATAAACTCCATGGGTGTTTTCAGGGACGTGCTCACCATAATCGCGATGGGAAACAGCGCGATGATGAGTACAATCAGTGCCAGTACGTGTGCCGCGACGTTCTTGAACGTTAGGCGCACCCTTTTTCGTCTAGGCTTCATCGCACATCTCCCTCCACATCCGCCGGGTGTAGATCAGGCTCACCGCGAGAATCAAAAGGAGCATCACTAAAGAAGCTGCCGCTGCGAACCCAAGATTGAAGTACCGGAAACCTTCCTTAAATATGAACATAGTAATGGTCTCCGTGGAGTGCCCGGGGCCGCCCCCTGTCAGTGCGTACACTTTGTCAAACAGGCGGAAGCCGTCGATCACCCGAAGCAAAATGACAAGCTGGAGATGGAATGCGATCACTGGAAGCGTGATGTGGCAAAACTGCTGCCAGTCACTGGCCCCGTCCAGCTGTGCCGCCTCGTACAGGTAATCTGGAATCGACTGGAGCCCGGCCAGGATCACCAGTACCACAAACGGGGTCCACTGCCAGACGTCCACCAAGGCGATGGACTCCATCGCGAACCGATGGTCAGACAGCCAGCGTACCGGCGCCAAACCAAAGGTTCGCAGTACGTTGCTGAAAAAGCCGTACTCATAGTCATAGATGATTGCCCAGATCGCCGTCACCACCATAGTGGGGAACATCATCGGCAGGATGGTCAAGGGCAGGATGACTTTCTTGGCGAACAGCTTGGCATTGAGCAGGACTGCCACAGCCACGCCCACGATCACCTCGACAGTGGTGGCGGTCAGCAAGAACCGCAGCGTATTCTTGATCGAGCCGATAAACAGTTCATCCTCAATCAGAAAGCGGTAGTTGTCCAGGCCGGTGAACTCGAAAAGGCGCTGGATGAACGCATAGTCAAAGAATGAGATGTAGGCATTGTAAAACAGCGGGAAGACTGTCAAGAACAGAAAGATCAGACTGGCGGGCAGCAGCAAGAGCAGTCCCATGTGCTTTTCCAGCCAGCGGCTGATCTGCTCTGCCCTACCCACTGGAGGAGCAATCGTCTTGGCCATGACCACCATTCCTTTTCCAGAAATGTAGTGCGAAGCCAAGGGGCCCCAGGGCCCCTTGGCGAGTGCCGTCGGTTACCGCAGAATTCGGCTGATTGCCTGATGGGCTGCCTCCATGGCTTCTTCTGGCGAGCGGATGCCGACCAACGCCTCATGCAGGTAGCCGGCAAGAGTGTCCTCGATCCGGGACCACAGCGGAGTACGCGGACGAGCCACACCATTCTGCAGCGCCTCCAACTGGTCCGGATACCAGCGGTACATGGAAACCAGGAGAGGATCAGTGTACAGGCTGGCCAGAGTAGGCGGATTGCCCACTTCGATGGCGGCCATCTTCTGAATCTCCGGGCTGGTCACGAATGTAAGGAAGTCAAAAGCCACGTCCTTGTGCTTGGACTTGGCGTTGATGCCCAACAGCCACGGGCCGAGCATCGGCGCAGAGGAGCTGGCCTCGCCGGGATGCTTCACCAGCTCAAACTTGCCCACCACCTGGCTGACTGCCGGATCGTCCAGTTCGGGGACCCAGGCCGGCCACACTTCCACAGCCATGGCCGCCCGGCCGGACATCAGCATTTCCCGCACACGAGAAGCTTGATAGGTATCTACGTCGCCGGGAGCATACTCTTTCAGCTTCAGGAACAGCTTGAGCGCCGCCAGGAACTCAGGAGAATTCACACCCGACCGCCCGTCAACGATGACATCTCCTCCGAACGCCCACAAAATGGGCAGGAAGCTGACCACAATGTCGTTGCCCCGGGCACCGCGGAAGACGACGCCGAAGGTCTGGCCATCCGAGAACTTCTCGGCCGCTGCCACCACGTCGCTCCATGTTGCCGGCGGATGCTCAAGGCCGTTGGCCTTAAAGAGATCGCGGCGGTAAGCAAACAGCTGGACATTACCGACGATCGGCAGCGCATACTGTGCTCCATCGGGATACGGCCACCTACCAAGAGCCAGCAGCGGCTCGATGAAATCATCGGAAAGCTTCTTGCCGGTACGGTGGAACCACGGATCCAGGTTTTCCAGGAAACCGGCCGGCAGGAACTCTGACGTCCAAGGGTCATCGAGGATGATCAAGTCAAAATCTCCTCTGCCCTCCACCAACTCGACAGTGATCTTCTCACGCAAGCCGGACCAAGGCAGGCCGAGATACTCAATGTGGACATTCGGATGAGCCTTCTGATAGGCGGCGATAGCCACCTTCATCGCTTCTTCATAGGTACCGTCCCGCCCCAAGAAGACCAAATTGACCTGTTCCTGAGCCACTGCAACGCCTGCCACTACCACCACAGTAAGCAAGCAAGCCCACAACAACATCCATCTTCTCATCTCTGCTTCCTCCTTATCCTTTTTTTCCCTGATGCGCCGCTGACAGAGACCTCCTCTCTTTCACCCCCCGCTTGTCAATGTTTTCACAAAATATACACCCCATAACATCTCGTTAAACGCTTTCCGTTATATTATAAATTTCCCTCTGAATGTCGAATTTCCTTCAACAGACTGCCGCTGTTGAGCAAAAACGCTGTTCTTGGAAGGAAATTTTTCATCAGCGTCCAATTGTGTTGGTGAAGCACACAGCCTGGGGGCGTGACAAGTGAACACTCTGACACTGATCCGCAGCAACCTTGATTCATTCAGCAAGAGCGAAGCCGTGGTTGCAAGCTATCTGCTGGCCAACCCGCAGAACCTGGATGTCCTCTCTATTTCCGATTTGGCCATCAGTGCGGGAGTCAGCGAAGCCACCGTGGTCAGGTTCGCCAAGAAGCTTGGTTTCAACGGTTTCATTGAGTTTAAGCGCGCTATTCTCCAGGATCTGCTGTCCAACAATCACGGCGGCGCCGGCGTTGCCATCTATGAGGAGCTCGATCTGGGCGACGGGCCTGCGACTGTGCTCTCCAAGTTGTTCGCACTGCACAAGCAGACGCTCGATGCCACTTCCCAGGCTGTAGACCGCACGGCCTTCGCCGCTGCGGCACAGGCCATTGCTGATTCCATGAATGTAATCCTCTACGGCCACGGCGGGTCCGGCTACATCGCCCAAAGCGCGATGTTCCAGTTCTTGACGGCCGGGATCCAGTGTTCAGCGCGAGTTGATGAAACCATCCAGGAGCGGTCCGCCCGCATGCTGCGGCCCGGCGATGTGGTCATCGCCCTTTCTCACAGCGGCGAAACACCCAGCCTGGTCCAGGCCGTCCAGATCGCGAAGAGCCTCCAAGCCGTGACCATCTCCATAACCAATGACCCTGCTTCCCCGCTTGCGCGGGAAAGTGAGATCGCACTGTGCACTCAGGTAACCCGTACAGCGATCGGAGCGGAAGCAGGAGCGGTGCGCATTGCCCAGATGAGCATCCTCGACGCCCTGATTGTGGCGGCGACGCTCATCAACAAGCAGCGTTCCCGGGTGTTCTTGTAGGAGTTCCCCCATCCTCTGCCGAAGAACTGCTTGCGCAGTTGAAAAAGCTGATCAAGCAGGAGGGGATCATTTGCGGTTTATATCGTGGAATGTCAACGGCCTGCGCGCCTGTGTCAACAAAGGCTTTTTGGATTTCTTCCGTGAAGTTGATGCGGACTTCTTCTGTGTGCAGGAGACCAGACTCCAAGAGGGGCAGATTGAGCTGGATCTTCCCGGCTATAAGCAGTACTGGAGCAGTGCCGAGAAAAAAGGGTATGCGGGAACAGCGGTTTTCACCAAACATGCCCCTAGGTCCGTCAGCTTCGGATTGGGTATTGCCGAACACGACGGAGAAGGACGGATAATTACACTGGAATACGATGAGTTCTACTTGGTAACGGTTTACACACCTAACTCTCAGCGCGGCCTGGCGAGGCTGGAGTACCGCATGGCGTGGGATGATGCCTTCCGCACATACGTATCCGGCCTCAGCAGCAAGAAGCCTGTTGTCATCTGCGGAGACTTGAACGTGGCCCACAAGGAAATCGACCTGGCCAGGCCAGAAGCAAACCGTAAGAACGCCGGGTTTACCGACGAAGAGCGGGAGAAGTTCTCCCGGCTGCTGGAAGCAGGTTTCATCGATACGTTCCGGTTCTTCTACCCCGACAAGGCCGAGGCCTACACTTGGTGGGCATACTTCGGCAGAGCCCGAGAGAAGAACATCGGCTGGCGCATCGACTATTTCTTGGTTTCTGAGTCTCTGAAAGACAAGCTCACGGCAGCTCACATCTATGATCAGGTTCTGGGCAGCGACCACTGCCCGGTAGGCCTGGAACTGGCCCTCGGCCGCTGAAGAAAAAACACCACCGCCGTCCCACACGTGACTGCGGTGGTGTTTGCTTTTTGGGCTGGCCAGCAGTTATTAGATGATGGCCAGGATGATGAAGTTGACGATAAACAGGAGCGTGGACACGCCCAGGATAGGATGGATTTCGTTGGCTTTACCCTTCACAATCTTGACCAGGCAGTAGAAGATAAAGCCCGCCGCGATGCCGTAGGAGATGCTGTAGCACAGAGCCATGAAGACACCGGCGAAGAAAGCAGGGACTGCTTCGTCGAAATCTTTCCAGTTAACTTCCGCAAAGGCCGACAGCATCATAATACCCACGATAATCAACGCAGGCGAGGTAGCAGCCGAGGGCACTGCGCTGACAAAGGGAGCGAAGAAAGCACTCAGGAAGAACATGATCGCCACAACCACGCTGGTCAGGCCGGTACGCCCGCCGGCACCGATGCCCGCCGCGCTTTCCACATAGGTGGTGGTGTTGGAAGTACCGAAAATGGCTCCGATGGAAGTTGCTGTGGCGTCGGCAAAGAGGGCCCGGTCCATCTTCGACCTAAAGCCGGAGCCGGATTCCAGCGCTTTTTGATCTTCTTCGGAGAAGATGCCCGACTTGCGGCCGGTACCGATGAACGTGCCGATGGTGTCGAATGTATCAGAAAGACTGAAAGCAAAGATTGTCATGAGCACCAAGGGGATCTTCGCTGGGTCGCTGAACAAGGATTGAATGCCAGGGTTCCCAAACGCAGCGAACATGGTGGTCCGGAGTTCAGACAAGGCTTGTCCCAAGCCCACAGTCGTGCCCATCTGGGTGACACCGAAGGGGATGCCCAGCAGTGTGGTGACGACGATACCGATCATGATCGCGCCTTTCACGTTCATAATCAGCAGGATGATGGTGAATGCCAGGCCGAACAGCGTCAGCAGTACAGCGGGATCGTTGAGCGGAACCAGCTCAGGAATCCCTGCCGCAAAGCTCAGCAGGCCGGCGTTCTTGATACCGATGTAGGCGATGAAAATGCCGATGCCGCCGCCGATAGCGTTTTGCAGGCTTTCAGGGATTGACTTGATGATCAGCTTTCTGATCTTGGTGGCGGTGATCAGGATGTTGATCACACCGCAGATGAACACCATTGCCAGAGCTTCCTGCCATTTAAAGCCGAGGCCAAAACACACAGTGAAGACGAAGAACGCATTCAAACCCATGCCGGGAGCCTGTGCGTAAGGTACATTCGCAAACAGGCCCATCACCAGAGTACCGATGATGGAAGCGATAATCGTAGACAGGAACACTGCTCCCCAGGGCATTCCCGCTTGCGACAAGATGCTGGGGTTGACCATGATGATGTAGGCCATGGTAAAGAACGTGGTAAGGCCTGCAATCACCTCAGTACGGACGTTGGTACCATTCTCCTTCAGTTTGAAATAGCTGAGAAACCCTTCCATCGACATTCCTCCATAGTTTAGTGTGGAACTGCTATGCAAATAGGAACCGGTTCCTAAGTCCCCCGAAACGGAAAATAAAAAAACAGCCGTCGAGTGCTCGACAAGCTGTATGAACCACAAAAAGAGACGACAAACAAACGGCAGCGTCCTTTTTTGGGTACGCGCTCACCTTAGCACTCATAGCGTAGGCAATATAGGTTGCCACGTAGAGACGCCTGCACCAAATTTGCAGGCTTATATGAGTTGCAAGATCACGTGTTCAATTCTATACTCCCACGATACCACAGGATCCGTCGCAAGTAAAGCTCAGATGTACCAGCAGAACTAGGTGACTTTTGGTACCATGGTGCCACAGGGCTATGGTATCGCATTTCGACTCCTAGGGGATATCTCCTCCTGTGCTCGCGAGAACTTTCTGCAAAGTTTCTATGAGTACAGCATTTTTTCAGCCCAAAGTTGAGCCCCCGGCGGCAGGCCACCACCGGGGGCAGAACCTCCAGGAGGGAGAGTCCTGATCACATCAGTCCTGCACGAGGCTTTCTACAATCTGGCGCAGCTTCTGTGGGTTCTGGTAGCGCGGATTGAGCTCCACCAATGCCACCGCATCACATGCACGCAGGTCAGCGTTGATCAGGTGATACGGAATGCTGCCCTCACCCGGTGCCCTGTGCAGATCGCCAAATCCGAACGGCAGGTTGTTGATGGCTTTGCTGTGAGGCACGGGTTCAGCAAGGCCGAAGTTGTCGTGGAGGTGCAGGTGGCGCACGTATGGGCGAGCACTCCGGACAGCCTCAACCAGGTCGAACCCGAGTATGTTCCCAGCGATGTACGCATGCCCCACATCAAGGCACATCTGCACACTGCTGTGCCCAACCTGACGCACGTGGTCCACTACATAATCCACCCGCGCTGCCCAGCAGGGATCTCCGGGGCGGAACTCATCCCGGGAGAACAGCGCGTTCTCCACACAGATGGTGACACCAAGCTCTTGCGCCCGTTCTCCCAGGCGAGCGAGGGCCTCGCGCTCCCACTGCGCCCGCTCTGCCTCTAATTCGGGGGATGCGTCGGGAAGCCACGGAACCCGGGGCAGGTGGCCGCAGTGGTAGACCAGTACCTCTGCGCCGATCTCTGCTGCCACTTCCAGCGAAGCACGCAGCACCTTCTCGTGGAGGCTGCCGTGCTCGGGATCCATCAAGTTGACCGGATCGGGGCCGTGGAGCGTGTACTTCAGCCGGAACTCGGAAACAAGCTTGCGGACCTCCGCCAATCGCTCGCGAACCACTTCCCCATGGATGATCACGTCCAGGCTGTGGGCTGCGATCTCCGCGTAATCGAAGCCTGCTTCCTCGAACTTCTGCAGGTCAGCGCGGAGAATATCCAGGTTGCCGTCAATTCGGCCTGAATCTGCATTGATGCCGATGCCGCGAATCATGCCCCGCCCTCCTAACCAGCCAGCGGCACAGCCTGCCGGTCCTCTTTGCCGAAGAGGTGGATCCGGTGCGGCTGCGGGCGAATCCACTTTTTCTCGCCCACGTGGATGTCCAGCTCAGCGGGCACGAGCGCTCGCAACGATACGTCGCCGAAGCGGAAATCAACCAGTTTGTCCCGGCCCAGAAGCTCAACCATGGCCACAGTACCGGAGAACGAGAGCTCCTTCTCCTCGCCCAACAGTTCCAGATGCTCAGGCCGCATGCCCAGGACATATTCCCGATTCGGCCGCTTCTCCAAAGCAGCTGCAATCTGGGGTGGAACAGGGATAGACAGTTCGGCGCCGCACCGGAACACTGGCTTACCTGCCTGTGACGTAAATTCCGTGGGCACCAGGTTCATGGGCGGATCGCCGATAAACGATGCCACGAACATGTTGGCCGGCTTATGCAGAAGGTCTTCCGGCGTGCTGTACTGCTGAATCACACCCGACCGCATGACCGCCACCTGATCGGCCATGGTCACCGCTTCCACCTGGTCATGGGTGACCAGGATCGTAGTGATGCCCAGTTCCTGTTGAATGCGCTTGATCTCAGCACGGGTTTCGATGCGCAGACGTGCATCCAGGTTGCTGAGCGGTTCATCAAGGAGCAGCAGGTCGGGGTTCTTCACCAGCGCCCGGCAGAGAGCCACGCGCTGCTGCTGGCCGCCGGAGATCTGGCCGGGCTTACGCTGCAGCAGATCATCGATCTGGACAATTCTCGCAATCTCATGTACCCGCTTCCTGATTTCGTCCTTAGGAACCTTTTTCAGCTTCAGAGGAAATGCGATGTTGTCAAATACGCTCATGTGCGGGTAGAGGGCATAGCTCTGAAACACCAGGCCCACATTGCGCAGTTTCGGCGGTATGCCGTTGACCATCGCATCATCGAAGTAGATCTCACCCTTGGTCGGCTGATAGATGCCGGCCAGCATCAGCAGCATGGTAGTTTTGCCGCACCCGCTGGGCCCCAGCAGAGCCGTCACCTTCCCATCGGGAATCTCCAGCGACACATTATTGACCGCAATCACAGAACCAAAGGCTTTGGTGATATCCTTCAGAATAACAGCCGCCACGATGAATCATCCTTTCGTGCCACCAACGGTGACTGTCATAAGGTATTTTTGCGTGAAGATAAAGAACAGCAGGACAGGGAGAATGTAGAACAGGGCCGTGGCCGACAGCAGGCCGTAGTCGATAAACTGGAAGTCGCCAATGATCGAGTTCACATAGCTCGACAGCGTCCAGCTCTCCTTCTTCTGGATAAAGGTGATCACATAAATGTACTCCGACCAGCCGTTGATGAAGGAGAAGATGGCCATGGCCGCGATACCCGGCTTGACCTGCGGGAGCACGATTTTATAGAGCGTCTGCAGGCGGCTCGCTCCGTCCACCAGGCCTGACATCTCCACGTCCCAGGAGACGTTGTCAAAGAACCCCTTCATAATCCAGATCCCCAAGGGCAGCATCAGGCCGGCCTTTACCAAGAACACACCGGTAATGCTGTTGAGGAGGTTCAGGCTCCGCAGCACGTAGTACAAAGAGATGAGCAGCGTCACTCCAGGGAAAGAGTGCAGGATGAGCGTCATCGCCAGCATCATGCTCCGGCCGGGGAACTTCATCCTGGAAATAACGTACGCCGCTGGCGTGGCCACGAGGATCATGATCACTGTCATACCAACCGCCAACACGAGCGTGTTCCAGGCCGTCCGCCACAGATCAGGATAGTAACGTGAGGGCAGTTCCCACAGGAACCGGAAGTTCTTAATTGTCCAGCCCTTAGGCAGGACACCGTAGGCCAAGGTGTCGCTGAAAGAGTTGAGCAAGAGCCAACCGTAGCCGAGGATGATGGGCAGCGAAGCCACAATCAAGAAGGCATAAATGAAGAAGGTTAAGGTTCGCTCTTTCCTCTTTTCTCTTTTTGCTTCCACTCGCAGCCTCTCGGTACTGAAGCGGGGCACCTGCTGCAGTTCCGTTTTCACCTGCGCCATTTAGACCACCTCGATCTTTGGTTCTGACATCATCTCGCGGAAGCGGAAGACCCGCCAGTAGATGATAGAAGCAACCATACTGATCAGAACCAGTACTAGTGTAAGGGCTGTCGCGTAGCCGAAGCGGTAGGAAGCATAGTAGCCGCCAAAGGCCTCGTTGTAAGCATACAGAGACCAAACGGTAGTCCGGTAGAACGGGCCGCCGCCGGTGATAATCAAGATGTACTCATACGACGTCAGAAGCGACAGCGTCTGATAGGCTGTTACGAACATGAGCGGCCAGCGGATTAAGGGCAGCGTCACATAGCGAATGCGCTGCAGCCACCCAGCTCCGTCGACCGCAGCTGCCCAGTTGTACTCCCGCGAAATGGAAGTAATGGCTGAGTAGAAGAGAATCATGCCGAAAGATGCTCCGATGATGCCGTTGGTCAACACGATGACCTGTACAGGATACTGGCTGATCCAGCTCACCGGCTTCTTCCCGAACAGCGACAGGATTCCATTAAGCAGGCCGTTGCGGGTGGGGTCCAAGATCCACAGCCAGATCACGCCGTAGACGATGGGCGGCGTAAACCGGGGCAGCAGCCAGAGGGCTCTAAAGAACATGCTGGTACGTTCTCCCTGCCGCTCTGCTACATAAGAAGTCGCCAAGGCAAGAAGCAGTCCAAAGGTGACATTGAAGCACAGTAGAGTGCCAAAAACATAAACAATGGTATTCCAGAACACCCGGCTGAGGATTGCATCCTGGAGCATCTGCTTGTAGTTCTGCAGTCCGACAAAGTTCCAGCTCAGACGATGGTCCATGTTCGTAAGGCTCATGGTGCCGGTCAAGATGGCTGGAACCACGTAGAAGGCCAGAATGATCAAGAATGCGGGGAGCAAGAGCAAGAAGATCATCCCGTAGCCCCGTCTCTTCACGTTCTTCACCTCGTATTCCTGCAAGTGAGGGGCATGCAGCTGCAGCCCCTCACTCAGCCGATTTTCTTATTTGATGATCAAGTCATCTCCAGCTGCTTGACGCATCCTCTGGATAATCAGGTCCACCGCCTGTGCCGGGGTCAGGGCACCGGTCTCCACAGCGCCCACTGCCTCATGGAGAGCAGTGGCGTAACGGCCTGATGCTGGATGGCCGGCACTGAAGATCTGGTGCGGTACCAGCTTGGCGGCCTCAGCCAGGTACTCGCTCTCCAGGAAGCGTGGGAACGCAGTCTGAGAGCGGCGTATAGCCAGCTTCGCAGCTTCCAGGGCATGACGGGTGTTCAGATCAACACTGGAGGCCAGCGTGATCAGGAGAGCGGAGAGCTCCTTGTGACGGGAAGGTGCAGTGATCATGTAAGCCAGGGGATGTCCAAGCTGATTCGGGCGCCCCTTTTCGTTGCCGGCGGGAATCAGCGTCCAGGTCAAGTTCTCCCACAGTTCTTCTTCGGTGATGCCGAAGTCACGCTGCCACTCAGCCCAGAACCACATTCCGCCCGTGATCTGCATGCCGGCAGTGCCTTCGATGGCGATCGCCCGGTGTACAGGCGGCCACGGCCAGGTGGTCATGCCGTCGGGGGTGAGGCCTTCCTTAACATTGTTAGCAAAGAACGCAAGTGTATCCTCCAAAGCTGCCCGGTCGATGACGAGCTTGTTGGTTGCTGGATCATAATACTCGCCGCCGTAGGCCACGACAAACTGGAAGAAGTCAGGCCCGGAGGTCGGCCTGTGGACGATCGGGTATTCCACCAGGCCAGCATCACGCATCTGCTTCGCCAACTCGACGAGATCTGCCAAGAGGAACTCCTTCTCTTCCACCTTGCGCGGCAGGTCGGCGATTTCCTCCTCAGTCCAACCCAGGGCTCGGAGGTGGTCTTTACGATAGAAGACCATACGCACTTCGATGTCCTGCGGGACACCCCATACCTTTCCGTCAAAGGTTACGGATTCCCAGAGATGCGGGAAGAAATCTTCGTACGTGGACTCCCAGTAAGGAGCAATCAGGTCATCAAGGGGTGCCAGCCAGCCAGAAGACGCCCACACGGGGATGTCAAGATGGCTGGAAACAAGTATGTCAGGCACCACATCAGGATTGCCTTCCTCGCTGGCCAGGATTACCCGGCGGCGGAAGCTGTCCCAGTCATCGGTCCAGAAGTCGGCGTCCACTTCTACACGTACATCAGCGCCGACAGCTTCCAGAATCTGATTGAGACGTTCCCCTGCGGTAACCAAGTTCTCCGCACGGTAGAATGCGGGCGTGTCAGGGCCCACAGTCCATGCCCTGATGGTGATGACTTCTTGCGCCGCAGCACCCACGCTGAGGCCCAACAGAAGCGCTGCAGCAGCCAACACTGCCAACCAAGTCAACCTTTTCATCGTCCTCAAGCTACCTCCTTGTGGTTTGTGATGTCTCTCCAGCGGAGTAAAACGTTTGCAATATCCCCCCTATCACCCCCTACTACAGTTCTCTTTTGGAGCCGACACATTCACATTTGTTTTTTTGTGTTCAGTTTGGTTACATGATAGCACATCTATCCGCCATCGTCAAACAATTGTAAGTAAAAATCGAAATCCCAGCTTGTGCAGGGAAAGCAGCGTTTGTATGCGCATTTGGCCCTCCACCCACGCCAGACCGCGGTGTACAAGTCCATGTTCACTTTTGTTTGTATAGGTCTCTTTTTGGTTTGCAGGGCCTTTAGAAGAGGCAGGAAAGCATGCGCTGCAGACTGGCAGGCTGCGGCAGGAAGGGGCTTCGTTCCAGTGGAAGTAATCTACAGCAGATCTTGAGGAGGCGCCAAAATGAAAGAGCGGGTGGCAAAGAGCAAGTCCTTGTTAATTCTTGTTGGCCTGCTGATCCTTCTCAGTTCATGCAGCCCAGAAGATCAGCCGACGCTGAAGTTGTCCGGTGGCAACTTGGAGATCACCCATCTTACCGGCGGTATCATTGACGCCCACACCCTGATCGCCGTGCGCTACAAGGAACCGCAGGTAAGGCCAGAGTGGCTGGGCCGGGAACTGCCGGTGCAAGTGTTCCGGTTTGTGCCGGAAATCAAGGGCAAAACCTACTGGCAAGACAGCCAGACGCTAGTCTTCGAACCAGTGGAACCACTGTACAAGCGGGCGCAGTACCAGGCGACCCTGGACATGGCACCGCTGCTGCCTGAAGCAAAGCGCAGAGAGGCCCCTGCCGTTTCTTTCACCTTTGAGACTCAAGGACAGGCGCTGATGGCGCTGAGCGGAAAGTTCGTCCCCACCGCCATCGACCAGCTGGACAAGGCCTACGTGGAGGCCTCGCTGGTGTTTGCGGAGGCGGTGACTCCTGACATGCTCCACAAGGCGCTGACCATGCTCCTAGACGGCGAACCGCTGGCATACACCGCCGACTCTACCGACGGACGCAAGTTCACAGTGAAGTCGGCGGAAATAGAACGCTTCCCCCACGCCCCGCGCCTGGTCCAGCTGCAATTGGCCGCGGCTCCCCTGTACCTCGAGCAGGATGCGGCCCGGGAGTTTTCTCTCCCCGCACTGCGCTCGCCCCTGGCCGTGGAACGGATCGAAGAAGAGAAGACGGGCGATTTCTCGCAGCTCAGGATCTTCTTCTCCGAACCGCTTAAGGCCGGCGCCGATTATACGGGGTATATCAGCATCGTTCCTGCCGTGGCCTTCAGCGCGGCAGCGGAAGGAAGCAGCTTGGTGGTAAAAGGTGAGTTCCGTCCCGGCGAGAAGTACAGCCTCCGCCTGTTCCCCGGTATCGAGAGCACTTCCGGCCACAAACTAGATGAGCCGGAAGAACTGATGTGGGAAGTGCAGATTTCGGACCGGCTCCCGGCAGTGGAGTTCGTCAACTCCGGAATGTACATGACCACAAGCAGCAACCAGAAACTCATATTCCGCACTATGAACGTAGCCCGCCTACGCCTGCAGGTAAAGCGGGTACCCGAAGCAAACCTGGTGGAGTTCTTTGAAGAGAACTCCTTCCGGCCCCAGAGTTCTTCGTTTACATCCTACAACCGCTACCGCTTCCAGCGCTACGGCGACATCTTGGTAGACAAGATAATCGAGATCGGCCGCGAGATGAACAGATGGATCTACACCGAACTCGACCTCTCCGATCTGATCACGGATACCTGCGGCCTGTACATTGTGCAGCTCAACTTCGATGAGAACCAGGCCCTCTACTTTCCCGATGACTATGAGTACTACGATATCAGCTCCCACACTGCCGCCCGCGGGCGCGCTGTCAAGCACCTCCTGGTCTCAAACATCGGCATCACAGCCAAAGAGCTCGGCGGTAAGATGTATGTGTTCCTCACCGACCTGCTGACAGCCGGCCCGATCACCGGGGCGCGAGTCAGCCTAAAAGACGGCAGTGGCCGCCTTTTGTCGGAAGCAACGGCCGATGAGTCGGGCCAGGCAGTGCTGAAGACAAACAGCAGTGCCCGTTATATCGAGGCCCACGCCGGCGGCCAGTACGCCATCTTGGCCCTCAATTCCTCGCAACTCAACAATTCTCTGTTCGACGTGGGCGGCGTGCATAGGCAGGATGGGGTAGCAGCATTCATCTACACCGAACGGGGCGTATACCGTCCCGGAGATACAGTACACCTGGCCGCGATTGTGCGGAACGATGACAACACCTTCCCCGCCAACCATCCTGTGGCCCTTTCCCTCTATAACCCGCTCGGCCGCCTCGTGCATGAGCAGGTCCTCACCGCGGCGGAAGATGGGTTCTACACCGCAGCCATCACCACGGAACGCACCGCACCAACCGGCACCTGGACCGCCGTATTGGACATCGGCGGCAGGCAGTTCAACCACGACATCAGAGTCGAGGCCATCGTTCGCTACCGCATCCGGGTGCAGCTGGACACAGATAAGGAGATCCTTTCCGGCAGTGGTGATCGGGTAGTGGCAACCGTCACGTCGGAGTATCTGTTCGGCGCCCCCGCCAGTGGGCTCACACAGGAGATGGTGGCGGTGGTGGAACCGATGGACGTGTCGTTTCCCCGCTACCAGGGGTTTGTGTTCGGAAATGACAGCATGCAGCTGCCCAAGCTGGAAAGCGGCATCATCCGCGGTGAACTTGACGCCAACGGCCAGTACAGCACCGCCTTTTCTCTTAACAAACTGGAGAATGTGCCCGGCGGCGCACGGCTCAGAATCGATACCAAGGTCTATGAGAGCGGCGGGCGGTTTGTCCCTGCCACTAAGTACATTCCCATTGACGTCTACCCCAGCTACGTAGGGATCCAACCCGAAGGCGGCCCCGACAAGGCCATGGGCGATGTGGCTGCCTTCAGCATCGTGCATGTGGCCAAAGACGGCGAACCCATTCCCAACTCAGAGCTGGAATACAAGATTTACCGCTACCGCTATTACTGGTGGTGGGAGTACGACAGCCAGGACAGTTTTCGTCGACATTTCAAGAGCAACTCAGAGACAGTCGTGATCGAGCAAGGCCGCTTGTCAACCAATGCGGAAGGCGTGGCAGAACTACAGCACCGCCTCAGTGACTACGGCGAGATCCTCTTGGAAGTCAAGGACCCGCACGGAGGGCACACAGCAGGGTATTTCTTCCGAGCATACTGGTACGGCGACAGCGCCCAGCCTCGTTCGGCGGACATCGTCAACCTGAAACTGGATAAGCCTGCCTACTATCCCGGCGATACCGCTTACATCACCCTCAACACTCCTGCCCGGGGCCGCGCCCTGGTCACAGTGGAGAAGGAAGGACAGCTTCTCTACCAGCGGTGGGAAGAGCTCACTGATACCGAATCCACTTTTGCCGTGCCTGTGGAAGAGAGCTGTATACCAAACGCCTACGTCTCGGTCATGGTCTACCAGCCGTTTGAGCACAAGGATAACGACCTGCCTCTGCGCATGTACGGCATCGTGCCGCTCCGCGTGATCAGCGAGGGAACCCGGTTCACTTTCCAGGTAGAAGCACCGGAGTATGTCCGCCCCGAGGAGGCATTTGCGGTCAAGGTCCAGACCTCCGACGGCCGGCCGGCGCAGTTTACTCTGGCAGTGGTGGATGAAGGGATCCTGGACATCACCGGCTTCAAGACACCAGATCCCTGGGAGCATTTCTTCGCCAAGCAGCGCCTGCTGACCAAAACCTACGACAACTTCTCAGATGTAATCGATCTGTACCTCGGCTACCTCCACAGCGCACTCTCAGTGGGAGGCGGTACTGAAGCAGAGTATCGGGAACAGAGAGTGGGCGGCGGCGACGCTGGCCGGTTCGAGCCAGTGAGTATCTTTATGGGGCCCATCAGAACCGATGAGTCGGGAGCAGCCGAGGTTGCGGTAGAGGTCCCCAATTACATCGGCAGCCTCAGGGTGATGGCTGTCGGGGCCGAGGGCGGCCGCTACGGCAGCGGCGAACAGCGGATCGGGGTCAAGGCACCGGTCATGGTCCTGCCTACTCTACCTCGGGTGATTGGGCCTGAAGACCGCTTCGTGGTTCCCGTGACTGTGTTCGCCCTGGAAGAAGGGGTAGGCACCGTGGTGGTGGCCATCGATGTTTCTGGGCCTGTTGACGTTGTGGGCCCTAGGCAGCTGACGCTCGACTTCACACGCGCCGAAAGCCAAGAGGCCGCATTCGAGCTGCAGGGGCTGAACAGCATCGGCACTGCCGAGATCACTGTCTCCGCATACGCTCCGGCCTTTGCTTACAGCAACAAGAGCAGAACCGAACTGGCCGTCCGCCCCTACAACCCTGTCATCTACCTCAGTGAAGAAAAACTGATTGCACCAGGGGAAACGGCGGTGTTTGACCCGCCGCAGGGTGGAGTGGAAGGAACTACCTCTCTCCAGCTGACTGTATCCAGTTTCCGCGGCCTAAATCTGAACCACCGCATCAGATGGCTTGTGAACTACCCATACGGCTGTCTCGAGCAGGTTACCTCGGCTGTGTTCCCCCAGCTGTTCCTGCCGGACATCTATCCCTTCACCGCTGCCGAACTGCAGGAGATCGATGACAACATCAACGCTGCTGTGGATGCGTTCCGTGAGTTTCAGTTGGCCAACGGCGGTTTCTCTTACTGGCCCAACCAATCGACGGTCAATGCCTGGGCTACAAACTACGCGGGGCACTTCCTCCTGGAGGCAAAGGAGAAAGGTTACCATGTCCCCCAGAACATGCTGGAGATGTGGGTCAAGTACCAGGTGCAGGCGGCCAAAGAGAACATCGGCGATGCCACGACCCGTGCCTACCGGCTGTACCTGCTGGCGCTGGCGGGCAGCCCACAGCTCAGTTCCATGAACTACATGCGAGAAAGCGAGCTGAGCGAACTGAGCAACCCGGCCAAGTTCCTGCTGGCAGGAGCCTATCACCTGATGGGCTACGGCCAGATTCGCGACGAGATCCTGGACGCAGCCGGTACAGAGGTGGCAGACTACGTTGAGTTCGGCAACACCTTTGGTTCAACGCTGCGCGACCAGGCTATCATCCTGGACGTGCTGACGCTGGTGGGAGCGAGAGAGAAGGCAGCACAGCTTTATGATGTCATCGCCCGAGAGATCTCGTCCAACCGCTGGTACTCCACTCAGGCCACTGCCTACTCTTTGCTGGCGCTGACCAAGTACATCGCATCTGTACAGGCTGAAAGCCCCACGCTCGCCTTTTCCCTGGCCACCGGCGGCCTCAGCACCCAGTTCACCGTCCAGGATGCAGTGGGGGTGGTGCCTCTTGCCCCAGGCTCCGGGAGTGTCGTCCTGCGGAACGAGAGTGAAATACCGCTGTTTGCGACGCTGGAATGGGAAGGCGTACCCAAGCGAGGCGAACTGAAACCCTCCCAACAGGGGTTGAAGCTGGAAGTTCGTTACCTGGACAGAGCAGGCAGGCCCAACGACGTGACACAGGTACAGCAGGGCGATGGGTTCTACATTCTCTACCGGGTAACACAGGATGATTGGGAAACCATCGATCAGGTCGCTTTGGCGCAGATCTTGCCCGCGGGTTGGGAAATCGAGAACTTCCGCCTCAGTGGTGAAAACCTTCCGGATTGGGCTGCGGAGTACTACTTGGGCCTCGAAGACTATGTGGATATCCGCGACGACCGGATCATGTGGTTCTTCACCAAAGAACCATGGTATCCATCGTACGACTTCCTGGTGAAGATCAACGCCGTCACCGTGGGCGAATTCTACCTGCCCCCCACGCTTCTGGAGGCCATGTATAACAACGACTACAAGGTAGTCACAGAAGGACGCACGGTTGAGGTACTGCCCAGATGATCGCTTATCTTTCCAAGCGCCGATGGGCTGCGGCGGCAGCCGTGGCCGGGTTAGGGCTGGGAGCGCTGCTTGTTGCGGTTGGATACGCACTGGTGGCGCTCCCTGATCCCCTCTTCCCCGCCGACTACAGCACCGTTGTGATAGACGAAAACGGTGCCGTCTTGCGCGTCTTTCTCAACAGCCAGGAGCAGTGGATCCTCCCGGATGACGGCCGCCCCATTCCCAACAAACTAAGAACAGCAGTGCTCACGTTTGAAGACAAGCGCTTCATGCTGCACTTCGGCGTCGATCCTCTGGCTGTGCTGCGGGCGCTGTATCAGAGTATCCGCTACAGGGCTCGGGTCAGCGGCGCCAGCACTATAACCATGCAGGTGGCACGCCTCATGCGCCCCAAGGCCCGTACGGTCAAGAACAAACTGGCCGAGATGGTGCAGGCCATTGCCATCGAACTGCGGTACAGCAAAGATGAGATCCTCAAGCTGTACCTCCTGCACGCGCCCTACGGCGGCAACATTATCGGATATCGCACAGCTTCTCTCCGCTATTTTGGCAAGGAACCAGAGCAGCTGAGCTGGGCAGAAGCAACGGCCCTTGCCGTCCTGCCCAAAAACCCGGCAAATATCAGCCCCGGCCAGAACTCGGAACGCCTGAAGGCCAGAAGGGACGCACTGCTGTTTAACCTCTACAAGGCCGGGCACATCGACGAATCAACATACCGGCTGGCCGTGCTGGAACCAGTGCCCGACCGTCAGTATGCATTTCCCCTCTCGGCCCCGCATCTGGCGGAAAGACTGGCTCGGACAGCGGAAGGGCCTATTATACGCACAACCATCAACAGACAAATCCAAGATCTGGCTGCCGCCCTCCTCAAGGGCCACATCACCGCCCTCTACCCAAAGGGCGTGGAAAACGGTGCTCTCCTGATTGCCGATACTGCCAGCGGTGAGGTGAAGGCGTACGTTGCTTCCCATGATTACTTTGATCGGGAACATACTGGCATGGTAGATGGCGTGCAGGCACGACGGTCTCCTGGTTCCACCCTTAAGCCCTTCCTCTACGCCGCGGCGATGGACGAAGGCCTGATTATCCCTGAAAGCGTACTCCCAGATGTCCCCACCAATTACGGAGGGTTTACTCCCTACAACGCTGGGGGTGGCTTTGCGGGCGTGGTGCGGGTGCGGGAGGCGCTGGCCCGGTCACTCAATGCACCGGCTGTATACCTTCTCAACCAGCTGGGCGTGAGGGAGTTCTTCGGCTTCTTGCAGGCTGCTGGGCTCAACCTAACGCGCCAGCCCCATGAGTACGGCCTTTCCTTGGTGCTGGGCGCGGCAGAAAGCAGCCTATGGGAGCTGGGCTGCCTCTATCGAGGGTTGGGTACGCTGGGTACTTATTGGGGCCTCAGTGTACTAAAGGACGGCGGCGGGGCTGAGGCGCAGCAGCTTATCTCACCGGGGGCAGCGTACCTGGTGCTGGACATCCTCAAAGACGTACGGCGGCCGGGCCTTGAAGGCAGCTGGCAGACATATTCCTCCAGCGCCCCTATCGCCTGGAAAACAGGGACAAGCTACGGCAACCGTGATGCCTGGGCGGTAGGGGTTACGCCGCAGTGGACCATCGCCGTGTGGGTCGGAAACTTCTCAGGCAGCAGTGTCTCCGGCCTCACAGGTGCGGACTACGCCGCTCCCCTGCTCTTTCAGGTGTTCAACCGGCTGCCCAAGGATCCGTATCGCCTGTGGTTCAGCGCTCCGCCCGGAAGTTTGGTGAATACAGAAGTCTCGGCCGTCACAGGTTACCGCCTGAAGGGCGAGGGGAAAGATACTGTCACTGCTTCCGCCCCCGCGGCGGCCAAGCCTTTGCGCTTCTCACCCTACGAACGCACCTTGTTCGTAACCCTGGATGAAAGCATGATGGTCTGTTCTCGCTGCTGGGACAGGCAGAACCTGAAGACGGTGCACAAGGTGATCTATCCGCTGGAGATCGCCCGTTTCCTCGGCGGGGCAGCACAGCAGTATGTGCTTCCTCCTCACAACCCCAACTGCCCGGCCCTGGCTGGGGACAACCCGATCAGCATCATCTATCCGCAGCCTGCAGGCCAGATCATTGTTCCCCGTGGGCCAGATGGCGAGTACCAGCGGGTCAAACTGGAAGCCGCTCACGGGTCTCCGGGCAAAACGCTGTTCTGGTACCTGGATGATATGTACCTCGGGCAGACCCAGGGCAGCCACTACCAGATGGCCTTGTTGGAACCAGGCCCCCATCGGCTCTACGTAGTGGATGAGGACGGCTTTACCCGCAGTGTCAGTTTCACAGTCACCAGACGTTAAGGGGGAGGCGCACTGCCTCCCCTTTGTTACATCAACCCCGCACTTGCACGGTAAAGCTCAAGGTACTTCTCAAACCTTCTGCGGTACAGCTCTGTCTTTGCCGGTGACGCGGGCGAGCAGACCATCTTAGGTGAGATAACGCCCTCCACATCCACGGCACCGTTTACGCTCGCCAGGGCCACCAACGCCGCCCCAAGTGTAGAATCGTTCTTGGCACCGGTGGACCACAGCTCCCTCCCCAGGAGATCGCAGGCCATCTGCAGCCAGAACCGCGAGTTCGTGATGCCTCCAGAAATCAGGATTCTGTCCGGCTCGCCGGCAGTTTCCGTGAGGATAAGATAACACTGGTACAGGTTAAACAGGACCCCTTCCAGGATCGCATAATACAGCTCCGCCTGCCCATGCTGTGCCCTGACTCCCATGAACCCACCGGGCCGGTTTTCGTCCCAGCCCGGGCAGCGTTCGCCATAGATGAAGGGCAGGAAGATCGGGGCATCGGCGGCATCCACTGTGGACGCCGCCTGATCAAAATCCTCGTAACTACAGAGCGTGCCGCCGCACCGGTTCAGATACCAGTCTACGCAGTTTGTGGCACCGTTTGTGGCCGCCCCAGCTAGGCGCTGCCCATTGTAAAGATAGTAACACCAGGTTGCTGGCTGCTCTGGAAGCTTAGGTGCATCCACAGCCATACGCACGGCACCGCTGGTGCCGACGGAGAAGGACATGATCCCCTGCTTTGCACCACCGATGGCCACCTGGTTCATGGCCCCATCGGCCCCTCCCACAGTCACCGGTGTACCCGCCTTCAGCCCCACCTCACGGGCAACAGTGCTTCGCAAGCCGCTCCAGTGAAAAACCTCGTGGAGCTCGCTCAGCTGGCCCCGGCGCAGCCCCACAAGCGCCAGCATCTCGTCATCCCAATCTAAGGAGTAGATGTTGAGCAAACCTGTCCCCGAGGCGGTACAGCGGGAGGCCGCCCTGTCACCCGTAAGCGCCTGGTACAGGTACTCGACCTGCGATGAGACAAACCGCACTTGCTTGGCCCTTTCGGGTTCCGCCCGCTGCATGTGATAATACTTATACGCGGGATACATGGCATGGACCATACAGCCGGTTTTCTGATAGCAGTCCCGCACCAGCGCCTGGTCCCTCCTCAGTTCGGCAACAGTGGGTGCGGCGCTCAGATCCGCCCACATGCTGATGGGCCCCAACGGCCTTTCTTCGGCATCGAGGAGGAGCAGGCTGTGCCAGGTTCCCACCAGCCCGATGGCGGCGATCTCGCGCGAGCTGCGCCCCGCAATCAGCTTCAAGGCCTTCAGAGCCACGGCAACTACCGCATCTGGATCCTGCGTAATCTTGTCCGTCACACTAGAGCTGAACGGAACCTCAACGCTGTCCACCAACCCATCTTCTGAGGAAAACAGCATACATTTGGCCGCCAACGTGCTTACTTCGAGACCGATAACATTCAAGGGGGATCACCTGCTTTTGTCAGAATCCAACATGCCCATCAGAGTGCGCACCGCCTGCGAAGTATCTTCCAAGCTCACCGCTGTGCCTGTGCGGTGCACAACATCCTGCACTCGTGCCTCATAACCGGCAATGTACGCCTGCTGCCCTTGCAGCGCGGCCCGCTCCTCTCTTAGTTTATCAACTAGCTCAAACAGTTCTGTGAGTTTGTCGAGATAAGCTAGGACAGCGGAAACGCTGGCCGCTGCCGGCAGTCCCACCGCCGCCATCGCTTGAGACCAGCGCTGCCTCCACTCGGCGAGGGCTGCATCGGCAGCCTCCAGGCGCGCCCGCTCCCGTTTCCAGGCATCGGCCTGTTCGGCAGCGCTTTCGGTGAGCCGCTTGTGTTCGCCGCGGCGCCCTTCTTCCGCCTTGCAGATAGAGGCGGCTTGAGCAGCGAGTTCGGACAGGCTGCCCCGGCCGTCCTCTCCCAGTGCCCCAAGAGTTTCAACCAACGCCGTACGATAGGCGTCTATCTGGCCGCGCAGTGCTGCCGCGGCCGCCCGGAGTTCCATCAGCTGTTCCCAACCGGACACGATGGACTGAGCCTGGCGCAGCCACGCTCCCATCTGTTCGGGGGACAGCGGTTCCACTCCACTTCCACTCCAAAGCTGGTTCCAGCGCTGATTGAACGCATCAAGTTCCTTCTGCAGGCGCTGCTCCTGCATACGCCTATCCGCAAGTTCCGCATTAAGAGCCTGCAGCTGCCGTTCCAAGGCCTGCAGTTTGGCCACCTGGCCTGAGGCGCGCCGCAGTTCATCGGCGATGTCATCGGCGTGAGCAACACTGTCCTCGTACGCCTCTGCCAGGGGTTTATCAAGGGCAAAGGCCCGCTCGGCCTCTGCATCCGGCTGCTGATCAAGCCAAGACCGCTTTACCAACTTCCAACCCCGATCACGATGCTCCCTGGCTGCGGCCAACTCCGCCTCGGTGGGAACCCACTCCTCTACTCTGCTCCGCTCGATTTCTAGCTGCAGATCAGCACACTGCTTGTCCAGCGCCTTGACCGCCTGGGCCGCGGCGCGCAGTTCATCAAGAAGCCTCCGTTGTTCTTGCGCGTAAGCGGCAGTGGTCTCGGGCAGAGGGAGTTCCCGAGCTGCCAGCTCTTCTAGGGTGCCCTTCCAGCCCGGAAGACGTTTCATCTGACCCGTGAGCCTCGTCTCCAGCTGCTGGATTTCCATCAGCTTGTCCTGATACTGCTGCTCCAGGTCACCTTTCGCTCTGATGCTGTCCGTCAGCGCCTGCAGTCTTCCCGTATCCCGCAGCGGCCCGAACCGCTCCAACTCCCGGCGGGTCCTGTTCAGGTCTTCTTCCCTGCTCTCCACGGCAGACACTGCCTTCTCCCGTTCGTGCTGGAGCTCCTCATGTTCTTGAGCCAGCGCCCTCACTTCAGCCACAGCGATGAGAGCCCGCCGGTACTCCTCAGCCTGCTCCAAGCCTTCGGCCTTGGGATGCAGCTCCCGCAGCCGGGCCTGTGCTGTTCGTTCCAGGCCGGCAATCTTCTGCTCCAGAAGGGGCTTGTCTGCCACCGCCTGTGCGTACTTCTCCAGCTCTCGGTACAGGTTTTCCACCTGGTCATCGTGGGCAAGCAGAAGCGTGGGGACGTGAAGGCCGGCGAGGTCGTTCTGAAGGCTCTCAAGCTGTGCCTGAGTCTTCTCCTGGGCTTCGGCAGCGCTCCTCATCTCCGCAGTCAGGCCTTGCCAGCGGCCGGCGCTTCCCGGTGCCAAGGGACGAAGCTCGCCCAAGCTCTGCAGCTCTTCCAGGCATGCCCGGCGCTGGACCAGAATAGGCTTGGTGCGGGTGATCCGCTGCAGCCTGGCCTGGCGCCTGCGCAGGCTTCTCAACTTCGCGGCCGCCTCTTCCAGCTGCTTGATCAGCCCGCGATACTCTTCCTCCAGCGCGGTGAACACCTGGAACGACAAAGGTGCCTGATCCAGTACCCACCGCCGCTGCTGATACTCATCGGCCAGGACATTGATGTCCCGCTTGCGCGACTGTCGCGAATAGAGCTTTTCTGCTTCTTTGTCCAGTTCGGTGAAGACCAGGTTGAGGTGGTGAATGCCCGATGCCGCCTGAAAGAGGCTCTGACCGACGCTTCCTCCTGACCGCAGCAGGCCCCTTCCCCCCTGCCGCAGGCGCAGATGGCTGAGACTGAACATGTTCTCAAAGTCAGTGCGGCTGAACCCGCCCAGAATGGACGCGAGGATGTCCTCAGAAAGAGGCGAACCGTCGGGGCCCACGAGGGAACCCCGGTTCCGCCGCAGCCGCAAGAACTCTAGGTCGGTGCCGTCCGCCAGTTCCAGGCCTATGGCACTCTTGAGTTCAGCGGCGCGATGAGCGAAGGCATACGGGGAACTGCTGGGAATGCCGAACAGAGCATCACCTACAGCCTCCAGGATGGTACTTTTCCCCGCCTCATTGGGCCCATAGACAATGTGCAGGCCGCGGTCGCGCGCGAAGTCCAACCTTTCGTTGGCGAAAACACCAAAGGCAGGTAGGTGAATGTACTTAATCTTCATCAAGGGCCCCCTCCTCTCCCACGAGCCGCGGTTCCACCGCTCGCTGTGCCGCCGCCAGGATGGCCTGCAGAGCCGCGGGGTCGTCCAAGTCCAGGCCAGGATACTCCGCAAACAGCTGGTAGGGCAGCTTGCTCTTCAGCTCCCGGAACTCCTGCCGGATCTGGGCCAGGAGTCCCTCATCCTGCTCCAACCCCGCAAAATACTGCGCCATGAAGCCCTGCGGCAGGCCGGCAGGCAGGCTGTTCTGAAAGCTGCCGGGATTCGTAGTGTTGAACTGTACCTTTTCCACCCAGCCGCTGCCGCTGCCCGCGTCCAGCACCGCCGCCCGAATCTCGTTTACCCATTTCTCAGGATCACGCACCAGCTTGGCATGGGCAGGGGAGGGGCCAGCAAGCTCGAACCGGAACACCACCGGCCTGCCCTGCGCCTGTTCCAGCTCGCGGTAGGTAAGGCGGCGGACTTCATCGAGGACATCAGATGGAGTGTGGGCACCGCTGCAGTCCACCACGCACCGAGCCCAACGCAGCACATCCACCTGCCGCTCAGAGACGCCGGTGATGCGGCCGTCGGCAAAGGAGACTACAGTGCATCCCTTGGCTCCTGGCTCATTGGCATGACGCCCTTGGAGGTTCCCAGAAAAGACCACCCAGGGGCTGCCGCTGTGTACTACCTGGCGGCGGTGAACATGGCCCAGCGCCCAGTAGTCATATCCCTTGTTGACCAGTTCCGCAGCTGTGCACGGGGCGTAGGGTTGATGCCCCTCCCTTCCGTCCAGGGCGGTGTGGAGCAGCCCGATGTTGAGGTATCCTGGGACCGGATCAGGATAGGTGCGGGCGATGTTCTCCGTTACAGCCGGTTCCGCAAAGCCCTGCCCATGAACGGCCGCCCCGATGCGGTCAAGCACAACCGTCTCCGGTGCGCGATAGGACAGCTCTCTAACGTTGTCAGGAAGCCTCAGCTGCAGCGTCATGCTGTTGGCGGCATCGTGGATTGCCCCGCACCAACAACACCTGAATTCCCGCCTCTCGCAGCTGCTGCATGCGGGAAGCAAAATAAAGGCCGGTGTTGTAGTCGCGCCAATCACCGTCGTACAGGTCACCGCGATCAAGAGAAAATCCACGTGCTCCTCCAAGGCCAGCCGGATCAGGTTGTCAAAAGCACGGCGCGTGACATGGCGGACGTGCTCCGGTGCCCCTTCATATCTCTGCAAACCGCGCAGCGGGCTGTCGAGGTGAATGTCCGCAGCGTGAATGAACTTTCCCAACTGCACTCCCCCTTCAGTTCTGCTCTGAGAGCTTGTCCAAAGCCGCGTCCTCCGGCAGCGGCCTGCTGAAAAGGTAACCCTGCATTACATCACAATCTATCTCGTATAGGTACTGCCGCTGATGCTCTTCTTCCACACCTTCTGCCACCACTTCCAGCCCGAGCTTGTGGCACATGGAGATCAGATCTTCCAGAATCCGGCTCTGCTTGCTGCCGGCCGAGATGTTGTCGATGAAGCGCTTATCGATCTTGATCGAGTCTATGGGCAGCTCCTCTAGGCGGGCCAGGGCCGAGTAGCCAGTGCCGAAATCATCCAGCGCGATGGATATGCCCAGATCCCGCAGGGGGCAGAGTTTGCTGTACACATCTGCGAAGTCCTCGATCAGCACCGACTCGGTGATCTCCAGCTGCAGGTGGCGAGGTGCGATTCCTGATTGCTCCACGATTTCCTGAACCCGGGCCGAGAAGTCCCCACGCCTCAGCTGTTCCACAGAGATGTTCACTCCCACGTGCAGGTCGGAAAAGCCGGCCGCCCGCAGCCGCTGGATGAAGCGGCAGGCAGTTTCGAGGAAGTAATAGCCGAGGGGAACGATCAAATCTTGGCGTTCTGCGACGGCAATGAACTCCACTGGCGAAACCCGGCCGCTGGTGGGAGAGTTCATCCTGGCTAGAGCTTCGAAACCGATGATCTTCCCCGTCCTCAAGTTCACCTTAGGCTGGTATTCCAAGTAAAACAGCCCACTTTCGGGATGGGCTATGAACTCTTCCATTTCCCTGGCCAGCAGTTCCTGCCGCTGCAGCTGTGCTTCGATGTGAAAGTCGTAGAAAGCGAAGCTGCGGCCGGTGGCGACGGTTTCCACGTGGTGCAGGGCCACCGCCACCTGCGTGACCGCGTCCACCGCGCTGCGGCAGGACTCATCCAGCTCCAGGATACCGGTGCGGACGACGATCTGCCTTCCCACGCATTCCAGCGGCCGCTCCAAATCCTTCTCAATCCGCTCAGCCATAGCTGCCAGTGCATCCTTCAACCCGTAGTCCTGCACATGCAGCACAAAGCGGTTGGTGGCAAACTGATAGAGGGAACACCGGCTGTTTGTGAAAGCCCGCAGCCGCTCACTGAGCTCCCTCAGCGCCCGGTCTCCCACGTCAAAGCCGTAGGCAGAGTTGATCGCGCCTAGGTTGCGGCAGTGGACCATCATGATCGCGTGCTGCCCCACGAGCCCCTTGGACAAGATGTCGCTGAGTGCCTCCATCAGGCTGGCTTTGTTGGGAAGCCCAGTCAGCGAATCTTCGTAGGCCAAGGAAACCAGTTCGCGGTGGTGCTTGTAGCTGGAGAGTACTATATAGAGCAGGCCCGCAAACACCACCGTCGCCGCAGTCAGGGCAAGGACGGAGGCGATACGGGCGACCGCCTTGGTCGGCTGGGTGGACAAACTGATCACCGGCGTGCCCGGCCGGCCAGCACCGTTCCGGAGCGGGACGTACACTTCATAGACTTCCTGGTTCCGGCGCCAATCATAGTTAACCTGAGCATGGCTCCTCCCTTGGGCGAGTGCCGCGGCCACCCCGGGATCTTCAACCTTGGCACCGACGAGGGCCGGATCGTCGCTGGCGGATACCGTCAGATCGGAATCTATGAAATAGACGCGATCTACCAGTGCGAGGCTGCCCAGTTCATCCAAGAGATACTCGATCTCAAAGGCCTCCAGCAGATCTGCCACCCGATCTGCGCGAATCCCCAGCTGAACGAAACGTCCGTCATCGACGCGGAAATAACCATATTTGTAGAGTTCTCCCGATTCTGTGTCCTCCCGGATATCCTCCACCAAGGCTGTGGCACCGCTGACCATGAAGTTGTGAACCGGGTGCCCGGGGAGCGCCCGCCAACCGAGGTATTCATCTCGTGACGAGTGGATGATGACGCCTTCGGGGCTGTAGATGAAAATATCATCGACACCCAGGTAGGGCGCGAGCTCTTTCAGGGCTGCGCTGTCCATCTGGGCAGAATAGAGCGCAGTGGTGCCGCTGGCGCTGTACAGCTTGTCCTCTAAGAGATCATTGATGAGATCGTATGCCTCTCTTGCCTTGTGCAGGCTGTGGGAGTACATCTGAGCATAGTTGATAGACTGTGTGCGGAGCATTTCGAAGAAGTAGCTGCGAATCGCGCGGATCATCAGGATGTCCGTAACCAAGAAACCAATTACGATGGCGATCACGGGGACAAGGTACCGCCATATCCTGACCGAGCGCCTCATCTTCGTCGCTGCCATGGTCGCACCTCACTTGCCCCTCTGGTTTCATCGGCCCGTTGGTGTTCGTGAATCACTTCGCCGCAAACAGGCAGATTTCCTATGCTCTTCCAGGCTATAACCAACAATTGCCCAGCATCAGCGGCCATCCCCCTCCCCCATTTCCACCACCGCCGATGTTCAGTGCTACATTACATATCTTGCCGTTGGTGTTGGGCCAAGGAGACGGACGAACAGCCTAAGGCAAAGCCCACGAAAAGACAAAGAAACGCTGGGTGCACCCTGTGCAGCCCAGCGTTCACTGTTATTCCACGGTCAAGGACTGCATCCCGAAACCGCTCAGTTCGCGGACTTCTGCAATAAACCCACTTACGGTGTAGCTTCTCCTGGCTTCCAGCGAGAAGGGTGGGCTTTCTGCGAAATAGTCCCCCGGTTCGATCCCTCCACCATCCTGCACCACATCCAACCAGGCAAATACCTGGTACTCACCCACAGGCACTTCTTCCAGGTGGAAGGATCCTCCCTTGAGGCCGATACTGGCCTCAGCCACCGCGGTGATGGTGTTCCCTTCCCGTGTCCCCACAAGGACCTTGATCTCCCGCACATCGTTCACTGCCCAGTAGGCATTTATCAGGCCCCAACCATACTCTTCACTGAACTCCTCGCGGCCTAGGGGAATGCTGGTACGCCGCAGGACATCCACAACGTCGCCGGCGGGAATCCCGTTGGTGAGCATCAGGCCGATCACACCAGAGACATGCGGGGCGGCCATCGATGTTCCAAGCAAGTACTCGTATGGGGAAAGTACATGAGTGCTCAGCACCGCATCGGTCTTCCCATTGCCGTCACTGTCCACGTCCTGCTCTCCGCCGGGAGCCACAAATCCCATCTCTGGGCCGTACCGGGAGTATGAGGCCACCTTGGGCACACTGCCGTAGTTGTAGTCCACGGCCCCCACCGCAATCACACCGGGATAGGCGGCCGGATAGTAGATACCCCTGCGGTGCCAAGGGTTGTCGGCGTTGCCCGCAGCTGCCACAAGCAGGGCCCCCTGCTGAAATGCCTTCTCTACAGCACGCTTGAGAGTCTCGCTGCCGCTGGCGCTGCCAAGAGACATGTTCACAACTTGGGCCGGCCGGGGGTTAGGGATGTCTGGATGAGCACCCACGGCGTAGAGCAGGCCTTCAGCCACTCTGTCAATGCTGCCTTTGCCGCCGTCACCGAGCACTTTGACAGGTAGGATCTCCACATCCCACATCACACCGGCGATCCCTTCGCCGTTGTTAGTGAGTGCGCCGATAATCCCGGCCACGTGAGTGCCGTGGCCGTGCCGGTCAGTGAAGTCGTGAGGAGCGTATGAAGGGCTACCCGGGCTGCTCGCGAAACTGCGAGCGTACTCCGTATCGAGATGGCCGGCCAGATCTGGGTGGCTCGCGTCCACGCCTGTGTCCAAAACGGCGATGCGCACGGCAGCACTGCCGGTTGTCGTTGACCACGCCTGAGGGAGCCGGATCAGTTCGTAATTCCACTGTTCCGGATACCGCGGATCATCCGGACGGACCTCACCCAAGGCGTAAACAACATGGTTGGGCTCCACGTAGCTGATGGGATAATCACTGCGTTCAGCAGTGAACAGGTGCAGGGCCGCGCCCAGTTTGGGCCGTACCACATACGCGTCCACCGCCAGGCGCCGCAGCACTTCCCAGCCAAGTTCTTCCAGCATCCGCTCGGCGGCCTCTGGGTCGGTCCCGGGTTCTGTACCCACAATCCACTCTTCAGGTTCTTCTGGCTCTTCTCGCTGCCACGCCCGCTGCAGCGCAGCCTCGCGAGGCCCGCGCCGCAGTGAAGGCAGAACCGCGATCAAACCCGGGCCCGGCGCTCCTGGGCCGCTGAACACATGCTGGACCTCGATGGTTCCGGAGATGCTCGCGAACTTGCCGAACACCGCGGTAACACTCATGTCTTCCACGAGGACGACCGTCAGCGGATTCGCCCTGCTCTCCACCGCACCCTCCCAGCGGCTGAAGGCGTGGTCCTCAGCGGGGACAGCGGTCAGCTCCACAGCAAGGCCGTAGGGATACCAGCCGCCGCTGTACTCGCCACCGTCGAGCGGGCGCAAAACTACTTCCCCACCGCCCTCAACGGCAATGGTGAGAGAAACCCACCGTTCCTCGCCCACGAAGTCCACTCGCTTACGGCCGCTCACTGTTCTGGAACCTTCGAAGGCCCAGCCGATCTTGGCAGCTGTAATGAGATTCCTCCCCCGCAACCGCTGCAGCCGGTAGATACCGTTCTCATCCGTGACAGCTGTTCGTCTCACCCGGCCGTCGGAGGAGACGGTTACGCCGGGGATGGGGCTGCCTTCTCTAGTTGTGATACGCCCGGAAACCGTATACCGTCCGAAACCGAACGCCCCGAGGCACCCGCTCAACAGCAGGGAGAGGCTGATCAACACCAACCACCGCCACCAGTTGCTTCGCACGATGTATTACTCCTTTTCCAGCATTGCCAAGAACTCTTTGGCCAGAAACGGGTCAAACTGCCGGCCGGCACAGGCAGCGATCTCGGCTTTGGCTTCTGCACTGCACAGCCCCTTCCGATACGCCCGGTCGCTGGTCATGGCATCAAAGGCATCAACCAACGCCACGATCCGAGAGGTGATCGGGATGTCCCCGCCCTTCAGCCCCATCGGGTAACCGGTGCCGTCCCAACGTTCATGGTGATGCAGCACACCCCGGGCAACGTCCAACAGGTCGGGAGATGAAGCCACGATCCGGTACCCGATTTCCGCATGCCTTTTCATCAGCTCCCACTCTTCGGGAGTGAGCGGGCCCGGCTTCTCCAATACGCTCTCCGGAATTGCCACTTTCCCCACATCATGGAGCAGGGCCACCAGAGATACAGTCACGATCTCGCCTTCGGACGGGCCAATGCGCTGTGCCAGGCCGACGGCCAGACGCTGCAGGTTCCGGGCGTGTTCCCCTGTTTCGTGGCTCTTTTCCGCCATCGCCTGCTGCAGCGAAAAAACCATGGCGCTTCTTCGGCTCTCGGCGGTGCTCATTTTGTGCTGATACATGTTGTGTTCCGCCTGACGGAACAGGTCCTCCCAGCTGCTGTCTGTGGAAGTTGCGGTAGCGCACCCCAGCGCCACACTCACGGAAACAGCCGCCGCAGTTCGGCCTTCAGCCCGCTCGTGAATGATGTGGCAGATCTCCTGCGCTTCTTCCGTCGTTGTTCGCGGCAGGAGGAGGACGAACTCATCGCCGCCCCACCTGGTGGGAATGTCCCCCGGCCGGGACACCTCCTCCAGGATCAGGGCAAACTGCCTCAGGACTTCATCTCCCCAGCGGTGGCCCATCGAGTCATTGATAATCTTGAGGCCGTTCAGATCTCCCACGATGACACTGAGAGGAAGACAGTCCTCGCCGCGGAAATGGGGAAGCTGGCTCTCAAGGTAGTAGCGATTGTTAAGCCCAGTCAGGGAATCCTTGTAGGCCATTTCACGCAGCTTGTCCTCCATTCGTCGGCGCTCGGTCACATCTTCGAACACGGTGACGAACTGTCCCGGTTGAGAGCAGTAAGCCCGGACATGGAAGTACTTGTCCAGATCTTGGCTGTAGCTTTCCAGCCGCCGCGGTTCCCCTGTGAGGGCCACATGCCCGTATGTCTGAATCCAGAAGTCCTCGATGTTGGGCATCGCTTCCCGCACAGTCCGGCCGATCAGTTCTCGGGCTGTAAGGCCGGTAAGCTCTTCAAATGCCCGGTTTACCGCCAAGAAACGGTAATCCACAGGCCTGCCCTGCTCATCGACGATGATCTCGTGCAGCGCCACAGCATTGATGGAATGCTCAAACAGCCGGCGGAACCGCTCTTCGCTCCGGCGCAGGGCTTCCCGCCGCTCGTACTCCGCTGTCACATCGCGGAAAACGAGGATCACACCGTGGATGCTGCCCTCGTCGTCCTTGATCGGAGCAGCGCTGTCGGCAATCTGGTACTCAGCACCATCACGAGCAAGTAGCGTCGTGTGGTTGGCCAGCCCAATGATAGCCCCCGTGGCAAGGACCTTGGCCACCGGGTCGTCGCACGGTTCTCTCGTATAGGCATTGACGATGCGGAAGACCTCGGCAAAGGGCCGGCCCACACCACTGTTCCCGAGCCAGCCTGTAAGCTTCTGCGCCAGGTGGTTCATGAGCAGGATGCGGCCGTCGCTGTCAGTCACAATCACGCCGTCACCGATGGATTCCAGCAGCAGGCGCGTGTAGGCGTTTTCCGGGGAGAAGAAATCACGGGGGCGGAACTGCTCTGGCGTCATGCTGTCTCCTCCTTGCGACTAGGGTGCAACGGCAGGCTCCAAATCCCGAGCAAAACCAGTTGCGATGTGCTTCTACAGATACTCCGCGGCCCCGGCAGTCTCCTGCACAGACAAACCGCCGCTTTCCCGTCCCGGGAAAAAAGACAGCGGCGGCATGCCCGGCTGTGCTGCTTCCATCCTGTTCAAAGCAGCACTTGCCTGATGCGTTCTAATGCCCAATCGATTTCGTCAACAGTAATGATAAGGGGTGGCGCGAACCGGATCACCTGCTCACGGGTTTCCTTGCAGAGGATACCCAGTTCCATCAGCTTCTCACAGAAGGTTCGTGCCGGGCCGTACTCTTCTTTGATCTCCACGCCGATCAGCAGGCCCTTCCCGCGGATTTCCTTCACGGCAGCGCTGTTGAGCTTTCTGAGTTGCTCCATGAAGTACTTGCCCACAGCAGCCGCTTTCTCAGCCAGGCGCTCCTCTTCGATCACTTCCAGAGCCCTCATGGCCACGGCTGCGGCGAGAGGGTTGCCGCCGAAGGTTGAACCGTGGTCGCCCGGGGTGAACACACTCATGATGTGGTCGTCGGCCAGCACGGCTGAAACGGGATACACCCCGCCGCCCAAGGCCTTGCCCAAGATCAAGATGTCGGGCTTGGCATCCTCGTACTCGTAGGCGAACAGGCGGCCGGTGCGCCCCAGGCCGGTCTGAATCTCGTCGAGAATCAAGAGGACGTTGTGTTCGGCTGTAATTCTCCTCACTTCCCGCAGGTACCCCTCAGGTGGGACTACCACTCCTCCTTCGCCCTGGATCGGTTCCACCAAGAAGGCTGCGGTGTTCTCAGTAATCGCCTCCTGCAGCGCCCGGGCGTCTCCGAAGGGGATGATCTTGAACCCCGGAGTGTAAGGGCCGAAACCGCGACGGTACTGTTCCTCCGAGGAAAAACTGATGATCGTCGTGGTGCGGCCGTGGAAGTTGTTGGCGCAGACGATGATCTCTCCTTGGTTTTCCGGCACCTTTTTCCGGAGCAGGCCCCACTTGCGGGCGGCTTTGATGGCGGTCTCCACCCCCTCTGCGCCGGTGTTCATAGGCAGCGCCCGCTCATAACCGGCCATCTGGCAGAGCTTTTTCAGCCAAGGCCCCATCTTATCGTTGTGGAACGCCCGCGAGGTCAGTGTCAGTGTGTTGGCCTGCTCGATGAGGGCCCCTATCACCTTCGGATGACGGTGGCCGTGGTTGAGGGCCGAATAGGCAGAAAGCATGTCAAGGTACTTCTTGCCGTCCACATCCCAGGCCCAAACACCCTCGCCGCGGGCAATCACTACCGGCAGCGGATGGTAGTTCCGGGCGCTGTATAGTTCAGCCTCCTGGATAAACGCAGCGGTCTTGGACAGTCTGACCAACCCCTTTGCACGAAACTAATAAACCATCATCTTCATACAGAACACAGAGCCGCCCGACTTGATGAACTCTGAAGCGTCGACTCGCAGCACGATGTACCCAAGAGACTCCAGCGCTGCAATGGCCCGTCGGCAGGAGTACTGAATCAGCACCACCCGCCCATCAGGTGAAAAGGCATTGCAGGCAAAGTGAGGTGCGTAGGCTTCTTCCCTTGGAACCTCAACTACGTTCTTGAAGAAGCGCCGCAAGATCTTCATCCCTTCTTCCCCAACCCCCTCTGGATAAACCAGGCAAGTATCGGCGCTTACCATGCAGAGGGTGGTGTTGAGGTGGTAGAAATCCTTGTGGGTGAGGTGAATGCCCACCACTGGGATTTTGGTGATCGTTGCTACCTGCCGCAGCGCTTCCAGATCGGTGCGGTGGTACTCGGTGCTGCCGTAGCCGCTGATAATCAGGTTCTTGCCGGGGAACCACAGCGCATCACCCTGAGCCTCAAAACAGCAGTCTTTGAGGTGATGGATCTTGTATCCTTCGTTTCTGTACCATGCCTCGAAGTAGGCCACTTCCTTCTTCCGTTTGGGCTTGCGCATCTCGCTCATGATCACTTCCCTTTCCTGGGTCTCAGGATTGAGGAAGGGGAAGCTCTGGTTGGCTGCAAACACGGCATCTTCGAGGCCGTAAGGCCCACTGATCAGCTGAACGTCATACCCCAGGGACCAGTAGAGTTCACGGAGGGCGTTCCACTGGGCCACAGCGCGGGCTTTATCTACCTTGTGGAGGACTACTTCGTCACCTTTGCGCTCATACATGAACTCGTTGATGGCTTCCGTGACGTCGAAGTAGTCGGGAGTGCACATCAGGATCCTCTTGGTGGGCTGGCGGCCGGGCAGTTCCGCAGGGCTGAAGTCAATCTCGTCAGCTCGCAAGTAAACCCGCATCAAATCCCTCCTACCTGTTGTGATCTAAGCGATTGTCCTGCAAGAACGGCCGCAGGACATCTTCCAAGTTGGGGCTGCCGATTTCTTGGAGCTCGTAGAACACGCGCGTGTGGGGTTTGTCGATTCTGATCACACGGCTTAAGTCAATAGGCGTACCGATCACCACCGTGTCGCAGTCCACCCGCCGGATGGTTTCTTCCAGGTCGGCGCGCTGTTCGGGGCTGTAGCCCATCGCGGGGAGCAGCCTGCCCACCTCAGGGTAAATGCGGAACGTCTCCGCAATCTTGCCCACCGCGGCACTGCGGGGATCCACGATCTCCGAAGCGCCGTACTTCTGGGCAGCAAGCACGCCGGCACCGATCTTCATCTCGCCGTGGGTGAGGGTGGGCCCGTCCTCGATTACCAAAGCGCGCCGGCCGCGGATCAGATCTGGATTCTCAACCTTGATGGGCGAGGCGGCGTCGATGATCACAGCCTTGGGGTTTACCTTGCGGATGTTCTCCCGCACCAGCTGCACATGTTCTGGGTAAGCGGAATCAATCTTGTTGATCACCACCACATCAGCAAGGCGCAGGTTGACCTCGCCGGGATAGTAAGAAAGCTCGTGTCCAGGCCGGTGCGGGTCAGCCACGGTGATCATCAAGTCAGGCTGATAGAAGGGGAAGTCGTTGTTGCCGCCGTCCCACACGATCACGTCGCAGCCGAGGGGATCGTTTTCCGCTGCCTCCAGGATGGCTGCGTAGTCTACACCGGCATAGATGACATTGCCGCGAGCCACGTGCGGTTCGTACTCCTCCATCTCTTCTATGGTACAGTTGTGCTTGGCCAAGTCCTCAATGGCGGCAAAGCGCTGCACTCTCTGCGCTGCGAGGTCGCCGTAGGGCATGGGATGCCGCACCGCCACCACCCGCAGGCCGTGCGCCATCAGAATTTCCACCACACGGCGCGACGTCTGACTCTTGCCGCAGCCGGTGCGAGTCGCGCATACGGCGATCACAGGCTTCTTGCTCTTGAGCATGGTGTGCTTGGGCCCGAGCAGGACAAAGCTGGCACCGGCGGCGTTCACCGCGGCACTCAGCCTCATGACAGCTTCATAGCTGATGTCGCTGAACGAGAGTACGCACTCATCCACATCGTACTCCTGGATCAGGTGCTCCAGCTCACCCTGATCATAAATGGGAATCCCATTGGGATACAGCTCTCCGGCAAGCTCGGCGGGGTACTTTCTACCGTGAATATCTGGGATCTGGGTTGCAGTGAAGGCCACCACGTTGTACTGCGGGTTGTCGCGGTAATAGACATTGAAGTTGTGGAAGTCTCTCCCAGCAGCACCGATGATAATCACGTTTTTCCTAGCCATGGGTACCTCCTTCTGTACATAATACTATCTTGCCTATTTTTTAATGCTGTATCTAAAGTTTACCATTATTGTGTCCCTTCTTCAACCGCACCTCTGAAACAAGAACGGCGGAAAGGCTCCACGAGAGCATTTCCGCCAGAGTTGATTTCGGTTGGCTGCCTTAGGTTACGGCACGTTCTTGACAGCCAATACTTCCACGGCAGGAGTCCTGTCGCCGTTGCAGGCTATGCGCCGGGGCCCGTGCAGGAACTGCAGTTCAAACCCTAACCTCTGGTAGAGCTCCACAATCCGCGGCGTTGCCTGGTTGGAAAGCACAACGGGGCCCCTGTGCTGCGCCAGCCACTCAGCCAGCCGCACTTGGTCTTCCCAGTGGAAATCATCTTTGGAGTACTGCGTGAACTCTACATCATAGGGGGGATCGGCGTAGATAAAGTCACCCTTCTCCAGCTGCAGTCCGGCAAAGTCCATGCTCGTGAACTCCCAGGTGCTGAACAGCTCCCGGTACTCGAGGAAACCCTGGGCGTAGTTGATGGCTTTGTAGCGGCCGAAAGGCACGTTGAACTCTCCCTGCCCATTGAAACGGCAGAGGCCATTGTAGCCCGTGCGGTTCAGATAATAGAACAGCTCCGCCGCTTCTCGGCTGTGATACCGGCCGGCCTTAATCAGCTCGTTGAACCGATCCCGGTAACGGTAGTACATGTCCTCGTCATTGGCCATGGGCAGGCTGATCACCAGCCCCTGCTTGACGTGGCCGTAAAAGTTGATCAGGTGCGGGTTGATATCATTGGCCAGCACCGCCTGCGGCTGCAGCCCCAGGGCTGCCGCCAGCCCCCCGCAGAAGGGCTCCACAAAACGGTGCTGAGAAAAGCGCTCCCAGATCGGCCGGATATGCGGGACGAGCCACCGTTTGCCGCCCGCCCACTTCAAGATGGGCTTGAGGGGTTGGGGACGAAGCTTGTTGTTGCTGTGTTGTACCGTCATCGCCACGACTCCTTTGCTGTCCCTATTCGGCGCCTGTGCTGCAGTTCCCTTGTGCGTAACCCAAATGCGAAGAAGCCCATCAGCGCGCTGATGAGCCTCTCGCTGCGGGCGCTGGGCCATGCCTTGGGACGGGCACCCGCATCAATAAACCATGTTCTCCAGGGCTTCTAGATCCTTGATGACAATCACCTTGTTGCTTACCAGTTCGATATACCCAAGTTCCTTAAACTCACCCAGTTTGCGGGTGATGGTCTCTCTTCTCAGGCCGGAGTAACTGCCCAGCTCTTCCCGGCTCATGGACAGTTCCAACTTGATGCCTTCATCAGTCCGCACACCAATCCGGTGGGCCATCTTCAGCAGCAGCCCGGCAGTTTTCATGGAGGCATTGCTGGTGGCCAGACGCTGGATCAACTCCTCTGCCCAGCGGATCCGCTCAAAGCTCTTGGCAAGGACGCTGCGGAGCACCGCCGGGGAGTTGTAGAAGTACTGATTGAACGTGCGCTTGGGAATGGCCACCACTTTGCAGTCTGTGAGGGCCTGGCCGATGTAGCGGTACGGTGTTTCCACCAAGAGGTTCAGGCCGCCCACGAAGTCACCGTCACGGTAGATGTAGAAGATCTGCTCCTCCCCTTCCACCGTGTTGACAAAGATCTTCATCTGCCCCTTGTAGATCAGGTACATGAAGTCAGGGGGGTCACCGGTCTTGAAGATGAGTTCCCCGGCCTTGATGTTGAGCAGGATTACATCGTGAAGTACATCCTCGACGCTTTCTTCCGGCACGTCACTGAGGAGAGGGAGCCCCCGCAGGACTTCATACATCTGCGCCTTCTCCGCTTCGGAGGCGATCTCCTTGGCCTTCAGCTGCTTGAACTTCTCCTGACGGACTCTGTTCTGCTCCTCCCGCTCCCGCTTCAGATCCTCTGCGAAGAGCTTGTTCGCGTAGACCTCCAGCTCCTTCGCTTTATCTTTATCCATCGCCTTGACTCCCTCCAGCCGGTAGGGTATCCCCAGCTCACGATACTTCTTCACCCCTGAGGTATGATAGGGCAGAATCTCGATGCGTTCCACTCTGGCCCTGATCGGTGCCAGCAGGCGGACAAACTCCTGCATAGACTCGTTATTGTCTGTGAGGCCGGGAACCATCACGTGCCGGATCCAGATCTGGCCGGTAAACCGGTATTCACGGCACAGCTTGGCGAGGAAGTCCCGGTAAGCATCGAAGCCATCCACGGTGGTCAGCTCCCTGAACGTTTCTCGGTCGAAGGCCTTCACGTCCAAGATGAGCGTGTCCACCAGCGGCATGATCTTGCCGAAGTAACGGGCATCACCGAACCCAGAGGTGTCTACGCAAGTATTATAGCCTTCTGCCTTCAGGAGTTTCAAGCATTCATAGAGGAACGCACCCTGCAGGAGCGGGTCCCCGCCGGAGAAGGTCACACCGCCCTCCTCACCGTAATACGAGCGATAGCGCCCCGCAAACTCCGCGATCTGCTGGGGAGTCATTGCCCTTCCGCCAACCTTCTGCAGAGCATCGGGGTTGTGGCAGAAGGCGCAGCGGAGGGGACAGCCCTGCAAGAAAACGATGGTGCGCGTGCCGGGCCCGTCCACGAGCCCCATGGTTTCAATGGAATGAACATATCCCTGCACACTGGCCCCTCCCTTTCATGTGTTCTAGATCGCTTCGTGGAACGTCCTGTTGATCACATCCAGCTGATGCTCCCGGTCGAGGCGGTTGAACCGCACCGCATAGCCGGAGACGCGGATGGTGAGGTTCGGGTACTTATCCGGGTTCTCCATGGCGTCGATGAGCATTGTCTTGTCAAGCACGTTGACGTTGAGATGGAAAGCACCGCGGCCGAAGTACCCATCCATGATGTTGGTCAAGTTCGTTATCCGCTCCGGCAGGTTCTTGCCCAAGGCACCGGGGACAATGGTGAAGGTGTTAGAAATGCCGTCCTGGTTTACCCGCCGGTAAGGCAGTTTCGCCACAGAGTTGAGGGAAGCTAAAGCTCCCATGGTGTCGGCCCCATTCATAGGGTTGGCACCCGGCGAGAACGGTTCGCCCTTCCTGCGCCCATCTGGCGTATTGCCGGTTTTCTTGCCGTAGACCACATTGGAGGTGATGGTCAGCAGGGACAGCGTGTGCTCCGCATTCCGGTACGCGGGGTGCTTTCGCAGAGCCTCCATGAAGTACTTGTTAACCATCACCGCGATTTCATCCACACGGTCGTCATCATTGCCGTACCGTGGGAAGGTGCCTTCCACCTCGAAGTCCACCGCAATGCCGTGCTCGTCCCGGATGGGCTTAACCTTGGCGTACTTGATGGCGGAGAGCGAGTCAGCCACTATCGCCAAGCCTGCCAGGCCGAAAGCAATGTACCGATGGACAAAGGGGTCGTGCAGGGCCATCTGGGACGCTTCATAGGCGTACTTGTCGTGCATATAGTGGATGGTGTTCATGGTGTTGACGTACAGCTCTGCCAGCTTATCCATGACCTGCTGGAACGACGCCCAGACGGTGTCGAAGTCCAGGACTTCCTGCGTGTTGGCCTCGATGCCCGTTAGGACCTGCAGCGGCTTCCCAGCCTCTTTATCTCTTTTCATCTCATCCCTGCCGCCGTTGATGGCGTAGAGGAGGGCCTTAGCCAGGTTGGCCCGGGCGCCGAAGAACTGCATGTCCTTGCCCACGCGCATTGCCGACACACAGCAGGCAATGGCGTAGTCATCACCGTAGATGGGCCGCATCAAGTCATCGTTCTCATACTGGATCGATGCGGTTTTGATGCTCATGTAGGCGCAGTACTCCTTGAACGCCCGAGGCAGATCTTTCGACCACAAGATGGTCATGTTGGGTTCCGGCGCTGTGCCCAGATTGGTGAGGGTGTGCAGGAACCGGTAAGCTGTCTTTGTCACCAGCGGCCTGCCGTCAACGCCCATGCCGCCGATGGCCTCTGTCACCCAAGTCGGGTCACCGGCAAAGAGCTGGTCATACTCAGGTGTACGCAGGTGCCGCGCCAGCCGGAGCTTGATCACCAGTTGGTCGATGAGCTCTTGAGCCTGCCGTTCATCGATGAGGCCGCGCTTCAGGTCCCGCTCAATGTAGATATCGAGGAAGGCCGTGTTCCGGCCCAAGCTCATGGCCGCACCATTGTTCTCCTTGATGGCAGCAAGATAACCGAAGTACAGCCACTGCACAGCTTCCTGGGCATTCTGCGCCGGCCGGCCGATATCAAAGCCGTATTTGGCGGCCATCGACTTCATGGCATCCAGCGCTCTGATCTGTTCGGTGAACTCCTCGCGCAGGCGGATGACTTCTTCCGTTGCTGGGCCGGAGAGGTTGTCCTTGTCGCGCTGGCGCATCTCTTTGAGGACATTGACACCGTACAGAGCCACCCGCCGGTAGTCACCGATGATCCGGCCCCGGCCGTAAGCATCGGGAAGGCCCGTCAACAGCCCGGCAGAGCGGGCGGCCCGCATTTCTTTGGTGTACGCATCAAACACGCCTTGATTGTGGGTCTTGCGGTACTCGTTGAAGCGCTGCTCCATTTCCGGATCCATCTGCAGCCCATAGGCTTCAAGAGAGCTTTTCAGCATGCGGAAACCACCGTAGGGGTTCATGATCCGCTTCAGCGGCTCGTCTGTCTGCAGCCCCACCACCACCTCATTCTCCCGATCAATGTAACCTGGAGCGAAGTTGTCGATGCCGCTGAACCGTTCCAGATCCACCTTGATGGTTCGGGACCGCACTTCCTCCTGAATGAGGTTGCTGGCCCGCTCCCAGACAGCAGCGGTCCGCTCCGTTGGCCCCTCCAAGAAGGACTCATCGCCGAAGTAAGGCGTGTAGTTTTTCTGGATGAAATCCCGCACGTCGATTTCTTCTGACCAGGCACCGGGCACAAAGCCTTCCCAAGCCTTCGCCATCTCTGCCCTGTTGAACAAGTTATCTTTCACCAGACATCACCTTTCCGAAACCTTAGTACCGGGGTAATTATAGCCTATATCAAGAAAGCTCGCTGTGACCTCAATCACTTTTCTGACCGATGGCAGGGGAAATTTCGGTGAAAGAAATGACAAAACCCATGCCCGGGTGTTTTGCGAGCACGGGCCTGGGAGAGGGAGGGCTCTGTCAGCCCCTGAAGGTATCCGTTGTCAGGCAGCGAGAATCGTCCGCACTGCCTCCTCAAAACTGTGTGGCGCCAGAAGCACCCTACAGCAGTTCTACCCGCGGAAAAAAGCTCTTCCCCATCGGGAACACCCGCTGGGGAAGAGCTGGGTTACCGTACCTAGAAGTTCAGGCCCATTGTCACAGCCAGGCCCAAGCCTCTGCCTGCTTTCATAACCAGAGACTGCAGGTTCTTAGCAGCCAGCTGGGCCTGGAAGTGGTCAAAGCGAAGGCCCACGCCTGCCTCCAGCCCCAGGTTGGCCTGAGCAGAGTAACTGGCACCGACCGTCAGCGGGACAAAGGGCAGGGGCCTGTACTCAATCTGACCACCGAACAGCGTGTCGCTGCTGCCGGACTCGTAGACGGTGTGCCGGACGCTGCCCCGCAGAGTCACCTGCTGGTCAAACGCGTAGGTTACGCCGACTCGCACTCGCATGGGCAGTTTCCAGGTGATGTCGTCAGCGGAGCTTTTGTCCTCCAGAAGTTCCCCATCATCGGCGAACTCGAACTCAAACTCGTTGGTTTCCGAGTTCCACCCGAGCCGTAGCAGTTCTGTTTCACCTTCGATGTACCGGCGCTCACGGGTGACGTCCGTCCAGGTGATCTGGCCGATGTTCTCCACGCTGGCACTCACAGCCAGCCGTGCATCAATCTGGGCAGCGATTCCGGCATCAAAAGCCCACCCTTGGCCGCCCTTGGAATGCAAGATGGCAAGGTCTATGCCGCGGCCCATCACGCTTGTTACGCCGTCTTGTTCTCCCACTTCAATCGTGCCTTGAAGATCGGTCTCAGCATAGGCAAGTCCGTAGAGGTAGCGGCCAGAGACGCCAACAACTATATCTTCTATGGGCAGCTCCATGTATTCCGCCAGGGAAAACGAGGCTGAAAGGCCACCGCCGGAATATACTCCTCCCTTACCGCTGACCTCCGACAGGTCGTACACCTCACCCTCTGCGACCTGATCCAGAGTGATGCCCTTAAACGCCAGCTGCGCCAGCTTCTGGGGAGCCGTCACCTCGGCTTCACCTTCGACCCCAGCAAAGACCCGGAGATTATCGTACTGCACATAGACACCTGGGGCGGCTGCGGCGCTCACAACCAGCCCGTTCGCGGCGATGGAGCCGGCCACCTGCAGGCGCTGTTCATCACTCCAGTGCTTGTTCAGCAAGCCCAGCAGGCGGTAGCCGAACGAGTTGATATCTGCCTCGCTGTGGATGGATACCCCTACTGCGAAGCCGTCAGTGCGGTGCACTTCCGCAGGATTGAAGGCGCAAACAACACCTGGTGCTCCCGCCACGACAGCTGCTACCAGCAAGATCAAGATTGCCTCTTTCGCTTTCACGGCCCTACCCCCATTATTGATTCACTTTGAGGCGCAAATCTGCCCAGATCTTGTATTCGAACGTGTCCTCTGGGCTGATCATGATGGACACTGGCCCGCTGCGACCGCCCGGGTCTAGGCCGACCCGAATCCTAAATTTGCCGCCGTTCGTGAGCACCCGTCTGACGGTATCATTTACGGGCAGCTCCAGGAGGGCGCTCTCTGGCGCGACGGCCCGGCCGTTTTCATCTACTGCTGCTGCCGGGATGATGCCCAGCTCGATCTTATTCCACTCGTTTCCGTCGATATCGGATACCTCCAGGTCGACCCTCAAGCCCAACGGGATTCCGTTGGCAACCTAAGCAAACAGTGCCGGCTCGCCCACGTACTTGAACCCTTTTTCCAGGTCGGCCTGTTCTGTTACCTCCCTGCTGCCTAGGACTAGATCCTCGAATTCTCCGTCGTAGTCGATGGTGAACTTAGCTCTGAAGATCAGATCCACCGTAACTGCGATTGACCGAGTTAGGTCGACTGTCACCCAGTCTTTGCCGCCCACGGCCAGCTCGCCGCTGATGGAAAGCAACTGCGGCTGTGAAGCCAGTATGGCCGGCCACCTACCAGAACTGACAGTGTAAACGTCACCGCTCTTGGACTCGAGTCCCAGTACAAACTCCTCATCGCCTCGCCCGGTCACGATAAGATCCAGGCCGCTGAGATCAACAGGAAGACCTGAGTCGTTCTGGACGGTTATTGCCACCTCCACACCTATCTCAGAAGGCCACGTGAACAACTGACTCCAGTCGTCGAAATCGAGGTTCAACGCCACGGGCTCAATCTCCAGGTCGCCCGGAACCGAAACACTCTCGTTGATCACCGCCGTCACACTTAAGACCTCTACGCCGGTGATATTCACAGTCACAGTCAACGGGTCATCATCGAACTTCAGCTCTGTATTTTCGCTCTTCAGGGTCAGTTCCACAGGCGAATCACTGGCTAGGGTGACACCTGCAAGATCGAAAGAACTCTCCTGGCTGTCAACTGGAGTCAACTCCCGGCCACCTATTTTCACCGCAGCGACGGTCACATTGTCGGCAACGCCGGCTAGGGTGAAGTGCAGCCGACCGGCGCCAAGCCCCACACTGGCGATATCAGTGTTATCCCACCACGTCACGTTATTTGCGCGTACCGTGACATCATCAAAACCGTCATCGTTCACCAGCTTCTTCACCGCAGCATTCTCAAAGGCCACGCTGATCGCGCGCTGATCCACAGGCAGAGTGGAAATCCTACCGCCCACCGGCGTAAGCTTGGCCTTAACAAAAAGCGTCATCACGTTCGTTAGGGTGACATCGGCCAGACCTTCTTCCAGCAGGTCGACCGTATGTCCATCTTGGCTGGCCTCCACCTCGGTGATAACTACTTGACCCTCTGCCAACAGCTCATGGTTGATTGCCAATTCCCCGGAACTGAAGGTGATAGCGTCAAAGGGAAGGCCGTTCAGCTCCACCTCGAAGTCGAAGTCTTCGGGGTCTTCAGTTTCGAGCCCCACCACATGCTCTGCCTTGAGCCCGACGAAGGCGAACTCAAACACCAACTCGTCGTGTGAGGTGGCTCCTGCGATATTGCCGTCCACCGAAACGGATACACTAAGTTCACTGGCTAAGCTCGCGCCTGCGAGGTCAAGGGAATCCGTCTCATGTCCAGCAGGCCCAACCGCGAAAGCCAGGCTCGGGCCAAAAATGCCATTGATACCGCCGAGCGTGACTGTCACATCGAGGGGCACTGCTGAGTTGTTCGTAACAGTGATCTGCAGCGCACCGTCAACCAGAACAGCACTCGCAAAGGGCAGGTCGATGATGTCTAACAAGTGCTGTTCATTCGCCTCGAGATCAACCACCGGAACGGATGTGCTTTCGCTTCTATCACGTATCGATATCTCTATATCGGGAACTTCCACACTGATGGTAGTCTCGTCAAGCAGAGCCGCTGTGTTGACGTCGAACTGAACGGATTCGTTTTCCAGTTCTGGCAGCCAGTCTGCGGCCAGCTCGCCTGGGTCCAACTCCCAAGACTCGCTGAACTGGATTGCCAAAGGCTTCTCAGGATTATACTCATCCGGGAGATAGTCCTGCAGCGCCTTTTCAAGCAACTCGTACACAGTCGTCGCTCCTGCCATCAACGGCACCTGCACAGGGACATCCCAAGACGGGCCGATCTTTCCCATGGGATTTTTGAGACATCCGCTGAGAGCCAGCGACATGACAAGCACTAACGTCAAAAACACGCTTGCGCGTCGCACTCTTCCACCCCATTCCACTTAATAGTGTAGTGATAACAACTTCCACTATCGGCAGGTTTTTCCTGCGCACTGTATGAAAAACACCTGACCAAGTATGGGAAATGCTGACTTCTCGTTCGAACGCCATGGTACTCAGCGCTAGAAAAACTCATCCAGCAGGATGTAGAAGTGGATCTTCTCCCAGTCCGGGTCTTTGACCCCATAGGTGTCGAGAAGCAGGGTGACCCATTCCTCTCCGTAGTGGTTGTGCCAGAGCGACCTCACGGCCAGAGCAATGTCCTGGTAGCGATCTGCTACACCGGCCCGCCCCCAGTCGATGAACCCACTCAACCTCCCATCTCGGAGGATGATATTGGGCAGGCAGTAATCGCCGTGAGTGAAAACCAGATCCTCGTGGGCAGGCCGTCTGGCCAGCGCCAGTTCGTAAAGCTCCTGGGCTTCCATACCCAGGTGCTCATTTTCAAAATCGGCCTCATCAACTAGGCCCAGCTCCACATTGCGGCGGGCTTTCTCCAGCTTCACGGCCAGGGACTGGTCAAAGGGGCAGCCGGCCGCTTCCACCCCATGGATAAGGCGGAGCCCTTCTGCCAGAATGTGCACCATTGTCTCCGGATCACCCCGATGCACCTCATCGGAGCAGACAGTGCCTTTAATCTCGGAGATAAGAAGGTACTCTGTATCCTGCCAGCGCTCGTAGTACTGGACTTCGGGCACAGGCAACTTGCCCTGCAGCCACCTCAGCACCGCAGCTTCTGTTGCCAGCGGCTCCACCGGGTTGTAAGCCGCGATCTTGAGATAGCCTTTCTTCTCTGGAACATGCAGCACCACTGAGTTGGAACAGCCCAGGGTATCCCTGAAAAACCGGCAGCCCGCAAGCAGCCGTTGCAGCTCCGGGGGGAACTGCTGCAACAGATCTCTGTCCTGCAACCAAAACCCTCCTCTTCGTGATACAAGATACACAGGATACGCTCGCGCCAAGGCGTAACCCAGCTTTTCGGCCAGGGCCAGGGACTCCTTGGTGTGCGCATCCCAGTTCGGGTACAACCCTCGCCGCAGACACTCCAGAATCAGGGCAGCCCCGCAGATGGTGGCAAGGCCACGGCGCTGGTAATCAGGGCGAGTGTCGATCTCCACTTCAATGCCGCCGCGCCAATACGCATAGGACGAAGCCCCGGAAACTGGTTCTCCACCATGGAGGATCACGAATCCCAGCCCGTTCTTGGCAAAACCGTCCCAGCCGCCGGGAATATTGCCGCACAAGTCCCATGCCCAGGGGAGCGTCAGGATGCGGCCGTAGAGTTCTTTGTCGATGGGGCGCAGCTCACAGTCTGCCGGCAGCCTGCTGGCGAACTCCACGAGCTTGTCCTTGTCAAAACGGGCCTTCTTCTGGTCCGTCGCATAGCGAGTCCACGGCCGTGCTTTTTCGCCGATCACCCGGGCCACGGCCTGTCCCCACTCAGCGGTGGGATGCACCATAATCCCGTAAGCGGGGAGCAAGTCATAGGCCCCACGGACAAGGTCTTCATTGGGCCTGCCGGCGAAATACGAGAATCCTGCCACAGTCACCACCGCTGCCTGCGGCGAAGTGGGATGGTCGGCCTAGGCCACGCCCATGCACCCGTCGAAGTAAGACCTCAGCAAAAACTCCTCATGTCCGGCAAACAGCGGTGCAATGCTCTGCGCCTCTCTGACCGGAAAAACAGCCATCTCAGGCCCCCCAGCCCTGCGCCAGTGGCCCGCGGGGCAGCAGTGTCAGCCGACAGCCGGACGCAGTAAACCTCTCCACCATCTCGAGCTCCATCTTGTTCGCCACGGGCGCTCTCCTTTCTCGTGCCGTTCACGCAAACAGGTTGTTGAGGAAATGAGCTATGACACCGCCCAAGACAGACCGGGAGCGGTGTGCTGCCAGACCGAGGACAATGCTGATCAGGAAAACGGGCAAGGCGCCGCCGAGGCCTGCCTCCATAAACAGCCAGCCGGGCACGTGAAGCAGGACAAACATGAGGGACGAAACCAGGTTAGCCTTCCAGAACGGCTGCTCCATCGCCAGATTTTCCATCACCGCTCCGCGCATGAGAAACTCTTCCAGAAGGGGCGCCGTCACCAACACGTTAACCAGAGGCCAGCTGAACTCTGTGGGAAAGAGCGGCTTCCCCTCCCAGTAGTTCGCGATGATGCCCGTTGCGCCTAAGAGCATGCCGAGCCCGCCGCCCCAGGCCAGCCACGCTCGCCAGTTGCGGAGGTTGAGCACTGACCAGAGGCTGCGGCCGGACAGGCGGAGCAGCGCCGCTGCCGGCAAGATCCACAGCAGCAGCTTGGCAGCGGTCCAGTAGAAGAAGCTTCCGACTCCTGCGGCATACCAAGGGTTGTACACATCAAGGTGCTCCTTAATTATCCAGGCCGCCGTCCACGCCACTATCAGCGCCCCAAACACGAGGTATGTAACCAACGTCACTGAGGTTCCTCTGCTTTGCTCTTGCATCAGCCGCGTCCTTTCGACAGATCGCGCAGGCGCACCCCGTTGGCTCTGGCAGCCATCAACCATCCCACTTCCGCAGCCAGTTTGTACCAGCGGCGCGGGATGTTGGCTGAGGTGAAGACGTCCTCGCGTTCTGAATGTGCTGTAAGGTTCTCCACCAGCTCCCGCAGCGCTTGAGCCAGGTTCTTTGTGGGCCCAGCGCCGAGGGGAATGTTAGACACCGCCGAAAGGGCTCCGCCGCCGCCGAAGCCGATGCCGAAGCCCCACCGCAGCCCAACACGGGCACACCAGTTCCGCAGCATCCTCAGAGCCCACCTCGCATGGTGCCCTTCGTGGAACCCACAGTTAACCACGGCGTACACGCGAGTCTCTGTCTTAAGCTCGGCTCTGCGTTTCTCCAGCTCCTGCAGGCAGCTGGCCACGTGAGAAGGCAGCCCGTCCACGTAGAGGGGCAAGGCGAATATAAGTACATCACAGGCACTGAGCCCGGCGGCAACCTCACTTCCCAGTTGAGGCTTGGTGAAAGAGAATCCTACCACCTCATGCCCCGCCTGTTCCAACAGTGGTTGGAGATACTTCAGGATCACTGCGGAAGCACTGTCCGCTGCCTTCGGGCTGCCGTTAATCAGAGCTACTTTCACAGCACCCACCCTTCCACGCCAGCCAGATCGCGGTAAAACGAGACGCTGGCCAGTTCCCAACCGAGGTTAACCGCATTGGCCTGGGCAAAACCGCGGGCGGTCTCCTCTTCCTCCGGGGTGATGTCGCCGTAGAAGATCACCCGCAGGCGGACACGGTTGTGGTACCGCCGCTTGTGCCTCATCTCTCCATCCTTGATTGTGAAAAAGGGCTGCATGTACGAGATGCTGCGGTCCAAGACGTTTTTCACAAACGGGCTGTACCCTCCGTATAAGCAGCGGGTGATGATGTCAACCTCGCTGCATCGAGAGAACAGCTCACCCAAACCCGAATAAGAGTCGGCAATGACACAGGCACCCGGCGTTTTCACCCAGCAGCCAAAACACCCCAGGCAGTGATGGATAGGCCCGCTGTCCGGAGAGATGACGTGCACCTCAGCTGGCTGGCCACTGCCGAGACGCTCAAGACTGCCAGAGTCTAGGTCATGGATGATCAGCCGCATGTTGTCTGCCTCCAGCCCGTGAAAGATACCGCGAAAAGCTATTCCTCGCAGCGCCGCTTCTTTCCTTTTTTGTGATCCCATCTGCGCCCACCGCTCCCCCTGCCTCATCGACCTCAGCGGGTGGGATGATGCCCAACTCGGCTGTGTGGATGCTGCCCGGCAAGTTCGCTTCCGCACTTATGGGCGGAAGCCGCGGTGAGCAATTCATCGCTCTACCTGGGTTTTCCTCTCATGGTTTTCACCGCCCTGAAAAAATGTTCGCACGGCGCGAAAAAGTGCGCCTTCGCTTACCACGAAGACGCACTCGACAAGATGGGCTTGATCACGATACTGCTTTTGCTTCCTGCTGCTCCTTGCGGCTGTTCCAGATTTCGTCCGCTGTGGACGCCCATCTTTCCGCGGCGGCAAAGCATTTGCCAGCCAGGGCTTCCACATCTTCATTGTCCCGGCGCTGAGTCGAATAAGCTCCTGACTCCTTAACCATCGCCACCAGCTGATCCGGGTTGTCCAGGAGCGGGCAAGGCCGGAGGTGGTTGCTGTTAAACGGCTGCCGCTGCCGGTACTGCATGAACAAAGGCGACCGCAGCGCCTCCACCAGCGACACGTCCCGGATATTGACATTGGAGTAGTGGATGAAGGCACATGGTTCCACATCGCCGTGAGCGTTGATGTGCAGATAGCGGCGTCCTCCTGCAATGCACCCGTTGGAGTACTCGCCGTCGTTCCAGAAGTCCAAGAGGAAAATGTCCTTGCGGCCCCTGTAGTCTCTTACTCGATCGTACATCAGCTTCCGCTGCTCCGGCGTGACGAGGAAATCGGGATGGGCGTGCCGGCCCAGAGGCATGTACGTGAAGAACCAGCCGAAGAAGCAGCCTTTCTCAATCATGGCATCCACGAATGTCTCTGAGGCCACCGCTTCCGTGTTGTAGTGGTGGTAGCACGCGGAGAACCCAAACGGTGCCCCCGCTTCCCGCAGCAGGTCCATCGCGCGGGACACATGGGCGTAGCTGCCTCTGCCGCGGCGGAAGTCGTTGGCATCGTCAAACCCCTCCACGCTGATGGCCAGCATCACGTTGCCCACTTCAGCAAGGCCCTTGGCCAGTTCTGGGGTGACAAGGGTGGCATTAGTGAAAGCACAGAATACGCAGTCCGAATGCTTCTTAGCAAGGGTAATGATGTCCGCTGCCCTCAGCAGAGGTTCTCCGCCAGAGTAGAGGTAGAAGTACACACCCAGTTCCTTCCCCTGCTGGATGATGCTGTCCAGTTCTTCCAGACTCAAATGGGATCCGCGCTGGTACTCTTCTGCCCAGCAGCCCTTGCAGTGGAGGTTGCAGTCAGAAGTGGGATCCATCAAAATTGCCCAAGGAACGTTGCACTGAAGCTTCTCCTCCGCTTCAGCCCGTTTCGGCACCCCAACAAACGCCGCATTGACTAAGAAGTTCGTCACAAACTTCTCCATGACTACCGGAGATAACTGGGAAAAAGCCCGCTCCGTCATGCGGCGCCAGTTGTAATCTGGATTCCGCCACTGCGCCTCGATCTGGTCAAAGGCCGCTCTCTGTTCAGGTACCCTCACGAAGGGCCTGAGCAAACTGAAGATTCTCCCAATGTTCTCCCCTGGGTTGCGTGCCACGTACCGCAGGGTTTCCCGCACGGCCGCTGCCTGCAAGGTCTGTTTAAGCGCCATGCCTTTCCTCTCCCTCCTCAAGGCTTTTGCTCCACTGACCACCCATATTAAGTTTAAGGGAAGAACCCGCTGGGGCTAGCTTCCCTGGACTGCCGGTATCACGAAGTGCTGCGCCTCGGCGGCTCTAGTCAGATTCTCCAATGAACGCAGGGTAAGTTCCTTCATACGCTCATCGCTCAACCGTGACTTCGCCTTGTACTCATCGTAATATGCAGCAATGCTGATCAGGGGTATCCAGGAGAAGAAGAACTGGAAGAAAACCGGCTCTTCGTCGTAGTCGAAGTCTTCATCCGTGCTCTGGAGCGTGCGGTAGACAGGGTTCCCGGGGTTTTTGTCCATCAACTCTAAAAGGCGGAAGAGGGAGTTTTCGTGCTTACCGCCCTTAAGAGACTCAAACATCAGAATCCGGGCCAGGGCACGGTTCGTCAAGAGATAGTCCACGAGCCTTTCGTAGTATTTGGCCAGGCTCGCCTGGAAGTGGCGCATAGCACCCTCGTCGGAAAAGTGGAAGCGATCACCGACAATGTCCAACTTGCCGCTCTTGATCAGCGGGATTATGTATGTGTTCACGAACTCCACCGATGCCGCAGACAGCTTTGCCGCTGCTTTTTCCAGGAGTGTGTCGAGGATGTCAAGCTTGCTTTTGAAACAGTAGTAGATCAGCGCCTTGTTTACTCCAGCTGACTCGGCAATCTCGTTAACCCGAGTAGCGTCAAAACCCTTGCGAGAGAACAGCTCGATAGCAGCATTGAGGATGCGCTCCTTGGCTTCCTCAGGAACAAGAGTATTCACGGTTTCCACTCCCGTTTCAACTAACCGGTTGGTTAACTACATTGTGCCACTTCTAACTATGTCTGTCAAGAGGGCCGGAGTACTTGTTTAGAGCTTTGGGATGGAATTGGTGGCCACTCTTGAAGAGGCTAAGTGGATTGGATCTCTCTGAAGAGGAGGATGAGCATGCAGTTTCACCGCCCACCTGCAGTCTATCCAGAAAGCGTACAGTTGCGAGTCACGAACCTGGAACGTTCGCTCAGGTTCTACCAAAGCATACTGGGATTTCACATTCTAGAGCAGGACGGCCGAGTGGTGAAGTGCCAAAGACGGGAACCCCTTTGTTGAAGATCCTGCCGGCAACGGCATTGTCCTCACGGTTTGGGGGGAGTAAGGGCGGAGAAGGTACCTTACAGATGAGCGGTGGGAATGGGAACCGCTTCTACCTGCACGTCGATAACCGTCGGCCTGCGGCTGTCCTTTAGCTCGGAAAGCACAGCCGGCAGTTCGTTAACGTTGATGCGAAAGCCGGCTCCTCCCATGGCCGCCGCAGCCTGATCGTAGCGGATGTCGGACAGCTGCACTCCAACCGGCCTCAGCCCGCCGGCCTGCGCGGCATGCTGCTCCAGAGCGTAGGCCCGGTTGTTCATGAGCACATACACCACAGGGAGCTCAAGTTCCACCGTGTGGCCAGGCTGCGGGGATGGCCGCCCCCCTGTCCTGGTAATAACAATAGTGTTCGCGGCTGAAGGGATGATACCGCCAGCGTAGCTTATATCCAGAAGACCGAGTCCTCTCGCGTCAACTGCCAACGCTACTAACGTCTCCCGAGGCCTATCAAGAACGCGTGCCCATACGCTGGTGAACAGATTCCCACCTCGCAGCCCCAAGAGATATCCCAACAGCAATGCATAGGCGGTGACAGATGGGGTTGGTTCAACCGTCTGGCGGAACTTGTGCACGCGACCGCACAGATGGCCGGACTGTGTCCAAGTCGACGCGGCATTTCGCACCACTTTGTGAAGCGTGCTGTCATTCAGCCGTTGACCAATGCTCTCTCGCAGACTGTCCGCTGCTTTATCCCGCGCCAGTTCCTCGCCTTCGTACATCGACAGAATTGAGAGAGCTGAAGCGCGTAGAAGTGGATCCCGCGCCATTGCAGTGAGCAATGCAAGTAGTGGGCGGCCTTTTTCGTCTGTGTACCAGAGCTGCCGCATGACGCGAAATACCACTAAGCCCGGATCCAGCCCGTAGAGCTCTCTTAACCGCTGCCTCGACAGCCGACGAGTCGCTAAAGTGCGCTTGTGAAGGCAGTTCCAGTCTAGAATAGCGGTATCGTAATCCGCTGGACTTGCGTTCTCATCGCATGCCTTAAAGAGGGAAGTCAGCTCCTCCAACATGATGGTCCGACTTGTGTGAGTACCCTTGTCACCAAATCGAAATCCGAGTCGTTCCCACAATGGTAAGGGTGCAGCATCATACGCTACACCAACATCGACTAAAGCTGGATCGTAAGTCATCTGCCTTGCACCATCCTTCACGGCTGCTCAAAATCCGACTGAAGTAGCCAGTACTTGCTGAGAGTGGATTAGGACTTTATGCCTAATTTCTATCAGAACTCACCATAACCCTCTTTCACTAACAAACGATCGAGCATCATCGCTGGCCACATGTGTCTTTCGAGTTTCCGGAAGCCCTATGCGATGCGAGCACCCGTTAATAGGGGAAGGTCTACCAGGGCGTCTGGTTCTAAAGGGGAGGAGTATGTGAAGCCATTAGTCGATCACATCGTCTTCCCTTCGGATCGACAAGCCTGCTGTGAGTAGACCGCTTCTGACGGTTTGGCAGACCCTTTTGATGCAGTCCACGGCTGAAGGGAAGGCGTGCCCGTCACACCCTCCCCCCCATCTTCACCCACATCTCGTACTCTCGCTGTTCTTGCTCCAGCTTGGCAAGTTCGTACAGCCGGGCTTGTTCGCTCTTCTGCCGTTCTTCAGCAAGCTTCCGCAGCTGGTGTTCCTTCTTCAGTTCCGCAAACTCCTCTGGTGAAGTAAATATGCCTTCATCAAGCTCCCGCTTGATACACTCATACTCGACAGGATAGTTGCCTTTCAATGAATGGAAGATCATAGCTCCCCCCATGCTGTGCGGCCCACGCTGCTCAATAATCGACTCCAGTCTCTGCAACTCCACAATGTACTGCCTGTTCTCCCACGTTGTTTCCTTCACCCGGTCCTTCACAAACTGCGTCTTGATGTTCCTCAAATACTCCATGCTGTTCCCTCCTTGGGAATATAAAACGGCCTTCCCAGATAACCAGCATCAAGGAAGGCCGAAATCTCACACTTATCTCTCAGGCTCCTCCATCGGTTACCTGCAGGAATTAGCACCTTACCGTGTTGGCAGGTTGCCGGGGTTCATAGGGCCAGTCCCTCCCCCACTCTGGATAAGTCACTATTCACTTGTTAGGAAACTGCAAATACATTTTATCCCAGTCGGTAGTCTGTGTCAACTACCTGCGATGCATTTCTTAAGCAGGGATCACATGCACCACATCGGGCGAGAAGAACACGCTCACCTGGTCTCCCACCGTGTGGATGCCCTTTTCGATGGGCGAAGACACCACCGCGTGAAGGTTCGTTTCCTCCACAATCAGGTCGTACTCCACCACCGAGCCCAAGTACACCACCTTGTTCACAACGCCTGTGGCATAGGACTGCTGTTCGTCCAGGTGCACCGCCTCAGGGCGCAGGACCAGTTTCACCACAGTCCCCACCGGCAGCGGTTCCTCGTGGTTGATGGTGATCACTTTCCCCCATACCTTCACGTCCAGCTTCTTGTGGGCCGATCCGACGACCTCTGCTTCCACAAAGTTCACCTGGCCGATAAAGTCCGCCACAAAGCTGGTCCGCGGCCGGTTGTAAATCTCCCACGGCGTGCCCATCTGTTCGATCCGGCCTTGGTTCATCACCACGATCCGGTCTGAGATAGCCATGGCCTCACTCTGATCGTGGGTCACGTACACAGCAGTAATGCCCAAGTGCTGCTGAATACGGCGGATCTCCAAGCGCATCTGTTCCCGCAGCTTGGCGTCAAGGTTGGAGAGGGGCTCGTCAAAGAGCAGCACCTTTGGTTCCGTAATAATCGCCCGAGCCAAGGCCACCCGCTGCTGCTGGCCGCCGGAGAGCTGATCCGGCATGCGCTTGCCCATTCCAGCCAAGCCCACCAGTTCCAGAATGGCATCTACCCTCTGGGCGATCTCCGCCTTGGGGACCTTCCGCAGCGACAGGCCGAACCCCACGTTATCTGCCACCGTCATGTGGGGGAAGATGGCGTAGTTCTGGAACACCATGGCCGTATCCCTCTGATCCGGCGTGAGATTGGTGATATCCTTCCCTCCCAGGAAGATCTGGCCCGCCGTGGGTATCTCAAAGCCGGCAATCATCCGGAGCGTCGTCGTCTTGCCGCAGCCTGAAGGCCCCAGGAGGGTAACCATCTCGCCTTCCTTCATATCCAAGTTGATACTGTCCACCGCCACTACTTTCTTCTGGCGGTCATCGGGACTGTCAAACTCTTTCCGCAGGTTCTTTAGTACAACTCCCATGGTTTACCCCCCTAAAATCGCGTCTCGAAACGGACCCCGAACAGGCGGTCCACAATCAAGCGAATGAGTACGATTGCCACCACAATAATGCCCACCAACAGCAGACTGAAGGCAGCGGCGGCACCCAGACGGCCGGAACCAACTTGGTTCAAGATCTGCACCGTCATTAGGTTCCAGTCAGCGGATACCAAGAAGATGGCTGCACTGATGGCCGTCATGGCCCGCACAAAGGCAAAGACCAAACCGCTGAAGAAAGCCGGCGAGATCAGCGGCAGCGTCACCCGGCGGAACACTGTCTGAGAGTTGGCCCCCAGGTTCGTGGCCGCTTCCTCAATGCTGGGATCAATCTGATGCAGTGCCGCAATACCGTTTTGAATGCCCACAGGTACATAGCGGAACACAAAGTTGGCCACCAAGACGGTGAGCGTTCCTGTAAGCAGCAGTGGCTTCTGGTTAAAGGCCAGAATATAACCGATACCAATCACCGTTCCTGGCAGGGCGAAGCTGAGCATCGATGTAAACTCCATCACCGAGCGGCCCAAGAACCGCTTCCGCACCACCAAGAAGGCAATGAACATACCGATCAACCCGCTGATAGGTGTAGATGTCACCGCCACAGTCAGGGTGTCGAGGATGGTTTCAAAGCCCACATCCAAGACGTAGCCGAAGTTGCGGAGCGTGAATGTGTAGTCAAAGCCCCAGGCCCTGGAGAAAGCACCCACGACAATGACGCCGTAGAAGGTGAGCACCACAAGGCAGACCAGCATACAGAAGGCAAACAGTACCCAGCGCATCACCGGGCCCACTGCTTTTACCGTGGAGCGAGTCGGCTTGCCCGACACCGTGACGTAGCTCTTCCGGCTCACCCAGTACTTCTGCAGGATAAAGGCAGTAATCGACGGGATAAGGAGCGTCACCGCCAAGGCCGCACCGCCGGGCAGGTCGTACATGCCTGTGATCTGGAGATAGGCCTGCACCGCCAAGGTGGGGAACTGGCTGCCCGCCAGCACCAGCGGGTTCCCGAAGTCCGCCAATGACTCAATGAACACCACCAGCATGGCGCTGGCAATGCCCGGAATGGCCAAGGGCAGTGTGATCCGCCGGAACACACTCCAGCGGCTGGCCCCCAGGTCAAACGCGGCGTCTTCCAGAGCCGGGTTGATGGCTTCCAGCACACCCTTCAAGGAAAGATAGGCCACAGGGAAGAACGTCACCGTCTGCGCCAGCAGAAGGCCTCTGATCCCGTAGATGGGGAAGTTGCGGATGCCCAAGAGATTATAGGTAATCAGGCCGTTGTTTCCGAACAGAAGCAAAATGCTCAACGAGCTCACAAAGGGCGGCGAGATGATGGGAATGATGGCGATCATGTCGATGAACCGTTTGAACGGGATGTTCACCCTTGTGACCGTATAAGCCAGTATGAACCCCACAGCTACGGATGTGAGTGCCGAGAGTGCGCCCATGAGCAGGCTGTTCGTGAACGCCCGCCGCATGTACCAGCTCTTAAACAGATTAGTGTAAATCTGCCACGGGGTGCCGTCAGAGGCGATGCTCATCTGCACCACCTTCACCAGCGGCAGGGCGATGAAAATGCCCAGCATAGCAAAGATGAGCAGGATGGCAACGAGCAGCCACGGCTCTCTCAACAGCCGCCCCAGGTCGTCTAGTATTGGTCGGAGCTTGCGCCCCACTGCCGGTGTGGAAACCAAACTAACCCCTCCAATCTGGAAAAAAAGGGGCCCGAAGGCCCCTCATATCTTACTCGCCGCGCAGGACCTCGTCGATCCACTTGTTGACCAGGCGCTCTCTCTGCTCGCCTGCCCAGATGGCATCGTACTCGATGGTCGGGATCTCGCTGAAGGAGGGCAGCCCTTCACCGGTCTTAGCCTCGGGATGGACAGGGAAGAAGAAGGTCTTCAGCTCGCTGAGCTTGTTCTGGCCTTCCACGGAGATGAGCCAGTCCACGAGCGCTTTGGCTTCTTCGAAGTTCGGCGCACCCGCAATAATCGACACCGCCGGTGCCTCATAGCCTACGCCTTCCTTCGGGAAGACCAGCTTCAGCGGATAACCCTCGTCCATGAGCTGGAGGAACGCCGGGGTAAACTGGATGGCTACCCCTGCCTGGCCGATGGCCACTGCCTGAGAAGGAGCGGTACCGCTCTGGGTGTAGGACTGGATGTTCTTGTGGAGTTCCTTCAGGTAAGCAAAGGCCTCATCTTCACCCCAAGCCAGAACCAGAGATGCGATCAGGTTGTAGGCGGTTCCGGAAGACTGGGGAGTGGGCATCTGAATCTCGCCCTTGAACTCAGGCTTCAGCAGATCGTACCAGGACTCAGGCATTTCGATGCCTGCCCGCTGTGCCCAACCGGTGTGGATGGCTACGCCCATGGGGTTCATATAGAAGCTGGTCCAGTAGCCCTCTGGATCGTAGAACTTGGGATCGAGAGCAGCAGTGTTGGGCGACAGATAGGGCTGGGTGAGCCCCCGCTGCTTCGCGGTGACGTGGTTCTCCGACGGAGCACCAAGCCATACGTCAGCCTGCGGGTTGCCCTTTTCCGCCTCGATACGGGCCATAGCCGGGCCGGAGGAAAGGAACACGAAACGTACTTCAATGCCGGTGTCCTTTGTGAAGGCATTCAGGATAGCGCGAGCATTTTCCTCGTCAACACTGGAATAAACCGTCAAGGTGTTTGCTGATGCTGTAAACGCCACACTCAGTACAAGTAAAACTGCCACTACCAAGATGCTTCTTTTCAAGGTTTTTCCCTCCTGAAGATAGTGTCGTTGCACTGGACTCACAAAAGCACTCTTCCTCCCCACACCACTCCTTTCCCCAACATCCCTTGAGGGATAAAAAAATAGGCAGCTTCAAGACATGCCGAGACTATCGGCATGTTCGAAAGCGGCCTACTCCTTCAGCAACCTGCTTTTCCGCTCTGGGGGAAAAGCCTGTTCTAAACTAGCAGTGCACGAGTTAACTATTCAGCTCTGAAGTTATAGTAACACGTGGGAAGAAACGTTGTCAATTATGAATAAAATGGCGCCTCAGATTGTGCGCCGCTTCACCTGCGGCCTAAACGCCGCTTCCAGGTTGGCATCGAGGGTGCAGACGATCAGCTTCTCCGAATCCTGCACACTGATGTCCGTAAACAGCGTGCGCACCGATACTCCAGTTACGCTGTGCAGCAGCGCTTTGAAAGCGTCTTGGTTGTTCTTCAAAAGCGTATCCCGCAGGCGTTTGATTAGGTCCACGCTCTCTGGGTTGTCCCGCACCTGTTCCTCCGCTGGTGTGAGGATGCCCCGCTGGCGGATGATGATCATGTCCTGCACGATGAAGGTGTCTATCTCCTTGGGGCCGCGGCCGAAATATTCCCGCTCGAACTTCATCACCGCACTGCCGATTTTCGACTCCAGTTCACCCTTAGTGCGAAACTGCATCTTCTCCCTCACTTTCCCCGGCGCCAGGCCGCTCTCGCCCAGAGTACGACCACGTTGGCCGGCGGCGGATTCAGGCTCACCTGCGACATACTGCTTTCAACTAGGCCCACCACCGCGAAACGGTACAAGTAGCGCTGGACCGTTTCTGGCGTCCAGCCCAGATCCCGGGCGTACTGCATCACGGTACGCTGATCGTCAATCTCCTCCCAGAGGCGCAGTTCATCAGCGGTAAGATCCAACCGAACCTGGCCCTCATCGTAGCCGTGCTGCGCTCTCTTGGCCACGTAGCGGAAGTTGGGAACGTACTGCTCAATGAAGCGGAGCGAGTGCACCCGCCTTGCCGCCCACAGCAGTACCGCATGCCAGGACAGCGTCTGCAGCTCATCCTCCACAGGCTTCATCTTGGGGTTAAACTTGAATGCTCCCTCTTCTAGGAGGAACAGGGCATAAAAGGCCCGCAGGCCCCGATACTCTCCAAAAGAAGCTCCCCTCAGGTCCCCTTCTTTGACATAGATCAGCCCCAACTCGGAGCGAGACATGATCACCAGTACCCCAGTCTGCCTGGTAAAGCGGAGCATCATCAGAAGCATAGACAGAGGGTACAGTTCCAGGTTTCCTTCCCAGATCATAGCCTGGGTGATGGCACCGCCCACCAGCTGGCGGAACCTGAGGCGCACTTCTTCCAACACTCTGGCCAGCCGCTGCACTTCCCCAGAACCCGACACCTCGATCGGACGGTCAAACTGGCCCGCAAGGAGATTGGCACCAGCAGCGGTGAGCTGCCTTACGGGCCGCAGCTGCCAGTGGACAACGATAGCGGCGAACAGACACAAGAGCACTGTCAGCCCTGCCAGGAACCAGGATGCGCTCCGCCGCACCTCGCGGTAGACCTGCAGCACCGGCGCGGCCGCGGCAACCCGCAGCCTCTGCCCAGAGACGGAAACCTCGTAGACTTCCGGGCTGACGTCGCGCAGCGAGGACAGGGACCACAGCGGATGCAGCCTGCCTTGGGAATCGTAGTAATCGAGCTGGGTGATCTGCCACTCGCCGAGGTTGCCGTCAAATTGGCTGAGGTAATCCAGCACTGTCATCGCAGCGGAAGGGGCCGCTGCCTGCCGCGCCGCCAGCCACTCCCGCAAACCCTGCTCAATCCTGGCGGCGGCCACCTCTTCTACTCGCCTGTCCACTGCAGCTCCCACAACCAAGAGCGAGAGCAGAGCTACAATTAGAAGATAAAGCCCAGTCCTGCCCGCGATGGAGCGCACACTCTCACATCCTACCCGTTACTGTGGGCAACAGGACAGTAGATGACCAGCTCATCTGCCTCCGGCAGCAGAGTCACTCCCACTCCTAGGGCCCTGGCACCTATCCTTTCCTGGACGCTCTGCATGATCAGGGGATGCAGAGCCCGCCACTGTTGTTCAATCAGGTCGCGGATCATCTTCGCACCTTCCGGATCGTCGCGGACAAGGCACCGCTCCGCCTTACTCAGAATCCCTTGGGCGCGGTAAACGACCAGGTCATCGAGGAAATAAACCTTCGCTGACTGGGGAACCCGTTCGGTAAACCTCGCCTGGAGGTCAGACAGATCGCGACAGAGGTTATGGGTTGTGGGATCACCGGGAAAATCCCGCACTACAGACTGCATTCACTTCATCCTCTCATAATAACACAATTCTCCACCCAGCCACCCACTCCTGCCTGTCGGGCAAACATCCGGCCCCTGCAGCAATCTTCCAGCTCGCAGCGGCAGCTGCCGGCCACGGCCTAGACCGCTTGGCGCACGGGCCGCAGCGTCCTGCGTGCTGGGTTTTTCACATGCCGGCCCATCCACCTTACATTCACCGCAAAACGCGTAAACGCATTCACAATATCGAAAGGAAAACCTGCTGATCATGGCGAATAATCGCGACAGTATATTAAGTAACGCAGCAAGAAAAGCACTCCTCTACTCACCTTGATTCGCAACAGGAAATAAGCTGGGAAGATTTCAGGCGCGCCCATCGGCGCACCTGGTTTCTGCATTGGACACCGGCAGCAAGGGGGTGGGATGTTTCTCAGAGGGGATTGATCGGAGAACGAAGTATTTGGCAGCGAAGGTTCTAAAAATCAAAGATGGCAAAGGAGTGTGGAACAAGTGAAGAGATTATTGTCGGTTATCCTCTTGGCGGTTTTGGTTCTGGGGGCAGCCAATTCAGCTCTGGCCGCTGTGCGCATTGGTATCTCCATGCCGACTCAGAGCCTGCAGCGCTGGAACCAAGACGGTGCCAACATGAAAGCCCGCTTTGAGGCTCTCGGCTTCGAAGTCGACCTGCAGTATGCCAACAACAACGTAGCCCTGCAGGTATCTCAGATTGAGAACATGATCCTCAACGGCGCAGATGTCCTCGTTATCTCTGCCATCGACGGCGCTTCTCTGGGCACAGTTCTTGCCGTTGCCAAGGATGAGGGCATCCCGGTAATCGCCTACGACCGCCTGCTCATGGAAACGGACGCCGTCTCCTACTACGCCACCTTCGACAACTACATGGTAGGTACCATCCAGGGCAAGTACTTGGTGGAAGCTCTTGACCTGGAGAACCGCACCGATCCTGTAAACATCGAGATCACCGCCGGTTCGCCGGACGACAACAATGCTCGCTACTTCTACCAGGGCGCTATCGACCAGCTCATGCCCTATATCGAAGCGGGCAAGGTGATCGTTCCTTCCGGCCAGATCGAGTTCGAACAGGTAGCCACTTTGGAATGGTCCTCTGAAAGGGCCCAGGCCAGAATGGACAACCTGATCGCTGCCTACTATTCGGGCGGCCGCAAGCTGCACGCTGTGCTCTGCTCCAACGACTCCACCGCTCTGGGTGTCACCAACGCCCTGATCGGCGCTGGCTTTACCAAGGATGAGTTCCCGCTCATCACCGGTCAGGATTGCGACATCGCCAACACCAAGAACATCATTGCCGGCTACCAGGCCATGTCCGTGTTTAAGGACACCCGCACCCTGGCTGACCGTGTTGTGAAGATGGTACAGTCCATCATCAACGGTGAGGAACCCGAAGTCAACGACACCACCACCTACTTCAACGGCGTGTTCGTAGTGCCCACCTACCTCTGCGAACCGGTGTTCGCTGACATCAACAACTACGAAGAGCTCCTCATCGAGAGCGGCTACTACACCAGAGAGCAGCTCATGAACTAAGCACGGCTGTTCTTTAGAAACCACCGCGGCGAATGGGCCTTGCGCCCATTCGCCTTTTCGGGTTCAGGAGGGTAACAAGTGGCCAAGAAGCTATTGGAGATGCGCTCCATTACTAAGGAGTTTCCCGGGGTCAAGGCGCTGAAAAACGTCAACATCACTGTGGAAGAAGGAGAAATCCACGCCATCGTCGGAGAAAACGGCGCCGGCAAGTCCACCCTGATGAACGTGCTCAGCGGTGTCTACCCCTATGGTTCCTACACCGGCGACATCTACTTCGATGGGCAGCTCTGCCGATTCCACAGCATCAAGGACTCGGAACGCCTGGGTATTGTGATCATCCATCAAGAACTTGCCCTCGTTCCGTACCTGTCCATCGGCGAGAACATGTTCCTGGGCAATGAGCGTCAGCGCCGCCGGGGCATTGTCAACTGGGATGAAACCTTCCAAGAAGCAGAGAAACACCTGCGGGTGGTGGGGCTGGACGAGAACCCACGCACGCTGGTCAAGGACATCAGCGTCGGCAAGCAGCAGCTGGTAGAGATCGCCAAGGCGCTGGCAAAAGATGTGCGCCTGCTGATCCTGGACGAACCCACGTCCTCCCTGAATGAGGCAGACTCCCGCAAGGTCCTTGATCTGCTGCTCAGCCTAAAACGGGAGAAAGGGATCACCTCCATCCTCATCTCCCACAAGCTTAACGAAGTGGCCTACTGCGCAGACCGCATAACCATCCTGCGCGACGGCTCCACAGTTGAGACCCTGGACAAGAACAAGGATGAAGTCACCGAAGAGCGGATCATCCGGGGCATGGTGGGCCGAGAGATGACCGAACGCTATCCGCACCGCCCCAAGACCATCCGCAAAGAAGTTGCCTTGGAGGTAAGAGACTGGACGGTCTACCACGAGATCTACACCGAGCGCCGGGTTGTCAACAACGTGTCCTTCAAGCTCCATAAAGGAGAAGTCGCCGGCATCTACGGACTCATGGGCTCTGGGCGTACAGAACTGGCTTTATCTATCTTCGGGCGCGCCTACGGGTCGCGCATCTCAGGTACGCTGATCAAAGACGGGCAGATCCTGGAACTGCACTCCGTACCAGATGCCATCGCTGCCGGCCTCATTTACGTCACCGAAGACCGCAAGGACAGTGGGTTGATCCTCGGCAGCAGTATCATGCACAACATCACGCTGCCGCGCATGGAGTTTGTGTCGCAGCGCGGCCGCATTGACCGTGATCTGGAGCGGAAAACTGCGAACGAGTACCGCGAGACACTGGGCATCAAGGCACCAAGCGTGGAGCAGTATGTGGGCAATCTTTCTGGAGGGAACCAGCAGAAAGTGCTGCTGGCAAAGTGGATTTATTCCAAGCCAGATATCCTGATACTCGACGAGCCCACCCGCGGCGTGGATGTGGGTGCCAAGTACGAGATCTACCAGATCATCAATGACCTGGCGGAACAAGGCAAGGCCATCCTGTTCATCTCTTCTGAGCTGCCTGAGATTCTGGGCATGTGCGATCGGATCTACGTGATGGACAGCGGGCGTATCATTGCGGAGTTTGCCCAGTCGGAAGCCACCCAAGAAGGTATTATGAACTGCATCATGCAGCAAAGTAAGGGGGAGATCGGGGCATGAGTAGTCTCTGGACAACAATTCGGAACAACTTGAAGCAGTACATGATTCTGCTGGCGCTGCTGGTTATCATCTTGGCGTTTCAGGTGATGACCAACGGCACGCTGCTGAAGCCGATGAATGTGTCCAACCTCATATTCCAAAACGCCTACGTGGTAATCCTGGCTGTAGGCATGCTCATGTGTATCCTTACAGGAGGAAATATCGACCTGTCCGTAGGTTCTGTGGTGGCTCTTGTCGGCGCCTGCGCGGGTACCTTTATCATATCTTGGGGTTGGAACTCCCATCTGTCCATCCTGCTCTGCCTCTTGATCGGCCTTGCCATCGGAGTCTGGCAGGGATTCTGGATTGCCTATGCACGGATTCCGGCGTTTATCGTGACCCTGGCGGGCATGCTGGTGTTCCGCGGCCTGACCCTGATCGTGCTGGGCGGGCTTACTCTGGCTCCGTTCCCGGCGGACTTCCTCGCCTATTCCACAGGCTATATACCTGATCTGTTCCCCGAACTGCAGCTGTTTGGGCTGAGGAACTCCACGTCCTTCCTGATCGGGGTGCTCCTGGCGGCGATCTTCTGTGTCTCACAGATCAGGGGCTGGATCTGGAGGAAAAAGAAGCAGTACGAGGTTGAGAACATCGCTCTGTTGTCCCTAAAGATGGTTGTCGTCTCCGCTGCGGTCATCTGGCTCTTCTACACCCTCGGCGCCTACCGCGGCGTACCCAAAGTGCTGATTACGGTGGGTATCATCCTGATTGCCTACAACTACATCACCCAGCAGACGGTAATCGGCAGGCACCTCTACGCCCTCGGCGGAAATGAAAAGGCAGCACGCCTTTCCGGTGTTAAGACCAGGAAACTGCTCTTCCTGGCCTACGTCAACATGGCCTTCCTGGCCTCCATCGCCGGTATCGTCTTTGCCGCCCGGTTGAACTCCGCTTCACCGCAGGCCGGCCAGTCCTTTGAAATGGATGCCATCGCTTCCTGTTTCATCGGCGGCGCCAGTGCTTACGGCGGCATCGGCACCGTCGGCGGTACACTGATCGGTGCGATGATCATGGGCGTCCTAAACAACGGTATGTCCATCATGGGCATCAGCTCCAACGTCCAGCAAGTAGTAAAAGGCCTCGTCCTTCTGGGCGCTGTAGCCTTCGACGTGCTGGGCAAACAGAGAATCCAGCTGGACTTCCTACCCTTCCTGCGGAGACGGGAAGCCCACCAGCACGAGAGCATCAAGACCGAGGCCTAACATCGCAAAGACACAGACAGCTGGACTCCCCTGCCGGGAGCAAACACAAGCCACGGCAGGGGAGTCTTTGTGTTGGACGAAAGCCCCGGGCCGATGGTCAGCCCAAGATGTCAATCATCCACGGCCTCAGGTTCTGGCCCACATGATAAACGCCACTCACTCGCTGGAACCCGATGGAGCGGACTACGGAGGCGTGTGCACTGCGCCGTCCCGGCGCCAGAGCTTCGTAGGCGCTCAGCATTGCGTACGCTTTGTCCAGCTTGCCTTGCACGTCCGCGTAGCGGAAATCAAGGTGATCCAACCCCAAGCCGGTACTGGATAAGTCCGGCACTCTGTGCCTCTGGGTATAGCCGGCATCTGCCTTGGACAGTTTCGCTGCCACCACATCCGCAAACTCCCCGCCTGTCATGCCAGAGTAGATGAGGTACACAGCATTAACGAGCTCGTCGTACATCTTTGTCAGCTCGTCGGTGATCCCTTGGATCACGCCTGCTGTGCCCCTCATCTCCTCCTCCATCCGAGCAAGGGTTTCCGGATCCGCTCCCTGCTCCACCGCCTGCTGATACCGGGCATCCTGCTCTTTCAGGCGCTCCAGGTGCGGAGCCAAAGTGGCCTGCAGGCTGGACTTCAGGCCGGAAGCGGCGGAAGAAAGAGCCACCAAGCCGCCGTTGATGAGAGCACGCCTGGGCAGCCCAGCAGCTGAGCTTCGCTGCATGTAAGCCGCGCTCGCGACACCGGTCCCACGGCTCAGCAGCTGTCGGCGCAGTTGTCTTACAGAGCTGCCCCGTACGCCCTATCCAGCCGTGAGGATCCCCTCTGCACTCGTCGCTGTTTTTCTGGTACGTACTGGCGGCGGTACGAACAAGAATGCAGGGCCGCTTCTTACTCTCATGGTTCTCCCTCCCCGCAGCGCATCAATGCTCTCTGTGAGATCCATATCGGCAATCTGCGGCCGTTTCTTCAGTACCAAGAACCACTGGTTGAGAGGCCTGCTGCCTAGTTGACACGAATCACTGATTGGTCGTACTCGGATTGCACCATCAACGTAATCACCGGCTCCTCTTCATCTCCGCTGTGGCATACACCGGCGACTGGAACCCCATGCCCTGTTTCCGTGACGAAATCGAAACTCACCGTCGAGGAATGCCTGCCGACTATGGTTGGGGCGGCACGCAGGATGCCAAACAGTATGTCCAGCCTACCTCCATGGGCGGTCATTGTGCCCACGGGCAATAACCACTGCCACAGTCGCGCAGTCATGGCCACTGGATAGCGAAATCCGTGTGCTCGTGCCCATTCCGTGACATCAACGATTGCGCCGTCCTGCAGGGCTTGGCTGCGTGTGTACGGCCTCCAGTTGGGATCGCCGAGCCGGGCCACCAGCGCATAGGACTTGCCCAAGGCGGCGGCCGCCCGCTTTTCGACACCAGAGCCGTGCAATCTCGCCAGGCAAAGAGCGTGGCGGAAGTTGGTGATTGCGGCGGTGTGATTGCCCTGCATTCTGCGAATGACGCCTCGGATCCAGAAGCACTCGTCGCGATCTGGGTCATCCACGATCACGGCGTTCAGCATGTCCTCGAGGGCTTTGGTTCCCCCTACTGCGCGAAGCAGTTCACGCAGATTATGAGATAGGTACGGGTCTGCCGGTGTGGATTCCAGGCCTTCCAGGTAGGCTCCTACCGCCTCCAACAGCCTGCCCACACTGTAGTAGAGTACGCCCAGGTTTAGGAAGGCATCGCTCTTCCCCGGCTGCAGCTCCGCCTGGCGGCGCAGGCAGTAAGCGGCCTTGTCCACCGACCCGGCGCGGCAGAACGCCAGAGCCAGATCTTCCCACAGATGGATTCCTTCCCCCGAAAACACTTCCGGGCTGGTGGATTTGGCGTCTTCCAGCAGCTGCATGGCCTTCTCCAGCCTGTTCAGGGAGGGCGAATCCACGGCCTGCTGCAGGTGCTGGCGTGCCTCTTGAACTAAGCGCCGAGCTCGAAGCTCAAGGAGATGTTTGTTCCGCTGTTCTTGCCTGTTCCGCCGCGTGGCTGGAGACACCCCGGACAGCCTCCGCAAGAACTCGCGTCGTTCCGCCGCCGTTTTCCACCGAGAATGCAGGTTTCGCATACTTCAGCCTCCTTCTTTTTTCTCGGCTAAATATATACACGCACGTTTTGGAAACGGTTACGGACGAAGCAGACGGAACGGCTGGGCGCGATAAAGGCCAGGCAAACGCCTGGCCCATGTTTGTCAGCGACTGTGCGCTGTCATGCACCCTTTTCCAGCTCGCCGAAGACATCGTGGTCGCTTGCGGTCATCACACCGTAGACGATCCGGTCCGCCCCGACGCTCATAGAGACCTTCTCCTTGAGGTTCGGTACTCTGCTGTACAGGGGGTTCGCGATCTCAAACATTAGGCTGAAACCGTGGTCAGTCTTGATCTCGCCGCGGGTGACTGCTCCCAGCGGTTCGAGGTAATCCACAGTGCCCGTCAACGTGTTCTCGCCTGTCTCGGAGCCGTACTGCACATCCTGGGGACGAATGGACATCCACACCTCTGTCCCCGGCTTCACTTCATCACGCTTCTTGACAGTGAAGTCGAAGTCACCGGTTCTCACAACGATGTGATCGCCCGCGGCTGAGCGTACGGTTCCTTTGAGCATGGTGGTTTTGCCGATGAAGTTGGCCACGAAAGCCGACTTCGGCTTGCCGTAGATCTCCATAGGTGAACCTACCTGCATCAGTTTCGCCGTCTTCATCACCGCGATGCGGTCAGAGATGGACATGGCTTCCTCTTGGTCGTGGGTGACGAATACGGTAGTGATGTTCAGTTCCTGCTGAATTTGGCGGATCTGCTTGCGGATGCTCACTCTGAGCGCCGCATCCAGGTTGCTCAGCGGTTCGTCCAGCAGGAGCACCTGCGGCCTGATCACCAGAGCCCTGGCCAAGGCCACCCGCTGCAGCTGGCCGCCAGAAAGCTGGCTGGGCATTCTCTGCCCAAACCCGGACAGGCCCACCAGTTCGAGCGCTTCGTTTACTCGCCGCTCCCGCTCAGCACCGTGTACTCCACGCAGTTTCAAGCCGTAAGCTACGTTGTTCGCCACAGACATTGTGGGGAACACCGCATAGTCCTGGAACACTATACCGATATTCCGCTGCTGCGGCGGCACGTCGTTCATCAACCGGCCGTTGATCCAGATCTCGCCCTCAGTCGCTTTCTCAAACCCTGCCAACATACGCAGTGTGGTGGTCTTGCCGCACCCCGAGGGGCCGAGCAGGCAGATGCATTCCCCAACTTCCACATCCAGGTTGAGATTGTCTACCGCCACGACAGAGCCGAATTTCTTGGTTACGTTCTTGATCTGAATCATTGCCATTATATCCCGCCTCGCTCTTTCGATAATCTGTTGGAGATGGCATTCCCTACTGCGACGATGAGGATCAGAATGATGCCCATCGCTGACCCACGCGCAATCTGTCCCTCAGAGACGTAGTAGTAAATGTAGATCGGTATGGTCCGCCACCCTGGAGGATACAGAATCAGCGATGCGCCCAGCTCGGTGATGAGCTTGATGGACAGGATGACGCCTGCCGCTGTAATCGTAGGCCGCAGCTGAGGTAAGATAATGTCCTTGAACGCAGTGGACCGAGAGGCACCCAAGCTCCAAGAAGCCTCTTCCAGGCTCTTGTCGATCCGGGCAAAACCGGCGCTCAAGACGCGAACGGCGTGAGGAAGGCGCCTGATGGAAATGGCGATCAAGAGCACTCCCACCGTGGCACCAAGGTCAAACCCGCCAATCTTCACCGCACCCCACGCCCGAGTGATGGAAAGGCCGATTACCACACCGGGAATGATAAACGGCAGCATAGTGATGAAGTCAAACCAGCGCATCTTAGGAACATCCCTGTTCATCTGGCCCAGCATGACTGCGAGGAACAGCGTAAAGGGCAGGGCTCCAGCCATGAGGATCAAGGAGTTCCGTATCGCCACTGAATCGCTGAACACGGTCTTGTAGTTGTTAAGTGTAAAGGCGTTGGGCAGCCACTTTGTCGTCCACACCGTGCCGAAGGAACTGATCACGATGGTCACATACGGCAGGAGGAACAGGATAGTTACGACGGTCAGGAACACCGTCGCAGCGCGCCTAACGCGGGGAAGGTCATAAGTGATGGCTTTAGCTCTAAACGAATGCTTGATCGCTGTCCTCTTGAGCAGCCAGTTCACCACGAACATCATCAAGCACGCAATCAGGATAATCCAGGCGCTGAATACGATCGGGATGCGGTCATCGCCCAGGAAGCTGACGAAGTTGGTGTAGATCTCAACGGGCAGCACCCGGTAGTTGCCGCCGATCAGAAGGGGAGCACCGATGTCTCCCAGAGACGTGAGGAAGACGAGCGTGCCGCCCATCAGAATGTGGGGGAAAATATAAGGAAGCACGATCTTGCCCATGGTTCCCCAGAATGACTCACCAAGGGAATGGGCTGCCTCCTCCAAATGCGCCGGCACTTGCTCCAGGCCCGCGAGGATTACCAACAGCGAGTAAGGCATCAAGTGCAGGATCTGTGTGATTACGAGTCCGGGTAGACCGTAAATTGAGAATCTGGGGAAACCGAGCATTGTCAACAAGCGCGTCAGGACGCCGGTCCGCCCCAGGAGGAGAATCGTGGCAAAACTCGAGATAAATGGCGGTGTGATCAGCGGCACCGTGAGAAGCACGGTCCACCCTTTGCCCAGCGGGACCCGCAGCTTGTTGATGGCGACTGCTGCTGGAATAGCAATGGCCAACGAGAAGAACGTTGTCAGCAGCGCGAGCCGCACTGAGTTCCATGTAATCCGCATCATATACTGGAGAAGGTCTACCGGCAGGCTCTCGCTCCCCGTCAGCAAGCCCAGTGTTTCCATCAGGACCTTGCCCAGCGGAATCACAAGAAACAATACTACAAAGGCTGCTCCCACCACATAGAGAGGAATCAGCCAGTTGAATCCGGTACGAGGTGTCTCAAAAGCCTGCTCTTTCACCTCTGTTTTCATAGACATGTTGTCCACCCCTGAGATATCATTGAACGGGGTAAGCGGAGGCCCGCTTACCCCTCATGCTGCTTTCCTTGTCTTACCGCTGACGGATATATGCCTCGAACTTTTCCTGGATCATGGGACGGTATTGTTCTGCCAGCTCAGCATCGGGCAGCAGCAGTACTTCGATCTGGCGGCTGAGGTTCTCGAGCGAGAAGAAGTACTCAGCAGACAGCACGCCTGGGCGGATCGGAGTGTAGAGGTACTCCGCACCGTAGCGCTGCATGTCTTCGCTCAGAATGAAAGCGATGAATTTCTCGGCCAGCTCTTTATTCTTGGTACCATTGACAATACCGACCGCGTTGTCCTGCACCAGTACGCCGTCCTTCGGGAAGATGAACTTAACGGGCCAGCCAGCTGCTTGATGCTCGAACACAGGCCTGTTGTTCACGATACCGATCGGGAACTCACCCCGGTTGACCAGGTTGTACGTGTTGGATGTTGAGTCAGAGTAGAGCCCGATGTTGGCGTTGATGCCGTCCCAGATCTCCCACATCTTCTCGGGGCCGTAGGCCTGCAGAGTAGCCAGGACGTTGTTCATGGCGGTGGAAGACAGAAGCGGGTTGGGGCTTACGATCTGGCCTTTGTAGATCGGGTTGGTCAGATCGGCATAGCTGGTGGGCTCGGGCAGGTTCAGCTCGGCCAAGCGTTCGTAGTTGACCATGATGCCGCTGAACAGCACAGACCAGCTGAAGAAGTAGTTCTCCGGATCACGAGTGGGCAGCATGCCTGTTCCCAGTGGGATCTCGGCGGGAACACCCACGTCTCCCAGATCTGCAGGCTGCAGAAGCCCATTAGCCTTAGCAAAAGCGTACTCGGTGGAGCCGCCGGAATGCATCACGTCGGCACGAGGATTATCCCGTTCAGCCATCAGGCGGGAGATCATGGCCTCGGTTCCGCCGGGGTTGATGACGTGTACGGTCACACCAGGATTCCGGGCCTCAAATTCCTTGGCCATTCTCTCTGCGTACTCTGCGAAGATCGTGCTGTAGACAACGAGTTCCTGTGCGCTCGCCAGCGCGGTTGCAAACAGTACGAGCAAGACTACTACTAACGCTGTTGAGAATCTCTTCATTTGTGTTCCTCCTTCGTTTTGATCCTGTGCCTACCTAGATGAGCAACAGTTATCCTATCCACGTCTCACCTCGCTCCCGTCTATGTGATCCACTCGAGCCCCTTTGAGCCCGAGATTCAATAGCATAAAGAGTAAATTCGTGTTACTTCCCCGCCTCTCCTGCATCGACGCGCGGAAAGGTGTGCTGGATACCCTCACCGTGTGATAATCACCTTCCCAACCTCTCGATCTCGGCCAGCACTCGCTCGACCTCTCGCTTAACTTGCTGCACTTCGGCCAAGCTCTCTTGGATCCGGCTCTGGGTCATCCAGTCAGAAATGAGATTGTCAAAAACGATGTCCATGAACTGCTGGAACGCGCCGATGTTGAGCGACCCACGCACCGACATGCTGATATCCCCCAACTCCCGCTGCAGGCGCTGTAGAGCTGCCTGCACTTGCCGCAGCTGGCCTTCCGCCTTCTGGATCTTACCGAACTTGACCATGCTGGAAATGAGGCTCTGCCGGGAGAACATATCGAAAAAACCCCAATTGCGGGCAGAACGCAGTGTCTTCTCCACCTCGTCCAACAGCCGCAGTGCTTCGTTGGCCGCTGCTTTGGCTTCTTGCACTTCCTTATCCATCATCTCGCACGCCCCCTTCATCAGGACACACACTGAGCGAAACGGCCTGTTCTTCGCCCACTTCTCCGCTCACGCTCATACCTTGAACCTGCCGATCAGCTCCTGCAGTTCGTTCACCATACTCGCCACAGTTTCGGCCATATGGGCCACTTCGGACATGGAAGCGGCCTGCTGCTCCGCGGCAGCGGCCAAGCTCTCGCTTGTGGAATCCATTGCCTTGGTGGAAGCGGCAATACCGTTGATCCGGGCCGCCATGGCATCGATCTCGTTCATGATCGCCTCAAAACTGGCTCGTGTCTGATTGAGCGCTTTCTGCCCCTCTGCGACCTCGTTTTCGGTCTCTCCGATCGCGGCCACTGCCTTAGCCACCTCACTCATGAGCGAGCCGTTCATCCCCGCGATCTTGGCCACAGACTCCTGCGTCTGCTCCGCCAGCTTGCGTACCTCTTCGGCCACTACTGCGAAGCCGCGTCCCTGTTCGCCGGCGCGGGCGGCCTCGATAGCCGCGTTGAGGGCGAGAAGGTTCGTCTGCTCAGCGATATCCGAGATCACATCCAGTACCACACCCATGCTCTCTGCTGCCGACGAAACCATAGCCACTGCCGCCTTGGTCTGGCGAGAGCGTTCCACAATCCGCCCCATCGACTGCACAGTGTGATCCATTTCGCTCTGCCCGCCCCCTGCCAGCCTGCGCACATCCTCTGCGCCCCTGGCCATCTCTTCCATCTGGCCGTTGACGGCGGAAACAGCCTGTGTAAACTCGCCGACAGACGAGGCCACTTCCTCAAGCGTCGCGGAGTTCTCTTGACTGGAAGCGAGCAGGCTCTCCCCGGTTTCCGCCGCTTTGGCAGCCATCTTCTGGAGCGAGCCGATGATGCTGCGCAGGCTGATGACCAGGTCTTGAAAAGCATTCGTCAGCATGCCTATTTCGTCCTGACGCTTGACATCACGGGACATTTCCAGCCTCAAGTCTCCCGCAGCTATGCGCACTGCGTGCTGTGCGGCCGCGGCCACGGGTTTTAGGATGCTGCGTGACAGCAGAATATACAGCGCCACCGCCAGCACGACACAGACAACTCCGGACAGCAGCAGCACGCCCCCGCGGAACGCTGCCACGCGCTGATCGATTATCTTCGGTGAGGCCCCGGTGTACAGCATACCTACGGCATTCCCGTGCTCATCGAACAGCGGCCTGTATGCTGTCTGGTAGAGATTGCCGGCCACATCGGCTTTTCCGTAATACGGCTGTTTGTTCCGCAGGACCTGCTCAATGACATAGGCAGCCGCCTCGGTGCCAATCGCCCGCTCACCCCCAGTGCGCACGGTGGTCGCAATGCGCGTTCCACCCCGGAAAATGGTGACCGTGTTGCCAGTGAGGTGGGATATCCAATCCACCAGCTGATCATCGTTGTTGATCAGCCGGTCACCCTTGAATAAGAGGTCTCCTTCGACCCGCCAGGGCCCGGGGATCATCTCTTCCAGAAGCTCGTACATGAGGTTGATGTCAGACCGAACCTTGGTGAGCGCCATGGTTTCGGCCTGCTCATGCATCATGTACTGGGAGACGAAGAAAATCACGGCAGTCAGGATAACAACAGCACCGACTACTGGAACGAGCACTTTCCATCGCAGAGACAGACGTTTCACAAAACAACCTCCTCATTATCGGCTGCGTGTCATGTTCATGCCCTATTTCGGCAGTTGCAAAAATTCTCCTTCATTCTGCCTGGTACAGCCCGTCCAAGGCCCTGCCCGGATTGCGCCGAAGGGAAGCGGCCTCTGGCCTGCCTATCATCAGCGAAAGACGAAAATTTCTTCGATCGGGGCGTTGACTGCGCGGGAGATGTCCACAGCCAGCTTAAGCGAGGGGTTGTACCTCCCTGCCTCCAGCCGCGTGATGGTTTCCCGGCGCACTCCCACTCTGGCAGCCAGTTCTTCTTGCGTCAAGCCTGCGAGCTGCCTGTACTTCCGCAGGTGGCAGATAAACTCGGCCATACCCTTACTTCTCCTCCAACTGATGCAACTTCACTGCATAGCCCACAACCAGCGAAGCAAAAGTGAATGCGATCCCGAACACAAAGAGCTCCGCAGAGCGGGTGAAAAAAATAGAGAGCAGGTACAGAGCTGTGATTTCATATGCCGCCAGGGTGCCCACAAACGCCCTAGCCTGCTGGACGTTGTGGAAGTAGCGTTCGTCTGGGATGTCCACTGTGAGCCTGCTGGTCCAGAAATAGGCGAAGAAGGCGAACCAGGCAAACTGGCACAAGTCAACCGGATCGCCACTGGCGAAGTAGCGAAACCCCAGAAAACCCATGCAGCCGACAAAACCTAGATACTTGCTCGCTCGTTTTGACATGCAGAACCCTCCCGGATGTGTTGTAGCGATAAATATATCACTCTCTGTTACATATATATCACTTCGGGAGGGGAAAAGCAAGCAGCGTGGCTGCGGTGTTCAGACAGCCTCCTGGTGCACCGCCGGTTCCTCCCCGCTCCAGTCCACGTAGACGATTCGGTTGCGGCCCCGTGCTTTTGCCTCGTACAGCATGCGGTCGGCGATGCGGATGATCTCCGCCGGCGAGAGATCCGGCGCGTGCTTCACGGTGGTGATTCCAAAGCTGGCGGTGATGTGCCGAGCAATGGGCGAACCAGCATGTTCGATCCCCAGTTCGGCAATACGGTCCCGGATGCGGCGGGCAACCTCGATGCCTCCGGCGACGGCCGTGTCCGGTAGGATGCAGGCGAATTCCTCCCCGCCGTAGCGGGCCGCCAGGTCCAGCGAGCGGTGCACACTGCCTGCCAAGAGCGCGCCAATCTGCCGCAGGCACTCATCGCCGGCCACATGCCCGTAGTGATCGTTGTATTCCTTAAAGAAATCAACGTCCAGCAGAATCACCGTGAGCTTCGATTCGGAACGTTTCAGCCGAGTGTATTCCCGCTCCAGCGCCGCATCAAAACACCTGCGGTTAGCAATCCCGGTCAGGCTGTCCGTATTGCTCAGTTCCATGAGGCGGCGGTTCGACTCTTCCAGGGCGAGTTCCATGGCCTTACGTTCCGTGATATCAGTCAGCATGGAGAACGAACCAGCGAAGCGGCCGGAGTCATCACGCACTGCCGTGGCCGATACTAAGAACCAGTGCTCTCTGCCGTCTTTGCCCACCAGGCAGCACTCGTACACTGAGTCTCTACCGCTGCGCCGCAGGAGTTCTTGATCCCTGGCCACCGCCTGATGGCCGGCAGCCACGAAATCAGCGTAGTCTCTACCCAGCATCTCGTCCACTGAAAAACCCAAGACTGCGGCCATACGCTCATTGACGAAAGTGATGCGGAACTGGTTGTCAAACATGAGAATACCTTCAATGGCCGTCTCCACCACACGCTGAAACTGCCGTTCTTTCTGGGCCAAGCTCTTCTGGATCTCCGCCACCTGCTGATCACTTCGTTCCTTCGCCATCATCAGCAAGATGAAACCGCTCACCAGGAATATGCAGTAGCCAATGATCCTTAACTTGAACACCACGATAAGCAACCCGCGCAGCACCGATCCGAGAGCTAGTGCCAGCATCATAGTTGTCATGTCCATAGGAACCTCTCACTCACTCAGAATGCTCACCGTGCACGCAGACTTCACAGGACGATCTCTATCACTCAGACAACGCCAGCACTGCTTTCAGAGTCCGCCCGAAGACGATGTTCCCATAACTCTTCACTGAGTGCGGACTTATCCACAATCAAGGCGGAGCTGATTCGTACGAGTTCTAGGCAGCCAGGCATTTTCCCTGCTAAGGACATGTTGACAGGCTCAACTCTTGTCACCGCGGGCACCGAGGCCAGATCGCGGCGGTAAATTTCTATCGGAACGGAAGTATGGAGCACCATTTTTTCTGAGGCGCACGGCGAATACGTATTTGAAGGAAGGGGCAGAAGCTGCGGCGCGGGCTGATCTGCTTCTTGCTTCCGCTCTAATGTGAAAGGCTTCACGAGTACAGTCACCGCAGGAGGAAGTGCACACCATGGAAGGCATCAAAGAGGTCTATGAGTATCTCAAGAAGTGCGGCACATACTATTTGGCCACGGTGGAGGGAGACCAGCCGCGAGTGCGGCCCTTCGGAACCGTGGACATTTTCGAAGGAAAACTGTACATCCAGACGGGGAAGGTCAAGGCGGTATCACGCCAGATTCAAACAAACCCCAAAGTGGAACTCTGTGCCTGCGCAGGAGACACTTGGCTGAGAGTGGCCGGCCGCCTGGTCCGAGACGACCGCGTGGAAGCCAAGAAGCATATGCTGGACAACTATCCTGAACTGTGGGCTATGTATTCACCCGAAGACGACAACACCGAAGTCCTCTACTTCGAGGACGCGACAGCTACCTTCTACTCCTTTGCTGCACCTCCGAGGGCCATCCGTTTTTAGCGGATGGCCCTCAGCATTTCAGAGACAGGGATTGCCGCCTCGGTGGAGAAAAAAACACTGGGTGAATGAACAGAGCACTGTGCAAAGGGGCCTCGTGACTATGAGTGGAGACAGCAACATGACATACCTCTTGTTCGGCACGCTGGTTGGCATTGTGCTGGGTATCAACATCGCCCTGCTCTACTATCGGTTCTTCCTCAGCCGGGGCAAGATAGAGCAGAAACTGCGGGCCGAGATCCGGGAACTGGAGAAGCGGCTGCGGCAGAAAGACGAGTATATTGCTCGCGCCATTAAGAGCTTTGAAGAAGAACACAAACGGAGAAAGGGGATGACAGAGTGAGGAAAGTGGTGAAAACGACTGCAGCGGGAGGAGCAGGTTTCCTGGCCGGCCTGCTCCTAGAACGAGGGCTGGAAAGCCTTACAGGCATCGACTTTGTGGATGGGCTGTTCGCCGTAAGCGGCTCGGTTCTCGCGATGCTGTCAGTGAACAGGGACCTGGCCGAGGCCGCGGCGCGCAACATCCGCCAGATGTTCGGCAAGGATCCACTGGAGATCACCGAGGGCGAGTGGCGCCAGTTTAAGGAAGCCAATCCCAAGACGGCAGAATGGCTGGAGAAAGCTCTCGGGATTTGAGATGGTTCCCCTGTCGTTCCTCACCCACATGCTCGCGGGGCTCGTCGCGAAGCTGGGCCTCGACCAGCTGACGAAACTGGGGTACATGCCGCAGGCCACTTACATCAAGGCGGCCTTGAAAGCCCTGGAAGAAGATGACCTGGATGAGGCAGTCCGGAACTACAACTTGTCCATCAAGCGCTGGCGTCCAACTCAGCGCACGGAGGTGGCAGCGGAGATCATTGCGGCAGCAGTGGATATCCGCATCACCAAACTCCAGAACCGGATTGCGGAACTGGACGCTGTCGTCAATCCAAGGGTGTTCTCCCGTCAGTTCTGGCTGAATTTCCTTCCCCGCAACCGTGAACTTCGGGAACGGTGCCGCGAAGAACAACAGGGGTGTATCGAAGCGATCACCGTCCTCAGAGGCATCAAAGAAAGGCTGGGAGCGGCTTCCCAGCCTTATTGCCCTTCTGGCCTTCCGACTCGGTGAGGAGCTGGCCATACGTGATTACAGCCCAAGATGGTTCCCCGCACGCCCTCTACCGTCTGCGCACAGTCCTGCGGAAATATAGATTAGGCGCCGTTGGCTGCGGCCACGATCCGGTAGTACACTCGCGCCGTTGCCCGGTAGACCAGGGTGTAAAGCACTGCGAACCCGGCAAAGACACCAGCTGTGCAGGAGGCAAACAGGGCCACGTTAGTGAGGTTGAGCACTGTCAGCAGCCGGGTGGCCATCTTGAACGAAGCCGCCACATGGGCCGCCGCGGCCACCAGCGGCAGGAAGAACACGGCCAAGACTTGACTGTTGATGGCGCTTTTGACTTCCGCCTTGCTCAAGCCCACCTGCTGCATGATCACGTACCGCTGCCTGTCCTCGTACCCCTCAGTGACCTGCTTGTAGTAGATGATGAGCACTGTACCGAGCCAGAAGACCAACCCCAGGAACAGCCCCAAGAAGAACAGGCCGCCGTAGAGGGACAGGAAATCTGCCCGCGCTTCCTCCCGGGATTGGACGGAAGTAAAGGTGTCTTTGTTCTGGGAGAGCACCTGCTTAATGTCGCGGAAGGCTGCAATGGCCTGTTCCTGCGGCACATTGAGATCAAACCCGAGCTGATACCTCATCTGCGGTGCTCGGTTCCCTTGATTCACAAAAGCTTGACGGATCTCTTCCACAACGCCCATGTCCCGTACCACCAGGTAGCAGCTGGCGAAGACCTCCGTCGTGGCCAGGCCCCGGGCCGGCATCTCTGGCAGTGTGCCCTTGACAGTAAACTCTCTCCCCAGGAGCTGGATGGACGGGTACTGATACGTGCCTCGGTTGGTGTAGACCAAGGCCTCATCTGCGGCCAGGAATACCGGCTCAGGCACAAGCCGGTTGTAGTCTTCCAGGGAAGTGATGTGCAGGGATATACTAGTGCCGCTTAAGCCTTGGGTCACCTCCCGTCCAGTCAGGAACCGGTTGCCGGACTGGAAGGCCGGGAACGAGAGGAACCGGTACTCGGCTTCCGCTTGGGCACTCAAGCCCCGGCGCTCCAACACGGCGGCCACCTGCGACCGCACCCACCGGATGTCGCCGCTGTCGTATCCTTCCATGATGATCGTGTTCTCCCGCGGATAGCGGATGTGCAGCACATCTTCCAGCCCCACGTACAAAGACACTGTAGTGGACAGGGTAACCAGCACCATGGTGGAGAGGATACAGATGCTGGCCAACCCCACCGCGTGCTGCTTCATGCGGTAGATCATGCCGGAAATAGCGATGAAGGGCCTCGGCCTGTAGTAGAGCCGTTTGTTGCGCCGGAGGAGCTTCAGGAAGGCGATACTCCCCGCTACAAACAGCAGATATGTCCCAATGATCACGAAGATCACGGCCACGAAGAAGTAGACCAAAGCGTCCAGCGGATGCTCAATGGTCAAGGCCATGGCGTACCCGACGCCCAGGCTGGCCAGTCCCAGCAGCGCCAAGGCCCAGCGAGTCTTGGGTTCCCGTTCGCCCATCCTCGCGGCACGGAGCAGTTCCAGCGGTTCCACCAGGCGCACCTGACGGATCGCGTTGGCCAGCGAGGCGGCATAGATCACGGTGAAGAGCTTTACGGTGGTGAGGACAGCTGCCTCAGACACTTCGAAGCCGATGGGAACCGGGAAGCGCAGGATCCGGTACAGCAGGAGGAGCATGAGCTTGGACGTGAGGATGCCCGCTCCCAGTCCCAACCCGATGCTGATCGCCGCTGAGAACACAGTCTCCCAGGCGAGGATTCTGGCGATGTGGCGCTTCTCCATACCCAGGACGTTGTACAGGCCCAACTCCCGCTTCCGCTGCCTGATCAGGAAGTTGTGTGTGTAGAAGAGGAATATCACAGCGAAGAAGCCCACCACCATGGCACCAAGCGTCAGCATGAGCTGGACTTCGCCTCCTCCCCGCATGACCGCGAGGCCCGTGTTGTTCCTGAGGAACATCATGATGTAGAACATGGCGGCCATGCCCATTCCTGCTCCCAAGTACGGGATATACATCCGGGAACTACGCCGCATACTGCTCACGGCAAGGCGAGAATAGATGAAGTTAAGCATGGACAGCACCACCTGTCGTCAGCAGTGTAAGGGTGTCGGCAATTCGCTCGTACATCTCTTCCACCGACAGAGTCCCGCGGTAAAGCTGGTGGAAGATCTCGCCGTCCCGGATGAACAGCACCCGCTTGGCATGGCTGGCCGCCTTGACGCTGTGCGTGACCATCAGGATAGTCTGGCCCGCCGCGTTGATTTCGCCAAACAAGCGCAACAGCCCCTCGCTGGCCCGGGAGTCAAGGGAACCGGTGGGCTCATCCGCGAGCACCAGCTGCGGATAGGTGATCAGCGCTCTGGCCACAGCCGTGCGCTGCTTCTGGCCGCCGGAGACCTCGTAGGGGAACTTGGACAGAATGTCGCTGATGCCCAACTTGCGGGCCAGCGGCTGGAGCCTGTCCTCCATCTCCCGGTGGGGTTTTCCCGCAAGGACAAGTGGCAGCAGGATGTTGTCCTTCAACGACAGGGTGTCCAGAAGATTGAAGTCCTGAAAGACAAAGCCCAGATTATCCCGGCGGAACGCAGCCAGCTCCTTCTCGGGGATGGCAGCCAAGCTGCGCCCGTTCAGAAGGATCTCACCGCTGGTGGGCCGATCCAGCGCGGCCAGGATATTGAGGAGCGTTGTTTTGCCGGAGCCGGATTCGCCCATAATCGCGGTGTATTCACCCTTCTCGACGGTGAACGTGACTTGCTTCAGGGCTTCCACTTTGGCACCGCCAAAGCGGGTGGTATAGACCTTGCGCACATTCTTTACTTCCAGCAGATGCATAGTTCAGCCTCCTGTTGTCTGTCTGTCACCGCGAGTATAGCAAAGCGGGAAAATGCTCTGCCATGGCTGTGGCTTACATTTCCCCGCTCAATCTTACAAGTCTGTAAGGAACCGTCCTCAGTCGAAAACCTCTTCTGCCGCGGCCAGCCCGATTTTCACCTTTGTGCCCTTCCCAACCTCGGATTCGATCCTGATCGTGTGGGACAGCCTTGTCAAGATGCGCCGGCAGAGGTACAGCCCGATCCCGGTGGAATGGCGCTCCCTCCTGCCTGTCCCCCCGGTGTATCCTTTCTCGAACACTCGCGGTAGGTCTTCGGGAGGAATGCCGATGCCGGAGTCCTCGATCACAAGCGTCTTTGGTTCCACCTGGTCCATATAAATGGCGATCCGCCCCGCGGGTGTGTATTTCAGGGCATTAGACAGTACCTGCTCAATGACGAAGCCCAGCCACTTGGGATCGGTGAGCACCTCCACATCCACGCCTTCATAGTCCAACCGGATCTGCTTCTGCACGAAAAGGCGGGCGTACCTGCGCACTGCCTGCCGGACGATATCATCCAGGCGGCAGCGGCGGATCAGCAGGTCCCCAGACAGGCTTTCCACCCGCAGGTACTGCAGCACCATTTCCACATAGCGCTCGATCTTGAACAGCTCCGCCTCCAGTTCCGCCTGCTGCTCGCCGCCGGCGCCTGTCTGCAGCAGCAGGCGAGCGGCAGCGATAGGCGTCTTCACCTGGTGCACCCACAGCGTGTAGTACTCCTCCAGGTCCTGCCGGGCCTGCTGCGCCTCCGCTTCGGCCCGCTTACTCTCTTGGAACAGCGCTTTAACCAGCTCTTGATAGTCATTCTCCAGCAGATCCTCCGGTTCCGGCAGGTGTTCCAGAGAAAGGTTGATCTGCTCGTACAGCCGGGTGAGCGCAATGTGCCGCCGCCAAAAGCGCAGGAAATCGAGGACGGCGTACACCACCGCCGCGCACCCGGCCAGGATGCTTCCATACACCAATGGTTCCGGCGGAACACGATAAAGCAACAACACCGCGCCGAAAATCAGCAGCACCAAAAAGGCGGCGGCCAAGTCCCGCCTCCGCCAGCGGACGTATTCCACTGCTGCTCGCAAACCTATCATTTTCTTCACTTACTCCACCATGTATCCCATGGATTTCTTGGTGATGATGAAATCGGGCAGCCCGATGGATTCCAGCTTGCGCCTGAGGCGGGTGACGTTGACGGTGAGCGTGTTGTCGTCCACGTAACTGTCCGTCTCCCACAGATGGGTCATGATGGCCTCTCTTGTGACCACCTGGCCCTTGTTCTCCATCAGCAGCTGCAGGATTCTGTGTTCGTTTCTGGTCAGCTCCACTTTCTGCCCGTTGTAGGTCAGGGTGGCGTCACCCAGGTTCAGCACCGCGCCGCGGTGTTCCAACAAGTTAGCCTGGCCGGCAAAATCGTAGGTGCGGCGGAGCAGGGCCCGGATCTTCGCAGCCAGCACAGTGAGATCGAAGGGCTTGGTGATGAAGTCATCGCCACCCATGTTCATGGCCATCACGATGTTCAGGTTGTCCGAGGCCGAAGACAGGAACATGATGGGAACCTTAGACAGCTTGCGGATCTCGCTGCACCAGTGGAAGCCGTTGAAGAACGGCAGGGAAATATCCAGCAGCACCAGCTGTGGGTCGAACTCGGCGAACTTGGCCAGGACGTTCTGGAAATCCGTGACGCAGTCCACTTCGTAGCCCCACTTGGCAATGGACTGCTTGATGGCGTTGGCTATGACCAGATCATCTTCCACAACGAGAATGCGGTACACTGCGATGCCTCCCCACCCCATACTTTCTCCAGAGGACCATCTACTCTACCCGGCGGCGCGAGTCCTGCTGAAACGGCGCATAAAAAAAGACCCCCTGGGGGATCTTTTCTGGTTCAACCTTGGAGGGCTGCTTTCACCGCCGCGGCCAGCTTGCCCGCTGCCGCTTCGCTGCTTTCCTCCATGACGGTTAGCATCATCTTGTGTGCTGCCACGTCTTCTCGGTATCGTTCCAAGCTGGCAGACAGGGCATCGGGGCTGGGGCCTCCGAAGACACGCCGTACGCTCACGAAGTACTCCGGATCAAGAAAACGCGCCAGGTCTGCAGGTGCGATCTGCGGTTCCCGGCCTGTTACCGCTTGGAAGGCCCGGCTGAAATCGGAGTAGCCCAAGTTGTCCAGGGTCAAGCCGCGGCTCAGCAGATCGCGCACCAAGAGGCTGCACACTTCATGGGCAGTGCGGAAACTCAGCCCTTCTGCCCGCACCAGCGAATCGGCCAGTTCCGTTACGGTGACGAAGCTCTGGGCAATACGCCGGCGCACCGTTTCCTCCACCACCTTGAGGCCAGAAGTGAAGCCTGCTGTAAGTCTTAGGCACTGTGCCCCCCGGCGCAGGGCGTCAAAGCCCACCACTTGAATCGGATCCTCCGCATCGTTCATGTCCGCAAAGGGAGTGTTGTGAAGCGCGTTGATCACAGTATCGCACATGCCCACCACAGCTGAGGCCTGGACGCGGATGTGTTCCACCGCGACGGGGTTTCGCTTCTGGGGCATGATGGAGCTGATCTGCACAAACTCGTTGGGTACATAGAGCTGCGCCACCTCAAACGAGGTCCAGAACCCCAGGTCTTGTGCGAACCGCCCTAAGTTGATGAACAGTATCTTCACTGCACTGTACACTTCCAGCAGGTAGTCCACTGCGGCGATACAGCCGTAGGAGTTCTCTTGAGGCTGGGCAAAGCCCAGCAGTTCAGCCACCCGCTGCCGGTTGAGGGGAAACCCTGTGGTGGTAATCGCCGCGGCGCCCATGCTGCACTTGTCAGTGGTTCCGTAGGCGTTCAACAGCCGCTGGAAATCACGGCCCAGAATCTCGATCAGTGCCCCCAGGTAGTGCCCGAATGTGGTAGGCTGCGCGGGCTGCCCGTGGGTATAGGCTACCACGATGGTGTCTTTGTTCTCCTCTGCCAGCCGGAGCAGGGTTTCTTCCAGATGCAGCAGCTCCTCCATCAGGCGGCGCAGGTAGGCCTTGGTTTTCATCTTAAACAAAGTGATGTTAATGTCGTTGCGGCTGCGGCCGGTGTGCAGCTTCCCGGCAGCGTCGATGCCGATCTTCTTTATCAGTTCCTTCTCCACATAGAAGAAGAGGTCCTCATACTCGCCGGTGTACTCCAGGCGGGCGAGGTCTATTTCGCTTTCAATCTCCTGCAGGGCTGCAAGGATCCGCCGGCCCTCCTCTGGCGTAAGGATCCCCTGTTCCACCAGCATCACCCCGTGGGCGTAGTTGACGGCCATCATCTCCTGCCAGTACTCCGCCTTAAAGGTATCAAAGATGGGGGCCAAAACCGTTTCTTGATAAACGGGAGAGGGAAACTTGGTAGTGTCCTTCACCGCAACATACCTCCTCGCCGCGGGGCTCAACCTTTCAAACCTGAGAGCTGCACACCCTTGATAATATGCTTCTGGAAGATCACGAACACGATCAGCACCGGGATGATGGCGCAGGAAGATGCTGTCATAATCAGGTGCCAAGCCGTGGTCACTTCATTGGAGAAGAAGGAAATGCCCACAGGAATAGTGCGCATGTGCGGTGACTGCGCCACAATCAGCGGCCACAGAAAGGCGTTCCAGTTCCCCAAGAAGTTGAAGATCACCAAGGCGGACAAGGCCGGCTTCACCTGGGGCAGCGCAATCAGGGCGTACACGCCCAGTTCGTTCAGGCCATCAATACGGGCCGCATCCAGAAGGTCATTGGGAACACCCTCGTAAAACTGTTTCATAAGGAAGATGCCGAATGCGGTGATCAGGCCCGGAAACATGATCCCCAGGTACGTATCGCGCAGGCCCAAATCCACGGACATGATGTACCAGGGGATGACCAGCATCTCTGTGGGAACCATGAGGGTGGCCAGAATTGCCAAGAAGATCACGTTCTTGAAGCGGAACTCCAGCTTCGCCAGGGTATAGCCCACCAGCGAGTCAAAGATAAGCACACTGATGGTGGTGGACATAACCACCACGCTGCTCACCCACAGCCAGCGCAAAAAGCCGGTGTTTGTCATCAGGTGCCGGTAGTTGTCAAACTGAACCTGCTTGGGCAGGATGTTCACATCATAGATCTCCCACGGAGTCTTCAACGAAGTGGAGAACATCCACAGGAGTGGGAAGATCATTGCCACAGCACCAATTGTCAGGCAAAGATACAAGATGATCTGTCTGAGTGCTCGCCTCTGTCGCCCATTCAAAGCCGCCATGGTATCCCTCTCCTCAATACTCAATCTTGCGGGTCACCAGTTTCATCTGGATCACGGTGATCACCAGCACGATAGCAAACAAGAACACGGTCATGGCTGAAGCCCGGCCCATATCAAAGCGGTGAAACGCGGTGCGGTAGATGTGCAGTACGGTGGAGATAGTGCTGTTAAGCGGGCCGCCCAACCCCTCGTTGGACATGTTCATCACTTCCGAGAACACCTGCAGGAAGCGGATGCTGCTCATTACCACAACAAACACGATGGTGGGGTTGAGGAGCGGCAGGGTGATCCGGAAGAAAACCTGCCGCGAGTCGGCGCCGTCGATCTGCGCGGCTTCATAGTACATATCTGGGATCATCTCTAGGCCGGCGAGGAACAGCACTATCTGGAACCCTACCCCGTGCCAGACAATCATGGCGAGGATGGAATAGAGAGCTGTGTCGGGGTTGCGGAGGAACTGAATCTGCTCAAAGCCCAGATCCATGAGAAACCGGTTAAGAATGCCGATATGAGGCTGATACATAAAGCGCCACACCCAGGCTACAGCCACCACGGAGGTGATGTACGGGACGAAGTATAGGGCTCTAAATAGAGGAACCAAGCGCTTCACATTGTGCAGCATCAGCGCGATGCCCAGGCCGATCACAAGCTGCAGGGGGACGCCGAGCAGAGTGTAAGTAAAGGTGTTCTTCAGCGCCTTCCAGAAGACTTCATCTTGAAACATGTCCCGATAGTTCTGCAGCCCCACAAAGGGCCGGTCCGGCGACAGCATAGACCAGCTGCGCAGAGAGATGTTGAACGCGTACAGCGCCGGGTAAAACCGGATGAAGGCAAAAAACAGCAGAGGTATCGCTAAGAATGCAAAGGCCCATATTTCCTGCTGCTGTCTTAGGGTGAACTGCTTCCCTCTCTTCAGCATGTTTTCCCTCCTAAGGCGGTTGGGGGGAAAAATCCCCCCAACCACAGCTTAACCCTCGCTACTCGAGAGAATTGAAGTACTCGTCCCGCACTTTCTGCAGGTCTTCCACCAGCTTATCCAGGGTTTCTTTGACCGGTGCATCCAGGAGGAGAATCTTATCGACGGCCTCGACGATGAGCTCGCGCTCAACTTGCTCGTCTACGAAGAACGTAGCGTGTGCATACTCCAGGCCGCGGACAAACGGGCCGTACACAGGATCTTGTGCCAGTTCTGAGTCTTGGGCCAGCTGACGGCTGGCGGGCAGTTCGCCCACACGTTCCAACCAGATGCGCTGTACATCGTCACTGGTGATGAACTGCAGGAACTTAGCAGCTGCTTCCAGCTTCTCGCCTTGAGCATTGCGGGTGATGGCATGGGCCCAGAAGGAACCAAAGTTAGCCTTCTCGCCGCCGATTTCCTTCACCGGAAGCTCTGCAACGGCCCAGTTGAGGTTGGGATTCGCGGAGATGGTGCCGATACCAAAGGAACCGTCAACGATCATCGATGCCCGGCCGGCGATGAAGCTGTCACGGTAAAGGCCGCGGCCTTCCTCCTCGCCTACGCCGTACTTCTTGGACCAATCGGTCCACCACTGCAGCACTTCATAAGCAGCGGGGCCGCTGTTCATGGTCACGGTGCGGTTGTCATCGCTGAGCGGTTTCACGCCCCACTGCCTGAGCAGCACTTCCCGGAACAAGTGCCAGTCTTGGCCGGTGACGTTCCAGCCGTAACCCTGGCGGATGAGCGCGCCCCGATCGGTACGGCGGGTCAGCTTGATGGCCATCTCCAACAGTTCATCCCATGTCTTGGGGGGTTCAGTGAATCCTTCCTCCGCAAAATGGTCCACATTGTAGAAGAGGGCCAGGCTGCGCACAGCCGTGGGCAGTGCCCAGTACTTGCCGTCCACTTTCACGGCGCTGACCATGGGGATAAACCGTTCCTCGATCTCTTCAACGGGGAAGTACTCCTCCGGAAGAGGCTGGAGGAAACCTTCCTTCAGGTACGTGGGAAGCCAGCCGTAGAAGATATTCAGCACATCAGGGCCCTGGCCGGCTGCCACTGCCGCCGCCACCTGTTCGTTGAACGTATCATAGGGGAAGGTGATATGCTTGACTTTGATGCCTGGGTTCTGGGCTTCAAACTCTTTGATCAGCTCGTCAATGAGTTGTACCTTCGACTCATAGTAATACTGCCAGTATTCAATTGTCACATCCGCCAACGATGTTGCTGCCAGCACCAGCACCATCGCGGCCGCCAGCACCAATACTAATGAGCGTTTCCTCACGGCAAATCCTCCTTCATGTCTTAACTTGTTCCTCCTGCTCTCACTACACAAACCTATGGGCTGTGGGCTTCACCCCTTTCTTACAGACAGCAGTTGGTTTAGAAAACCTGCGAAAAGTGAATGGAAGTCTCGCGCAGGCTCAGCACTCCCGAAACCGCCCCCAGAATTGCCGCATCTTCCTGCAGCTCTGAAATCTCCACCTGCGGCGGATAGGGGCTCAGCTTCTCCACAATCTCCCTGATGGGCACGATCAGCTGGTTTCCTGCCCTGGACAGGCCGCCGCCGATGACGATTTTCTCCACATCCAGGAGCGAGGCAAGATTGGCCACCAAGATACCGAGGTAAGTGGTAGTCTTCTGTACCAGGCCCTGGCAGTATGGGTCGTTTAAGAGTGCGGCCTCAAACACCTCTTTGGCAGTGATCCGCCCCAGATCCCCTCCCACAAGCTCCCTCAGCTTCAGGCCTTTTCCTGGATCCGCGGCCAGGTCTTCCTGGGCCCGGCGGGCTATGCCCGGGCCGGCCGCAGTGGACTCCAGCGGCCCGAACCCCGTAGGTTTCTCGATGGGGCCCAGGGCGCCGAGCAGCCAGTACCCAACCTCACCGGCCGCGTTGTTCGAGCCCTGGTAGACACGGCCGTCAATCACCAACCCCACACCGATGCCGGTGCCGATGGTGATGGCCACTCCGTTCTCCACGCCTTCCAGAGCGCCCCGCCACAACTCCCCCCGGGCGAAGCAGTTGACGTCGTTGTCGGCAAAGAAGGGTACGTTGAACCTCTCTGTCACTATCCTGCCGATGTCCATGTTCTCCCAGCCGATTCCTGGTGCAAAACTGACTTTCTGTCCCATGGTATCGGTCACGCCCGGGATACCCAGGCCTATGCCCCGCAGCTCCTCCCGGGGTGCGCCGAAGGAACGCATCAGGCTCTCGATGAGATCGAACAAGGCCTTTACTGAAGGCTCCCCCGGTGTTGAAGGCCGGGTCTCACGCTGGAGGATGTTGCCTGCGAGGTCCACAATGGCTCCCGCCATTTTGGTCCCACCGGCATCAACACCTACCAAGAACCCAGCGCGGGCGTTAAACTGCAGCAGGCGCCGGGGCCGTCCCCCCGTTGATGTCGCGGTCCCCACTTCTTTGACAATGCCATCTTTCAGAAGAGGTGCAATCAGGGCTGAAACCGCCGGATTGCTGAGATGGGTCAATTTCGCCAGCTCCGTGCGGGAGATTGGCCCCTTCTCCTGGATGATCTGCAAAATGAGCGAAGTGTTCAGTTTCTGCATCAGTTTCGCGCTGCCCTTGAGAACTCTGTCCGTCACATGTGCCACCTATTTCTTGAGAGTTGTTCAGGCTTACCGAGCGCCTCGGACGTTAGCAAGCATTGTGAAAAAACTAGCGTTTTTTATCTCGCTTAAAAAAGTCTGTGGTGAATTATTCTATGCCGGGTTTACTATTCCTTCTTATGTTCCGAAGTTTTTTGATCTAATTTCCGCATTTTTGGCGGTGAGAAGGGGGCAGACCCCCACCGGAAGTACTGCTTCACCCACAGTTGCTGCATTATCGGCTGCCCGCTGCACACAAGCGCCAGGCCTCAATTCCGTCTGCTGAGGAGTTTGCCGCATCCTGCCTATACTTTTGTTACTTAAAAAACAAAGTGTCAGATCACAAAAGGGCACCAGCGCATCCGCTGCCGTGCCCTATGAAAACTTGTAAAGTCGCCTAACGCCCTAAGTATCCGGCGAAAAACTGTGTTCCATCATAAACAGGAAGCCGGCCGCCGCGGCCGTCGAGGCCGCTCACCTCTACCCATGTACCTCCCTGCTCCCGCGACACCAGGGCGGCCAGGAGTGCCCTTTCCACCTCCAGCAGCTCCACCAGGGGGACCGGAGGACGCCCCTCCACAAGGGCGGGTATAACGGTTCCCAGGAAATCTCTGTAAAGTGCAGTAACATCGTCTATCTGCAGGTGGTGTGTCCCCATGTCTGTCACAACCAGTGCCGCAAAGGGAACCGCGCCGCGGCTCGGCGGCACCACCTCTATGGCCCCAGCCTGCCCTGTCCCCCATGAAAACTCTACCCTCAGGGGTGATACTTCCAGTGCGCGCACCCGGGCAATGCCGGGCCCGATCAGGGCCTGCAGCAGAGAGACGAGGTGCACCGCGTAGTAGTAGCCCATGCCGGAGCAGACGGTGTAGACAGAAAGGATCGTCTCCCCTGCCGCCTGCAGCTTTTCCTTGAGGGCAGCGGCCGCGGTGGAATACCGCAGCGAGGAGCCTCCGCCCACCACTGCCCCTGCCTGAGCGAGCCCTAACAGCTGCGCCACATCGTCCCAGCATCCCACTAGGGGTTTGTCGATCAGCACGGGCTTGCCCCGGGCGATAAAAGGGGCGCTCTGGGCGAGATGAAGATCCCAGTTTGCGGTGGCAATCAGGCCCAGATCTACTTCCTCTGCCATCTCGGCCAGATCGTGGAAAACTCTCTCCACGCCGTGCCTCAGGGCGAACTCCTCTATCTGCGCGGCGCTGTAACGCCTGCCTGAATCGTAGACTGCCACTGCATAACCTAGCTCTTTTATGATCGGGATCCAGCTTCCTGGGTGGCTGGTCTCCACATCAACCAGCCCCACCACCTGCCTGGGCATGATCTCACCTCAACCAGCTGTCGATGTTCGCCGCGATAAACTCATCGTCGTGAAGGTGCGGGTACTCCCGGCGCACGCGTTCGATCTCCTCCAGCTGCCCGGGGGAAAGGGTTTCCTGCGGATTGAGGCACCGCGCACTCCCCATCAGCCTCTGCTCATAGAGCACCTGATGGATGCCGGCAATGCAGCCCTTGAAGTTGTTCTTTACGTCAAACAGGGCCCCGTTAGTATCTGTGAGTTCCCAACCTGTCTGGAGCAGATCCGCTGGAATCCGGCTCTGGCCCCGTACCAACTTGATCCGCTCCATCAGCTCCACGGCGCGGCGGGTACCTACTGCCCACTGGCCCAAAAGGCCGCCCACAATCTGCTTCTGCCTGGCCTCACCGTTGATCTCCCGCCTAACCGTGGTGAGTAAGTCGCCGACGATATTGTCATCATTTCCGGTGTACAGGGCAATTTCCTGCCAGCGGGGAGAATCGATGATGGCCCGCACTGTGCTCACCGTCTCATATCGATCAAAGGGAGCAATCTTCACGGCGTACAGGTTGGGGATTTCTGCCAGCTGACGCCAGTAATTGTAGGAGAGTATCCGCCCTCCTACAGCCGGCTGCAGGTAAAACCCGAACAGCGGCAGCACCTGGGCGATGGCCCTGCTGCGCTCGAAAAGCTCTGCCTCGCTGAGGTTCAGCCCGCCCAGACTCACGAGCACCATGTGGTAGCCCAGGCCGCGCGCGATTTCAGCCTCCGCCACTGCCTGTGCAGTGGGGCCGCACACTCCCGCAATCCGCACCACCTCGCCGCTTCGGGGATGGGCATCGATCACTTCCTTGGCTAGGCGGAGCACAGGCTCATACAACCCGGCCTCTCGAATCTCAAACTGGGTGGTGTGGACGCCAACGGCAACACCGATGGCACCTGCCTCCAAGTAGTACCTGGTGAGCAGGCGTTGATGCAGATCATCCAGAGTCCCATCCTCTTTCAACGCCAGGGGATGGGCCGGAATCACTCCTCCTTGGTACAGCGTCTCCCTGATCGCCTGTGGCAGCGTTGGATAGGTCATCTAGAAGGCACCCTTTCGTTCGCTGAAATGAGTGGGCTTGTTCAACAGCGGCATCCCCTGCCTGATCCACTCGGCAGTCCAATCCAGCATCTCATGGACGGACACCCGCGGATAACCGAACAAGCGCATGGATTCCTGCGCATTGCTGAGTAGGGCCGTCGGCTGTTCTTCACCTGTGAACAGCACCTCTTTTCCGAAGCGCCTGCCGAACTCCTCAGCAATCCAGCGGACGCTGAGGATCTCCGGCCCGGTGACGTTCAGGATCTTGGCCGGCTTGGCGGCATGCAGGAGTGAACGCAGCGCCCGCTCATTGGCATCACCCTGCCAGATCACGTTCACATGCCCCATGTTGAGGTCGACGCTCTTGCCCGCATACACAGCCTGGGCAATGTCACACAGCACTCCGTAGCGGAGGTCGATGGCATAGTTCAGCCGGTAGATCAGAACCTGCGTGTCGAACTCCGCAGCGGCCCACTGGAAGAGCCGCTCGCGGCCTAAGCACGACTGAGCGTACTCGCCTACCGGGCCGGGGGGATGCGTTTCTGTGGCGCCACCCATTGTGACGGGAGTTAAAGGATACACGTTGCCGGTAGAGAACACTACTACCCGCCTGCCCTTAAGGGCTTCAGCCACCCGGCCGGCGGTGTAGGTGTTCACCGCCCATGCCACGTGTTCTCTGCCGGTGGTGCCGAACTTGTGCCCTACCATGTAGATTACGTTAGGGGCAGGAGGGAGAACCGACAGATCATCGTGCAGGAGGTCCAGGGCGATGGTTTCTACACCCGCTGCCTGAAGCTTATTCCGCTCTTCGGGGTTGCTGAACCGAGCAGCACCGTACACCTTCTGCCCTTTACCCGCCAGATTTGCTGCCCGCACGGCCATCTGCGCCAGCGTAGGGCCCATCTTGCCCGAGACGCCAAGTATGAGGATATCCCCCTCTAAAGCCTTCAGGCCCTCCACCAGCGCCGGTGATGGCTCGCTCAGTTTCTGTTCCAGCTCTGCAACTGTCCTAAACATCTTTCTCCTCCTTGCCGTATGAAAACACGATCGTCAGGTCTCCGCTTTCTCCTGTTTCGAGCCTTGCGTACGCTTCTCGAGCGCAGCACAGGGGAATCGGAGGTGGCAGCAGGCGGTCCACCGTCAGGAACCCTCTCTGCAGCAACCTGATGTAGTCTGCCATATTGCGGCCTTCCGTGAAGCGCACCTCGCTGTAGGGATAATCTCTCGCCTCCCGCTCATAGTCGGCTTGGTAGCGCCCGGGGCCTCCAGCTTGAGGGACGATCAGGCGCACTTCTCGGCTGAACAGTGCTTCCCGGGGCAGCTCCGCTGCGGCGTCACTGACGATGGAGACGGTTCCTCTGAGGCGGGTGAGTTCCACCGCTTCCGTAAGCAGTGCCGTGTCGGCAGTCCCCACAGTGAGGAAGACAACATCCGCACCGTGCCCGCCTGTGGCCTCTGTCACCAATTTCCGCAGCTCCTGCGGCTCACAGGCCTGAATGCGGCGGTCGCCCACTCGAAGGCGCCGCTCAGCCTTCAGATCAGTGGCGCAGACAAACATGCCGGCAGCCGCGGCCAATCGAGCCAGGATAATACCAAGAATGCCCAAGCCCACTACTACAGCATGCTGGCCGATGGTGGCCCCGGCACTGTGCAGGGCGTGGAGGGCGATGGCCCCCAGCCCCACTGTCGATCCGGAGATGGAATCCACTTCGTCCGGCAGAGCCACCGCGAGCGTCTGGGGGACAACCAGCTCTTCGCTGTGGCTGACGTAAGGTGCGCCGTAGACAGCCACGCGCTGCCCCGGTTTGAAGCTCGCTCCAGCTCCCACTTCAACGACGGTTCCTGCTGCGGTGTAACCCAGGGGGAACGGTTCACTCCCAGCCTCCCGAGCCCGCCTCAGCATGCTCAGCTCCGTACCCACACTGGCTGTTGAGTAATCAGTGGCCACTCGCACATACCGCTCTGGCAGAACGGCAGGTACGGTGTTCTCCTTGATGACAATGCCGTCGGCACCGGCGAATACCCCGCGAGCCATAGATTGCTCTCTCCCCTTCTTATGTCTGTAAATAGTCCATAATTAGCAAGAAAAAGATCAGCGGCTCAGGCGCAGTTCATAGATCTTGCGGGGGCGCCCTCTGCCCACCGAGTCCTCGATACCTACTTCTACCGCTACCCCCACTTCCACAAGCTTCTTCAGAATACGGTTGGCGGAACGCAGCGTTACCTGTAGCCCGTCACTGACCATCCGCGAGGTGATGCGGTTATCGCGCACGTCGTCCACTAGGTTCTGGATCTTCGTCAATGTGGACACGCTGAGGCCTGTCCGCTGGGACAGCTCATACAGCCGGGGGGATTCGGTGCGGAGCATGAACCGCTGTGCCCGCCCATCAGCGAGCTGAATGGGCCCCAACACCTGCTTGGCCTCGTTGATGATATAGGCGTTGCTGTCCTGGCGAGATGCGGCCAGCCGCAGCGCATCGCGGCTGTTGCTTTCTGCATCCGCAGCCGTGCGGCCCATACCGATTCCCAAATAGAGCGGTACTCCGATCTCTTCCTGAATCCGGCCCAGTTCCGGGATACTTTCGTAGAGATTGGAATACTTACGGAAAATACCGCGGTTGACCAAGACGATAATCTCATCGGAACCAGTGACTAAGCACGCCGCGTGATGGCGCTGCGCGTAGTCCCGCAGGCGGCTGTGGAGCAGCGTCCGCTTCGGTTCAGCCAGGCCTTCTCCGCCCGTACGGAAGACCTGGAACATCAACTGCCCATCGCGGGCGATTTCGCCGTCAACAAACGTAGAGATAAGGTTGATGGTCCGCTCCATTACTGCCTTTGTCGGCAGCAGGCGGTAGACCCTTACCCCTTCTTCTTGGAGCTTCTTATACACAGAGTTGACCGCAGTAATACTGGCTTCTACACGGCCTGCCCGGAACAGTTCGCGGTGGAACTCCACATACTGTTCCAGCGAGAACTCCTCGAGGGTTTGGAAGTTGATGTGCAGCTGGTACGGAGACAGCCCCAACTGCTGATAGGCATCGAATACTTCCAACTGCCGCAGCGTGTCTATACTCACCCGCTCAACGTTGATGCCGTCATGGACTTGGAGGTGAAACAACAAACTGACCAGGCCGGTATCGGCGATGGGATAGTAAAACGCCGGCTTGGACAGCCCCTGGCTCACGGCGCTGTAATAGGGCAAGTATCCTGTGAAGAGAAATGCGTGGACGTTCTGCTCCAGGCCTTTCTCCACGGAATCCATAGTAAAACCCTCATTGACATAAGGCAGCCGTACCGGTGTCAAGCTGGGATACTTCTCCATCAGCTCCGCAGAGAGCTCCACTAAATCCTGCGGGCCGATAATACCCACGGCGTAGGTCATGCTTCAAGCCTCCTTTCGGCAGGCATCAACCAACTCCAATACACGCTTGATCCTGGTTTTCTCCCACTCGGACAGCTCCGGCCCCCACGGGTCATAGGCAGATTCGGGCGGGATAATCCCCCGCAGGGCCAAGGCGTACAGCAGTCTCCCCACATAGCCTTCCATCGGCTGGATGAAGATCGCTTCTGCCAGATAATCCACTAACCGCGCCCACTGCACAAAGTGCTTGTAATCACTGCTGTGCCAAGACTTGAACATCGCCAGCTGGAGCTCTGTCTCCACGGCCCCCAGGCCCACCAACGCGCCCTGTGCGCCCCGCATGAGGGTGTAGCCGAACATGCGGTCCTCCCCGGTGAGCAGGGCCTTTTCAGGGAAAGCTGCCATCAGCTCAGCGATCTCCTGAAACCGCATCACAGAGTCAAGGGTGGCGGTTTTGATGCCCACCACTCCGTCCAGCTCCAGAATACGGGCCAGTGCCTCATTCGTGTAGGAGATGCCGCCGGCCTGTTCATATAGGTAAAACGCGATCACAGGCAGGCCCACCTGCGTCAGTGCCTCATGATACCGGACGATACCGGCTTCCGCATCAGCGGCAGGCAATCCCTGTGGTGGAAACGCCAGGAGCGCATCGGCCCCGCAGCGCCGCGCGTCTTCGGCCATGGCCACGGCAGCCTCAATGATCTCCTTCTCGGAAGCACCAGCCGCGGCTCCCACTCCACAGATCATGAGCCGGGAACCAAGCGCTTCCCGCCACAGCTGCCCACACCGGATCCGCACTTCCCTGTCGAGAAGCAGCCCCCGGCCGGTGTGCGCCCATACGGCGGCGCCTGTAATGTCGTGCCTGCACAGCCACTCAGCATACCGCCAGTTCGCCACCTCATCATAGATGCCCGGGCGCCGCATGGCCACGGGCGCTGCAGGGAAAAAACCAGTGCGAATTTCCGGTTTCACGATGCACTCCTCGCTCTCATCTCGTCTTGGCTAGGGAATTCTTCGTGGAGGATGGGGAAGTTCCCTGCTCAGAGATGAGAGCGAGTGCATCGTGAGTAGGCAGTGCAGGCGGGAGAAGCCCCCGCCGGAGCCCTCTCCACGCCTGCAGCCCAGTGCCCTTACCGGAGGATGAAGTTCACTTCCTGCTCAGCACTGCGTAGGGCGTCCTCGATGCCGGATTCGCCCAGCATCACAGCCTGCTGCGCCCGTTTGAGTACGTCCATTACACGGCGTTCTTGGGAGATGGTCATGCCGCCCCGGCCAAACTGCACCTGCTCTTCCATGACGCCCAGGAGCGGGTCATCGGCGAAAAGCCGCGGTGCCCCGATAATCGGCGACATGTAACCAGTGATGCGGTTGTACTGCACGTTGATCTCAGGCCTGGTGAGGAACTCGATCCACTTCGCCGCTGCCTCAGGGTTGTTGGCGTTCTTGAAAATGGCCCAGGCACCGAGGGTGGTGTATGTGACCCGCTCCTTACCCTTGAGGATGGGGCCTACAACAGCGTAGCTGTCGAACTTCGGATCGCGGTCCCGCATCTCCGCGATAACGTAAGCGTCTGCACCCATGATGACCGCCACTTGGCCGCCGATGAAGTAGTCAGTCCCGCCGCCGGCGGTGATCATGGACTCGGGAATGTACCCTTCTTCAGCAAGAGTCTTTACGAACTGCATTGCGGCAGCGCCTTCCGGCGTGTTGAACGCGGCCTTCTTGCCGTCTTCGGTCACAATGTCACCGCCGGCCTGCCACAGAATGGGGAACCAGGTCATGTTGAGCGTATCTTCCATCGAAGCGCTGTAGGCTACGGGCCATACGGCCTGGCCGTTCTCCTTTGCCCACTTCTGCACATCGGCGCAGAAGGCAAGGAACTCGTCCCAGGTCTCAGGCAGGTTGTTCACATCCCAGCCGGCAGCCTCCACGATGTTCCGGTTGTAGATGTTGGTCACAACACCGGTCAGCATCGGGGCCAGGTAGTAGTTGCCGCCGATCTTGCCGGTTCCCAAGAGGGTCTCTGGGAAGCGGGCCAGGAGTGTTTCCTCGGGGATGTAGTTGTTGAGAGCTTCCAGTGCGCCCCGGGAGGCGAAGGTCTGGAGGAAGAACTCATTGAGGTAGACAACATCCGGCGGATTCCCGGACACTACAGCGGTGAGCATGCGCTCATCGCGGCCGGCCCAAGGCAGGATCTCGATCTGGACCTCGATGTCAGGGTAGATGGCGTTGAACTGCTCAAGCAGCGGCTTCCACAGCACTTCCATCTCGTTGTCCAGCATTGGGAAGCTCCAGTGCACGATCTTGGTCTGGGCAAAGACACTGCCGGAGAGAAGAACAGCGGCAATCAGGCTTAGTACCAATACACGACTGGCTTTTCTCATCTTGTCGTCCTCCTTTGTTTTTCTTAACTTGAACTCTCAGGGTAGGGCAGCTATCTTGTGTTCAGAATCACCTCCCCGCATCGTCTTCAGCGCAGCTGCATCGCTACCCCGCGCATCAGGTAGTTCTGGAAGAATACAAACACCAGAATGCTGGGCAGGACAGCCACAGCGGTAGTTGCCATCACAAACCGGAGGTTGCTCGGCGCCACGCCCCTCAACAGCGCCACTCCTACCGGCAGGGTGTACATGTCGTTGGATGTGGTCATAATCAAGGCGAACATAAACTGTCCCCACCACTGGATAAAGAGGAAGATGGCCAAAGTGACGAGCCCGGGTATAATGGTGGGCAGGAGGATGCGTGTGTAAGTCCTAAACTCTCCACAGCCGTCCAGGCGGGCCGCCTCGAGAATATCGGTGGCAACGTTCTGTTCAATGTACTGGCGCAAGAGGAAGATGCCGAAAGCGCTGGACGTACCGGACAGGAAGAAGGGCCAGTAGGTGTTCACGAGCCCCATCCGGCTCATCTGGATGAACATAGGAATGATCCAGGCGTGGGCCGGGAACATCAGCACAGCCAGGAACAGCCAGAAGATCAGCTCTTTGCCGGGAAAATCCTTCTTGGCCATCACGTAGGCAGAGAGCGAGGAAAAGAAGGTCCCGAAGACAGTCACCACCACTGTGGTGACCACGCTGTTCCAGAACCACCGCGGCAGGCGGGAGTCCTTGAACACCCGGGCGAAGTTGTCCAGGGTCAACTCAAGGGTGATATCCTTGGCACTGACAACAGGATTTGCCTGCAGCGCCACCAAAAACATGGCCACGAAGGGGCCGGCAAAGATCACGGCCAGGATGATCAGACAGATGTAGATAAGTACGGTTTTGCCTCTTTTGGCAGCCCTCATGTTCGGTTCCCTCCCCTACGGTTACCGTTCCCTCAGCAGCAGCCGCTGGACGATGCTGAGCGAGAAGATCATCAAGAACAGCACCACTGCCACCGCGCTGGCGTGGCCCATCTCCATGTAACGGAACCCGAAGTCATACAAGTAGTAGACCAAGGTGTACGTGGAGTCGAGGGGGCCGCCCTGGGTCATGACGTAGGCCAGGTCAAAGACCTGGAAACTGTTGATGGTGGTCATGATGGCCGAAACAGTCATGGTGGGGCGCAGGAGCGGCACTGTCATATACAGGAACGTCTGGACACTGTTGGCCCCGTCGATCACCGCAGCCTCATAGACATCGCTGCCGATGCCCTGCAGCCCGGCCAGGAAGACCAACATGTTGAAGCTGACATTCTGCCACACCGCCACAATCGCCAGGCTGAGAAGGGCCCACTTGGGAGATGACAGCCACGGGACGCTGGACACGCCAATTCTGTTGAGCAGCGCGTTTATCAGCCCCGTATCCGTAGAAAAGAGCCAGCGCCAGATCACAGCGACAAAGACGATGCTGGTCACGTAAGGCAAGAAGTACAGGCCCCGGAACAGCTTCATCCCCGGCAGATCCCGGTTCACCAGTACGGCCATGAGCAGCCCCAGGATAATCGACGGGGGGACAGAATAGACAGCGAACATCAGCGTGTTCCTAAAGGCCTTCCAGAACACGGGATAGTTGAACATGTCCACGAAATTCTTGAGGCCGATGAAGTTGGGGGACCCGATCAGCTGCCAATCAGTGAAGCTGAGTACGATGGTGGATGCAAAGGGTATCAGGCGCACCAGCAAGTACAGGATGATGTTCGGCAGCAGAAACAGGTAGCAAATTGTCCACTCCAACCGCTTCCCCTTGATCACGATTTTCACCTCGGCGTGTCCTAAATACGCTAATTCGTCTTTATATAGTCCTTATTTATCCATTTCTACTTTTCACCGCCAGAGAGCAAACTCCTCCTGCCGAGGAACATTTTTTCTTTACGTTTGGGGCTGAAGCACAGAACAGGTACCCACGGAACACAAAAAAACGAGTGGAGCCCCCTCTTGAGGAGGCTCCACTTTCTAGTCGTGGCTACCTGGCAAACAGTGCTGTTGCCGGTTCGATAACTACTTCTACAAACGCATCGAGGCTGATCTTCCATTTCTTCGACACTTTATGCAGCGGCAGCTCCATCGGGCCTAAGCCCTCCAAAGGAAACAGCTCCGGCCAGTCCTCGTCAGCATCTAGCACCAGGCCCAACACCGTAGACCACACCGCGTCCGCATAAGAGTTGATCAGCTCGTCGAGCTGATCGGGCTCAACGGGGAGGAAGCCTTCAGGCAGTTTTTCTGCCACCATACCATAGGCCTTGACCACCAGCGCCTTGACGGCTGCTTCCGCAGTTTCTTGGCTTACGCCCAGCACGAAGTCCATCTCCAGCGGGCCGGCTATGGCATAGTTGCCAGTGCTGTCGTACATAACGTCGAGTTCCCCGCCCTCCGGCACCTTCAGGGCAAACTCCCAGACCAGATTGTCGTCAGTTTTGAGGATGTTCAGGGGCTCTCCGAGCACAGCAACCACATCGTCTGCCGTAATCTCAATGGTCATATTGCCTGGGGTGTCGTCGTCCTCGGTGTCGTCGAAGGCGTCAATTTCGGAACCGTTAGGTACTTCGACGGTCACGGGCAGATTAAACAGGCCTGTAATTTTGGCAGCGTCCAGTTCGGATACAGCGCTGTTAAAACTGGCAATGAACTCTTCCACCGTCTGCTCCTTATCTTTTTCGCCTCCACCGCCGAAGAGACAGCCGCTGAGTGCCAAAGAAAGGATTACGAAACTCGCCAACAGTAACCAGCTCCGCCTACAATTCATCATAGTCCCCCATTCTGCCAAATTTTGGCAGTATTTTAATGTCAACAGTTGGTTTCGTTCCCGGCCAGGCAATTCCTGCTGGTATTTCACGCTTCAGCATTTTTTTGTCCTCCTTCTGTACCTTCGTGAGGTGAGAACAGCCGCTGCCAAATCTGGGCGGGTGCAAAAAAAGGGCCAGCTGCCTCTTGGCCGCTGGCCCAGCTGCACAATATTCCAGAACTAGAACAACGCTGCGGGGGACGCCTCATTCAGCACAGCCGTTCCTGTGGGAAGTTCCACCGCTACCACCTGCGCCGCCGTCAACAGCTCTACCTTCCCTCCTGCGGGAGTGCAGGTCAGGCTGAGCTGCGCTCCCTTATACCACAGCTTGAGCTCCAAGCGCTCCCATTCTTTGGGCAGTGCCGGCTTGATGCTCAGCCCATCGGCGGCAAGGCGGATGCCGGCAAAGCCGTGGAACACCGCCTGCCACAGTCCGCCCAGTGCGGCAGCGTGCAGCCCGTGGGCGCTGTTGGCCATCTCATCACCCAGGTCAATCCGGGCGGCCTTGCTGAAGTACCGGTAAGCCTCATGCTCCAGGCCGATATCACAGGCAAAGGCACTGTGGATAGCAGCACTCAAAGACGAGTCGTGGATGGTGCGGGGTTCGTAGAACTCCCAGTTGCGCAGTTTCTGCTCTTGAGTATACTCGCTGCCCAACAGGTACATGAGCATGATCACATCTGCCTGTTTGATCACCTGCGAGCGCTTGATCTCTTCCCAGCTGTATTCCATTTGCAGCTTCCCAGGGGTTCCTCGGTACTTAAGGACATCGATTTCCGCCAGTTCCTTGAACCCATCACATTGCAGCAGCAGGTCCCCGTCGGCAGGCAGGGCGATGCGGCAGGCGATCTCCTGCCACCACTTCGCCTCCTCGGCGGTGAAGTTCCACCGGGTGATGAACTCTTCCTCCTGGAACTCAGTGAACAGCTGAGCGGCATAGAGCAGCTGCTCTTTCGCCAAGCGGTTGGTGTAATAGTTGTTATTCACGTTTTCCTTGTACTCATCGGGGCCGATCACACCGTTGATCTCGTACTGGCCAGTTTCCGGGTTGAGCTCCACCCTGCTGGCCCAGAAGCGGGCGCCTAACAGTACGACCTCCGCTCCGTACCGGCGCAGGAACTCCCGGTCGCCGGTGGCTTTCACGTAGTGCCCTACAGCATAGGCGATATCCGCGGTAATGTGCTGCTGGAGCTGGCCTGTGAGAATGGGTATGGGTTTCTTCGTCTTGAAGTCGATGCCGCCGACGGTGGGAGTAGTCTCCTCCCCTGTATCCGCGCTCTCCCAGGCAAACATTGCCCCCTGGTAGCCGGCGTCCTTCGCCTTGGCCATGGCACCGGGCAGGGTGTGGTGCCTGTACCGGAGCAGCCCTCGGGCGGTTTCGGGGAAACTGTAGATGAAGAAGGGCAGCATGAAGATCTCCGTATCCCAGAACACGTGGCCCTTGTATCCTTCACCAGACAGGGCCTTGGCGGCGATGCTCACTGTATAATCGTTGTGCGGCGCCACCTGCATCAGGTGAAACACGGCGAAGCGCACCGCGAGCTGGTCGAAATCCGGCCCCTCGATGAGGATGTCTGCCTGCTCCCACAGTTTGTCCCACTCCGCGATGTGGGCTGCCAGGCAGGCGTCAAAGCCTCCTTGGCCTTCCAGTGCCTGCACCGCAGCTTCCAGAGGGTCGTGGGCGGTCTCCCTCTGGCTGGCGGTGGCGACCACCTTCTCCAACTTCACCCACTCACCGGGAACAAGTTCCACTTCTGCCCAATAAGCGACTCGCCGAGCATCGCTCTGAAATCCTTCCTGGTTGATTTTTCCTACAACTGTATGGTCAGCAGCCTGGGCGAGGAGGCGCTTGCTGTAGTTGCCCTCGCTGAGCAGGTACATGCCGCGTTCGCCGAACGTGTTGATCTCCACCGGGGCAAAGTGCTGAGTGCCGCTGTTGGTGACCTGCCCATCGATGAAGGAGCGGATAATCCCCAGCCCACTGTAGTTTTCCGGGCAGATCTCAATCCTGAGCCCCGCCAGCCGGCGGTTGGCCAGCGACACAAACCGGGTGAAACGCAGCTTCGTGACCTTGCCGCTGGGGCTCTGCCAGCGCACTTCTCTGATCAGCACTCCCTGCCGCATATGCAGAACTCGGCGGTAGTCCAAAATGGTTCCCTGCGTAAGGTCGAACCGCTCGCCCGCGAAAGCCAGTTCGACCCGTACCCAGTCAGGCAGGTTCGGCAGCTCGATCACCTGCCTTGGTGCCTTCTCAAAAAAGCCAGCCAGATAAGTCCCGGGGGTGCGCACGAGATATCCTTCTTCTGTCGCACCCCGTGTCCCTAAGAAGCCGTTTGCCAGTGTAAACAAGCTCTCGTAATGCCCTGCCCGCTCCGGGTCAAAGCGTTCTTCCACAACATCCCAGCGAGGGTCAATCTGCATGTTGATTCACTCCTAACCTTTAGTGCCGGAAAAGCTGATGCCTTCCACGAAGTATTTCTGAAACGCGATGAACAGTATTACGATGGGTAATGCGGAGATAAAGGTACCGGCCAGTATGGGGCCCCAGTCAAAGGCGGCGGAACCATAAGACCGGCGCAGTGTCAGAAGCCCCAGCGTGAGGGGGTATTTGTCCGCTGGCGAAGTGATGACCACCAGCGGCCAGAAGAACTCGTTCCACACACCCTGGAAGGTGAGGATGGTGAGCGCCCCCAGAGCGGGCCGCGCCAGAGGCAGCATGATGCGGAAGAAGATCGTATACCGGTTGGCCCCGTCTATCAGGGCTGATTCTTCCAGGCTCTGCGGCAGCCGCTCAAAAAACTGCTTCATGATGAACACCGAGCTGGAACCCACAAGGCCGGACAGGATCAAGCCCGTATAAGTGTTGAGCAGGGTGTCCATCCCCCACAACTTCGACAGCCCGAACATGCCGTCCCGGAGAACCAAGTAGTTGGAGATAAACGTCACTTGCCCCGGGATCATCATGGAAAAGAGCATGAACATAAACAGCCCTGTCCGCCCGGGAAACTTGAGCCGCGCCAGGGCGTAGCCGGCCATGGCCGCGAAGATGACGGTGGTCAGCACCCGCACCCCCGCCAGAAAGAACGAGTTCCTGATCCACTGGAAAAAGAGCTGTCTCCCAGTGGTGATGCTGTAGGTTTCGTTGAACACACGGAAATAGTTGTTGATCACGTACCGCAGCACGCCGGAGGCGAGGTTGTTGAACCCCTGTGTCCTGCCCAGTCGCTCGATACGGTTGGGATCGATGGTGACCGAGACAAACTTCTGGCCCATGGGAACCGTCAGGTCCAGGGGAACCAGGCCGAGGACGATGTCACCGTTGTTGCGGACAGAGAAGCTGTAGGTTACCAGCGTGGAACCGTCCTCCAGCACGGTGCGCTCCGTTTCCTTGAGGCCTACGATCTATGTGTAGTCGGCTGCGTAGTGTTTGACGCGCAGGCTCGCAGTGACACCGCCGGGCACACGCCGCGGGATCACGGCTTCCGGTGGTGCCGGTTCACGGCCCGCGGGCACCTGATAGGTAACAGAAAAAGGAATCTCCCTGCCGGGGTGCAGTCCGCCCAAGAGCCCACTCCCGCCGCCGGCCTTTGCCAGTTCCCAGCTGGCCTTCCAGTTGCTCGGCTTCAGCTGGTTCACTACCAGTGTAGGAGGCCATTCAGATGGGTTGTCCTTCAAGCTGGACAGCAGCGCAAAGGCATAGGGCCCCATGAAGGCAAAGGAGAAAACCAGCAGAAAAAAGTAGATGGCCGCCACATTGGCCCAGCGCCGCCGGGCTGCCGCAAAGCGGGCGTATTCCGCGGAACGGGTCTCAGTCATCGCAAACCCTCCCTACTCTTCCACCAGCCGGCGCTGGAGGAGGACTATCAAGAGTGTGAGCACGGCGAGGAGAATGGCCGCCGCACTGGCGAAACCCACATTTGGTACGGCCGAGCTCGGGAAGAGATTGGCATAGACGTAATAGGCCAGGGTGATCACAGATTCCAGAGGCGCCTGGCCGCCCAGAATCGCAACCTGGTCGAACATCTGCAGAGTGCCGATCAGGCCCATGGTTACGATCAGGAATGTGATGGGCTTAAGCTGCGGGATGATGATGTACCGCAGCACATGCCACCGCTCCGCCCCATCCACCGCGGCAGCTTCGTACAGCTCCCGGGGAATGTCCTGGAGGCCGGCGAGGTATAAGAGCATAAAGGTGGGGGCTGTGGTCCAGGTATTGAAGATCATGATTGCGCCCAGAGGAATGGGAAAGGCCAGTTTCCCCAGGAACTTGGGCCATGTGCGCGTGGTGTTGAACCAGACAATGTCCTTGGCCGGTACTTCCCGCGGGCTCAGAACTCCGAACCGCACCGCCAAGAACAGGGCCAGGAACGCGACAAAACACGACAAGAACAGGTAGCTCGGCTCCAACCACCCCACCGGGATCCTGCGGGCTTTATCCCACGTCACCAGCAAGAACTGCAGCACCGCGGCGCCTGCCAGAAACAGCAGGATAATCCACGCATACTCGCTCACCTTGGTGAGGACAAAGTTAAGGACACCCTGACGCTGGAAGAACCAGATAAAGATTAAGGTGACAACCACGGAAGATGCTACACTGGGCATGTAGTACGCTGCCCGGAAGAACTTGATTCCCCTCAGCCGCTGGTTGAGCACGATGGCCAAGAGCAGGGCCAAGACCGTCTGGGCAGCTGTGACAATGATCATGAACGTAAGGGAGTTCTTCAAGGCCCGGGTGAAATCCATGTCTGAAAAGACAGCGATGTAGTTCCGCAGCCCCACCCATCTCGGTGCCGAGAAGAGATCGTATTCGGTGAAGCTGAAATAGAAGACCCTTACGAAGGCATAGCCGAAAAACACGATCAGGGTAAACAAAAAAGGGGCCAGGAGCACGTATGGGGCCAGCTTTTCGTCCAGCCTGCTGAAGACCGGCTTTTTCATGCACGTACACCCTCCTCATGGGGAAGGGACATCTGGGCACAGGGCCCAGATGCCCCTCGAAACCTTACTTGCTCATAATCGCCTCAAGCCGAGCCTGGGCGTTTTGAAGAGCCTCTTCTACAGTGGCCTCGCCGGTCATGACAGCAGTCAGGGCCTGGTTGATGGGATCCATCCACTCACCGCCGTACTTGCCAAAAGCGTAAGGCAGGACGTTGCCGTCAGAGGCACCCTGGAAGACTATTGCATTGGCCTTCGCATCTGGTGTATCCTCTAAGAAATAAGGATTGTCGGCGAGAGCTTTGCGGCTTGGAATCGCCAATCCCCGTTCCAGAACCCACTGCTGTGCTTCTGGGCTCGTGAGGAGCTCGAGCACCTTGAATGCAGCTTCCTTGTGCTGCGAAGCAGCGTTCATGGACCAGGATACGCAGAAGATCAGGTTGCCGCGCTGGCCGGTGCGGGGATGCTTCGGAATCAGGGTTGCGCCGTAGTTGAGGTTGGGCGCGTTGTCCTTGAGGAAGCCCAGAATCCAAGCACCTTCAAGGGCTGCCGCAACCTTCTCCGCTGCTAGGGCGCCGCCGCCCCAATCTTGGGATACGTCCATAGGCATGACGCCGACGCCAGTTTCAGCCATCTGGGTGTACCATGTAAAGGCATCCACGAAGGCTGGGTCGAGAAGATTGCTCTTTCCTTCTTCGTCGAAAGGCTGGAAGCCGGCAGCATAAGCCAGGGCACCCATCCGGGCAAACTCAGGCTGGAGAGCCAGGCCGTAGACTTCCGGGACAGCCTCTACGACTTTTGCAAGTTTGTCTTGGAAGGTGTCCCAGGTGTCATTCTCATCGGGATAAGGAACGCCGGCGTAGTCAAACAGGTCTTTGTTGTAGAACACGGCCAAGGTGTTGAAGTCCTTGGGAATACCGTAAATGTTGCCGTCGAGAGTATAAGCATCCAACAGTGAGTCGATGATGTCCTCGGGCTTGAGGATCTCCGACTCAGCCAAATACTTGTTGAGTGGTTCCAAAACTCCGCTCCGCATGAGGGATTCTGCCCAGAAGATGTCAACGTAGAACAGGTCTGGAGCAGTCCCGGCGGACAGGGCGTTGACGATATAGCGCTGGAAATCGTCTGCCACTGGCTCGTACGAGACAGTGATCCCTGTGCCTTCAAGTGCGGGGCGGATGAACCGCTCAAGCAGTTCCTCGACAATGATGGTGTCGTTGCCGCCGAAGCCGCCGATCCTGATGTGCTGCGCGCTTGCGGCTGCGCTGACAACCAGTACCAAGGCCAATGCCAAGCATAATCTCTTCATCTGCACGCTTCTCCTTTCCGAGTGATGGTGAAATGGGCGCAAAACAGCCGGCGTTTCTGTGGGGCTGGGCATCACTCCTTTCTGCGAGGGGTGCTCCGGGCCGGCGCCGTTGATTCCCTGATCACCAACTCGGTTTCCAGATCTTCGTGCACCGGCTGGTACTCCTCATCTTCCAACATGTGCATCAGGAGCCGGGCCGCCTGAAGGCCCATACCGTACATGTCCTGCCGGACAGTAGTCAGGGCCGGCCGGGTATGGCGGGCGTACTCCTGGTCGTCGAAGCCGATTACCGACACATCTTCGGGGACCTTAACCCCTGAGGCGTTGAGCCCTTCCACCGCTCCCACTGCCATCAGGTCACTGGCCACAAACAACGCCGTCATCTCGGGATGGCGTTCCAACAGAGCCTGCGCACCCCTGTACCCCGACTCTTTGGAGAAATCCCCTTCATAGACACAGGTGAGATCAAAGGGCAGGTGCTGTTTCTTCAGCCCGCGTTCAAAGCCGGCCAGGCGTTCCCGGCTCACCCAGGCATCGCTGTGGCCGTTGATGAACCCGATACAGCGGTGCCCCAGCGCTGCCAGGTACTCCACGGCTTGGACTGCGCCACCGATGTTGTCCGATGAGACATACCCTGCCTTCTTCCCCTTGATGGGTACGTCCACCAATACGGTGGGAAAACTGGCCTCGGCCAGCTGAGCCACAACAGGCTCACTCAACCGCAGGCCCATGAGGACCGCTCCTCCCACCCCCCGCTGCAGGCACATCTGCGCCACCTCAGCAGCGCTCTTCACTTTCTGGATGGGAAACAGAAGCAGGTTATAGTCGCTCAAGGCCAGTTCGTCCATGAGTCCGCTGATCAGGAGCGTAATGAACTGGTTCTGAAAGGTCTGGCGGTCCAGCGTAAAGACGGCAAAGGTATTGGCTTTCTTGGTTACAAGTTGTTGGGCAATGCGGTTGGGATAATAGCCAAGTTCGCGCGCTACAGCCAAGATCTTCTCCCGGGTGTCAACGTTCACATCATCGTAGCCGTTGAGGGCCCGAGACACAGTGGTTACAGAATAACCCGCTTTCTTGGCTATGTCCTTAATGGTAACCGGCAACGAGATCAACCTTTCTTATCCGAAACGTTTTGAATCCGATCCAAAACGTTTCGGATAATCTTTGAGATAATATTTCGTCCCCAGTTGTGAGATTCCTTCTTTGGTTGTGAAATTTATGTGTGCCTACAAGGTGTCCTCTCGCTGCGTGTTTTCCAGGATTGCCTTGTACGTGTGTTCCATGTGAGAACTCATTGCCTCAGCAGCCGCCTGGGCATCCCCGGCCTTGATAGCATCAAGGATAGCCCGGTGATCTCTGATCCCTCGCTCGATGGCATCAGCATAGTACACGATCTGCAGCTGCTGCGATACCAAGAAAACCTCTATGGCCTCATATATCTTGACGATAACCTTATTGTCAGTCGCCAAGGCTATCGTCTTGTGGAAGCGGTGATCGCAGCGGGCAAATTGCCCCCGGTCGCCTTGGCTGGCCTCCATCTGCTGCAGCAGATCCTCCAGCTCGTCCACGACTTCCGGTGTGGCGCGCTCCGCTGCCAGCGCGGCATTCTTTACTTCCACCATGCTGCGGGCTTCCATAATGGCCAACACGTCTTCGCGGTCAACCATGAGCCGGGGTAGAAGCGAAACAAGATAGTCTCCCGCCTCCGGGTACCACACAAAAGTTCCTTCACCGTGTTTGATCTGCACTAACCCCATGGAACTCAATGAACGCAGGGCTTCCCTCAGCGCCGAACGGCTCACGCCGAACTCCTTGGCCAACTCGATCTCACTGGGAAGCTTCTCTCCCTTCTGCCAGTACCCGCTTACAATCAAGCTCATCAGCTTGTCCGCAACTTCCTCGTACACCTTCTGCCGGCGAACTTTCTCTATTCCCATTTCCTATCTCCCTACCTTATATGGCCTCCGCACCCACTTGAGCACACGCTACACTCGGCCCAACGACACATTAAGTGCGACGACAATTGAGCGCGATGTCAGACCTCCGTCATTTACTGCTTCCACAGCCTACCGCAAACTCCTCCAAAATGGGCCTTCACGCCCTCCCTGCAGTATGTGGGCTCAACAGTATGCGATTTCTCTAAATGAAGGTATTACATAAGAGGAATTAGTAAAGTTATGACGAATAAACCAAGTAAATGTCAGACATCGTATCTCATCACAGGCCTGGGCAGCAGAGGAGGGCACCACTTCGCTGAGTGCCCTGCCGGGTGCTGCTTCAGCGAAAGGAGGGATCGTCGGCACCTACGGTTTTGGGGTGTTCACAGCTTGTCTGGAAAACGCGGCGTTGTGAAAAGTCAGATCTCACAGGAGGGAAGACTGAATGAGGAAAGTCTGTGCAGCGTTGTTGGTGGTTCTTCTCTTGAGCTTCGGCGTAGCAGCAGCAGACTACTATCCGGAGTACAATGGGCCGCCCGTGGAGATCACCATGTGGGCTTGGACCAGCAATGAAAACTACTCCATCGAGGAGTTCCAGAAGGCATACCCCAACATCAAGGTGATCTGGGAAGACTTCGGTGTCCACTATGAAAAGGCTCAGACAGCGTTGGCTGCTGGATCGGGCCTTCCGGACATCTTGATGGTAGAGTACTCCTTTGCCCCCGAGTACATGGATCTGGGTGCATTCCAGCCCATCAACAAGTGGCTTGATGAGGAGACCTTCCTCAAGCTCTACGGCGAGGAAGCACTCGGCTGGTGCTCCATGGACGGGCAGATCTACGGCACACCGCAAGACAGCGGCGCCATCGCCCTGTTCTACCGTCAGGATCTCTTCGACAAGTACGGCCTTACAGTTCCCACCACTTGGGATGAGTTTGCTGAGCAGGCCCGGAAGTTCAAAGCAGCCGCTCCTGACCTGGAGTTCAACGCCCCGCCGCTCGGCTATGCGCTGTGGTGGGTCGGCTTGGTCTGGCAATCCGGCGGCAAGATGTTTGACTACCACGATGGCAACTGGTACATCGACTTCACCAATCCCATCGCTGAGAAAGTGTTCAACTTCTGGGGCGAGCTGATCGACGACGGAATTATCAACGTCACCATGTGGTGGAACGCCGACTGGTACAACTCGCTCAACATGGGCACCACCGCCACTGTCCTCAACGGCTGCTGGTTCGCTGAGTGGCTGCGCTACAATGCTCCCGACTCAGAAGGCCAGTGGAGAGTCATCGCTCCGCCCAACTTCGACCCATCCAACCCGCACAACGGCATGCTCGGTGGTTCCGGCTTCTACGTAACCGCCCATTCTAAGAACCCCGAAGCGGCGGCTATCTTCGTCAACTGGCTCAACTCGCATCCCGACTCTCTGCGCTGCCTGAACCAGTACAGCAACCTCCCGATCATGGTGTCCAAGCGCTATGAAGAGGTTGTGCACGAACTGGCTGTGGAAGACTCCTTCTTCGGCGGCCAGAACATCGTGGAAGAACTGTGGCACGCCCACAACCTGATCAACACCACCTTCGTCGGCCTGCCGATCTGGTCCAATCTGGACAACGCCCTGAGCCTGCTGCTGCAGGACTACGTGGACGGCAAGATCGCTCGCTTTGCCGACATCCTGCCCATGTGGGAAGAGCAGGTCATTGGGTTCATGAAGGAGTTCGGCTACACCAACGTGATCATCGGCGAGCTGCCCGAGTAATAAAGATAGAGCGAGAGGGGTGGCCGCCACCCCTCTCCCCCACGTTGCACGCTGTTCCGCTCACAGTGCCAGACTCCCCGGCACGGAACTAATCTAAGTGCAGGAGTGTTTACAGCATGGCTTGGATAAGCAAGAAAAGGCTGAAGGAGACATTGAAGGCCTACCTCTTCTTGGCACCATTCCTCGCCGTTTTCATCGGCTTGGTCGTGTATCCCATCGGGGTAGGTTTTAGGCTCTCTTTGTACGGACAGCGAGGAGCCAGGATGTGGTATGTCGGCTTCGAGAACTATCAGAGGGTTTTCTCTGACTCCATGTTCTGGAGTGCTTTCAGGGTACCCCTGTTCTTGCTCTTGGTGCAGGTACCGCTGATGCTGTTCCTGGCGACCATGATCGCCTTCTTGTATGAGACCCGGAAAAACGGAGGGCCTGTGTACAGATTTCTTTACTACCTGCCCTATACCATCCCGGGTATCGTGTCGGGTATCGTCTGGTCTTACATCTTCTCAGACTCCATGTCGCCACTCCATCCTCTGTTGAACCTGTTCGGCTTCCAAAACGTGAAGCTGCTCACGCGAGGAAACGTACCTGGTATCCTGCTGGTGATTATCCTCTGGCAGTTTACAGGTTACACCGCATTCTTGATTTACTCGTCGCTGATTGCTATTCCCAAGGAATACTCCGAAGCAGCCCAGCTGGATGGGGCAGGTATGTGGCAGATCGCCTTCCGCATCAAACTGCCGCTGCTCAAGGGCCCGCTGATTACCCTGTTCATCTTTAACGCCATCGGCGCCATGCAGGTGTTCAATGAACCGTGGATGCTGGCGAATCTGGTGGTGCTGCCCCTTAACTACACGCCGGCCATGTACATCTACAACTCGGCATTCTCGCAGGGGCGGTTCACCTACGCATCGGCCATGGGTATCATCTTGGCTGTGATCACCTGCGGGTTCTCTTGGTACGTCCTGAGATCAGCCGGGCGGCAGATCCTGGGGCGCCGCCACTAAGCATGGGGAGTGAGAAGCATGAGAAGAAGGAGTACGTCCTACATCGTCTTCACGGTCATCTTGGTCCTACTGGCCGCATTCTTTATCTTCCCTTTCTACTGGCTGACGATGGGGATTACCAAGAATGTGAGCCAGCTGTTCCAGAAGTCGCTGCTGCCGGGAAGGCCCAGCTATCTCGGGGATAACGTCTCCAAGGTCTTCGCCTACCAAAATGGCGTGTTCTTCAACTGGATGCTCAACTCGTTCCTCTACGCCACGGTAGGGGCCTTCGTGTCGGTCTTTATCGCCTCTTTGGCTGGGTATGCATTCCGCAGATACGATTTCATCGGCAAGAGGCTGCTGTTTGTGTTTATCATTGCCTTTGCTATGGTGCCTGGATTTGCCACCACCCTGCCGCTGTTCATGCTGTTTAGGGACGTCAACATCCTGGACACCAGGTGGGCGGTGCTGCTGCCGTCCTTCGTCAACATCTTTGCCGTCTACATGATGGTATCGTATTGGAACCAGGTGGAGGATGAGGTGTTTGATGCGGCGGCCATCGACGGTGCCAATGAGCTCACCGCCTTCTGGAAGATCGGGCTGCCCAACATTATCCCTGGGTTTATCACGCTGTTCCTGTTGGCCTTTGTCAGTGCCTGGAACAACTTCTTCCTGCCGTTGGTGGTAATCAACAGCAGGGCCCGCATGCCCCTGATTCTGGGCATCACCACGATCACAGACCCGCAGGGGTTCCCGGTCTACAACCTGACACTGACAGCAAGCTTCTTTACGATCCTTCCTCTGCTGATCCTGTTTGTCTCGCTGCAGAGATACTTTAAGCCTCAGATGTATATGCGGTGATAACTGTCAACAGCGCCTTCCCCGCGCGAAAACCGGCGCCAGGTGCGCAATGGGCTGGGGTGCCTCCTCCCCAGCCCGTTTTCTATGTTGCAGCTACCAGATCGTGTAGCCGCCGTCGATCACCAGAATCTGCCCTGTCATAAAACTGGAAGCGTCTGAGGCCAGGTAGACGGCAGTGGGGCCCAGCTCCTCCGGCTTGGCGAACCGCCCCATAGGCGTCTGGGCGAGAGCGTCGGTGCCCTGTTCCGTCTTCATCCACGGTTCATTCAAGGGCGTCAAGAAGTATCCTGGTGCGATGGCGTTGACCCTGATACCGTAGGGTGCCCACTCCGCGGCAAAGGCCCGCGTCAGCTGATTCACCCCCGCCTTGGAAGCGCAGTACACGCCCACCGGCCTTCGCCGGTTGACGATAAACGACGACATGGACGAGATGTTGATCAAGGACCCGGGTATCCCCAGCCTAAGCATGGCCCTTCCAGCCGCTTGGCAGACGTTGAACGTCCCCTTCAGATTGACGTCCATAATGGTGTCATAGTCTGCCTCACTGATTTCCGCCATAGGATAACGCCGGTTCAGGCCGGCGCTGTTCACCACTGCATCGAGGCGGCCGTGGCGGCGCACCACACCTTCGACGAGGCTGTCCACGGTTTTTCGGTCTGCCACGTCCACGCAGCACGCTTCCACATCAAGGCCTGCCTCTCTCATCTCTTCCGCTGTTTCCTCCGCCTTCTCACCGTTAATATCCGCCAGGGCCACCTTCGCCCCGGCTTCTGCCAGGGCCGCAGCCATGGCCTTCCCCAGGCCCTGCGCGCCGCCGGTGACGATAGTTACCTTTCCCGTCAGGTCAAACGCCTTCAGCATCGTGCTTCTCCACCCTTCCCATCAGCATCCGGGCCCGGGCAAAGATGGCCTCCTTAGTCAGGCCGTAGTGGGCCAGCAGTTCCTCGTGGCTCTGTCCAGACTGCCCGAAAGTATCCTCCACCCCGACGACGTAGGTTGGCTTGGGATCCAGTGCCAGCGCTTCCAAGACAGCGCTGCCCAAGCCGCCGATGATGCTGTGCTCTTCTACAGTGATCACGCCCTGCACGTCACGGGCGAAACGCCTGATCCCCTCCTGATCCAGCGGCTTCACGCAGCTGACGTTGACCACCCGCAGCGAAATTCCTTCGGCAAGCAGGGCCTCCCGTGCTTCCAGAGCGGTCTTGGCCATGAGGCCGTTGGCAAAAACCGTGATGTCGGTACCCTCGGCCATCAGCGCAGGCTCGAGGAGTGTCCGGCCGGGCACCTCTTTAGTTAAGTACTCCATCGGCGAACGGCTGATCCGGATGTAAACAGGCCCATCGATGGCCAGGGCCAAGTCCACCGCTTCCTCCACCTCTGCAGGGTCCGCCGGCACCAATATGGTCATGTTGGGCAGTGCCCGCATGATGGCCACGTCCTCCAGCGCCTGATGCGTGGCGCCGTCGCCGAAATCAGAAAGCCCATAACTGGAACCAACCAGTTTTACATTGGCCTTGGCCAGGGCCACGCTCTGCCTGATCTGTTCGAAAGCGCGGCCGGTCAAGAACATGCTGAAGGAATGGACGAAGGGGATCTTGCCGCTGAAGGCCAGCCCCGCCGCAGCGGCCACCATGTTCTGCTCCGCGATGCCCATTTCGAAGTGCCGCTCGGGAAACCGTTCCCGCAGCAGGCACGACATGGTAGAACCGCTTAAGTCTGCATCGAGGGCAACGATCCGGCTGTCTTTCTCCGCGGCTTGAACCAAGTACCGCCCGTAGGCCTGCCGGGGACATGCTTGCTGTGCCATCATCTACACACCCCTTCCCCCATGACTTCCCGGAGTGCCTGTGCGTACTGCTCAGGTGTGAGTGCCCCGTTGTGGAATCCGGCCACGCCCTCGGCAAAGGACACTCCCTTGCCCTTTACGGTATGGGCGATGATGGCAGTGGGCCTGCCGTCAGTATGGTCAGCTTCGTCCAACGCATCCGCAATCGCCTCCATGTCGTGGCCGTCGATCTCCAAGGCCCGCCAGCCGAAAGCGGAGAACTTCGCCGCGATGTGCCCCACATCGAATAGATCCGCAATGCGCCCCGTGGCCTGCATCTTATTGTGGTCAACAATCGCGATAAGGTTCTCCGCCCTGTAGAAGGCGGCTGCGGTGGCGGCTTCCCAGACTTGGCCCTCTGCCAGCTCCGCATCGCCGAGGATCACATAGACTCGGTAGGCTCTCCCGTCCAGCCGCGCTGCCAGCGCCATCCCCAGGCCGATTGAGAGCCCCTGCCCCAGGCTGCCGGTACAGGCTTCGATCCCAGGAGTACGGCCCCGTTCGGGATGCCCCTGCAGAAAAGAGCCCAGCTGCTTAGTGGTGGAAAGCGCCGCAAAGGGAAAGTACCCGCATTCCGCCAGTGCAGCGTACTGGGCCAGGGCCGCATGTCCCTTGCTGAAGATCAGCCGATCCCTGTCGGGATGGGCGGGGTTATCCGGCCAGTGGCGCATTTTGTAGAAGTACAGGGCGGTGACCAGATCGGCCGCGGACATGGAGCCGCCCAAGTGGCCCCGCTGGTTGATGCCGATGGCGCGGATGATGCCTTCCCGCACGCGGCGCGCTTTTGCTTCTAGGTAGGCTGTATCTCTGGTTCCCATGGCTGCACCCTCAGCTTTCTCGCACCAGCGAAACCGCATTTAGTTTCTCATAGAAGAGGGCCAGCCCCCCGTGGTCACAGGAGCCGTGGCCGTCGTTGAGCAGCGACTGCATCATCTCCATCACCTGGGCGGTCAGCGGTACGGCCACGTGCAGTTCCCTGCTGGTCTCCAGGACATTGGCCAGATCCTTGGCGTGCAGGTTGATGCGGAAACCAGGCTTGAAATTGCCCGAGAACATCCGAGGTGCTTTGTCTTCCAGGCACTGGCTTCCGGCAAGGCCGCCGCGAATAGCTTGGAAGATGTTCTCCGGGTCCACACCGGCTTTCTTGCCCAGCGTCATGGCCTCAGCGATGATCGCGATGTTGGCGGCCACGATCATCTGGTTGACCAGCTTGCAGGTTTGGCCGGCTCCTGGCGGCCCCACCAAGACCACGGAAGCCGCCACCGCGCTGAGCACAGGCTTGACCGCTGCGAAGGCTTCTTCCGTGCCGCCGACCATGACCGCCAAGGTACCCGCTTCTGCTTTTTCCACGCCTCCCGAGACGGGCGCGTCAAGGGCAGCCACACCCTTCTCTGCCAGCTTGGCGGAAATCTCCCGGGCCGCAATCGGCGAGATGGAGCTCATATCAACGAAGTACTGGCCGGGGCGCAGAGCGTCGTAGAGCCCGTTCTCGCCAAAGACAACCTCCTTGACATGGGGTGAGTTGGGCAGCATGGTGATGATGGCATCAGCTGCCTCAGCCACCTCCCGCGGTGAAGCGGCGCCGGCCGCACCTTCCTGAACTAGGGCCTGGACCTTGTGATCGTTCCGGTCGTAGGCGGTGACATGGAAGCCGGCCTTAAGCAGGTTGATGGCCATAGGGCGCCCCATCAGCCCAAGCCCGATGAATCCTACTCGCTTCAACAAAGCCCCTCCTTCCAGCTTTGGTATGACGTCCGACCTTTATCTCTATCCTTCGGCACACTATGTTGATATCCTCTTAACAGTATCATAAAAGATCGGAATTAACAGAAAGGAGGAACGCAGTTGCGGCCGCCGGATTCTACTCCGGCGGCCGCCTGCCCGCATGCGTCAGCGGGCGCTTTCTAACTCCATCGCTCACAGATCTGGCCGCAACATGGGAAGATCCGTCTTTGTGTACGACTTGGTCAAACCGTAGATGAGGTTGTCCTCCTCGACGCCTGGGAGGTGGTAGATATCGAGTACCTCCACCACCATGGTGACGCTGGCGTTGTTGATGAGAATGGCCGTAGCCTCCAGCCTGTAGTCCAGGCCCGTAAACTTGTCTACTTGATCAGAATGGTGGTTCCCCAGCTGGTCCATTACGTCCTCCTGCTGGGCACTGAGCACGCTCACGCCAATGGCGGAATACATCTCCCAGCCCAGGACATCTTCACCGGTGGCCTCCAACACTTGGGGCCGTACAACCTCGTAGATGTACTTGGCGATGGACTCCAAGGAGTTCTGGCCACAAGTGTTGGGCCGCAGAGCGGCCAAGCCCGTTTGATCCCATTTTCACATATATCCATGGAGCCATCAAGAGGGATGAGGAAAATCCTACCAGTCCACTATAGCCCCAAAAATGCGAAAAAGACGGCCGAGAAAGGCCGCCGCTCCTGCCCTATTTACTTCTCAAGATCTCGTTCACCATATGCGTCCCCAGTTCGTACGTGAAGCGCAGGCACGATTCATGCAACTCGTGAGGAAGGCCGTTGGTGAAGTTGTGGATCTCAAAAGTGAAGTACCCATCATAGTTAATCTCCCGCAGGGCCTCCAGGATCGGTTCCCAGACGATAGTACCGTAATAGGGTGCGAGGTGGTCATCCCACTCGCCCCGGTTGTCATCAATGTGCAGGGCCTTCAGGTTGCTTCCGATCTGGCGGAGAGCCGAAGCCTGGTCGACCTTGGCCAAGTGAGCGTGGCCTGTATCCCAACAGATACCGAAGGTCGGGTCGTTCAGCTTGTCCAGGAGTTCAAGCAGCTCTTCTACGGAACTGCAGTAGCGCCGGCCCGAGTCCTTCTCGATCATGTTCTCGATGGCGATGCCCACGTTGTACTTCGCCGCCAGCTCACCGTAGCGCTTATACGCTTCCAGGTTGGCCGCTAAGGACTTGCGGTAGCTGTACCACGTGCCGTCCACCACGGTACCGGGATGGATCACCAACCATTTCACACCCAGGATCCCCGCCCCGATGATAGAGCGGCGGATCAGCTCCTCATGCCACTCCCAGTCCTGCGGCGCAACTTTCCTCCAGTCAAAGAAGTGGGCATGCCCTTGGTACCACTCTACCCCCAGCCCCGCAGCAGACTCTTTGATGCGCTTCACCCAGTCTTCCCAGTCAGGCTGCGTCATAGGGTATGGTTCCCGGCTGTAACTGGAGAAGTTCATATCCAATACTTTGTAACCGACCCGCACGCACGCTGCGATACTCTCTTCACAGGTGTAGAACAGATCCGAACCCCAGCGCACCCGCTCATGAATACATGTTGATGTTGAAAGCCCTCTGGTCATCACCCTGCCTCCTCTGCTGTTTCCTTTCCTATTATAAGTCGACAACTCTTAATAGAGCCGATCAAGGACAGCCTCCGCCGTCAGCTCTGTGAAGTACCTGCCTGTGGGCCCCAGGCGCAGAGCCACCCCACCGTAGAACTCAACCCGGCGGGCATGGATCATGGCATCGATGGCCTTCTCCAGGGCCACAAGGTCCAAAACCTTCAGTATATCATCGATTGCGAGGATGAAGCAAAGGCTATCCCTTGACCGCACTCGAGTAGGCGCCTTCGATGAAGTACCGCTGGAAAGCGATGAAGACGATCATAATTGGAACCAGGGCAACAACGGCTCCTGCTGCGATCAGACGAGTGTTTTCCACAAAGGTGCCCCGCAGATGGTACAGGCCCACCGTGAGCGGGTACATATTGGGATCGGTGAACACCAACAGGGGCCACAAGAAAGCGTTCCAAGAGGCCCGGAACTGCAGAATCGCCAGTGTGGCCAGGGATGGGCGGATCATGGGCAGCATGATGTGGCGCCAGATCTGCCACACGTTGGCCCCATCAATGAAGGCTGAGTCCTCGATCTCCTTCGGCACACCTAGGTACGCCTGACGCATGAGGAAAATGCCGAACGCAGGAGCGGCACCGGGTAGAATCACGCCAGCCCGTTTACCCAGAAGCCCAAGCTTGGTCAGGATCAGGTAGATGGGGATCATCTTGACATCTCCGGGGATCATCATGGTGGCCACGATGACCATGAAGACAAGTTCCTTACCCTTGAACTGCATCCGGGCAAGCGCGAAACCTGCCATGGAGCAGACGACGATGGGAAGTGTGACATCAAAGAACGCCAGAATAATGCTGTTTAAAAAATAGCGCGGAATGGGCAGTGTTGTCCAGACCGTTCTAAAATTGGAAAATGTCAAGTTCCGCGGAATCAGTCTGGGCGGAAAGGAGTAAATCGCCTCATTGGGGCCCTTGAGGGCGGTGGAAAGGGTCCACACAAAGGGAATGACCGTCACAAAGGCCAGCAAGGTGAGGCAGAGGTAGATCAAAACTGTGGACAACAGTTTCCTTCTGCTGGCAGAGATGCTTATTGCCTTGGCCACATCCATCCTCCTATCTGTCCAGCGCGCGTTTGTTGATCAGCGTGAGGGCCATGATCACTGCGAAGAGCAGGAACGAGATCGCACTGGCGTAACCCATCTCCAAGTATTCGAACGCTGTTTCAAAGACCAAGAACACCACGGTCTTCGATGCCCCCAGCGGCCCGCCGCCGGTCATGTTCATCATCAGGGTGAACTCCTTCAATGCAGCCATGGTGGAGACTACGGCCACGAAGAAGACGATGGGCCGCAGCAGGGGGAACGTCACATAGATGATCTTCTGCCAGCCGTTGGCTCCGTCCAGGTCAGCGGCCTCATACAAGCTGGTATCGATGTTCTGCAGGCCGGCCAAGTAAAACAGCATGTAGTAGCCCAAGCCCTGCCAGATAGTGACTATAGCGAGACTGGGCATAACCGTGTTGCGCCTGGTCAGCCACCGCACCGGCGCCACCCCAAATAGGCTGAGGAAGTAGTTCATGATGCCGTCTCGCTGGAACATCCATCCCCAGATAATGGCGGTGACAGTTACAGAAACCAAGACCGGGAAGTAGTAAATAAGCCGGTAGGCGTTGATCCCCGGCAGGCGCCTGTTGACCAAGACTGCCACAAACACCGGCAGGGTGGCCAAGAACGGGGTGGTCATGAGCCAGTAGGTAAGAGTGTTCTTGAGGGTCTTCCAGAACTCTTGGTCTTGGAGGACTTCTCTGTAGTTCTGCAGCCCAACCCACTTGACGGGGGTGAAGACGTTGTACTCAGTGAAACTGAGGCCAAAAGCTATGAAGCTCGGTATGATACTGAACACCAAGATAAAGATAAGTGCAGGGGCCAAGAACAACCAACCGTGCATGGGCTTGTACATAAACAACCCTCCATCACAGACAGTCCATCAGGCCGATGCCTGATGGACTGTCTTCCTATCAATGGCTTAGAGCAGTTCGTTGATGCGGCGCTCCGCATCAGCCAGAGCCTGTGCCGGGTCTTTGTCTTCCAGAAGAACCAGCTTGAACTCCTCGTTGATGATGCTGTTGATGCGGTTAACATTCTCCACAGGGGCGTAGAGGTCATAGGAGTACTTCAGCTGCTCGGCAGCGATGTAGTGGCCGAGCTCGGAAGCATCGGTGGAATCCTTGCCCCGGGTGAAGTGTTCATCTTCCGCAGCCTCCATGACTGAAGGCAGAATGGATGTGAGCTTGCAGAAGGCCAACTGGTTCTCGGCGTTGGTGATGAACTTGGCAAACTTGACGGCCTCTTCCTTATGCTTACTGTTGGCAGCAACGGCGATGTTCATCACGGCCACGTTGACAATACCTTCCGAACCAAGTATTGCCGGTGCAGCAGAGGACTTGTAGTAGACCTCAGGAGCCAGCTCCAGAATCTGCCGGAACAGCTGCGGGCCGGTGTACCACCAAGCGATCTTTTCCTGCGCATACCATTCGGCGGCCTTTACGGTGCCCAGAAGGAGTTCTTCAGGTATGAGCCCCTCGTCGAAGTACTGCTTCCACATCTTGAAGAGTTCCAAGGCCTTGGGTGTGTTGACGGCGGCACTCTTGCCGTCTTCAGACACTAAGTACACGCCTTCCATAGGTAGTTGCAGGTGAATGGAAGTGAAGTACTGTCCATAGGCGCCGGTCTTCTCCATAAGAGCACGGGACATTTCCCAAGCTTCATCACTGTCGCGGGGAGCATGGTCGTAGCCAGCGCGAGCCAGAAGATCGGTGTTCCAGATCAGGAGAGAGTTGGACAGGTACCACGGCAGAGCGTAGGATACGCCGTTTACCTCACCGGCCTTCCACACGCCGGGGAAGTAGATGTCCTTCACATCGGCGGCGGCTTCGTCCATGTTGACCAGAGCGCCCAGGGCAGCCAGCTTCTTGAGGTAGTTGGTGTTGAGGTTCATGACGTCAGGCAGCTGGCCGGCGGCAGCGGCGGTCAGGGTCCGCTGTTCAGCGATGTCGTAAGGGATATCCTGCCATTTCACTGTGACGCCAGGATTTTGTGCTTCAAAATCTGCAATCACGCTGTTGATATAATCATCAAACGTGGGGCTCAATGACAACGTCCAGAAGGTGATCTCCACGGCTTGTACCTGGCCAACAAGGGACGCGGCCAACACTAAAGCCAGCGCAACTACCAATGCTTTCAGGTTGTTCTTCACCACAATTCCTCCCTTGTATTCTTGAGTTGTTGTTTCGCCGACGATATAAACGAAGCGAAAAAACTAGCGTGCTCCCCCCTTTTTTGTTCAGGCTTTGTTGTGGAATATTCTCCCTCGAGAAGAATTATCCTGCTCTGCGTTCTTTCTCTGAAGGAAATTTCCACTCATAATTAGAGAACACCATTTTCCCTGCTATGCTGGCCTGTAAAGGCACCGCATAGAGTTTGTGCAGGAGGAACACTCCCGGATGGCTGAAAGACCGCGAAAAAGGAGAGGGTGACTGTCATGTCCTTCCCTCTCCTGGGTTGTCCCGTGAGCGCTTCGCGGCGCATCAGTCGTTGGTCTCAGTCTCCACTTCCACGTCGAGCCCCACCTCAAACATGCGCTTCCAAGGCAGATGGATGTTCTTGAACCTCACTCCCTTTACCGTACAGCCGGAGGGCAGCCTCTTCCCGAGTATCGTATCACTGCAGAATTGGTTCATCACAGCCGTAAGCCGTTCCGCCGCTTCCTGCTGCACCAACTCCCAGCTGTCGCCCAACTGGAAGTACGGAACGCCGTGCTTGGGCAGGAACTCTGTCCCGATCTGCGTCCGCACCACGGCTTGGTATGCCCAGTCGTCGGCAAAGCGCAGGAGCAAAAACTCCAGGTGAGCCGCTTCGCTTTCCAGGCCGAGATCCAGTTCCCGAGCTAAGAAGCGGGCAGTTGCATGGGCCACAACGGTGCCTAAGGTGTTCCCAGCGGTGTTCCAAGCGGCGTAGCCGTCGAGCCTCTCCAGAGGTATGCTGCGCTTAAGCAGCGGCACCAGCTTGAGATCCGCGCCATTGGCGTAGGCCACATCGGCACAGGCAACTATGTAGCCCCGGTCCTTGTAGTAGCCCATGGCCGAAACGAACTCCGGGAGGTTGCGGGCGGAAGTGTCAACGGTGCGAACCAGTGCCTGCAGCGGCGCTTCGCCCTGGCTTTCGCCGGGGGTGTTCAGCATCAAGATAATGTCTGCATCCTGCGGTGCATCAACCACCAGTCCTCCGCTGCCGAACACCTGCCCCTTGACGCTCTCCGCCAGGGGCCGGTCTTCGTAGAGGGCAGTGATGAGTGGGCCCCGTACGGAAGAATAACGGGTGAAGAACCGCGGGCGCTTGTTGTAGATGCGGTTGAGGTGCCTTGCCACCAGCACCATCCCCACTTCGTCGGCGCCGGGATAGACGAGGGCCCGATCTTCCAGCCCAAGGCGTGAGATCTTCTCTCGCAGGGCGTGCTGTTCTTGGTTGGGGAACCCGAACTCGCTGGTGTCGTCCTGGGTGAAGAGGAGATAGTCCACGGTGCCGTCGGCGGCAAGGTCCACCGCAGCCAGATTGACCTGGTGGTTCCGGGCTCTGCGGGTGAGATAGTCATTCAGGACATGATCAGGAATCTCAGCCCGCACCGCGTCCAGCTGTTCTTTTTCTTCCGTCATCCCCAAGAACTCCACCCGGTACTGCAGCCGGGAATACAGCCATATTTTCTTGCCGTATTCGGACCAGTATAGAGGTTCCTCCTCGTTGATATTGCTGTTAGAAACCCGCATTACGATGTTGAAAGCATAGATGGCGAGGTTGGGGTACTGCTCCTTGACCCGGCGCAGGACATCCAGGCGGCGCAGACAGTCGTCCAAGGAATCGTTGGAGATGCGGGACGGGATCAGTCCGCCGTATACGAGGGTTTCCAGGGAGACGATGAGGCCGTCCAGTTCGCCAGCAACACTCGCCAGCCAGTTTTCCAGCAGATGAAAGTCCCCAACTTCCCTCTTGGAGCTGAGCATGTGCTGTGGAGGAGTGACCACACAAGCACCAGCGATCTTCCCCACCAGGCGCGGATACTGCTCGTTGCAGGGCCTTTCATCCAAGGGTATAAGTCCTAATCTTACCATCACGAACCTCCGTTCAGAGTTTGATGCAGGTCAAATCTGCTCTATGTTGAAGTAAATGTCCTGGCACTATAAGCACAAAGGATGAAGAAGATTGGCTGTTCGTTATCGTGTACTGGCTCTGGACCTTGACGGAACAACCCTCAACGCCCAAGGCAGGGTTTCGCGCAAAACCCGCTATTGGCTGAGGAAAGCCGCTGAAGCAGGAGTAACACTGATCTGCGCGACGGGGCGGGGCTATCCCCGGGCGAAGGAAATCTGGGAGACTGCCTTTCCCGGCTCTCCCGCTGTCCTGGCCAACGGGGCCGAGATCTGGCTCAACCCCGAGACACTGCTGGAACGTTACTACATGGAGCGAGAAGATGTGCTCCGCCTGCATCGGCTCGCGGAGGAGACAGGCGGTTCGTTCTGGGCATATAATACCACGGGAATGGTAAGAGGTCACCAGTTGAAAGGAGAAGACCTGGGTGACGGGTGGTATAAGTGTGGGATCTACCATGCCGATCGAGCGACGGTGGAGGAGTTATGGCGGATTGTGGGTTCGTGGGAGAACGTTTCGGTGACCACCTCCCACCCACTGATGTTGGAAGTGGCCGCCAAAGGCATCTCCAAGAGAAGCGGCGTGGAAAGGCTGTGCCGGGAGCTGGGCGTCCCTATGAAAGAGGTGATGGCAGTAGGCGACAGCTTGAACGACGTGGAACTGCTGCAGGGGGTAGGCCTGGGCGTGGCCATGGGCAACGCCGGGAGTGAAGTGAAAAAGGCGGCAGACAGAGTGACCAGATCCCACCGGGCCAACGGCGTGGCCTGGGCGATCAGGAAGTATCTCTTGTACTGAGCGACATTCGAAGAAGCGACACCGTGACGGTGCTGTAGGTTTGACAACAGCACCGTCTTTTCTTTGTTCTCCCCCTTATCTCCCTCTCCAACTGTGCTTCGGAGACCCCTGGGCGCTCATCCCCGCAACTCTGCCAAACAATGTAAACTGAGAGAGCTGGAGAAAACAGCGCAATTATTGCGCACAGAGGGAAAGCAAACGTTTGCGTCGGCCAATTTCCGCCATTTTAGGGGAACGGCAGCACTGAACGCCAACTTGACTACAGCAGAAGCCCAGTCAGAATAGATAATGACAACCATTAACATATGTCCTCGGTTGGTGCACGCGCCGCCAGGGCTGCACGATAAAGGAGGTGTGCGATATGAGCATGGGTACGGAAAGCACGCCCATCACTTAGTGACGGGCCTGTGGTCCATCCAACGTTCTACTGAGAAACGTTGCTCGAAAGAAAGGACGAGATCATGAGACGCAGTATGGCAGCAAGGATAGGAGCCTACATAACAGTCCTTGTCATCGTGGTATGCGGCGGCTTAGGTGTGTTGTTCAACCGCAGGGGCACGTCTGCTGTAATGGAAGAAGTGGAAGAAGCACTGCGGATTCATGCCAAGCAGGCTGCGAAGTACATTGAACTGAAACTGGACAGCAAACTGGCGGCACTGGAAGCCATCGCCGCCCGGCCAGAAATCAGGAGTATGGAGTGGGAAACTCAGCAGCCCGTGCTGTCATCAGAGGTTGAACGGCTTTCCTCCTTCGAAGCGCTGGCCGTCTTTGATGCCACCGCTTCTGGATGGACAGACACAGGTTCGCTGGTAAGTGGGCGCGGGCGAGACTATGTGCTACAGGCGCTGCAGGGGCACCGTGCCGTTTCCGACATGCTGATCAACCAAGCCACAGGCCAGCTGTCTGTGGTACTCGCTGTACCAATCAAAGATAACGACCGCGTGGTGGGCGCACTGGCGGGATCCATCGACGGCAGCACGTTCCTCCATATCGTCGGCGACATGGGGTTTGGGCAGACTGGTGATGCTTTTCTGCTGGATCCCGAGGGGACGATTATCGCACATCGGAACCGCGATTTTGTCCTAAACCAAGTCAACGTGTACCGCAGTTCTGGAATTCTTGAAGTTGGCGATGCCATCCAAAGCCTCGGTGACAGCCGATCCGGGGTGATCTCCTACGCCATAAACGGCCAGGCCAAGATAGGCGCTGTGGATGTGGTTCCCAGCACCAACTGGGTCGTCGGCGTGGCAGCCACCCGCGATGAGGTCCTGGACGGGGTGCGCAGTATCAGGATATACTCGACGATGCTGTCGGTTGCGTTCGCCCTGGGCGGCGCTGCTTTGGGGGGTGTAATCGCCAGGCAGCTCACCAGGCCGCTGGCGAGGATCAAATCCGTTGTGGAGGCTGTGGCCGACGGCGACCTGACCAAACACGCCGATGTCAGTGCGCGCGATGAAATCGGCGCTGTTGCTGCGGCACTCAATAAGACTGTGTACAGCGTGAAATCCACTCTAGCAGAGACTCTGGCGGCAAGCGATAAGGTTAACACTGCGAGCCAAGAGTTGGCGGCGATGGCAGAAGAAGTAAGTGCGTCGGTAGAGGAGGTTGCCGGCACTACGAACCACTTCTCCAGCACCATCGAGGACCTGAACCAGTACGCGCAAGCGGTAGGGAACGACGTGAAGTCTGTTTTCGAACAGGCAGCGGAGGGGAATGCCGCGATCAACGACATCACTGCGCAGATGGAGCAGCTCAGGAACCGTGCGAAGAAGATGACAGACGAAATCTCCAGCCTTGGCCTGCTGTCCGGCGAGATCGGGGACATCGCCCGCACCATCAAGGACATCGCTGAGCAGACAAACCTGTTAGCCCTGAATGCGGCGATTGAGGCGGCCCGTGCGGGAGAGCACGGCCGAGGCTTTGCGGTGGTGGCAGAAGAAGTCCGCAAGCTGGCGGAACAGTCTGGACAGGCCGCCGCAGAGATAGGTGCGCTGATCAGGAAGGCCCAGTCAGGGATCTCTTCCGCAGTGAACGGGATGAACGAGAGTTACAGCGCCACCAACAGTGCCATGGAGTCGGTGACGAAGAGCAGCGCTGTATTGGCCACAATCCTGCGTCGGGTGGAAGAGATCACCAAGCGCATCGAAGGCTTCTCCACCGGCCTGGATCAGATCAACACCGGCGGACAGGAGATCGCGAGCTCTACTCAGGAGCAGGCAGCCACAGTGGAACAAGTGGCCCGCCTAGCCCAGAACTTGACGGCCTTGGCGGCAACGCTGAAGGAACTGATCGGGCGTTTCCGGTTGGCCTAGGATCACCGTACATGCCAACTCCTCAGGCGTGGCGGGACAAGAACCCCCCATACCTGAGGAGTTAGTTCATTCTGAGGAGCAACGGAAGAAAGCCCCGGAGGCTGCGGGGTTTCTTTATACTTTCTTGATTCCTGCCCCTTACACTGAGCTTGAACAACAGTGAAAGGGGCTTTTCGCATGGCAGAGTACGCAATCCGCACGCACAATCTGACCAAGTATTTCGGACGGCAGCTTACGGTGGATAACATAGCGCTGGAAGTCCCGCGAGGCGTCATCTACGGCTTGTTGGGGCCCAACGGAGCAGGCAAATCCACCACATTGAAAATGCTTACAGGACTGGTGCGGCCGAGCGGAGGACAAATTGAGATCTTCGGGGAACCATGGCAGCGCCGCCATCTCCAGCGCATCGGGGCGCTCATTGAAGAACCGGCGCTGTACGGCAACCTCACCGCAGCAGAAAACCTGTCTATTCACACAACTATCATGGGCCTGCCGCAGAGCGAGATCGACCGAGTACTGGAAGTGGTGGATCTCCAGGGCAGCAAGGACAAACGAACAGCCAAGTTCTCCACAGGCATGAAACAGCGGCTGGGTATCGCCATCGCCCTGTTGGGTAACCCAGAGATTGTGATCCTCGATGAACCCACCAACGCGGCCTAGACCCGTTGGGCATTCAGGAATTTAGAAGACTGGTACGCACCCTGCCCCAGATGGGCATCACTGTGATCCTTTCCAGCCATATTCTCAGTGAAGTGGCCCAGCTGGTAGATTGCGTTGGGATCATCAACGCAGGGCAGCTTGTGTATCAGGGGCAAGTAGATGAGGACACGAACCTAGAGGACCTTTTCATCAGAGTTGTGAGGAGGCAGGAAAATGCTGGCGTTAATTAGAGTCGAATATCTGAAATACAAGCGGGCAATGACTCAGAAGCTGATCATGCTCGCTCCTCTCTTCTTCATCGTGATCGCCCTGCCTCAGAGCTATTTCATGCCGCCCGGCTATGCCCATTCTTGGGGCCTAGTGTTGGGTATCGTTTATAACTGGTGGCCTGTGCTGTTTCTGCCGTTTGGAACTGCTTTGATCGCAGGGCTCCTAGTCAACCAGGAAAAGCGTGCAGGCGGCTGGCGGGCGGCCCTGATCCATCCACTTTCTCCAGTACACCTTTGGTTGGGAAAAATCGTGGTCATGGGTTACCAACTGCTGCTGGCCACCGTTATCCTGATGGGGGCAGCTCTTGTCGTCGGGATGATCACAAAGGCCGGGCCCGCGCCGTGGCGTGAGCTTCTCCTGGGAGGCATGCTCTTGTGGGCAACAAGCCTGCCCTTGATTCCCATCCAGCTCTGGGCGGCGCAGATGCTGGGGTTTGTCGGCAACATGCTGGTGGGGACTCTGGGGTTCTTTGCTGGTGTCTCCGCAGCAGCTTCCTCCCATTGGGCCTACTCCCCGTGGAGCTGGCCCATCCGCATGATGTGCCCCTTGATCGGGGTGCATCCCAACGGCACGCTTTTGGCAGCTGACGACCCACTGCTCAATTCAGGCGTAATCCCGTTGGGGTTGGCCCTGGCGGCAGCTGTCACACTCATCGTCAGTATTGGGGGAGCAATCTGGTTCAGCCGTCGGGGGGTTCTGTCATGATCAGGGTTCTGAAAGCAGAGTGGATCAAACTGCGGCGTTCACCGCTCCCGCTCCTCGTTCTGGCGATACCGCTTCTGTACAGCGGCTTTATGATCTGGTATTTTTCCGGCAGAACCATCACCGCACAGCTGCAGATCACTATATACGATGCATACTTTCAAGTCTGGGCCGCAATCGTAGTGCCGCTGGGGGCGGGGCTTCTCCCAGGGCTGATGAGCCATCAAGAGGCCCAAGCGGGCAGTTTTCAGGGTTTTTTGGCGAGCCGCACGCCCCGCCCGCTCCTCTATCTCGGGAAGCTGGTGATGCTGGTTCTCTTATCTGCGTTCAGCACAGCCTTGGCAGTGAGCGTCTTGATCCTTGGTGTGCAATATCTGTTAGGGATACCCCTATCGCCTGCCCCTTTTGTCGGCGGAGCGCTCGTTGCTGAGCTGGCCACCATTCCCCTTTTGGCCGTGCAGCTGTGGATCAGCTTCGCCTTGGGCCTGGGCCCTGCTGTGGGAGTCGGGGCAGCCGGGGTTCTACTCGGTGCGCTCTCTCTCACCAGCTTGGGCGACTACTACTGGCGGTTTCTCCCCTGGGGATGGGCGGCTCGCTTTGTCATGGCGCCGGGAGCGGCCTTCTACTACGGCATCGTGCCTGGGCTGGAAGGGGCGCCGGTCGCTGCCGTGGCTTTCTTGCTCCTCACTCTAGTGGGCGGCCTGCTGTGGTTTGAGCGCTGGGAAGGGCGGAAAGCCAACGATTAGAACAGGAGGCATGTAGTGGCAAGGATCCTGATCATCGACGACAATCAAGACCTGGTTTCTCTCCTCAAGGATGAGCTGGAAAACCGTGGGCACCAGGTCCTAACGGCACTCGACGGAGAGGAAGGTATGCTGCTGGCCCAGCTGGAGCCTGACCTGATCATCTTGGACATCATGATGCCGGGCAAGGATGGTTACGATGTGTGCCGCTCCATCCGCAGCACCGTCCACTGCCCCATCCTCTTCCTCAGTGCCAAACAGAGCGAAACGGACCGCATTAAGGGACTGGCATTGGGTGGCGATGATTACATCCTGAAACCGTTCAGCCTGCCGGAGCTGCTTGCCCGGGTCGATGCGCATCTGCGCCGCGAACGGCGGGCCCTATCCCTCAAACTGGGCGGCGAAGGGGAGTGGATCTCCTTCGGTTCCCTAGCAATAAACCTTCAGGCGCGACAAGCAGCTGTCGCAGGTACGCTGCTTTCACTGACCAAGCGGGAATTCGATATCCTCGAGCTGCTTGCCCTCAACCCAGGGCAGGCCTTCTCGCGCGAGCAGATCTATGAGCGTATCTGGGGCTATGATGCGGAAGGCGATGTGGCAACAGTCACAGAGCACATCAAGAACATCCGCGCCAAAATCGCCAGCGTTGATCCACAGACTCAGTATATCGGCACAGTCTGGGGAATTGGCTACCGCTGGGAAAAACGGCCGGGGAAGGGTGATGGCGATGCTGGCCAGGCGGCCACTTAAGACACAGTTTATCATGAGCTTCGCGCTGATCATCCTGCTGACATTGGTGAGCACGGGCATTCTCACCTGGGGAGTGTTCCAGGTCCTGGGCCGGATGGAAAACACGCGCTTCTTCCCCGCCAACTACTATGAAAAGCAGATTCCGAACCTCGAAGCACGCATTCGTGAGCTCGGCAGCACCATACTTGCCGACGAATCGATTCTGTGGGAACTGGTTCCCCATGGGGGTATCACATACCAGGCCTTCGATGCTGAGGGAAGGGTGCTGTACGGTACCGAGCAAGGCGAGATAGTCAGCGGTCCCGACGAGCTGCTGCAGCTGATAAACACCACTCACCGGCAGCAAGATGACTTCATCCGGCTGGTTCCCCTGTTCTCTGGCCGCAGGCTTGAGGGAGCAGTGGCGCTGGTCTATGAACTGGCACCGTACTATCCAGTTGAGAGAGACCGGATTCTGCTGGGGTGGCTCCCGTACTTGCTTGTGATCGCGCCGGTGGCCTTCGTCGTGCTGTTTACCATTCTGTTCGCCAGACGGTTCGCGAGAAACCTCGGGGAACCAGTTAACATGCTGATTGAGGCATCACACAAGCTGCAGGCACGTGACCTCGACTTTGATATCCCCTACACCGCCAACAACGAGCTGGGGCAGCTCTGCCGATCGTTCAACGAGATGAAGGACGCGCTGAAGGAGTCGTTGACGTCACAGTGGCAGGCGGAGCAGCGCCGCCGGGAGATGGTGGCCGCCCTGGCTCACGATCTGAAAACGCCCTTTACGATCATCCAAGGCTACGCCGAAGCCCTCTTGAGGCAGACAGAAGAAGGTACCAAGGAAAGCCGCTACCTGAAAGTGATCGCAGACAGTGCCCATCGCGGCGGGGGCCTTGTCCAGGAAATGCTCTTCGCGGCGGAGCTGGAAGAGAGTGAAGGCAGGGCTGTTGCCGAGGTGGACATCGGTAGGTTTCTCCAGGAAAAACTGGAAGTCTACCAGGGGTTAGGCAAGAACGTCGACATCACAGTTGAGCTGGAGCTCTCAGGATTCACGGGGCATTCGTCGCTCGTAAAGGCCGATCAGTCCGCACTGAACCGCATCCTCGACAACATCGTCATGAACAGCCTCCAGCACACGCCAGCAGGCGGAACTATCACCGTGACCGTCCAGCTGGAAGGACAAGCTCTGCGCTTCACTGTGCGCGATACAGGCCCTGGTTTCACTGCCCAGGACCTGCACCATCTGTTTGAGAAGTTCTACCGGGGAGACCAGAGCCGCAGCACAAAGGGCGGTTCTGGGCTGGGGCTGTATATAGTCAAGCAGCTGGTGGAAAGGCAGGGCGGCAGTGTCCGTGCTTGGAACCACCCGGATGGCGGAGCCTGCCTTGAGTTCTACCTGCCCATCATATACTGATACGTCCAGTCTTAACGCCCGCTGTAACCCAGCGGGTTTCTTCGGCAGCCAGCGAGCTGGCAAGTTTGTCCAGCTCTTGCTGGCGTTTTTTCAGCTCTCTGACGGCCACCTTCGCCTGGTTCACGTACCTTTCGATCTCCCGTTTCTTCTGCTCGTGTTCCTCGATCAGGCGCCTTACCACCGTATCGTACCGCCTGACGTACTGCTCGATAGTCTCCAGTATAACGTTGTTCAGTTCCAGGCGCTTCTGGGCGATCATGTTCTCCAGCTGCGGGTAGAGCTCGTGGTTCAGCTGGTCGCTTATCGCCTGCACGATAGAGGCGAACACCTTGCGCCGGACTTCCTTGATGGGCGGGCCGAAGAGGTTGCCGAGAACGGAACCAAGCAGTCCGCCGATGATGGTGCCGATTCCGGGAAGGATCATGGAGCCCACGATGGCACCTCCAGCCATGCCCAATCCGACCCCGGCATTCTGCGCACCCAAAGCCTCGTTCACCTGTGTCAGGGCTGCCTCAGCGGAGACTTCTACCGCTCCGGGGGGCAGTGAAAAGCTGCCCATGCTCACCTGTCCGTACGTGAGGCGTTTCAGAGAGTACTGCGCCTCGAAGCGTTCTTCAAAATCGCGAAAGACTTTGCGAATCAGCCCATTGAGCTGGCTGCTGACCGCAGTGGATGCGGCACGCAGAGCCTCTTCTAACTCTGTCCTGTAGACGCCTAACCGTTCTACCACGGGCCCTTCGCAAGCCTCTTTCAGCTCTGACGTGGACTCAGCCTGTGCCAGGATCTGCCTGATATGATCCTTCACCTTGGCGGCAACATCAGTGAGAGCCCGCCGGTAAATCTCAAGATACGCACCTTCTTCAAACAGCTCTTCCAGGTTGCGGAAGACTTCTAGCTTCTGCTCTTCGATAAAGGCCTTGATGTCCTGAATCTGGTATGCCTTCAGCTCCTGCAGGCGTGCGTAGTAGGCTTCCTGTGCGGTACGGGCTCGTTCTGAGAGCAGCTCCATCAGGCTGTGCTCCACTTTGAGCAGGCGCCGGACCATGATGCTGTCGCGGTTGCTGTCTACTAAATCAGTGACGGCGTCAATGGCCTCGTAAAAGGCCCTTCCTTCTCTGGAGTGCGGTGCCCGGAGAGCCTGCAGCGGGCTTACGGCCAAAATCTTGGGGTCCTTGATTCCCGTCTGTTCCCTGATCTTCTCGCGCACAACATCGACGATCTCACGAAGTTCTTCCTCATCTCCCGCCATGTCCGTCTTGGTGATCGCGAAGAAGATGTCTCCGCTGATCTTCTCAACGTGTTCACTGATGAAACGCAGATCAGAAAGGGTTCCTGCCTGATCCGCGGGGCACAGGAACATACACGCATCCGCCTGTTGGTTGATCACATCGAGGGTAATCTTCGTGTGTTCTTCTTCAGCCGAGATACCGGGAGTGTCGATGATCGTCAACGCCTGCTGAAGCCGCGGGGAGGGAAACTCCAGCTTCACGCCATCAATGATGCCTTCGTAGTCGCGCTGCCCTTCCCTCCGGGCTGCTGCGGTGTACCTGGCGATGAGGGCTCCCGCCAGCCGTGTGTCTTCTTCAGAGTTCATCACGTAGTATCGCCGTATAGACGCTGGGCTCTTAAGCTCCTGCACGTGGAGAGTCTGCCTGCTCACGTTGAAAGCAATCAAGTAGCGTCCAGGTTGAGGGACCGCGATCCTAAGGATCTCTTGGGGAGCGGCGAACTGGCGTTTTTCCTTCACGTACGGTGGTGTGTTGGTGAGCCGGGCGATGAACCTGTGCAGCTTGGTGGGAAAGCTTCGCTTGCGGTAGACGGTGGAATACCGCTCGTTCAGGTAGTCCCAGTCACAATCCACTCTCAGCCCATACGCGCCCGGTTCCAGGAATACGGCACGCCGGTACTCGCCGGAGAGGAACACGTCGTGGAGCACCACTTCACGCTGCCCATCGTCGCCTGTAATCTTCACCCTGGGTGCTCTGTCCTCAGGCAGAAACAGGCAGTCCGCGGCGAGGGCGGCCCGGTGTCCCAGCTCGCTGTAACAGAACAGGACGGACAACCCAGGTTCCCAGACTTCGATCGTTCCAGCACGGAGCGGCGTGCCGTTTATCCGAACCTCGTAGTGAAACTCGCCAGTGGTTGCGAACACGTGCTCCACTTGATACATGTGACTGCCGGCCTCCGCAAAGCGAAGAGGCTTGGTGAGGAAGTCTCCGTGGAGTGTCACCTCACGGATGATCTCGGTCACGACCTCCCACCCCACCTCCCGGGCCGTGAGATTCACGAGCAACCTGGGCTGATGGCCGTAGGAAATGTATGTGGGGCAGATCGTTGTGGGATTGGCCCTGCTTGTGAGAAGAGGCTCTCCCAGGATGGCGTTGATCAGCGTTGATTTTCCTGCTGAGAATCCACCCACCAGAGCAAGATGGACGGTCTGTGCCTCTAACTTGCGGCCGATAAGGCGGATCGCCTCCCGAGCACGCTCCGCCAGTTCCGAGGGCAGTTCCAGATATGTGCATTCGTCGACCAAGTAGTTCAAATAGTCCCGATTATCCTCGATGATCTTCCGCCGCTGCAATCTCTTCCGCCTCCTGGTGAACGATTGCTGACAGTCCGGACCCGATCGTCTCTAGTTCATTGCGAAATCCAGTGTACTTCTGCACGGCAGCGTACTTGTTCGCTTCCAGCTCAGCACGGGTGCTGGAGATCTGGTGCTCCAGGTTGGACACCATCGCGCGGACTCCGTCATTGACAGCCTCAGCCAACCGGTTCATTTCCTTCATCACACTGGCTTTGATCTGCCGTTCGTGGTTCTCCGGCAGCTCGTGGACTCGCTCCAGCAGCTGTTCCGCTACTTCCACTCGCATGCGGGTTAACGCTTCTGGGGTCAGTGCTTTCCACACGCCGTAGGTTACTGCAGCAGACGCAACTAATGCTGTCACGGGGTTGAGCAGGCCGAGAGCCCACAGGGCGGTATTGGCCGCGGCAACTCCTCCCAGCTGGAGTATGGCGCCCTTGATGCCGAAGGCACCGCCGGTGATGACGCCGCCCAGGTCACCCAGGAGAAGCGACCCGCCTGCGGCCAGGATCCGCTCGAAGGCATTTTCAGTGTGCTGGATCTCGGCTCTGAATTCGGGAGCAATCAGAAGTTTGAGCTGTTGGACTTCGTCTAGGATGGCTTCCACCTGGCTGGTGACCAGCTGCTGCAGGCGCGCTCCTTCAACTTCCAGAATCTCCTGTGCCTCCGTTGCAACCCAGTCTCGGATTTCGCTGCGGATCCAGTCCTCCAGGAGGTTGGCCACGGTGCGCTTGTAATCGGCCTGAGCAAAGATGCTCCCGTCCAATTCGAGTTCCCTCGCCACTCCAGGCAGTTCTCTGGCTATGCTGCGGCACCGCCTGGAAAAGCTGCTGTACAGCCTCTCGCCCACATGTGCGCCCTTTTCACCGATGCGCTCCAGCACATACTCTTTCTTCTCCAGAATACTTGCCTTGCGCTCGGAGAACTCCCGCTCCAGGCGCTGGAAGTCCTCCAAGCGTGCGTTCTCCAGCATGCTGAGTTTGATGCCTAGGAGTTCGTCCAGCTCGTCCAGATAGGTGTTCAGGAGTTTCTGGGAAGACCTCAGTTTAGTGACACCAGGTTCGCTGACCAGGAACTGTTCCAGGCTCGACTCCAGGACGGGAAAGCCGCTCCTCTGCAAGGCCAGTTCATCGCCGTCCAGTTTGGCATGGAGGGCATTCCGTGCTGACACGAAGAAACAGCGGGGCACATTCCCTATCTTCTCTCTAAAGCGCGCCGACAGATCTTCTTCATCCTCGCTCGTCACGGAGTCGGCGTAGTTGAGTGCGTAGAAGATGTGGTCAAACCCGCGGGCGACAAGCTCTTCCCTGATGAACCGCTCTTCCTGGATGGTGAGAAGCTGCTGACAGGACAGGACGACGATAGCAGCATCACACTCATTCAGGAAACGCATGGTAATTTTCTGGCGCGTCTCATCTTCCTCCAGCCCAGGGGAGTCCACGATCTCCACGCCGTTCTTGCACATCTCCAGAGGATAGTAAATCTCTACCATTTCCGCTGGCGTATCGATCCACTGGGGAACGCCGTTCTGACTCTGCGCTTTGCGGGGAATCATCAGGTAATCGCGCAGGGAGTCCACGGGAACCTCCAGCGTTTCTCCTGTGTTCCTGTACCGCACCACTGCCCGAGGTTCCTCGCCGTACTTGATGACGGTGATCACAGCGGTAGTGGGGGTAAGCTTCGCGGGTAGGATAGGCTTGCCTATGAGAGCGTTGATCAATGTGGACTTACCCCGGGAGAAACCGCCGATGACGATAACCCGGAACATCTCCTCGGTTACGAGGTGTTTCAGTCGTTCCAGCTTGCTTTGATACTCTTCACTGATGCCGACCTGGTTGGAGATGGCAGTAACCCTTTCCACCAGTTGCTGCAAACGGCGCCGCAGTATGTTGAACTCTGCATAGGTAGTTGCTTTCTTAACGGCTGCTTCGCTCACTTACCTCACCTCTGTTCCATGTCCTTTGGCTACCCTGCGCCCGCAGAACAAGCAGTAGTACGAGCCTTCTTCTATGGGTTCTCCGCACTCACATACTGCTGTGCTCGTGTTGGCGGCGAGAAGCCGCTGCCTCTTGCGCAGGATGCGGTGATAGGAACCTCCATCAATCCACTGCAGCAGGCTGTTGATGCGAATGATGATCCACGGGTGGGTGTTCCACATCTGGCCCAAGAAACGGTAGAGGCGGTGCACTGAATCGGCCTCCACCAGGTGTTGAAAATCTTCCACTTGACGCTGGATTTCTGCTAGGTTCAGCTTCTCAAACCATCCGCTGGGCACCCCCGCCAAGCGGCAGAAAGCCTTTCTGGCCACCTCCGGATCTTGGCAGGTGAGAAGGCCAGCGCGGTCGGCGCTGAACTCCGATTTGCGGATCCAGTCATAGAGCGCCACTTCCAGGCCTGTACCCACAAGGGCGCCCAGGCCCAACGTGGCATTGCCCACCAGTGCCATGATCCGCGGCAAGAACCTACCGATCTGATGGTATAAAATGTGCTGGCACTGGATGTGGCCCAACTCGTGGCCGATCACAAACTGAAGCTCATCGGGGCCGAACTGGTTCACGAGTTCGGAGGTAATCGTAACATGGGGCATCTCCACGCCAGCGGCATAGGCGTTCAAGGAAAAGTCCTGCTCAATGTACAGATCCACATGAGTGCAGATGTCCAGTACTTCCATGCTTTCCTTGAACAGGCGGTACAGTTCGGGGAACTGATGTGGGGTCACCCGAATCTTGTTGGCCATGCTCTCCAATGTGAGCAGGCGGTCGAAGCCCACCTCGTTGATTTTCCTGACCAAGGCTGCGGCACCAGGGACACTCTTAAGCGAGGCGAGGGCCTCGCTGTCGGATGGATGAACATACTCAGCTGGTGCCAGCCCCTTAAGGCGTACCTTTGTGCTCATAGCCCTAATCCTGCTTCACCGGCAGCCTCTCGCCGCAGTACTCACAGAGGAGAGACGTCTTGAGATTGGGAGTCTTACATTGCGGGCAGATGTTGGTCTTTGTGGGATCCGGGCCCGGCCTTGGCCCGGCAGCATCGGAGGATGTCGGGCGTGGTGCCGAAGGCATCCGCACAGTCGCGGTTCGGGCACCGCTGCCGCGTCGTAAGGGGATTCCGTTCTTAGATATGTACTCTTCCGCCGCCGTGCCCAGGACGACTCCAGCAGCCGCACCGATGGGCCCGCCGGCAAAGCTTCCCAGCATTGCACCGATCACTGCTCCGGCAAGTTTCATGTCTGTGCTCCCTTCTCGGAAACTTCTGCGTACAGATCGCGATAACCGACACAATGTTTATTTCGCTGATTACCATACTTTTCCTGCCACTGCTCTGCCTGAACCTGGGCAGAAAACAGACTCTTTGCCCGGAACGTCTGTTGTTTCGTCGCTGTTCATACCAGCAGGCACGGTGGGTCACAGGCTGGCGAGTTCTTCGGCCACTTCGCTCACGCTTTTACCGGTGGTGTCGATTTTGATCGTGTTCAGCTGCTGATAGAGTGGAATCCGCGCCAGGCTTCTGTCCAAGACGTCAGGAGTTCGCTTGCCCGCGGCGATATCCCCGCCCAGGCGCTCTCGGAGCTCTTGCTCATCGCAGATCAGGGAGACAGCAATGGCTTCGCAGTCTGTGGTATCGAGGTTATGTAGGATTGTGTCGATGATGGACTGCTCGTGCATCACCCAGCAGAAGATGATGTTATGGTAGGCGGAACAGCGGATGAACTGGTTGAGCAGAAAGCAGATATTCTCCAACACCATCTTCTTGGTTTCTTCGGTTACCTGAAAAGGATGTGCATCCCAACACCAGTCGCCGTCGAGGAAAACGCTGTTGTCAAGTCTCACCTTGAGTGCCTGGCATACGGCGGTTTTCCCGACGCCCATGGTGCCCCCGATTAAGTAAAGCTTTTTCATCTGCCAACACCTTCGTGTCTTTGGCCTGTGTTCTGAACCGTCCGTGGACAGGCCTTTATGCAGCGGAAGAAAGCCGCTGTACGGCTAGAGTATGATGCGGTACTTGCCGCTCAGGGCGAGCATGCTGAAGAAGTAGAGGCAGTTGTCATAATACCGCCGCTTACCCTGGCGGAGAGGGAGGTTCCAAAAACGCTCCACAAAAGCCTTTCTGTGAGGCCCATCACTGGCGAGCGAAGCCGCTGCATTCGTTGCCAAGAGCCCAACAGGGTGCAGCGCCGGTTCTTCGATGACAGTACCGTCCACAGCATAGACCTTATACTCTTCCATGGGCACATGGGCAAAGAACTCTTGAATGCGGTTGGACTGTTCGACCTGCCACGGATCGGCTCGGAACCATTCATAGTCCAATGCCACATTGAGGGCAACACGGTAAGAGTCGCTGTAGAAGTTGCCGTGGCCGCGGGTGAAGTTTGGTGTGCCGTCATATTCCGAGTACTCTGGGGCCAGCCCAGTTACCGGGTGGCAGGCCCGTTTGAGGAAGTCGCGGCTAGCAGCAGCTGCCTTCTTCCAGAACTGACGATCCTCTTCTGGCCCCCACAGAGCGAACAGCTCATAGAAATGTGGTAGGTGGTACGAAGGGTCAGTCCAAGGGGTTTCAGGCACAAACTTGATCAGTTTATTGGCCGGATCCCACATGGGGTCGCCCTCTTCCCCATTCTCGCCTTTGTGGACACAGGCCGTAAGAATCTGCTTGGCCTGTCTGCTGTAGTCAAAGGGATACTCGCCATCGCCCCAGCGGTTGGAGGCAAATAAGAGTGCCATGGCAAAATACTCTTCCCCATCAGGGGCTGGGCCCTGGGCAAGGCGGGTTCCGTCCGGCTTGCATGACCAGGCGAAGTAGTGTTTGTACCGGCCGCTGTCATGCCACATGTAAGTATGGGTCCACTTCCAGATGCGGTTGAACAGCTCTTGGTTGTCCATCTGCGCGGCCATCATCATGCCGTATGACTGGCCTTCCGTACGCACGTCGAGGTTGCCGGTGTCGAGCAGGTAGCCCATGTCGTCCCCAGCGGGGTAGTAGATGCGGGTGTTCTCGTCGCCAAAGAACAGCTGCTCAAAGGTGTCAGCAACCTTTTTCTCGATTTCTTCTTCCGAATACCCAAACTCCAAGAAGACATTGCGATACTCGCCGGTGTAGAACGCGCCTTTTCTGTTTGTCATTCAACTTCCCTCCTTGGCGTATTTGGCACAACCAGCTCCAGCCCGCAGCTGGGGGTATTGTGCAACAGTAGCTTCTCGTTTCAGGTGGCTGTTCATGGTGTCCACATGCCAACCCCAGGCAGGCTGAGCACTCATCGTCATTTGCGGGCTCATCTTCTTACCGTGCATAGGAGAGAACACGGCATGGCTTGGTTTATGGAAGACTATCGCGTGTGTTCTCCACCAGAAACTCCGCCGCTTCCTTTGACAAGTACGGCGAGACAGCGATTACCCGGTCATGACACTTCTGTAACGCCGTTCGCAGATACACTGTGAAGTCCCTGTCAAACACGTCCACGATCGCGACCACCATCCTTCGCAGAACATCTCCAGATCAACTCGATCAGCGGCGTTAAGTTAGTGGTGACTCAGCTATCACTGAAGCCCCTTTTCTTCTTCTCTGCCCGACCCAATAAACCTTCAGCGAGGAGGGAGCCGCATGGGCATACTGCTCCACCTTCAGCAGGACCCGTTTGTCGCCGGGGCGGGAAGGTTCAACCTTAGCCAAGCCCCCTATTCACGGAGAACCGTCAGCTGTTCTGTTCTCTTGCAGTGTTGAGGAGAGTCGGGCTAGGATTCCACTGGTTGCCCAGCTTGTCTGCGCTCGTCAAAAAGGCGCAGTCTAACACGAGGGTGTTTCGAGATGTTACTGGCCAGTTTAAAATGGACATAAGGGGGTGCGGACAGAATCCTGGACCTGAACAGTCAGGTGGATGTCCGTGTACTCATACGAGGATCGAATCAAGGCTGTGAAGCTGTACATCAAGTACGACCACTGCGCCGCACATCTTCCGGTCTTTCCAGCATAAACATCACCCAACCATATCTTACCTCACAGACCAAAATCCCAGGGGAGGTTGAAACACCTACCTGGGACTTTTTCGACAGTCGGACCCTACCCAACATGAGTAGGGTTTATCTCAAATCCTCCTCATCTAAGACGAAACAAGGATATTTCGTTGCCTGAACCGGTCTTCGCGGACTCTGCCTGCAGACTCCCATTGTTCACAGCGCTACTTACGGAAAACTCGATGCCTGTAATGCGATCTGTACCGAGGTAATCGATCTCTATGGGATAACCATTACCACGGGCATCGATCCTATCGGATAACTCCTTAGCTAACCGTGAAGCAAAGGACTGATCCTCGCCAACGCCTTTGCCTCCAAATTGTAGACCACTAGCTTGAACTACATGTGGGAACATATAGGAGATGTGGATTCGCTAACATAAAAGTGATCCGTTTTGGGACAAAAACGCTAATGTAAAAGTGATCCACCTTGACCAACCATTCTCTCCTGTTACAGTGGAGTTGGACAGACTTCATGTGACAGGAGGCAAGGAGATGATCAAGGTGGATCAGTATCAGCTTATCAGAGAACTGTATGCGGTGGAAGGTCTATCCCAACGTGAGATTGCCCGGCGGCTTGGCATTTCTCGTAACACAGTCAGGAAATACTGTCAGGTCGAACACCTGCCATTTGAGAAATCCCGGAGGCAGCGAAAGCCTTCTGTCATTACACCCGAAGTAGAAGAGTTCATCAGGACATGCTTTGAACATGACGAGGAGGCCCCCAACAAGCAGAAACATACAGCAAAGCGAATATACGACCGGCTTGTGGAAGAGATGGGCTTCACTGGTGGAGAATCCACCATACGGCATTATGTCGGGAAGCTCCGAAGCAGGCCGGCTGAGGCTTATGTGCCTCTGGAGTTTGACCCAGGCGGAGCGATGCAGGTCGACTGGGGCGAAGCCACTGTGGTGATGAACGGCAGGAAAACCACGGTGCATGTCTTCTGCGCTCGCCTTTGTTATAGCGCCATGCCGTTTGTCATAGCGTTCCCGTTCGAACGGATCGAGGCGCTCTTGGAGGGCCACATCGAAGCTTTCACGTTCTTTGGCGGAGTGCCACGCCATGCCATCTACGACAACATGCGAACAGTCGTAAAGGACGGCTGGGGAAGCCAGCGAACAGAAGGACTTCGTTCAACTGAAAGCTCATTATGCCTTCCAGTCTAGGTTCTGCAATCCGGGTCAAGCCAACGAGAAAGGGCTCGTCGAGAATCTTGTGGGCTGGGCAAGGCAGAATATGTTTGTGCCAGTTCCGCAAGTTAGTTCTTTTTCTGAGCTAAATGAGCTTTTACGTGCGAGGTGCCTCAAGTACCAGAACCACACCATCAGGGGACTAAGCCAGAGTGTTGGCCGGAGCTTCGAAATTGAGCGAAGCATGCTCACAGCCCTTCCCAAGCGGCAGATGGAGCCAATCCGGCAGGTCATTGCCAAAGCCAATCATTTTGCTGTTGTCCGTTTTGAGCGCAACCGGTACTCTGTCCCCACAGCCTACACCGGCTGCGACGTGACAGTAAAGGCCAGTGTCTTTGAGATTTCCATATGGCACAGAGGCATACAGATAGCTTCGCACCCCCGCAGTTATGGAGACAACACCGTAAGCTACCAACTGGAGCACTACCTGTCGCTGTTAGAGAAGAAGCCCCGTGCAGTATGGAATGCCCAACCGGTCAGACATGCGAAGCTTCCTGAAGACTTCTGGGACTTCGCTAAAAAGCTCGCTGATGACTATGAGGTCGTCAAGCTTCTCCAGCTCGCATCACAGTACGGCATCTCCTCTACTCTACAAGCAATGGACAGGGCTCGTGACCGTGGTTCTTTCAGTTACGAAGGAGTGCTGGAGTACCTAGCAGCACCAGAACAAGCCAAACCGGTGGAGCCGCCTGTCAACCCAATTGAGATCAAGCAGGTTGATCTTCGCACTTATGACACGATGCTGCTGGGCGGTGAGTCGGCATGAACACTACGATGCAGAAAATCCGCCTGTATGCTAAGGAGCTCAAGTTGCCAACTGTGGCCAGTGTCGACTCCCTCGTCCGGGATGCGCAGGCCAACCAGTGGACCTACGAAGCATTCCTGGCCGAGGTGCTGCGCACGGAGATCGAGCAGCGAAGGGACAACCAGCGTCACAGGCGCATCAAAGCGGCCAAGTTCCCGCTCATCCGCACGCTTGATGGATTTGAGTTTGACCATCTCAAGTATCTGAAGCCTGAGACGGTGTGGAACTTGGCTGACAACAGCTACATAGACCGCAAAGAAAACGTCATCTGCATGGGAAACCCGGGAACAGGCAAGACTCATCTTTCAATAGCCCTGGGAATCCTGGCTTGCAACCAAGGGTATCGAGTACGATTCTACAGCGCACCCATGTTAGCCAATGAGTTAGTCGAGGCCAAGGAGAACCACACACTCGTAAGACTCGAAAAGCAACTGGCAAAAACAGACTTACTCATTCTTGATGACCTGTCGTACCTCAGTTTCTTAAAGCAACAGTCTGAGCTGTTGTTTCAGGTCATTTCTGACCGCACAGAGCGGGCAAGCCTGATCATCAGCACAAACCTGGAGTTCTCCAAATGGGTGGAGTTCTTCCTTGACCCAATGCTCACTGCAGCACTGGTTGACAGGGTTGCCCACAAGGCTCGCATATTGAACATGAACGGTGAGTCCTACCGACTGAAAGAGAGTCAGCGCAGACAAGATAACAAGGTGGATCAGAATTAGACGGCCGGGTGGATCACTCTTACACGAGCGCGACCGGATCACTTTTATGCGGCCACTGGATCAGAATTACATTGACGAACGCAAGATGATTGAAGCCAGCTGATAACTTGTCACAAAAGGTCTTTTGTCCCTTCTTGTTGACCTCCTTGAGCTAGGTATTGCAACTGTCCTTAATGCTTCGATTACGATATCTTCCAGTGTTCTGTTAGGATCAAGCGAATCCCAGTCAACCGTTGTCCTCCCATTATTCACTTACTCAACCTCCTTAACTGGGCAAACATAAATCGAAGAGCCCCATAAGGAGCTCTTCGATAACATTGGTTAAGCTATTATCCAAGCAACTGCAGTACGCTCTGAGGAGCCATATTAGCTTGAGCCAACATAGCGGTTGCAGCCTGTTGGAGAATGCTGTTCTTGGTGAATGCCATGATCTCTTCAGCCATATCAAGGTCACGGATCCGCGATTCAGCAGCTTGGAGATTCTCCCGAGCGTTGTTTAGGTTGCTGATGGTGTGCTCCAGACGGTTCTGGTTGGCACCCAATTTTGACCGCTGCGAAGATACTTTTTCGATTGCTGTGTCAATGAGCCCAACTGCTTTATCAAAATCTTCGGAAGTCTTGAACTCCGCGACATTGATAGCAGAACCAACATTGGTTCCATCGCCTAGTACAGCTACGTTAGCAACTACAAGTGTAGCACTAGGATCAATAGCCACTAAGGCTGGTGTTGCCGCGCCATCAGATTTCACATTATCTACTGCAAACCAATCAGAACCAATCCTAACGGCTACAGTTTCTCCAGCATCGTTTTGTAAAACAGTTGCAGATACACCTTCAACATCCGCTGTACCTTCAGTATAGAAGCCTTCCCCACCAATTGAACTTCCTTCTGTTACTACAAGTGTAGCACTAGGATCAATAGCCACTAAGGCTGGTGTTGCCGCGCCATCAGATTTCACATTATCTACTGCAAACCAATCAGAACCAATCTTAACGGCTACAGTTTCTCCAGCATCGTTCTGTAAAACAGTTGCAGATATACCTTCAACATCCTCTGTAGCTTGTGTTAAAGTTTCTGCTCCACCAAGACCCAATCCAGAAGCACTCATATCACTAATCTCAAGTGTCATGGCTTGCTTCTGGTTAGCACCAATTTGGAAAGTAAGCACGCCATCGCCGGTCAGCGAACCGTCAAGCAAGGTCTTGCCGTTAAAAGCTGTGCGCTCGCTGATGCCGTTAATCTCCGCAATCAGCTCGTTGATTTCATCCTGGATAGCAGTCAAGTCTTCTGGCTGGTTTGTGCCAACACTACCTGCTTGCACCACAAGCTCACGCATTCTCTGAAGAATCGCATGGGTTTCATTCAGAGCGCCCTCAGCTGTCTGGATGAGAGAAATCCCATCTTGGGCATTCCGGGCAGCCTGCTTCAGACCGCGAATCTGACTCCTCATCTTCTCGCTGATGGACAGACCGGCTGCGTCATCTGCTGCGCGGTTAATCCTGAATCCAGACGACAGTTTCTCCATCGACTTGCTGGCATTGCTTTGGTTGATAGCCAACTGCCTGTGCGCATTGAGCGCCATGATGTTGTTGTTAATTCTCATTCTGCTCTACCTCCTTGTGTTCTCTAACACTTCTTTGGAACATCCTTGTTCCTGGGACTCTGCGGAGCTGATCAGGCTCCCCATTGTCCCACCTGAGAAAACAGCCGCGGCCACTCTGACTGTCCCTCTACCATCATGTATCGTCACGTCCTTGAGTGTCTTTAGTCCCATCTTGAACTTTTTCTGTGCCCCGAGATAGAAACGTCTGGATGCCCGGTGGCCTTCACAACGCCCGTCTCTTTCACGGGCACCATCAGTGTCTTCGCAATGTCCTCTACGCAGTGGGGCCACCCGGCTTCCCATTGTGCCTTTTGTACGCGTAGGCACCAAGCCGCACTCCACTCGCAACTTTCACAGTGCGTTGCTACCCACACCCACCACGCGCTCCGCTACTTCTGGCTCCCCGGATAGATCACCTCAACTCCCGCTGACTCAAGGCTGTGCAGCCACATGTCCGATGGCCGCCGGTCGGTGATCAGGCAGTCCAGGGCGTCGAAGTCGCAGATCACTCGGTACGAAGTCTGATCAAACTTGCTGTGGTCGGCCAGAAACACTACCTTACGGCTGCTCTCCAGCATCTGCTGTTTCATGAACACATCTTCCTCATTTACATCAGTGATGCCGTCGTCTAAAGAGAGGCTGCGGGCTGAGAAGAAAAGAATGTCCGGCCGGAACTCCGCAATCCGCTGTCGCGCCGCTTCTCCCACAAACCCCCGCAGAAACGAGTTCATCCACCCACCGGTGCAGTACACCTGCACAGAGGCAAGCTGATCAATGCAGTCCAGCGCGATCTGTGGGCTGGTAGTCATGATTTTGAGGTTTTTCTTTCCACCCAGGTGTTTCACCAAGTGCGCCACAGTACTGGTGGAATCGAGCAGGATGAACTGGTCGTCCCGAATCAGCTCCGCCGCCAGACGGCAGATGACATCTTTTTCCGCTTGATGCTCGTTTTTGCGCACTTGAAACGGAATCTCCGAACTGGGGTGCTCGATGAGCGTAGCTCCGCCGTAACTCCTGCGCACCAAGCCTTCCTTCTCCAGAACTGCCAAGTCTCGGCGTATGGTGGATGGGCTTACAAAGTGCTTTCTGGCCAACTCGTTGACACTTACAAACTTCCGTTCCCGCAGTTCTTGCAGGATGTAGTCGACCCGCTCTATGTTCAGCATGCCTTCTCCCCCTGTGCTCATTTGTGTTCGTTTGTACTCGTTTCTGCGCCCGATTGCGCTCAGTTATTAACTATATCACAGCATCTATGCAGGATCAAGCGCGTACTGTATACTCGTTTACATGACAATAATATCTGCCTAATAGAAAAGGTGGCTTAAATGAGCAGCATAGGCCAAATGTCCATTGAAGAGCTTTTGCAGTATTCATACACGTGCGATTGCGGCCGCGTTCACAGCAGCGACATCAAAACAGTGGTGATCAGCAGTAGAGCTTTGGCCGAAACGCCACGTATCATCCAAAACGGCGGCTGGAAGAAACCATTCATCATCGCCGACTGTCATACCTATACCGCTGCCGGCCGAGCAGTGGCCGACCACCTGGACGCCGCGGGCATCCCGCACTCACAATTCGTGTTTGACGATGAAGATCTGGTGCCAGATGAACACGCGATTGGCAGTATTCTCATGCGCTTTGACCAGACTTGCGACGTGATATTAGCCGTTGGATCTGGTACAATCAATGACATGTCCAGGTTTGTCAGCTCCAGGTTGCGCCTGCCCTACGTGATAGTGGCCACCGCCCCTTCCATGGACGGATACGCCTCCAGCGTGGCGCCGCTCATCACCAACAATCTCAAGACCACATACTCAGCAACCGTTCCCAAGGCGATCATCGCCGATGTGGACGTGCTGGCTCAGGCGCCACAAGCCATGATTGCAGCGGGTTTCGCCGACATCCTGGGCAAATACACCTGCTTGGTTGATTGGAAACTCTCAGCGCTGATTAACGGCGAGTACTACTGCGACGCTGTGGTAGACATGACCAAGGAAGCACTAGCCCGCACAGTTGCCCTCCGCGATCAACTGGCGCAGAGGGACAAGCAAGCAGTGCAGAGGCTGATGGAAGCCCTCATCTTGACAGGAGTGGCCATGAGCTACGTGGGTACATCCCGGCCCGCCTCCGGTGCAGAGCATCACCTTTCCCACTTTTGGGAAATGCGGTTCCTCTTTGAGGGCAGGAAGCCTGTCCTCCACGGCACCAAAGTGGGCATCGCCTGCCGCCTCGTGCTCAAGCTGTATGACTACCTCCGTTCTCAGGGGCTACAGAAGGAGCAGATACCCTCACTTCCGATCCAGTATGACTTCGCAGCGTGGGAAGCAGAGATCAAGCGGGCCTACGGCAAGGGCGCGGCGGAAGTCCTGGAACTGGAACGCACAGCCAAGAAAAACGACCTCAAGCAGCGGCAAGAGCGCCTGCATGCCGCCGCTGAGCACTGGGATGAGATCCAAGAGCTGATCGGCACCTTGCCCACCAGCGCCGAGCTGGCCGCCCATCTGCAAGCTGTCCACGGCGCAGCATTCCCCCAGGAAGTGGGCCTCACAGCCGCCACCGTCTGGGACGGCATCGTCTACTGTAAGGAAGTGCGCAACCGCTACACCATCCTCCAGCTGCTCTGGGATCTGGGCCTGTTGGAACAGTACGCAAATCGACTGGTGAAAGAAGAATACCAAAGTGACACGGAAACGTGCTGCAAATGCCAGTGAGGAGTGGAGAAATTGGCCAAGATTGAGTTTCGCAATGTCTGCAAGTACTTCGGTGACACCAAAGTCATCGAGAACCTCAACCTCACCATCGAGGACGGCAAGTTCACAGTCCTCGTGGGAGCATCGGGCTGCGGAAAAACCACCCTGCTCCGCATGATCGCCGGTATCGGGCCGGCTACCTCCGGCCAGATCCTGCTGGACGGAGAAGATATCACTGATGTCCCCCCCGGAAAGCGGGGCATCGCCATGGTGTTCCAAAACTACGCCCTCTACCCCACCATGACAGTGCGGCAGAACATCGAGTTCGGCCTCAAGAACAACGGCGTCCCCAAGGCAGAACGGGAGCGGCTGGTGGCAGAGGTGAGTGAGATCGTCGGGCTGGCAAACCTCCTGGACCGCAAACCGTCCACCTTGTCCGGCGGTCAGCGCCAGCGTGTGGCCCTGGCTCGAGCCATGGTGAAAAAACCAAAAGTGTTCCTCATGGACGAACCCCTGTCCAACCTGGACGCTAAGCTCCGGGCGCAGATGAGGGTGGAGCTCATCGAACTACACAAACGGCTGAAGACCACGTTTGTGTACGTCACCCACGACCAGGTGGAAGCCATGTCCATGGCCGACAAGATCGTCCTCATGGACAACGGTGTCATCCAACAGGAAGGCACACCCGAGGAGATCTACAACGACCCCAACAATGTCTTCACAGCCCAGTTCATCGGTACTCCTCCCATGAACATGCTGCTGGTGGACAAGAGCGGTACGTTGGTTGGCTTCCGCCCAGAAAAAGTGTCCCTGGCCTATGAGAACGCGGAAGGTTTCCTGAAGCGCAAAGGAACCATTTCCACTCGGGAAATGCTCGGTTCGGAGACTCTCTACCGCGTGGACCTGGGCGACGCCTACGTCATGGTCAAGAGCTTCAACGACAAGTTCCGCCCCGACGAAAAGGTGGAGATCGCAGTATGCGAAGAAGACCTCTGCTTCTTTGATCCAGATGGCGTGCGCATCCGCGACAGCCGTATCGACGGACTGCTGCAGCGCCTGGCAACGGCAGGAGGAGATAAGTGATGAACGCCCCGGCAAACAGAAGACGCTGGCGCTTCCGTAAAGAATCTTTTCTGCCGTACCTGATGGTCGCGCCTGCCATGGCCTTTTTGGGGTTGTTTACCTTCTACCCCATGGCCAACCTGGTGTACTTGAGCTTTTTCGACTACAACCTGGTCAACCCTGTGAAGAAGTACGTAGGGCTGAGGAATTACCAGACGATGTTCTTCATCCGACGGGACTTCATGATCGCCCTCAAGAACACAGCGGTATACACACTGGCAGTAGTGGCCTGTCTTATCACCTTGTCACTCCTGTGCGCCCTGTGGTTCCAAAAGGACACCCGTCTTAACCGCTTTGCGCAGACGGCTATGTTTACCCCTCACTTGATTGCCATGCTGTCCTGTGCAATGATCTGGTCCTGGATCATGGATCAGAACTCATACGGCCTCCTAAACGCCGTCTTGGAGTTGTTCAAGATACCGCCCCTGCGCTGGCTGAACAGCTCGCAGACAGCAATGCTTTCTGTTGTGATTGTATCAGTGTGGAAGAGCATCGGCTATTACGCCCTGGTGATCATGTCGGCCCTAAAGTCCATCCCCGTGGAAATCTATGAAGCCGCGGAACTGGACAACACGCCCAAGTGGCGCGTTTTCTTCCGGCTGACCCTACCGCTGCTCTCGCCGCAGCTGTTCTTCCTGCTGATCGTTATTACCATTAACTCTTTCAAGGTGTTCGACACAATCAGGGTCATGACCAACGGCGGGCCCGGGAGCTCAACGGACGTCTTGGCGTACTACATCTATCGCTATGCGTTCCAGCACTTCAAGATCGGCTACGCCTCAGCTGCAGGTACGGTGCTCATGGTCATTTTGATGATCCTCACAGCCCTCTACTTCGCGGTACTGGGCCGTAAGGTCCACTATCAGTAAGGATCGGAGGCGAAGCACGTGAACAAAGCACTCGGACGCAAAATACGCCGTTACCTGCCAGAGCTCATCAACAACATCCTGAAGCTCTTTGTGGTTCTGCTGTTCCTGTTCCCGTTCTACTGGATGTTCATCACCTCGTTCAAACCGTACGCTGAAACCATCCAGTTCCCGCCCACTTTGTGGCCGAAGAACTTCACCCTGGATGCTTACAAGACCATTTTCAGCGGGATGGACCTTACCAACTACATCAAGAACAGCGTCATCGTCACTGCCACCATCATTGTCCTCCAGACGGTGGTGATGATCCCGGCGGCTTACGCCTTCGCGAAGTACGAGTTCTTCGGCAAGAAGCTCATGTTCGCGATGGTCCTGGTGGCCTTCATGATCCCCGGGCAAATCACGTTCATAACGGTCTACATTATGATGGCCAAGTGGAAGCTCTTACACACGCTGCTGCCCCAGATCATCCCCTTCGGCGCCAACGCCTTCGGTATCTTCCTCCTGCGGCAGAACTTCCTGCAGGTCCCGGAGGAGATTATCGAGGCAGCCCGGTTGGACAACACCCCGGAGTGGAAGATCATGACGCACATCATGCTGCCCATGTGCAAGTCCACCATGATCACCATCGCCCTGTTCAGTTTCGTCAGCCACTGGAACGCCTACTTCTGGCCGCTGGTTATGACGGACTCCGAGAAGGTGCGCCCGCTGACCATCGCCATTGAACGGCTGAAGGACCTTGAGTACGGCATCAACTGGAATACGATCATGGCCGGCAACGTTCTCTTGGTACTGCCCATCCTCGTGGCCCTGATGTTTGCCAGCAAGCGCATTATCCAGGCGTTTGCCTACAAGGGCGTCAAATAACTGTGTTGCGTTGTGCAGGATTCTGGTGAGGGGGTGACAGCCGCACTCTGCGCTTAAAACTGCATAGGCTCAGAACCAAATACACACAAACAGTGAAAGGAAGGATTGGTTGTGAAGAAGAGTAAGCTCGCAGTATTAGTCTTGACTCTGTTCCTTCTGGGAACCACTGCTGCCCTTGCCGCAGCCCCCACAGTGACCGGACCCATCACCATCGAGATCTGGCACACCAGAGGCGCCGGCGCCAACGGTGATCAGATTGCTGCCGCTGTAGAAGAGTTTAACGCTACCAACCCCTACGGCATTACCGTCGTCGAGGTCTACCAGGGCGGCTACGTCGATACACTGGCAAAGACGATGCAGGCCATTGCTGCTGGGACCAACCCTGAGCTCGTAGTTCTGGAGCGGGCCGCGGGCGTTCCTGTCCTCGCCAGCCAGGGCGTTCTGGCAGACATGATGCCCTTTGCCGAGCGGGATGGCTTTGACCTCAACAACTTCCCTGAAGTACTTCTCGGATACTCTTTCTATGAGGGCAAGCTCATCTCCCTGCCTTACATCCGTTCCACACCGCTGTTCTTCTACAACAAGGCTCTGTTCCGTGAGGCCGGCTATGAAACTGCCCCCACGACCATTGAAGAGCTGAAGGAAGCTGCCAAGAAGATCACCAAGGTTGCTCCCAACGGTGAAGTTGAAGTCTACGGCTTCGAAATGCTGAACGACCCCGCATGGTTCGTCCAGAACATGCTCTACCAGCTGGGCAGCAACATGCTGAGCGAAGACGGCATGAGCGTTCCCGCTCTGGAAGATGGCACCATGCTGAAGGTTCTCAGCGCCTGGAGAGAATGGGTAGATGAGGGCTGGTGCGCCGCTCCCGTGGTTACCAGCGCCGAGTCCGTCATGAAGGACCTCTTCAACCAAGGCAAGATCGCCAGCTACTTCGCAAGCTCCGGCGGTATGACCAACATCCTCCGCAACGCTGAAGCCGTAGGCATCGAAGTGGGCGTCGCCTTCCTGCCCACCTGGGACATCCCGGCGGCACCTACCGGCGGCGGCAACATCGCTATCATTCAGCGCAACAAGAACGACCAGCAGATCGCCGCTGCCTGGGAGTTCGTGAAGTTCCTCATGTCTGATGAGCAAGTTGCATCGAACGCTGCTAAGACCGGTTACCTCCCTGTCACCTACTCTTCTGTGCAGACCGACATCATCCAGAAGCAGTGGGCAGAGCGGCCTGAGTACAAGGTTGCCTTCGATCAGCTGGAAATCGCCCAGGAACTTCCTTTCTCGCCTTACAAGTCTGAGTTCGAAGAAGCTATGAAGCGCGTCTGCTCTCAGCTGATCATGGACCGCAGCATCACCCCAGAAGAAGCGGTGCAGATCCTGAAGGACGAAGCCTCCATCATCTTCTGGTAGAGCCTATCGCCAAGGACCGCCCCTGCGGCGGTCCTTTTTCTTAGAACACGCCATTTCAAGAGAGGAAGGTGATTCATGTGCGCTGCAAGCTCAAAGCCTCCGCCCTTGTTGCTCTCATCGTCATCCTAATCCTGGCCAGTTCAGCCGCTGCCCACTCGGAGTATTTCATCCTCAAGGGCGACCTGCACGTTCACTCCAGCTTCAGCCACGACAGCAACGTCCCCGTAGAGCAGGTTGTGGCCGAATCCCGCATCGCCGGATACGATTTCATCGCACTCACCGAACACAACACCACCCGCCATCTGATGCAGGATCACAGCACTGACGATCTTCTAGTCATCGCAGGATACGAACATACCATCACGCAGATTGCCCATGTCAACATCTTCGGCCTGCGGAACATTCCCAAAAAGACTGCGATCTACACCCAAGCGGAGATGGCCGAGTATCTGGAACCACTGAAGGAACGGGGTGCGCTCATCCAGCTCAACCACCCCAATGACCCAACGTACTACTCCCGGATCGGGTACAACCTGGATGTCCACTTCATCGAAGTCCTCAACGGTGTGTGGCGGGAAGATGACCACAAAACGCTGCAGGATTGGCACAACCTCCTGGTAGAGGGCCACAAGATCGTCGCCACTGCCGGTACGGATGCCCACAAAAACCACACAGTGCGCCGAGCCTTCAACAACGTCTACGTCACAGAACGTTCAGAAGAGGCGATCCTGGAAGGGCTCATGGCCGGCCGCAACTACATCACCACGGCCGCTGATGCCCCAGAGATCTTCATGGCCGTCGGCGATGTGATCACGGGCGGCACCGCCAAGTATGAAGAAGGCCAGGCCATTACCGTCCAGATCAAGAACATCGCTCCCGCCACCATCGTGCGCCTCTACTCCGACCGGGGGCTGGAGCTGGAAGACACATTCTCCGGCAGCAGGCCCGGTTACTACGAAGTGGAGATGGGTACAGCGGGCAAGCGCTTTATCCGGGCGGAGCTGTGGTTTGACGACACCACCATCTGCGCCTTCACCAACCCCGTCTACATCGAGTACTGATGTCCGCCCCAAACATAGGCAGAGGCGGCTGCCCTTCCGGCAGCCGCCTCTTCGCGTTGTCTTCCTCCACGTTCTTCCTTGTTGTTCCTACTTCTTGTGCTTCAGGATTTCATCCACCATGAAGCTCCCCAGCTCGTAGGTGAACCGCAGGCACTGATCGTGCAGCCCGTCAGGAAGCCCGTTGGTGAAGTTGTGAATCTCAAAAGTAAAGCAACCGTCGAAATCAATGTCCGCCAGCGCTTCCAGGATGGGCTCCCAGGCGATGTTGCCGAAATACGGCGCCAGATGGTCGTCCACCTCGCCGCGGTTGTCGTCGATGTGCAGAGCCTTGAGGCGGCTGCCGATCTTGCGCAGAGCCGATGGCTGGTCTACCTTGCCCAGGTTAGCGTGGCCCGTGTCCCAGCAGATGCCGAAAATGGGGTCGTTCAGCGTATCCACCAGCTCAATAAGCTCTTCGGTGGAGCTGCAGTAGCGGCGGTTAACACTGCGCTCGATCATGTTCTCGATGGCAATTCCTACGTTGTGCTTGGCCGCGATTTCTGCATACTTCTTGAACGTCTCCAGGTTGGCAGCAAAAGACTTGCGGTAAGAATACCAGGTCTCGTCCTTCACATTGCCGGGATGGATCACAAGCCACTTCACGCCCATAATGCCGGCGCCCACGATGGAACGGCGTACCAGCTCATCGTTCCACTCCCGCTGCTCCGGCGTGAGCCCGTTCCACTCAAAAAAGTGGGCATGCCCCTGGTACCACTCAATCCCGAGGGAATCGGCAACCTCCTTGTTGCGCTTGACCCAGTCTTCCCAGTCTGGCTGCGTCATGGGCAACGTTCCCCGCGAATAGCTGGCAAAGTTCATATCCAGTACTTTGTAACCCGCTCTGGCACAGGCTCTAATACTGTCCTCGCAGGTGTAGAACATCTCAGAACCCCAGCGCACATGTTCATGAATACAGGTTGATGTGGAAAGTCTAATGCTCATCGGTCTTCCTCCTCTGGTGCTTCGTTGCGCAGCTTCAGCCTGTGCGCTCCTTCTCCCAAGGAGCAGCGGGCTGGGCTTACAGTTATATTATAATACTGTTCTGCTACTTCCGTCTCACAATAATCTTCGCTGTCTCGCTTGCCAGCCGCGGGGTCACTCCCCTCAGCCTGATCGTACCATCTTCTTCCCCTGCCCTCACCCACGCAGCGATGGCGCCGCCGATAAGAGCCGTCTTCGTGGGGCCGATGATGGTTCCAGGGCCCTCCAGTTCAAACTCAATGGCATCGGTGAAATACGGGAGGGTATTCCCCATCTGGTCCACAACTCTGAACACAACCCTGGTGGCATCGCTGCCGTCGGCGTTCAGTTCTAGGTCATCGGGTTCGATCACAAGCTTAGTGGGAACCGGCGCCGGCGTGAACTTCTTGGTGATCACTTCCTCCCCGTCCACAATCCCGATGAACTCGCCCTCAAACCACTGCACCCGCCAATCGGGCAGGTCGATCTTCTCGATAACCACCGGCGGATGCGGCACGCCGGGATAGCGGGCATAGGCTGGGTAAAACTCTCCGATCTCGTGGCCGTGCAGCTTCACACGGACTTTGTCGCAGTTGGTGAAGATGACCAGGGGCAGGATGCCGCCGATGCTGCGGTCGCCCCATGTCCAGCGGGTGGCTGGTTCCAGCACCGGTTTCCGGCGGGGATCACCCTGGCTGGCGTAGAAGTGTGCCGCGGGCTTGGGGATGCGGAACATGTCCATGACCCCGTGGTAGCAGATGCGGTCACCGGAACCGAAGTCATAGTGGGTGTTGTAGTCAAAGGCACACCAGCCGAAGGCGCCGGAGATATGGGGATCCAGCGCGGCGTGGTTCTGCACCCGCAGGTGCCGGAGAGCGTGCTCAATCACCCGCTCTTCCCCATCAAAGCGCTTGGTGGGATACATGTGCCCGTTGAACTCAGTGACGATGTACGGTACGTAATCCTGCGTCTTCGTCACCTGTTTCGGATCCCGCAGGACTTGCTCACCGCCGCTGTGGATGAAGTCGTTCATGGTGTAGACATCTTCCAGGAAGTCGCTGCCTTCCAGATAGCGCACTCCCGCTGTCTGCCGGGTGGGATCCAGCTCCCGGGCGATGCGGTTCGTTTCCTTATAGAAATCGTGGCAGTCCTGAGACTCGTTGATGCGCACGCCCCACATGAAGATGGACGGATGGTTCCAATCCCGCTGAATCATCTCCCGCACGTTCTCACAGGCCACCGCCTGCCAGTCCTTATCCCCGATATGCTGCCAGCCGGGGATCTCTTCGAACACCAGGAGCCCGATCTCGTCGCAGCGGTCGAGGAAGTGGGGCGACTGTGGATAGTGGCTGGTCCGCACCGCATTCAAAGACAGCTCGTACTTGAGGATATCCGCATCGCGCCGCTGCACCCGGGCAGGCATGGCGTAACCCACATAGGGGAAAGCCTGGTGGCGGTTGAGGCCCCGGATCATGACCTTCCGGCCGTTGAGGAAGAAGCCGTCGGGCTTCACCACCGCTTCCCGGAAACCGATCCGCACGGTGTAAGTGTCCCGCACGCTGCTGGTATCGGCGATGTTCACCTCCACCTGGTAGAGGTTGGGATCATCAATATCCCACAGCTTGATGCCCTCCAGGCCAGTGAGCACCACATCGGTGCTGCTCTTGCCCGGTTCCGCCACCACCGTGTGGCTGTCTTGGGCGATCAAGCGGCCGTGATCGAGCAGTCTCACCGTCACCACCAGCGCCTGCTCTTCAGCGGTGGTGTTGGTGAGGAACACCGTGGCCTCCAGTGTCTTCTTATCCGCCAGCACCTCTTTGGGCTTGGCAAACACGTTCTCGATGAAGACCGGATCCACCACCCGCAGGTACACATCGCGGTAGATACCGCCGTAGCAGAGATAGTCGATGGTGTACCCGAAGGGAGGGATATCCGGCCGTTCCGTGGAGTCTACCTTCACCACCAGCCAGTTCTCGCCGTTCTGCAGCGCGCCAGTGAGGTCTACGGCGAAGGGCGTGTAGCCCCCCTTGTGGCTGCCCACCAGCCTGCCGTTGAGGTAGACCTCTGCGTAAGCCATTACACCGTCGAAATCGGCGTAGATCCGCTTCCCGGCCCAGCCTTCCTGCCAGGTGATGGCCCTGCGGTAACAGGATACAAACTGGTAGTCTCGCTCATCAAAGTAGTTGTAGGGGATCTCCTTGTTGGCATGGGGCAGGTTCACCCGTACAAAGCGTTCTGCCTCCGCTCCCGGCTGGATGAACCCGTCCCGCCACTCCGGGATGTACTCCCAACCCTGGTTGAGCAAAATCCGTTCTCTCACGTCCTGACCTCCCTGCCGAGTAATTGCTCATACAGCGCGATGTATTCCTTCGCCGCTTTATCCCAGCTGAAATCGGAGCGCATGGCTCTCTTCACCAGTATGTCCCACACCCCGTCCGCCCGGTTGTGGAAGAAGCGCACCGCCCGCTCGATGGTGTAGAGCATGTCGTGGGCATTGTAGTTGGCAAAACTGAAGCCGTTACCTTCGCCGGTGGCCTCGTTGTACGAGAGGACCGTATCCTTGAGGCCGCCAGTTTCCCGTACTATGGGCAGCGCCCCGTAACGGAGGGCAATGAGCTGGCTGATCCCGCACGGTTCAAACAGAGATGGCATAAGGAACAGGTCGGCTGCAGCGTAGATCTGGTGCGCCAGCTCGTTGTTGAACATGATGTTGGCGCTCACCTGGTGCGGGTACCGCTCCGCCAAGCGGCGGAAGAGTTCCTCGTACTGGGGCTCGCCGGTGCCCAGCACCACGAACTGCACGCCAGTGCGGAGAATTTCCTCCATCACGTGGGCCACCAGATCCAGCCCTTTCTGGGCCACCAGCCGCGTCACCATGGCCAGCATGGGGATGCTCCCATCCTCCGGCAGGCCCAGCCGCTCCTGCAGGTGCTGCTTATTCCTGGTCTTGCGCTTGATGGACCGCACTGTGTAGTTTTCCTTTATATACGGATCCGTGTGGGGGTTCCACTCCTCGTAATCCAGGCCGTTGAGGATCCCGCTCAGCTGAGCCTGCCGCCGGCGGAGCACCCCTTCCAGGTTGGCCCCGTAGAACGGGTCCTGGATCTCCTGCGCGTAGGTGGGGCTGACGGTGGTGATCCAATCCGCGCAGTTGAGCCCGCCCTTCATGAAGCTGACCTGATCGTGGAACTCAATGCCGTCCGGATGAAAGTGCTCCCACCCGATATCCAGCACGTCCCCCATCATGCTCTTGGAGAACACACCCTGGTACTGCAGGTTGTGGATGGTGAACACCGTCTTGATCCAGTCGTAGAACGGCTGATTTCGGTACTGCCCCAGCATGACCGGAATCATGCCGGTGTGCCAATCGTGGCAGTGGATGATGTCCGGCTTCAGCCCCACCGCGGGCAGGCACTCCAGAACCGCCCGGCAGAAGAAGGCGTATCGTTCCCCATCATCAAAGAAGCCGTACGTACCCGGGCGCCGGAAGTAGCCTTCATTGTCCACGAAATAGAAGTCCACGCCTTGGTGCTTGAGCCGCAAGATACCGCAGTACTGGTTGCGCCAGCCCAGGTGCACGGAGAACCTGTAGACCAGCTCCATCTGCTGTTTGTACATCTCAGGTATATCACTGTACAGGGGCAGGAAGACCGCGACTTCCAACCCCTGCTTGGCCAAGTACTTCGGGAGCGCCCCGATCACGTCCGCCAATCCGCCAGTCTTGGCAAAGGGCACCCCTTCCGCTGCCGCATGCAGAACTTTCAACCCGTCCACCTCCTAGAGCCGGGCCCGCTTGTGGATGACGATGGGGTAATTGCTGTCACCGATCAGATGCTTGCCCTCCGATACCTGCACGTCCTTGTCCAGGATGGCATACTGCAGCAGCACATTGGGCCCAATCTGCGACTTCTGCATCACGATGGAATCCCGCACCACGGCACCCTTCTGGACGTGCACGCCGCGGAAGAGGATACTGTTTTCCACCGTGCCTTCGATCACACACCCGTTAGCGATGATGGAGTTCTTCACCACGGCACCCTCGAGATAACGCACCGGGGCTTCATGCTTGACCTTGGTATGAATGAGGCCCGATCTGAAGAACAGTTCCTGCCACACGGCTGGATTGAGCAGTTCCATGCTGTGCTTGTAGTAGTTCTGCAGCGAGTTGATCTCGCCCACATAGCCCCGGTAAGGGTAGCCGTACACCGCCAGGCTGTCCAGCTGCGCGATGATGCCGTCCCGGAGGAAATCTTCCCGGCCCCGAGAAGCACAGTGGTCGATAATGTCCACCAACAGCTCCTTGGCCATGATGTACATGTTGAGGGATGCCTTGTCGCCGTTGGGCGTGCGGGGGTTGACGGCCATATCGGTTACACGGTTGTCCCCGTCCGTCACCACATTGGTATAGGGCGGACATTTGGCCAGCCCCGCCGTCTCACTGTACACCACTGTGATGTCCGCCTTCTTAGCCAGGTGGTAATCGAGGACATCCCGGTAATCCATGTTACAGATCATGTTGCTGCCGGAGATAATCACATACTCCTGGCGGCTCTTCAGGATGTAGTCCAGGTTGTGCAAGAAGTTGGGTATATCGCCCGCCACCTGCCCCCCACTGTGGTGGCTGGCGGGTGGAAGCAGGAACAGGCCGTCCTTGCGCCGATCCAGGTCCCATTCTTTCCCGTTCTTGAGATGATCCAAGAGCGCGCCGTACTTGTCGGAGAGGAGGATCCCAACGTTGCGGATGCCCGCGTTCACCATGTTGGACAGAGTAAAGTCGATCAAACGGTAACGCCCGCCGAAGGGAACCGCCGCCAAGGACCGATGCCGCGTAAGCTCGCGAATCCGCTCTTCCGGTTCATGTAGATTGATGATACCCATTAAGCTGGCCACGGCTGACCCTCCTTAAGAAATCCGTTCTTCGGGAAACTCCTGCCACTGCGTCACACTGACTACGGCCCCCCGGGCCAGGCGGAGGTTGGCCGGAACCACAATATTCCCCTCTACCACCGTGATCCCCGCCGCGTTGCGGTCGATCATCATCCAGCCCTCGCCGTCGGGGCAGCCCACATAGGCCCCGCTCTTGACCACCGTGTTCTCTCCAATGATCGCCCGCTCCACCACCGCATCTTCCTCGATCCGGGCGCCGGGCATGATCACCGAATCCACAACCCGGGCCCCCGGTGCCACGTAGGAACCGAGGAAAAGCACCGAGTGTTCCACTTCCCCAAACACGGCACACCCTTCGGTCACGATGGAGCGGTGGACCCGTGCGGTGGCGCTGATGTACTGCGGTGGGTAGCTCGGGTTCACCGCGTAGATCTTCCAGTCCGGGTCGTTGAGGTTCAGAGGCGGAACTTCTTCCAGCAGATCCATGTTGGCTTCCCAGAGGCTCTCCACGGTTCCCACGTCTTTCCAATACCCGGAGAACGGGTAGGCATACATGGGCTCGCCCTGGGCCAGCATGGCCGGAATCACATCTTTGCCGAAATCATGGCTGGAATTGGGGTTCTTCTCATCCTCTTCCAGGTAGCGCTTGAGGACGCCCCAGTTGAAAATATACACACCCATGGAAGCCAGGTTGCTCTTGGCCTGCTTTGGCTTCTCCTGAAACTCGATGATGCGGTCCTCGTCATCTGTGTTCATGATGCCGAAGCGGTGAGTCTCTTCCCACGGCACTCTGATCACCGCAATCGTCACCGCGGCACCTTTCTCCTTGTGGAACCGCAGTATGCGGCTGTAGTCCATCTTGTAAATGTGGTCGCCGGAGAGGACCAAGACATATTCCGGATCGTACTGCGCGATGAAGTCGAAGTTCTGGTAGATTGCGTTGGCCGTTCCCTTGTACCACTCGCCCCCGTCCTGGCGGACATACGGCGGCAGCACCGATACGCCCCCCTGATGGCGGTCCAGGTCCCAGGGGTTGCCGATGCCGATGTACGAATTGAGCGTCATCGGCTGGTACTGCGTGAGCACGCCCACTGTGTCGATACCTGAGTTGGAGCAGTTGCTCAAGGTAAAGTCAATGATACGGTACTTGCCGCCGAAAGGCACCGCCGGCTTTGCCAGCTTCTTGGTGAGGATCCCGAGGCGGCTGCCCTGCCCACCGGCCAGGAGCATGGCAATACACTCTTTCTTAGGCACGCTCTCCCCTCCTTTTTTCCAAATTGCCCGACACTTCGTTTCACGGAAGTATTCTCCTACTCAATCCGTGGTTCCTGCCGGAAGCCCCTTCTCCAGCCGGAAGAACACCGCCGCCAAGGGCGGAAGCGTGATCGCGATGCTCTGCTCCTCCTGATGCCAGGGCACCTCCTCCGCAGCGATGGGAAGAGGATTGGCCACCCCGGAGCCACCCCACTGTTCGTAATCGCTGTTGAACACCTCTCGATACCGGCCCGGTTCCGGCACGCCAATGCGGTAGCTGTGCCGCACCACAGGGGTGAAGTTGACTACTACGACGACGAAATCGTCGGGCTCCTTCCCTCTGCGCACAAACGAAACCACACTCTGCTCGCTGTCGTGAGGGTCGATCCACTTAAAGCCCGCCCAGCTGTGGTCCTGCTGCCAGAACGCGGGAGTGCGGCGGTAGAACCAGCTGAGGGCCTTAGTGTACTCCCACATGTTCCTGTGCATGGGATAGTCCAGGAGGAACCAGTCCAGGCCTTTCTGGAAGTCCCATTCGATGAACTGCCCAAATTCCGCCCCCATGAACAGGAGTTTCTTGCCGGGATGGGCCATCATGTAGGCGAGGAAGGCTCTGGTGTTGGCAAACTTCTGCCAGTAGTCGCCGGGCATCTTGTCCAGGAGGGATTTCTTCCCGTGCACCACCTCATCGTGGGAAATGGGCAGGATGAAGTTTTCGCTGAAGGCATACATGAAAGAGAACGTGACCAGGTTGTGGTGGAACTTGCGGTGGATGGGATCAAGGGCCATGTACCGCAGCATATCGTTCATCCAGCCCATGTTCCATTTATAATTGAAGCCCAAGCCGCCCAGGTACGGGGGCATGGTGACCATGGGCCAGTCTGTGCTTTCCTCCGCAATCATGAGAGTGCCGGGAAACCGGGTGAGGGCCTGCTCGTTCAACTTGCGCAGAAAAGCGATTGCTTCCAGGTTCTCCCGCCCCCCGTAAGCATTGGGGTTCCATTCGCCCGGGCCCCGGTCGTAGTCGAGGTACAGCATGGCTGCCACCGCATCCACCCGGATCCCGTCGATGTGGTAGACGTCCAGCCAGAACAGCGCGTTGGACACCAAGAAGCTCTGCACTTCCGTCTTGCCCAGGTCGAAGTTGCTGGTTCCCCAGCCCTTGTTGTCCGCCCGCCTGTGATCCGCATACTCGTAGCAGGGCGTCCCATCAAACATGCGCAGGCCGTGGGCGTCCCGGCAGAAATGCCCCGGGACCCAGTCCAGAATCACGCCGATCCCTTTTTGGTGGCAGCGGTCCACAAACGCCATGAAGTCGTGAGGCGTGCCGTAGCGGCTGGTGACCGCATAGTAACCCGTCGTCTGATAACCCCACGACCCATCAAAGGGATGCTCCATTAGAGGCAGGAGCTCGATGTGGGTGTAGCCCATCTCCACAACATAATCGATCAGCTCGTCCGCGAGTTCACGGTAGGTGTAGTACTCCCCAGAGGCGCGGCGTTTCCAGGAACCGAGGTGGACTTCGTAGATCAAGATGGGCTGCTCAAAGGGGTTGGCACCGCGCTTCCTTTCCTGCCATGCCTGGTCGTGCCATTCGTAACCGCGCAGATCGGCAACGATGGAAGCGGTGTTGGGCTTCACCTCCGCCCAAAAAGCATAAGGGTCGGCTTTGAGGAACCGCCGGCCGTCCCGGGCCTGAATCTCGTACTTGTAGAGCGTCCCTTCTTTGAGGCCGGGGATAAACAGGGCCCAGATCCCAGACTCCGGCTGCCGCACCATGTGGTGGGCATCGCCGTTCCACCCGTTGAAGTCGCCCACCACAGAGACCCGCTCCGCATGGGGTGCCCATACCGCGAATCTTACTCCCGGCACGCCGTTTTCCTCCACAAGATGGGCACCGAGCATGGCGTAACTCTCGTAATGCGTCCCTTGATGAAACAGGTAGCGGTCGTATTCGCTGTACGGCGACGCCATCCACTTGGACATAATGCCCCTCCTCAGACACCTGCACTGCTGTTGAGATCCACTAAGATGCGGCAGCTCCGCCCTGCCACCACCACAATCTGCTCCGACACTTCCCCAAACGGCTCCAACTGCGCCCGCGATTCATCCACCACCGTTCCCCACCGGCCCGGGCACAACCGCACCGGCACCGGCTTGGGATTGGCGTTGAAGAGGACTACGATCAAGCCCCAGGGATCACCGCCGGCGTGGGGCCCCAAGAAGTAACCAACCATCTCCGGCTCCGGCATGGGCAGAAAAGTAAGCTTCGCCTGGATCTCCGCGGCCGACCGCATCCGGAAGGCGGGATGAGCCCGGCGCAGGGCAATGAGCCCACGGATATATTCAAAAACCTCCTGGTAGCGCACTTTGCGCGCCCAGTCGATGCGGTTGATTCTGTCCGGCGACTGGTAACTGTTCTCTTCCCCATACTTGGTGCGGGCAAACTCCTGCCCGGCATGGATAAAGGGAATCCCCTGACTGGTGAGGACAACGGCCGCGGCGAGCTTGTGCATCCTAACCCGTTCTTCTTCGGAAGCATAGGGGCAGCTGTCGGCGAGCTTATCCCAGAGGGTGAGGTTGTCGTGGGACTCCACGTAGTTGATGCACTGCTCAGGGGCCAAAGCCCACGGCCCCCGTGTCCGGACGCCTTTGCCGTAGTCGATCTGCGGATGGTAAACCGCCCCCACAATCCCGGGCTTCACACTGTCGCCGCTCCCTTTTCCCTGCACAAAACCGGGGATGTGGCGGTGGAAGACGTGCCCCTTGATCGCATCCCGCAGGTCATCATTGAAGGCGGCCATGCCGGGCAGCTGGGGCATATTCTCTTTCAGCGCCCTCACCGTCCCGGGCAGGGTGCTGTCTGCCGCTGCCCACCCTTCTCCGTAAACAATGATAGAAGGATCCACCTCATCTAAAGCTTTTCGCACCGCCCGCATGGTTTCGATGTGGTGCAGGCCCATGAGATCGAAACGAAAACCGTCGATGTGGTATTCCCTGGCCCAGTAAGTGACCGAATCCACGATGAACTTGCGCACCATCTCCCGCTCGTCGGCCAGCTCATTGCCGCACCCTGATCCGTTGGACCACAGCCCATCCGGCCGCAGCCGGTAGTAGTACCCGGGGACAATGCGGTTGAAGTTGGACTCAATCCCCCGGGCAGTGTGGTTGTAGACCACGTCCATAATCACGCGGATTCCGGCCTGGTGCAGGCCCTGCACCATCGCTTTCAACTCGCGAATGCGGACTGCCCCATCATAGGGATCAGTGGCATACGATCCTTCAGGCACGTTGTAGTGCAGCGGATCGTAACCCCAGTTGTACTGTGACTCGGGCTTCTCCTCGTCCACGCTGGCGAAATCAAAGACGGGCAGCAGGTGGACGTGAGTGATGCCCAGCTCCTGCAGATGGGCAAGTCCGGTGCTCACGCCGTCAGGGCCCCTGGTGTGGGGTTCCACCAGGCCCAGGAACTTACCCTTGCTGCTGATGCCAGAAGCGGGATGGATGGAAAAATCCCGCACGTGCAGCTCGTAGATGACAGCATCGGTGAAAGACCTAAAAGGCGGGCGCACGTCCCGCTCCCACCCCGGCGGGTTGGTACGGGACAGATCCACCACCATCCCCCGCTCGCCGTTGACACCGCAGGCCCGGGCGTACGGGTCCACCACTTCGTACTCTTCCGCCTCGTGGGCAACCAGATATGTGTAGTAGCGGCCATGGAGGTCGCCGCTCACTTCTCGCACCCAGGTTCCCTGCACATCGCGCTGCATGGGGTAGACATCAGCCTCGCCCCCTCGGCCTCGCTCATAAAGCTTGACGCTTACCGCCTGGGCAGTAGGCGCCCAGATGCGAAACACCGTCGCCTGGGGGGTGTATACAGCCCCCATGTCAGAACCAGCATAGGTGAACAGACGTGCGAAGGCTGGGCTGTCGAAGATCCGGCCGAAGGCCGCCCGGGCCCTGCCGTGCGTGGAGTGCCACACTTCATAGTGATCCGTCAGATCCAGGGGAGCTTCCGTCACTAGGCGCAGCTTGGTCAAGTCGCCCACAGCTATGGCCTCGCTCAGCGCCTCTTCCTCGCCGCCGCGGATGAGGCGGAACCCCGCGGCCTTCCCCGGCCCCAGCTTCACGGGAACATTTGTCTCGATGGATATCACTCTGTCGTCGTCGATCTGCGCCCGCACGATGCGGGGCGTCCGATCCACGTCCCGCGGCGAGTAGTACACCCGCCGGCGGCCCTGCATCAACCAGATATGGAGGTTTCCCTCCTCATCTAGATGGTACAGGGGCACAAATCGGTCCTCGTCCCCATCCTTCTCAGCCCACTGGTTCCCCCCAGCGCTTCTCCGTACCACAAACCCCACGTCCAGGGCATCAGTCACCTGGTGGAGCTCGATGCGCGCCGTGGCCCCGTAGGCATCAGCAGCCGTAAAATCCACCTGTTTCCCCGGTTCGCTGCCGTACCACACCCAGAGGTTCCAGCCCGAGTAGTCCTGGTCGTAGCGGTAGTAGTGCACAGTAAGGGTGGCTCTGGTGAAGGCCCGCACTCTGGTGCGCAGCTCCGGCGGCGGTGCCAGATATACCTTCGGATCTCCCTCCCGCAGCCAGATCTCTGCCTTCCCCTCGGTGAAGTCTTCGATATAACGGTCCACAGCCACGTCCTTCTCCCAACCGTGGGAACGGATCACAAATCCCACCCGCCGATGGTTCCCCGGCAGATCCACAGTGGCGGCAGCACCGTATTCATCAATTTCGGAAAACTTAACTACTTGTCCGGCATAGTTCTCCGGCCAGAGCCATACACTCCAACGAGTGTATTCCTTGTCAGTGCGATGGTAGTGGATGCGAACTCTCATACGGCTCCTCCTGACCATTCCTATGAGTACATTTCTCTTTGCGGCTGTCCCTTCCTGCCTAGTCTTCCCAGGCGGCAGGTGGGGAAACCCCCAGGCTGGGACAAGGGGCTTGCCCGCTGGCACAAACAGGAACATTTTTCTAAAGCTTGCATATTTTGAGGACTGCTGGCAAAAACTACGACTGCATCACTTGATTCGGGGAGGGTTGCGTCATCAAACGGCTGCTTACCGCTGTCTGTACCGCACTGCTGCTGTTCCTGTCCTGCCTGCCGGCACGGGCCGAACCCCCTCAGATGCAGCTGACGCAGCTGCGCAGCCTGGATTTTGGCTGTATGCTCGGCGCCCCGGGCACATACAGCGAGCAGCAGACGGGGCTGGTGGCCTTCGCCGCCGACTGTCCGGTAAACGTGGTCTTCGCCGCTTCAGAGCTCAGGTACGCGGGGCCGGGCTTCAGGCACAGCCCGGTACTGAACGTCACCTACTGGGTGGGCACGAAGTACAACCGGCTGTACAGTTTTCGTCCCGGACGCCCACTGGAGCTCTACCTTGACGGAGCGGTTTCGGCTGGAAGGGTCATTGAGCTGGAGATCTTCGGCGATGTGGAGATCAAGGATATCCACGACCAACCCGCTGGCCCGTACGAAGGCAGCATCATAGTAACCATCAGCGCTGCCCAAGGAGGTGATCCCTGAGCAGGGGCCAGGGTGGAATAGAACAACAATAAAGGCTCTCAACTCTCACACAAGAAGGAGGATCAACTGATGAGAAAGGTCAGCGTGTTGATTGTTGTTGCTCTGCTTATCTTGGGAAGTGCCTTCGCCAGTGCGGCATCACTGCCTCTAAACGGCGACAATCCGTGGCACACCGGACGCCTGAAGGGGTTCGTGTTCGTGAAGGGCACCGTTGGGCCCTACGCCGCGATAGATGTGATCGACGGCTTCGTGAATCTGGACTGGCTGGGATATGAACGCGAGGTGGACTACGGCCAAGCCATGTTCGAGATCAGGTCCAACACCGCCATCAAGCTGGCTGCGGAGTGGGCACCGCTCACCACCGTGGTTCCTGGGCTCTTTGGGCCAGAGACATACCAAATTGCAACGAACGTCAATGTCAGCCGCCTGGACCAGGGGCTTTGGGGTATGCCCATCTACACGCTTATCTTAAGCGGCTGGGCGATGCCCGGTGGAGGCCTTGCCAGCTATGAGACAATCGGGCTGCCTGTTCAGGCCGTCGATAAGAAGGTGTACGCAGTAAGTGTGGGCGGCATGTTGGGCGACATCCATCACCAGGCTGCCGGTGACTACGGAACAATGATCAAGTTCACCGTCTCAGCATTCTAACGCCCATCACGCCAGGCGGAGGCAGTTCTCTGCCTCCGCCTTTGTTCACAGGATTTGGAGACAAGCCGTATATGGGGAGGTAAGAAATGTGCCGAGGAAACCTAGGTTCCTGTGGGTTATGGGGTTAGCCGTCCTGGCGGTGCTGGCCGGATGCGGAGTGGTGTCTGCGGCCGCAGTGCAGCCTCTAGTTTTTCAGCTTGATGTCAGCCCGGGAGAATCGGTTCCCTTTGCTGTGAACGTGTCGGCCCAGGATGCCCAGGAGATCTTCCACGTCAGCATCTACGGCGTAGCCCAAGAGGCCGACGGCAATCTCAAGTACCTGGCAGAAGGCGGAGCTCCCGCCCGGGATTGGGTGACGCTGGACGCCGTAAGCGTAGTGGTGCCGCCGACGGAAAACAGGGACGTTACCGGAGTGGTGAAGGTGCCCTTTGATGCGGAAGGCACGTACGTCTTGGCCCTGATGGTGGAACCAGAAAGCACGTACACTGCGGGACAGGTCACGTTCCAGTTCCGCTATGCCGTCCGCATGGTGATCAACGTGGTGCGCCCAGGGCTGAGGCCCACCATAGCTGTGGAGGGGATCGATCTCCAAAAGGACGAAGATGGGAACTCCCTGATCCGAGCAGTAGTACAGAATACTTCGCGACTTCTGTTCCCCCTCAGTGCCGAGGTGACCATCCGCGACGAAAACAGGGCACTGGTGGAAAGGGTACCGCTGCGTCCCGCCGGGCTCCAGGATCCAACACACACGGCTCCCATCAACATCTACCCAGAGGCAGAACTGTGGCTGGACGGCCAGGTGACAAAACCACTCTTCCCCGGCACATACGATGTGCGGCTGTTCGTCAACTACAGTGACGGCCTGCAGAAAACCCACGCCCAAACCCTGACGGTGGAAGGCATGGAGTATGCTGCGCAAGCGGCCCAGTATCTCACGGTGGACCCTGCGGCGATCTCGACGCAAGTCATCCCCGGTGGCTCCCAGAGCACCATGCTGGCCATTGCCAACAACACTGCGGAGAAGCTGATGGTGGAGATTGCGGCCGTAGAAGTGGTTCCCGGATATCCTTACTCCATTTTCGAGAACGTCAATGTGGAACTGCGCACACCCTCACTCATCACCATCGAACCCCGGCGGCCGGCCCGGGCGGTGCTGGTTGTGAGGCCGCCCAGAGACATCCAACCAGGAGGATATTACGGGTCGCTGCTTCTGACAGCCGCAGACGAGGCCGGCAACATGGTTTCTCAGCAGCTTGTACCTCTGGCTGCCGTGGTGGGCGAAGGGTCTGAACCGAGCGCTGTCATCCAAAGCACCGCCATCACACCTGTGACAGAAGGCAAGTGGATGCTCAGTATGGTGGTGCGGAACACGGGCAGTATTCACATCGCCCCCGTGGGAACCGCCTATCTCCAGAACGCCGCAGGCGAGATCGTACGCACTCTCCGCTGTGAACTGCAGGAAGGCACCAGTGTGATTTTACCCGAGATGGACGGCTCCCTGGTGAGCCCGGACTTTTCGGTAGAGCCGGGAGAGTATCGCGTGGAAGTACATGTTTATGTGGGCAGTCAAGAGCTGGCTGTGCGTGAAGAGACCATTTCCATTGTTCAAGAGGAGGAGAACTGATGAAAAGAGCTGTGGCCGTCAGTCTGATCGTGCTGCTCCTGGCGGCACCGGTACTGGCGCAAGAACAAGAACCCACGGTGTCGGTGGTGTTCATTCAGAACGACCTGCGGGATGCCATCACTGAGCTGGTCCTGCAGACTGGTGTGAACATCCTCATGGACCAGTCAGTGCAGGGTGTGGCCACCCTCGATCTGGTGGATGTTCCCCTGTCGCAGGCCCTCAATATGCTGGCGCTGCCTGGAGGATACCTGGTTCACAAGATAGACGATTTCTACTTCATCAGCTCACCGGACCCGGCGAGCCTTTCGTTCCGCAACTTCGCTAAGACGGTCACGTATCAGTTGCAGTACATCACCCCCCAAGAGGTGATGGACGTGATGCCGGACATCTACCGCAACTACGTCAAGGCAGGCTTGAGCAGCCAAGCAGTGACCATCGTCGCTCCACCCCCTACCGCCGACCAGATTCTCAGCCTTCTGCAGGAGCTAGATCGGCCGGCCCCACAGATTCTGGTTCAGGCGGTAGTTACGGAAGTATCCCGTTCCGAACTGGAGGAATGGGGTGCGGGGCTTCTGAGCTACGATCCCAGCGGCGAACAGGGCGAATCGTGGCTGGACAACATTTCCTATGAGAATACCGTGTTTAACTTCGGCCTGTTTGGGAAAGTACTGGCCTCGCTGCGGGCCATGGAAGCGGAGCAGAAGGCAGAAATCAAAGCCAACCCGCGGGTAATCACCACCAGCGGCAAGACAGTGGACCTGTTCTCCGGTGAAACCCTCTTCTTGGCCCTGCCTTCAGGAACCACAACAACCCAGTTGGAGGAGGTTGATGTGGGCGTGTCCCTCAACGTCACACCCACGGTAGTGGAAGGGAACCTCCTCAGGCTGGCCATTGAGCCGGAAGTCAGCCATTTGTCCGGGATCCTCAGGGACAATGAGGGCCTGAGCATCCGCCGCAACACTGTCAGCACCGATGTCCTGGCGGAAAGCGGCCAAACGCTGCTCCTGGCGGGGATGACACTGAAGAACGCATCCGATACGGACAGCCGCGTGCCCATTCTCGGCAAGCTGCCCCTCATCCGCTGGTTCTTCTCGGAGCGGTCCGATACCGATGAAGAGCGGGAGCTCTTGGTCTTTGTCACTGCTGAGATTCTGCCGTCCCGCAGCGGCTCTGTGCTGCCGGCGGAGGAGGCGCAGTGATGGCGAGGTTCAAGGCGGGTATCACGGCTCTCATTCTCATCCTTGTGGTTTCGGGGCTGGCCTCTGCCCAGGGCCAGCCGCCCCTGGTGAAGTATGAGCTGCATGTGATCGAGCTGGCGAGCGAGGAAGAACGGGCGCTCCTGCTGGAAGCCTTTGAGTTCCAAGGTGCCTTGGCCGCCACGGAGTTCGCTTTTGAGCTGCTTTCCGGCGGAAACTTAAGCGGCATCTTCGGTGGGGTTCCCTTTCGGGTGAAAGCGGAAGACAAGACAGGACGGAGCATGCGCCTTGCTGCTCCCGCCGTAATCGTCTCCCTGGGCCGCACCGCCACGCTTCGGGTTGTGGAAGAGAAGCTCATGCCGGAGTTGGCCGTGAGCGGCAGTGCCTTCCGCACCCGCGGTGTGGAAATCACGGTCTCGCCGCTGATGGTGGACCCGCGCACCCAAGAAATCTCCACCACATACGCGGTCCAGACCCATTCCGACGAGAACGCGATCCAGGCCACCGTAAGGCAGCAGAACGGGGAAAGCCTACCCCTCGCCATAGTGCGCTTCGCAGAGCAAGGCCGGGACAGAACGCAAGACCGCTGCTTCGCTGTGTTTGCCACTGCGGAGATCATGGCGGAACTGCCCGATACCGGTACCGTTTCCGTTGGCGGGTTAGGTGGATTGGCCAACTTACTGTGGCAGGAAGAAGCAGTACTTTATCGTGAGAACTACTTCTGGATTGCCCTCCCCCTCAACCCAGTGGGCCTGCCCGAGGCAGGTTTTCAAGTGGGGACGCGCGTGTACCTGCGGGCTGACCTGCAGCACGCGAGCTACTCCCCGGCCTCCCTGGCCGGCGGGATCTCCCTTCGGCCTGAAGGCCTGGATCTGGAACTGCAGTTCTTGTGGTATGAGGGCAAGGCCTACACCGGGCTGGGGCTGGGCGACTCCCTCGAGGCGGTGCCGGGGCTTACCCTCTACGGCGGTTGGCTGCCTGCTGTTTTTGACTTGGCCGATTTTTCCCGCCTGGGGAGCATGTACTGGTTCGGAGCATCGCTGAACCGCCGCCCCTTCACCGTGGGCATCCGCTATCTCTCGGGGTTGGGGGAGGAACCTCCGACGGTGCAGACAGAGTTGGGATATGCGCTGAAGGACAGTCTGGATCTTCTTGTCAAGCTTTCCATCAACAAAGAGCGGGGGAACCGCTTCTCTACCGGGCTGCGTTTTGCTTTCTAACACCTAACCTAACTTCCTCAGCAAAGCCCAACGGTGCGCCGTTGGGCTTTGTGGTATAATAGCCTATCATGGAACGTTGGGAAGGATGAACCTGTGTGTCCAAACTGGACCTGATCGCGACTGCCTCTTTCGGCCTCGAGGCTGTAGTGGCAGATGAACTGCAGCGGCTGGGGTACGAAGACGTGCGCACCCGGGACGGCCGCGTCGACTTTACCGGTGATGAGCTGGCCCTCTGCCGCAGCAACCTGTGGCTTAGGGTCGCAGACCGTGTCCGGCTGAAGGTTGGTGAGTTCACCGCCACCACTTTTGACGAATTGTTCGAAAAGACCAAGGCCCTGCCCTGGGCCGATTTCTTGCCTGCCAACGCCGAGTTCCCCGTGGAGGGCAAGTCGGTGAAATCCAAGCTCTTCAGCGTCTCAGACTGCCAGGCCATCGTCAAAAAGGCCGTGGTGGAAAGCCTGAAGAAGAAGTACAAACTCAACTGGTTCCCGGAAGATGGGCCGCTGTTCAAAATTGAGGTGGCGCTGCTCAAGGACGTGGCCACTCTCACCATCGACACTTCCGGGCCCGGCCTCCACAAGCGAGGCTACCGCACTCTCATCAGCGAGGCTCCTTTGAAAGAAACCCTCGCTGCGGCCATGTTGATCTTGGCCAAGTGGTACCCCGATGTGGCGCTGATCGATCCTTTCTGCGGCTCCGGCACCATTCCCATTGAGGCGGCGCTGATGGGAAGGAACATCGCTCCGGGGCTGCGGCGGGATTTCGCCTGCTCCCACTGGCCGTGGATTTCGCCCTCCACATGGGCGACGGCGCGAGAAGAGGCCCATGACGCCGTCCGCCAGGAAAAGCCCGAACTGATCATGGGGACCGACATCGATGAGCGCGTGCTCAGGGTAGCCCGCAGGAATGCGGAACAGGCTGGCGTCAGCGGCGACGTCCACTTCCAATGCCTGCCGGTGAGTGAGATCAGCTCCAAGCGCAAGTACGGCAAGATAATCTGCAATCCGCCCTACGGCGAGCGCATCGGTGAGCGGGATGAGGTGGCCAGACTGTACAAAGAGATGGGAATTGTGTTCCGCCGGTTCGACACCTGGTCGTACTACATACTCACAGCCCATCCCCGCTTCGAGAAACTGTTTGGGAAACCCGCCAGCAAGCGGCGCAAGCTGTACAACGGGAACATTGAGGTGCAGTACTACCAGTACTACGGCCCGCGGCCGCCGCGCATCGGGGGCCCCGGCCGCACCGGGCCCGAGCTGGATGTCAGCGATGAACCCTGATTCGATCTAGGATGCAGGATGTTCTGCAGGCGCTGCATCAGAGCTTACAAGAACAGCACCGACAGAATGATGACCGTCACCAGCCCCACCAGGCCCGTTACAAGGCTGGCCAAGGTCTGCAGCCGGTAGGCATCGGCGACTCTCATATCGGAAAACTGGGCCACCACCCAGAAATAGCTGTCGTTAGCATGGGACACAGTCATGGAACCGGCACCGATGGCCATGACGCCCAAGGCAGGCCCGATGCCCGCCGCCAGGCCCAGCGCTCCCAGTAGTGGAGAGATGATTCCCGCGGTGGTGATGATGGCCACGGTGGAAGAACCCTGCGCGGTCTTCAGTGCCGCGGCCAGGATAAAGGGCAGGAGTACGCCCAGCTGCAGGCCGGACAGGGATGAGGTGATGAAGTCCGCCAGGGCCGTCTCCCGCAGCACCGCCCCTAGGGCGCCTCCGGCGCCGGTGATGAGGATGATCATGCCGGCGTCCTTGAGGCCCTCCGCCACCCAATCTCCCATCACCTCACCAGTGAGGCGCTCCACGGTCAAAAAGGCCAGGAACACGCCGATCAAGAGGGCAACATTGGGGTTCCCGATGAAACTGATCAGGTTGCGCAGCGTGCCGGTGCCGAGGGGGGCCATGGGATAATCTGCGGCAGACTTGAGGGCGATGAGCAGGACTGGTACGACGATGGGAGCAAAGGAACGCACCGCCGATGGCAGGCGCCGCTGTTCCTGCTCCTTTTCTTCAGCGAGCGGCTTCGGCTCGATGTGGATGCGGGAAGCATAGGTCTTGGCAAACAGGTACCCCGCTAAGATGGTGGGAACAGAAACAGCCAGGCCGATGAGGATGACGGCACCCAGATCGGCGCCGAGTGTCCCCGCCGCCGCGATGGGGCCGGGAGTGGGCGGGACAAAGACGTGAGTAGAATACAGCCCCATAGAGAGGGCGATGGCAAAGACCGCCAAAGACTGCTTGGACTTGGCTGCCAGCGAACGGTTGAGGGGCGAGAGGATTACAAACCCCGAGTCGCAGAAAACCGGAATCGATACCACACCCCCGGTCACGGCCATGGCCAGGGCAGAGCGCTTCTCTCCCACCAACCTCAGGATGCTGTTTGCCATCACCAGAGCCGCCCCACTTTTTTCCATCACGTAGCCCATGATGGTGCCGGCGGCGATCACAATGCCGATGCTGCTCAACGTGCTCCCAAAGCCGGAAGTGACAGCGGAAACCACCTGGGCCGCGGGCACCCCGGCGAGGAGGCCCACTCCCAGCGACGTCAGCAGCAGGACCAAGAACGGATGCAGCCGCACTCTGGCCGTCATCACCACGATAAACACGATCGCCGCCAACAGCAGTACAAGCAACCAGGCGCCTGACATGTGGATACCCCTTCCCTTATCTGTGGGCCCACAGCCGCATGACCTGCGCAGCTTGGAACTCCACCAGTTCCGCGGTGCGGGCCATTGCTTCTTCCAAGGACATGGGTTGGTTCAGAACGGAGAAGCTGGCAGTGATTCCCTCCCCGTGCAGTTCTTCCGAGTCGAGGGTGACAGTACCCGCCAGCACGATCACTGGTATACCGAAGGCACGGCAGGCCCGCGCCACGCCCACGGGGACTTTCCCGAAGGCGGACTGGGCATCAAACTTCCCTTCGCCCGTGAACACGAGGTCTGCTCCCTGCACTTGGCGTTCAAAATCCAGCACCCTGAACACCAGCTGTATGCCCGACACGAGGCGGCCGCCCAAGAACGCCATGAGGCCTGCGCCCAAGCCTCCAGCCGCGCCGGCACCAGGAACGCTTTCCACGTCCTTCCCTAAGTCTTTCCTGATTACCTCTGCATAATGCATGAGAGCCCGATCCAGCTGTTCTACCATGGCCGGAGTGGCTCCCTTCTGGGGCCCGTAGATGTGTGAAGCACCGCTTGGGCCGGTAAGGGGATTATCGACGTCGCAGGCTACTTCGATCTTTGCTTCAGCCAGCCTGGGGTCGAGCCCAGAGATATCGATTTTCTCCAGCCTGGCTAGTTCGGCGCCCCCCGGGCCCAGTTCGCGTCCGTCGGCATCGAGGAAGCGCACACCCAGGGCTTGGGCCATACCCATGCCCCCGTCGTTGGTGGCACTGCCGCCGATGCCGATCACCAGCTGTGTGCAGCCCAGATCGAGGGCACAGCGGATCAGTTCGCCGGTGCCGTACGTGGTGGTGAACAGAGGATTGCGCTTTTCCGGGGGAACCAGGGGTAGGCCCGAGGCCTGCGCCATCTCGATCACCCCTGTGCTGCCGTCGCCGAGCACGCCCAGCTTGGCCCAAACTGGTTCACCCAGCGGCCCCGTGGCCTGAAACTCGTGATAGGTGCCGGCAGTGGCTTCCACCAAGGATTCCACCAGGCCTTCGCCGCCGTCGGACAGGGGCAGCAGCACGCACTCTGCTTCGGGCACAACTCGCTTCACGCCCCGCTCCACCGCTTCCGCCACCGCAAAGGCCGAAAGGCTGCCTTTGAACGAGTCCGGCGCAATCACAATGCGCATGCCTGATCCTCCTCAGTGCTGATGAGGTTCTCCAAGTAGGCCCGGAACCGGCCGCCCAGGTCGGGGCGCTCCAGGGCCAGCTCCACCGTAGCTTGGAGAAAGCCGAACTTGTCACCCACATCGTACCGCCGCCCCACGAAATCCAGCGCGTACATAGGCTCATCTTCCATCAGCGCCTTCAGCGCATCTGTAAGCTGGATCTCGCCGCCAACGCCCGGTTTGGTGCGCGCCAGGATCGGGAAAATAGCGGGTGAGATAATATACCGCCCCAGTATGGCCAAATTGGTTGGAGCATCTTCCACCGCCGGCTTCTCCACAAGGCCCGTCACCTTGTACAGTCTTTCTCCTGCCCGCACTCCGTCCACGATCCCGTACTTGCTGACATCACTGCGGGGGACTGCCTGAACGCCCAGCACACTGCCCCCATAAGCCTCATAGACATCCATCAGCTGTTTCAGGCAGGGGTACTCTGGGTTGTGCACCACATCGTCTCCTAACAGAACTGCAAAGGGTTCATCACCCACAAAGCTCTCTGCGCAGGCGATGGCGTGGCCCAGGCCTTTGGCTTCATGCTGGCGGACATAAAAGACTTCTGCCAAGTTGGTTATGTCCTGCACTTCTTTCAGCCTGCCGTGCTGGCCCCGGGCTTCCAGGTGGGCTTCCAGCTCGACGCTGGTGTCGAAGTGGTTCTGCAGGGCATCCTTGCCTCTGCCCACGATGATCAAAATCTGCTCAATACCGGATGCCACCGCTTCTTCCACTATGTACTGGATGGTGGGCTTATCCACCAGGGGCAGCATCTCTTTTGGTACTGCCTTGGTCGCCGGCAGGAACCTGGTTCCCAGCCCGGCCGCGGGTATGACTGCTTTGCGAACCCTTGCCATATGATCACCCCTGTTTAGCATGTCTTTCCACGAAGCGGCCGATACGCCGCAGAGCCTCCTGCAGGCTCTGCAGAGAATAGGCGTAAGAACAGCGGACAAAGCCTTCCCCGCTTTCACCAAAAGCCGTGCCTGGTACCACCGCCACCCTTTCTTCCATCAGCAGTTTGGTGCAGAACTCTTCTGACGTCATTCCCAGGTCGCTGATGCGTGGGAACACATAGAAGGCTCCCTTGGGTTCGAAGCAAGACAGGCCTATACTGCGGAAGCCGTGCACCATCACCCGCCGGCGGCGGTTGTACTCCTGAACCATGCGTTCCACTTCCGGCATACCGTTCCGAAGGGCTTCCACCGCCGCGTACTGGCTGACAGTGGGGGCACACATAATCGTGTACTGATGAATCTTGGTCATGGCCTGCAGCAGCTCCCGCGGCCCAGCCGCGTAGCCCAGGCGCCAGCCCGTCATGGCAAAGGACTTGGAGAAACCGTTGATCACCACGGTGCGCTCATACATTCCCGGCAGCGACGCCATGGAGACGTGCTCAATGCCATAGACAAGTTCGCTGTAGATTTCATCTGTGATTACCACCAGCGAATGCTGGGAGAGGACCGCTGCGATCCGCTCCAGGTCCTGTCTTTCCATCACCGCACCGGTGGGGTTGTTGGGATAGCACAGAATGACGGCCTTGGTCCGGGGAGTGATGTGCGGCAGGAGATCCTCCGCTGTGAGGCGAAACTCCCGTTCCTCATAAGTGGGAACCGCCACCGGCACCCCCCCAGCCATGATCACTGCCGGCCGGTAGGAAACATAGGTGGGCTCAGGGACGATCACCTCGTCGCCGGGGTTGATCAGAGCGCGGAGGGCAAGATCGATAGCCTCGCTGCCGCCGATGGTGACCAAGATCTGGTCCTGCGGATCGTATTCCAGGCCAAAACGCCGTTCCAGGTAGCGCGCGATCTCTTGGCGCAGCTCCCACAAGCCCGAGTTGGCAGTGTAGGCTGTACGCTTCTTCTCCAGGGCGTAGATGGCTTCGTCCCTGATGTGCCAGGGTGTGGCAAAGTCCGGTTCCCCCACCCCCAAGGAGATGACGTTTTCCATCTGATTGGCGATATCAAAGAACTTGCGGATCCCCGACGGAGCAATTGCTTGAACCCGTTTGCTGAGCAGTTCGTTGATCATAGCAGTATGTTCGGCCTTTCATCACCGTTTTGGCGCTCGTAGATGCGCCCGTTCTGCTTGAACTTCTTCAGTACAAAGTGGGTGGTGCAGCTCACCACGGTGTCCATGACGGCGAGCTTGGTAGAAACAAACCTGGCGATGTCCTTGATGGTGGCCCCTTCCACGAGCACCATCAAATCGAAGTCGCCAGAGATCAAGAACACTGCCTGCACTTCGGGGAACTCCGCGATCCTGAGGGCTGTCTGGTCAAAACCGGAACCCCGCTGAGGGGTAACCTTGACCGCAATGTGAGCAGTGACCACATCCCTGTCGGCCTTCTCCCAGTTGATCAGGGTGTGGTAACCTACGATCACGCCTTCTTCCTCCAAACGGCGGATCTCCTGCTGCACCGCTTCTTCCGTAGTATCGAGCATCACCGCTATCTGGGCAGCACTTAGGCGGCTGTCCGCTTCGAGAATCTGCAGGATTTCCTGTCGCAAGCCCTAAGCTCCTCTCTGCGTAATTTTAGTTGCTTACAATTCTACGCTCACCGCTGAAGTCCTGGAATGGAAGTCCAAAAGAATATTGACACAATTATCAGACTATTGTAATATTCAATTGCTAGCAGATTTGGGCCCAAAGTACAGGAAGGAGATTGGGATGCGGAAGACGATCACCAGTTTCGTTGCCCTGCTTCTCGTCATCACGCTGCTGGTGCCTGTGGTACCGGTGCAGGCGGCAGAAGCGCCGTTCGGGCCGGGGGCGGTTCCCTTGAGCGAGGCAGAAATGGCAGAGGTAGAAGGGGAGTTCAGCCCCCTAGTCACTTCGGCCGTGGCAGGCTGCCTCATCAGCACCGCCTCGTACTTAATCACGACCCCGGCGTCGGAGTGGTCGCTGTCAGGGGCAGTGCGCCACGCAGTTGCAGGTGCCGTGAGCGGCATCGCCGGGTACTTCCTCAGGTAGCACTGGAAAGAAGTGTGCCCGCCGGCAGCACACTTCTCCCCCTTCTTCCTGCGTAATCCCAGCGAAAGGAGCATTGCGTTGTTACCTGATCCCAAACTGATCCTGGCCTGGGCCGCGCTGTTTGCCTTCACCGCAGCCTACGGGTTTGCCCGTCACGGCAGGCTTTCCCGGCAGACGGTGGTGGTAGGGCTCGCCACCGCCACTGTCTTGGTGGCCGTAAGCAGGGCTCTGCCCACGGCAGCGGTTGGGTGGCAGCGGGTGCTGGCCAAGTGGATAGTGCACTTTTCCTTGTTCACGCTGGCCACCAGGGCCTTTGCCCGTTCTTCCTGGCGGGACAGCCTACACACTGGTTTTTTCAGCGCTACCTGCGTTGCCATCCTGCACATCTTCGCCTGAGCTCTGTTGGAATATGACGCCGATCCCGGTGAGGATGAGTACTCCTCCCACAATCTCCAGCAGTGCCGGTGGTTCTTTCAAGAGGGCCATGGCCAGAATGGTGGCGCCGATAGGCTCACCTAAGATACTCACGCTCACCATGGAAGTGGGCAGGTACTTCAGCGCCCAGTTCAGGCTGGTGTGGCCGATGACGGTGGACACTAAGGCCAGGTAGAAGAGGCTGCGCCAGGTGGCGGCGTTAAAGCCTGTGAGGGGCTGGCGAAAGAGCAGGGCGGCAGCGAAGAGGAACAGCGCGCTGAAACCGTAAGCGGCCGCGCCGTAAAGGCCCACCGGCACGGTGCGCCGCGCCACTCTCCCGACTAAGAAGTAACTGGCTGCCATGACCGCGCCGGCTAGAGCCATAGCGTTTCCGGTCAAGCGCGACGCCTCCCCCCCACCGCCGGCTGCGGCCACCACCGCACTGCCGGAAATGGCCAGGGCCAAACCGAGCCAGGTCCGGCGGGTGGGAATCTCCCGCAGCAGGGCAGCCCCCAGTATGGTGACAAAGATCGGCTGTGTTGTGACCAACACCACCGAACTGGTGACACTGGTGTAAAACAGCGAGGTGTTCCACAGGGCAAAGTGAAGCGCGAGGAAGAACCCCGCGAGCGCCAACGCCTTCCAGGAGACGGCCCGGACAGCCATGTGCTTGAGGTCATATACTGCCCAGGGCACCATCATCAGTGCGGCAAAGGCCATGCGGTAAAAGGCGATGGCAATGGGTTCGGCCTGCGCCTGACGGATGAAGATGGCCGCACCCGAGATCGCGAGGACACCGAAGATGAGAATGAGGCGCACAGTCACACGCGTGTTCACATCCGCTTCTCCTCTTGCTTGCGCAGATACTCCCGCAGCATGGCCGTGACCACGTCTAGGGCCACGGTATTGAAGCCGCCTTCGGGCACGATCAGATCTGCGTACTTCTTGGAAGGTTCCACAAAGGCTTCGTGCATCGGCTTGACGGTGTTGAGATACTGCTGCACCACCGACTCCATACTCCGGCGCCGTTCATTCACATCCCGCAGCAGGCGGCGGAGGATGCGCACGTCCGGGTCGGTATCGATGAAGACTTTGATATCCAGCTCCGCTCTCAAGCGGGGATCGTGAAGGAGAAGGATGCCTTCCACGAGGATGATGGGATGGGGCGCTACTTCTATGTACTGGCCCGTGCGGGTGTATTCTTTGAAGTCGTAGATGGGGACCTGGACCGTCTCCCCCGATCGGAGCTTCTGCAGATGCTCTACCAGGAGTTCGTTCTCAAAGGCATCGGGGTGGTCGTAGTTGATCTTGACGCGTTCAGCAAAACTTAAGTGGGAGTTGGCATAATAATACGAGTCCTGGGAAATGATCACCGAATCATGCCGAATTGCCCTCTGCAGAGCTTGGGCGAAGGTGGTCTTTCCCGAACCCGTCCCGCCGGCAATACCTACGATTATCATCTGTGTTCACCTGTTCTTGTCCTTGGTCTTCTGGACAAATTGTGTTCTCCATCACTTCAAGGATTTCCTTCCCCGGTGTTGAATAATGATGCCAGAGAGAAAGGAGTGGACGCCGTGAAAAGAGCAGTGTTCATCATTGCGGAGAAGAACTTCCGGGACGAAGAGTACCAGGTTCCCAAGGAAGTGCTGGAAAAGAAGGGTATAGAGGTTGTCACCGCTTCCACCACGACCAACGAATGCATCGGTAAGCTGGGGATGAAGGCCACCCCTGATATGCTGGTGAAGGACATTGACCCCTCCCAGTTCGATGCGCTGATCTTCGTGGGCGGCGGCGGTTCCGAGCAGTATTTCGAGGATCCCAAGGCCCATGAGCTGGCCAACTCCGCCTATGAACAGGGCAAGATCGTGGGCGCCATCTGCATTGCACCGGTGATCCTCGCCAATGCCGGCCTGCTCAAGGGCCGTAAGGCCACTGTCTTCCCCGACGGTGCGGACATCCTCAAGGCCAAAGGTGCCAACTACACCGGTGGTACCGTGGAAGTGGACGGCAGAATCATCACCGGCAACGGGCCGGCAGCTGCCCAACAGTTCGGCGAGAAGCTGGCAGAACTCCTTGCCTGAGCAAGCTCCAAGTAAACAAAGTGCCCCCGGGGCGTCCCTGGGGGCCTTTCGTTATTCCGCAAGATAGCCACGCCGCTCCAGCTCAGCGAGGATGTCTGCCATAGTCTGATCATCGGGGGCTTCAATGGTGTGCAAGTGCAGGCCGTCGGTGAGGACCAAGAGCGGTTCTGCCCTGGCCGCCGCCATCTTCTGCACAAACTGCTCCACATCTGCCGCGGTGCGGCACTGCAGATTGCCGGTGATCTCGCCGTAAAGAGGGTGTTCCACTGTCACATCAACTACAGTGCCTCCCAGCCCCACCACCACCTGAAGTTCCTCGCGGATCTCGTCCAGATCGCCAGAGTGGCGGGCAGCGATAGTCCGCCTCACCCCCGGCCCGGGCAGGCTGGGATAGAGGACATACCCCTGCGGAGTCGCCATGATGTGCTCCCCCTGGGCGCGCAGGATGGCGATATCCGCCACCACCACCTGGCGGGTGACGCCGAAAGCCTGGCTCAGTTGGCTGCCGCTGACCGGGCGGTTTGCCTTCTTGAGGAGCTTCAGTATTTCCTCCCGCCGCTTGGCTGCGCTCATCACTTCCCCTCCATTTTCCCTGCACCTGCTTGTTTATTAACACGCCGTGGTGTATGATGATCATAGTATACAGGTGTATATACAGGTGCAGCAAGTGAATCTTCGTAAAGGAATGAGGTATATGCAGCGACAAATGCGCGTCCGCGAGATGCTCTACGGGGCACTACTTACCGCGATGGCCCTTCTGATCCCCATCGCCTTCCGCGGCTGGCTCCAGGTCTACCTGCCTCCCTTCTCCGCTACCATCGGCAGCCATGTCCCGTCGATGCTGGCTATGGCAGTCAGCCCGTGGACAGCGGTGCTGGTAGGCATAGGTTCAGCTCTGGGGTTCCTGGTCACGCTTGATCCCATCATTGCCGCCCGCGCCTTGATGCATGCCCTTTTCGGCGCCGTGGGCGCCCATGCTGTCCGCAGGGGCACCCCCCTGTGGCAGGCGATCTTGATCACGCTCCCCATCCACGCCGTCAGCGAGGCACTGGTGGTGATGCCCTTTGGCTTTAACCTGTACACGGCCTGGGTTGTGGTAGGCATCGGTACCGTCCTCCATCACTGCGTGGACGGCGTGATCACCGTTGCCCTCTCAAGTGCCCTGAGCAGAGCCGGTGTCCCCCTCTCCCTCGCACCCCGCACGGCCGCTCGGTAGGAAAAGGCATTCACCGCCGCTGTCAGGACAGCGCGGCCGCAGCTTCCTGCAGCAGCTGGATGATGGACAGATTCTGCGGGCACACTGACTCACACTGGCCGCAGGCCGCACACTGGTCTGCGGCTTTCTTGTCGTCCGCCAGCTGCTTGTACCAGCGTTTCCCCTCTTCCAGGCGGTTGTAGATCACCGAATCGTTCCAGATGGCGAAGACTTCAGGAATCACCACGCCCTGCGGGCACGGCAGGCAGTAGCGGCAGTCGGTACACTTGACCCGCGTCCGCTGCAGGAAAAACTCCTGTGCCTGCTTGAACAGGGCCAACTCCTCCGCCGTAAGGGAGTTTGGTTCCGCCTCAGACATGGTGGCGATGTTCTGCTTCACCTCTTCCAAGGTGCCCATGCCGCTCAGCACCACTGTGACTTCCGGGAAGTTGCACACCCAGCGGAACGCCCAGTCGGCAGGAGTTCGTCCGGTACCTGTCTGATCCCACAGCGCCTGCACTTCAGCGGGCATGTTCTTGGCCAGTTTGCCGCCCCGGAGCGGTTCCATGATCACCACCGCCAGGCCCTTGGCTGCGGCATAGCGCAGGCCCTCCACTCCCGCCTGGTAGTTCTCGTCCATGTAGTTGAACTGGATCTGGCAGAAGTCCCAGTCGTACGCATCCACAATCTCCTTGAACAAGCTGAGGTCATCGTGGAAAGAGAATCCCGCATATTTGATGCGGCCGTCGGCTTTGGCTTCATCCAGGAACCCCAGGATGTCGAACTTCTGCACCATCTGCCACGAGTCTTTCCCCAGTGCATGGAGGAGGTACATATCAACGTAGGGCGTCTGCAGCCGGGCCAGCTGCTCGTTGAGGAGGCGGTCACAGTCTTCCCGGCAGGTGACCTTCCACACCGGGAGTTTCGTGGCCAGCTTTACCCGTTCCCGATAGCCGTCCTGGAGAGCGAACCCCAAGAAGACTTCGCTCTTGCCCTCGTGGTAGCCGTATGCCGTATCGATGTAATCTACGCCGTGGTCCACAGCATAGCGGACCATAGCTGCCGCCTTCTCATAGTCGATTTTCCCCACTGGGCTGTTGGGATCCGCTTCGCTGACAGTGGGCAGGCGCATGCAGCCGAAGCCCAGAAGTGAAACATCGAAGTTGTGTTTGTCGAACTTCCTTCTTTGCAAAGTAGAACGCTCCTTTCATGGAAGCAGAATATGGAATATATTCGCAGGCACCACCGGGATCCCTGCCCGCTTTTCCCCACCCCGGCAGGGGATAGGCCTTCCCCTCTCGAACTTATGTTCTTGAGGTGAGGTTTATGGTGCCGTATATCTTACTGGGACTGGCGGCGGGCTTCCTGCTCGGGGCTCTTGCTGCCTACGCGATCATGGTGGGGCGCACCACCCGGCTGCAGAGCGAGCTGGAAGTGCTCCGCCAGTACAAGACGGCAGATGCGGAGCGCCTGGCCCGCATCGAACAGCAGTTTCGCGATGCGTTTCAGAGCTTGGCGCAGGACATTCTGGACGCTAAAGCAGAAAGCTTTACGCAGCACAACGCCCGCCAGCTCCAGGCCATCCTGGAACCGCTCCGAGAGCGCATCCAGGAGTTCCAAAGGAAAGTAGAAGAGACTCACACCGAAAGTATGGCGAAGATAAAGTACCTGGAGCACATCGGCCTCAGCATGTCGGAGGAAGCCAAGCGGCTGGCCGAGGCACTAAAGGGAGAAGTAAAGACTCAAGGCACGTGGGGAGAGATGATCCTGGAACGGATCCTGGAGGCGTCTGGGCTCCGCAAAGGGTATGAGTATGCCCTGCAGGGAGAAGGCCTGGGCCTGCGCAGCGCTGACGGCAGCCGCCTCCGCCCTGATGTCGTAATCAAGCTGCCGGAAGGGCGCCACGTGATCGTTGATTCCAAAGTGTCGTTGGTGGCGTACGAGCGCTATGTGAACAGCAGCAGCCCTGTGGAACAGGAACAGGCCGGTGCTGACCTCGTTAAGTCTGTGCGGGCGCATATCGACGGCCTCGCTGCGAAGGACTACCCCCGCCTCACAGGCCTGAACTCTCCCGACTTCGTACTGATGTTCATGCCGCTGGAGGGGGCTTTGGCGGCAGCGCTCAGCCTCGACCCCGAGCTGCCCAGCTATGCATGGGAGAAGCGAGTGATCTTGACCACTCCGACCACCTTGATGGCAGTGATCAGTGTCATCGCCCAGCTTTGGAAACAGGAGAACCAAAAGGCATATGCTCTGGAGATCGCCCGCCGCAGCGGCGCTCTGTACGACAAGTTTGTGCTGCTGGTGAATTCCCTCGAGGAAGTGGGCAGATCGCTGCAGCGCACCCAGGATGCCTATGACAAAGCCTTCAAGCAGCTGAAGACCGGCCGGGGCAACCTGATCGCCAGGGCAGAAGAGCTGCGCAGCATGGGTGCGGAAGCAGGCAAGCGCCTGCCCAGCTACTTGGTGGAAGAAGCCCTGGAGGAAGATGAGGCCCACTCATCCGCGCTGTAGGGCCTGCCGCTGCTCCCCGAGGTTGGGGATCTGCCAGTCGATTTCCCCCATCCCGTTGGCCCGCAGAAAAGCGTTCGCCTTGGAGAAGTGGCGGCAGCCGAAGAACCCGCGGTTGGCCGAGAGGGGGCTGGGGTGAGCAGCCGCTAGCACCAAGTGGCGCTCGTTGGTAATCAGAGGCAGCTTGGCCTTGGCCGGGTTCCCCCAGAGCATAAACACCATCGGCTGCGGCCTGTCGTTCAGGCGCCTGATGATACTATCGGTAAACTGCTCCCACCCTTTACCCCGGTGAGAACCGGCCTGCCCCGCCCGCACGGTCAAGCTGGTGTTGAGCAGCAGCACGCCCTGCTCTGCCCAAGGAATCAAACAACCGTTGTCGGGGATAGAGCAGCCCAGATCGTCGCGGAGCTCTTTGAAGATGTTCTCCAACGACGGCGGAATGGGAACCCCCGGCTTAACAGAGAAGGCCAACCCGTGGGCCTGGCCGGGGCCGTGGTACGGGTCCTGGCCGAGAATTACCACTTTGATCTGGGAGTATGAGGCCAGCTTCAGCGCTGTGAAGATCTCATACATATCCGGGTAGATGGTGCGGGTGCGGTACTCCCGCTTGAGGAACTCCCGCAGGTTCAGGTAGTACGGCTGGCGGAATTCTTCGGCCAGCAGCTCATCCCATTCGTTGCCCAAGTGAACCATCGCTTTATCACCGCATCTTGTTTCTTAATCAGCGTCGATCGAGAAGATCCATCAGAGTATGATAAACGTCTTCCAATCCTGTTTCACCGTTGCTCAGAATCGTTACCTCCTGCTCGAGAGCCGGGATCACAGTGCTCACCATGCCGGCTCCTGGGCCTTTCCCCCACACCGTATAGGCAGTGAGGCCGTTCTTGGTGCGCCCCGCAAAAGGCTTGAGCACTTCTGGCAGGACCGCATCCGAAACGAGCCGCCCTTCCAGCAGCGCCCACCAGAACCGGTGCAGGTCTTCGGCTGTGGTGTATGCTCCTCCCACCGGCCCACCCACGGCGGGGACCGCCAGAATGTTTTCGATCCAGCCCTCGCCGGTGCGAATGTACCCGGAAGCCGTGTCCTGCGGCAGTTGGTTGACGGGGAAGTAACCAGTGCTGTTCATCCCTACTGCTGCGAAGACGCGGCGCGCGGCGAAGCTGGTGAAGCTCTCACCAGCATGGTGCTCTATAATGCGCCCCGCAAGCTCAAGCCGGCGCTCCCTGTCCTCTGCTTCCGCAAACAGCTCACCCATGGTAAGGTCCCGCGCCCACTGGGGCAGCCCCCGGCGCAGGCAGCACAGCACAGGCGTGTTGAAAGTAAACTTGCCCTCGTCCGCCAGGACAGCGGCGGCAACCGCGGTAAAGATGCGGCTGCCTGAGGCCATATAGAACCGGGTGTGCGGCAAGTTGGGCACGCCGAAACGACGGCTCGCCAGGCCGTAGCTGCCGGAGAAGACCTGCTCGCGGCCTTCCCAGACCTTGATCACACCCGAGAACTCCGGATCGATCTGCGCCTCGCTGAAGCCAGCTATACCGAGGCGCTCCACGGTGTTGGGGGTAAGCTCAAAGACTTCGTCCAAACGCGGTACGATTGCCGCCACACCGAGCTGCGCACTCACCTCCTGTGCGAACTCCCGGGCCACGTCTTTTTCACCGTGGACCACGAAGATGCGCTTCACCGCACGGAAAGCCTGCAGCCAGCGCAGCAGTGCATCCCGATCACCGTGGGCGGAAAACCCTGTGATAGTGTGGATCTTCGCCTTCACACTCACCATTTCCCCGTGGACCCGCACCTGGCTGGCACCGTCCTGCAGCTGCCTGCCCAGCGTACCCTCAGCCTGGTAGCCGATGAGCAGGACTCCCGCCTCCGGCCGCCAGAGGTTGTGCCGGAGGTGGTGCTTGATGCGGCCGGCATCGCACATGCCGCTGGCCGAGATGATAATGGCCCCGCTTTTCACCTCATTCAAGCGCTTCGACTCTTCCACGCTCTGAATGTAGTGCAGCCCCGCAAACTCAAAAGGAGAGCGCCCTTCTTCCAGCATAGCCCGGGTTTCCAGGTCGAAGAAATGGCGGTGTCTGCGGAAGATCTCGGTGGCAGATGTGGCCAGCGGGCTGTCGACGTAAACCTTGACCGGTGGCACCTCTCCTGCGTCGAGCAGCTTGCGCAGCTCATGGAGAAGGTCCTGCGTGCGCCCGAGAGCAAAGGCAGGAATCAGAAGATTGCCTCCCCCGGCTATGGTTTCCCGTATTACTTCTGCCAGGCGCTCACGGCGGTGCTCCCGATCTTGGTGCAGGCGGGTGCCGTAGGTAGACTCGACAATGACATAATCCGCATCCGCGAGGAAAGTGGGGTCCTGGACGATGGGCTGGCCGAGGTTGCCGATATCTCCCGAAAACACCAACTTGATGGTGCCCCCATCTTCACTCACCCACACTTCCACAATCGCCGCGCCCAAAATGTGGCCCGCATCCCGCATGCGGAGGGCCAGCCCGGGCAGAATCTCGATGCGTTCGTCGTAAATCATGGGGCGGAACAGCTCCAGGGCCCGATCTGCATCGGCCCTGGTGTATATGGGTTCCAGAAGCGGCTTGCCCTGCCGGCGCAGGCGGCGGTTCTTGCGTTCCACCTCTGCCTCTTGGATATAGGCGGAATCGGGCAGCATGATCGTGCACAGGTCGGCCGTGGCCTCGGTGGCGTAAACCGGCCCAGAAAACCCATGCTTGGCCAGCTTGGGAATGAGGCCGCTGTGATCGATGTGGGCATGGGTCAGAATCACCGCATCGATCTCCCGCGGGTTAAAAGGGAAACTGCCGTAATTGCGCTCCTTGAGTTCCCGCGGCCCATGGAACATGCCGCAGTCTACCAACACCTGATAGGTCCCGAACCGCAGCAGAAAACAGGAACCGCTCACTGTCTCCGCCGCACCTAAGAACTCCAGCTGCACCCCAACACCTTCTTTATCTCAGTGTTAATTTAAGGTTCGCTGCCCGACAGTGGGATTCCTGTTCCTCTGGGGTCCTATTTCCTTTTGGACGCTCGCCTCGGCTGGCTCAGCCCAGCACAACCTCGACCTTATGCACCTCGTCATCAGCGAAGAGGGGCAGGATGTTGCCGGCAATGGGCCTGCCGTCCACAGTGATCTGGGCCACGCCGCGGGAGACATGCTTGGGGTTCTTCACTTCAATCTCATACTTCGTCCCCCGAAACACCCGCCGCACCTTGTAGCCGTCCCAATCCTCGGGAATACACGGGTCAATGCGCAGGCCGTCATAGTCCGGCTGGATGCCGAGAATAGCCTGGGAAATCGCCACATAGTTCCAGGCGGCCGTTCCCGTCAGCCAAGAGTTCTTCGCCTCGCCGTGGCGCACCGCGTCCCGCCCAGCGATCATCTGGGCGTAGACGTACGGTTCCAGGCGGTGCACTTCTGACCTTTCCTCGACGTAAGCAGGGGCTATCTTCTTGTAGAGCTCAAACGCCCTTCTGCCTCTCCCCAGCTTCGTTTCGGCAATCATCACCCAGGGGTTGTTGTGGCAGAAGATCCCGGCATTCTCTTTGTACCCCGGCGGGTACGATGAAATTTCCCCCAAGTTGAGATAATACTTGGAGTAAGCCGGCGCCTGCAGCACAATGCCGTAAGGCGTCTCCAGCCGCTCAGCCACCGCATTAAGGGCTTTCTCGGCGTGCCCCGTCTCCAGGCCGATGCCGGCCATCACGCAGAACCCCTGGGGTTCGATGAAGATCTGGCCCTCTGCGCATTCTTTGCTCCCCACTTTGCTGCCGAAAGCGTCATAGGCTCTGAGGAACCATTCTCCGTCCCAGCCATGCTCGAGGACCGCCTGCTTCATCTGCTCCATGTGCTGCCTGGCCTCAGCCGCTTCTGCAGCCAACCCCTTCCGCTCCAGCATGGCAATGAAATCGGGCGCGGCGTACACGAACAGGCCGGCGATGAACACCGATTCTGCCACTGGGCCTTCGCTGGGGCCTGTGGTCTGGAACGACTCTCCCGGTTCCTCTGAGAAGCAGTTCAGGTTGAGGCAGTCATTCCAGTCGGCGCGGCCGATCAGGGGCAGCCCGTGCGGGCCGAGGTTGTTGATGACGTGGTAGAACGAGCGGCGCAGATGCTCGAGAAGCGTGGCCTGATTGCTGGGATCGTTGTCGAAGGGGACCATCTCATCGAGAATCCCGAAGTCGCCTGTCTCCTTGACGTAGGCGGCAGTCCCCACAATCAGCCACAGGGGATCGTCGTTAAAGCCGGAACCAATGGCATGGTTCCCTTTCTTAGTCAGCGGCTGGTACTGGTGATAGGCACTCCCATCAGGGAACTGAGTTGCCGCCAGGTCCAAGATGCGCTGGCGGGCCCGCTCCGGGACCTGATGGACAAACCCCAACAGGTCTTGATTAGAATCGCGGAACCCCATTCCCCGCCCGATCCCGGACTCAAAATAAGAGGCGCTGCGAGAGAGGTTGAACGTGGCCATGCACTGATAGGGGTTCCAGATGTTCACCATGCGGTCGAGGCGCGGATCGCCCGTCTCCACTTGGTACTTGCCCAGCAGCTCATCCCAATAGGCCTTAAGCTCTGCCAAGGCCTGATCTACCTGCATGTCGTCCCGGAACTGCTGCTGCATCGCCCTGGCCCGAGCCTTGTTGATCACGCCCGGCCGTTCCCATTTCTCCTCCTTGGGGTTTTCCACGTAGCCCAGGAGAAAAATCAAAGATTGGGCCTCGCCGGGGGCCAGCTCCAGTTCCACGCAGTGCGAGCCGATGGGTGCCCAGCCGCTGGCCACCGAGTTGCGGGGCCGGCCCTCCAGCACTGCCTGCGGCTCATGGAAGCCGTTGTAAAGGCCCAGGAAAGCGTCGCGGTCGGTATCGAAACCGGCGATCTCCCGGTTTACCCAGAAGAAAGCATAGTGGTTGCGGCGCTCCCGGTATTCGGTCTTGTGGTAGATAGCGGAACCCTCCACTTCCACCTCACCGGTGCTGAAGTTGCGCTGGAAGTTGGTCATGTCATCAGCGGCATCCCACAGGCAGAACTCCACAAAGGAGAAGAGCTGGATTCTCTTCGCAGTGCCGCTGTGGTTCCGCAGGCGCAGCCGCATCACTTCACCAGCAACGCCCAGGGGGACGAAGAAGAGCTGCTCCACTTCCAGGCCGTTGCGCCTGCTGGTGATGGTGGTGTAGCTTAAACCGTGGCGGCACTCGTAGCTCTCCAGCGGCTGCTTCATCGGCCTGTAGCTGGGCGTCCAACAGTCCTCCCCGTCGCGGATGAAGAAACAGCGGCCGCCGCTGTCGAGGGGGACGTTGTTGTAGCGGTAACGAGTGATCCGGCGCAGGCGGGCATCTTGGTAGAAACAATAGCCGCCCGCGGTATTGGAGATCAAGCTGAAGAAGCCCTCAGTACCCAGATAGTTAATCCAAGGATAAGGCGTATTGGGTGTGGTGATCACGTACTCCCGCCGTGCATCATCGAAGTACCCAAACTGCATGCTCATCCTCCTTTAGCTGGTAGAAACCACTTTGAAGACCGTCGTGTGGCGATACTCCTCCCCGGCCCTCAGAATCGGCGATGGAAAACCCGGTTGGTTGATGGAATCAGGATAATACTGAGTTTCCAGGCAGAACCCGGAACGCCGCGGATAGGTGCACCCGCCCTTGCCCTTCTGCCCTGCCAGGTGGTTGCCGCTGTAGAACTGCATGCCCGGTTTGGTGGTGTGTACTTCCAGTGTTAGCCCCGTCTCTGGATGGCGTACCTCCGCTGCTTTCACCAAGCCCGTGCCGGTGCGGCGGAGGACGAAGTTGTGGTCATATCCCGACCCATTCTTGATTTGGGGGTGATCAGCATCGATCTCGGCGCCGATCAGTTTCGGGCGGCGGAAATCGAAAGGGGTACCTTCTACTGGGGCGAGGCCGCCCAAGGGAATGCAGTGAGCGTCCACGGGCACATATTGGTCTGCTTCGATCTGTAGGATGTGATCCAAGATGGTGCCGTGATCATGCCCGGCGAGGTTGAAGTAAGCGTGGTTGGTGAGATTGACGATGGTGTCCGCACCTGCCCGGGCGAAATAGTCGACGGCCAGCTCACCGCTGTCCTTCAAGGTGTACGTTACTTTCACATCCAAGCTGCCGGGATAGTTCTCCTCGCCGTCGGGGCTGAAGTAGCTGAAGACAACAGACGCTTCCCCCACTGTTTCCGCATCCCAGATGCGGTGCGAAAAGCCGCGGCTGCCGCCGTGGAGATGGTTGTCCCCGTCATTCTTCGCCAGCTGGTATCCCCGGCCGTTCAGCTCGAAGTAACCCCTGGCAATGCGGTTGGCATACCGCCCCACCACTGCGCCCAAGTAGCCGGGAGAAACCTCGTACGCCTCAGCATCATCGTAACCCAACACGATGTCTCTGATAGTGCCGCTGCGGTCGCGGACTAACCATGAAACCAGAGTCGCTCCGAAGTTAGTGATGGCGGCTTCCATGCCTGCGTTAGTCAATGTGAACAGTTCAACCGGCTGCCCACCCACGGTGCCGAAGGGCCGGCGTGTGACCGTCATAGGCTTTCCCTCCTTGTAATAACTGCTTTACTAAAGCCATATTCCATAAACAACCAGCCATTCCTGCTCAAAAAGAAAGAGCTCTTCATGCCCGGGGTTTCCCCTGGCAGAAGAGCCCAGCACAGAACAGCCGAAAACTGGTTATACTCCTGGGTAGGCTTGGAAGCCGCCGTCCACCACCACCACGGTTCCGGTGACGAAGCGGCTGGCATCACTGACGAGCCAGATCAGGGCGCCAACCAGTTCCTCGGCTTCACCGAACCGGCCCATGGGTGTGTGGTTTACAATCAGCTGGCCCCGTTCTGTATATTCGCCGTTGGGCTTGATCACAAGATCACGGTTCTGGTCGGCGATAAAGAACCCCGGAGCGATGGCGTTGACCCGGATCGCTGGCGAGAACTCCTGCGCCATATACACAGCCAGCCACTGGGTAAAATTGTTGATGGCGGCCTTTGCCGCAGCATACGGCATTACCCGTGTCATGGGCCGGAAAGAAGCGGCGGAGGAGATGTTGACGATGGCGCCGCTGCCCTGTTTTGCCATTTCGGCGCCGAAAATGCGCGAGGGAATAACGGTGCCCAGAAGGTTCAAATCGAGGATATCCCGGACAGCACCCAGATCCAGGTCAAAAAACGTCTTGTCCTTGGTAGTGATGGCTTCTGCCTTGTTGCCTCCTGCACCGTTGATCAGGATGTCCACCCGGCCAAAAGCCTGGAGCACTTTGTCCCTGGCCGCCTTGACAGCGTCTTCGTCCAGGACGTCAGCGACAGCGCCGACAGCTTCGCCGCCCTCAGCCCGGATCCGTTCCACCATGGCGTCTACCTTCGCTGGTGTGCGCCCCAGGATGGCCACTCGGCAGCCGGCGGCAGCCAGTGCTCGCGCCATTGTGCCGCACAAGACGCCGCTCCCGCCTGTTACCACGGCGGTCCGCCCCGCAACGTTAAACATTTCGTACACGTTCACGCTGACCACTCTCCCTAGTACCTTCCCTGAACGGGAAGAGGACTTATTCGAGGGCAGGTTGGCCCCGCTGAAGGAAAAGGGGCAACCTGCAGCCAAGCACAGATATGTATGACCTTCGGCCCCCCGGCTTCCAAACCCTTCCTAACTGAAACACGGCGGCAGACTGAAACAGAAAGTGGTGAGACCATGGATCAGCAGCGAGCAGTGTTCCTCGATCGCGATGGTGTCCTCAACAAATCCCTCGGCCGGCGCCCTCCCAACTCGCCCGCAGAATTGGAAATGCTGCCCGGAGCAGCGGCAGCGGTCAAACGGTTGAACGATGCAGGCTTCAAAGTGTTCGTGGTCACCAACCAAGGCGGCGTTGCGCTGGGATACATGACCCGAGAGCAGCTGGATGCGGTGCACCAGAAACTGCGGGAAGAAGTAGCCCGGGAAGGCGGCATCATCCACGATATCGCCGCCTGTACGCACCGGCCCTGGGCCAGATGCAGCTGCCGCAAGCCGCAGCCCGGCCTCCTGCTGCAGCTCGCCCGGAAACACAAAATTGACCTGGCCCAAAGTTTCATGGTGGGCGACCGCGAGGTGGACATCCAGGCTGGAAAGGCAGCAGGGGCTGTCACCATCCTCGTGGGGCAGGAGGAAGAAGAAACCTCCGCTGATTTCACCGCGCCTGACCTGGCCGCAGCGGCTGAACTCATCCTCGAGCAGAAAGGGCAACAGCCTCCAGGGCCAGCAGATAAGAGTTGACTCCGAACCCAGAAATCTGCCCCACGCAGACGGGGGCAATCACAGACTGATGGCGAAATGGTTCTCGAGCATAGACGTTGCTGATGTGGACTTCCACGGCCCTGATGCCCACGGCGCTGATGGCATCCCGCAGCGCATAGCTGTAATGAGTCAGTGCCCCGGCATTGACGATCAGCCAGCCGCACCGCTCGCGAGCAGCATGAATGCGGTCGATGATCTCTCCTTCATGATTGGACTGGAAGAACTCCAGCTCCAAACCGAGCTCTTGCCCGCGTGCTGCCATCTTGGCGTTGATCTCTTCCAAGGACATACGGCCGTAGATCTGGGGTTCGCGCAGCCCCAGAAGGTTGAGGTTCGGCCCGTGGACCACCAAGACTCTCCTGTTATTCATCTGCTCTCATCTCCTGCATTGCCGCCAGCACCTGCAAGACAGCCTCATCCGGAAGCCGCCGGTTGAGCCAAAACTCCTGTGCGGCGGCCGCCTGGTAAACAAGCATGGGCAGGCCGTTTAAGACCTTGAGCCCCAGTTCTTGCCCCTGGCGAAGAAGCTTCGTTTGGGGCGGGTTGTAGATCAAGTCGCAGACGTACGCCACACCCCTGAGCTCCTCCAAGTCGATGGGAGACTGTCCGGTGAGAGCGCCCATCCCCACGGGCGTAGCGTTCACCACCACATCATAGGCCCCTTGTGCGAGCCGCACCCAGGGAACCGCCTTAACCTGCGTGCCTGGAAAGTGAGAACGCACATCTGCAGCCAGAACCTCCGCGGCCGCGAACGTGCGGTTGGCAATGGTAACCGCGCAGCCCAGTGCCGCCAGTTCGTGGGCAACAACCCGCGCCGCTCCACCCGCACCAAGAAGCAGTACAGAGCTTCCTTCCAAGTTCCAACCCATCAACCGCCATCCCGCGGTAAAGCCAAGGCCGTCCGTGTTGTGCCCGATCAGGCGGCCGTCCTCGCACTTCACCGTGTTCACCGCCCCACATTGCGAGGCGACAGCGGTCAGCTCATCCAGGAGGGGCATGATCGCCTTTTTGTGAGGAAGGGTCACGTTGAACCCCTGGAAGTTGCCCCGGAGGATCTCCACCGCCGGCGGCAGCTGCTCAGGGGTGATGTGCAGTTTGATGTAGGTACAATCCTCCACACCGCTCAGCCGAAACAGCTGGCGGTGGATGGTGGGCGACCAGCTGTGAGCTATGGGGTCACCCACCACTGCGTACAGTTTCTGCACAGGGGCACCTCTTTAAGTCCTGTTGAGACAATGCCGCAATGACGTCCTGCAGGGCCTGGGCGGCGTCACCTTCCACAAACACGCAGTGAGGCATGTCGTACAAGGCGTTGGGAACGCCGGCGTACCCGGGGCCCCGGTCGAGGTTGCAGACGATGACGTGCTTCGCTTCGCTCACCTTAAGGACGGGCATGCCGTAGATGGGTGTCCCCTCGGCGGTCTGCGCTGCAGGATTCACCACGTCGTTCGCCCCCACCACCACAGCGGCATCTGTACTCTTGAATTCATCGTTGATCACATCCAGATCGTACAGCATGTCGTAGGGAATGTCCACCTCTGCCAAGAGGACGTTCATATGTCCCGGCATCCTTCCAGCCACGGGGTGAACCGCGATCTTTACCTGCTTGCCCCGGGCCTGGAGTAGGGCAGCCAGCTGCTGCACTTGGTGCTGCGCGGAGGCAAGGGCCATGCCGTAACCGGGGACGATCACCACCGTCTCTGCCTGTGCCAGCAGTTGAGCCGCCTGACGTACCGGCGCAGGCTCTTCCGTGGCACCCTCGCCCTCGGCCTGGCCAGGTGCATCACCACTCTCAGCTTCCGCAGGCGAATCGCCATCCACCTTTTCTCCGCTTGCAGGTAGGACAGTCCCGCTTATCGTCGTCCTCCCCGTCAAGATCGCCGCCAAGCTCCGGTTCATCGCCCAGCACATGATCTGGGTAAGGATGAACCCGGAAGCTCCCACGATGCCGCCCACTGCCACCAAAAGAGGGTTCTGGAGAGCGAACCCCGCAATGGCCCCGGCCACGCCCGAGAGGGAGTTCAAGAGGGAGATAGTAATGGGCATATCCGCCCCACCGACCCGCATCGTCACCAGCACACCGAGGCCAAGGGCCAGTACAAGCTGGGCAAAGGCAGCCGCCGGGCCGCCGAAGAACAGCGCTGCCACCGTGAGCACCGCAGCCAGCGCCACCGCCGCTGCATGATGGGGGAGTTCTTGGGGCCGCTGTTTTGCCAGTCCGTGCAGCTTCGCCGCGGCCACCAGGCTGCCGCTGAAAGTCATGGATCCCACTGCGATGGTCAGCGAGGTGGTAAAGGCGGCGAAGGAACCGGCTGCCTGGCCCTGCAGGGCGAGAACCATCCCCACAAGGGCAGAGGCACCTCCGCCCAATCCGTTGAGCAGGGCGACCATCTGGGGCATCTTGATCATCAGGGCCTTGACGGCCATCCAGACGCCCACCGCCGCACCCACCGCCATCCCACACCACAGCAGAGGCTGGGTGAGGATGCCGGCGTCAACCAAGGTCAACAGTACCGCGGCGAGCAGTGCTCCCGCTCCCAGAGTGTTCCCCAGCACGGCACTCTTGGGGGAACTCATCAACCTGATGCCGTACAGCATGAGGCCGGCAAGGCCCAGCAGGACGATGTTCATTCGTCACCACCTCCGCGGCGGAACATCCGCAGCATGCGGTAAGTGACCAGGAAACCGGCCACCACGTTGACAGTGGCGAACACGATGGCGGCAAAGCCCAGCCACCTCTGCCCGGATCGCACGGCCCCTGCCGTGGCGAGCAGTGCACCGACAACCGTGATACCTGAAAGCGCGTTCATCCCCGACATCAGGGGCGTGTGGAGCAGGCTGGGGACCTCACTAATCACCCGATAACCCATAACGGCCGCGATCACCAGCAGTACGATGAGGAAGACGCTGTTCATACTCCGTCCTCCCCATGCGCCTGCATTGCCTCCAGCGTCCCGGCGTGGACGATGCGGCCGTTGTGTGTCACCAAGCTGGCGGCCACGATCTCATCAGCGAGGTTGAGGCCCACCTTTCCGTCTTGAACCAGGTGGTTGACGAAACTGGCGATGTTCTTGGCAAAGAGCATCGTGGCGCTCACCGGGACCGTGCCGGGAATGTTCTGGGTTCCATCAATGATCACTCCCCGGTGCTCGATGACCGCACTGGGCTGAGCGAGGGCACAGTTGCCGCCCTGATCGATGGAAATGTCTACAATCACTGAACCGGGCCGCATGCTCTCCACCATCTCTCTAGTCACAAGAATCGGGGCTTCGTGGCCCGGCACCAGGGCGGACAAGATCACGATATCCGCCTCCGCCACGGCAGGAGCCAAGGCTTCCCGTTCTTTCACCAGCCACTCCTCGGAGAGCTTCCGAGCGTACCCGCCCTCTCCCAACGCCAGTTCCGCCGGGACAGGAAGATCGATGACCCGGGCGCCCAGGCTCTTCGCCTGCTCGTTGGCATCGGGCCGCACATCTGCCGACCGCACCACCGCACCCAGGCGCTTGGCAGTGGCAATAGCCTGCAGGCCCGCTACTCCCGTTCCGATCACCAGCACTTGAGCCGGCTGGATCATCCCCACTGCCGTACCGATCATGGGCAGGAACTTTGGCAGCCTGTTGGCGGCGGAGATCACTGCCTTGTAGCCCGCCACGGTGCTCATGGAGGTGAGGGCATCCATGGCCTGGGCCCGGGTAATCCGGGGAATAGAGTCCAGCGTAAGAGCGGTGACTCCCTGCGCCGCCAACCGCCGCACCATCTCGTGGTTGGCGGGGGCAGCGGGGTGGAGAAATGTCACCAGGACCTGCCCGGCCCGGAAGAGGTCTACTTCATCGGTTCCCAGTTCGCTGTTGAACGTGGGCTGCTTCACTTTCAGGATCACATCGGCCTGCTGGAACAGTTCCCGCACGTCAGAGCAGATTTCGGCCCCGGCCGCGCGGTAGTCATCATCGCTGATAAACGCGCCCAGGCCCGCACCCTGCTCCACCAGCACGCGCGCCCCGCCTTTGACAAACTGCGCCGCGGTCTCCGGAATCACCGCCACCCGGCGCTCACCGGCGAGGACTTCCTTCGGTACCCCAATCGTTAGCCCTGCATACTGCATTTCTTTCCCTCCATCCACCACTCTTTATCTGAAGCCGTCTGATATAATTCGCACTCTGTGCTCCAATTCCTTTACATCTAGATAAACTTTTACCCATATGGAGGGTACAAAAAAGCGGAGCCTCCGGCACGGCATCTGTGCCTTGCGGCCCCGCTTCCTCTAGACGAGCCGGCGGATAGTCTCATCCGGATCTCCTGGGAGATAATCAATGGGCGGTATTTGGAGCATGGTGTAAGCTCCAGGTTCCTGTTTCATGCTCGCTCGCGCTGCGGCCACCATCACCTGGCTGGTGAGAGCTGGGTTGTTGATGCGCATTTCCCACCTAAACTGCTGATTGTGGGTCTGTCCGGATACACCTTTCCGTTCCATCACCACGCCGTGGCCTACGTCCTTGAGTGCGTTCACATCGGGCACCACGAAAACGTGCGTCTCATCATGGGCGAAATAGGGATCGGCCTTCAGCGCCTGCTCTACCTGAGCGGCGTCAGCGCCAGGTTCCAGAGCCACGTAGACCATGCGCCTGTGGATGCCCGTCCCCAAAGGAATAGTGAGGGAAAGGGCGTCGGCCACGCCCGGCACCGCTTTGGCCGCCACTGAGTGCCCCATGCTCATCCCGGGGCCGAAATTGGTGTAGGTGATGCCCCAGGGAGCCATCAACTCCATCACCGCCCGTACGATGGAGTCTGTACCTGGGTCCCAGCCTGCGGAGATAACGGCAACCGCGTTGTGAGCCTTCGCCACCGCGTCCAGCCGCAGGCGCACGTCGGCCAGGTCAGCGTGGATGTCGTAACTGTCCACAGTGTTGATCCCTTGGGCCAAAATCTCTTCCGCCAGATCCGGCACCACCCGTGTCGGCGTACAGAGCAGGGCCACATCAACACACCCCAGTTCTCGCAGCGAGCTCACCACAGGCACGTGTGCCAGCTCTGGAGGAAGTTCTCCGCGCAGAGAGGAAGCCCGCCGCACAACGCCCACCAGTTCCAGATCAGGGGCGGACTGCAGAGCCTCCACAGCATATCGTCCAATGTTGCCGTAGCCCACAACGGCTGCTCTGATCACTGACAACGCCTCGCTCTCTTAACTTCCCACGGGCCTCCCTTGTTCGTCAGCGCTTCAACATTCCCCGGTAAATGCCCGGTGCTGAATCGGGAATGGGGATGGCACCCACCGCCTTGGCATAGAACTCTACAGGCCCGGCGCCGCCGATCACAGCGTAGCCGTAGCCGAGCCCCCGCAGGCACTCCAACGCCGCGAGAAGCAGGGCCTTGCCGATCCCTCGGCCCCGATAAGCCGGATCAACCCCCGTGGGCCCGAAGAAATCCTTGTAAGTGGCTTCTACGCAGGCGAAGCCCACTATCTGCTTTTTCTCTTCATCAACCGCGATGAAGCATGTGCTGGGCTGATTGCACATGGCCACATCTGCTTCACTCGCCCATCCTTCGCCGAAGGCCTCCCGGATCCAGTCCAGCACGATATGTTTCTCTGGGGCGATGGCCCGGCGGATAGTGATGCCCTGTGCTGCCATCTCAGCCATAATCGGGCGAGAATCCGGTAAGTCGTAGAGTCTGACCAGCATGTCCGGCACGGCTGCTTAACGCCTCCTTTTAGTTTACCCGTTAGTTACCCGCGCCGCCCCTCCGCTGCCGCGGCATCGACGATGCGGCGCATCTCGTCATAGTGCTTCTCCATCTCGGCCACCAGCTTGAACTGCGTCCTGGCTCGGTCCAGGTTGTGATTGGGCCGGCGGATGCGGAAGTACTTATCACCGTTGAGGTGATCTTCCAGGAACCGGATCCCGCACTCCAGCGTCAGCAGTTTCGCTGAGAACGGCAGCAGTTCCAGTTCCGTTGGAGTCATGAATTCTACCCCGTTGCTCAGATACCCTGCTGTGAACTCTCGAAACAGGTTCAGGTCGAAGCTGACTTTGCTCAGGTCCGGCTCATCCTCCGCCGCCGTGCTGGCGCCGAAACGGATGGCATCGCCAAAATCATAGAGGTAGGAACCAGGCATGACTGTATCCAGATCCAGCACGCAGATCCCTTCGCCGGTGACGTCGTCGATCAGAATGTTGTCGAACTTGGTGTCATTGTGGGCAACCCGCACCGGAACGCTGCCGCGGGCAATGGCTTCTACCACCACTTTGGTGTCTTCGGCCCGGGCAAAGGCAAAATCGACCTCGCGCTTCACCTCGGCCAGGCGACCGTAAGGGTCCGCCTCCACCGCCCGCCGCAGGTTTTCCAGGCGCTTGGGAGTGTGGTGGAAGTCGGGAATGGTCTCATGCAAAGTCTCGGCGGGAAAGTCCCGCAAGAGCACCTGGAAGCGGCCGAAAGCCCTTCCCGCATGGTAGAAGTGTGAGGGGTTCTGCACCACCTGATAGGTACGGGCCCCTTCAATGAACTTGTAGGCGCGCCAGAACTCGCCACCGTCGATCAAGTATGGCATGCCGTCCCAGGTAGGTATGAGGTTGAGCGTCTCCCGCTCCGGATCGCCGCCGCTGGCGATGATCTTCGCACGCAGGTGTGCGGTGACGGCCTGAATGTTCTCCATCACCTGCACAGGCTGCTTGAACACGTTCTGGTTGAGCTTCTGGAGGATGTACCGCCGCTGCACGCCGCCGTTCTCGCGGTAGGTGACCACATACGTGTCGTTAATGTGCCCGCTGTGGCAGATGGCAGCCTCTACAAACTCGCCGGGAAACTGGAAGTTCACGGCAATGCTCCGCAGGTGTTCCACTGTGCATCTCTCCTCGCCGGATATGTACCCGTTTAGTTATGCGCCCGCTCTGAGGATTCCGCCGCGGCCGCGGCTTCCGCAGCGCCAGCCGCTCCCGCCAGCTGCCTCGCCCCAGGCCGCACCAGCTGGAAACCGGGCAAGAAGCGTCGGATGAACTCCACAGTCTCTTCCTCATCCCTGGGGAGCTCTCCCCGGGCAAAGGCCCGCAGAACCTCTTCGATCAGAGCGGTGTCCAGCTCGGTGGGCCTAGCCACAAAAATACGCTCATTAGTCGTGGCCGTGGTACCCTCTCCAGCGGTGAGAAGCTCCTCATAGAGCTTCTCACCGGGACGCATACCAGTAACTTTGATGGGGATATCCACCCCCGGCTCGAAGCCAGACAGTTTGATCAGGGTCTTGGCCAGGTCCATGATCTTCACGGGCTCGCCCATATCCAGGACGAAGATCTCGCCGCCTTTCCCCAGAGCACCTGCTTGGATAATCAACTGCACTGCTTCTGGTATAGTCATAAAATAGCGGATCATCCGTTCATCGGTGACAGTAACCGGTCCCCCGGCCGCGATCTGTTTCTTAAAGAGCGGAACCACGCTGCCCCGGCTGCCCAGCACGTTGCCGAACCGCACGGCTACGAACTTGGTCCGGCTTCTGCCGTCCATGTACTGGATGATCATCTCTGCGATCCGCTTCGATGCCCCCATAACACTGGTGGGGTTTACTGCCTTATCTGTGGACACCAGCACAAAGGTGTGCGTGCCGCACATACTTGCAGCCTGTGCCACACAGTACGTACCCATGGTGTTGTTCTTGATTGCCTCTTCGGGATTCGCCTCCATCAGGGGGACGTGTTTGTGTGCCGCGGCGTGGAACACCACATCGGGCCGGTACTGCTTGAAGACATCGAGGACAGCCTGCCAGTCCCGCACGTCCTTCACCAGAGGCACCACGGGCACATCCGTTGCCGCCTTGAGTTCCAGTTCGATATCATAGACGTTGTTCTCACAGATGTCGAGCAGCAGCAGCCGGCGGGGCTTGTAGGACACTACCTGCCGGCAGAGTTCGGAACCGATGGAACCCCCAGCGCCCGTCACAAGCACCACTTTGTCGGAGATATACCCGGCGATGCTGTCGATGTCCAGCCGCACCGGTTCCCGGCTGAGCAGGTCTTCCACCTGCACGTCCCTGATCTCGTTGACAGTGACCCGGCCTTCGATCAGATCGAACACACCGGGCAGAATCTTGATCTTGGCCGGCGTCTCCTGGCAGATCGCCACAATCTCCCGCAATACTCTCCGTTCTACGGACGGCATAGCGATGACCACTTCTTCCACGCGGTAGTCCCTTACTACCTGAGGAATGGCGTGCCGCGTACCCAGGATCGGCAGCCCAAGAATGGTCATCTTCTGCTTGGCGGGGTCATCATCGATGAATCCCACGATCCAGACTTCGCCCCGGTAATGATTGCGCAGTTCCCGCGCCACCAGGACGCCGCCGTCCCCGGCACCGATGATCAGCACGGGCTTGCCCCGGCGCCCGCGCCACCAGGCCGTGCGGCCGTCCCGGAACACCCGCCACGCCAGGCGAGAACCACCGATCAGGAAGATGGACAGGAGCCATTCCAGGAGGACCACGCTGCGCGGTATGGGCTTCTGAATCAGCGCAGACGTTATAAAGCCGGTCACCACGGTGCCGATTGTGACAGTTTCAATGGTAGTTATCAGTTCACCAATGCTGGCATACTGCCAGACACTGTTGTACATACCCAACAGGTAAAATGAGACCAAGCGTGCCAGTACAAGAGTCACCACGAAAGGTGCAAAAACCGCGCGCATTTGGGCCGGAAAGGACTCAAAGCGCAAAAGCACGGCCGCCAAGGCAGCTGCAGCCGTGATCAATGTGTCTATCCCCATCATAATCGGTTTTCGTTTCTGCTTGTCCACCGTGTTGTCCCCTCCGTGGTGTGGTTGTCACCGGCCATGCTGTAACGCTTTACATATTCTAGGTATGGAAAGGTATTCCTTTCAGGCCACACCTACTTTGTGAATTCCAGAATCTTGTCATTTGGGAGATCACAGAACACTACTCTCTTCGCCTTACCCGCCTGACAGTGCTCCTCATAGGCTGCCTCTGCCTCAGCTCGGCACTGGGGGCAGGCATTCCAAGGCAGGAGCACTGCTGTGGTGGCAAAGGTGTAGCGATCGGAACGGGACACAGCCAGCTCCCAGCCGGGACAGCTGGCGCACAGCCTGATACTGTTGATCTGCGTCTCCGTAATTCCCGCGGTGTCGTAATAGATCATGCGTTGACGCTGGAAGAACTGGCTGCGGCCGAAACCGAAATGGGCCTCCAGGTCGGCGTCGCCGCGCTGAGCCCACATCTCGCCCAACTGGCCCACAAGCCGGGCAATGGAATCGCTGACGGCCTGAGACTGATGCGGCCGCACCCGAGCCAGGCCCGGTTCCACGACACGGCTGTAATCCAATCCGGCCAGGGCCAGCAGGATCCCCAGGTTCACGTAGGGGAGAGCACCCTCCACTGAATACCCGCCTTCTAGGACCACGATATCAGGTTTGAGCAGCTCCGTCAGCCGGGCATATCCCTGCGCCGTAACCTCCATGTTCGCCAGAGGATCAGTGAAGTGATTGTCCTGGCCCGCGCCGTTTATCACCAGATCAGGCTGCCAGTCATGCAGAATGGGCAGGACCAGCTTTTCTATGACATAGAGGACCCCTGCATCTCCGGTGCCCGGGGGGAGGGGGATGTTGACAGTCAACCCAAATGCTCCCGGGCCGCCTCGCTCGTGGGCAAAACCCGTACCGGGATAGAGCGTGCGGCCGTCCTGGTGCAGGGAGATATGCAGGACGTTGGGGTCGTTGTAGTAGATATCCTGCGTGCCGTCGCCGTGGTGGACATCAGTATCGACAATGGCAATTTTCGCTTGTGGGCCCAATCTGTGCCGGATATGCTCCACCATCACTGCTTCATTGTTCACCAAGCAGAAACCACGAGAGCCGTGGACAAAGCGCATGCTGTGGTGGCCTGGGGGGCGCACAAGCGCACAGGCCCGTTCTTCTTTCCCATCGAGGACCAGGTCGGCTGCAGCTATGGCCCCACCGGCTGCCACCAGGTGCGACTCCGTGACGTGCGCCTTGATGTCGGGAACGAAGACGTGGGCCCGGGAAAGCTCACGGCTTTCCGCCAACCGGGGCCGGTACTCCCGAAACTCCGGCAGATCCAGCAGCCCTTCTTCCTCAATCTGGTCGCGGGTGTATAGAAGCCGCTCCTCTCGTTCGGGATGGTCAGGCGTGATGCACCAGTCAAATGCCGGGAAAAATACCAAGCCGACTCCCTTCACCGCTGTTCCTCCCTTCCTGTGATGCGGCGGGCGCCGGGGCGGACTTGTGCCTGCAGGTTGAAAATGCGCCCCACGGTGTAGAAACCCCGCACCACATTGAAGCTCTCCTCTGCCACAATGTCCATCTCTTGCGGGTCAGCCAAACCCGCCTCCCGCGCATACTCCCGCAGTTTCTCCAGGGCAACGGCCCTGGCCCGCCGCCGGTCGAACAAAGCCGGACGCGTGATCTCCTCAAACAGGCCCATTTCAGGTATGCTCAGGGTACGCAATGCGGTGTCTGCGTAAAGAGTCAAGCCAATTGTGGGCCGAGCCGCGGCCGCGCCTACGGCATTGGCACTGGCGCTGTAAGGCAGGATCTCCACAGGCAAGTTCAGTGCCTTGCCTACCAGGGGCCCAAAGGCAGGAGCGGGTGTGCCCAAGCAGGTAATCAGCTCCGGCCTCAGGTTGGGCGCCTCCAAGAACTCCGCCAGGGTGTATACAGGCTGGCCTTCCAGTTCGGCGTACAGGCTGTTGATGGCATCGCACAGCTGTTTTACAAAGGCTTGGGCTACGCTTTCCGCCATCAGCCGCCAGTCCATCCCTGCTTGGGCCCCCAGCTCCCGCATGGCGGCTGCTGCCCGTTCGCGGTCGCCAACCTCCGCCAGCCCCAGGGCCGCTGCGGCGTCCGTGGGAGTCGGATGCGTACCTCCCAGGCAGGCTGGGGTTCCTGCCCGCCTGGGCCCCACCTTGAACGCCGCTTTCCCGTTCTCCCACTCCACGTGGATCTCGCTGTCCCCGCCCAAGCCGACCGAGAAAAAACGGCAGGCACAGATGTGGGATGCCCTGCGATAACTGCCCCTTCCTTAGCGTAGACCGGCTGGCCTGCTACCACCACTGCCAGGTCGGTTGTGGTGCCGCCGATGTCCACCACGGCCATGTTCTGGCTTGGGTGGGCTGTCAGCGCCAGTGCCCCCATGAGACTGGCGGCGGGCCCGGAGAGAATGCTCTCGATGGGCCGGTTTCGGGACTGAGACAGAGTCATGGTGCCGCCGTCTGCCTTGAGGATGAGCACACGGCCCACCTCCGGCCCCAGGTTCTCCACCGCCTGGGCAAACTTGTGCTGTGCCTCAGCCACGTGAGAGTTGAGGTAAGCTGTGACAACTCGCCTGGGGAAACCTAAGCGAGGTGCAACCTTGTGGCCCAGAGAAACGTGGGCAAACCTCAAACCTGCGCCGCTGATCACGTCCCAGGCCGACTGCTCCAAACTGGGATTGCGCTGTGAAAACTTGCTCACAATCGCCAGTGCCTGTGCCCCCTCTCGCAGCGCCCGCTGAGCTGCTGCCAGCACCTCACTAGGTTCCGGTTCTGCCACCACCCGGCCTCGGTGATCCACATACCCAGGCAGGGGAAGAATAGGAAAGTCCAGGCCGTGGAGGCGCAGATCCACGCCTGGACCGGGGATGACGACTGCAGCCGTGGGTGTGCCTTTGCCCTCCACGACCGTATTAGTGGTGAGGGTGGTGGACAGATGCAGATCAACACTGGCATCCAGCGGGCATGCCTTCCTGAGCTCCTCCAGTACTGCTCGCGTACTCGCTACCAAGTCATTATGGTCGGTGGGGGCTTTGGCCGCAGCGAGGACCTCGCCTTCGAGGATCACTGCGCCATCGGTGTTGGTTCCGCCAACGTCGATGCCGATAGTGTACATGTGCACTCACTTCCGTTTCCGCCAGTATTCTTGAGATCCACCCGCTCTCTGCCTCTCCCCATGCGCCCATCACCCCGGCCCGTCAGGCTTGGGCCCCCTCATCCCTCTCAGTGTTTGAAGTGGCGCCGGCCTGTAAACACCATGATCAGGCCGGCCTTGTCGGCGGCGGCAATGGACTCGGCGTCCCGGACAGAACCGCCGGGCTGCACGATGGCGCGGATGCCGGCAGCTGCAGCTGCCTCCACAGTGTCGGCGAAGGGGAAGAAGGCGTCGGAAGCAAGATAGGCTCCGTTGGCCTTGGCACCGGCCTGTTCCAGTGCAATTCTCGCCGCACCTACCCGGTTCATCTGTCCGGCACCGACACCCAGCACTTGGCCGCCTTTGGCCACCACAATCGCATTGGACTTGACGTGTTTGACGACTTTCCAAGCGAACTCCAGTTCCTCCAGGTCAGCGGCCGCAGGAACAGCGGCCGTGACAGTCTGCCACTGCTCAGGAGGTATGGTTCCCACATCCCAGTCCTGGACAAGATAGCCCCCATCGATGGTACGGATGTGTTTGGCGGGTGACTGTACGCCTTCCGTCAGCGAGGCTTCCACCAGGCGGAGGTTCCGCTTGCGAGCAAAAACGCTCTTTGCCTCGTCGGAAAACCCTGGGGCCACAACCACCTCAAAGAAATGGCCAGCCATGGCAGCGGCAGCTGCCGCATCTACTTCGCGGTTGCAGGCCACAATACCCCCGAAGGCAGAGACAGGATCGCTCTCTAGAGCCTTCGCAAAGGCCTCCGCCAGATCCGTCCCCACCGCGGCACCGCAGGGATTCGTGTGCTTCACGATCACACAGGCGGGAACCGCAAACTCCCGTACTGCCGCCCAAGCTGCGTCCATGTCCATCCAGTTGTTGTAAGAGAGCTCCTTGCCCTGCAGCTGCCGGCCCGCCGCCAGGCCGCCCGCCGAGTCAGTACTGCGGTACAGCCAAGCTCTCTGCGCCGGGTTTTCACCGTAGCGCAGTTCCTGCACTTGGTGTACAGGAGAAAAGGGATAGCATTCCTCACCGCTCAGGTAGGCAGCGATGGCTGCGTCGTACTGTGCCGTGTGGGCAAAAGCCTCGCAGGCGAGGCGCCTGCGCAGCTCGTCTGAAACCTGGCCGTGCTCTTTCAGTTCCGCCAGCACTTCCTCGTACCGGCCTGGGTTGACCACGACTGTTACTCGCTCGAAGTTCTTGGCCGCAGCCCGCACCAGTGCCGGCCCGCCTATGTCGATCTGCTCTACTGCCTCCGCCAGGCCTACTCCTTGGGCCACCGCCTCGCGAAATGGGTACAGGTTTACCGCCACCAGGTCAATGAACTCTATCCCGTGCAGCGCTAGTTCTTGGACCTGTGCCGGAGACCGCCGCGCCAGTATGCCCCCGTGGATGAGAGGATGAAGCGTCTTCACTCTGCCGCCTAAGATCTCGGGAAAGCCGGTAACCGCGCTCACAGGTATGGCCGGGACTCCCGCCTGGGCGAGTGCCTGGGCCGTACCTCCTGTGGAGACAATTTTAAACCCCAGCTCCACCAAAACCTGAGCAAACTCCACCACGCCTGCCTTGTTTGCTGTACTGATCAGTGCTCGCTTGGCCACGCGAACTTCTCCTTTCCGGCTTAACCAACTCTTCTGAACCAACCCTTGTGACGCCGCTTGCATCGCCCAGCGGGCCCACGAAAGCCAAGAAGCCCGGGCTGGTAGATTCCACGCTCAACCGGTGAGTGAAACCAACCCTCCTGGGCTTCTGCAGCTGCAGTGTATCTTCCCGTGCTCTATTCGGCTGCGCCGTCTGGGCCTAGGCCTGACTGCGGATCGTAACCGTAGGCAGACAGGAACGAGGACACGGTGTGGCCAGAGGCTCCACTGCGGGGAGCGAAGTCTCTTCTGATCAGGCCCACGTTTGGCGCATAGTACTCGGTGATCTCATACTCCGATTCTGCTGCCGGCACTGTTTTCACAACTACGACATCGTAGAATGTGCCTGCGGGCACGCTCATATCTGCCAGACGAGCTGTGATCTCCCGCTTGCCCACACTGTCCTGCCAACGGCTGCCCACAGCAACGGGCTGCTGGATGGGAATCTGCTTGGGAGCGGCGTTTGCGGCCGCTTCCGCGAAGAGAGCGTGTTCCCCAGGTGTGTGTTCTTCCTCACTCACCAACAGTGCAGCTCGCTCCTTGGAGATACTGTATACCGCGCCGACGGTGGTTGCGGTAGTCGTCTCTTCAATCAGCACCATGCTGCCTTCTACATCAGCTACCTTCCGGGAGAAGCTCGCGTATTCAGCCCCTTCCCCGGCATAGTGCCACGTCAGCCCCGGCTGGGCCGGGAAGTAGGAACGCACATCGCCGGCAGCTGCACTGTTCGTCACCACGCTGGTAGTAGGGTGGCCGTTCTCCAAGGTCACCGCCCAGATGATGATCACCGCGATCGTAAGAAGGAATGCTGCTAGAGCCTGCCAAGGATTTCTGGAACGTCTTCTGCTGTACATTTGCTTCACCCGCTCAAACTCTGATAGTCTTCCACTTGCCGGAGTAATACCGCCACAGCACCAGCCCGGAGCGCAGCAGCTGGTCCACAACCAGGGCAACCCAGGCCCCCAGGAGGCCCCAGCCGAAATAGTGAACATGCAGCATGGCCAAGCCCGGCCGCACCAACATCACCGTAAAGAAGGTAATGACAGCAGTGGCTCGGGTGTCGCCCGCGCCGCGCAGCGCGCCCGCCAGGATAAACTGCGAGGACTGGAAAGGCTGCGTGAGAGCCACCAGTTTCAGCACATCTCCCCCTTGAGTGATGATGGCCTGTTCATCGGTGTACAACGCAACCACCTGGCGGCCGAAGAAATAGAAGACTGCAGCCAGGGCCAGCGCTGCGATCAGGCCCAGCCGCCGGCTGTGGTTCGCGTAGGCTTGGGCCATATCGGGCCGCTTTTTCCCCAGGCTTTGACCCACCAGCGAAGTGGCGGAAACAGCGAACGCCTGTCCGCTCATAAAGGACAACGCCAGGATGTTCATAGCTATGTTGTGAGTCGCAAAGGCCACGGTACCCAGAGAAGCGACTGTGCGGAAAAAGACAATCACACCGACCCGCATCAACAGCTGTTCGGCCATAGCAGGAAGGCCGATGTTGAGAATACTCTTGATATCCTCCTTCACTGGGGCGAAGCCATCCTTAAGCCGCAGTGTGAAATAATGCTCGCCCCGCAGCACTACCAGCAGCGCCATGACAAACGCTGCGCCCTGCCCGATGATGGTGGCCAGCGATGCACCCGCCACTTCCAGGCGAGGGAACCCAAGATGGCCGTTGATCAGCAGGTAGTTGCCGATGATGTTTACCACGTTGGCGACGACATTGTAGATCATGGCGACCCTGGTGTGCCCGACGCCTCTCAGTGCCGCGGTGATGGTGCTGGTCAAGGCAAAGGGTACAAACCCAATCATCTGGATCTTGAGGTACACGGCGGCATCAGGTACAGCAGCCGGATCACCGCTGCTCATAAAGCGTACCATGTCTTCCGCAAAAATGTACCCCACGACAGAGGCCACAACGGAAGCAACAAAACTCAACATCAAAGCCTGCCGCAGGATGCGATCGGCACTCTTGTGGTCCCCTGCCCCTTTATACCGGGCCACAAGGGCAGTGGCGCCGACGTTCATAGCCATGAACATGGTCATGAGCAGGAACTTGGGTTGGGTTGTCAATCCTACCGCGGCGATGGCCACCGAGCCGAGGCTGCCGACCATCATCAGGTCCACCATGGAGGTAAGCTGTGTCAGAGTCAGCTCCACCAACGAGGGCCAAGCGATGCGGATGACATCACGATACAGGTGCTTGGCGGTAACCCCTTCGGGAAGCCGTCTGTCGACCCTTGCCTGCGCCGCCGCTTCCACTGAGGCGGCGGTTCCCTCTTCCACCAAATCCAATGCCAAAGGTATTTTCGCTGCGCTGTCCACCATGCTCCGTATCAAATCCTTTGCTCTTCGAATCCTCTGTTCTTCGGCGCCGCGCCGCACTTGGGTGCTCGGCGCAACTTCATGAAATATGGTTTGTGAATATTATAGTAGTATATCATTCCCGTCCAAAGAAGTCTACAACTGCCAGAACAGATCCCGGTAGCGCTCCAGCAGGTTGCTGTTGTGCTCCGGCGCACCGGGCATGTTGGAGCTGATCAGGATCGGGGGTTCCACACCTTCCTTGCACAGCGTCTCCGCCGCGGCCATCATGATCTGATGGATGATCAGGGAACCGGCGATCGTGGACCCGGGGCCCATGCGCCAGCCGTCTGTGATCTCCACCAGCGCATCACCGGGCGGCAGATGGTTATCCACCACCACGTCCGCGCAGTCCACGAGTGTCTCCTTCAACCCCTTACGCTCCGCCGTCGCCCGGCAGTAAGCCTTGGACACAATGGCGATGATCTTCAGGCCGTGCTGCTTGGCGATCTTGGCCATCTCCACGGGCACTGCATTCACGCCTGAGTTAGAGACGATTACCAAAGTGTCGTTGGAGCTGAACCGGTACTTGTTGAATATCACCTGAGCCAGCCCACTCATGCGCTCCAAAGCACTGCTGGCCACAGGCCCCTCGTGCAGCATCAGCTGCGGCTCTGAAATGGGCAGCACCGGCACCAAGCCTCCAGCCCGGAAGAAGGCATCTTCACCGATGATGTGAGAATGGCCCGTGCCGAAAATGCGGATCAAGCCGCCGCTGCGGATGGCGTCGGCAGCCAGCCGGCCCGCAGCGGCAATTGACTCCCGTTCTGAGGTGCGGATCGTATTCAGTAAATCCTGGACAACTTGGAAATAGCGGTCGTAAGCTTCCACTTGGTGTTGTCACTCCTCATCTATGCTCTGCTGCGCTCTGCTTCCTCCGGCAGGGAGAACCCCCTGCGGATAGTGACACTGCCTGCAGGTTCCTCCACAGATTCAATGGTGAGGACATAGTCCTTTGCCCGGATGATGCTGCTGGAATACTCCACCGTCCGCCCGTGGGCAAAGCCGATGCGGGTTGTGTACAGAACTGGAGAACCCTCAGGAATCTGAAGCGTGTGAGCCACCGCAGGCCCGGCAATTCCCGCGGCAAAGCTGTCCTGCACGCGTGTCGGCCGCAGCCCTCTCTGTTCGAGGACAGCATAGAGTGACCCACCAGCTTCCGCTTCGGAGAGCGGGCCCACCTCAGCCACCGGCAGATAGGAGGTGATGATGACCAGAGGATCGCTTCCGATGTAACGAAGGCGCTCAATGTGGTAAACCTCTGTCTCCGGCTCGACTCCGAGCCTGCGCCCGATCTTCGGCCCAGCCTTCACCACCGCGAAGGTCAACAGCCGGGCTGAGGTCTCATACCCGTGCAGCGTGATCTGCTCCGAGTAGCTTTCAATCCTGGACCACGACTGCTGGATGCGAGGCTGCGTCACGAAGGTACCCACCCCCCGCTGCCGCTCGATGCGCCCTTCCTTTTCCAGAATGTCCAGGGCTTCCTTAATGGTACCCCGGCTGACTCCGTAGAACCGAGCCAGCTCTGGTTCAGAGGGGAGGCGCGTCCCCGCTTCTTGGTCTTCATAAACTGCCCGCAAATGGTCCGCAATCTGGTAGTACAGCGGAATCGGTGCTTTGCGGTCCAGTACCATTTGCCCACCCCCTGCGGTTCGTATCCACAGCACACACAGCCAGTATACTTGTCTAGTCAACTGATTGTCTGTAGTGTGTTTGACGTCAGGAACCCATTCTCCTTCTGTGGCGGTATAGACAGGTCATGGTTTTTCAACAGATGTTCTCGTTGCCGTAGGCCGGAAGAAAACGCCGCGCAAGGCAGCGGGCCCGGCGCAGAAATGCCGGGCCCGAACTCAATGAGGCGCAGTCACCTGAGCAGGCAGCGCGTGAAACGTCCCGGGGCCACCTCCCTCAGTTCGGGAACGCGCACCTTGCACTGAGGTTCCGCGTGCGGGCAGCGGGGCCAGAACGGACAACCGGGTGGAAGCTTGGCAAGATCAGGAATATCATACGAAGTACTGATCCTTTCCGGCTTCAACCCCGACTCGGTCTTCGGCGCTGCCGATTTCAGCAGTTCGGTGTACGGGTGCAGCGGTTCGTTGATCACGTCATCAGACGGCCCCAGTTCCACCAGGTAGCTGGCATACATTATGGCGATCCGGTCGGCTACATAATGGGCCCCGGCCAGATCGTGAGTGATGAACAGGTAAGACAGGCCCTCTTCATCCTTGAGATCCAGCATCAGGTTCATAATGTCCAGGCGGATAGAAACGTCGAGCATTGACGTGGGTTCATCGGCCAAGATCAAGTCCGGCCCCACCGCCAGCGCCCGAGCGATACCCACCCGCTGCCTCTGCCCTCCGGACAGCTCGTGGGGCAGCTTGTTGATGAACAGCTCCGGCGGCGTGAGGCCAACCCGCTCCAACATCTCCTTGACCCGCTGCTCAACTTCCCTTCCTTGTGCCAAACGGTGGATGAGAAGGGGACGGCTGAGTGTGTAGCGCACCGAATGAAGAGGGTTGAGCGACGAGAACGGGTCCTGGAAGATCATCTGGACGTGGCGGCGGAAGGCGAGGAGCTCGCGACGGGACATCTTGGCTGGTACTTCCCGCCCGTTGAGCATAATGGCCCCCCGTGTTGGCTGATACAGGCGGGCGATGACTCTGGCGGCCGTTGTTTTGCCAGACCCAGACTCTCCCACCAGGGCTACCACTTCACCCCTTTGCAGAGTGAGGTTGAAGTCGTTGACAGCGCGCACAACACGCCGTCGTCCCCATCGGCCGGTCACGAACTCCTTGTATAAGCCTGCCACTTCCAAGACCCGCTCAGGCTTGGGATGCGGCGCTGCTTGAGGCATCGGCATAGAGCAAACAGGCAGCATAGTGGTGCGGTTTCACCTCCTGCAGGCTGGGAGTCATCACGTTGCAGCGGCCGGGCATGGCGCGCGGGCAGCGCGGGTGGAAAGGACAGCCAGTCGGCAGCGAAGCCAGATTGGGCGGCTGCCCGGGAATGCCGTGCATCCGCTGCCGCGTGCCCACCAACGGCGGAAAGGACCTCATCAGGCCCTGCGTATATGGATGGTGGGGATCGCGGTACAGCTCTTCCGCCGGTGCCCGTTCTACCACGCAACCAGCGTACATCACAGCGATGGTGTCGGCGATCTCCACAAGCAGAGATAGATCATGCGTGATCATGATGATGGAGAACCCAAGTTCACTGCGGAGCGAATCGATCTGCTGCAGGATACTCCGCTGAATCACCACGTCCAGGGCCGTGGTTGGTTCGTCGAGGATGACAAGTCTCGGCCGGAGCGCCAAGGCAATAGCAATCGCGACACGCTGTTTCATGCCGCCGCTCAGCTGGTGCGGATAGGCATCGAGGTATTCGGGGGAAATACCGACCAGCCGAAACATCTCCAGTGCCACCTGGTCGAAGTACTGAGGATCATGACGCTCAGAATGAGTCCGCAGCACGTCGTAGAACTGATGGCGCACCCGCATCACCGGGTTAAGCACATTCATCGATGCCTGCATGACGATGGACATCTCTTTCCAGCGCACTTTTCGCATCTCCGCTTGGGATAGCTCCAGAAGATCTCTGCCGTTGAAGAGCACCTTCCCTTCAAAGACGCGGCCGGGAGGCTGAAGCAGCCCGGCGATGGCATAGGCAAGCGTGGTCTTGCCGCACCCCGATTCACCAGCCAACCCCATGAACTCACCCTCGGCAAGCTGCAGATTGATGTTTCGAGCCGCAAGCACCCTCCCTTCCGGTTGGACGTACCCGGCACTCAGGTTTTCCACATGCAGCAGCACAGACATGGCCTCACCTCCGGAGACGTGGGTTGGTCATCTCGTCCACAGCGAAGTTGAGCAGAGCGAAAGACATGCCGAGCACGGCGATCAAAACCCCCGGCACTACCATCCACTGCCACTGGCCCATGAGTATGGCCTGATTATTCTGGGCCCAGTACAAAATCGTGCCCCAGGTGACCGCGTTCACGTTGCCCAGGCCCAAGAACTCCAGCCCTGCCTCACTCAGCACCGCGTACAGGGCTGCTCCGAAGAAGTTGGCGACAATCAGGCCCAACATGTTGGGGAAAATCTCACAGAATATGATCCGGAGCGGGCTCTCACCGGCGATAACGGCCGCTTTGACGTAATCACGGTTCTTCAAGGTCATCATCTGCGACCGCAGCACGCGAGCGCCCCAGGCCCAACCGGTGATAGAGATGACGATGATGATCGGCACAACACTCTGCACTGTGATGTACGCGGCAATGATGATCATCAGTGGCAGTCCGGGCAGTACAAGAAACACGTTCGTGATCAGCGACAAGATCTCATCGACCCACCCGCCGAAGTAGCCGGCCACCAAGCCGATGGTAGTAGAAATGGCTGCACACAGGCTGCCGGTAACAAGCCCCACCACCAACGTCAGGCGCGTTCCCCACACCACCTGTGAGAAGATATCCTGGCCGAGGGAGGTGGTTCCCAACAGGTGCTCTCGGCTGGGCGGCTGACCGGGCAAAAAGCGGGTCTCATTCGGCCCGTAAGGGGCAATCACGGGTGCGAAAACCGCCACAAGCGTCAAGAATACCAGAATCGCCGCCCCGGTCAGTGCTTTCTTGTTACGAAGGATTCGGCGCGCTTTGCCCACGTCAATCCCCCTCATCCTTTACTCTCGGATCAAGCAGTGCATAGACTAGGTCGGTAAAGAAGTTGGCCACCAAGACTGCCAGGGAGATGAAGAGAAAGATCGCCTGCATCAGCGGATAGTCCAAGCTGGTGACCGCTTGGTACAGAATGTAGCCTATGCCGGGGTAGGAGAAGACAACTTCAGTAAGGAGGGAACCGCCGATCACAAAACCGAGCGACATCGAAAAACCTGTGAGGCTGGGCAGGACAGCATTCCGCGCCGCGTAGCGGTACTTGATTTCTCGATCGGGCAGCCCCTTGGCATAGGCAAAGGCCACATAATCGTCGGAACAGACACTGATCATGTTGTTCCGCATGGTCAAGAGCCAGCCCCCCAGTGCGGTAATGACAATGGTACTTAAGGGCAGAACAGCGTGGTGAATGATGGAAGGAAGCTTAGCCAACCCCGTGGCTGTGGAGTAAATGTCGTAGCCGCCTGCCAAGGGGAACCGGCCGAGAGAATAGGCAAACAAGTATAGAACCATCAGGGACAACCAGAAGTAAGGAATGCTGTTGAAAAACAGAGCTGCTGGCACCAGCCCATCTGCCAGGAGCGAGCCGCGGCGCCAGGCCGAGAAGATGCCCAGCAGGGTACCAACTGTAAATGCGATCACCGTGGCGCTCCCCACAAGCCCCAGTGTCCAGGGCACAGACTGAGCCAGCACCGCTGTTACTTTGGATGGGTAATATGTCAGTGATACACCCAAATCGCCCGAAAAAATGCGTTTCCAGTATTCCAAGTACTGGACAAACAGAGACTTGTCTGTGTTCAGGCCAAAGGCTTCGGTGAGCGCAGCCAGAGCCTGAGGGCTCAGCCGGCCCTGAAATTTGGCCAGCATCACCTGGGCTGGGTTGCCGGGCATGAGGTGCGGCACTATGAAATTGATGGAAAGCGCCGCCCAGCCGGTGAAAAGCAAGAAGCCGATTCGGCGCAGCAGATACCGCATGCCAGTCCTCCTCGCAAAGTGAGGAGGGCGGCTGGGGGGCCAGCCTGCCCTCCCCTTCTCCTCCGATCGTACTTACTTCAGGTGCAGGTTGAGGAGCATCAAGCGCGCTCCGATTTCGTCGCCGGGTTCACCGCCGTTGTAGGGGTTATCTGCGGTGGGCCAGCCGGCCAGTGTCGCTGTCTGATAGCAGTTGAAGTGGGTCCTGTCGGTAAGCGGGATGTACGGCACCTTGGTCACAACCTCCCGCTGAATGGCGGCAATGGCCTGCCACTGCTCTTCCGGATCACTGCTGGCTCGGAAAGTGGCAAGCGCCTGGTCCACCACTTCGCTGGAGAAGCGGGAGTAATTCGATTCGGCCTGCCCGCCACCTAGGCCGGCGAACTCAGAAGCCAGAGTGCGGTAGTAGAGATCGTAGGGCGTAGAGCCGCTTCCGGTACCCCAGCAGATCGCGGTGTCGTAGGTGCCGCCCATCAAACTGTTGATATAGCTGTTCCAAGGCTCTTGTTCGATCACCATGGTCACGCCGATTGCCTTCATGTCCTCGGAAATCAGCTGAGCCATGCTGATGAAGTCAGTCCAGCCCGCTCCCACCAGAATCCGGATAGTTGGGAGCTTCTCCCCAGAGGGGTACAGAAGTGCCCCAGAGCCGTCCCAGCTGTAGCCCGCTTCACGCAGTACCTCTCGGGCTTGGTCTGGGTTGTAACTGTAGGTGATATCCGCCAGGGATGGATCAACCCATGCAGCTTGCTGGCCGGGTATAATGCCGGTCGGATGGGAAGGCGGCACTACTCCATAGTACGCCTTTTCCGATAGAGCCTCCTTGTTGATCGCCCAACCCATTGCCTGTCGGAATGCCGCATCATCGAAGGGCGCCTTAGACATGTTCAGGTAAAGGATGTTGGTGTTTGTCACCGGCCACCAGTAACGGTTGTGTTCTGGATCTCTCTCCACAAAGGTACGCTCAGGATCGGGAATGGAGAGGTAGGAGTAGTCGATCTCTTTCCGCAGCAGGAGTAAGAGAGCACTGTCATTGGAGCGGGTAGCCCTGTACACGACCTGGTCCACGTACGGCTGGCCTGCGATCCAGTAGTTCTCGTTACGGACGTAGGTAACAGCCTCCGGTGTGAATCTTCCCAGCACGAACGGGCCGGTCACAACCGGTTCTGGATTCGTAAACGCGGCCGGGTCTTCGACAGACTCCCAGATGTGTTTGGGGACGATCAGCGTGTGTGCGATGTACTGGAAGAGAGGCGTATTGGGCCTTGCGAACTTGAACTCCACGGTGTGATCATCGAGGGCGGCGACTGATTCCATGCCGTTTGCCCAAATGCCTGAAAGATCGAGTGCAGGATGCTGCTTCATATAGTTGAAGGTAAACGCCACATCGTGTGCTGTGAAGTCTGTACCATCGGACCACTTAACCCCTTCCCGGGTCTGCACGATCAGGGTTAGGTTGTCTTTCCATTCATAGGATACACCCAATACCGGTGTGGTCTCGCCAGTCAGGACACTGACAAAGAACAGCGTCTCGTAAAGAGCAGAGCGTGTTCCTGGAGCGTTCTGGCCAGAGGCGAGAAAGGGGTTGAAGTTGTTGGTCAACGTACCCCACTGGCCGGCAATACGCACGGTGCCGCCACGACGGATGTCTGACTGAGCGCTGACGGCGCCAACACACAAGGCAAGGACAACCACAAACACCGTACTTGTCATGAGCAAGCGTTTCATGGCGCAACCTCCCGTTGTTAGGTTCTCGCTTACACAGAGTGACGTTTCACCAGCTGAGTGTCGAGCACAATCCGGTTGGTTTCCAGTTCCTCACCGCCCACGAGACGCAGCAGCACCCGGAGTGCCGTTTCACCTAACTCAAACATGGGTTGGGCCACTGTAGTCAGAGCTGGGAACGCAGCCGCGCTGACCGGTTGGTTATCAAAGCCCATGATGGCCATATCTTGAGGTACGGCCACCCCCCTTTCCCGGAGTGCACGCAAGGCTCCTATGGCCATCAAGTCGTTACAACAGAACAGCGCCGTGGGCACGCCCTTTCCGCTGGCGAACATGGATCTGACGGCCGCATACCCTCCGGCCTCTGTAAAGTCCGACTCCCACATCCAGTGGGTTGGGAAGTTAACTCCCGCCTCGTCCAACGCCAGCCGGAATCCCCGCAGGCGATCCTGGGCTGACTGCATACTGAGAGGGCCGGTGATGATCCCGATTGCCTTGTGTCCTGCCTCGATCAGGAACCGGGTTGCCGCATAACCCGCCCGGAGGTTATCCACCGTGACGTGTGGGAAAGTGCTTCCCTCGCTGCCGTAGTCCACTACCACCACTGGCCTCCGCAGCGATTCTGTGCCGAAATGGTGGGGCCCGGCGGTCACTAATACCACGCCCGCCAGATCAGAGAGCCGGCCCATCCTGTTCTGGATTTCCTGCTTGGAACGGCCGTCGGTGGTGTAGAGAGCCAAAGCAAAGCCTCGTTCGTAGGCGATCTGCTCCGCCCCTCGGAGGATTTCCGTGAAAAAGTAACTGTTAAGGTTGGGCATCACCGCGGCGATTGCTCCAAGGCTGGCCGGCTTACGGCGAAGAGGTGGTTCATAGCCGAGCTCCGCCGCGGCCCGTTCCACCCTTTCCCGCGCTTCGGGACTGACTTGCTCGTGGCCGTTGAGGACTCGGGACACTGTGGCGATGCTCAGGCCGGCCTTGCGAGCTACATCTCGTAGTGTGACGTTCACTTATTCACCCCCTCCCTTTCCACAGCTTTTCTGTAATTCTTCAACACGTGTCAGTAACATTCCTGCAAAGAAATCGATTCTTTTTCGGAAACGCAAACCGAAATAACAAAAAATAGCGGGCCCAAGTCGAATGCGACTTAGGTCCGCTGTTTGCTGTTCACGCCTAAAGGCCTACTGCCTTCTCTGGTTCCGCCTTGCGGGCCGGAACCGGGTGTTCCCTCAGGTACTGCGCCAGTTCCTGGGAAGTATGCACGTGCCGCTCGACGATGATTCCTCCGCGTGCCACATCGGTGAGCTGATGAGCATCGGAACCGGAAACCTGGATCAGGTTATGCCGCTGCGCATACTCCAGAGCCAGATGGTTGCTGCTGTTGTGCCGGGGGTTGCCGTTGAAGACTTCCACCCCGTCCAGGCAGGAGGCAGGTGCCGGGTGCTGGCCCGGCCGGAAGGGATGCGCCTGGATGATGAGGAGATTGTGCTCGCGGCTGAAGGAGTAAAACGACTCCACCGTATGCTCGTAGAGGCGGGGATGCTCTGCGAGGAACTCCGGCGTCAACCCGTAGACCAGGTAATCTTCGATGTGCCCGTCAAACCGCAGTTCAATGCCGAGGAGTACTTCTAAACCACAGTCCTCACCGGCCGCTCGCGCTGCTTGGTATCCTTTCAGGTAGCGGGCTGTCTTATCTTCCCAGCTCTTTTCCTCCAGCGAATCGAAGTATTCTTTGAAGTAATGATCAGTGATCACGATGCCTGTGTAACCTGCCCGTTTGTACAGGCGCACCATTTCCTCGGCTCTCAGGACACCGCACCAGCTGGTCTCCGCCGTGTGCACGTGACAGTCGTAGAGATACGCCATTGCCAACCTCTTTTCTTGCTGAGATCATCCACAGGCATCGTACCACTCGCGCCGCGCCCGGTCAAGGAGTGGATGGGCGCGCACCAACTCAGATGCCGCGTTGTGCCATGATCTGCCTGCTGCGCAGCCTTTTCCCTGCTTGCAGGCCTGCATGCAGGGAGATAATACCCCTGGGAGTGATGGCCGATGGCACGTCGACGTGGCGTCATGTCTGAGCAGCTGAAATATGAACTGGCCGCAGAGCTCGGATTCGCCCACAAAGTTCAAGACGGAGACTGGGGTAACATCACGACCCGAGAGGCTGGGTCAATGGTGAGGGCTGCCATCGCCAGGGCCGAACGCATGATGGCTGCCCAGGCCGGGCTCAGCCCACAGAAAGAGAAGGGGCACTGACGGGCCCCTTCTCTGCTTTATTCATAGCTCTGCGACTGGTCCTGCCGGGGGTCGAAGGCGTCTCTGAGGCCGTCACCCACGAAGTTGATGCTGAGTACCACAACGAACACTGCCAAGCCCGGTGGAATCCACATCCAGGGCATACCTGCCAGCACGTGGAGGGGCCTGGCCCGGTTCAGCATGTTGCCCCACGACGGCGCCGGGGGCGGCACACCGAGCCCCAAGAAGCTCAAGCCCGCTTCCGACAAGATGGCGGAGGCCACTCCCAACGTAGCTGAAACCAGGAGAGGCGAAAAGGCATTGGGCAGGATATGCCTGAACATGATTCGCGACGGCGAGGCTCCGAGGGCGGTTGCCGCTGCCACGAAGTCTGAAGTCTTCAGTTTCAGGAATTCTGCCCGCAGGAGCCGAGCGGGGCCGGGCCAGCTCAACACGCCGAGGATGATCATAGTGTTGTAGATGGACGGCCCGAAAATCGCCGAAATAGTGATGGCAAGAATCAAGAATGGGAAGCTGTAGAAGATGTCCGCCAGGCGCATAATCACCGTGTCTACCGCGCCGCCGAAATATCCGGCTAAAGCGCCCATTACCAGGCCGATGGTAAGGGAAATCCCCACGGACACCAAGCCCACAGAAAGAGAGATCCTTCCCCCATACAACAGCCGGGACAGAATGTCCCGTCCCATGTCATCGGTGCCAAACGGGTGCTCCTTGGAAGGAGGTTGGTTTCGCTCCCTGAGATTAGCGCGGTTTGGATCATGGGGGGCCAAGTAAGGGGCAAAAACAGCCGAAAGGATAAAGATTACCAGGACACACAGCCCCGCTAGTGCCAGCTTGTTGCGGCGGAAACGCCGCCATACCTTGCGCACTGCCCCTCACCTCACTCGTACCTGATGCGCGGATCCGCGACCGCGTAGGAAATATCCGCAATCAAGTTGCCCAAGAAGATCAGTACAGCGAACATGAGGTTGATGCCCATAATGACCGGGTAGTTCCGCTCGTTCACTGCTTGGATAGCCAGCGACCCCAGCCCCGGCCAGGCAAAAATGCTCTCCACAATCACTGCTCCGGAGAAAATGAACGGAATTGTAAAACCCATCAGCGTCAAGATGGGCAGCAGTGCGTTGCGCAGTGCATGTTTATACAAAACTATGCTCTCCGCGAGCCCCTTGGCCCGGGCGGTGCGGAGGAAATCCTGACCCAGCACCTCGAGCAAGCTGGAACGCATGTAGCGGGCAATGCCGGCTATGTCGCTCAAGCCCAGGGTGATGCTGGGCAGAAGCAGGTACCTCACATAACCCATGAACGTCCGTGCTTCACCGGCCATGAAGAAACCACCTGCCGGCAGCACGTTCAGCTTCAGAGCAAAGACGTACAGCAGCAGAAGCCCGAAGAAGAAACTGGGAATGGAGATGCCCACAAAAGCGAGAAACGTCACGGCGTAGTCCAGGGCAGAGTACTGGTACCTGGCTGACAGAATCCCCACGGGGATACCGATGGCCCACGCCAGGATGATGGACGAAAGGGACAGAATGATCGTGGCCGGCATGCGCTCCATTATCAACTCCGCCACCGGCCGCCGCGATGAGTCAAAGGACAGGCCCAGGTCTCCCCTGAGGACTCTGCCCAGCCACTTGATGTACTGGACTGGGAACGAGTCGTTCAGGCCGAGCTGAGCTTCACGGCGGGCAATCGTCTCCTGATCGATGTTAGGTACACCCCGAAGGTGTGTCACCGGGCTGCCGGGGGCAATAGTAATCACAAAATAGAGCAGAAACGTGAAACCCAACAGCACGGGAATTCCCTGGAGGAACACCCGCCTAACGATGTAGCGCCACATTCGATCACCTCAACTGTCGTAAAGGGATGGGGCGCAGCCCCAAAGGAGCTGCAGCCCCGCCTACTTGAGTTGCCTGCCGCTTAGTCTTCAAGCCAAATGGTCCGGAGCTGCTGCAGGCCGACCAGCGGGCCGAGAGGGCCAGGTTCGGTATCGATTCCCTTCACCCGCTCGTTTACGGCCGCGATCACCACGCCGTAGGAGAGGAACATGGTGGGCAGCTCATCGTTGATCAGCTGCTGCCACTCGGCGTAGATCTGCTTGCGCTTCTCGATGTCCATTTCCTTGCGGCCCATCTCGATCAGTTCGTCGGAGCGAGCATTGTAGAAGCCCGGGTCATTCCACGGCGAGGTGGAGTGCCAGATGCCGTACGGATCGGGGTCAACAGACAGGCTCCAGCCCATAGTGAAGGTGTCGAACTCACGAGCATCCACACGGTCCACCGCCGCACTGAACTCCATGAAGTTCAGGTTGACTTTGATGCCGATGTCGGCCATGTTCTGCTGGAAGAGAAGGGCCATCTGTTCGGTGACTCTGTTGCCTTCCGGTACCAGGAACTCGAACTCCAGGCGTATGCCGTCCTTCTCCAGAATGCCGTCACTGCCAGGCTTCCAGCCTGCATCAGCCAGCAACTGCGCGGCCAGCTCTGGATTATACGGATACTCGTTGAGGCCTTCACCGTAGTACGCCCACGAGGCCATGGGGATAGGTGCATTGGCCAGAATACCGAAACCTTCCCGCAGAATCTCCACGTATGTTTCGCGGTCGAAACCATAGGTAATCGCTTGGCGCACAGCCTTGTCCGCAAAGCGCTCTTGCCGCATGTTGAAGCAGATGTAGTTGTAGCTCAGTTCCTCAAAGATGTACAGGTCAATGCCGGGGAGGCCGCTTACTTCCACGTAGTTATCGGGCGAGATCTCAGCATAGTCCACCCGCTGCTGACGGATGTAGATGGGCAGCGCATCAAAAGCCACACGCTGGAAGACCAGCTGGTCAATGTTGGGCCGCCCGAAGAAGTAGTCGTCGTTTGCTGCCAGAATCACATGCTGATCCGTCAAGAACTCCACGAACTTAAACGGGCCGCTGCCGATGGGCTTGCGGTTGAAGTCAGCTCGTTCCAGTTCTCCCACGGGGATATCCTTCAAAAGGTGGCTGGGCAGGACACCGTATGTGAACTGCGTCAGGAGCGGCGCGTAGGGCTCGGTGATGGTGAACTTGATGGTGTAGTCATCGATCACCTCGATCCCCGGCACCTCATCGCTGACGCCGTTGTGGTAATCCTCGGCCCCCACTAACAGCGAGAAGTTGCCGTAGCGCACTCCGGTGTACTCAGGGTGGAGCATGGCCTTGTAAGTATACTCCACATCATGGGCGGTGAGCTCCACACCGTCGTGGAACTTTACACCCTCATGGAGATGGAAGGTAATGGACAAGCCGTCCTCCGAGATCTCCCAGTACTTGGCCACACGCGGCTGAGGCTGGAGATTCTCATCAATGTACACCAGACCATCAAACACCATGTCAATGATGTACGAGTCGTACACCTCTGTGTTCAAAATGGGGTTGAACATACCCCGCGGGTTGGTGGTCAGCGCATAGCGGAAGACCCCTCCCTGCTTCGGTTCCTGAGCCGCCGCTGCTGCGCTCAGGAGTAGTGAGACAATGACTACGGCCAACAACGCTTTTCTCATCGAATACCCTCCTTTTCGTTTTTCCGGCCTCTGCGATCCCGGACTCAGACTATTAGGGGGATTATTCTGCATGATTATGCGTTTTCCCTGTTTAATTTTGAGATTTACAGATTCTTTTCCTGTGCTTAAAGCATTCTGCCAGGCAAAACGCGCCGCCCGCGGGAACAACTGCGGGCAGCGCGTTTTTTCTTGCACCGTAACTTTGGCAGAAGGATATTGGCACAGCACAGCGAATATATCTTGATGCTAAGGTGGGGATGTAGCTCAGCTGGGAGAGCGCCACGTTCGCAACGTGGAAGTCGAGGGTTCGAGTCCCTTCATCTCCACCATTTTTCTTTTTAGTAAATTGTGCGCCCCCGGTCATCGGGGATGCCGGACTTGCGGTAGAAGTAGCTGTTGACCACATCACGCCACTCGATGGCGTTTTTTAGTTGCTCCTGAAGCTTCCCGGCAACGTGAACGAATGTTTCGGGTTCCACCAACCCCCGAAGCGACTGCCAGCGGCGGATCATCCATTCTACCTCTTCCACACCTTCAAAATGCGTGTCGTAGATGTGCTGGATGAGCGTCTTCCCTGAACGCAGCCGCTCTCTGTACCCGACCCGGTGGAAGAACAGCAGCAGTTCCTCGGGGCAGTCCTCTCGCGACTCATACATCATCGCGTTGGGAGTGTGATACTGCCCTGCAAAGCCAGTTCCTGTTTTCACCGTCCGGTCCACTCCCACACCCTGCCAGTCAGCCCGGTGGTAAGTCCCCCAACGGTCATACTCATACCCATCCACATTGGGGCCGTAATGATGCCCAGGATTGACCATCCAGCCGATCCCCAGCGGTACTGTGTACTTCTCATAGACCTCCCGCGATTTCAACAGCATCTCCCGCACTACTCCTCGTACCTGCTCGTGGGCACCGAGGGTGAGCTGGATCCACTCATCTGCTATCTCGCCGGCGCTGAGCTCGGGAGACCAGCACAGGCGGCCGAAGCCGTAGAGATTGGCCTGCGCCAAAGTGTGGCCGGTCCAGTTTTCGTCGGAACCAACGTTGGCCACGCCCGCAATCCCGCAGCAGCTCTGAGGAAAGAGCCTTCCGGAAACGATCTCTTTGACTGTAGAACCGGGGCCGCGGGCATACGTGTCAAAATCCAGGACTTCCTTCCACAGCGGTACAAGGTAGCACAGGTCCTTCTGCTGGCCCGTATATTCCTGGGTGATCTGGAGTTCCAAGATCTGATTGGTCCTCGTCAAGCCGCCGAAGAGAGGCGAGACTGGTTCCCTGATCTGAAAATCCATGGGCCCGTTCTTGATCTGCAGCACCACGTTGGGGTCAAACTGCCCGTCCAAGGGCATGAAGGTGTCGTAAGCGGCCCGGGCGCGGTCGGTTTTGCGGTCGCGCCAGTCCTGTTGACAGTTGTAGACGAAGCAGCGCCAGATCACGATTCCACCGTGAGGGGCAAGGGCCCTGGCCAGCATGTTGGCACCCTGGGCGTGGTCGCGCCCGTACGTAAAAGGCCCGGGGCGGTGCTCGGAATCGGCCTTGACAACGAAACCGCCGAAATCAGGAATCCGGGTGTAGATCGCCCTCGCCCGTTCCGCCCACCAGTCCTGCACTAGGGGATCAAGGGGATCGGCGGTCTTAAGGCCTCCCAGCTCAATGGGGCTTGCGTAGTTGATGCTCAGGAAGACTCTGATCCCCCACGGCCGGAAGATATCCGCCAGCCGCTCCACCAGCGGCAGCTTCGGGCCGATCAGCATCGTTTCTTCTTTATGTACGTTGACGTTGTTGAGAGCGATGGCGTTGATCCCCACGGAAGCCAGCAGCCGCGCGTAGGAGGCAATGCGCTGTTGGTCCGGGGCAAGCGAACCGTCGGCCCAGAGGATGGACCGCCCCGCATAGCCACGCTCCACCGAACCGTCCAGGTTGTCCCAGTGGTTGATCATCCGCAGCGGCACGCTGGGGTTTTCCACGATGGCCTGACTGGCCAGATTCCCAGGGATGGCCTGGCGGAGCTGGAGCCTGCGCAAGAAAGCAAACACGCCGTACAACAGGCCCCGGCCTGTCTTGGCCGTGATGATCACCTGCTCGGGGCCGGCCCCCGGTATGATGACAAAGCCCTCATCATTCAGCTGATCGGACGGGCATCCTGCAAGATCAACACCCACAACCAACGCCGCTGCGCCTGGCTCGGAAACAAACTCCGGTTCCACGCCGAACAGCCTCATCGCGGCCAGCTTCAGTTCCTCAACGATACATCCCCCTGTCTCACCTGGGCAGAGCACCGCAACGGTACTGAACAACCTGCGGCCCACAGTGCGTTCAGCCTTATCAGTCACGGGAGCATACCCCAGCCAACAGGGGCTGCTTCCACTGCTGTGCACAGCAACCGACCTCCTCTTGGTTTTTCGCTATTTCTGCTCTGCGATGGAACCAATCAGCACCGGTGAATGTGGATCATGTCTGAGGATGTTCTGGCGCACCGCTTTGGAGCTGGTATTAGCATAACAGTAGGCGCACAGGTGACTGCAGGTATTGTACACGCCCACATCAATGCTTTGGGCGCATCCACATCCGGGCCGCTGGTTCCGATCTCGGGGTACGGGGCACGACCGGCCGGTGATCTCAGCAATAAGCCCCGCATCAACACAACTAGCCCGGCTGATGCCGTATTCTGCCAGGCTTGCGTCCTCACAGCAGGCACTGACAGTGAAACCTGAAGCCCTGCCTGCTTCACCGATGAACCGGCACAAGCTGTCCCGCTCTTCAGCAACCGGGGGGCGCAGGCCCAGGTGTTTCGTGTTGCGGAGTGTCTTTTGGTAGAAGTCGACAAAACTGATGACACACCGCTCGCTGTAACCCTTGAGCTGCTCTGCCAGGCAGCCGTAGTGCTCCTGGTGCCACTCCAGTGTAATATTGGGCGCGAAGATAATCGGGTCGTAGCGCCATACGACCCGTTTGGGTCCCACATGCTCCGCCAGCCGCTTAAAGGAAGCTGTTCTCCGGGAAAGCGCGGGCAACCCGCCCTCAATATCTGCGGGGTAGGGGTTGAGAGTATACTGAAAGTAATATGTATAGCCCATGGCATCCAGCCGGGGCAGGTGCGCCAAGAACGGCTCAGGATCCTTTGTCCAGAAAACGATGCATTCTACCTGTTGGGGAGTGAGATCAACCCGCCTGATCTGGCTGTGGTTCATGGGGTTGCGTACCACTACATACCCGTCTTCTAAGCGCCTTACGAACCACTCCCCAAAGAAAGCCGGCACATCTGTACGGCGGCTTGCGCTGATGATCATGGTTCCACCGTGCTTTCCCGCAGTTCAGTTGCCTTCGGCCAACCGCATACTCGCCTTACCATCCACCTGTGCCTGCGCTGCTCTCACCCCCGCCCCTCTGAGGCCCAAGTACAGCTGCAGGGACTTCTCTACCAATGCCGACAGGCTGATGTCCTCCCGCACTGCTTGGATCTTGGCCTCTTTATAGATCTCTCGGTCTATATACCCACTTAGTCTTGCCTTCTCCACTGCACGTTCCTCCCACTCGCCTTTTCAACACATTTCCTATTATAGCATAATAATACCATAACGCAATGGTGTTTTGATGCCTTTGCACATTAACGTTATTGTGTTATACTATGAGTACCTAGAGCGGAATGAGGTGAACATCATGACGAGCAGGACACTCACGCCTATTGCCCTGATCCGCGCGGAAGAATGGAAGGCGATCATCTACTACTGCTTGACTGAGGACACTGAACATAACTATGAGTGTCCTGACCAGCATGCCATAGTGGTGGGGACACACTATTTTGACGCCGAAGCAGGCCGCCTGTCCATGCACGGAGCGTTCAACTGCGAGCAGTCACTGCAGACGCCCGGCTTTGTCAATGTGTACTGGCTCAGCGGGAACTGCGCCTTGCCCGAAGGTTTCGCTTGGGAAGGCAACTGGAGCCCGCATATGGCCCGCACGCACTTCATGCAGCTCTATGAGAAGGCGCTGGGCAAGAAGTATGCAGGCAGCCGCACTGAGAACAGAGGATGAAAAAACAAGGAACTCCACCCGCGAGGCGGAGTTCCTTGTTTCATGCCTAAGAGTCCAACAGCAGATCTGCCTGCTGACCTACCGCAAAGGTCTCAAAATAACGGTTCTCCAGGGGTATCCACTCTTGCACAAACCGAGCCAGCAGGGCTTCGCCGCTGCGGCTGCGGATGCGCTCCACCTGCCTCTCACGTGTCACTCTCAAGAACACTCTTAGATCATAGGGATCACCAAAAATGGGATGCATGCTGTAAACGCCTTCCACTACAGTGAGAGCCTTGGGCTCCACTTTCACCGTGTGGGACACCCGTTGAGTACGACAATCAAATACGCCGTACTGGAAGGGCCTACCGCTGCGCAGGCCCGGCAGCACTTCCTGCGCGAACCGCTCATAGTGCACATTGCCGCCGGGTTCCTGCAGCCGCTCGCTGGTTTTCAGTTCCGCCGGCAAGAAGAAGTCATCCATGTGCAGGACGCTGCAGTCGTACACCTGGCTCAAGAGCTGTGCCAGGTGGCTCTTGCCGGCACCACTGTGGCCGTCAATGGCCACCAGGACGCGCGACTTCCTGCCCAGAAGCGTGTCCACCGCGGCGAACACCGCGGCAAAGGCCGCAAACTCCTTCCTCACAACCCGGTAGGCAGGGAGGTAAGCCTCCCTGTACGCTGCGCTGTGGTGCAGCGTCGGATACCCGGCGCCTGCGTATTCCTCCACAAAGGCCGCCATTTTCTCGGCGGGAATCCCAATCTCGTTGTCCCGGCAGAGTTCACAGATGAGTTCCAGTTTCGCCTGCAACCTTTCTCGGGTGGGCGCACCGTGCCCCAGGCCAGCCGCGGACAGCACAAACCAGCGGCAGACCGTGGCCAGGCTCAAGCCGGAACGCGGCAGTGAACGAAGGTTGATGCGGCAGTATTCTCCTCCCAAGCTCTCCCACACAGGCGGTGCGGCCTTGGGAGCTGCGAGCCGCTGACAGGCTGAGTATTCTGCCTTGATCCGTTCCCATGCCTGCTCTGGGCAGGCAACAAAGTGCCCCGGGCCAAACTCGCTTTGGAAGGCCAGCTTGACCAAATCCTCGTCAGTCATCTTCGGATAGCGCCGCCAGTGATCGAGGAGCACGGTACGGAACTCATCCATGAGCTTCTGCCCTGCTTCCGTCCCGTCTGTGAGCCGCGTGGACACGGAGCCAGTTTTCCGCCGCGCTCCGCGCATGTTCGGCCAAGGCGTGTGCGGCCATTTCTGGGTCTCCCTCTTTGATGGCCGCTACAATGGCCGCGTGCTCCTCAGCTGACTGCCTCATCCTCCCGGGGCTGGCCAGAGAATCAAGGCGGGCCCGCCGCAGATACGCATGGAAGGTCGAGAGCACCAATTCCAAGGGGACACTGTGCGACGCCTCGTAGATCACTTCGTGGAAGCGGCTGTCCAACTCCCGCCATGTGCGGTAGTCATTGGCTGCCGCAGCGCGGTCCATCTGTTCCAAAAGCTCTTCCAGCTCAGCGAGCTGCTGTGAGGTAATGTGGGCCGCTGCCCACTTGGCCGCGAGGCCCTCAATCAGAGCACGCACTGTATAGATGTCTTCAATGTCCTTCTCTGTAATCCCCGCCACTACGGCTCCCTTGTTGGGCATGACCGTGACCAAGCCTTCCTGTTCCAGCCGGCGGAAAGCTTCTCGAACCGGCGTACGGCTGACGCCCAGTTCTGCAGCAATCCGCGACTCCCGGATCACTGCCCCGGGCTCGTAAGTGCCGTCGAGGATGCGGTGGCGGACCTGCACGAAAACACGTTCATGCAGAGAATTTGATTCAGAGCGGTGAGTATCAAGTCTGTGCAAGGCTCTCAATCCAATCTCAGGGACTCATCAATAGTTTATCGCATGCCTTCCTGGCACCACAACCGGAAAATCAGCCCGCATCAAGAACTGCGGGCACTCTTGGCAGCCGCCACAAACCTGGCTGCCAGCTCACTAAGGGCAGCCCAGTCCTTCTCTGCCACCAACTTCTTGTCAATTAAGGCACTGCCCACTCCCACGAAGGCCGCTCCCGCCTTGATAAACTCCGCTGTGTTCTCCAGGGTTACGCCGCCGGTGGGGGTAACTTCGATTTGCGGCAGCGGGCCTTTGAGGTCCTTAATGTATCCCGGGCCCAGCTTTGTGGCGGGGAAGATCTTGATCACATCAGCTCCCGCCTCCCATGCCGTCAAGATCTCGGTCGGCGTAAACGCACCGGGAATGCAGGCCTTGCTGTAGCGCTTGCACATGGCCACCAGTTCCGGCTTAAAGGCAGGGCTGACCACAAACTCCGCCCCCGCCAGAATGGCCAGGCGGGCAGTCTCCGCATCGAGGACGCTCCCGACACCAATAACGGCTTCACCTTTCAGTTCCTGCACTGCGGCCTTGATTGTCTCCAGCGCACCGGGAGAAATCATGGTGATTTCCAGCGCCCGCACCCCTCCCTTGTTCAGTGCTCTCGTGATCTCGAGGAGCTCTTCGGGGCCGCTCGCCCTGATCACAGCTACAATTCCACTTTCCTTCAGCGCCTGCAAGCATTCCGTCTTTGTCATGAATGGCCCTCCTCGAATGTATAATCAGCTCAGCGCTGTGCTTTGCCAAACTGTTCTCCTGCGGCCAGGGCCTGCACTTCGTGGACTGAGGCGAGGTTGAAATCGCCGGGGATCGTGTGCTTCAGGCAGGCAGCCGCTGCCGCAAACTCCACAGCTTCTTCCCCGGCCATCCCCGTGAGCAGGGCGTAGATGAGGCCCGCGGCAAAAGCATCGCCTCCGCCCACTCTCTCCACCATTTGGATCGTGTAGCGCCGTGACTTGTACAGCTCCCCGCCGGTGTACAGCAGGGCAGAAAAACTGTGCACAGAGGCGGAAAGGCTTTCCCGGGCCGTAATCGCCACCTGTCGCAGGCCGAAGCGCTCTGCCAGGTGTTCTGCCACAGCCTTACAGCCTGCTGAGCCGGCGCCTTCCGCCCGTATGCCGAACACCTGCTGCGCATGGTGCTCGTTGGTGATCAGGACGTCCACATAGGGTAAGAGGCGGCTCATCGTTTCACCTGCCTGGGCTGCACTCCAAAGCTTGCTGCGGTAGTTGAGGTCGGCGCTTACCTTTACACCAAGTCCTTTAGCTGCCTGGACAGCGTGCAGAACAGCTGCGGCAGGCCCCTCACCTAGGGCCGGAGTGATGCCTGAAAAATGGAACCAGGCCGCCCCTCGCAGGATCTCCCGCCAGTCAAACTCCTCCGGCTTGGCCGTGGCTACTGCCGAATGGGCCCGGTCATAGATCACCTTCGCCGGCCGCTGGGAAGCGCCGTGCTCGAGGAAGTAAATCCCCAGCCGCTCGCCGCCCCGCAGGACAAAGCCGGTGCCCACTCCGTAACGGCGCAGGCTGTTCACGGCCGCCTGCCCGATTTCGTGTTCTGGGACCTTAGTCACGAAGTCAACATCAATGCCGAACCCGGCCAGCGCCACAGCCACGTTGGCCTCGGCACCACCGTAGTGAACGTCAAAGGCATCCGCCTGGACGAATCTCCCCCAGCCCGGCGGCGATAGGCGCAGCATGATCTCTCCAAACGTCACCACTCGCTGCAAGATACCGGCCCTCCTCTCGCCCCTTACTTCGGCACGCCGCAGGTAACTCCTGTCAGCCCCCAGCTAGTCCATCCGCCCCACAAGATACTGGAGCACAACAGGCTTGTCCACAAGGCCTCTGCTTTCCAGAATCCCCACCAGCGCTTCCCCTGTCTCAAACCCAGCCTTGAAGTTGTCAATGCCCAAGCGCCATTAGAACAGTGTAACGACTCCCTGCACTACCATTGCAACGGCCAGTGCCGCGATGAGGTCTCCAACGAACAGCGCGAACAGAGCCCCCTTCAAAGGTAGGCCCAAAAGCACGGCAATGAGGCTGCCTGTCCAGACACCTGTACCGGGCAGAGGGACGCCCACATACAGCACGAGCCCCCACAGCCCGTACTGCTGAACCCGCCTGCTCTTCGCCAATGTGCGAGTGGTTATCCGATCGACAACATCCCGGCAGAGCGGAAAACGGCTCAGGCAATTAAAGAGCCGGCGCACGGCCAGAAGCAGCAGAGGCACAGGCAACATGCTGCCCACAAGGCTGACAAGCAACGCCTGCAGCGGTTCCAGCCCAAGGGCGATCCCCAGCGGGACGGCGCCTCTTACCTCGATGACGGGGAAGACTGCAGCCACAAGTACCGCCAGTTCTGCTCCCAGGCTCTGGTGAATGAACTCCACAACTGCATCAATCATGCCCCTGCCCTCACCCTTGTTCCCTGCACGTTTTCGTCTCACATATTTATACTTCTGTCACTTTGTGAACTTTCCTGTTCCGGAACTATCCACCTCCGGAACCACGAACCTACCTTTGCATCTGCTGCCCCAGAAGTGGATAATGGGGCGTGGAGGTGTATTTATGAAGAAAGCTGCAATCCTCACAGCAGTTCTGTTCCTGGCTGTTTCCGCCTTCAGCGCGGTTTACGCGCAAGAGGCCCAGAGCTACACAGTTCAGGCCGGTGATACGCTGTGGGCCCTGGCACAGAAGTTCGAGGCCACAGTCGTAGAACTTCTAGAACTGAACCCCGGGATCACCCCGGACCGGCTTGCCGTCGGGCAAAAGCTCAACGTCCCGCTGCGGCCAATTTGGAGTTATCACGTGGTACAGCCTGGAGACAGTGTAGAATCCCTGGCCGCTCAGTATCAGGTTCCGGCAGCGGGCATCCGCGAAGCAAATAACCTGAAGAACGCCAGGCTTACCGTGGGCGAGATGATCCGCATTCCCATTCACCTGTATATACCGGAAACGGAGCCTAAAACTCATGTGGTAGAGATCGGCGACACACTGTTTGCCATCGCCAAGCAGTACAAGGCCACCATCAGTGACCTCGTGGAGTGGAACCATCTTGCCGATCCGAACATGATCTTCGCCGGCCAAAAGGTCATCGTAGGGTGAAGCCAGGCATCGGCTGGAAAACAAAGAGCCTGGGTGCAACTAATCTGCCCCAGGCTTTTGCTTTAGGGTCTCCTAGAACATCGATGACAGCGAGAACCAATTCTGGCCGCTGCGGATGCGCCTTTGACGTGGATGGCTTTCCAACTGCATAAACTGCCTCAACTGCTCACTCTTGCTTCCAAATACCAAGCGGTTCGCCAGCGAATGGTGAATACGGGCAAGCAACTTCTCCATTCTGCCTCTCCTTTCGGCGAAGATATTCTGCGCTTGGTGTACTCCTATGAGGTTAGCTGACGGGTTCGGACGCCCAAGTCGCCCTACTTGGAATCCCAAGATTCACCCCAGGTGGTTGGTTCCCCCACGCCTGATCAAGGCTTCGGAGATTTCATCTACACAATAACATGTTAACGATGTAAAGTCAACACTAATAATAATCATTCTTATTTCGCAATTTCCGCCTTGGAGTTTGAAAGTTTAGAGAGGCAGCCGCCGCGCTTGCTTACGAATTTCGTAAACGTGGCGGTACAGCCCTCTCTGCCAGATGGGCATAGTGTGTGTACAGAGCGTGGAACCGGCCGCGATAGTCCTTGTGCCACGGTTTTTTCTTCCCGCAGAAGTGAAGAATGACTGTATGCTCCATGACATGCCTCATGTCCCACACGCCGCCGCTGAGGAGGCGGTACAAGCGGTAATAACGTGCATCGTAGTTGTAGAGCTTTTCATCTATCGGGAGGATCTGGTTCCCAAACAGAGCATTGAGGACATCCTGATCCGGCATCACCAGACGCATGCGGAACCGGTCCACGAAAGAGTAGATCTGCTGGGGTTTGATGCGCTCCCGCTGGAGTACCAGGTTCATCAGGAGCACCCCGGAGTTGAAATAATGGGGTATCTCGTAAGGGCTGAGCCGCAGCTGGTTGATGGCGCGGCTGGCCGTAAAGTGATGTGCCGCCGCGTATAAGTGGCCTCCCAGATCGAGGTGATACAGCTGCGCGATGGGGTTGATCACCAGGATGTCTGGATCGAGGTACAAAATGCGTTCAATGCTGTCCGGCAGCAGAGTATAAGCCAAAAGGCGGTAGTACATCTCCTTGGGATAGTGAAGCAGCACGGGCGCGTCTTGAAAACAGCCTGCATCCACTTTCACCTCCGCCAGCTCACTGCCGAACAGGCCTGCAAACTGCTGCAGTGCTGCCACTTCCGCAGGCTTCAATCGGGAGTGCATCACGTACACAGTGAAATGCTCCTCGGGGTTGTTCATGAAGAGCGAGCAGAGCATGGTGCGCAAAGGAGTAAGGTAATTAGAGTCCAAGGTCACGAGTATGTTCATGGCATGCCCTCCTCAACGACGACAGTGCGCCTCAAAGCCAGCCGAATGCTTGGAAGATACGGTAGCGCTCGAGTGCGATGATTCCGCGCCACTGCCGCTCAGCCACAGCAAACTGAGCCGGGTAAGCTCCCCACTCCCAGTTCACCGGCCACAGGCCGTCTTCGTCGGCCTGTGACGCAAAAAACGCCAAATTCTCCTCTACCAGCCTGCCGAAAACCGGGTACAGGAAGCTCTCAGGCCCAGAAACATAGCTCAGCGGAAGCGCACAGTACCTTCCTGCCCACTGTGACGGGTCTGGGTCTACAGAGGCCAGCGCCAGTTCCCCCACTTTTGCCTGGATTGTGTCGAGAGCGTACCCTGTGCGGCGGGCGCATTCTGCCGGCTGCGCACTCAACAGTTCCACAGCGGCGGCGTAGTTGCTGATCTCATGCATGTCCATTTCTGTGCAGCTCAGGAGCCGTTGTACTGCCAAGAACACGGTCTGCCACCCCCGCTCCGCCGCCTCGCTTCCGGGCAGAGACCAGTGGATGAGGAATGCGCCCAGCTCTACGCTGGGGTTGAACCCCCACTTCTCGTTCGTGCCCTCACTCCACTCCCACCAGGGGGCGTGGGGGAAGTCGTTGGTGCCGGGCACCACTGCCGCCCAGAGGCCGTTCGCACCCTGCGTGCGGCAGAGATACTGCAGAAGCCTCTGTACTGTGGTGGCCTCCGCCGTGGCTCCCACCTCCCGCAGGATCCGCGCCGCCGCCCAGGTTGCCATGGGTGCGGAATCGGGCAGCCAGAAGTCAGGTTCAAGCCCGTGGCCGAAACCGCCGTCGCTGTTCTGATACGCTTCCAAAATCCTAAGTACGGCGGCGCGGGAACCGCCCTCAAAGGCGTACTCCCACCTGGCCGCCTCCAGCGGCCGTGCACACCGTTTCACCCACCGGCCCGCTCGCTGAAAGGAATCTCTCACTCCTGCCATTGTCACTTGCCCTCCTTGGGGGTGGTAGTTATCCCGCTGTACACTTTACTCGTTCCAGGGCATCCGATCCTTGTTGTTGGTTCTTCCCCGCTCCCTTCCAATTGTTAAATCTGTCGCGGTGGTTCTTTTCGGCACAAATAACAAGAGGATTTTGAGTCTTTCCAGCAAATTGTGCTTATGGTAGGTTCATCCATCTCAACACTCACGGAACATCGAAGGGAGTCCTTGCCAAGTTGATATCCTCAATTACAAACGCTGCACAGACGCGCTCGCGCTGGCTGTCAGTACTATGTTGTCTAGATCTCATAACCACTCGACCTCAAGAGCATCTCCTTCAAGGGTATGCCCGCTTGGGAAGCCTACTGCGTGAAGAAGGTTTGACCGCAGAACCAGCCCTCCCCCCGCAGAACGGGTGCGCCCCCGGCCGCCAAGGCAGATCATCTCTGTATGAGCAGGCGGCGGAGCTCTTCTGTCTGTTCAAACAGCAGCCCGTCCAGTGGGAAGATGTGGTGCGCTGCTCCGGTGATCTGGCAGCAATCTACAGCCTGGAGGAACTCAGTGCGGAGCTGGCTCTGGGCAGCGCAGACATCGCGGTTCAGCAGCAGGTCTGCGCCTACAATGCGGAAAGGCTGCGCAGCCTTCCCCCACTCATCGGCGTATCGGCGGCGGCCGTGGCGGAACTGGACCCGAACCTGATCACACTCTATGAGCAAGCTGTAACGCTGGACCTCCTTGCCTTGACCGACATTTTTCCCACACAAGATGAGCTGGAAGACGCCTGCATTACCCTGGATAAGCTTTCATTCGCTAAATACGGCGCTGTCAGCAGATCAGCCTCCGTGCTGATCCATCCGCTGCTGCCTGGGCAGGCGGGCTCCCTGGTCGCCTCTCCATCCCTTCTGTTCGACAGTATTCTCTTTCGCTTGTCGCTGTTGTACGCAGTAGGCCAGAGGGCTGTCTGGGAATGACCGCAGTGGTTCCGGCACACATACCGTTTCATCGGTGCTACCCCAGCACGCCTCGGGCAGGACTGAACCTGCCAGGGGCGTGTTCTGCTGTACAGCGGCGATTTACCGCACTGCAAGGCCGGGGGTATAATATACATGGGAGGTAGTACAGTGTTGAACCAGGAACGCCAACGTGAGGAACGTCAGTTTGAGGAACAGCGGCTGCGCAGGGTAACGGAAGAGATCAAGGCGCAGTTGGAAGAGACAGGCATCAGCACGTCGTTCTATAACCGCCGGGCCCATGCCTTGCGCGAGTTCATCTGGGAAGAACTGCAGATCAGTTCCGCCGACCCAGACATCTACGACGAACTGGCCCAGCTCCTGATCCAGTTGGGAGAAGAGCGGGGCACCGCGGCGCGCAAATACTACCGCCTGCGCACACTCCTCACCATGAAGCACAGCCCCTACTTCGGCCGCTTCGACTTTCAGGCTGAAGGCAGCCCACAGCCCGAAATGTTCTACATCGGCCGCGGCTCGCTCGTGGACAGCGAGACCGGAGAACAGCTGGTGTACGACTGGCGCGCACCTGTCAGCAGCATCTACTATGATTACGGCCTGGGCAGCGCCGCGTACGAAGCGCCGATGGGTACGGTACAAGGAACAGTTACCAAAAAGCGGCAGTACAAGATCGAAGACGGCCGCCTCATCTACATGCTGGACACAGACGTGACAATTGACGACGAGATCCTGCAGCAGGAGCTGAGTCAACACGCAGACGAGTCGCTGCGCAGCATCGTCACATCGATCCAGCGGGAACAGAACCAGGCGATCCGCTACGAGAAAAAGCCGATCCTGGTGGTCACGGGCCCGGCGGGAAGCGGCAAGACCTCGGTGGCCGTACACCGCATCGCCTACCTCCTTTATAAGCACCGCCAGCACACCACATCCAATGATGTGATCATCTTCTCTCCCAGCCACGTATTCAGCGAGTACATTGCCAACGTACTGCCAGAACTGGGCGAGGAGAACGTGGTCCAGACTACCTTCCAGTCCTTTGCCGAAGCCACCTTGGGCGGTGCTTACCACTGCGAGAGCTTGATGGATTTTCAGGAACAGCTTGCCTCGGCCTCAGAGAACGAAGCGCAGGCGCTTGCGGCGCGCCTGGCAGCCAAGAACTCCAAGGAGTTCCTCCACCGCTTGGAACGAGCGGTAGAGGAGTCCTCTGCGGACGTGAAGGCTGAAGATATCTTCCTTGCCGGCCGGCTGATCATGGCCGCCGAAGAAGTACGCCGGTTGATCACCACTGACTACAGTTACCTTCCCCTCGCCGGCCGCCTGGCCAAGGTCAGGCACCGGCTGATCATGCTGATGCGCCCGGTGAAAAGGCAGATCATCAGGGAGCGTTACCGGCAGACAAAAGAAGAAGATGTGCTCCAAAGCAACGGGCACTGGGAGTGGGCGCGGGCGGCCATCGCGCCTGTACGGGCAGCGTATAAAGAAGCCCTCAGCCGCGTGGACACCTGGCTGAGGGTTGATCCGGTTAAAACGTATGTCAAGCTGCTCAACCCTGAGGAGCGAGAGCACACGGAAGCCGCTCTCCGTCAGGGGAAGATCCTGTTCGAGGATGCCGCCCCTATTCTCTTCCTCAAGGGCAAGCTGGAAGGATTCCCAGCCCAACGGCGGATCCGCCAAGTGGTCATTGACGAGGGCCAGGATTACTCTGCGCTGCAGCTGCGGATCATCTACGAGCTCTTCCCCAAGGCCCAGTTCACGCTCTTGGGCGATGAGAACCAACTCCTTAACCCAGGCCTGCGCGGGAGGAACGGATTGGCCAGCGCCACGCATATCTTCCCTGCGGAAGAAGTGGAAAGCATCCACCTCAGCAAGCAGTATCGTTCCACCCAGGAAATCGCCTACTTCTGCCTGGCGCTCCTTCCCGAACAAGACCGGAGGGGAGCCGAGCCCACAGTCCGCCGCGGCGAGAAGCCCACAGTGGTGCAGGTGAACCCGGTGCGACAGGGCAAAGTGGTTCAGGGTTGGATCAGAGGGCTGCAAGAGCGGGGCAACCGATCGATAGCAGTGATCTGCCGCAGCGCTGCCCAAGCGCAGGCGGCCTGCACAGAACTGCAGGAGATCAACCCCTCGCTGATCACAGATGAACACAGCCGCTATCGCGGCGGCCTGGTTGTAATACCCTACTATCTTGCTAAGGGCTTGGAGTTTGATGCGGTGGTGATCTGGGACGCAGATGCGGCCTATTTCAGCCAGCCCCACCACCGGTATCAGCTGTATGTGGCCTGCAGCCGCGCCCTGCACGAACTGGTGGTCTTCTACACTGCCGCGCCGTCACCGTTTGTCGCTGAAGTTCCCAAGGAGCTCTACCATTTCAAGGTTGAGGCATGACGCCGCCGGGTGCCGCACTTCCCGCCCTCTGCAGAAAGCGGAGGTGCCACAGGCTCAGCACTAGGCCTTTGGCGATACAGGACAGGCTGATGGCCCACCAGATGCCGTTCAGGCCGAGCCGAGTGGAAGAAAGAGCTAGAGCGGCGGGAATGCGCAGCAAGTTGAAGGTGATGCTCACCACGGCAGGGGGCATGCTCTTGCCGTGGCCTAAGAACGCGCCGCCCGTGACGATTTCCACGCACATCCACCACTGGCACACGCCCATAATCCGCAGGTAAGCGGCTCCTTGCCGCACAGCCTCCGGTTCTCCCGGGATAAACAGCGCAAAGATGGGCTCTCCGGCAGACACAAGCAGGGCCGTGGCGGCCAGCCCGATGATGGAAACCAAGCCCAACCCAACAAAATAGCCTTTTTTGATGCGGCCCCAACAGCCCGCTCCGTAGTTCTGCCCGACGAAGGCACTCATCGCCCGTTCAAAGCCGCCCGCGGTCATCCACGATATAGACTCGATCTGGGAACCAACTCTCTGCACCGCAACAGGGACCGGCCCCCACTGAGCCACGATGCGGGCAATCACCATGGATATGGAAGCAAACAGTGCGTTCTTCACTGCCGGCGGCAGGCCCAAGATCATGATCTCACGGAACTTCTCGGCTGCCGGCTTTTCCAGGATGTTTAACCCGGCAAACAGCTCTGGGCGCCGACGCAGCTCGCGCAAGAAGGCCAACGTCACAGCAACCTGAGCTGCCACCGTGGCCAGGGCCGCACCCGACGCTTCGAGACGGGGAGCCGGGCCCAGGCCGAAAATCAAAATGGGATCCAACATCATGTTCAAGACCAAACCCAGCGCGTTCACCCGAAACGGGGCTGCACTGTCCCCGAGCCCGTTGAAGACCGACGTCAGCACCCAGTTCAGCACAAAGAACGGCAGGCCGGCAGCGACTATCACCAGATAGCCGGCGGCCATTTCGTCCACCGGAGAGCCCAGGCGGAAGAAACCGATGAGTTCCCGCCTGAACGCTCCCACCGCCAGCGCGTACACCGCCCCGATCATGAGGGCCAGTTGAACACTGTGCCGCGCATAGCTCCGCACCCCGTCCATATCTTTGCGCCCCGCCGCTTGAGCCACTCTCACTTCGGCGCCGATTGACGCCAGCAGCATAACAGCGGAGGCCAGCCAGGTGAAGAAGCCCGCTGTGCCTACCGCCGCCACTGCATTAGATCCGAGCCTGCCTACCCAGGCCATGTCGGTAAGGTTGTAGGCCATCTCTACAAATGACGTTGCGATGATTGGTGCAGCCAGCCGGGCCAACCGCCCGCTGATACTGCCCGTTGTTAAGTCCACTGTATGTGCCATAGCTCCTCCTGTGATCCGTCCCTCACTTCTGCAAGAATGCCCAGAAGTTTCCCCCGCATAGGCCCTGTACATCACGGGCGATCTCTTCGCGCGTGAGATACCACCCGGCTTCGAGCAGGGCAATGTACTTCTCGAACAACACCCTGCCCAGTATCTCTTTTGTGTGCTCCCACTTGTAGATCAGCTGCTCCACCACACGGGCGTCGGAATGCTGCGGAATGAAGGCCAATCCCAGCAGTTCCAGCCGCATGCGCGTGATCTCTTCGATCAGGCTTGGGTTGTTGAGGAACCACCAGCAGCCGAAGATCATGAGGTTGGGGAACTTCCGGGCCGTTACCGCCAGCTCATGCTGGTTCTCCCTCGAAAGCATGGTAACCAAGAACTTGGCATCAGGGTAGGCAGCGCAAAGATACTCTACCGCATCGACAGCTGCCTTCCCCACCGAGTCACCGGCCAAGCGCAGCGCTGGGTTCACCTGCCGCTTTGCCCCGATCATCATGGCAAAGGGGACGCCGCACTCAACGCAGGCCGGTATGATGCATTCTTCGATCAGCCTCGCCCGCAGGGAGCCGTCCTCCATGGTGAAACTAGCGGGCAGGGAAGCGGCCACATACAGCCCATCAATGCGCTCCAGCCACTCTTCCAGGAACCGCCGGACCCCCTGAGCCGAGCGGGCGGTGAAGCTGTCATCGACAGGAATGCCCAGTTCACGGAGGATGCCGAGAGCGCGCTGACAGTCGTTGAGAAGCACATCGACCCGCAGCGCACCGCGGAAGCGCGAGTCGACGGACGTCCCACTTTCCCACACCTGCCGCTCCACAGGATCAAAAGGGTCATTGGTCATAACCACCGTTTCTACTCCCGAAAGCTCAAGCGCCAGCTCTACGCTTTCTTCTGGGTGCAGCCGGGCAAAGAACCGCCTGTAGGACTCTAGGCTCCTCCCTCCCACGTCCAGCCCCAATGCTCTGAGGACGGTGAGCACTCCTCGCTGGGCTTCGCTGACCGGAGAATGCTTTATGAACAGCTCTTCCCAGATCAGTTCCGCCTGGGACTGCTTGGACAGGCGGAAAAACTCATCACAGCTCATCCGGTTCCAGCGAAAGAACTCAGCCACCAAATAATGGTAGGTCAGAAGCTCATCAATCCCCCACAGGCACAGCTGGCCAAACTGGGATGGAAATAGATGGGTGTGGATATCCGTGATCTTGGCCGCCGCCAGTTCTCGAGCAATCACCTCTGCCAGATTGGATCGAGTGATAAACACGGCGGTTCACCTCTCCCCAGCCAGATTGACTTTGAGCTTGATTTCCTCCAGCATGTCCGGGTCGTACTTGGCCACGATCTCATAGACCGCAGCCTGCGACTGGGAGAACTTGAAGCTGGGGTACTCGTTCATTAAGTCGAGCACGGTCCGGAACGTCTCCAGTACAATGGACACCGTCTCGTCGTACCGCCACATCCAGTTCATGTCCAGATGCGCATGCCCTGCGCAGATGACGCTGAAGCTCTTGGCTGGCCTGCCGAAACACTCCTGCAGCCGCCGCTCCGTTTCTTGGGCGGCGCTGTTGGTGATGGCACCTTCGCTTGCCAGCTTCTGGCCGAGAAAGGCTTCCACTTCTCTGATCATGCCGTTGTCATCTGCCGCCCCCACGGCCACCAGTTCCTTGGCATACCGCAGCTGGGCACTAATGCGCATAGGCCAGTACTGTTGCTTTTCCAAGCTCATGCACCTCCATCAAGTAATCTGGTTCGTGCGGTGAGCCTGGTTTCCCTGCGAGAATCTGGAAAAACTGCAGCGCCGACTGGTATAGGTGCGTCTCCTGTGCGCGCAAAGGCCAAGCTCAGAACGGCTTGGCCTCTTTGCGTTGCTAGTCTGTCCGGACTCGGTTGGCACCGAACAAGAGGGGGATACAGTAGATTCCCGACAATCCAACCAGCGTGTAGATCACTCGGCTCAGCGTGGAGGAACTGCGCATCACTTCTCCTCCGAACAGAAACGTGACCAGATCCCACTGGAACAGTCCCACCAGCAGCCAGTTCAGTGCACCGATGATCACAAGGACAAGAGCCAATCTACCCAGCCAGTTCATGTGCTGCCTCCTTTTCGTATTCTCATACCTATTCTTTCCACTGCAACCAATAACATATACACCCTCGTGACGAGCAGACTACGCACATGTCCTGGCCCTGTCTGTGCAGGTACGGGGCGGAACGCATCTCATCAGAGCATGTGTAAGAAATAGGTACGGGGAAACACGGTACCAAGCAGTGGCACGCCGTGGAGCGCCGCCCGACGAAGCACCAGGCCCCATCAGAGCAACAAAAAGAGCACGGCTCCTGGGCTCCCCTTAAGGGCAGGGGCGGGCTCTACGCCATGCTCACGTTCTTCTATGCGGCAGTCGAAGCGTCTGTGATGCTGTGGGGAGCAACCTACTTGGTGAACACCTGGGCAATGTCCCCAGGAGCGGCAGCGGGTTGGGCCTCCATGTTCTCGGCCTCACCGGCGGCCGGATGCTCAGCGGGTTCGCCTCGATGAGGTTCAGCAGTTAGGCTCTGATCCGTACCGGCTCACTGCTGGTAATTGCCGGCCTTGCTGCCATGACACTGCCGCTGTCTTCTTCTGTTCCTCTCGCCTGGCGGCAGTGACGGCACAACGCCGCCAAGCAGCCGAAGCCGTTACGGCCTAACCCTGACGCTCCAGGTAACTGCTGAGCAGCGCCTGCACGGCCTGCCAGCCAACGGCAACCGCCTCTTCAGGCACAAGGTACCTGGGATTGTGCAGTTCGCTCACGGCATCGGGCCTACCTGTGCCGAACAGCATGAGCACACCCGGAACCTGTTCCAGGAAGTACGCCACATCCTCGCCGATCAGGCTGGCGAGCCCGGCGGTAACCACCGGTACTTCAGGCAGGCGGTCCCGCAGCACTTCCACAGCCCGCTGGCAAGCCGCCGGGTCGTTGACCGCAGCCGGCACTCCACGCCGGTATTCCAGCTGGTGCGTGCCGCCGTACATTTGGGCTGCCGCGTCGAAAACTCCCTCTAGGAGCTCGATCACAGACTCCCGGTCTTCAGGTGACACGGTGCGCACAGTCCCTTCCAACACAACCTCTTCAGGGATGATGTTGAAGCTGGTGCCGCCGTGGATCTTGCCGAACGACAGCACTCGCGGCCGTATCGGATCACACTTACGCTGCACGGCAGTAAAGGCGTTCTGTACGCCGGCAGCAGCCATAGCGATAGGGTCTCGCGTGGTGTGGGGAAGAGCGCCGTGGCCGCCGCGTCCGCGCAGCACCACTTGGAACCGATCAGCAAAAGCAGTTATGGGCCCTACCTGGATGCCCAGCGTACCCAAGGGCAGCTGGGGCCAGTTGTGGAGGGCAAACAGAACATCTGGCTTCACCGGCGAGAACACGCCCTCTGCCAGCATGGCCTCAGCACCACTCACAATCTCCTCCGCCGGCTGGAAAATCACCATAAATGCGCCGCGGCACTTGGATTTATGCTCGGCAAAGTAGGCACAGCAGGCCAAGGCAATGGCCATGTGTGTATCGTGGCCGCAGGCATGCATGACGCCCGGGTTCTCCGATGCGTACGGTACTCCTGTCTCTTCAGCAATGGGCAGAGCATCCATGTCTGCCCGCAAAGCGGCGCAGGGCCCACTCTCGGCAAACTGGAGCAGCCCGACCACACCGGTCTTACCCACGCCGCGGCGGACGGTAAACCCCAGCCTCTCCAGCTGCTCCGCCACGAATGCAGCGGTCTTGTGCTCCTCAAAGGCCAGCTCAGGCTGGCGGTGCAGCTGCTCCCGCACTTGCTGCAGATACCCAGTCAAGCTTTCCATCGGCAGCCCTCCCTAGTTGGCTGGTACAGAGGCGGCAGCGGAAGCTGCCGCACCCATACCAGACTTCTTCCTCACCTGATGGCGGGCGTAGAAGTATATGCCCACCTGCCCGGCACCGGCAATGGCCCAGGTTACCGGATAGCACATGAACAGTACCGTAATCGTCGGGTGCCAGGCAAAGAACGTTACGAGCCAGACAATCCGGAGCAAGCAGGCACCGATGAGCGTGCAGAGCATCGGCAGTACAGAATAGCCCATCGCCCGCGTAAGGCCCGGAAAGACGTTCATGGCTCCGCAGGTGAAGTAAACCGCCATCAAAACCTTGAGCCTGATCATACCCACCGAAACCACGTCGGGATTGGTGGTGTAGAACTCCAGCAGCCAGGGGCCAAAGAGAATGGTAGCACCCCCGACTAGAAGCCAGATGACACAAATGTAAAAGGCACAGACCTTGGCCACGGTATCAATACCGTCGTAGTCCTCCGCGCCCATACGCTGCCCGGTGAAGGTGAGAGCGGCGTTGTAGAAGGCGTTGGTGGTGGTAGAGACAAAACCCTCCACGTTGCTGGCTGCGGCACTGGCAGCCACAACTACTGATCCAAAGGAGTTCACTGCCGATTGGATCAGAACGTTAGAGATGGAGAACAGCAGTCCTTGGAGCCCTGCTGGCAGCCCGATGCGGACTATCCCCTTCAGCTTCTGGGCATCAATCGCGGTCCGCCGCAGCTCAAAACGGATGGGGCCGTGGCTGCGCGACAAGGACAACAGGGTAAGGGCCATCGCCACATACTGGGAAATCACTGTTGCCCAGGCCACCCCCGCCACACCCATACGCAGGACAATGACAAAAAACAGATTGAGGAAGACATTCAGTATACCCGACACCGTCAGGAAGTACATGGGGCGGCGGCTGTCACCCACCGCCCGCATGATCGCGGCGCCGAAGTTGTACACCATGCTGCCGGGGAGCCCCAAGAAGTAAATATCGAGATACCGCGCTGACAGGCCGATGATATCCTCGGGTGTCCCCATCATCTCCAGCAGCGGCACACAGAACACCAGGCCGATGACCATCACGGCTGCGCCTGAGATTACGCTCACCGCCATGGATGTGTGCACTGTCTTTCTGATGTCCTCGTACCTGCCGGCTCCGTACTCATTGGCCACGACTACTGTCGCACCCACTGAAAGGCCCATAAACAAGTTGACAATCAAGTTGATGAGGGAACCAGTGGCCCCCACGGCAGCAAGCGCTTCGCTTCCGGTGAACCTCCCCACCACGATCATGTCCGCCGCGTTAAACAACAGCTGAAGGATGTTCATGGCCATGATAGGCAGGGCAAAAACAAGCATTTGCTTCGGCAGAGATGCCGGAGCGGCTGAACCTTCGTTGTGTGAAACCATACTTTGATACGCTTCCTTCTCCAGTGATAGAGTCTGCTTGTATAAAATCAATTCGGCACGATCAAGCGTCCACCTTCTGGCGCAAGCGACGCCTGGCCGACATGTTCTGCCAGAACACAAGAAATAGGAGTGACCTGTGCATCACTCCTACAACAGCCTCGATAATCTATGGTACTACTAGTAAAGCCGATCCACAACAGCCAATGCCGAACGCCTTCTGCTTTCCACAGCTTTCTCCCCGAGCTTTACTGCCACCCCTGTATACAGAAGGTCAAGGACATGGACCTGGGCAATCTTAGATCGAAGCGCCCCACTCTCCAGCGGATCCTCTGCCGAACTGGTCAAGAGGACAACGTCAGCCCACTCGGTGATCGGCGACCGAGCAGAGTCTGTGATACAGATAGTGGACGCCTCCCGCTTCTTGGCCATAGCCACAGACTCTACGGTGTCTCTGGTACTTCCAGAATGTGAGAATGCCACAGCTACATCACCGGGGCCTAAGTGGGCAGCGCTGATCATCTGCAAATGAGCATCGGGCCAGACAAGGCTCGGTATTCCTATCCGCAGGAACTTCGAACCGGCGTCCAGGGCGGTCAGGCCCGAACTCCCCACGCCGAAGAAGAAAACCCGCTGGGCATCGATGATCAGCTGGACAGCGCGTTCCAGGTCTTCTTCCCTGATCAGGGCGGCAGTATCCCGCAACACATCAATATTGATCCGTGTGACTTTGTCGACCAGGCTTCTCAGGGAATCATCAGCGTGGATAGTGATGTCTTCAGCCGGCCGGCCGCTGGGTTGAAGGTCAATGGCCAAGTTAAGCTTGAGATCCTGGTAACCAGAAAACCCTACTGACTGGGCAAACCGGATAATTGTGGACTCACCTACTCCACACTTGTCGCCCAGCTGCGTGACGGAGTAGTAGATAACTTCTTCCGGCTTCTTCAGACAGTAGTCCGCCACCTTTTGTTCCGTGGGCGTGAGACTGTCATATGCGCTGCGGATGCGCGCCAGCGCCCCGCGTGAAAAGCCGGTTCCCATCGTTCTCATTGACTAATCACCCCATACTCTGGCCGCTGTATACTGTACCGGCGGAGGAGTACAACTCAGCCCCTCCTCAGTGCAGAGACAAACCTGGCCGTAATCGCCTGCGGCCGCGTAATCGCACTGCCCACAACCACCGCATGGGCGCCCAGCCGAATAGCCTTTACTACTTCTTCTGGATGCCAGTAGTTTCCTTCTGCGATTACGGGTACCTGCACTGCGTTGACGATAGCCTCCAACAGCCCGAAATCTGGTTCTGTCCCACCGGCCAGTGTCGTTGCCACCAGGTCGGCCCCAAGTCTCTCTGCCCTGACAGCCTCCGCCAGGTTTGAGCAATCAGCCATCACCGGAACATCTAGATACGAATGGATGCTGTCGATCAGCTGCTTCAGTTCGGCACTGTCTGGATGGTGCTCAACGGTACAGTCTGCGGCCACTATATCTGCTCCGGCCTGTGCCACCAAAGCCGCACTCTCCAGGTCGGGAGTGATAAAGACCTTCCCCTCCTGATCCAACTTCTTCAGGATCCCGATTATGGGCTTATCCGTGAGCCTTCTGATGCCGGCGATGTCTTCAGGCCCGTTCGCTCTGATCCCCACCGCTCCCGCCATCAGCGCCGCTCTGGCCATTCCCACCATATAGACAGTGCCGTGAAGGGGTTCGTCCTCCAGAGCCTGACAAGAGACGATCAACCCGCCTTTGATTGCTTCTAGATGTGTAAGAAAACGCTCTTTGTAACTAATCCTAATCAACCCCTGCCACAAGAATCTCTCTACCCCTTAAGGGATTCAACTGTTATGCCTTGAATGGAGCATTTGTGGTACAATCATACGGCGTTCTCCGCAGCTGCCGCCCTTTCCATTTGTCCTGGATCATCCGATCGCCACGTACACCTCACAACCAATCTCGAAGGCCCGATTCCAGGGAAGCCTCACATTTCGCAGTTCCCATCTCCGGATCCGCCTACCAGGTTGTCCGGGGATGTCGCGGTGCAGTACACACCGGTTCATAAAAGCCTGTGTCAACTCAGCCATCCGGCCGCGGACGTATGCCTCGGCCGCAGGCAGCTCAGGCCCCAAGTCGAACTGGTTTTTGACTCTGGCGCGCAGTTCTGTGCGCACCACTACTTGATACAACCAGTCCTCAACGAAGCGCAGCAGGAGGAACTGGAAGTGAGCAGCATCGCGGCAGCTGTCTGGAGGAAGTACAGCCACCGCCAGCCAACGGGCGTTGGCCTGCGCAGTGACAGTACCCAAGGCGTTGCTGGCGGTGTTCCATCCGCCGTACGCGGCCAAATCCAGGACACAATCGTGATCCTGAAGGAGCTGGACCAGTGCCATGTCAGCACCGTTGGCATATGCTAGGTCAGCGACGGACACGATCTTGCCCCGCTGCTGCTGTTCCTTCAGGTCTCTTACCAGACCAAGCAGCTCTTCTGCCTCTTGCCCCTCAATGCCGCTCGACGGTACTTGGTTCCATGCCTCACCCTGAGGCCCCCGAGGAGTGTTGACATAGAGCAGAATATCCGCGTCCGCCGGCGATGCCGCCAGCCGCCCACCGCTGCTCCTGATCTGCCTTTCCACGCTGTCCCGGATGGGCCGATCTTCATAACGGGCCACTTGAGCGGCGCGTTCCTCTGACCCGAAACGCACGAAATACCGCGGCTGCCTGTGGAAATGCCGGAGAATGACACGGCTTACCAAAAGACAAGCGACCTCATCGGCACCGGGGTGGATATGGACCTTGTCTGATACCCCCAGGGCGTGCACCCTTTCCTCAAGGCGCTGCCTCTCCATGCGCGCCAACCCGCGGGCGCTGGTATCGTCCAATGTGAGGAGCAGTTCATCCAGATATCCTTCCGCGACTAGGTCCACCGCAGCTGCGTTGACACGGTGATTTCGCCCCCGCCGCCACAGAAAATCCCGCAGTACATCCCCGGGGACCATGCTCTCCAGCCTGCTTTTTTCCACCACCGCTGCCGGATCGGCTTGAGAAGAAGCAGCATCTACTGCCTGCGAATAAGAGAACAGCAGGGTACCGTAGTGGGACCAGTAAGCTGGTTCCTCCACGGCCAGGTCGTAGTTGGGGATACGCATAATCACACTGAAACCCCAGATAGGGATCTCCGGCCATCTCTGTCTCAGTTCTTTGATCAAGGCCAGCCGCGCCAGGCATTCCGGCTCAGGGCAGTGAGTCAGCCGGGACGGCACCAGCCCTCCGTGGACAAGCTGATCCACAGATATAATCAAGGCATCCCAGGAACCCATATGCTGGCGCAGCCACGCTGCCAACTCATCGTACCTGCCCGGGCTCCTCCCTCGTCCCAAAGCTGATGCCGGGGGCGTGATCACAGAAACCCCGGCTATATCTCCAATCATCCGCGGGAACAACTGGTTGCACGGCCTCTCATCCAAGGGGACCAGGCCAATCTTCATTGGTACACCACCCTCACGACTCCGTGGACATCTCTTTCCCTTGGTTGTTCTATTCCGGTTGGCGACTTCCTCCAGCCTTTTCGCATTTTACGAAGAAAATTTCCACCCGATGATGTCAATATAGAAAGGCACAGCTACCAACCACCCGTGACTGCGCCCAAATAGCTCCGCGGACGGGGCCCTTAAATCACGACAGTCATGCCGTCGCGTTCTTTATGCCGTGAGGTTCCAGATGCACTTCCAGCGGCATGGCCGTCTCTCCTGCAGGTGGGATGGGCAATCACTTTTTCGGTGCTGAGCTGGCGTTACGTTTTTTTGTACAGGTAGAGCAATTGTTACAAAATTAACTAATGTGTAAATCTAGTTTGACTTCACCCCTCCTCCGTGCTATAATCTTAACCAGATGAACACAAATGAACCAAAGTGAACCTCCAAACACCTCTTTTTTCGTTCACATTTACCGCATGGAAGTGCTGGTTAGCTCCTCAAAGCCCCACTCTTGGCTCATCTGGGCTTAACATCACCGCCTGCCGCTAGAAAACCCTTGTTCCCGTGCCATTTCTAGTCGGCGGAGTAAGAAATTAAAAGGAGGGATTAGCGAATCGCCAACTAATAGTACAGTGGTAAGATGTTTGTTATTAATCTTAAGAAGGAGTGAATCGCATGGCGAAAAGACTGACAGTAGCGGTACTGGTTTTCTCTCTTCTCATGGGAGTAATGGCAACTTCGGCCTTTGCGCAGAACTACCAAATCTCTGTTGTGCTTAAGGCTCTCAACAGTGACTACTGGAAAACCGTAGAAGCAGGCGCCAAGGCTGCGGCTGCGAAGTATGGCGTGAACGTGACTGTGATCGGGCCCTCGGCTGAAACCCAAGTGATGGAACAGGTCGACATGCTGCAGAACCAGCTGACCCTGGACATCGATGCACTGGTGGTAGCACCTCTCCGCCCAACCACCCTGATCAGCATCTTCGAGCAGGCGTACAACAAGGGCATTCCGGTTCTCCTGATCGACACTGATGCTGACTGGGATAAGAAGGTCACCTTCATCGGCACCGGCAACTATGAAGCCGGACAGATGGCTGGTGAGTACTTCAAGGAGAAGCTGCCTCAGGGCGGCAACGTTGTCGTCATCCGCGGTGCCATGGGCGACCTCACCCACGACCAGCGGGTAGATGGTTTCGTCGATGCAGTTAAGGGCAGCAACATCAATGTCATTGCCATCCAGGCCGCCGACAGCGAGCGCGGCAAGGGCATGGACGTCATGCAGAACCTCCTCCAGGCCAACCCGGACATCGTCGGTGTATACTGCTCCAATGACGAGATGGCCCTGGGCGCTCTCCGGGCTGTGGAGATGGCCGGCAAGAAGGACATCTTGATCATGGGCTTTGACGGTTCGCCTGACGCTCTCAAGTCCATCCGGGACGGCGGCTTGACAGGCAGTGTGAAGCAGGACGCCTACGGCATCGGCTACTACGGTGTTGAGTACGCGGTCAAGCTTCTCAACGGCGAGTCCATCGATAAGCGCATTCCTGTCCCCACCTCGATTGTGGACAGCAGCAATGTAGCGGAAGAAATCGCTGCGTTTGAGGAGATCGTAGGGCGCAAGCTGTAATAGATTTGCTCGACCAGCATCCCCAACCCGGCAACGGGTTGGGGAGCTTTTAAGATACGGAGGTGATCAGCCGTGAGTGCGCCCTTTCTGAAGCTCGAGAACGTCAGCAAGGCTTTTCCAGGCGTCCAGGCACTTGACAATGTATCATTGGAAATAAGCAAAGGAGAAATCCACTGTCTAGTGGGCGAGAACGGGGCTGGGAAGTCAACCCTGATCAAACTCCTCACGGGGGTGCACGCTTGGGACAGCGGCACCATTGTTTTTAATGGCCAAGTCTTGCAAAACCTCACACCGCAAAAAGCTCTGCATGAACTGGGCATTGTACCGATTTATCAAGAGTTGAACCTTATTCCTAAGCTCGATGTCGCGGAGAACATCTTCTTAGGCCGTGAGATTCTCTCCAACAAACGCTTCCGCTTTATCAACCGCAAGGAGATGATTCAGCGCACCCGGGAGATTCTGGCCCGGCTGGGGCAGGATATCGACCCGACAGCACTTGTGGGCTCGTTGGGCATTGGCAAACAGCAGATGGTCGAAATCGCCAAGGCCCTGGCTGTGGAGGCGAATCTGCTTATCTTGGATGAACCCACTGCCCCGTTGGGCCAAGAAGAGGCAGATGAACTCTTCTCCGTAATGCGCCAGCTGAAGAAGCAGGGCGTGACTATAATCTTCATCTCCCACAAACTGGAGGAAATTAAGGAGATTGGCGACCGCCTTACCGTACTGCGTGATGGCAAGAAGATCATCACCGCCGATGTGAAAGATCTCTCCATCGACCAGATCATCACCTACATGGTGGGCCGCCATATTGAAGATAAATACCCGAAAGTCAAAACAGAGCGAGGCGAACTGGCCCTCGAAGTGCGCCACCTCTCCACTCCCGATCTGCTCCACGACATATCCTTCAAGGCGTACCGCGGCGAGGTACTGGGCATCGCCGGGCTGGTCGGGGCGGGGCGGACAGAGCTGGCCAGAGCGATCGTGGGCGCCGATCCCAAATCGGAAGGGGAAATCTGGGTTGACGGCCGCCGCGTTGACATCCAGTCGCCCAAGGATGCGCTCAAGCACGGTATTGCGCTGCTCACTGAGGACCGCAAGAGCCAAGGCCTGGTCCTCAACAACACGGTCCTGTTCAACTCCACCCTGGCGAACCTGCAGAAGTACCTGAACGGATTCTTGCTCAACCTGAACGCTCAGCGGCAGGATGCGATGCGGGTCGTGAAAGAGTTGGGCGTCAAGACACCGTCCCTCAACACGCTTGTAGCCCAGCTCAGTGGAGGAAATCAGCAGAAGGTCGTTATTGGTAAGTGGCTCAATACGAAGGCGAATATCTTCATTTTTGACGAGCCAACACGTGGAATTGATGTGGGCGCCAAGACCGAGGTATACAACATCATCAATAATCTAGTCAAAGGTGGAGCCGCCGTCATCATGATCTCCTCAGAGCTGCCCGAGATTCTCGGCATGAGCGACCGGATTATTGTCATCTCGGAAGGACGCCTAACTGCAGAGTTTACTCGGGAAGAAGCTACGCAAGAGAAGATCATGGCGGCAGCCACAGGAGGTATGAACTATGCAAGCTAAACCATTACAGCAACGAGCTCCCCGCGTGGACTGGAAAGACTTCCTCCTCAACCGCATGGGAGCACTGCTCGGCCTTATCATTATCATGATCGGGCTTTCGCTGGCCACCCCCCGCTTCTTGACAGTGGGCAACCTGATGAACGTGGCACAGCAGTCGGCCATCAACGCACTCGTATCGTCGGGCATGCTGTTGGCCATCCTCACGGCCGGCATTGACCTGTCTGTGGGTTCAATCCTGGCCCTGTCCATCTGCGTCTCAGGTATCCTTATCGTCAAGTTGGGTTGGAACTCCCTGCTGGGCCTCTTGATCGGTCTAGGTGTGGCTGCCGGCGCCGGTGCTGTGAACGGCCTGCTCCTCACAAAACTGCGCCTGCCCCATCCCTTCATCTCCACGCTCGGCATGCAGAATGTTGCCCGCGGGCTGGCCCTGATCATCACCCAGGCTTCGCCCATCTCTGGATTCCCCAAGTGGATTCAGTTCTTCGGTGCAGGCTATGTGGGCCGGATTCCCTTCAGCTTTATCATGGTTGTGATCACAGTGATCACCTTCCACATTTTCCTGACCAGGACCACTCTGGGCCGCCACATCTACGCGGTTGGCGGCAACATCGAAGCAGCCCGCCTTTCAGGTATCGATGTGGATAAGGTGCGGGTCTGGGTGTACACCATCAGCGGCTTCATGGCTGGTATCGCCGGCCTCACACTGATGGGCAGAGTCAATGCCGCTTATCCGCTGGCAGGATTGATGTATGAGACCGACGCCATCGCCGCAGTCATCATCGGCGGCGGAAGCTTTATGGGTGGTGTGGGGACCATCTGGGGAACCCTGCTCGGTGCCATCATCATCGCCGTCATCCGCAACGGCCTCAACCTCCTGGGCGTTTCTCCAGATACCCAGACGATTATCATCGGCCTCGTGATCATCGGATCGGTCTTTATCGATGTCCTCCGGCGCGGCAGAAGCCCAGCAGCCAAGGTCAAGAAGTAACAGTGAACAGATTACAGCAGCAGGTTAAAGCGCCAGTCGCTGCCCCATTACAGCGGGCAAGGACTGGCGCTTTTCTTACGGAACCTGGATCCACCGCTTTTCCCGATGGCTGCGGAGGATGGCCTCGGTGATAAGGACTTCTCTGTGGCCCTCGGCGAAATCGGGCAGAGGGTGCCGCGGGCTGCTGCCGGCCAGTTTGAGCCTCAAGTTCTCGTAAAAGTCACGGAAGAGATTGCACACGGCATCGTGGTAGCCCATGGGATGCCCCGTGGGGAGCAGGGCATAGCGGCTGCTTTCTTCGTGCTGGAGCTGTGGGCTCTCCATCAGAACTTGATTTGCCTGCCTGCGGCTGCCCAGCCACAGCTGGGTGCTCCGCTCGTGGTTCCAGGCCAGGGATGCGTCATAACCGTAAACCTGGAGGTCGATGAAACACTTCCGGCCGGCACACAGCTGGCTGACTGTGAATACACCGGAAGCACCGTTGGCAAAATGGACCAGAACAGAACCGTAATCTTCCACTTTCACCTGGTATTCCTCATACCCACCTGGTACCGACTTCTTGCGGATGGGAAGGGTTGTCTTAAGGTCGGCCATAACCTCGGTGATGCGCGATCCAGTGACAAACTGAGCAAGATGGAACCAGTGGCTGCCGATATCCCCGATCACGTTAGACTGGCCCGTCGCTTCCTGCTCCAGGCGCCAGTCGTAGTCGGTGTCATAGAGCAGCCAGTCCTGCAGATAGGACCCGATCACCGTATGGACAGGGCCCAATTCTCCTTTGCGTACCCGTGCTGCCGCCTCCTGCACCGCCGGATAGTACCGATAGCAGAAGTTGATACCCGTGAGCAGGCCGCCCTCCTCCGCTAAGCGCACCAGGTCCGCCGTCTCCTCCGAGCTTGTGGCCAGCGGTTTTTCGGAGAGAATGTGCTTGCCAGCCTTGAGGAAGTCGCGGTTGATGGGGTAGTGGACGTGGTTGGGAGTACAGTTATGTACCACCTGAATGGTGGGGTCATCCAGAAGCGTAGTGTAGTCATCAGTCACGGTGGGGATGCCGTACGTTTCGGCCAGCCTCTTTACTCGATCCAGCCGCCGCCCCCCTACCAGTGCCTGCACCTTCACACCGGGGATCTTAAGCAGCGTCTCCAGATGCACCTTCCCGATGTAACCTAAGCCGACTATTGCAACACCGATCAAGTCATCAATCCTCCCCCTTCTACGTAATCCTTATTACTTTTTCCCGATCCATCCACAAATCCCTTGCAAGCTTCACAGATGCCATACAAAAAAAGGGGAGCGGCATGGGCCTTGTACAGCCCAAGCCGCCCTTTCTTGGCGGGACTATCCTTTCACGGCACCTGCCGTTAAGCCTTCAATGAGGTACTTCTGCATCAACAGTGCCACAATCAGCGGCGGCAGTGTGGCCACTAACCCCCCTGCATTCATCAGGCCCCAGTCGATACTGAAGCGGCCCACAAACTCGGAGACGGCAATGGGAAGCGTCTTCGAAGCATAAGTGGAGGTGAAGATCAGCGCCATCATAAATTCGTCCCAGGCATTAAGGAACGTAAAGATGGCTGTAGCAGCCAGCCCAGGGGCCGCCAAGGGCATGGCAATCCGCATAAACAGCCCCAGAGAAGAGCAACCGTCAATCCTGGCTGCATCCTCCATCTCCTGCGGGATGGTGCGGAAATAGCCGTTCATGATCCAGATTGTGAATGGCAGGCTGAAGGTGGTGTAACAGATTATCAAGTACAAGCGAGTGTTCAAGAGCCCCAGCTTCTGGCCGGTAACAAACAGGGGAATGATGATGCTGACCGTGGGCAGCATGGTCAGGCCCAGGATGAACAACAGCAGCACGTTCTTGAAGGGAACCCTCAGGCGAGCGAAGGCGAAAGCTGCCGGTGTACCAAGGGCCAAAGAGATGACGGTGGTGGCCGAAGCTACGACCACGCTGTTCCAAACAGACTTGGCGTAGTCAGAGGCCTGAAAGCCCGTAACTGTCTTCTGCCCAGAAAACAGGCGTTTGAAGTTGTCCAGGGTCGGTTCCCGGGGGATAGCGTGGGGCGGGATACTGAGAAGCTCACTGCCTGTCTGGAAGCTGGAAGAAACCAGCCACGCGAAGGGAGCTAACGTGAACGCGATCAACAGGGCCAAGCCTATGTACAAGTACGGCTTGTTGATGATCTTCCCCCTGCAGCCTAATGTTGAGCGCCTTCTCTTCATCTTTTCCCTCCTACTCCACATCCGCACCGAGCAGCTTGATATAAATCACGATCAGGATCATAAGCACCAGCGTGATCAACCACGATACTGCAGAACCCATACCGATCCTGTAGTATCTAAAGGCCTGCTCGTAGGTGTAAAAGGTAAGCACTTTGGTGGAATCAGCGGGGCCGCCAGACGTCATGATATAGATAATGTCGAACACCTTAAACGCGCCCATAGTGCGCAGGACAACGGCTACCAAGAGAGCCGGTTTGAGCAGCGGCCCGATCACATACCAGATCTTCGTCCAGGTACCAGCGCCATCCACTTCAGCAGCGTCATACACGTCCTGGCTGATGGGCTGCAGCCCGGCCAAAATGAGCAGTGTCATAAACGGTGCCATTTTCCAAACATCAGCCAGAATCACAGCGTGCATGGCCCAAAAAGGGTCTGCCAACCAGACACGGTAGGAATCGATCAAGCCCAGCTTCGTCAGGATAGCGTTGAACATGCCATAGTGGGGGTTGAAGATCCAGATCCACATCAGTCCATTGGTCATGGTCAAGAGTGCCCATGGGATGAGCAGGAAAGAACGGACAATGGCCCTGCCTGCGAACGTCTCATTCAGGGTTAACGCAGAGATAAAGCCGATCAGAAGCTCTAGGCCCACCGAGGCCACAGAGAAGTAGGCGGTCCTCCAGACGGAGTCCCAAAAAGCCGGGTTGGCAAGGGTATCGCGGTAGTTCTTCAATCCCACAAATATCGAACCGCGCCAGGGCTTAGTCAGATCGATGTCGTGCAGCGACAGGAACAACGAGTTGATCATGGGATACACAAACACTGCGCCGATGGCAACCAAAGCGGGAAGGATGAACAGAAGCCCGGTGCGGTACTTGCGCATCCACTGACTCACAGATGACAACATGGTACGCCTCCCTGAATCAAGAAGAGGTGCCCGGGCAAGCGCAGCGGCTTGCCCGGAGCCTGTTCTGTTCACATCTGATCAGTTACCCAGCAGGGCGTTGATCTTGGCAGCAGCATCATCCAGAGCCTGGTGTGGGGTCTTGCGCTGCAGCAGGGCGTTGTGAATCTCCAGCTGCAGGATGTCAGAGATCTCGTTGTACTCTACAACCTTGGGACGGGAATGCCCGTAGCTGAACTGTTCGCCGTAGATGTGGAAGTCATCCACCATCGCGGCCAGCTCAGGGTCATTGTACAGGTCGTTGTAAACGGGGAAGAACCCGCCGTTGACGAAGATGGCCTTCTGCACTTCCCGATCCATCATGTACTCGATGAACTTCAGGGCCGCTTCCTTGTTGGGGGCATTGGCCATGATTGCCAACCCCTCCGGGCCCAGAGTGGTAGAGCTCGTCAGAGGCGGCTGCGCTGGGATCAAGCCCACCCGCACCTGGCCGGGGACTTTAGAGGTCGCCGGATCGTTGGCTTCCTGAACTGCCCCTTCCCAGTTGAGGATCATGGCTGCTTTGCCGGCAGCAAGGGCCTTGTTTACGTCATCTTCATGGAAGGTCAGAGATGCCGGGTCGGCTGCCTCATACTTGTGCAGCAGGTCAACCATGAACTGGAGAGCTTTCACACCGCCGCCCTTGTTGAAAGCAGGACGGCCATTTTCGTCAAACATCTCGCCGTCAGGATAGGCGTACACCAGGGCCACGTAGTCGCAGATCAAGCACTCATCCTGTGCCCAGGACCAAACAGTACCCCAGACCTTGTCCTGCCCGGAGCCCTTGGTCAGTGCGATAGCGTACTCCAACAGCTCATCGAGGGTCTGCGGAGGACGGTCAAAGCCCGCTTCTTGAAGCATTTTCTCATTGTAGTAGAAAAGCTTGGCGCTATTGAAGAAGGGCAGGCCGTAGATCCGGCCGTGGTAGGTGACGGCGTCCACCGCGGCTGGGTTGATCTGAGCCAACACTTCCGGATCCACTTTGTCCGTGATGTCCCACAGCCAGCCGGCGGCAGCAAACTGCGGAGTCCAGATGGCATCCAGCTGGATGACGTCAAATGAGCCTACCCCGGACATGGCGGAGGTTACAACCTTATCGAAGCGTTGGTCATAGGACACGTTGATTGCATTCACTTTAATGCCGGTTTCTTTCTCAAACTTGGCAGCGTACTCTGTCCAGATTCCCCGGGTGAGAACGTCGCCCCAGAGAACCGTAATCTCTTCGGCCCCAGCACTGCAGGCCAACAACAGTACAACCAGCACAGCCAACACACTCGTTCTCACTCGCACTGCTTTCTTTCCTCCCTCGTTTAACGATTGTTCTGAGCAGCATCACAGGATTCACTTCTGCACAGTCACTGCACGAGTACAGCCATCACCCCCCATCACTTTCCATCCCCCTTTATCTCAGCTCAGGCATGTAAGAGCCGTGTTCCGCAATGTAGTCATCCAGGATTGCCTTAGCTGTGTCCAGGTCAGGTACCAGCGGGTGGCAGGACAGGGCCTGCAGTGCCAGGGCATAGGAGTTCTGCCTCACGGCCTCGATCGTGAGCCGCTCGTAGCCCTTCACGCGCTGCAGCAGCGTGCGGGCGTGGGCCGGCACTTCCACCTTCACACTGAAGGGATGGATTCCGTTGGAATCCACCAGCGACTGCACTTCCACAACGTCATCGGCAGCCAGGCAGAGCAGGCTGCCGTTGTTCCGTACGTTGATGGGGATGATCTGTGGGCTGATTCCCAGCAGTGCTTCCATCACCTGCGTCGCGATCTGAGCATAACCCTCCGGTTCCAGCAGGGCGGCATTGGACAGTGCCACCGCCTCGGGATCCTTGGTCAACTCTCCCTGGCGCTCCACGGAGAAGTAGGAACCAGAGCGTTTGCGCAGGTAGCGGAAGTAAGCATCACGGGGCCTCTCCTGGGACTTCCCTTCGGCGATCGCCGCCAGTTGAGCAAACAGTTCTTTGTTCAGGGCATCGATCTGCTCGCCGCGGGTGATATCGGCGCGCTTGATGTTCTGCACCACAGACTGATTCTTGTAGAAGAAGATGAGATACTCGTTGGGCAGCAGGCCCACTTCCTTGATCAGGTCAGGATCAACGGAGTGCGGAGCGATGGTTTTCAGCGCTTCATCGTCCTCCAGGATGCTGGGGAGAATCTCCTCCCCTTTGTACTTCACACCGCCGACCCAACCCAGATGGTTGATCCCGTAGTAGTCGAACCACAGCTCATCCACAGCACGGTTGACGGCCCTGGCTGTGGCAGCTAAGAGCTCCGTGGGGCCGTCGCAGATGCCCACGATGCGGTCAAACCCGTGGTCAGTTACTGCCTGTGTAATCAGGCCCGAGGGATTGGTGAGGTTGAGCACCCAAGCCTTGGGCGCTACTTCGCGAATGACATCAACGTAGTCCAGGACTACAGGGATGGTGCGCAGCGCCATGGCAAAGCCCCCGGGGCCGGTGGTCTCCTGCCCCAGGACGTTGTAGCGCAGCGGAATCCTCTCGTCGATGATCCTGGCGGCGATATCACCGACGCGCATTGTGAAGATGATGAAATCGGCCCCAGCGCAGGCAACCCTCACGTCGGTGGTAGTGGTGAGCGCAACTCCCTCTGGCTGCGGCGCAATCTCATCGATTACTGTCTTGATCAGCGCCAGCTTGTCGCCGGCAATGTCCATCAGAGCCAGTTCGGTCAACCCGACTCGTTCCGCATCCCTCAGCAGCCGCCTCACCAGCTGCGGGGTCCTGACTCCAGCTGCACCAAGAATTGCTATCTTCACGCTGAATCTCCTCTCTAAATGCCTTACAGATGTGCGAAGTAACCAGCGGCCTCATCCAGGCTGCGGGGAAATGCTTCGGTCCCACCCAGGGCCGTCACGCAAAGGGAACCGCAGACAGTGCCCAGTTTCAGGGCCTGGGCCAGCGGCCAGCCCAACAGCACAGCGGCCATAAAGCCCACGGCAAAGCTGTCCCCCGCCCCGGTTGGATCAACAAACTCCACTTGGAGAGCCTTTTGCCGGATGGGCTGCCCTGCCTCATTCAGGGTGAGAGCTCCCCGCGCCCCCAAGGTGATGACCGGGTGACAACCGGCTGTGCGGAAGAACTGCAGCGCCTTTTCCTCTGTGTCTTTCCCGGACAAGCCCAGGGCCTCCAGCTCATTGCAGAAGAAGAAGTCTGCTTTGCTGATGGCTTCTGCCAGGTCGTCTTTGCGATCGCGGTAAAACTCAACCGACGGCCAGCCGGTACTCATGGAAATAAGGACGCCTTCGCTCTTAGCCCTGTCCAGCAGGGCGTAGAAATCCGGGCCCGACTGCAGCCCAACGTGCATCCAGCGGCACCCCTGAAACGGGCTGGGCGACTGCTGCACCCAGTGCTGCAGGAGCTCCGTTTGGCTGAGCTCCGCACCGGCATAGCTCACGAACCTCCTGTCACCTTCCAGCACCATAGCCGTCGAATGGCTGGTCATCTTGTTGGGCACCCTGACCAGCCCTTCCGTGGACACACCTTCTCGTACCAGGCGTTCCTCCACGAACCTGCCGAAGAGGTCGTCCCCCACAGCCGTAATCAACACTGGTGAAAAACCAAGACGGGCCATCCCGATCGCGGTGATGGCACAACCGCCCACCGTCACCAAGTGGCGGTCACCGTAGACTTCCTGCCCCGCCTCGGGAATGCGGGGCAACCCGGCGTAGATCGAATCGACGAACACTGGCCCAACGGCTAGAACTCTTGCCATGACTTCACTCCCTACTGTCTATTACCATCTTCAGCGTGCAGCGATCGACACGATAGATGTTCCTAGACCACAATAATACCTGGCCACTGTAATCGAAGTAGCGGTCATCCAGCATGAGCAGCGGCACCCCTGGTTCCACCTCGAGCAGCTCCGCCAGCTCTTTATCAGCTGTGATTGCCGTTATGTCCATCTCCGAATAGTTGAGGCGCAGGCCTCTGCGGGCCAGATAGGCAAAGAAACTCTCTTCCAGCTGATCCACTGTGAAATCCTCGCCGAACACCTCCGGCGGGCCCACATCATAGGCCAGCATCAGCGGTTCTCCATCTGCTGTCCGTACACGAGTGAGCACACCGACCACGTCCAGATCGCGCTGGAAGTCCTCTTTGTGCTTGCGCGTGGCCTTGGCCCATTCGAAACGGGCCAGCTTGGTGCCGGGTTCGAAACCGAAACGGCGGACATATTCGGTGTAACTGGTGATCCGTTCCATGCCCGTACCGATGGGCACCCGCTTACCGTGTGTGATCCACGTCCCCACGCCGTGAACGCGCCGAAGCAGCCCTTCTCTCTCCAAGGCACTGAGGGCTTCCCGTACGGTGGTGCGGCTGACACCGAGCTCCTCGGCCAGCTTTTCTTCGGACGGGAGCCGGTCCTGGCCTTGGAACACTCCTTCGGTGATCTCCTGGCGCAGGCGCTTGGCTACCGCAACGTACAGTGGTTCGCGAGTCTCTCGCACTCTCAAGTCGCGCATCGTAAACCTCCACAGGAGCTGTCCAGCAGCTGCTGCAGTGTTGCAGCCAACTGCCGCCGGCTCTCCCCATTGTCAGTCGACAGTCGTCTGATGAGTTCGTTGCTATTCTTCTACACGGTTCCTGCTTTCCCTGCTCATCAGCGCAAGGAAATTGCCAATCCCTGCCGAAATAAGCAGAAAGTGAATAGGAGGGAATCTATTGAAGAAACACTTTTGGCCTGTATTGTTACTGACTGTTGCTTTGCTGGCCTCACTGAGCCTGCCTGCAGCCGCAGCCGATGAGGAGACGCTGACGGAGCTGAGCGAGACCCTAAACAGCATCAATGTGATGATGAACAACCTCTTAGCCCAGGGGTTCACCATCGAGCACTTGGAGCTGGACACTATCGGGCTGGGCGAGGCGTACCCCATCCCCTACCGGTTCTCGCCGGGTTGGGAGTACGTTATCGTCGCCGTGGGCGGCCCAGCCTTGGCCGATCTGGACCTGTATGTTTTCACCGAGGACAGGGAACTGGTCTTCGGCGACGATGCCGTCAGCAGGGCCGCATCGATCATCTTCAAGCTGGATGAACTCACGGTTTACCACGCCGTTGCCCACGCAGTGGAGCTGGAAGAAGGATACCGCGAGGATCTGCCCTACTACTTTGCAGTGATTATCGCCGCGCGCTAGGATACGCTGTGCCCGCATCATCGTTGATGCGGGCTTTTGTCGCGTAAAGGGCTGCGCGGCTCAGGGATCATGAGCAGAAAGGAAGATCGCGATGCTGTTTCTCGGCGTTGATGGTGGGGGTACGAAAACTGCCTTTGCCCTGATAACCGCAGACGGTAAGCTCTTGGGTTCAGCTGTCATGGGGCCTTCGCACCCCGATCAAGTCGGCCTGGACGGAGTGCGCCAAACGCTGCGGGAAGGCGTTGCTTCAGTTTGCCGCCAGGCGGCGGTGGAGGCCGACACCATCGCGTTCAGCTTCTGGGGCCTGCCCGGGTTTGGGGAGAATCTGGAGCTTGTGCCGCTGCTGGAAAACGCGGTGGCTGAAATCCTGGAGACAGACAGGCACCGATGTGGCAATGATGTGGAAGCCGGCTGGGCCGGTTCCTTGGCGTGCTGTCCTGGAATTCACTTGGTGGCAGGGACTGGGGCCATCGGCTTTGGGGTGGACCCGCAGCGGAACACCGCCCGCAGCAGCGGCTGGAACGAACTCTTCGGCGATGAGGGTTCAGCTTACTGGTTGGGCCGAAACCTTCTGAGCCTGTTCACGAAGGAGTCCGACGGCCGCCTCGACAGGAGCCCGCTGTACGAGATCGTCCGTCAGGAGCTGCGGTTGGAACGCGATCTGGACCTGTTGGCAAACATGGAACTGTGGTCGCAGCGGCAGGCTGTAGCCGGCCTCGCCCGCTTGGCATACGAAGCGGCGGTGCAGGGTGACGAATACGCGATCGCCCTGTTCCGAGAAGCCGCAGTGGAACAAAGCCTCACGGTGAAGGCCATTATTCAGCAGCTGGAGTTCCCCAAGGACGAACCGATTCCCGTGTCCTACAGCGGCGGCGTGTTCAAAGCAGGCGCGTTCATCCTGGAACCTCTTAAGGAACTCCTGGCCCCCCTCAACGCGCAGCTCGTGGAGCCAAAACTGACCCCGGTAATGGGTGCCTGCCTGTACGCGATGGTGCTGTCGGGGCACGCGGTCAGTGAGGAGCTCGTGCGAAAGCTGCAGGAAGTGGAGAAGAGCGCCTAGAGATGGCAAAAGCGGCCCATGTGGAGCCGCTTTCTTTATGTTCGCCACCGAGGCCGTGCTCAACCCTTGGTTCCTGTGAGGGCTATTCCCTCCACAAACTGGTTCTGCAGCACCATGAACAGGATGATCATAGGCGCGACAGCCATGAGTGAGCCCGCCATCAAGAGGGGGAAATCGGTGCCGTATTGGCCTTGCAATGAGGCCAGTCCCGCCGACAAAGGCATCTTCAACGGCGAACTGTTGACAATCAGGGGCCACATCAGGTCATTCCAAGACCACAGGGCCACAAAGATGGCCAGTGCGATCATACCGGACTTGGCCAGAGGAGCGTAGACCTTATACCAAATCTGAAAGTGATTGCACCCATCAAGCGTGGCGGCCTCCTCCAGTTCCACGGGAAGGGACAGGTAGAACTGCCTGAGGAGGAAAGTGCCGAAGGAGCTGGCCAGGTTCGGCACAATCAGCGCCGTGAGCGTGTTCAGCCATCCGAACTTCACCATCAACAGGTAGCGGGGGATGATGTACGCCTGCGACGGCACCATCAACACCGACAGAATCAGGAGGAACAAGAAGTCCCGGCCCGGGAACCGGATGCGGGCAAAGGCGTATCCAGCCATGGAACACAGCAGCACCTGCCCCACTACCTTCGCCACCGTGGTGGAGAATGTGTTCCAGTAAAACCTCAGGAACGGGAAAGACGTGAACACTCTCTGGTAATTCTGCCAGCGCAGCTGGGACGGAATGATTACCGGCGGTACCCTGGTCGACTCTCCCAGGCTCATAAACGATGTCAGGACCATCCAGACGAATGGGCCCACCATCAACAAGGCTCCCAAGATCAATATCACATGCACCACAAGTTTCCCGTTAATCCTCTGGCGAGAGCCGTGCTTACTCATAGTGCACCCACCTTCTTTGCAGCCTGAACTGAACGATGGTTACCGCCATAATGATCGCAAACAGCAGGAGTGCGATGGCAGAAGCATATCCTTTATCCATGTTCACAAAAGCCTGGCGGTAGAAGTAGAACACGATACTCTGGGTGTGGCGGATGACGGGGCTGTTGATGCCGATCATGGTGAAGATCAGTTCGAAGACCTGAAAAGCAGAGATAAGCGATGTGACCGTAACAAAGAAGATTGTGGGCGTCAGGAGAGGCAGGGTGATCCGGAAAAACTGCACAAAGGCGCTGGCGCCGTCGATGTCCGCCGCCTCGTAATACTGCTTCGAAATGCCCTGTAAGCCGGAAAGGAAAATGACCATGTTGTACCCGATAGAACTCCAGACAGAGACAATGATCAGCGACAGCATGGCATACTTCGGGTCGGTCAGCCACCGGGGCCCCTCAATGCCCACAGAACGCAGCATATGGTTCAGAAGGCCGAAATCGGCGTTGTAGAGCCACCGCCATACCATCGCCACTGCGACAGGCATGGTAACCACAGGCAGGAAATACAGCGTGCGGTAAGTGGACATCCCGCGGATCTTGGTGTTGAGAAGGGCCGCCACCACGATGGACAACGCAATGCCGGCAGGGACAGAACCGACCGTATACACGATGGTGTTGCGGAGCGACTGCCACAACACCGTGTCCCCAAGCATACGTTCGAAGTTGACGGTTCCGCCCCATTCGTAAGAACCAAACGCCCCCCACTTCGTAAAGGCTAGGTAGAACGATTGGATGAGCGGCCAGATGCTGAAGATCAGTGTGCCGGCAAGAGTCGGGAGGATCATCAAGTACGCCCAAAACCAGTCCTGGAGTTTTTTCTTGTTGATTCCACTCACATTCCACACACCCTTTCGGGGAGGGCCTCCCCTCGCGGGGAGGCCGCTGGTCGTTACCTTCTTTCCGAATCGAGCACTTCCTGGATCTGGCGCTGCGCCTCCTGAGCGGCCTCCTCAATGGAGACTTCTCCGGCCCAAGCAGGAATCAGGCAGTCCACCAACAGCTGCTGCCAATGGCCTGCCCTGACCGAGGCGGGATAGGGCACCGCATAGTCCAGCTGATCCATGAAAGCCCGCAGGTTGAACTGGGGAATGGAGTTGACCCACAGGTCCGTCATCTCCATGTAAGCAGGGATAACGGTGCCTGTCTTGGCCTGAATCTCCATGGCTTCCTTGGATCCAAGGAACTCCACAAACTTCCACGCTTCTTCCGGGTACTTGGTGTTGGCAGCAATCACGTTCGCCAGGCCGTGAATCATTACGGCACGCTCTTTGCCCTTGGGCAGCACTGCCACGTCAACGCGGTCTTTCGTGTACTCGTTGTTGGCGAACCGGATCGCATTCCAAGAACCGGTAAAGTACATGGCCACACGCCCAGACTCGAACAAGGAGACTGGCTCGGTGTCGGTCATCTGCGCCATGCTCGGTGAGGCCTTGTGGACGTGAATCAGGCCTGTCCAGAACTTGAGCCCCTCAATGGCTTCGGGCTCAGCTATTCCCGTCTTGGTCCGGTCTTCGTTGATGATGTACCCGCCGGCCTGGTGCACCGTGTTGCCGAATCCGCTCTGCAGGTTCAGTTCGGCGGCGATGCCCCAGACCTGGTTGGCCTCGTCCGTGAGAGCGACGGCTGCCTTGATAAGATCATCCCACGTCCAGGCCTCATCGGGGTAAGCGATGCCGGCGGCATCGAACAGCTCCTTGTTGTACCAAAGGCCGATAGTATCGAAGTCTTTCGGGATACCGTACTGCTTGCCGCGGTAGTTGTAGATCGCGGCCAGGGCCTCTGGATAGTCCTCGATGCTGATCAGGCTGCTCTTGGCCAGGCGGTCGTCGAGAGGCAGGAGCATGCCGTTGCTGGCGTAGAGCTCAAAGTTGGGTGCGTTGATCCAGAAGATGTCGGGCAGGTTCCGGCCGGTAGCTGCCGTTTCCAGGTTCGTCCAGTACTGTGCCCAAGGAATGACCTCGATTTCCACTTTGATGCCTGGGTTCTTTGCCTCAAAGGCCCGGGCGATCTCTTCAATGGCCGGTGCCTGGTTCAAGTCCCAGAAGCGGTAGCTCAAGGTCACATCTGCTTGTGCGGCCGCAGACAACGCCAACGCTGCAATCAATGCCCTTTCTGCTTGTCCGAAGATGTCATAACATCATGATAACCGATCCCTTCGACGCTGCTTTTCAATTTCCTGCCTTATATACAGCAGTCTCAACAATATTCTCATATAAAGCGCTGTTTGTTAGCACAGGTTGGCCGAGGAACCTACTTTGCCTCCAACCTCAAGATGCGGGCGGCGTTCTGGTAGTAGATCTTCTCCAGCACTTCGTCATCGAGATGGATGCCGTAGATCTTCCACCGCCCCTGACCAGGTATCTCGCTGCTGCTGTAGTCGAAGTACTCGTTCCACGTTTCGAAGAACTCGTAATAGCGGAGATGCTCGTACCAACCCGGCCCGCAGTCGGTACCGAACAGAATGCGGTCCTGATACTTAGTGAAGAACTTGTGCGACGTATACGGCTGCCTTCCGAACTCGGCCAGGCGCGCAGCAGCGTCGATGTACATATTGGGATACTTGTCAAGGCACTGCGCCACCCAACCCAGGTTCTCGCTGTATGAGCCGCCGTGGGCAATGATGAAAGTGGTATCCGGGTTCTGCGCCAGCATGTTCTCCTGCTGCTCCATCAGCTCTTCAAAGGTAAAGAGGCCGGGCTTGCAGAAGGACCACTCGGGATGAGCCTGCAGCTCTTCCCAGCGCTCGTTGTACTGGTCGATGGGGCGGAAGAAGGCTACCGGGTCGGCAATGTGGATGATGATCGGCAGGTTGAGTTCAGCCGCCCAGTCCCAGATGGGTTTCAGGCGCCTGTCATCGATGGGCACGTACTTACCCGACTTGTCCTTCATTCCCAAGCTGATGTTCTTCCACATCTTGAGGCCGCGGATGCCCTTCGCCTTGAAGCTCTTCAAGGTCTGCTCCACATGGTCAGCGAAGTCTGGCTCGTCGAGGCGCTGCACGTCGACGGAACCAAAAGTGAGGATGAAATCGTCGTAGGGCTTGATCTTGTTGACTACCCTGTCCAGTTCTTCACCCCACAGGGTCTCGAGATTGGTGGCGTATACTACGCCCAGGCTCTTTAGCTTTTCCACTTCTTCTTTGGTGTCAAAGAGCTTTTCATAGTCGGGGCCCAAAGTCAGGGGGCCGAAATGAGCATGGGCATCGATTACTGGGAACTTGGGGCCGGTAATCACTTCTCTCTCCACAACCAGTTCACTGCGGGGCTTGTACTCAGCGAGCAGCAGCCCATTCTCCTTTGCCATGTGTACCACCTCTCTATTCAGTCTTGCGGACATACTGCCAGACTGTACTTTTGCAAAACCTCAGCAATGCGGCCCTTCACAAGAGCTTCCGCTTCCAGGCTGAGCTGGCCGGCCCTCACTTTGTGGTACTGCCGGGGCATGTACTGGCTCAGCAGGCTGAGGGGGATGCTGACACTGTTCAAGTTGTCCAACAGCCTGTTCACTGCCGCTTCCGCCTGCGGATGGGCCCAGTAGTACCTGATGCGGTCCGATAGGCTGTACTTGCGGGCAAACCGCAGTCCTGCCTCATCGCCTTTGTAGTAGGGCGCCCAATAGGTGGGATCAGCCACCATCAGCCCCTCCATCACCTGCTGCAGATTGGACAGCTCAGCTCGGGCAAGGGCCGGGATCTCACGCTCCATGTGTTCCAACAGAAACAGGGCTTCGCGCATGGCGAAAGTGAGCTCAGGGCCAACTTTGAGGATAACGACCCCGTCCTCCACCATCTGGCGCAGGGCCTCTGCCTGCTGGTAGTCGGTGGAATGACCTTCAAACACCAGCCCTGGATAGTCTTCTAGAGCTCGGCTCAACGCCTGCGCTTGGGAGCGGCTGTACTCCTTGATGAAGTGATCACCGAACTCCACGCCGGGCTGCACCACAACTGCCACAACCCGTTCCCAAGCGCCTCCAAGGCCGCGCCGGGCAAAGGCCTCGCGGGTGACCCTTACCGTGACATGCAGGTCTTCCGGCGCCGTAACTGTCACTTCTCCGTCATCCGCGATCGCTCCCCCAGGAATAGGGACCTCTGTACCGATCACATAGACGGGAGCCTGCGCCTCCGGAAAGCGGCGGAGCCTCTCCTCATAACCTTGCTCTGCCGCCCGGCACAGCTCTGCGGTTCGCTCCGCGATGACAAGTGGGTCCAGGGGTGTGTTGGGATCCCCATCATCATCAAGATGCATGCTGGCATCTAGGTGGATCTTGGTGAAGCCTGCCCGGACGTAATCCCGAACCAAGTCCTTGGCCTTGGCCATGGCAGCCGCTGCCGGTTCTTTCTTCCATGGATTTGGGCCGAGATGATCTCCGCCTAAGATCAACTTCTCTCTGGAGAAACCCTCCTCGCTGCAGAGGCCTTCCACCCGCCCGGCGAAATCCGCTGGGGTCATCCCGGTGTACCCGCCGTACTGATTCACTTGATTGCATGTGGCCTCCACCAGGACAACCTCGCCGTGCCGTTTCCCAAACTGCAACAGGGCGGAAATGACCAGCTCATGAGCACTGCAGACAGCGAAAACCCCTGCGGAGTGCCGCCCTTGTATCTCGCGACCAGTTCCTGCAAGTAGTGCTTCAACCCCGGCGCCCCCGATTCTACCGCAGTTCAGCGATGTATTCCTTCTCCGCCTCATAGAGCTCATCAAACATGGCCTTGATCTCCGCCAACGAGCAGACAGCCGCCGTGAGGGGATCCATCATCAGGGCCCGCATCGCCATCTCCCGGTCTTGCTGCAGGACAGCTTCCACCGCGAGCTCAAAGAAGGCCATGTTGCTCCGGCACAGAGCCGCCAGGTGTTCCGGAAGCCGGCCGTAATAGCAGGGGTGGATGCCGGTGCGGCCGATCATGCAGGCCACTTCCACAACACCGTCCCGGGGCAGGTTCTCAATGAGGCCCGTGTTCTTCACGTTACCGTAGATCACTTTCGGCTCGTTCTTGAGCATGGCTTCGATAATCACCGCGGCATACTCGTGGCTTTTCTCCAGGGTGAGTTCTTTCTCACCGGAGATGAGCTGCCGAATCTCCCGGTCAGTGTTCGCCCGCCACGTGGGCCACTCATTGGCGTAGAACCCAGTGGCACCGTTGTAGCCCACACTGCAGTGCTTGTCGATCAGGTCTTGACGCTTCCGATAATACGGGATGTACTCCGAGAAATGCCCGCTGGATTCGGTGACGAAAGCCCCGAGATACAGCATGGCATCGAGGCGGACCGGGTCCTGGGCCACGAACTCTGGATCCTTGCACTTCTCCTTCAGCACGGGGTATATGTCCTGCCCGTTGTGTTCCAGAGTCGTGAACCACGACATGTGGTTGATGCCGGCGCATTCCCATTTCAGTTCTTCATAGGGAACGCCCAGCATCTGGGCCAGCTTCTGGCTGGTGCCCTGCACCGAATGGCACAATCCCACGACGGGGATGTCGGTGATCCTGGCTGTCGCCAGGGTCACGGCAGACATGGGGTTTGTGTAGTTTAGGATGGTCGTATTGGGCGCCAGCTCCTCAATGTCCCTGACGATGTCGACCCAGGCCGGCAGCGTCCTCAGCGTCTTAACAGGCCGCCGGGGCCCATGGTGTCCCCGATACACTGCTTCACACCGTATTTGAGCGGGATCTCGAACTCAAGCTTTACCGTGTGCAGGCCGTGGACTTCGATCTGGTTGATCACAAAATCAGCACCAGCCAGGACCTCGCGTCGGTCCGTAGATGACCGGACGGCCCACCGTTTGCCCGTCCTCGCCACGACCATCTCCACCAGCTTGTGTGCGAGCTCCAGCCGTGTGGGATCAATGTCGACCAGCGCAAATTCCCCTTCGTCCAGGCCATCAATGCTGAGAATGTCCACCGTGAGATGGCGTGTGAACATGCTCCCAGCACCGATGATGGCAATTTTCATGTTGGAACCCTCCCTCAGTCGTTGTTTTCCAAATCGATCATAGGATCGAGGCCGTCCGGAAGATCAGGGTTCAGCCCTCTGTGCAGCGCCTTGTACAGTGCGATGCTCTGAGGAATGAAGATGAACGGGATTCCTGCCACCGCATAGTTCTGGTACGGTGGAACCTCCACATGCCAGTCAGCACCCCAATCACGGCCGGTGCTGCTGATTGTTACGACTTTGGCGCGCCGCCTTTTCAGATCCCGCACCAGGTCACGCTGCAGCTTCTCTTCCTCCGGGGAAAGGGCGGCCACCACCAACGTGTTCTCCTCGATCAGGACCATAGGCCCATGGCGCACGTCCAGGACATGGTAGTAGTTGGCGGGAATCTGGGGGATCTCTGTGAAGGCAATGGCCGCCTCTTGGGCGATGCCTTCCAGTTCGGAATCGGCAAGGACGACCGCCCGCTTCCAAGTCGCAGCCGCGATTTCCTTAGCCGTGGGAGTGTACCTTTCCATGAACTCTGGCCCGTGCTTGACCGCGGCACCGATCTCTGCGACCAGCGCTTCATCGCCGGCAAGGAGAGCAATCAGCAGCAGGTTGGCAGTGTGCAGGTTCGTGACAGTGCGGGTCTGGCAGACGCTGTCGTCAAAGGCCCACGGAATCTCCAGGCTGAGATCGGCCAGTTCAGTCAAGGGAGCGCCCACCTTGGCGGAAATACCGATTACCGGCACTCCGAGCTCTCTCGCTTTCCGGACGGCCAGCACAACTTCACTTGTACCGCCGGAGCGGGAGGGCGCCACCAACATGGTGTTTTTGAGGAGCCCCTTATAATGGGAGAAGTTGACCAGCAGATCGCCGCCGGCGAGTGCGTTGGCAGGCAGGCCCAGGCGCAGCTTGGTTAATGTCTCTGCTCCCCGGCAGAGGCAGTAGCCAGAACCGCACCCCACGAATGTCAAACTCTGGGGCTGGTGCTTTTCGTACAGCTCCCGGATACGCTCGGCATTGGCCAACATGTAGTCGTAGGTACTGCGCAGTGCATCGTACTGGGTGAAGATCTCTCTCTCGGTTAAGGTCATATCCTTCGCCCTTCCTGTTATATTGTCATGACAAGCATGACTGGAAAAAAAGGAAACTCTGCGGTTTCCATCATTGTGCCTCCTACCTCAGCTTCACCTCGAAGCGGAAGCGGTCGCCGCGCACCACACCGACGGTGTACTCCACACATTGGTCGCCTGCGTAGGCAAAGCGCTCCAGATCGATGGCCGGGTGGCCCGCAGGCAGCTGAAACAGCTCCGCCTCTCTGCGGCTGACTGCCACGGCCCCAAAGGTCTCCCGCGCTGAATCCACTACCACACCGTACTTGCTCCGCATGACATCGTACAGGGGCGTGGTAACGAGCTCCTCCTTAGTGAGATTGGGAAACAACCTCACAGGCAGGTATGTTGACTCGATGGCCATCAGCACATCATCGGCATAACGCAGCCGCTTCAGGTAGTAGACCCTCTCATCACCGTGGAGCTGCAGTGCTTCCGCAATCTTGGAAGTGGGGACTCGGATTTCCAGCTTCTCTACTTCGTTGCGGGGATGGAGCCCCCGCTTGCGGAACTCCTCCGAAAAAGTGTAGAAGCTGGTAAGCTGCTGCTCGATCTTGGGCACCGTGACAAACGTGCCCACTCCCTGGCGGCGTTTGACCAGCCCTTCGCGTTCCAGCTCCGCCAGGGCCTGGCGGACAGTGATGCGGCTGACCCCGTACTGTTTGCACAGTTCGAACTCGGACGGCAGCCTGTCGCCCACCTGCCACTCCTTGTTCATGATCTTGTCCGCCAGAATGGTCTTCAGTTGGTAGTAAAGCGCTACCGGTGAGTTCTCATTAAGTCCCATAACTTCTCCTCAAATAAGTTGTTACAATAACATCATACCCGAAATAGAGAATAAATCAAGTCGATTTGCGCCCGGGGCCCGCTGCCAGCAGCCCGGCCGCAGCAGAGATCAGGGCTGCCAGGACAAAGACCGTGCGGATGCCGAAGTGGTGCCCCACCACGCCTGCCAGCAGCGGTGCCGCCAACTTGGCGGCGCTTGCCACTGCCACCTGCCATCCCATCACTGCGCCCAGGAACCTGCTCGGCACCTGCCGCGTAATGACAGCCACAACAACAACATCAGTGATAGTGATAGCCACGGCGTGAATCGGTTGGATGAAGTACAGCTCTGCCACACCGCTCGCACTCGCCAAAAGTAACCACCGCAGCCCCGCCAGGCCCATGCCCACGGCCACGAGGGCTCGGTTCGATACCTTATCTGACATGATTCCCAAGAGGATCATCAGCGGTATTTCCGGCCACGACTGGACCGAAGAAAGCAATCCGAACTGCCTGTTAGTTACCTGCATGTCTTCCCGCAGGAAGATGTAGTTGAGTTGGGCCCCCATAGTCTGGGCTAGGGTGAAGATGCCGAGAGCGGCAATGATCAGCTTCAGCTGTACCGGCCAGATGTAGTGTGTTCCGAATTCAGAGGCCTCTCCCGCAGCCGGCACAGGTTCCCGATCTGTATCCTCAGCGAAGAGGATGACCGCCAGAGATGCCAGCCCCGCCAAGAGCGCTCCCAAGTAAAATGAAGCCTCCGTCCCCAGCCGATCCAGCACCATACCCATCGCTGCAGTAGAGACGACCCAGCCGAATGAGAACGAGATCCGGTAATAACCGTGCAGGCGGCCCAGCTGTCCCTGTGTGCCGAAGCGGGCGACCCAGTTTGCGGCCGCAGAAGCGAGCAGGCTGGTCCCCAACTGGTAGACCGCCAGCAGCACCACGAACAGGCCGAGGCTGCGGGCGTGGGGAAACAGCCCCAGCACCGGGACGGTCATCAACAGGCCGGCTGCCAAGAAGGGCTTGCGCCGGTTCAAGCGGTCAGACAGCTTCCCGATGAAAACCACACTGATGATGGACAGCAGGGTGGCCATTGCTTGGATAAGGCCCAATACCTGCAGACTGAAACCACGGCCGGTAATAAGGACAGAAAACTGCGGATAGGTCAGGCCGAAGCCGGCGTACGCCAGCATACCCGCCAACCACAAAACAGCAAACTGACCTGTATACTGCGGCTGCAGGCCGGCTCTTCGCCATGTTCTAGCAGTGTCTACCATGTATCGTTCCTACCATTCAACGCACTTCCCATCGCTTGTGCTCACGCTCAGGGCGATACTTCGCCGGTGCTCTGTGGAAATCCTGTTATGACAACCGAACAAATTGTAAAATGAATAGGGCCGGGGCTGAAGACAAACCCCGGCTCTATTCCAAAGGAGGTTCTTAGAACAGGCTGCGGGCAGCCTGGTCCAGTGCCTTAACCGCCTCTTCCACACTGCGCTCGCCGCTCCACATCGTGTCAAACTCGCGGGTCATGGCAGCATAGAACTGATCGCTCTGGGGGAACAGCGGGAACGGCTTCGAAAGATCTCGAGAAAAATCAAGGTTTCTTATCGTGGGCACCGCTAAGCAAAAAAGCGTACTGGCTGCTTTCACCAGTACGCCTGCTGCTGGCCTTTTCTGGGCCGGTATTACATCCACGGTTTTACTAATACTTTGATCGAATCAGGATCGCGCTGTCTGCGGATTGCTTCCTCCACCTGATTCAGGCCGAAACGGTGAGTGATGAGAGGCTTGATGTTCACCCTGCCTGCGTTGATCAGGTTAACCGCCCGCTGATGGGTATCGGGATTGATAAAGGAACCAGTAATGCGCAGTTCTTTGCTGAACACGTCAAACAGCCTGAGGCTGAACTCGGCTTCCGGTGTGGGCACACTGAACAGAACGATGGTGGCCCCACGGCCGGCAACGGCAAAGGCCTGTTCCGTGGCCTTGAGGTTTCCAGCACATTCGATCACCACATCCACGCCTCGGCCGTTTGCCTTCTTGATCGCCTGCGCCGGATCTTCTGCGAACGGATCGATGGCGTAGTCTGCCCCGTTGGCCATGGCGATTTCCCGCCGCTGCGCAGCCGGCTCACTGAGAAACACCCGAGAAGCGCCGGCAAGCTTCGCCAGCTGCACCATGATCTGGCCGATGGCTCCGCCCCCGATCACGCAGACGGTGTCGCCGGGCCTGATCTGAGCCAGATCGATGCCGTGCAGGCAGCAGGCCAGCGGCTCGGCCATCGCACCAACTTCAACGTCCACGTGGCCAGCGAGACGGTAGGCCTGGGCTTCCGGCACTATACTGTACTCCGCAAAGCCGCCGTTGCGGTTCACACCGATGGCCGTGAGGTTCTCGCAGAGGTGCTTGCGGCCGCTCCCGCAGTAATAGCAGGTGCCGCAGTAGATGTTGGGGTCGATCGCGACGCGGTCACCCGGCCGAAAGCCTTTCACTGCCCGGCCCACAGCCACCACTTCGCCCGCATACTCATGCCCCAGCACCACCGGCGGGGTAACATCGGCAGAGCCTTTCTCACCGTGGAAGATGTGAATGTCGGTTCCGCAAACCCCTACTGCCAGATTGCGCACCTTAATATCGTGGTCGTGAACATCCCCCTCGTCCATGACCGCAGCCTGGATCCTTCCCGGCCCCATAAACAGAGCGGCCTTCATCTCCGTTCACCACCTATACGTTGTCTTTGCGCTGGAAGAGCACCGCAGCGATGACGATCACGCCCTTAGCTGCTTCCCGCAGGAATGGAGGCACGCCGAACAAGTTGAGGAGGTTGTTCATGACGGCGATGATCAGCACGCCCAAAACTGTCCCGAAGATGGTGCCGCGCCCGCCCCGCATACTGGTGCCGCCCACGACAGCAGCCGCGATGGCGTCCATCTCATAGCCGCTGCCGGCGTTGGCGAAGTCCATGGTGCCGATGCGGGCCACTTGGATGATGGAAGCCACGCCCACCAGCAGGCCGGTCAGCGCATAGGCTCCCACCTTCACCCGATCCACGTTCACACCGGACAGTTGAGCAGCCCTTTCATTGGAACCAACTGCGATCACCTGCCGTCCAAACACTGTACGCTGCGAAACATACACCAGGATAGCCGCGATCACCAACCAGTAGATGATGGGCATGAACATCAGGCCGCCCACCTGGAGATTGGCCAGCTTCAGGAAATCGCGGGGCACACGGGGGTTGTATCCCTGCATGAAATGCTGTGTCACACTGCGCAGAATCTTCATGGTACCCAACGTGGCAACAAATGGCGCGATGCGGCCCTTGGTGATCAGAAGCCCCGTCAGGACCCCCAGGACGAGTCCCATGAGGATGGCAAACAGCACGGTGATCACATAGGCAGGTAGGCCTGTAACCCCCAAGTTGCTGAGGAACCCCTTGGGCCCAGTATCCATCATCATCATACTGGCGGCGCCAATGGCAACCAATGTTGACCCCACCGCCAGGTCGATGCCGCCCGTGATGATCACAAAGGTCATGCCTAGAGCGATAATGCCGATGGCCGCATTGTTGCGGAGGATGTTGATCCAGTTCCGTCCCCAAGCGCTGAACCACTCGCCGAAGGAACCGTAGTCGAACCCCAGTACCAGGGTCTGCAGGACGATCATCACGATCAGCACCAAGATCGTGCCCGCATGTGATTCCGTCGACCAGCGCTGACGAAACAGCCTGCTGAATCCTGTTTTTGTGCCAGTCCCTATCGCTTTCATGTCGCCACCTGTCCTTTAACTTGCATTCAGGATACCTCCTGTGGCAAGCCGCATGATGTCGTGTTCGTTCATGGTACTACCTGCAACTTCCCCTTGGATCTGCCCTTGGTACATCACCAGCGCACGGTCACAGAGCCGGATCACTTCCTGGGCTTCACTGGAGAGTACAATCACAGCCATTCCCTGTTCTGCCAGCTCCAAGACAATGTCGTAGATCTCTTCCTTGGCGCCCACATCTACACCCTGCGTGGGGTTGTCAAGAATTAGGACCTTCGGCCGAGCCGCCAGCCACTTAGCCAGCACGATCTTCTGCTGGTTCCCACCGGAAAGAGTGTTGATCCCATCAGTCAGGCGCTGCATGCGGATGTTCATCTGCTCCCGCTGCTGTGAGAAGATCTCGGCATGCCTCGTTTTGTCAATGACTCCCCGCCGAGCAAACAAGGGCCAGGTCACTATGGTCGCATTCTCAAAGACATTCATGTCCTTTATGATGGCGTTTTCTTTTCGATCCCGGGGCAGGTACCCGATCCCCAGGTTGAGGGCGTGCTCTGTGCTGCGGATGCGCACTTCCTTGCCTTCGAGGAAGACCTTGCCGGAAACGATCTCCTCAGCACCGAAAATGGCCTGGAACAGTTCGCTGCGGCCGTCGCCCAGCAGGCCTGTAAAGCCGAGGATCTCGCCGCTGCGCACAGAAAAGCTCACATTGCGGAAAGCTGTCCTGTGGTTCAAGTTTTCTACCCGCAGGACTTCGCCGCCGATCCTTACCTTTCTGGTCAACTGCTCCGTGCGCACGTCGTGCCCCACCATGAAGCGAGCCAAGTCGTCTGGGGTCACATCCTTCACCCACCCCTCTGCCACCAGCTCGCCGTCCCGCAGCACCATATACCGCTCGCAGATTTCCATCACTTCATTGAGCTTGTGAGAAATGAAAATAATGCCTACTCCCTGGTCCCTGAGCGTCCTCATCATCTGGAAAACCCGCTTGATCTCCGGCTCGGTGAGCGAGGTCGTGGGTTCGTCCATGATAATTACCTGCGCTTCCATCATAATAGCACGGCAGATCTCAATGATCTGCTTGTAAGAGGCGTCCAGATCCCGCACCATGGTACGGGGATCGAGCTCAATGTTCATACGGCGGAAGATGTCCATGGTCTTCTCCATCATCGCCTCTAGGTCAAGCGTGCCGTTCTTGCGCCGGAGTTCGCGCCCCAGAAACATATTCTCGAACACAGGCAGGTCGTTGATGAGGTTGAGCTCCTGATGAATGAAAGCGATGCCGGCCTTCAAAGACTCGGCTGGGTTAGCAAACCGCACCGGCTGCCCGTTCAGGTAGATGGTTCCTGAATCGGCAGGAAGTACTCCTCCCAGAATGTTCATAAGTGTGGATTTGCCCGCACCGTTTTCACCGATGAGGGCACATATTTCACCGTCATTGATGGTGATGGAAACATTCTTGAGCACTTGGTTGCTGCCGAATGCTTTCCAAATATTATCCATCCTGATCATGAAATCACATCCAGAAACTTAGTGGGAACGCATGGAGGCTGCAAGAGGAGGCCGAAGCCGCCTCTTGCAGCGATGAACACTGGTATTAATAAGGAGCCTTGGGGTCAAGGAACTGCTCGTAGTTGGTGCGGTCGACGATGGTGGTAGGAATGACGATCTCCTTCTCTACCTCTTCGCCCTTCAGAACCTTCAGCGCAACGTCCACAGCGTCCTTCACCATGGCCGGGCTGTACAGGGCGGACTGGATCCAAATGTCCTCATGCTCAGGCATCATCAGGAAGTAGTCCTGCATGCCGCCGCCGCCGGTGATGACCTTAATGTCGGTGCGGCCGGCTTCCCAGATGGCCTGGAGAGCGCCCTTGGAGGTCTCGTCGTCCATGGAGTAGACCGCGTCGATCTTCGGATGCTTCATCAGAATGTCGGCCATGTCTTTCAAGCCGTCTTCCACGGTGAACTTGGTTGCGTAGCTGTAGACGGTCATGTTGGGAGCGATTTCCTTGAGAGTATCAAGGAAGCCGGCTTTCCGCAGTTCAGACACGGAACCAGATGTGGGGACTTCCAGCATGACAACGATGGCTTCGGGGCCGACCTTTTCCACGATATAGTGGGCGCCCTGCACACCCATGTCGTAGTTGTCACCGGTTACCCTGTAGACACCGTCAACGTCGATCACGATATCGAAGTTGACCACGACGATACCCGCATCAACGGCCCTCTGGATCGGGACTTCCATACCGGTCCACTGCGGGAACGCTACGATGGCATCAGCGCCCCAGGTCATGAGGTCGTCGAGCTGGGCGGTCATCTCTTCAGCGTTGTTGCTGGTCTGGATGTTGTACTCTACCTCATCGCTGAGTTCCTTGAGGCGGTTCTCTGCATGGTATGCCACTGCAGCTACCCAGCCGTGGGTTACCGCCGGAGCCAAAACACCGATCTTGTACTTCGCCAGGGCTGGTTGGGCGAAGGCAAAGGATGAAATCAGCGCAAATACTAATACCAGCAGGCCAATTCGTTTCATTTCTCTTCACCTCTCCTTTGTGTGTTTGTGTTGTTTCTCAGTTAGCAGTGACTAGAGAAGTAACTGCACTGTCCCCTCCCTGCGACCACCCCCCTAAAGGTCTTACAAAACACACAGTGCTAGCGTAGTATTTCTGTAACAATTGGAGTGAATCCTTCCCTAAGCCCGAAAACCTGGGCTGGATTTTGCGTGCAAACTGGCACAACGATAAGGGCCCACCGCAGCGCGGCGAGCCCTGTCTCCGCATTTTGTTAACACTTCTACTGGCCCGCACCAATCTGGTAGGGCCGCTCGACTCCCTCACGTGTCACCCGGGCGTGGATGAGCGGCGGTACCTTCGCTGGTTCCGGCCCGATGGTGAGGGCGTCGCGCAGCCGCTGTTCCGCCGGACCTAATTTCGCAGCATCAGAGGTATACAGCCTGGCGATTACCTGCCCTGCCTCCACCCGGCTGCCCAGATTCACGTCCAGCACAATCCCCGCCTGGTAGTCAACCGCGTCCTCCAACTTCTGCCGCCCGGCACCCAGGAGCACCGCAGCCAACCCACACTGCTCGGTGTTGATCCTGGCCACCCACCCGGCCCGGTCGGCCTTCACCTCATGCACCACCGGCGCTTCTCCCAGTAAACTCGGATCATCGGCCACCCGCGCATCACCGTCTTGAGCTTCGATCACCGCCCGCAGCTTCTCTAAAGCAGCACCGCTGGCCAGGGCTTTCTTGGCCATGGCCAAACACTCTTCCAGGCCGCCTTTTCCAGCCAGGTACAGCATGTTGGCCGCTAAATGCAGGCAGACCTCGGTGAGATCCGCTGGGCCCCTGCCCTTAAGCGTCTCAACTGCCTCCCTGACCTCTAAGGCGTTGCCGACCGCCCGGCCCAACGGCCGATCCATATCTGTGATCAGGGCAATAGTCCGCCTACCCACGTGCTCTCCGATGGACACCATGGCCTTGGCCAGAGCGACCGCTTCATCGATGGTCTTCATAAAAGCGCCGCTTCCTGTCTTCACATCGAGGACAATAGCGTCACAGCCAGCTGCGATCTTCTTGCTCATGATGCTCGATGCGATCAAAGAGATGTTGTCCACGGTGGCGGTGACATCGCGTAGGGCGTAGATCTTCTTATCTGCCGGCACCAGGTTCCCTGTCTGTCCGATCAAGCTCAAGCCGATGCTCTTAACAGTACTCAGAAACCGTTCCTTGGGCAGCGCTGTTCTGAAACCGGGGATCGACTCCAGCTTGTCGATGGTTCCCCCGGTGTGGCCGAGGCCCCGGCCGGACATTTTCGCTACTGGGACCCCGCAGGCAGCGACAATGGGGCCCACCACCAGTGTAGTTTTATCCCCTACACCACCGGTGCTGTGCTTGTCGACTTTGATGCCGGGGATTTCCGACAGATCTACGATATCCCCCGATTCCACCATAGCCTGCGTCAGCTGCGCCGTTTCTACCTCGTTCATCCCGCGGAAGTAGACCGCCATCAAGAACGCCGCGGCCTGGTAGTCAGGGATCATACCTCGGGTAAAGCCGTCGACGAAAAACCTGATCTCCTCAGCCGTCAGCGCTTCGCCGCGCTTTTTCCTGGTGATGATATCAATCATGTTGAACTGCAAGGAACTCATGGCCCCCTTCACTTACTGCTGTATCTTGAACCCTTCCGTCAGTTTCATCAGGCGCTCTGCCTGCTGCGCAAGCTCGTTAGCAGAGGTAGTGATCTCCTGCAGCGTGGCAGCCTGCTCTTCGGTAGCTGCGGCCATCTGTTCCGACCCGCTGCTCAGCTCCATGGTATAGGCTGCAATGTCGCGAATGCGCTCGCTGATGTTGGCGATGGCCTCCCCGATCTGGGCAAATGTCTCCCCGGCAGTCTGCACCTGCCGCGAGCCGGCCTGAACTTCCGCGATGCTTTCATCGGCACCGCTCATCACCTCTCTGATCTGCTGGTTCACTTCCCGCAGCAGGTTGGCAATCTGCTCCGTGGCGTTGACCGACTGCTCTGCCAGGGTGCGGACTTCCTCCGCCACCACAGCAAAGCCCCGGCCCTGCTCGCCTGCACGAGCCGCCTCAATGGCGGCGTTGAGGGCGAGCAGGTTGGTCTGATCAGATATACCGCGGATCATATCGGTGATCTTTCCTATTTCTGTGGACTTCACGCTCAGCTCTTCCACCCGTTTGTGGAGACGGCTGAAACTTTCCACCAGATGTTTCATCTGATCGACCGCCTGCTGGATGACAGCTTCGCCCCGCTGGGAGATCTCGCGAATGGCTGCGCCCTCTTCATCGACGGATTGGACGTTGTCGCTGGCCTTCTGCACCGAGCCAGCAAACTCGCTGGTAGTGGCTGCCATCTCTTCGGTGGAGGCGCTGATCTCCTGGCTGGAACGGAATACGGTGCGGCTCAACTCCGCAGTGGCGGTGCTGGCGGCTTTCACATCGCCGATCAGCTTGCCCAGATCCCGCTGCAGCTTGCGGAACGTTTCTGCCAGCACCCCGATTTCATCAGCCCTATGCACTCCTACCTCCGTCGTGAAATCTCCCTGGCCGACTCTCTCCGCGACGCCAGCGAGGCTCAAGACCGGCTTGATCATCAGGTAGTTGGCAAAGACCGAACCCACCAAGAAGGCGGCGATCAGGAGAACGACACCGATCAAAAGCAGCCGCCGGCGGGAGGCCACGAGGTGTTCATCCGCTTCTTCATAGGAACCCAAGGCTCCCAGAGACCAGCCTGTGCGCTCCACAGTGGCAAAGGCGGCAAACATGCGGCTGGTTCCGTTGTAATCAAATTCGCCTGAGCCCACACTCAGTACTCGGTCAGCAAGCTCTGTGCCCAACATGGACTGGCCGACCACTTCCGCCTGGGGATGGGCCAGCACCTGGCCGTTGTCGTCCATGAGCACCAGATAGCCTTTGGATCCCACCTTGCGGCCGGAAATCAGGGCAGAAAGCCTCTGCAGAGTCACGTCTACCCCCACCACTCCGGCAGGCTCCCGAGACCCCGCCTTGTACACCGGCACCGCCGCCGTCACCACGAGCTCGCCGGTACCCGTATCGACATAGGGATCTGTCCAGGTAATGTTCCCTTTCTGCACCGCTGCTGTATACCACGGACGAGTCCGCGGGTCAAACCCCGGCGGCAGGCCGCCTTCGGGATAGGGGTGGACATAGAACTGCCCTTCCTTCGTGCCGTAGAACACATTTTCAATGTCCTTGTGAGAATCACGGTATGCGGCGAATACCGCCAGCAGATGCTCTTCCTCTTCCCTGGCGGCCACGCTGCCCAGCATGGCCACTGCCTCTTCGGCCGAGCGCAGAAAACTGTCTGCTGCGTCCAGGCCGCTCTCAAGGGCTTCGTAGGTGGTGGTGCGCATCATGTCTGCCACCAAGGTGCTTGTGGTCCAGTAGTGGTCGATTCCCAAGATCAGTACCGGCGCAATGATCAGGCCAAGAATGACAAACAGCATCTTCCACCGGAGAGACAGCTTCATCGTTTGTACCTCCTGCCAAGGAAGTTAGGGTATTGTTTGATTCTTTACTGTTTTACTGAACTCCTCCACGTGCGGAAATAGATTAAATTGTGCTTATGGGAACTAACTCCTGTGTGAAGAAGACGCCCGGTGGGCGTCACAGGTGCAGGGTAAGCGGTTCCCGCGGCACGGCACCAGAAGGAGCCCGCCCGGTGGATCGAGAAACACAGAGCAATAACAGGAAACCAGAGCAAGGAAGTGTGTCATGGAGCAAAAGCTGTTCTTCTCCTATGGTGAAGCAGAAATCGAACACCTCAAACGCAGAGACCCAAAACTGGGTGCAGCCATCGAGCGCATCGGCATGCTGGAGCGTGCGGTTAACCCCAACCTCTTTGAGTCCCTGATAAACTCCGTATCGGCGCAGCAGATCTCGGGAAAAGCCCACGCTGCCATCTGGGCCCGCCTGTGCGGTCGGTTTTCGCCTCTCACCCCGGAAGCCCTGGCCGAGGCACCCATCGAGGAACTGCAGAGGTGCGGTTTATCAGGGCGCAAGGCTGCGTACATTCAAGAGATTGCCCGGGCCGTCAACGAGGGAGAGGTTGACTTAGAGGCGCTCGCAGCAATGCCTGATGCGGAAGTCTGTGCGGAACTGGTCAAACTGAAGGGCGTTGGTAAGTGGACCGCGGAAATGCTCCTTATCTTCTCTCTGGCACGCCCTGATGTAGTGAGCTTCGGAGATGCGGGCATCCAGCGGGGCATGCGCATGCTCTACCGCCACCGCCGCATCACTCCCGAACTCTTTGAGAAGTACCGCAGGCGCTACTCACCCTATGGGACGGTGGCCAGCCTGTACCTCTGGGCCATTGCCGGCGGGGCCATCCCCGAGCTGACCGATCCGGCACAGAGAGGCCCCCGGCCCAAGAAGTAGCGCCGCAGCTACCCTGACCGCAGGTTAGTACGTCAGGATCACCGCCAGCAGTTCTACCGGTTCCTCGCCTGCGTTGGCGATGGAATGGCTTCTGCCGCCGCCTGTGAGCACCGCATCGCCGGGCCTGAGTTCCCGTTCCTCGCCGTCATCCACTACCTTGGCCCGGCCTTTCAGTATGTAGTACACTTCTTCCTCGTTTTCGTGCGGGTGCTGCCCAATGGAGCAACCGGGCTCCAGCGTGATACAGGCAAACAGCCGGCACTTGCCAGTCAGCTCCGTCTGTTCAAAGATGTGTTTGATCTGGACTGTGCCCTTCCCGCCGCGCATTCTTTCCCTCAGTTCCACGCGCATCGTTTCGGCGCTCTTGATCATCGCGATCCCCTTTCCAAGAATCAGTCTTCAGGCCTGCCACAGCGCAACAGGCACATTTTACATTTCTGTAAACTACCGGTTCCGCCCTGCACAACTTATAATAATATCGTATCATATCACGGGACGAGGTGCACTCTATGGCTCACGGCAGGGTTGTTTTCGACAAGCCCAACTGGTTCAAGGGCAACCTTCACACCCACACCACCAGATCTGATGGAAAAAAGGAACCAGAAGATGCCATCAACTGGTACAAGAGGCATGGTTATCACTTTCTGGCAGTAACAGACCATGATCTGTTTTCTCCGGGAAGAGCGGAGGCGGGTTTTATCGTACTGTCAGGAGTGGAGATGTCCACACATACGGTGGGGTTAAACATGAACTCCGTGGAGAAGATCCCTGTGGGAGGGAACCAGCAGCAGGAGATCGACTTCATCAACGCTGCGGGCGGTGTGAGCATCGTCGCCCACCCTTACTGGCACGGGCTCACGTTCGCCCAGCTGGAGTCGCTGCAGGGATATCTGGCTGTAGAAGTGTTCAACTCCGAATGCGACCTCCACAACGGCCGAGGTTATGCCGGAATCTACTGGGACTATCTATTGTCTCTGGGAAAGCGAGTATTGGGTGTGGCCGTGGACGATACGCATTGGGAAGGTGCCGAAGCGGGCGGCGGCTGGATCTGCGTCAACAGCGACAGCTTGACAGCTGAAGAGCTCGTGCAGAGCCTTAGAGAAGGCAAGTTCTACTCCAGCCAGGGGCCTGAGATCAAGCAGATCGTTGTGGAGGGGGACACGATCACGGTAGAGTGCTCCCCTGCCCAGAGGGTCAACTTCATCACGAACGCCCCTGCTGGACGCGTGATCAGGGCGGACGATGCGCAGCTTACCCAGGCCAGCTTCACAGCCCGGCCTGGGCTCACGTACGTGCGCATCGAAGTGGTGGACGAACGAGGCAGGACGGCTTGGTCGAACCCCATATGGTTGAACGGATAAACATCGTTTAGACTGCGGCAGGCCGGAGGAATAGCGCCTCCGGCCTCTCAACTGCGGGCAGCCCTCACCTATCTCAGCGCAATGGCGTCGATCTCGATTTTCGCATCCACAGCTAGCCCCACCACCACGCAGGACCGGGCCGGGCGCTGATCGGGGAAGTACTGCATGTAGATTTCGTTCATGGCGGCAAGATCAGCCTTGTCAGTGATGAAGACGGTGACCTTCACCACCTTCTCCATAGAACTCCCCGCTTCTTCCAGGATGCCCTTGATCTTCTCCAAGCAGGCCGCTGTCTGCTCCTTGATTCCCCCGGCCACAACGGAACCTGCCGCATCGGTAGGCAGCTGGCCGGAAGCAAAAACGTAATCTCCCGTTACTACAGCCGCCGAATAGGGTACCTGAGGCTTTACACCAAGACATTCCTTCACCGCGATTCCTCCTCTCATCTTAGGCTGCTGCCGAACATACTTCTCCCTCGCCGCCCGAAATCTTGCTGCGCCCAGGGCAAAAAAGGCCGAGGACTCCCCGATGCATGCCGAGATTGTGAAGAAGTTGACATATTGACATCGCCTACCCGGTGAACTATGATAAATTTAGAACAATCTCACACAAACTGCATGGTGGATTAGAGAGAAACCGATCCGGTTGCTCGATAAGATACCAGTACTTCAGGTTTGGGGTTCTCCCTAACCACTGTACTGGTCGTTTTTTTATCTGCATCAGCCGATGGATAGGAGGGCGCATCTCATGTCGTCGGTAGAACCCCTTCCAGCTGGCGAGAAGTTAGATGACCGGAGACGTCGACAAATCCAGCATGAGCTGAAGATCTATATGGAGAAATACTTCAAGTCCAAACTGGGCAAAGGTGTGGATAAAACAAAGGTTACACTTTGGGAAGATCTGCTGATTATCCGGGGAGAAGGCTTCCTAACTGAGCCAGAGAAGTTCATAGCCTCTACGCCCCAAGGCAGAGAAGCGATCAACTCTGCCCGCATGCACGTGGCCATGGAGCATTCTGCTGAGTGTTGCTAATCACGCTCTTTGACCGCATTTTGCTCACGATAGGTGGCCGGCAGAGGCAAAGCATTGCCCCTGCCTAGAAAGCAAACTCCTGCTCAATCACCACTCGAACCGTGTAGTCATCAA